>Ga0185299_10000040_pt1 | contig 392406 bp, 364 predicted proteins | sample PaiPotPPA55metaG_FD_128002 | JGI IMG/M metagenome (GOLD analysis project Ga0185299, IMG submission 128002) | Iron sulfur acid spring bacterial and archeal communities from Banff, Canada, to study Microbial Dark Matter (Phase II) - Paint Pots PPA... ...
TTGGGATTACTCCCGTCCGCCTGTTCGACCACGACGTAAAAATCCTGGTGCATATCAATCCCAAGCTTGATCACCCCAGTGCTCCGATTAAACTCGAAGCGGGTTTCCTCGAGTGAGGACAACTTTGTGTTTTCAATGACACATTTCATATAGTGCGGGTGAGCCTAACAACTTGCCCGCACTCTTTACATGTCATCTATGCGATGAAGCGAATCGCTACCCAGACAAAAATTAAGCTTTTGTGATTACGCACATGCATTCCAAATCGGCCTCGCTCTCGGTAGCGATTCGCTTATCTTGTTCTCGTTAGACGGCATTGCGCGCTCACGAATGGATACAACTATGAAAAATTACACCGCGCCTTGGAGCACATCGCTTATTGTTCTATCTTCGATCGCTACCCTTATTTGCGTGGGGGCCGCGATTAGTGCCGCTCGGAGCGGCCGACCGTGGATAGCCTTGCTTCCACTTGCCATCGTCTGCGGTGGCATACTCTTCACGATTCGTGGGTATACCGTCACACCCGACGCGCTTCTTGTTCATCGTCTATTCTGGACGACTCGATTGCCGCTCTCTGGTTTGCACTCTGCACAAGTCGACCCGGAAGCCATGCGTCGGAGCATTCGCACGTTTGGCAATGGCGGCTTGTTTTCTTTCACCGGTTGGTTTCGCAACAAGGCATTAGGTGGATATCGCGCTTTTGTTACCGACCCGCATCGGACAGTTGTGCTGCATTTTCCTACCCGCACTGTTGTCGTTTCGCCTTCGGCACCAGAAGATTTCGTTCAAGATATTCGCAATACATGCAGTCTAACCGGCCGATGAAGCCAACGGCCCCATTGCGAAGCAACCTCAGTCTGTTTGCCGCGACACCCTGCCGTGGCTTATCTCTTTCTCGTTAGGTCAAAAGAAATTACGCATAAATGAAAGCGATGACATTACGTTTACGCCACTCGATCAACTGGTTTCTGTTATTGCGCAGTTTGTTTTTCGCGCTCATTTGCTGTGCACTTTCGCAGCCAGCGCAAGCGCTATCCCCAGACGACCAATCAGCGCGTGAGACGGCGCTTCGGTGGTTAGCGTTGGTCGATTCCGGTCATTACCGGCAAGCTTTTGAAGAATGGCCCCCGCGCATCAAGGCTGCCAGCATGGGCGCAGATTATTTCATCAGGTGGATGCAAACTCGACGGGTTCCAATCGGTCGCGCTCGGACAAGGAGCTTTTACAAGGTTCTGGCTTATCATAGCGCGAAGGGATGGCCAGACGGCAATTACCAGGAAATTTATTTCAAAACCTCCTTCGAGCGCAAAGCCTCAGCCTGGGAGGTGGTGATCTTAACCAAAGAAACCGGCCGGTGGCAGGTTGGAAACTACAAATTCCAGTAAGCTCTTAGAACAGTTCCGAGGACCTAACCAATCGCTGAAGGTTCTTAATCAAGGAAAAAGTGTGTAGCTCTGCTTGACCCGCAGCGGTTGACATTTTTCCGACTGGGGTTTGGAGCTGATCTTCTCCTTGGGCGAGTCAGCGAGTGTTGAGCTTAGGTTCGTTAGGCTACGCGACGGCTTATTGGTGATGCGTTTGCGTTTCTTCAGGCAGGTTCCTGGGACTCATTTATCTGGTCCACAATCATGATGGGAGGAGCGCAATGTAAGTTGCACCGAAGCACTCCATTCACGCGAAACGGACGTGCGCTGAACTTGTGGCCGCCAATCGCATGGTCGGGAGTTACTCCGGATAATCTTCAACTGAAAGCCGATCTTTGCCGCGAACCGTTTAGCCAGTCTTTACCGCCGGCTGCGCACCAGGAGTCGTTTCTGTTTTGGCAAATCGTATCGGATCAAACGGCTTCTTTCTCAGCCACATGATCCACATCGTTTCTAAGATCTTGCGCTGGGTATTGAGCCGGGCGTGGCGCACACTGCCAGTGCGAACGCGGCTCTGTTGGTAAAAGGCTTTGATTGCATTAGGACCAGTGGTCGATTTGCACGCGGTGCGCCAGGCGTGATAGGAGAGGTTTTTTAGTTCGTTGTTTCCGCGCCGATCCAGTCGCTGATACCCTAGGGGTTTGTTGTCACTGGTGCGATCAGTGATCCCGAGCTGGCTATATTTCCAGAGCTGGTGCTTGGTCCGAAACCGGGCCGGATCTTCGATGATCGCGCTAAAGACGTGCGCTGCGATCGGCCCAACTCCCGGGATACGCTCAAACTCGCGCACCTCCCAAAACTTTTCTCCCAGCCGTTCCACATCTTTGAGCGTCTCTTTCCACTGGAGGAGTGCATGATCGAATTGCCCGTAGAGCCGCCTCATCATTCGCCGCTCTTCTTCGGCTGGAAGTTGTTCGAGATATTGTTCGCGGTGTTTTGCTGAGAAAACTTTGATCCCGTGCAGCCGCAACACACCCCAGCCACGATAACGTGCTTTGATCAGCGCTTTGAGTTCACGCTGCGCATCACGCCAGTTGATTAGCTCATAGACCAGCGCCCGGTAAATCTCGCGGGTGCGATCTACTCCCATCCACACTTCTTTGAGCTTACTCAAACGCAGAAGCAAACACATCCCGTCCACATCGGTGTAAGCGCCATGTCGGGCTAACGAGACCAAGATAAGCGAATCGCCGCTGAGAGCGAGGCTGATCTGGACGGAGAATTTGCGGTCACAGAAACTAAATTTCTAATCGGTAGCGATTCGCTTCATCGCTTCCATGAGAAGGCGTTCAAGTTAAAAAGTGAATTCATTTGTAGAGGAGTGCGGTTGGGACCGTGCTTCCATGCGGACTCAAGGGGTCGCGTCTGCCGGCGCTGCGCATCGTTCCCTATTTAATGCTCGGCGGAACCTTGACCGTCGCCCTTTCCTACATGGTCCGCGCGCGAATTGAGCCGAAGTTTGACACCGTGCCGGCGCGCTGCTCTTAGGCTTGCCTCCCTTACGGCAGATATTCCTTCGGCAGCGGCGCAGTGGCCGACTCGGCCTGCACCATGATGCTCGTAACTCGCCAGCCGCCGGCTTCTTTGATCGCTTGAATGCTGTTTGATGCCGCGCGCGACTTGCTTGCCGTCGCTGTACAGCGCGTAGCTGCTCCATAAGTGCGCCCTGTCGCAGGTGCTCCGGATGCTTCGTACTGTCTATTCTGTGACCGAGTCTACAGAGTAGCACATCGCGTTTATCTTCCAGCCGTCGCCCGTCTTCACTAGTTGCCAGTTCTCGCTGCCCCGGTGGTGCTCCTTGTCGTCAATTACAAAGGTGTAGTCGAAATACACCGACGCAATTACGCCGTCCGTGTCGATACGCACGTTGAGGAATTTCTCCTCCAACCGGTACTGGTTGGTGCCGAGGAAATCCAAGAATTGCTGGTAGTTACCGGGCTGGAGCTTCTCAGTACTCGGTTGCTTTGCCTTCTCCCGCGGATACACTTTGTCGCCGAGTACTTTTATCCATGAGCCCCCACTCGGCATAAACAGGCTACCCATCGTCGACTTGTCCTTGGCGATGATGGCTGTGCGAAAGGTTTCGACGACCCGTTGGATCTGCGCGCGAGCCGCCGAATTATCCTGTTTGGCGTGTGTATCGGCGTGAGCTAGCCGGGTCATTGCTGCCAGCACTACTACTGCAAGCCAAAAGCTTCTCATGTGTCCTCTCCGAGTGATGATGGGAGTTTCTCTGCCGCTACTGCAAGCCAAAAGCTGGTCTGATCCGTGAGATGCGTGTGGCTGTCGATCAGTCCGGGCAGGCAGGTCTGATAGTGCAGGTCGATCTCCGTGGCCCCGGGCTGCGAGACACATAGATGAAATAATAGTCTTAATCATTTTCTTTTCTCCTGTCGCCGAACGGTGTCGAACTGAAAACATCGACGATGTGAAATGTGTACTTCATAGGATTAACCTCCGTGCTTCGCCTCAAGCCTTGACGACGAGGTCGATCTCAACGCAGGCCCCAAGCGGCAGCGCGGCCACCCCGATCGTCGTGCGGGCGGGAAAGGGCTGACTGAAATGCTTTGCGTAGATGCCATTCATCGCGCCGAAGTCACTCATGTTCGTGAGATACACTCCGGCGCGCGCAACGTGATCGAAACTCTTGCCCGCCGCCTTGAGAACCGCCGAGAGATTCCGAAAGACGCGCTCTGTCTCGGCCACAATACCCCCCTCGACCATCTTGCCAGTGGCCGGGTCTTGGCCGACCTGCCCGCTGAAGTAGAGGAAACCACCGACTTCGATCGCCTGGGAAAACGGGCCGGCCGGAGGCGCGAGCTCGGGCGAGGTAATTGAGGTCTTGTTCATAGCAAACTCCTGTGGATACTAGGTTAGATGGTCAGACGGGATGGCGATGCCTCGCTTTTGGATTTCTTAATCCCTTATTCCTCGATCGCGCCGCCAATTTCACGCAAGTGCTGGCGAAAGGTGTAATCGGAATCGATGGCTCGTTTTTTCAAATATTCGGCGAACTTCAGTTGCTGACGCAAAGGTTGGCCTGTTTTGATCAGCTCGGCCTGTTTTCGTTCTGTTTGCCAAATCTTGCGTGCGGCTTCGACGAGTTGCTCCGCCGAGTTGGCCAAAACGAAAACACAGCCATCGTCATCGGCGAAGACAATGTTTTCCGCTGTGACGTCGAAGTCGCCAAAATTTGCCAGGCGGAGCGCGTTGTCGATCCGCGGGTCGAGGCGCTGTGGACCGGACGGAGACGAACCGTAACTAAAAATAGGGAAGCCGATCTTTTGCAATTCGGGAGTGTCCCGATGTGTTCCCCAGATCACGATTCCTGCGAGCTTGTTCGCCTGAGCTTCGAGTGCGGTAAGATCGCCGATGCAACCCTCGTCAGTTCGACCGGCGTTATCGATCACCAGAACATCGCCTGGGTGCGCTGATACCATTGCCTCCAGAAAGACATCGACGCTCCCGAAATGTTTTACCGGAACAGCATGACCGGCGAGACGGGTTCCTGAAACAGCCGGACGAATTCCAAACGGCGCGATGTGCAACGCGAGGCGAAGGCGGAGGGCTGCGTCGGCAATCAATGGGGTCGAAAGTTCGGCAAAATTCTCTGAGAGTTCGCGATTATTCAATGTTCATGTTTCCTTTCGTTTTCATTCTAGGCGACTTCTTTTATATTAGGAAAAGTTTCGCGGGCACCTGATCAAAGATCCCGCTCGGTGATGTACATCCCCGGCTCGAACTGCCGGATCTCGACGCTGGTGGCGACGTCGGGCCCCCCCAGCGCGGCATCGCTCCTCATGATCTCAAGCAGGCGCCGGGCGACTTGGCGCCTCAGAGCCTCCGGTCGGCCGGGCGAGAAGAGGACCGTAACGTGCACGAAGCCACGGCGGTCGGCACCGACGTGATACGTGTCAGTCCGTACTGCGCGGCTCTTGATCCTGTCGGACTCGAAGCTCTCCGTATCACCGAGCGCGTCGTGGAGTCTGTCGAGGAGATGCGAGAGGCCGGCGGCGTCGCCGAGATTGCTCGAGTACTCTAGGATGATGTGCGGCATTACTGCGTCTCCATGCGTTCCTTGTCACGCCACGCTAACTTAGTAGCTCCTAACGGGCACGACCGTTTAAAAATCAAATCCAATCCATTTGCCCGAATTGCCGGCGAATAGGGGCCAACCGGCCTGGCTCCGGCATCTGTTGCTATCACGGTTTTCATTTCTTCCTCAACTTAGAGCTCATCAATCGTTATAGGGTTACGGTTCCTCGGAGTAATTCCACAGCGTGTCCGCCAATACTGATGTTCGTGACGCGATCGTCTTCCCGTTTTGCTCGAACAAAAATTTGACTGGGCCGGCCAATCTCGACACCTTGGCGGATCAGCACCTGCTCGTCGCTGTTTGCAATTCCATGTCTCACCATCCAACCGGAAGCGCAGCCCGCCGCTGAACCGGTAGCCGGATCTTCGCCGGCGTAGAAAAACATGCGCGACCGCACTTCAAGAGAATCTTGGCGCCGTTCCGGGCAAACAAGGTAGAAGAAGCGCGTCCCAGCACTCTCCAGGAATTTAGCGGCCTGGGCAAAGTTCAACTCTAAGTGAGCTAATGTGTGCAAGTTGCGGAATGGCACGATCGCATACGACAACCCCGTTGAGACGACTTGGATCGGCCATTCCGAGGCAATTTCGCGCTCATCAATCCCAATCGCTCGAGCGACGTCCTCCAGCGGGAGGATCGCTCCAAACTCAGGATCGCGCTGACGCATCTCGCCAAAAACATCGCCCTCGGCGCGGTTGGTCCTGGCACGGGTCGAACCGGCAGCGAATCGGACAGGGATTTTCCCGACGTTCAAATCCAGGACGATTTCATCGGGCGCCGTGTTCGTTGTACTATATAGATAGAGCGCGGTTCCTAGCGTTGGATGTCCGGCAAACGGCAATTCTTCCCGGGTGGTAAAGATGCGGACTCTCGTCCCATCGGTAGCTTCAAGCTCCGGTTCGCGTGGAAGGATGAAGGTTGTTTCCGAAAGATTCATTTCTCGCGCCAGCGCTTGCATTTGTTTGTCGGTCAAACCACGTCCGTCGGTGAAAATAGCCAACGGATTGCCCGCGAGCGGTATTCGGGTAAAAACATCAAGCTGAACGAAATCGTAGCTGGCGGCCATATCCGTAAATATTTGTTCGTCTAATGTCGGAGTGCTTCAGCAGGAGAGATTCGCGTGGCAGACTTGTAGCCGAGAACGACGACCGGGTGGCCATTCGGCGTTGAATCTTCTTCCGGCAAAAATCCGCGACCCATGGTCGGCCGGATTCCAAGCAGGTCGAAATAATTTCCAAGTCACCATCAAACCGACAACGTTTAAAGTTTCGCTGCCGCGCGACATTCCCATGCCGCCGAATGCGTACCCAGCCATGCTGTCGAAAGCGCTGTTCTTTTTCGCATAGTCGATGAAGTTCAGATACGAGTTTGCTTGATTTCCTTTGATGCTGTGAGTGTCAGTCGTGAACACTCGAACCAGTTGCTCCGAGTGGCCGACTGGCAACGGACGAAGAAGAAGCGTGTTGATGATGCCGAAGAGGGTCGTGTTTACTCCGATGCCGAGGGCGAGAGCCAGAAAGGCCGTCACGGAAAAACCCGGACTTTTCACCAGCATTCGCAATGCAAATTTTAGATCGCTTAACATGATGTTGAGTTCAGCTTGCCAATTTGTTGCAATCGGGATGCATCAAATGTTGGTTCGACAATCACACCACCCAGCCGACACTTTGCGAATGTGATTTTGTGGGCGGGTGGTCAGCTGCCGCCGGTTCCTTTCTCCAAGGATTTTCGTTCGATGCGCTTGAGCGCGATCCGCTCGCGACTCTCCTTTCCACCGCTCTGGAAAAGGAACGTCACCGTGATGTGGTTCGAGTCGATGAGGCGCAGCTCTAGCCCATGCACATGAGCGGCATCCGCCGACCGCAGGTTGGTCACATCGACAAACCCAAAGTCGATGGCGCCATGCGCCAGATCGGTCCGCTCGGCCTTTAGGCGCGGTTGATTTTGCGCCGCGCAATAGTGCGTCATTCGGAGATCGGCGCCATCGAGATGGTAGACGCTCGTCATTGAGGGGACGCCTTCCATAATCAGATTTTCCACCAGAGCAGAGCCGTTTCCTGTCACATAGTACGCGGCCTTCATCGAACCAGGCGCGATACGGGCCCCGGTCCATTCATAGGTTCCTTCCCAGTCGCCTACAAGCGACTTGAGCTTGCCAAATGCAGTTGCGGCGCTGTCGTCCTGGGCTTGAGAGACGCACGCCAGTGCGAGACCGGTGAGTGTGGTGAAAACAAATCTGCGAATCATTGCGAACCTCCTTGCTAGTAAGACGTCAATCTCATCTTGGCGGCCATATCCGTAAATATTTGTTCGTCTAATGCCGGAGGGCTTCAGCAGGAGAGATTCGCGTGGCATAACGCGCTGGAATTAGACACGCAATCACGGCGACAACGGCAAGGACCGACGGCACAGTAATAAAAGTAAACAGATCGGTGGAGGACACGGCGAACAGCAGACTCGACATAAGACTCGTGACGAACATTGAAACCACCAGACCGGCCGCCGCACCGATCGAGACGAGAACTAATCCGGGGCGAACGGCAAGGACCAAAATATCGCGAATTTGTGCACCAAGCGCCATCCGAATGCCAAACTCCTGGACGCGTTGTTTCACCAGGAAAGCTGTGACGCCGTAAATGCCCAGGCTGGCGAGAAACAGCGCTAGGACAGCAAATGTGGACATAAGAAACAAAGCTAATCGACGTCGTGCCATGGAACTGGAGATCAACTCATTCATGGTTGTTACGCCGTAGACAGGAAGCTCCGGATCAATTTGCTCCATAGTGCGCGTCACGAGCTGTCTTGTCGTGGTAAGGTTCGCAGAGGTGCGAAGAAAGACTGCAAACAATGTACTCGAGCGCTGAAGAATCGATCCGTATAAGCGTGGTTCTGGCGCTTGATCCAACCCGTGGTCTCGCACATCGCCGACCACGCCGATAATTTCAGAGTCGGTGGTTGTCCTGGCTTTGTCTCGCACGTGTTGTCCAATCGGATCTTGTTGCGGGAAGAATTTTCGTGCGAACGCTTCATTCACAACGACAACTTTGGTTGCCATATCATCATCATAATCCGTGAAGACGCGTCCCTTCCTTAGCGGAAGCTTCAGGAGATCGAAATAATTTGGGCTCACCGCGCCGTAATCAGCGGTGTACTCTTCCTGGGCGGAGGTAGCATTGTCTGGAAATGAGAACGCGATCAAGTTCCTAGCATTTGCTGCAGCATTGCTCAAGAATGGAACATTTGTGGTCAACCCAACCGCAACGCTCTGCACACCTGGTGCGGCCTCCAGGCGCTGAACTAATTCGCGCGCGAGTCGCCCGCGCTGCGGCGGATTCAAATAATGATTGGCGTCGGGATTGTTTGGCTGCGGGATCCAGATTTGCGCGACAGTTACACCGCGCGGATCAATGCCCGGTCGTTCGCGAAACATCGCCGAAAAACTCCGGATCAATAATCCTGCGCTGATCAACAAGACCACGGACAAAGCGACCTCCAACGTCACTAGCGCTGCTCGGGAGCGGCTTTGACGAATCCCGTGTTGTCCGCCGGTGCGGCCGCCTTCTTTCAAATCGTGATTTGGGTCGGTCACCGTGGCGTGAAATGCCGGACCTAGCCCGAACAGAATCCCACTGAAGACGGACAGCACAAGGGCCAGAGCGATTAGCCGCCAATCGCCATGGATTTCATTTAGCCGAGGGACCTCTTGAGGCAGCAACGCGAGCAACGAGCCGCGGGCGAATCGCAAGACGAGTAGAGCTGCCGCCGCGCCGGTCAAAGAGATGAGCACACTCTCGGTCAGGACCTGACGCACCAGTCGAGAGCGCGAGGCTCCAAGCGCCTGACGAATCGCAAATTCGCGCATTCGCGTCAACGAGCGCGCGATCAGGAGAGTGGCAACGTTCACGCACACGATTAGCAGGACGAAAGCTACCGCGGCCAGCAACACGATCAGCATTGGGCGCACCGCGCCGGTAAGACTCGATTGCACAGGCTCAATTCGAAGCTCCCAGCGTGACTGGTTAGGATAGTCGGTTGGATAGCTCTGGCGTAGTTGCCCAACGAATGCATCCAACCTTTGTTGCGCTTCTTTGATGGACAATCCGGGCTTGAGCCGTCCGATTGCGCCGGGAATAAATCGGGCACTTCGAACCGGCGGGACCGGAAACGGCAGAGCAACGTATCCTGCGGCTACCCAAAGTTCCACATCACCGCTAAGACCTTTACCGGGATGACGAAAATCGGGCGGCATCACTCCGACGATCGTGTAGCCATCCTCGTCCAGGCGAATTCTTTTGCCGATCACGTTTGGATCGCCGCCGAACTGTCGCTTCCATAATGCGTCACTTATCACCACGGGATCCAAAAAACCTGGGACCCAATCTGCTTGGGTGTATGCACGTCCCAATGCGGGTTTCGCTCGCAGCATGTCAAAATAACTCGGACTCGTGGCGAGCATCTCGAGGCGCTCCACCCGTTCGCCACCGGTTAGAGCGGTGGGGGCTGGAAAGATCACGCTAATCTGCTCAAAAATGTCCGAATGCTGGCGTAAATCTTCGAATTCCGGCACAGACATGCCGACATCCCTAGCTCCGGCGCGATCGTCAAAAATTCGAACCAGTCGCTCCGGCTGAGGAAATGGCAGCGGCTGGAGAAGGACTGCCTGAACGAGGGTGAAGATGGCGATGTTGCCACCAATTCCGAGCGCCAAAGACATCACGCTAACGAGAAGAAAAGCCGGCGTCTTTACAAGTGTTCGCGCAGCATAGCGCAAATCGGCGATGAGATTTTCCATAGATTTGTTTCATTTCACCAGCTTTGGAGGCAGCAATCAACCGTGCCCGGCTAGAGAAGCAGTGCAGATGCGGAAATAATCGACCGGTACAGTTTGCAAAAATCGCTTCCTGTACGAAATAATGTATGACTTCCATGCCAGCGGCCGCTTTACCCCTTTACCAACAGATTGCGTGTTCGATTGAGCGGCGTATCGAAATCGGCACGCTTGGTCCCGGCGATCGTGTCCCGAGCGTTAGGCAGTCGAGCATTCGCCACGGAGTGAGTGTATCAACTGTCGTTCAGGCGTATCTCACGCTGGAGAACCGCGGATTCATCCAGGCGCGTCCAAAGAGCGGGTTTTTCGTCCGCCCTCGTGTTGTTGAGCACTTCCCGTTGCCGCGATCTTCTCGACCGCGGCAAACGGCAACCACCGTTGAATCCAGCGATCTGCGTTCACGGATATTGGAAATCGCATCGCGATCTGATGTTGTCCCATTCGGTGTCGCGGCTCCGGCGGCGAAGTTGCTGCCAGTCACTCGGCTGAATCGTGTCCTGGCGAGCGCATCGCGTCGCGCTTGCGCTGCAGCGTTGCAATATCCACATCCCACTGGGTGCGAATCATTGCGCAGGCAGCTCTCCCGCCGCTCGTTTGAGTGGGGTAGCGATCTCGGGGCCGGCGATTTCATCATCACGACCGGAGCCATGGAGGCGGTCTCGTTGTCTTTGCGTGCCGTCACCAAACCGGGCGACGTCGTCGTCTTAGAGTCGCCCACCTATTTTGGGCTCTTGCGGGCTGTGGAAAATCTTGGGCTGCGCGCATTGGAAGTGCCGACTCACGCAACTACCGGAATGGATCTTGAACATCTTCAACTTGCGATTCGCAAAAACCGCATCGCCGCCGTGTTGGCAGTGCCGAGCTTTAATAACCCGCTTGGCAGCTGCATGCCTGCCGAGAATCGACAGCAGTTGGTCGACTTACTCGGTCAGCACAACATTCCACTAATCGAAGACGATATTTACGGGGACTTACCTTTTCCTCCGGCCAAACGTCCAAGGACTGTAAAAAGCTTCGACCGAAATGGCCTCGTCCTGCTTTGCGGGTCAGTTTCTAAAACTCTTGCCCCAGGGTGGCGTGTCGGATGGGTTGTGCCAGGAGAGCGCTATCGCGACAAAATCGAGCAATTGAAGACCAGCAGCACAATTGCTACAGCAGTCCCACCGCAGCTGGCGGTCGCTGAGTTTTTTCGTGACGGCGGGTTTGATCGACATCTTCGACACATGCGGCACTCCTTTGCTTCGCAGGTTCAAAGAATCGCCGAGGCCATCTCTGAATCTTTCCCACCTAATATTCGCGTGTCCCGCCCACAAGGCGGATTTGTGCTGTGGATCGAATTGCCGCTGAGCGTCGACGCCATGAAATTGCACAAGCGCGCGCTTGCGCGCGGCATTTCGATTGCGCCGGGCCAGCTTTTCTCCGCGCGCCCGATGCAGTTTGCTAACTTTATTCGGTTAAGCTGCGGGATGCCATGGTCGCCAAAGATCGAACAGGCCATTTCTGTGCTTGGCGGGCTTGTTCGACAGCTTGCGAGGTATCGTTAGGCAAAGATTTGCTGGTGGCGGCATCGTGTGAAACGAAACGACTACCCAATCAGCGTTTCATCGATCACTGGACAATGCTAAATGTTGGCAGAATCAAAATCCATCGTGACTTCCGCGACTTATCCCGGAGCCTACGGGGCTCGAACCCCGAATCCTTTCAGAGCCCCCCAGGTAGATAGCTTTCAGCCCAATCTCCCCTCCCGCGGGGTTGTTCCAACTTTCGGCGTGTTTTTACGTGCCACAATTAAGGTGCGGCACCCTAATTAATTCGGTGCTGACGCAGAGAAATTTCGCGTGAAAGAGAAAAGAAACGCGTCGCAGCGAAGGAGAAAAATTGCGTTTCCGACGCGTTACCGCCGCTATCTGGTGCCAGCTGGAACCGAAATCGTTTTAGAGCCCCCACATTAGATAGCTTTCGCGCCGACCGTCCTGATGCGCGATTTCGTCGTTTTTCTACGTGCCGCCCAAAAACGTTGTTTACATACTATTTTAGCGCATTGACACGCTCGAATCTGGCGTGAGCAAAAGAAAAACCTGCCCGCGCCGGCGTCGGCGAATTGTAGCGCCCGAAGGATACGCTCCGAATCAGACGGCGCTTGCGATCGCATTGGGCACCACGCGGCAAACGATCACTAATGCGATCAAACGCCACTTAAATGATCCGCGGTTGCCAGGCGTGAAGCGCGGCGCCGAAGCCGATGGTCGCTACAACATTGCCGCGTGGCGCGAATTTCTAAAGGCGATCGGCGTTACTGGTCGGCGCAAGCAGGAGGATCTCGCTGAGGAACACGAAATCAGATTGCGCCGAGAACGACTTCGCTTGGCCCGCGAGGAATTCGAATTTGAGCAGCTCAAAGAGCGCATGCTTCCAATGGGAGAAATAGAGACAGGGATTACGAAAATCCATTCCGGTTATGACGCGGGTCTTCTCGCATTCGAGTCTCGGATCAACGAGCAGCTCGAGGGTCTAGATTACAATGATCGCGCAAGGGTGATTCATCGCGAGATCGAGTTGCTTCGGAAGATCTATCGCGAGGCCAATTACCTGCAGGTCGAGTTCGAAAATGAAGAACTCGACTAAAATCAGTCGAAGAGTCGTCGAGTTTTTGCGGTTGATCGAGGCCGCAGTGCATCCGCAAAGGCCCGAAAAGAAGATGTGGGAATGGGCCGACGAAAACGTGATCGTGCCCGATATCGCCGGAAGTCCTTACCCAGGACGGTTGGATTCCGGCCGGTTGCCAATGATGCGCGGTTTTTTAGAACGGCTTGAGCTGCAACGCGTCCGATTTTTTCACCTTTGCAAGAGCGCACGAACTGGCGGCTCCCTGTTCTTGGGAATCGTGCCGGTCCTGCACAAGATTGCGACTTGGCCAGGCCCGATTCTCTGGCTCGATCCAACGCGAAAAACCGCGGCGCGGTTGTCGCGCCAGGAAATTCAACCGTTCATTCGCGCCTGCAAAACGACCAATTCGCTCCGTATTCTAACAAAAAAAGCCTGGACCACACTCGAAATGATCTTCAAGACTTGCACGCTCGGCATTATGGGTGCCGGCAGTGTTGCTGACCTCGGCGGCCGACAAGCTGAGCAAATCATAGTCAATGAAAAGGACAAAATCCCGGCAAAAGCGCGTGCGGAGGCGCCGCCGGGACTGCTTGTGCTCGTCCGGAGCAAACTTTTCCGGCGCACCCGCAAAATCATCGGAAATTCGACGCCAACCATCGAATCGGCCGAGACCTGGGGCGATTTCCTCTCCGGGTCGCAGCTTTTTGGCTATTTGCCGTGCCCAGAATGCGGCGGCTATCAGCCTCTCACGTTTTTTAAAGAACCTGAGCAGCCGGACAAATGGATTCGAATCGACTTGGATGATCCACTGCTTATCGGCCACGAAATTGGGCGTGCCGATCGCCACGGTATTGAGCTCGCGGCCGATACGCAGCGCAAAAATTATCCGGTGATCAAGCGGGCGCACGACGCCCGCGGCGGATATTTGGTCCAGGGAATTCCCGTGACCGGCCGAATTTGGTGGCCGCCCGAGCTCCAGGACAAAAAATCGAAGATCTGGAATATCGACGAAGTCGAGCGCCAGGCCCGTTACGAGTGCGCATTCTGCGAAGCAAAGGTCCCGCAGGAAAAACTCAATTGGATGAACGCGCGTTACGCGCTCCGCTCGCATCGGCCGGAAGCACCTTACGACAGTGAGAGCGCGCACATCTGGGCGGCTTATTCCCCGATGGATCTGGGCTGGGGTGGACTCGCCAAAAAATATCTGCTCTCGATCGGCAACATCGCCAAAATGCACGATTGCTACAATTCCGATTGGGGTCGGCCGTTTGAACGCACTCCGACACGCCTCACGCGCAAAACGATCGAGCTCATTCAGTCGCGGACGCCTATTAAATATGAGCGCGCAAATCCTCTTGATCCGGAAGATCCGTGCAAGCTTCCGATCCGGCCGTGTTTTATCACCATGACGCGCGACGTCCAGCAAACCGAAATGTGGTGGGAAGTATGGGCCTGGGCCGCGGACGGATCTGCCTGGCTGCTCGCCTGGGGATCGTGTGTGAGTGACAAAGAAATCGTCGACATCTCAAATCGGGTTTGGACTTACGATTTTGGCGACGGATCTCCGCCCGAGCTCCACACGACCTGGAAAGGCATTTCCGACTCTGGTTATAAAGCGAAACGTCCCGCCGGCGTGTATCGTTTCGTGCATGAGCAAGGTGGCCGCTGGATCGCAAGTCGCGGCGGCGCGCTCCAAGCCGGTAAAGAAAAACCGATCTTCGAAACGTCGATCGAATTCAATTACGACGGCGGCCAGGTTACGATCCCGTTCATTCATTACAACGATGACCAGATGAAGGAACATCTTTACCGGTTCGTGATTAAAGAGCGCCATCATATGCGCTGTCTGCCGGTAAAGCTGGACGATTTGCTTCTTGATCAAGTGACGAGCGAACATTTGGCCGCAGTGAAATTGCACGATGGCCGGACCGCCCACGAATGGCGCGTGGGCGTGGATCCACACCTGGGCGATTGCTGGAAGATGAACGAGATCTTCCATTTCATTTTCTTGCCGGAGATCCTTCAAGCAATGCGTGCGCGGCAAGATGCTGTGCTGAAAACGAGCGGCAAACTTCACTGAGAAAGTAATCCTCGCATTCCGCATCATTGTAACCCCATGCAATTGGAACGACTTTCGAGGAAAGTGATTTATGGTCGTTCCGCGCGCGCATACTCGTGGACATGAAAGCGGGAATTGACGAAGCTCCCATTGCGGATGGCCGCTCGAAAATCCAGATCTCTAGCAATTGTGCAGCAACCTGCTGCACAATTGTATCGCCGGTTCGTTGAGAGCATCAAAGAGCGCATCCGCACAGCCCAGCTGAAAGCGGCGCTGGCGGCGAATGCCGAACTTGTCTTGCACTATTGGGAAATCGGACGGGAGATCCTTGCTAACCAAAAACAAGAGGGTTGGGGCGCGAAGGTCGTCGATCGCCTGGCTGGGGATCTCCAGCGCGAGTTTCCGAAACTTGCTGGTTATTCGTCGCGCAATCTCAAATACATGCGCGCTTTTGCCGCTGCCTGGCCTGACCCCGCAATTATGCAGCAGCTTGCTGCACAAATTCCCTGGGCGCACAATTGCGTCCTCCTTGACCGTGTGAAGGAGGCGAAAACGCGGGAGTTTTACATCGGTCAAATACTAAGGCAAGGCTGGTCGCGCAGCGTGCTCGTTCACCATCTCGATACGGAGCTGCACAAACGGGCTGGGAAGGCCCCCACGAATTTCGCGCTCACGCTGCCGTCGCCCCAGTCGGATTTCGCAAAAGAGCTTTTGAAAGACCCCTACGTTTTCAAACCGGCGCCGCTCGATGAATCGGCTAACGAACGCGCGTTGGAAAGTGCCCTAATCGCCCGCCTGAAAGATTTTCTCATCGAGCTCGGCTCAGGTTTCGCGTTCGTCGGCAATCAATATCGTCTGGAAGTGAACGGCGAGGAGTTCTTTCTCGATCTGCTCTTCTATCATACGCGGCTGCACTGCTACATCGCGGTTGATCTCAAGGTAGGCGACTTCAAACCGGAATTCGTTGGCAAAATGAACTTCTACCAGGCGGCAGTGGACAATCTCGTCAAGACCGCGCAGGACGGACCGACAATCGGAATCATACTTTGCCGGGGCAAAAATAAGACAGTTGTTGAATACACCCTGCGCGATGCCAAGAGCCCGATCGGCGTTGCGGAGTATCGACTTCTCCCTTCGAAATTAAAAGCCAAACTGCCCGGGACAAAGGAACTCAAGCAAATCGTCACGGAAACGGAGCTGCCGCAGTAAACCGAAATCTCGCTACTCTAATCGTCTGAACATAGAGTGGGCGAATGCACATTTATGAAGTTCGGCCTGCGCCGGGATAAGCGCGGGTTTGATTTGGTGAGCGATGCGTTGCCGTTTGGCCGGTTTTGGTACGCCGACGCCAAAGCCGCGATTGGTTATGCAAAGTTCTACAGCCGGTCACATGCGATGATGGTTCGCGTATTAGATGAATCGGGTGCGCTGATCGGAACGCATGAATCAAGGGGTGCGTTTCGCGAGCCGTGAATTGGCTCAACTGAGCAGAGGGGATGCCGATGTCGGGTGTTTCTCGGAACGCTTAGATTTTCACGCGTGCTGCCTTCTGTGCGAATCGTTGGAAAGAATCGGACCTACGCAGTTTCGTCCAATCAGGGATTGAGCGCGCCAACAGCATGGCGTGGTCGCGATCAACATATTTACGACAACGCCCAAGTTCGCGCTGGAATAATGAAATCAGTTCTGTTTTTGGTCGACGGATTTGAGAGTCCGGCCGTCTATAATTTGGAATCGCGCCCACCGGGTGCGGATGTTTATATCGTTCGAGCACGGTCCGCAGCGCCCGGCGATCTGCCATCAGCCAACATTCGAGCTCTCGCTCCACACAGAGCAAAAGAATTTTATTCACGTTCACTTTGGCCGCGGCTAGAGATGTCAGCGCGCATTCCTTGTCTTCGTGGCGGCAAGCCTTCCCACCCCATACAGGTTCCAGATCCCATGTCACCACGACACGGCTGCACTTTTCCACCGTCAACAACGAAGCGGCAACTTCACCACACTCTGTGAGTAGTCGTTCCGCGTTATCCAAAAACCGGGGAACCATCGTGATATCTGCGTTGAGACGCTCCAAAAAATACTCGCAGACTCGATAATCAGGGCCGTCGCGTCCGCATTCGAAAATGAAGCCTACTTTCTGCGGCATCCGTTTTAATCCCGCGTCAGGGAACCCATTGTATATAACCGGCCGGGGGCGAACTTATCGGCCCAGCTTTTGAGCTTGTTCTTGGACGGTCGCCGAAACTCCGGCTCTCCATTAGAAGCTCGCTCGACCACAACAACCTGGGACAGGTCTAAAAGGTCGAGAAGATAGGGCGAATGCGTGGTGACTACTACTTGACCGCCGCTGAGGAGAAAGGAGCGAATCTCGTCCACCAGAAGATGGATGGTTCGGGGATCGAGACCGTTTTCGATCTCTTCGATAAAAACCACGCGCGGCGGTGTCGGATGACGAAAGACGGCCAGTAAACAAAGGATGCGCAGCGTGCCCTGGGACATCAGCCAATTCGGGAGCTTCCAGTTCGAGATGGCTGCCTCCATCTTCTTCCTCGGCGCGCTCTCCTCCAGCATCAGATACACATCCCGTCCCAACTCTGAGGCGATCGAAGGGCGGACGTCGCTTGCGTAGGGCAGGACGAAGGCAAGGGCCTCGATGATCCCAGCCAGAGCTACCGGGTCCTGATCTCGTATCGAAAGAAGATACTCAGCAATGTTTCCACCATTGCGTTCGAGCCGCACGTTTTGAGTGCTGCGGCGCTGTGGGCGCGGGTAAAGCATCGCTGTCGGTTCGATGCTCAGAAACTGCCAGCCACTAACCAAATCTCGCATTCGCGAGTCGAGCACCTCGAACGTTGTGAAAAGCTTGCTTTGATCAAAATAATTCCGATGGGTCGGATCAGTGCTCATGCCGAGCGGGAGCGGGGCATCGTACTTCGCGAAATAAACTTTGTTACCACTGCTATCTACCGTCACCGCGAGATTGGCGGCAAACGCCGTTTCTGAAAGATTCCCCGCAACCTCGAACTCCATTGGGTTCGCTCGTTCCAAGACGCCGATTTCGCCTTCCTTCTCTTCGTGAGTCACTGCCTTATTCCAAGCGTCCTCAAAGCCACGATAGGGATACATGGCAGCATCAAGGCCGCGTAGCACCATCGCCTGCAGGGCCTCGAGGCCTTCGATGAGGCTGCTCTTGCCGGAGCCGTTGTTGCCGATGAAGGCGGTGAGCGGGCTGAACTTCACCACGCGGCTGTCGCGCACGGCTTTGAAGTTGCGCAGGCGGGCGCTTTGGAGCGGCAGCGGGGGCTTTTTCATTTGAGCAGTCCTTTGGCGGCGTCGCGGTAGGCGTCTCCGGCAGCGACGCGGGCCGGGTCGGGAGGAGCGACCTCGGCGAGAATTGTTTTAAACTCCGGTTCGGAAAGTCCGTAAAGGTGAGCGACTAGACCATCAATTTCCGCCTCGACACCTGCCACGAATGCGTGCGAGTTCTCTTTTTTAAGGGCGAGTATCTTCTCAACTCGCTTGATTAGTAATCTCGCCATTGCCTTGTCGGCATTCGCAACTGGAAAGCGGCTGAAGCGAGGCCATTGAAGCTCCAAGAACCCACCCATCGGCACGCCCAAGAGCTGATGGACCGCCCATTTTCCAACCATTGAGTTAAGACATGCGAGAACAACCATTGATATATCGGGAAGCATGAACAACTTGTTGTTCATCAACATTCCGCTTTCGTCCCATGAGTAAGCGTCCATCCGGTTGATCTCCATATATAGGAGCTTCGGACGTTCGAATTCTCCCCAATAGGCGCACGAGCGGAGTTCCCAGAAAAAGCGTCCCTGATCCTGACGTTTGATAAGCGCGCTTCGGAATTCTTCGAACCGCCCATGCACGGCTGGATACGTTTCTGCGAAGATGTTCTCAGCCTGCTTGGATGTCTTAGCGTCCGACCATGGATGAGTCCGATTGTCGGACGATTCTAAGCGGACTAGATACTGGTCGGCGAACTGGACACGCCACTGACCGACATCTCGGCCCCGCAGGAATGGTTTAAGTATTTTGCGCGATGAGGCGTGTGTTCGGATCAAATCATCTCGGGTTTCGCGGCTAATCAAGAATGCTTCGTTCAATCCCGTAAGAATCCCCCGGTAGAAGTTCTTTCCCACTATGTCGATAAGTGGCGGTCCCGCTCGGGAAACCTTGTCGAGCAAACTGGAAAGACTTGGACTCTGCAACCGCCATGCTTCCGGCAAGAGCTTGTTCTGAGGAATGTAGAAACTCTTCTCAGCGAAGACTGTAGGTAAATCGCTAAGCGGCGGTCCGATCTCCCACGTTAGAACCTTGGCTTTAGAATTCGGCACTTGGTCGCTCCAGTGTTCCATCCTTTTGGGAGGATCAGGAAGCATCCCCTTGTCACGCGTTTCTCGAATCTTGCGCACTAGAATGATGCTTGGCTCGACGATGGCGGTGAAGATCGGTGTCTCCCCGAAGTCGATTAGATCTTTCACCTGACCGGCGGTAACAAGGAAATGACGCAATCGCTCGGCGTAAGCTGTTCGGAGGAACTTGTTCGATGAAATAAAACTCAATAGGCCACCAACTCTCAAGAGGTCGAACGAGCGCTCATAAAAGTAGACGTAAAGATCGGCTCCGCCCGTGAAGCAGTGATACTGCTGTTTGAGCATCGGCTTGAGTTCTTTGATTTGCTCCATCCGCACGTAAGGCGGATTGCCAATCACAATGTCGAATCCGCTTTCGGTCGGCTTCTCCTGCGGAATCAGTTCCGTCTGGCCGCCAGCTTCGTTGATGAGCGCGAGATTCCCGCGCAGCGTGGTTGTGGCGGGTTTGGAGAGACGCGCGGCGTCGAGGGCAAACATCCACTCGGGATCGAAGAAGTTCGCGAATTCATTCGGCGCGTAGGGATCCCATCCCGCGAGTTGGTCTGCCTCGGCGCCAGGCACAATCTGGTCGCGTCGCAGGATCACGGCGATCTCCTCGCGCAGCTTTTTGTCTTTCCGTCGTAGCACGCGCTTGTCTTTCCAGTACCGGGCATTGAAATGATCGTGTCGCACGCGAAGCAGTCCGGCGATCTTCTCCCGCACAGCGCCGCTGACGAGCAGCGTTTGACCACGGCGATGTAGGGCGAAGAGGGTGTTGGCCGCGACGAATTTGGTTTCGAGGTTCGGCAGCGGGAGAACACCGCGGTTTTCGCGTTTCTCGGAAGTCTCCTGATCGACGAGCAGCGAAATGAAAAAACGGAGCTTAGCAATCTGGACGGCGATTGGATTGATATCGACGCCGTAGATGCAGTTTTCGATGAGGTAGAGCTTCCGGGCGTAGTCGTCCTCATCGCGCGCGAAGGCTTCCTTCACCGCCTTTTCCGCCGCTTCACGACCAACATCGAGCGAACGAACGCGAGCGAGTTGCCGTTCACGCCAGGCCACATTGCCGGGATCGAGCCGGCGGAGCAGGAAGACCAGACGATGCAGGATGCCCATTGGGAACGCGCCCGAGCCGCAAGCGGGATCGAGAATCTTGATCGTGCTCTCACCCGAGTCGATCGCATTTAGAAGCTGTGAAGTTTCCTGCAGCGTAAAAGGGTTTCCGTCGTCGGAGTAGCGAAAGAGTTCTTTCAGCCGAGACTCAGCGTCAGGTGCATCGCCAAGCGCTTCGTGGAAATGGGCTATCAGCGCCTCGTCGACCATGTAGTCAACAACCACCCGCGGGGTATAGAAGGCGCCCGTTTGTTTGCGCGCGGTCGTTTTCGTTTCCGGATTGACGGAGGCGAGAAGATTTTCAAAAACGAGTCCTAGAAGTTCCGGATCGAGCGCGATTTCTTCTTCGACCGGGGTGTTCTCGGCGATTGTGAACTTGTAGCTATCAAAAATCGCGATTAGCGGTCGGACAGTAACCTGGCTGAAGCGGAGCTCGTCGCCGTACGACTTGCGCAGGTCCTCCGGATGCGGTTCACCAAAGAAGAGAAAGTTCGGTACGGTTGCCTGTTTCTTTGGGTTACTAGAAAAGCCATCAATGCGGACTTCCTTAATATCGGGTTCCTCTTTGGTGGGAGTGAGGTCAAGACATTCGAAAAGTCCGCCATTGAGAAACGGAACATTCCCGAATAGCTCGCGCATTTGCTCCGGATGACGAAGATGATCCTTGAAGCGATAGACGTATTGCTTTCCGTAGTCGTGGCTTTTCCCTTGGAACTCACGACCGATAAATCGGCGCTCGTCCATCGGTATGCTGAGCGTAGCAAAGAACAGGTTCTGCAGAATGGCCCGATAGAACGTGGACTCCTTCGGATCTAAGTTTATGAGAATCTCCCGCAGCCGTGATGCGTCGAAGAGTTCGTCCGGGATGAGGCTTTTTTCCTTGAGAAACCAACAGAAGATGACGCGAGTAAGAAGGCGAATGAGACTGAGCGACTGGTAAGCGTCAACGTTTTGGATTTCTGGTGGCCGCGGGAACTTGGCGTGACGTGATGCCCAGAAAAACCAGTTGGCTACATCGATGAAGAATCGCTTATTGAGTTCTGAGCTGTCCAGCGCCTTAGCCCAGGCGCGGTGAAGCCCGACGAAATTTGTAAACGGAGTCCGCTCATAAAGCTGGGTGATCGAAAGATCATGGAGAATCTCGACATGCGCGCGGTGAGGTCGCCTAACGTCGATACCCTTGATCAGGGTTACTTTTTCCAACACATCCTTCGTATCATCTCTCTTGTGCCGCCGGCGATCTACTACAGCCACGGTTACGAGATTACCGTGGACGAAGAGGATGATCGCAGGCGCGAGAAATAGCTTGTTCACTTCGCGCGCGATTGTGGCTAACGAACCGCGAGCGTAATTCTCGCGAGCCAGTCGAACCGCTAGGAACAGGAAAGATTCATAGGATGCGTCTTTGAACTTTCCCTGACGCGTAAAGGTTAGCTGATCAACGTCGACGGATCCCAATTCGGCATCCGTTATCTGAAAAAGAAACTGCGCGTCTTGCCATTCGGAGTAAAGCGCACGGTCGATGTTGAGATTACGATCGCGCGCGAAATGCTCCAGAAACTCTTGTTTAGAATCAAATCGAAGCGTTCTGCTGCTACGATAGCCGAGCGTTTCCCAAAGCTGAATTGCGGCGTCGTGAAGCGATAGTTTGCCAAATGCGTGAAGCGCCTCTTGAAGCTGTGCCCGCTGCTCAACCGCGGTCATGTTCCCGCGATGACAAGCCAGCTTACGAGCAGAAAGTCTATTGCCTCGCGCGCTTGTTCTTCTTCAACTGGGATAACGAATCCACGGTCAGCCTGTAGGCCTGCAGCCGTCCGGCGCTGAAAGGTTCGCGCAATGGACTGAATAGCCGCTTCCAGCAACGTGTTGTATTTGCTCATGTCGCTTCCGTTTTTTGTCTCCGCATCGAAAAGCTGACATAGAGCGGCGTACGCACCCGTCTTGCCGGCGCAGAGCAATCGATACATCTCCAGAATCTGTTTAGGCTGAGCGAAGCCAAAGCGAACCGTTTTGTCCTCCCGGACGTAAACGAGATAGTAGGGTTGAAGTGGATTGACTGCTTCGGTCTTATCCGCGACCACGGCTTGCCTGAGGCAAAAGATAACGCCCGGAGCGATGACCGAATTATCTGCAGCAGGAACAACTGCATACAACCCGAGTGGAGCGTCGTGTAGAGCGGCCCCGTTGCTTTCGATATACTTGCTCAGCTCGATCCTGAAGTCGTCGAGGGTGAATTCATTAAGTGCGACGGTTTCATTGAAGTCTTCAAGGTCGAGAATCTCCTCTTTCAGTCGAAGCAGCTGTTTGTCGCGATATTTCAGATCGCTTTGAACAAGTTCTTCAAGTTCACCGGTGTTGAGGATGTTGTCCTCAAAGGTGGCAGCGATATCGACCAGGGCCATGCGCGCTTCCACCCGGTTCTTCAGGTTGACGTATTTCTCCAGGTCCTGCGTGGGCCAGAAGTTAATTAACTGAACGGAGTCGTTGACGCTGCCGATGCGGTCGATGCGACCGAAGCGCTGGATGATTCGCACTGGATTCCAATGGATGTCGTAGTTGATCAGGAAGTCGCAATCCTGAAGGTTCTGGCCCTCCGAAATACAGTCGGTGGCAATGAGAAGATCAATCTCGCCCGACTGCGGCATCGATGGAATTTTGTCACGGTGTTTTGAGCGGGGCGAAAAGTTGGTCAGAATCTGGTTGAAATCGGTCTTGCCAAAGGTGGTGTGGTTATTACCGCCGCCAGTGACAAGCGCGACATGAATGTTGAGGTCTTTCGACGCCCAGGAGACCAGCGCATCGAAGAGGTACGACGCGGTATCGGCAAATGCGGTGAAGACGAGTATTTTTTTGTTAAGTTCTCCACGTTTGTTCGTAGATGGATTGCGGACCTTCCGTTCGATCAGCTTTTTCAGTTCTTGCAGCTTTGAATCGCGCTCTGGCGTTACATCCTTCGCTGACGCGTAGAGAAGGCTGAGTTGCTGCTTATCCCCCCGCAAATCTTTGAGCCAACTTTTGCCGGAATCCAGTTCCAAGTCCTCGAGACGGTATTTGAATTTGCCGCCGACTAATCTCGAAGCTTCCAATTCTTCTTCGTCTGGCTCCTCTAAATCCAGTTCGAGGTCGTCCAGTTCCGGATTCTGGTCGGGATTCGCAATGAAGTTGCGAATCTTCTTCTCAAGGCTCTCGATCTTTCCGATCGTTCGCCCCATGGTGATTTCGAAAGAATGAACAGAGCTCTCCAGTCGCTTCAGAAAGCCAACTTTCATCATGCCCACCAGAAACTTTTCGCGGTCTGCCTGGCTGAATGGGTCGCCCGCATGCGTTTGGTAGCGAGACTTCGCCGATTCCTTGAGATAACGCGACGGTGCGAAAAGTGAGAGCTTGTAACCGCTGATCTCGTCGTTAAGGCGATCGTAAGAGAGAAATCGCCGCTGCGTATCGATTGCTGGGTAAATTGCTTCCGGTTTCTTGCGAGTGGGGAACCCGCCTAAGGCTGCGATGCTGTCCTTATAGTAACGCTGAACATGCTTGCGAGACCGGGCGATCGTCAGTTCATCGAGGAGCTTGAAAAACGCGGAGCTGAGCTTTTCAAGAAGGTCAGCCGTGCGCCGTTCGGCAGTTTGTTTCCGCGCCCAGGCGGCGAACGTTTTCTGCGCACTCGTTAGCGCCTCCTTCAGACTCGGAATTCCTATGCTGTCGCGCAGAGCTGTGTCATCGCCTTCGGTGAGAAAGTAAATCTGATTCCTGAGATCTTTGAGATCGTTGTTAACGGGTGTGGCTGAGAGAAGAAGCACCTTCGTTTTCACACCTTTCTGGACGATGTCCTCCATTAACCGTTGGTAGCGGCTTCTGCGGACGATCTCGCCCGTTACTTCATCACGTCTACCCGGAGTGTTATTTCGAAAGTTGTGGGATTCATCGATTACGACCAAGTCAAAATTGCCCCAGTTGAACGTCTCTAAATCGATATCCCCTGATTTGCCAGTCTCGCGACTGAGATCGGTATGCGAAAGAACGTCGTAACGAAACCGATCGCGGATGAACGGATTTAAAGCGTCATTGTGGCGATAAACGGTCCAGTTTTCTCGCAGCTTCTTCGGACAGAGAACGAGCACTCGTTCATTTTTGAGCTCGAAGTATTTGATCACCGCGAGTGCCTCGTATGTTTTTCCGAGGCCTACGCTATCGGCGAGAATGCAGCCGTTGTGCTTCAAGATCTTGTTGATGGCACCCTTCACGCCGTCACGTTGAAACTCAAAAAGTGTATTCCAGATGAGGGTATCGACGATTTTGATATCTTCATCGAGCAGTCCGCCCTTCTCCTGATCTGCGAGAAACTTCTCGAAGACGTGATAAAGCGTTTTGTAGTAAACGAATTCGGGAGCGTAGTCGCGATAGACATCCTCCAGGTACGCAACGACTTCATCTTTGACGTCTTTCGCCAAGGCTTCGTTGTTCCAGAGTTCTTCGAACCATGCTTTGAGGTCTTGAACATCTCGTCGACTATCGACTTCCAAGTTCAATTCTATGTTCGCGTCTGCGCCGACACCCAACCCGCGGCTGGTGAAGTTCGAGCTACCGGCCAGCGCGTGCTCAACGCCGTTTTTCGCGACGTGATACATCTTGCCGTGAAGGAAACCAGCCTGCGCCACTGAACGAATATCGACTTTCCTGCGAATCCAGTCCGCGCACTCGCGCGCGATCGCCCGTTGAGAGAGTTGATTCGCTATCCGAAGTCCCGACGAATCGATCAGGAACTGTTTGCCAGCGGATTTGTCTGGATCTACTTCCCGGATGAACCGGGGCTCGCCGAAAAGCAAGCGAAGCCGTTCGACTTGCTCCAGCTGTTCTCGAAGCGCGGCATAACCGTAAATCGTAAAGTAGGCCGTAACGAACGACAGCAATGAGTTGGGCTCGATTCTCTCGCGCAGGAAGTCGCCAACATTTCCACGTGTGTGGTTATCGCGAATGTTGCTCGCTCGTGGCGAAATGAGAGGCGTCGGCATTCTGTGAGCCAAGAACCTAGCTGAAATGTCTGACAACGGAAAATACTGAAATTAGCTCGGCCAGTTGTATCGCAGGATCAGGTTGTGCGAACGGATGAGTTCACGGCAAGAGATTTTCCTTATTAAAGCGGAAACACTCTGTCCAAAAGTCGGGAGTGTTGATAGATTGATTTCCCTGTGCTCCGAAAATAATGAGTCGGATAATGGGCGGCTTCGCCGTTGCGCTCGGCATCGGATGCATCTGGGCATTTAGCAATCTCGACTGCAATATAATCTTCAAAATCGTACCCATCGTCGGCAGCATCGGCTTTATCATCATAGGCATAGGTGCTATGCGTGGCGAAGGTTGAAAGTGCACGACTACCGAAAAGTCTTGGCCTTCGTCCAGACTTGATTTAATCTCGGAATCAGTTCCGGGGGAACTAACACCGTCGGCGAACGGGCTTCTCGCCGATCCCGTGCACATCTGCAACGCGCCGTCGCAGGATTGAATTGGATTCTCAACTTCATCTTTTAGAAAACTGACGTTATGCGTAAGTCGTTGCCGCAGAAGGCTTCGTTCTATTGGTCCAAATGAGCCAATAGGCTTCGTTCCGGTAATTACCGGTGAGCCTGACCAGTCGTGGCACGGATCCGCCGTGGCACGCTCACCGCGCCAGCGCGCAGCCGCGGCGGAAGGCATTCGAAGCGCCGCAAATCGCGCTCTTGTGGCAAGGTTCGCTCCTCAGCGTGAGTATCACGACGAATATCTTTATTCGTGACGGGCGTCGCTATTTTTTGCGCAAACTATTGACAGAGCCCCATAAAATTGGATTGGATCACATCCGTGCGCCTTGACTTCCGTTTCTCCCCAGTTGTGCTTAAGTTTGCCCGGTGTAGCGCCTGTGAAGAACAAGCGTAACGCTGCAAGCTGCAACAGCGACGAACAGCAATTCAGACTGTTCGACGACCCTTGTCGCCCTATTTACTGCGTTGTTGGCGCGACCGATATTGGAGTGGCTTCGATTCAGCCGACGCCTTTCAATCGTTTTCGCCGGCGAGTGAAAATCTATATTGCGAGTAAAGTAGCGCATGCGCCAAAGTGGCGAGCGTATCGCACTGAGGGCTGGCCGATAGTATCAACCTGGATAGACGAGGCTGGCGAAGGTGAATCGAGTGATCTCGCTGACCTTACACTTCGCTGTATCGAAGAAGCAGTGTCATGTACGCATCTCATCCTTTATCGCGAACACGATGAGATCCTAAAAGGTGCGCTGCTGGAATGCGGCGCAGCACTCGCAAATAATGTGCCGGTGTATTATGTCGGACCGAGTGTGAGCCGCATTTTCGAGCATCACCCATCGTGGCATGTGTGCCCGACGGTCGATGATGCGCTGTCTATTATTACTGGATCTCAGGCGGCTCCGGTGGGGCGGTCATTCAGCTTAGCCGATAACGCCTCGGCGGCTTGATCGACAGAAGTGGTGGTATCGTAAAGATACAGCGGCAACCCGAGTTCAAGAGCATAAAAAGTCGCGACCTCGGACTGCAAGATAATGTGAAAATCGGATTCGAACTTACTAACACTTGGTCGACCACCGCTGTTCGCGGATATCCGCCGCGCAATTTCTTCCGCTTGGACATAGAGCATTACAATCATTGTTGGCTGCAGCGCACGTAGTTTTTCCATCGAGAACGGGGTAATCCGATATCCATAAGTTTCTTTTGTTACGGCGTGTGAATCTACGAGGACGTGTGACTGCTGCCGTTTCTCGTGTACAGACCGAATTAATAATTCATCCACGGTCTTAACATCTTCGGGAGTAATTGCGGTTGCTGACCTCTCGCGAAGTGCATCTTCGGTCATCATGCCGAGCTCGGAACGTGACGCGCGCAAATGTTCCACCAGAAGCGCGCTATAGTGATAGATCGAAAGTGGCGTGACTTTGTTCTGCAGCTGAAGGCGTAGTGTCGTCTTCCCTGATGCCGGCGGACCAGTCAAATAAACGACGTGAAACGCCATCTCACTTCAGTAGAACAGCGTACGGCTCCAACAAACGCGCGAAAAAAGTGACCTTTCGGATTTTCGGGGTCTCGATTTTGGTGTCCGCGTTCGCAGAACGCGTCAAGCAGGCCTTATCAATGTGGCCGGTAAGATAATCGGCTGCGCTTTTTCCGCGACTGTTGCCAAGCGCAACTTCGTAGTCGTCCAGGACTAGTTCCAGATCACCGGGATGAATTTCATCCAAGACCAGCGCGTAGCGTGAACCCAACACATTTATGCCTTCGGGAATGGGTTTCCAATTAACTGCGTCAGGAGAATACTCCGTCGCTGGCGCAAGCTCAGGATCGGCACGCGAGTCGATTGACTGCATCAACACGTAAATGGGGCTGCCGCTCTGCGCACGCGTCCGCGCAAACGGCTGAACCTGATTAATCGGATGCAAAGTCGGTCCACCATATCCCCAAAAAATCCGTCCTGTTTTCTTGTATTCAGCGTTCTTGCGTTCGAAGATTTGTTCCCAAGTTTCGCCTGCGTGCGAGCCGACTTTCATGAAGACAAAAGCGTCTGGCGCGACGGTAAGTGCTGAGCCTCTGGCGAGAGTTGTCATGCAAATCCTTCGCAGTAGTAATCGTTGGAAGCAAGTTTCCCTGCGTTCGTTTTGTCGCGGACGTATCGAACCTTTAACGGGCTGTTTTCACCGTAGAAGTTGGCCAGGAATTCATTTTCAAGCGGCACGCTTGCGTACGGATGAGGCAATTGCTTCAGCTTTCGCATGACCAAGCTGCACGATCGCAGATCAGGAGCATCGTCCAAATGATAACGGTGGAATTCAGGCAGCAATTCGGCGAGGACCATTCTTTCGTCGATTAAATAACGTTGCGCGTTGTGTAAAACTTCCCACGTCCAGGGATAATTCGAATCGTTTGCTAGTACGGCGCAAGCAACGCCCTCTGCGCCGATTGTTTCCAATCCTCGCCGAAGGAATGCCTTCACGCTTCGTCCAGCATTGCTTTGTCCGAAAGGTGGATTGACATGAAAGCCCTCGTATTTTTCCCAGTGTTGTGGTGGCAGCGGGTCGGCGACGTTGTAGAGTTCGGCCGTTACGACATCCGCAATGTTGAACCGTTCGGCAAAATTTCGGATCGACAACACAACTCGTTCGTCAAAGTCGAGCACATGAACGGAAGCGGGCGCCTTCTCCAAGAGCTCCAGTCGATGAAGATGAATTATCGATAATGCGATGGCGTCGCCATCGCCGATAAAAATTACATGCTTTCCATCAAAGCAGCGGCCAACATGCTCTGCGTGCAACAGCATATCTGCTGTTTTCATGTAGATTTGATCGAATTCGCGAAGCGGTCGCGGTCGATTGTTTACTACGTCTGAAATCGCGTTCAGCGATTGCCGGAGATCCAAGTGCGGCATGAGATCATCTAGGGGGCTAAAGCTTTTCTAGTGTAGCGAGAACATCGGATGATACTTTAGGAAACAGATATTTTACAACCAACAAAACCATCCCCGAAATTTCACCAAAAACTGCAAGGATGAACGAGTTCGCTACCCATGGGCTGACAGTTATCCATCCCCAGCCGATCGCAAAAAAAGCGAAGTTGACCAGTGCCATTTGGATCAACATCCCAACGAGCAACCATCTCGCATACTTTTGGCGCATCGCCCGTTCCTCGGTGTGCTGACGTTCCCACGCTTGCAAAACCGTATTTAGTCTCGCGCTCCTATCAGCGATCTCTTGATATCGCCCGTAAACTTCAATCTCATCACGCGAGACGGATGAGCCAATTGTTACAACTTTAGCTTGAACTGCGTCTGGGAGGTTCAAACGTTCCTGGCTCATGCCAAACCTAGGCGCCCTAGTCTGATAGCCATCGCTTCTTCCGATACATTAAAGAGCCGAGCTAACTCGGGAAGTTTTTGGGTACTCTCGAATGCTTTTCGGACGAGCTCTTCCGGCATTAAAAGCGCCGCCGCGAATTGATTCGCTTCAACTTCGACAGGTTTGGGAGCCGGTTCGCCGCCCTCGCTATCACGAAATAAGTCGACTTGTGTGTCGACAAAATCGCCGTCGCCGAGGAGATGCAGAAAATGATGTCCAATTTCGTGCGCGATTGTAAATCTTTTGCGAAAAGGGACGTCTGTCTGATTCACGAGAATCGTCACGTTGTCTCCGCGCTTTGCAATGAGACCAGACAGGTTCTCATCTGAAAACTTCGCGTTGTGGACTTTGATCCCTTCTCTATTTGCGAGAGTCACAAGATCAACAGGAATCGAAAACAAGCCGTGCCGGCGGAGAATCTCGGTCGCTTCTTTCTCAATATCCGACCGTGTTTTTGGTTGAGGGGGTGCTGCGGCTTGCTGATTGGCCATCGTCGTCCTTTCATTCTCCACAGTCATCGCAGTCAATGCAAGACACCGCTTACAAAGCGCGGGGTCCAGGAAATGGTACGCGAAGATCGACAATCGTTTGCAAGCAGCTGCAGCGGTTGACGGTTGATACCCGTTCCGCTGCGACCTAGTTGTCCGATTTTTTGCAGCCGTCCCTAGCACAGCGGGGTATCAACTCATTTCGGACAGATCGATTTTGACTGGACAAGTTGACACCTGCGCCGGATTCGGGCGCGCGATTCACAACTAACGCATTCACCAGCTCTTGCCCTAACCTTTCCCTTCATTTCCACTTCTGGCCGATTCGGACAATTAGCCCGTGACGTGACATTTTCGGTGAATCTACAGGGTGCTCGGGGCGGGACTTGACCCCAAAACTGCGTGAGTGACTGGTTAGGCCCGCGTGGGGGAACGTGCGAGCAAGCTGTGCCTAACGTGCCGAGATTGACGGCGAAAAATTTGTCTCGAATTTGTCTAGAAATCACTCTTTTCCGAGAATTTATAGGGAGCGGGCAACGGGAATCGAACCCGCATGGCCAGCTTGGAAGGCTGGAACTTTACCATTAAGCTATGCCCGCGTTTTTGGTGCCAGTCTGGCGGGCGTTAAGTTGGCGTGAGCCCGCGCACCTGCCAAGCGCTTTTTGGCCTTGCGCGGCGTTTGCTATTTACTTGCGGGAGGTCTAGCTAATCCGATGAGGAATTTCCTTCTTCTTTCGGCCGTAATTGTCCTTGCTTCTCTTTGCTCAGCCCGCGCCGATCTCACAATTATTCAGCGGGTCGACGGGGTCGGCCAGAACGGCGACGTGACCGTGAAAATCAAAGGAGACAAGGAACGGATCGATGCGCCGTCTCAACCAACCAGAATTATCGATGGCAAGACCGGGGAGATGACAGATCTGATCAGTGACCAGAAAAGTTTCGTGAAGATTTCGGCCGCCCAGATAAAGGCCGCCGCCGAGAGCATGAATCTCAACGCTGACAAGAAATCGGGCTCGTCCAAACTTGCGTCCACCGGAAAAAAAGAAACGATCAATGGTTACGAGACCGAGGAGTACGCCTACGAAACTCCCCAATTCAAAGCGTCCTTTTGGGTGGCCAGCAAGTATCCCGGTGCGGCTGACATCCTGAAACAAATGCAGGCGCCGATCGCCGGAGCGTGGAAGCCGAGCAACATGGGCATGCCCGATTACACCGATTTCGACGGCCTGCCGATCAAGACCGTGATCTCGGTCGGTCCGAATCAGGTCGTGACGACCATCATGTCGATCAAACAGGACCCTGTAAGCGCGGGCGAGTTTGAGGTTCCAAAAGATTTCCAGCCACTGAAGCGGCCGATCGAGCCGGCTTCTTCGCCGGGCATGAGTCCATCCGGTTCATCGACGCCGTAGCGCGTCGCGTTGGCGGTGCGTCCGACGTTGTTGCTCGCCTCCAATTCGCCGCGACGGCGCACGTTATTGTTTGAAGCCGGATTCGAATTCGAAATCTGCGCGCCTGATATCGGGGAGAGGTTCGATGTTGATCTCACGCTTCGCGAACTGACGGCGTTAAATGCTACTCGCAAGGCATTGGCGACGGCGCGTGCCCATCCCAAGAAGATTGTTCTCGCCGCTGACACTCTGGTCGCGATTGACGATCAAGTTCTTGGAAAGCCGAACGACGCGGGCGAAGCGGTCGCCATGCTGGAGCGATTGAGTGGACGGGCGCACGAAGTTTGCACGTCGGTCTTTATTTGCCACCTCGCGCCCGGAAAATCGACGAGCTTCTCCGAAATTTCGCGGGTTCGTTTCCGGCGCCTCACCCGCACCGGGATCGATCGTTACCTCACGCGAGTAAATCCCCTCGACAAAGCGGGCGCCTACGCCGCGCAGGGCTTGGGCAGCGAAATCATCGAGAAAATCGACGGTTCATTTACCAATGTGGTCGGGCTGCCGATGGAAAGAACAGTTCCGATTCTCGCAGAGTTCGGAGTTCAACCGAAAGCCGAAAACGATTGAGTCGCTCAACCGGCTATTATTTCACGGGGCAATTCGACTTTCAGCATTTCGACGCGCAGGTAATTCAAGACCACCGGCGCCAACACCAGGCCTGGGATTCCCATCAGGCGTTCCCCGACGATCAACGCGATCAGGGTCAGCCAAACCGGGTTACGAATGCGCTGGCCGATGATGGTGCTGTTCAGAAAGTATTCGAGCTTGTGCACCAGGATCAGGAAAACCAGCGATGCGATCGCCAGTTTCAACGAAACCGACAGGGCGATAAATGTGATAATGGTGTTGCTGATCAGATTGCCCGCGATCGGCACGACTCCGAACAAGAATGTGATTGCGATGAGAAGCGGCGCGTGGGGCAGTCGCACACTAAGCAGAAAGATCCCGGTCAGGATGGTGTTAATGATCGAAATCGTGATTTGCGCGCCCATCACAGTGGCGAAGCTTCGGTAGAAATCCCAAAACCGGGCGGCGATTTCTTGGGTACAGACGAGATAAAGGTTGTTCCGGGGGCCATCCGCTTCGGATTGAGGAGTGAAGGCGCCTTTAAAAAACAGGCTCGCTGCAATCACGATTCCAAGAATGCTCAAGATAAGAGCAGTGAACGTGTGTCCAGCAAAATGAGCGACACTTTCCAGGTAATGCGCCTCTTGTTTGAGTTGGTCGACTACCGCATCGCGCAAGCTGTCGAAATCCGTGAAGGGCAGTTCGATCTGGCGTTTCTGGGCCCACGCACTCGCGGAAGGAATTGAGGTGTCGGCAACTTCCGGCAGGGCGAGAATGGCCGCCCGGGTGAAATAAGCAGCGGCTGCGGCGATTCCCAGGACGAGGACAACAAACAGGACAAGCGCGAGCCATTTTATCTTCGTCAAACGATAAAGCTGCCGGAGCGCGAAATATGAAAACAACAGGACAAGGAGTGGCGCGCCCAGCTGAAAAACTCCCGCCAGCAAAATGGTTGCGACCAGCACCCCGTAGGAAATTCGAGTGGGCGTCATGATGGCTGATTGGAAGCGGCTGACGGAACGCTCGCCCTCGGCGGCATATCGAATTTTCGCCTAACGAGTTTCGATTAATTTCGACTCTGGTTTGACGGGTGGAGCGGTCTTGTCGCGCTTCAAAACGAGATAGAGGAACCAGACGATGAAACAATTTGCGAGAAGAAGAATCAGCGGCACGACGACGCCATGATGGGTTATCAAACGGTGCCAAACATGTCTTATCTCGAGTGGAATCAATGCCCCCGTGGCAAAGATCATTAAGAGTTCCGCCCAGCGTTTTTCCATGTAAACGCCGATGCCTTCGGTCAGCAGCACCGCGCAATAAAAGAGCGAGAGAAAGCCAGTTGCCCGCAAGGCCCCGCCGCCGGTCACGATTTCCTGCAACTTGTTCAGGAGGAAAACCACCGCCTTGGTGTGGTGGAGCAACAGCCGGTCCGCGGTCCAATCTCCAATCTGATCGAGCCAGGCCGGCCGGCCATTCAGAAACAGGAGGGAGAAACCGAGGAGGAACAGCAGTACACCCTTAGAGATTTTGAAAAGCGCAATGAGCTTGAGATAACGATGGCGGCGAGGCTCCTGCAAAATGGCAGGGACATGCACCGGATCATTCATCCATCCACTCTTCGCCGAACTCTTTTACTCTGCAATGACGGGATTCGCCCGACAGCAAATTTCCAGTTTGTTGCCGTCCGGATCCTCAAAAAAGAAGGCGTAGTAGCCGGGACTGTAGTCTTCGCAGATTTCCGGCCCTTCCAGGTTCTTGCCACCGGCTTCTCGGACCAATTTGGCTATTTCGTCCACTTTTTCCCGCGTCTCGGCCCAGAACGCAATCCGGGTTCCGTTTGGCCGGTGATTCTCGTCCAGAGTAAAACCGAAGAATTCCGACGGTTGGTCGCCGCCCGCCGAATAAAACGTATGGAAATCTTCGCCGTGACTCTCTGGCGGCGAAGGTTCGTATTTTTCGCGAACAAATCCAAGCTGCGGCAAAAATTTCGCATAAAACCTTGCTGCGACGTCCATGTCTTTCACACGCAAATCAATGTGATCGAGCGATCGCGTTTTCATCTTTTCGATTTTCGGTTTTCGCGCCGAATCATCAACTTTAATCCCGACCACGTCTCGTCGACTGCGCACACTTTAATGTCTACGAATCCGATCGGCAGCGCGACCGCGCGAATTACATCTTCGGTGACATCCGTTGGCACACCGGACGATTTCTTGGGCCAGGAAACCCAAAGCACAGCGTTCTCGGCGATCTTTTGGCGCAGCGATGACAGATGTTTTTCCAGCGCGCGCCGCTCTTTGACAAAGAGATGGATGAATTTGGTATTCCCAACCGGACGCGTCGCGAAATTTACCCCGCTTGGAATTTGACCGAGCAACTTGCGATAATTTTCCGGCGGGTCGATCACGACAACGATTATGTCCGGCTTAATTCCGAGCTTTTGGGGGAGGGGTGTTCCTGAATAACCGGCCATAGTGAAACGCTTACCGAATTGTTGGCTCATTACATCGTTGCCGTATCGCTGCGGCTGGCGAGAAAATAATTAGAACAATTTTATTGCGGGAGGAAACTAAATATACTTCTTGTCTGGCGTGACCCGCTGACGCTGTTCTTCATGTTTTTTCCGCCGCTGGTGGAGATGATCGCGTTCGGTTACCCGTTGGATACCGACGTCAAACACATGGCGATGTTGATCTACAACGAAGATCGCACGGTGGAGAGCCGGCAGTTCATCGACCGGTTTGTGAACACCGAAACATTTCGTGTTGTCGGCGAAGCGCAAAGCATCGACGAAATGGCCAGTCAGATTCGCAAAGGTCGCGCCTATGTCGGGTTGCAAATTCCTCCGAAGTTTACCCAGAATATTCGCGCCGGGTACCCGGCACAGGTGCAGCTCCTGGTCGGCGGTTCGAATTCAACCACCGCTCTGCAGGCGCTCAACACCGCGCTTTCAGTTTCGCTGACCCAGTCGATTGAAACATTGCTTCACCAAACCGGACGCAGCGGCGTGCCCATCTGCTTCGGCGCACGTTGTCGGTATTTCGCGAACAAGAGAAACTTCCGAGCCAGGGCGCTTCACTTCCGGGCTTTATTCCCGGCGTGAGCTGGTCGGATCAATGGTCCTTTTGGCAACACGGGTATCCAGCAATCATGGTTACCGATACCGCGCCGTTTCGGTATCGGCCGTATCACGAACCAACCGACACGCCGGACAAGTTGGATTACGATCGGTTTACGTTGGTGGTTAGCGGAGTGGAAAAAGTCATTACCGATCTGGCCAACAATTAACCGGTAAGTTTGGGGGCGCGCCTAGCTATTCAACCTTCTAGTCGCTCGAATCTTTGAGCATCGATTTGAGCTGGTCACGCAATTCCGGCGATTTTTCGTGCCCGTGCTCGGAGGCCGCGTGTTGAACCGCAGCGTCGAGCACTTCTTGTTCGGTACCAGAAATTCGCAGACTACAATTCTTCTCGCTCGGATAATCGCGGCAATCGATCGATTTACGTTGTGCCATAACGATTAGCTTTTCTTCAGTTCGGCCAAATCTTTCAACACTTGCTCGCTGTGCTCCACGGGCTTCACGCCGGTGTAGACTTTGGCGATTTTTCCCCCGGGATTGATCAGAAATGTGTTTCGCGCCGCCATGGTCGCACCCTTGTAGTCCATGGTCGATCCGTATTGCGCCGAAACTTTTCCGCCCGGATCGGCCAGCAGTTTGAAGGTGAGACCTTCCTTGGTGCAAAACTCTTTGTGCGAATCGGCGCTGTCCACGCTCACCCCAAGAATTACGGCGCCAGTTTTTTCGTACTGGGCGAGGTCACGTTGAAAATTCTTCGCCTCCATCGTGCAACCGCTGGTCATGTCTTTCGGATAAAAATAGAGAACGATCCATTTACCCTTGAAATCCTTCAGGCTGACCTGCGACCCGTCACTCGTCGCCAGACTGAAATCAGGCGCCGCGGTTCCGGCTGCCGGTTGAGTTGGTGTGTCCGCGCCTTGCATCAGTCCGAGTGTAGCGAAGCCGGCCATAGCTAACAGCAGTGATTTTTTCATTTTCGTTTGGTTTGGTTGAGAGAAAACGTTATCCCGAAGTTTTTCGAAAGCAAAAGGTCAAACTAATCGCGTCGGGCCGCATCCTTCACGGAAAGCTGCGCGTGTGCGGAATTCAAGCGGTGTGGAGGTGACCGCTATTTGAGCGTGGCGTTAATTTTGTCGATCAATCGTTTCCATCCGCCGCGTTCTTCTTCCGAGAGATCGGACGCGGTGTGATCTCTTGTCCAGCGAAGAAATGCCTTGGCCAGGCGATACTGTGAAAAATCCCCGCCAATTTCTTTCTCGAAAACAGCGACAATTGACAAATCGGGTCGCGCGGCTGCCGCGCTGGCGATGTCCCAGCCGAGACGGTTCTTGCCGACTCGCAAAAGCGTTTCGCGCAGCAAATCCTCCACCCGCGGAGAACCCACGCCGTTGCGCGCGTCTTTGCTGCGCAGGATCGCTTTGTGACCAAGCGCGCGCACCAGGTCATCCTGATGGGTCGCGCGGTCGCCGTTGGTGTCGGAATCGAGCAGGGCTGCCACCTTCAATTTTTTCGCGTGAAGAATGGTCGCGAAGTAGGCGACTTTTGCAGCGCCATTGGTAGGCATCAGCTCAATGCGCGGATTTAGATCAACAATCCCGGCGTCGCGGAGCATTTGTGCGACCGCTTCGATGTACCAAAAATCAGTGAGACTTTCGAGCAACAGGTTGCGCTGTTGCGAAAACAAGCTCTGAGCGAGGTCGTAACCGAGCGATTCCTGAAGCGGTAACAGCGCTGCGGGGTCTTCGGCGGTCACGTTCGTTCGCACCTTTGTGCCGACGCTGCGATCGATCATTTCGACCACGCGCACGCGATCCAATTCATCCGGCCCAACCAGGAACGGCGAGTGGGTGGTGTAAAGCAACTGGTTCGATTCCGCCAGCCGCGAGATGGTCGATCTGAATTCCTGCTGCTTAAGTCCGTGCAGGCTCAGGCCCGGCTCGTCGAGTAGCAGGATCGCATTTTTGTGTTTGTCCGCCGATTCGGCAAAGAAGACCACGAAAAACGAAACCAGCCACTGGAAACCTTCCGAGCGTTGATCGAGTTCGATCTCCACACCGAGATCGTCTTCCACCACCACTTTTAGATATTGGCCGTCGGCCACGATGCGCAGCCTTTCGGCTTCCGCGCGCTTGGCGTCCGGTTTCCATGCGCTGCGCAGTTCCTCGCTCAATCGTACGCTCGCGGAATTGAGCTGATAAGCGCGGCGGTCCAGCTGATCGCGATAATGGCGCCAGCCATCGATGTCGCCCGGCTTTGGCTGGTTCGCCTTGCCCAGGTTCGACAATTCGCGGGCGCTGAATCCGAGCAGGCGCAAAAGACATTGATTGCCGTAGTCATAATAGTCGCCGTCCAGGACGTTGGTTTCCAATCGCTGGGCGAGATGCTCGAGGTGAATCAGTGGCCGCACCTTAAAATAATCTCGGAAGCGAACGAAGACGGGCATACGCTGGTGCAATGTTCGCAGCGCGCCGAGCCGGCGCTCCTCGAGCGTAACGGCGTCCATCAATTCGTCGTAACGCTTTTCTTCCGTCTCGTTGCCTTCTTCAATGAGCAGAAGGACTTTCTCCAGCCCCTTCTTCAGTGTCGCCGCGCGTTCGCCTTTGATTTCATCCGCGTCTTCCCAGCCTCGCGTTATCTCACCAAAGACCGCGCTCGGGGTCGTGGCTGACGGAAGCCCGTCCAGCCCGCGCGGTACGCGCTGATCAACATGAGCAAACAAATGCGCGAGGTCTTTTCTTAGATCGCCAAGTTTCTTGGGCGACGCTCCGCCATCGAGCATGTGCCATGCGCTGTTGTCCACGCGGCGGCCGTAGATGTAGCGGCACTCGCGGAATTCCGCCGGGATTGCCTCTTTGTCGGCGGCTTCCAAATCAAAATGGCCTTCTACAATCGTCGTCTCTTCGAGACGAATCTTTCCCGAAACGACATCATTGAACTCCGATCGCGGATAATCGCGCAGCGGGTCGAAGCTGCGCACGCTACCCGGCGGATTAATCCGTTGCAACGCCGCCAGCAGCGCGCTTTTCCCCGCTTCGTTAGGCCCCACCAGAATCGTTTTTCCGGGCTCGATATCGAATAAACCCGTATCGCGAATGCTGCGATACTTTCTTACCCGCGCTTTTCTTAATCGCATCGGTTCACCTCCAGTGTTTCAAAAACTTTTTTAGAAAAAACGGCAACGGATTACGATACAATTCCAAAAAACCTTATTCACCAATTCACACATGTTGTTCACAAACTCACGCGTTCCAGAAAAAGTTCCGCGCATTTGGACGATTGGACATTCGACGCGCAAGATCGATTTCGGTTCGCTCTTGAAGGAAAGCGGAATCAAGCTGCTCGCCGATGTGCGCATGTATCCGGGATCCAGGCGTTATCCGCAGTTTGGTCGGGAAGCGTTGGCGAAGTCGCTAGGCGAACAAGGAATTCGTTACGAACATTTTCCGGAACTTGGCGGGCGTCGAAAAGCAAAACCTGACTCGCAGAACACTGCCTGGCGGAACGAAATGTTCCGCGGTTATGCCGATTACATGGAGACGGAGGAATTTCGCAAAGGAATCCAGCGGCTTGTCGACTTAGCGGAAAAAACCGGGCCGACAGCGATTATGTGTGCGGAAGCAGTTTGGTGGCGTTGTCATCGCTCATTGATTTCGGATTATTTAAAAGCGCGCGGCGTTGAAGTCCTGCACATTCTCGATCACAAAAAAGTTGAGCAGCATCCGTTCACGCCGGCCGCGAAAATTGTGAACGGCGAATTGAGTTATAGCGAGCTTCTGTAGCGGCGCTCTGCGAGCGCCGTTGAATTTTGAATTCGGCGGTCACAGACCGCCGCTACAGGGCTACCTATCGCGGGTCGGTCACGCGACCGATAAACAAACACGCGCCGCTTGGTACGTGTTGGATCGCGTAAAGAAACGGGCGATCGACGTTCACGTGAATAGGTTCCTTCGGTTTTTCGAAGCGCGCCGACGCTTCCGTCATTACCACCGCGGTGGCGGCGGCTGCTTCGGTTCCTTTTTCGTCCACAGCGATGAACGTCTTGTGAAATACATTTGAGATTGCGAGATACTTGTCCGGCCGGCGCGGTGACATTTTATCGAAATTAGCGCTGCCTTTCGGCACATCGAACGCACTTTTCATTCCGAGCGCCTTTAAATTGTCGGCGAGCGGAATCGTCGGCGGCTCGAATTTAAATTTCGGCATTTCAAGATCGACATCTTGCACCTCGAGCTTTGCGCATTGCGCCAGCATTTCGGCGCTCAATTTTGATTTCAGGCTGGCGAGACCATTCAGCCGATCGGGTAGCAAAATGACAAACTGCAAGTCGCCGCCGGAGTAAGGCAACGCGACGACTGAGAAGCCACCGTGTTTGGCATAACCAAAATGTTTGTGCTGCGCCATCGTCGGAACATCAACTGGTGTGGCGCCGTGGACATGAAACGGTCTCGGCTTTGTGACCGCGTCGTTGAACTCATCTGCCCACGGAGCCTTGAGATAAATCGCGTTTGCCAGCACGAGGCAGGTGAGTTCCTTGATGCCGCCCTGCGGTACGAGATCACGAATGCGATCGCGGGTTTGATCGGCGACCCATTTGTTGATGTGCGCTCGCGCGGCTTCGGGGTTCTTTTTGAAATCGAGTGTCTCGAACGGGGCGCCATAGAATTTCTTCACAAGCTGCTGGAACGCGTCGTGAAAATCATAGCCACTTTGCGCGAACAATCTGTTCGCAATCGCGAGCGTGATCGGCTCGCTTGGTCCGCCAAACTTCTTTGATTGCTCGACGATTTTCGCAGTCTTCTTCGACATTTCGTCGAGCGAGCGCTGGAGCGCCGCGAACGAAGCATGGATCGCGTCGACGTCATTTGGAAAATGGAGAACGCGCGCCATTTCCGTGCGAGTTTCGCCGTCCGCGCCGGCGAAGGTCATCGCCAGCGCGCTCTGGATTGAGTAAGGGGAAAGGCAAAGGTTTTCGTCGCCGGTGGCGAGCTGACGATGCAGATCAACGCCGAGTTGATTCGTTGCTTTCGCCGCGAGATCGAAATCGGCCGCGGGAAGGGACGCGGCGGTCCCATAGAACAGAGCGACAGCGAAAAGCTTCAGCCTCACTGCGAGATACTTATCACGCGAGCGGTGCGGTTTGAAATGTCAAAGGTAGGGGCGATTGACCTCAATCGCCCGCTAGCTGGTTAGACCTGTTGCGGGAGTGCGTGACGTGAGGTAGAAACTTGTCCTTCCTCGGGTCGGTAGCTCAATCGGTAGAGCAGCGCCCTTTTAAGGCGTTGGTTCCGGGTTCGAGTCCCGGCCGACCCATGCTTGACGTTCCGAGGGCGGATCGGCTTCTCCGAAGACGAATCTTGGAAAACGCGCTCGGAGAGCGCATTCCACCATTCGTGCTAATTCGTGTCGATTAGTGGTTAGAACGACTTTAACAAATCACGGAGCGAGTTTTTTCTGCGTTCCAGTTTGAAAATTGACAACCCCGCCGCCGTTGCAGATTTCCAGTCCCGCTCAGGATCATCGCCGACGTGTAGAGCTTCAGTTGGTTTCAGTTTCATGAACGTCAGTGCCCGGCGAAAGATCTCAGGGTCCGGCTTGTCGGCGCCGAGTTCGCTGGAAACGAAAATGTGCGAGAAAAATTTCGAAACACCGAGATGTTCCAGGATCATTCGCAAGCGTCCGTCGAAATTGGAAACGACCGCGAGCTGGAAGCGCGGACGCAACTTTTCCAAAACATCAACAACTTCCGGGTAAAGCTCCCACACGTCCGCTTCGGCGAAATGTTCGTATGCGATCTCAAAGAAATTGTCGCGGTCCAGTTCGCTCAAACCCGGCGCAAGTTCGCGGAGCACTCTTTCAACAATTTCGCGCCACCAATCTTTGTCATCGTTTTCGCGCGGGCCATCGATTGCCTCGCGCGTGGGCATTGAGCTCCAGGCGGCGTTGAAGGCGCGGTCCAATTTTGCCGCATACAATTTCAGGCCGATCTCATTCCCGACCAATGCGTAATGATGTCCGACATTGTGCGTCAGGTAAAAGAGCGTGCCCATCGCGTCGAAAAAGATCGCTTTTGGCACCGGCTCGATTTTGCTTTGTTTAGACATGAACTCCCCAAGTCGATGGAAGGTCGCTTTCCTCGTCCTCGCAAGTTTTGTTGCGGGCGCGGTCACCGGCGCATTTCTGATTATGGACTCGGCCAAGGACGAAATGCGGCGCCAGCGTGATCCACTGCGTTGGTTTAGCAACACGCCTGATCGCTGGCGGACAGAAATGAAGCTGACTCCGGATCAGGATCAGAAGATCCGTCCGATTCTCGAACAGATCGACGACGAGCTGGCCAATCGGCGCGCAGTCGATCTTCGCGAAACGGAAGGAATACTTTCGCGCGGCGAAGATCGGATTTCAGCCATCCTCACACCGGACCAAAAGCCGCGTCTTCATCAGACATTCGATCAGCGGCGACAGCGATTACGCGATTGGATGGGCGTGAACGATCAGCAAAAACCGGCGGAGTGACGTCGCGCGCCAGTTGGACAATCGCGTCTGAACATCCGATTAATCTGCATGCTGCCGATCGAGCACAACGATCCGATCAACGCGAAAATCCTCGCGATTTCGGAGGACAAGATCGAAGGGTTCGTTCGCGAACCGTTCGAGGAAATCGCGCGCCGCTCAGGCGCGGATGTGGATGTTGTGATGGCGCGGATCGCGGCAATGGTCCGCGCGGGAACTATTCGGCGCGTTCGACAGACTCTTCTGGCCACGAATCTGGCCGACGGTGCGCTGGTCGCCTGGAAGGTTCCGGAAGAGAAGATCGACAGTGCGTTTGATTGGATGTCCCAGCGCGATCCGTTTTCAGGTCATGTGGTGGTGCGCTCGACCGATACCGTGACGGCCGGTTCGGAATACAAACTTTGGACAACGCTGAAAGTTCCCCACGGATTTTCGCTGGAGGAACATTGCGAACTGCTTTCGAAGAAAGTTGGCGCGCAAAAATTCCGGATCATGCCGGCGAAGGGAATTTTCACTCTCGGTGTCGGCCACGTCCGAAGGAAGAACGTTGAGTCGGGTGAGAAGGCCGATGTACCCGCCAAAATGATTCGCGTGGAAGTCGCCAATCTTAACGAACACGAATGGGATATTTTGCTGGCGTTGAAGCGAGAGTTCGCGCCGGAGGAAATTCACCGGAGTCCGTGGGCATCGCGTGCGGCTGAGGCCGGCGTGACCACTGACGAATTCTTTCGCGTGGCCGAAGATTTAAGCGCGCGCAAAATCATCGGCCGCTTTTCCACCTTTCTCGAGCACGTGAAGCCATCGCAAACCGGCGTTCGCGTCACGCGTTTCAATGCGCTGTTTCACTGGGCGGTGCCGCAAGGCCGCGAAATTGAAACCGGCGGCGAAGTTGGCCGTCATCACATTCTGACGCACTGCTATTGGCGCGAAGCCGGCCCCGAATTCAAAAACGTCAACATCATGGCAGTTGCGCACGGCACGGAGAAACCGCGATTGCTCGAACACAAGGCCGCGATCGATCGGCATCTTGCGGCCTGCGGCATTCCCGTTTCCTACACGAACGTTTTTTGGGGCGGCCGCAGCGAGATCAAGCCATCCGAAATTTCTCCGAAGGTCTACCGCGAGTGGCTCGCAGCGAACGCGTGAAAGCACTGGTAGAAAAACTTCGAGCCGAACTCGATCTCACCAGCGGAGATATCGATCTTGCCGTTGTCCAGCTGCTGTCCGATCAGGTCGATGACGAGCTGAAAGCCGATTTCCTGACTGCGCTCCACAAAAAAGGCGAAACGGCGGAAGAAATCGTCGCTTTCGTTCGACCGCTGATGAAGCGAGCGGTCGATCCCATGATCGATCAGGCGGAATTACCGGGTCCGATGATCGACATTTGCGGCACCGGCGGGGACGGCCTGAGTTTTTTCAACGTTTCAACGGCCGCGATGTTTGTCGTTGCGGCCGGCGGCGCGGTCGTGGCCAAACATGGCAATCGCCGGGTGACTTCGAGTTGCGGCAGCGCCGATGTTCTCGAACAACTCGGCGTCGCGATCGACCTGACGCCCGAACAACTTTGCGAAAGTTTGAAGCGCCACGGACTCGGCTTCATTTTCGCGCGGATGTATCATCCGGCGTTCCGCACTTTGGCAGTGATGCGCGAGCGTCTGGCCCGGCAAAAAATGCGCACGGTTTTTAATTTACTTGGGCCGTTGCTCAATCCGGCCCGCCCATCGCGGCAACTGATCGGCGTTTTTGATCCGAGGTTGACCGGACTTTTCGTCGAAGTGCTTCGGCAAATGGGACGCGAACGAGCGTGGGTCGTTCACGGGTTTGGTGATGACGGCGCCGGAATGGACGATATCTCCATCAGCGGAGCGACCACGATAGCCGAATTGGCCGATGGAAAAGTAACCTCCGCGGTCATGGATGTAAGTTGGCTTGGGGTTTCGCGGGCTTCGGTAAGCGAATTGCAGGGAGGAGACGCGCGACAGAACGCGGAGACGATCGAGGGAATTCTTTCAGGAAGGATTCGCAACGCGAAACGCGACATGACGGTTGTGAACGCCGCCGGCGGGTTCGTCGTGGCCGGTCTCGCGAAAGATCTGAAAGATGGAATCGAACTGGCGCGCGAAGAAATCGACAGCGGTCGCGCGCTGGAAAGACTTCGCGCACTACAAAGCTACTCACCGAAAATCTCGTCGTTAACATAGCCCAGGACTTCAGTCCTGGGTTTTAGATACAATTTGTAGAGCCCGGGTAGGGCGACACAGGCGATGTGAATGTTTTTGGTTCATTCTTTCGTCCCTTTCGGGACTTGCCGTGTCTGCATTCGTTGACCCAGAGCTAAAGCTCTGGGCTATTTCAGAGTGATGGGCTTGGCCCGAAAAGCTCAGCGTAAGTGCGGTCAAGATTCCGCAACAGGGCGAGCGCGACAAGATTTCGGTCCAGCCGGCGGCGACGAGCAATTGCGACTGAAGTTGCACGGGCGCGAACTTCTTCCGAAAAATCGTTCGGAGTGTGGTTCACGTTGATGCCGATACCGACAACAGCAACGTGCGGTGCGGCAGGTTGTGCGCGCATTTCCACAAGGACGCCGGCGACCTTTCGCTCATTAATATAAACGTCGTTGGGTGGCGTCACCGTGGCCGGGAGTTCAAATTCATCATGCAGCGTGTCCGCAATGATGCCCGCAACCCAGGTCGTCAGACGCGTAGATTCTTTGATGTCGATCTTCGGCCGAAGCAGGATCGAAAACCACAGGCCTTTGCCGGCGGCAGCTTCCCATTTATTTCCGCGCTGACCGCGCGCGGCCGTTTGTTGTTCGGCAAAAACACACAATCCTTCGGGCCAGTCGCCGACAGCCATCTGGGCGATAACATCATTGGTCGACTCGGTTTCTTCCAACACAATGACGTCGCAGCCGATGATTGTGCCGCCGCGTAATTTCCCGGCACGAAGTCGATCACGCACCGGCATCGGTCATTTCGAGTGAAAAATCGATCGCGTGCGGCGAGTGGGTGAGCGCACCGATGGAAATGTAGTCAACGCCAGTCGCGGCAATTTGCCGGATGTTTTTCAACGTAATTCCGCCGCTGGCTTCAAATTTCACTTTGTTTTTGCCCAGCGCGATCGCTTCGCGGATTTCCGCCGGCTTCATGTTGTCGAGGAGAATCACGTCGATGCCGTCGATTTTCAGGAGGCCATGAACCTGATCGAGGGTATCCGCTTCGACCTCGATTTGGATGTTTGGTCGCGCTTCACGGAATTTGCGCACCGCTTTGGCGAGCTCGTCGAATCCGGCGATCGACGCAAGGTGATTGTCTTTGAGCAGCACCATATCGAACAAACCAAAGCGATGATTTCCTCCTCCACCGGCGACCACCGCAGCCTTCTCCAGCGCCCGCAAGCCAGGTGTCGTTTTTCGAGTATCGAGGATTTTCACGTGCTCACTGGCGGCGGCATCGACAAATTTTCGTGTCATCGTTGCGATCCCGGACAAGCGTTGCAGAAAATTCAACGCAACGCGCTCGGCTTTAAGGATCGAACGGGCCGACCCCTTAATTTCGATCACATCGTCGCCCGCGTCGACTTCACTGCTGTTCTTGCGAATTATTTTCACTTGGAGAGCGCTGTCGACGCGGCGAAAAACTTCGGCGGCAGTCTTGGTTCCAGCAACGATCGCTCGTTCGCGGGCCACGATTCGCGCAGTGCCGTGAGTATTTCTTGGAACAAAAGAATCCGTGGTCACGTCGCCTTCGCCAATGTCTTCGCGTAAAGCGATGTCAATCGGATCGACGTTAGAGGAGTTCATATGACGTTAGGCAAATTCGGCGCCTGGTAGATACACTTTCCGCGAACGTAAGTTTCGAGGTTTGCGTCGGGCCCGCCGCGATAAATGCAAAGCGCGACTACATCTTCGGGAGTCAATCCAGCCATTGCATTGCGGTGTTGCGGATAGGGGAGAAGCGAGTTGATATCAACGACGATTAGGTCGGCTTCTTTCCCGGCGTGGAGCGTGCCGACAGAGGCGGACTTTCCAAGCGCCCTGGCACCACCCTGGGTGGCGAGATACAACGCCTCGCTGGGACGAAGTGGCCGCAAGTTGGGTTCGTAAGCCGTGCGCGCCTTTTGAACTTCGATCGCCGCGCGCATCACTCGCCACATGCTTAATTCGGGCCCGCCAGCGACGTCGGAACCAAGTCCGACGTTGATTCCAGCCTTCAAGAGCTGGTCGAGTCTCATTAGGCCGCTGCCGAGAAAAAGATTCGAGCTCGGGCAATGCGCCACGCTGGATTGAGCGGCAGCGATGGCTGCGATCTCGCGAGGATTTACATGAATGCAATGGCCGAGCACGGTGCGTGGCGTGAGGAGTCCGCATTTTTCGTAGACGTGGGCGTAATCGCGCGCGGTCATGTGCAGGTGATGGACCTTCTCCAACTCTTCGCGGTTCTCGGCCAAATGAGTTTGCAGATAAGCTCCATACCGCGCCGCCAGTTGCGCCGCGCCCAGCATCAATTTTTCGGAACAGGTGACTGCAAATCGCGGACTGAAAGCATATTCAAGAAGACCGTTCTCGGCCTTGTGCCACTTCCGGCAAAGCCGTTCGCTTTCCAACAGTGAGATCGAAAGAATTTTCTTCGGTTGAATTTGGCCGTAGGAACCAAGATCCATCATCATCTTGCCGAGAATGGTGCGGACGCCACTTTGGCGCGCGGCCTCAAAACCGATGTCGCAGCTATCCTCATAGATAGCGGCGTAGGCCATGACGGTGGTGGTGCCATTGCGGGCAAGCTCGTGGAAGAATTTTGGCGATTCCTCGCGCGCCTTTGGTCCGGTGAACTCGCGTTCCACCGGAAAAATGTGTTGGCGCAGCCACGGCAGCAGATCGCTTTCACCTCGCGCGACGACCGAGTATTGCGGGAGGTGAGTGTGGCAATCGATCAGGCCTGGAAATATGGCCACCGCGCCACGGTTGATCCACTGAATTGAATTCGGGGGGTGCAGGCGTCGTACCTCGTCGTAGTCGCCAACGTCGGAGATCCGTCCATTTTCTACCAGAACGGCCCCGTTTGGTCGCCCGCGCAAAGCCCCGAATTCAGGGGTGTCGATCAAAAAACCGCGGAGGCCGAATCGGCTAGTGTTGCTCTGCATAAACCGCGGCCGCTATCAAAACATTTTGACTGGGCGAGCCGCAACTCCGCAATTCGGAGGCGCTTTTGGGCAAAAAAAGATTCGGGCAGCGCACGCCAAGGAGAAACAGCAAATACGAGAAACGTGCAACCGCCCGAATCGCCTTAACCTGTTAATTTGGACAGCGCGCGGCGGCTGACGTTCGAATTTTTTACGATTTTTTCGGACACGCGAAAGCCCAACTGGCAGAGGAGCTTACAGCTTAAGCTCTGTTTGGGCCGAGCTGGCTGCTCTCGCCGCCTCGATCTTCACTTCTTGAAGCAACGATTTGAACTCGCATTTCTCCAGTTCCCGAATCAGCGCCGGGTAGGCCGGTTGAATTTTGAGATCGTCGATCGGCATCGGCAGCTCCATTTCGCAATCCAGCTCGACCATTTTGCGGTTTTGTAGAATCTGCTCCCGGGCAGCGATCAGCTTTACTCGCATCTTGTCGCTCTTGACCTTTTCGACGTTGGCGAGCAAACGCTCCAGCCCGCCAAATTCGCGGACCAGCGCGCTGGCGGTTTTGCGGCCAAGACCGGAGACGCCCGGGATGTTGTCCACCGAATCGCCGGACAACGCGAGTACGTCCGCAATCATTTTCGGAGGCACCTCCCATTTCGCGGTCGCTTCCGCTTCGCCAAGCAATGCGAACGCGTCTTTCGGCGATGCGAGGTCAGCCTTCGCCGTAGTGTAAACTTTCACGCAAGGCCCGATGAGTTGGTACAAATCCTTGTCGTTGGTCGCGAGGATAACTTCCATCCCTTTGCGCTTGCAGGCAGCCATGGCGTAGCAACCCATCAGATCGTCAGCCTCGGTGTTGGGCAGGGAGATATTCTTGAATCCGAGCAACGCGGTCAGTTTCTCCTGAATGAACTCCAGCTGTGGGACCATCGGCAGCGGCATTTCCTTGCGCGTTTCTTTATAAGCGGGTTGCAATTTGACCCGCCGCTCCGGCGTCCCTTCGTCCCAAAAAACTGCGCCGCGGTCCGGCTGCAGATGTTTGATCATTAACCGCAAGGTCTTGGTAAAGCCGAAAATCGCGTTAGTCGGTTCGCCGCGCGAATTGGACAGGTTCGGGATCGCGAAAAACGACCGGTAAACATAATAGTGGCCATCTATTAAGAGGACTCTCATTAACTAGACAGGATTCACTGGATTCGACGGATTTCAAAATCTGTGACAGCTATCTTGAGAACAAATCTCGCTGTTAATCCGGTAAATCCTGCCCAATTATGAGTCGCATGGCCGAGCAATGGATCATTCGAGTTCAGGGAAAAGATTACGGTCCGACCGATCTCGAAACGTTGCAGGAATGGAAGGCTGATGGCCGCGTCCTTCCCGCAAATCAGGCACGCCGCGCGGATCTGGAGCATTGGCAGACAGCGGCGGAAATTCCAGGGTTGTTTCGGGCCGAGCCACCCCCTGTGCAGCGAGATGTAGAGGCGCGCGTGTCGCGCGCGGAATTCACTGATGCAATCGCGGCCGACACGGCCGCAGCTACACTTTCAAAACCGCCGAGTCGAAACCTTCTAATCGAAACGTTTCGAATTTATTTTCGCGGCTTCTTCCAATTCCTCGGTCTTTCGCTTCTCAGCATTGTGCCGATTGCGTGCGCGGAGCTTACCAGTCGTTTCATCGACACCGCGCCGGGCGTGAATGTCGATCTTCGCACGTTGGTCGCCGGATCATTTGGATGGTGCATGATCGTGCTTCGGTTCGTTTTGGTTCCCGTTTACATTGCGGGTATTCAGATTCTGGGTGCCGAGTTGGCGACGGGCCAACGCACTGGTTTTCTGAGTGTTCTCAATGGAGCCGTGAAATACTGGCCGCGTGTTGCCCGTCTCTGCATTTTCGTCTACGGCATTTTCGGTTTACTTATCTTTTTTGGTTTTTTGTTGCTTCTCGCGGCAGCAATTGCGAACGGGGTTTTCTCGGCCATGATCGTGCTCGGCCTGCTCGCGCTTCAACTCTGGCTGTTTAGCCGCTTTTTTATCAAAGTTCTCTTCTGGCAACAGTTCGCAGTGCTCGAGAACCTGAATGCGGGCGACGCGTTGCGTGAAAGCCGGAAACTCGCCCGCAGCGGACGCGATCTTCCCTGGTATCAACGTCCGCTCTGGCGCGGCGCCTTGATCGTTTCCATCTGTTTCGCATTCGTTTTGGCGATCGCGCTCGTCGCGATGTGGCCGAGACTTATCGCGATATGGCCATTTTACCGCGATCTTTTCAGTCAGCTGAGTACAGCGCCCGATTCTCCAGCCGCTGTTCAAAAAATAATCGCGACCATGCCGAAAGAACAGCCTGCCACCTTGACCGAACTCGGTCTCAGCGTTCTCCAACGAATTCTTCAGCCGCTTCTGGGCATCGCTTTCGTGGTACTTTATCTCGATTCCAAACCAGACGCCGAGTAGCTTTTCTGCGAATCAAACTTGGCTAAGCGACGTTTGGCCTGCAAAGTTCATCACGTCTCGTCGTCGCCTTAATCGAATCAGTGTCGCGTCATGACTGCTAAAACCTGGCCCGGAAAACCGTACCCGCTCGGCGCGACCTGGCTGGGCAACGGAGTCAATTTCGCGATCTTCGCCGAGCATGCGACTGCGGTCGATCTCTGCTTGTTCGACAACATCGATGCGCCGCAGGAAAAAATCCGGATTCGGTTGGGGGAACAGACCGAGTGCGTCTGGCACGCATTTCTCCCCGATGTGCGGCCCAGGCAACTTTATGGCTATCGTGTTCACGGTCCATACGATCCCGCGCACGGTTTGCGATTTAACGATTCCAAGTTGTTGCTTGATCCGTATGCAAAATCGATCGCGGGGCAGATCAAATGGTCGGATGAAATGTTTTCCTACATGGTCGGCGATTCGACTGAAGATCTGGCGCGCGATTCACGCGACAACGCCTGGGCGATGCCGAAATCGGTGGTTATCGATTCAAGGTTCGACTGGGGTGGCGACAAGAAGCCGGAAACGCCTTTTTCGGAGACGGTAATTTACGAGACACACGTGAAGGGCTTCACGAAGTTGCGAGCTGATATTCCGGAAAATTTGCGTGGCACCTACGCCGGACTCGCAAGCCGGGAGGTAATCGGTTATCTCAAAAATCTCGGCGTGACCGCGGTGGAGTTGCTGCCGGTGCACACACACCTGGACGACAAAGCGTTGGTCGATCGCGGCCTAACGAATTACTGGGGCTACAACTCAATCGGCTTTTTTGCACCGCAAGCGGAATACTCAAGCAATCGCGATCCCGGAGCGGAGGTGACCGAATTGAAGGGCATGGTCCGCAATCTCCACGCCGCCGGGATCGAAGTGATTCTCGACGTCGTTTATAATCACACCGGAGAAGGAAATCATCTCGGCCCGACCGTTTGTTTTCGTGGCGCCGATAATCCCGTGTATTACCGGCTGCTCGCGGACAATCCGCGTTTCTATTTGGATTACACCGGCACTGGAAACACGGTCGACACACTTAGCCCGCGCACCTTGCAGCTCGTGATGGACAGTCTGCGCTATTGGGCCACCGAAATGCGCGTCGACGGTTTCCGGTTCGATCTCGCGCCCGCGCTCGCACGCGATGGCAGCGGGGTGAACAAATTCCACGCGTTCTTCAAGATCATTCAGCAAGATCCCATCCTGTCGCAGGTGAAACTGATTGCCGAACCGTGGGACGTCGGCGACGGCGGTTATCAGGTCGGGAATTTTCCGCTGCCGTGGTCAGAATGGAACGGAAAATATCGCGACGCGCTCCGAAGTTTTTGGAAAGGGGACGAGGGTAAGATCGGCGAAGTGGCCTACCGATTGGCCGGCAGCCCCGATTTGTATCAGCACGACGGTCGCGAGCCCACCTCGAGCGTGAACATTATCACAACTCACGACGGTTTTACGCTGAACGATCTCGTCAGTTACAACGAGAAGCACAACGAAGCCAACGGCGAGAACAATCAGGACGGCGACAACAACAACCAATCCTGGAACTGTGGCGCCGAAGGACCGACCGAGGATCCGAAGATCAACGCGCTCCGTCGAAAACAACGCCGCAATGTTTTGACGACTCTCTTTTTGTCCCAAGGCGTGCCGATGCTTTTGGGCGGCGACGAGTCTGGCCGGACTCAAAAAGGAAACAACAACGCGTATTGCCAGGACAACGAAATCAGCTGGTTCAATTGGCAGCAACGCGACAATCAGTTGTTCGAGTTTACGAAGCGTCTGATCGAGTTTCGTAAGAAGCATTCGGTGTTTCGCCGGCCGAAGTTTTTCCAGGGCAAGCGCGTTCGCGGATCTGAAATCAAGGACGTGATGTGGTTCAATCCGGGCGGCAATGAAATGAGCGACGAGGAATGGGCGTCGCCATTCGTGCGTTGCCTTGGAATGCTCGTCAGCGGTGACGCCGGCGACATCGTTGACGAGCGGGGACAGGCGCTCCGCGACGAGACTTTTATTTTGCTGATCAACGCGCACTACGAACAAGCCCCGTTTCTGCTTCCGGGCGAAGAACATCTCGAATGGGAGCTGATTCTCGACACTGCAACCGAGGGCGGCTTTCTTCAGAAACCGAAAAAATTCCCGTCCGGCGAGGATGTCGATCTTCGCGACCGCAGCGCGTGTTTGTTGCGGCTCACCGGTGGCGAACAGCCGAAGGCGCGGACAGAATCATGGAGAAAGCGTTTGTTTAAGTTCGCCGAAGTCAGCGCGGAAGAGGAGCGCACCCATTCCTGAAATTTATTGGACGCACACTTGTCCTTGGAAACGAATCTATTATAGAGGGATCAAGCGCAGTTCGATGCGCATTTCGTTTAATGACACCGACATCGCTTGTGATCGTGACTGACCGTGGAAGTTTGAAAGCGTATCAGGTCAACGAAACGCCGACTCGCGGTCCGAGTTTGAAATTGGTGCAGGCCTTCGACATTACCGACGCGCACGGCCATCTCATCGACAAGGTAACCGATTTCGCCGGACGTTTCCCGGTAGCAGAGAACGCTGGCCCGCATCACGGACAGGCTTCGATCGCTGAGAGCAAACTCCAAACGGAGACCGAGCGGCGCATTAACAAAGAATTGGCCGATCAAATCACGAAGATCATTAATGGCCGCAGCTTCGAAGGCTGGTCGTTCGCCGCGCCGGCCGAAATTCACGCTGCGATTGTTGATCTTCTGCCGGGCCGAATTCGCGATCGGATCGTCGAGCACGTGAAGTCCGATCTGGTCAAAGTGGAACCGGCGAAGTTGTCATCACATTTTCGTTCCCTTCGTCCGCTTTAAGCTCAATAGTTCGGTATGCAATTGCCCGTCAACATCACCTACCGCGGCCTGGAAAAATCGGATCAGCTCGATAACCTCGTAATGACTTACGCCGCGCGGCTGGACAAATTTTGCGATCACATCAACCGTTGCGATGTCGCGATTGAGCAAAAAAATCATACGCATCAAAAAGGAAATCCGTACCGTTGCCGGATCGACGTGACCGTTCGGCCACGGCATGAATTGGTGAGCGATGAGGAGCAGATGGATAACGGTTCGCACGAGCCGCTCAACAAAGTGATCCACGACGCGTTCAAAACGATGGAACGCCAGCTGCGCCACCTGGTCGAGAAGCAGCGGCGCGAATAGGTTTCTTTCCTCTTAATTCCGGCGCGATTGCCTCAATCGCCCGCGGGCGGTTCGGTGAACCGCCCCTACCTAGCGTACTTTTCGGCCCCGAGGAAATGGAGTGACACGTACGGTTCGTTGCCCACAACCCAGCTGTCGTGCGGAATTGGCGGGACGTAGAAGAGTTCGCCGGGTTTCAGTTTAATCACCCGGCCGTCATCGAACGCGACTGTCGCGGAGCCTGAAAGAACGAGGCCGACGTGTTCAACCGGGCAACGCGTCGCTCTCACGCTCGGACCAACGTGCTCGCTCCATTTCCAACCGGGCTCGTAGGTCGCGCGGCCAATTGTCATCCCGCCAATGTGGACGAGTTCGAACTTCCCTTTCTCCATCATGCGCACTTCATCTGGCTTATCGAACCGCTTCAGAATCACGCCGATTTCTTTGCTAGTCATTTGTTCGGGTCGGCTAGGATCGTGCGGGCGCAAACAGCTCGTCTTCGTTAGGACGTTTGCGCAAAGAGACGGCGCGGATCTTGTCGTCCGGTTCAAATGGACGCTGCGGCATGACAATGACAGCGGCTTCGTACGGAAGATCGTACTCATGTGCCATGAAGTGCTCAACGTCGCCGTCGCGATGCGACAAAGCGAGTTCTATCACTCGGGAAGCGGGACCGAGCCTGTTACTTACGTCTGCTAGCGTCGTTTCATGGGTGATGAATCGAAATTCTGAGGGTAGATCGACTGTGTCGATTTTGCGTCGAGCGTACGCCCGAAGAGCATCGCGGTAGGTGTCGACGTCCCGAAGGAATTGCCGTGCAACCATGAAGAGTGACATTGATAGAATCGATCCAATCACCAGCCATTTGAGGTATCTCACGCCAGATGCATCACACGCAGCCGCGATCGCCCACAAAATCCCGACCAGTGCTGCAAGCGAGCAGATGCCGAGCAAAACTCGTAACGAGCGCGAGACGATCATCTAACAGAAATTAGACGAAACGTTTTTCTCTATCGAGCCGAACTTATGCGGGTGCGCCGGGAGCGTCGGGGAGCGGTGGCGCTTCGGGACCGACGACAACCTGGCGCGGCGGTTTTTCGGGCGGCATTTTTTCGCCCGAAGTCGGGGTTGCTGTCCGAGGCGGATTACGCAGCTCGCCGTATTCGATCAATTCCTTGATCTGCTGACCGTCCAAGGTTTCGTACTCAAGCAATGCTTTCGCGATCGCATCGAGGTGATTGCGGTGAGCGATGAGCGTTTGTTTCGCGGTCTGGTAAGCATCGTCGAGTAAACGGCGCACTTCGCGATCGATTTCTTCGGCGGTCGCTTCGCTGTAGTCGCGGTTGCGAGTCAGTTCGCGGCCGAGAAAAACGTAATCTTCGTGCTCGCCGTACTCGACCATGCCGAGTTTTTCGCTCATGCCCCATTCGCAAACCATTTTTCTTGCCATCGCCGTCGCCATCTTGATGTCACCGGCGGCGCCGTTGGTCACATCGCCAAAAACAATTTCCTCGGCCACCCGGCCGCCCATTTTTACAGCCAGGCTGGCGAGTAATTCGTTTTTGCGATTGGTGTATTTGTCTTCCTCCGGCAACCACATGGTCGATCCCAGCGACGGACCGCGCGGAATGATAGTGACCTTGTGAAGCGGCTCGGTGTGCGGGAGCAATTCAAGCAATAGCGCGTGACCCGCTTCGTGATACGCGGTGTTCTGTTTTTCTTTTTCGCTTAGCGCGAGACTGCGGCGTTCTTTGCCCCAACGCACTTTGTCGCGCGCTTCTTCCAATTCTTCGAGCGTGATTCCTTTTAATCCGCGACGCGCGGCCAGCAACGCCGCTTCGTTGATCACGTTCGCGAGCTCGGCGCCGGAATAACCTGGTGTGCCGCGCGCGACCACTGCGAGATCGACACCTTCCGCGAGCTTCACTTTCTTGGCGTGCACGCGCAAAATTTCTTCGCGGCCTTTCACGTCGGGCAGATTCACTGTGATTTGTCGATCGAAACGGCCGGGACGCAGCAACGCGGGATCGAGAACGTCCGGACGGTTCGTTGCAGCGATGATAATGACGCCTTCCTGCGTGTCGAAACCATCCATCTCGACGAGCAACGCATTGAGCGTCTGCTCGCGCTCATCGTGACCGCCGCCGACACCGTGACCGCGATGACGGCCGACCGCGTCGATTTCGTCGATGAAAATAATGCAGGGCGCGGATTTCTTGCCTTGCTCGAACATGTCGCGGACGCGGCTCGCGCCGACGCCGACGAACATTTCAACGAAGTCGGATCCGCTGATCGAGAAAAACGGGACGTCCGCTTCACCGGCGATCGCTCGGGCTAAAAGAGTTTTGCCGGTACCCGGAGGGCCTACCATCAACACGCCTTTTGGAATTCGGCCGCCGAGTTTCTGAAACTTTTTCGGGTCCCGCAGGAATTCCACGAGCTCCTGGACTTCGTCTTTTGCTTCTTCAACGCCGGCGACGTCCTTGAAGGTGATCTTGTTCTTGTCACGCGCCAGCATGCGGGCCTTCGATTTGCCGAAATTGAGTGCGCCTTTGCCAGCCATGCGGATCTGCTGGCGGAACAGGAAATAGAGAAGCAGGAGCAACAGAAGGACCGGCGCAAAACTCGCGAATACTTGAGTCCATGGGTGTGACTCCGATCTGATCGCCGGGAAGATTCCCCCGGCGGCGAGTTTGTCGCGAAGATCGCTTGTGAAATTCAAATAAATCGTCGTGCGAAACCAGACTTCCTGATTTTGCGCGCCACCGTTGCCCTGCTTGATGTTGATGTATTTGCCGCGGAGCTGCTGGGTTGGTTGACCCTCTTCGACGTACAACGTGAGCGGCGAGTTCTTGTCGTTGACGATTTGATTGTTCGCGAGCTTCTCGAGGAAAAGGTTGTAGGGGACGTCTTCGAATTGCTGGTACCCCCCCCGATAGAACAACATTGCGAGGGCGAAAAAGCCGAAGGCGACAGCGACGAGGATCACGCCGCGCCAGTTGAAACTGGGCTCGTTACCATTGCCGCGCTGCTTATTGTCGCGTTGGGAGTTACGATCGGATTGTGGCATAAGGGGTGCGATTACTAGCTGAGAAGAACGCTATCATGAACGGATTGCATTGCAAAAAGCATGGTGTGGGCCAATGGGAAGTTGAGGTGCTGAAGGGTTCAGAATGTTGAGAGGAAGTCGCGGTTTCGTTGCTTAACGACGCAATTTCTGTAAAATTTCAACCGGCTACGCCGAAGTCTCCGCACTGCGGGACAAAGGCGAGGTCCGAATCGGCAAATGACTCAATTGGTTTCAACGGTCGCGGAAAAGCTCGACCGCGCGGTCCAGAAGGTAACGCCACTCGCGTATCGGGTGCGTCGCCAGGGCCGGCGGTTGATGCGGCGCGCTTTGCGCAAACCGAGGAGCGTCTCGGAAGGTCCGAATCTGTTGCCGCTGCTCATCCAGGTGCTGGCGAGTTTCTCCAAAGCCGACGGGGTTCTGTTGGAGGAAGAAATCGACTCGAGTCTCGGGTTTTTGCGTTACGATTATCCCGAGGCCGTTTACTCCGAGCTGCGTCAACTTTTCCGCCAAGCGCTTTACGAGCAGCAGGATCTGGCGGCGATGGCGCAGAAATTGAGCACGCAGCTCAGCACCGAGCGCAAAATCATGCTTGGCGTCCAACTTTACGACCTGATTTCGCAAGCCGGGCTCAAACAGGAGCAAGTCGTCGCGTTTTATTCTTTCATGTCGCTGCTCGGCATGGCGGCGCAGGCGATCGATATCGTTTATCAACTCAACGCGTCCGAAGACGCCGACCCATCGATTTATCAGCGTGGCGCGTCGCCGTTGGAATCGCTTTCGTTCGCCAACAACGTCAAAGCCGACGTGAAAATGAAGAGCCTGACCGATGCCGATCGGCTAATGGCATTTCGTTATCACGAACTGATCCTGCTGAAGAACTACAGCGCCCAGAACGTTTCGGTCCGGGGCCGGCCGTTGGTGCGCGGCGGATTCTGTCGAATTTACCCGGGCCAACGGATCCTGGTTGGCGACACGGTGCTGACGTATCAGGAGCTAGCCCAGTACTTTAACGCGAAGAAAAACGTTTCAGTCCCGCAAATCTACATTCGGGTAAACAAAGACGTGGATGAAGTGGCACTCGAGCGCGCGCGAACGCGGGAAAGCGCGCTCGAGATCGCGTTCGGATTGAAGGTGCGCGTCAAGGCATTGCGCGATGTCGATGCGGTGCTCAACGGCGTGAAACTCAAAGCGGGGGAGCAAGTAGAAGCGTCACTCGAAGACAGGATCATTTTTCACAACAACAGTGAGATGGATCTGAGCGATCTGCGCCGCCGCGCCCGCGCTCTTGGTGGCCGGTTCCAACTCAAAGCGTCGAAATCGGAATACCTGGTCTCGAATGATCCGAGCAAACTGCAAGCGGACGATATTTTGCTTTCGCCCGGAACGGCCGGCGACGTGCTGCTGAAAATTTTCTGCGATTACGACGCGCGCGTCGGGCAATTGGAAGTGATCGAAGCGGACCGGCCGATCCTGGTTGGCGACGCTTCGGTTCGATCAACGTATCCGTTGAAAGACGGCGACACGATCCGAATCGACATCGGACAATTCCTGCGCTGCAACTTTTCCGAGCGCATCATCGAGGAAGAGCGCAACATCATTCGGGCGCTCGAAGTGAGCGAAGTGACGCATCATTTCACCAGCGGCGACACCGGGCTCGACGGCATTTCATTGGCGCTGACACGCGGCGAGCTGGTTTGCGTGATGGGCGCGAGTGGTTGCGGCAAGAGCACGCTGCTACGTGTTCTGGCCGGACAACTTCAACCGAGCAGCGGCAACGTTTATCTAAATGGCCGGTCGCTTTACCCAAATCTGGACGAGCTCAAGAAATACGTCAGCTATATCCCGCAAGAGGACGCCTTCGATGAGCACCTGACGATCGGCGAAAATTTGCAATTTGCGGCCGCAATTCGTTCGCCGCACTTGTCACGGCGGGATCGAGTTCGGCGCCTGGAAGCAAAGCTGGTCGAGCTCGGACTAGGCGAACGCCGCGATGCTGTTGTCGGCGCGGCGGCGAAGAAGACGTTGAGTGGCGGCGAACGCAAACGACTCAACATCGGCCTCGATATGATCGGCATGTCCGATGTGTATCTGTTCGACGAACCGACATCGGGACTTTCGTCAAAGGACTCCGAGCACGTCATCGAAATCATCCGATCGATGGCGCACAACAAAATCATCATCGTCACGATTCACCAGCCGAGTTCGAAGTTGTTTCAAATGTTTCACAAGGCGGTGTTGCTCGACAAAGGCGGGCGGCTGGTGTTTTTCGGAACACCGAGCGAGATGCTCCGGTATTTTGCCGAGGCCGAGCACCAACACCAGTTCGGCGCGGAGCTCGGCGCGTGTCCGTCGTGCGGCACGACACGACCGGAATTTATTTTCGACGTGCTGGAAACGCCTCTACGCGACCTGAGCGGTGACATTATCTATGAAGAGAACAGCCGCGGTCAGCTGGTGGCGGCGCGACGTTATTCCCCGGAGTTCTGGCGCGATAAGTACGAAGCGTTCCGGCTGATCCAGGACGTCAAACAGGTTTCGTTGCGTCGCGAACAAGCGCCGCCGCTTCCTTCAACGGTTACGCAAAAACGAAAACGAACGCCGATTCGCTGGCATGACGAATGGACGCAGTTCCGCGCTCTATTGCGACGCTCGTTCATCAGCAAACTGCGCAACCGCGCCAACATTTGGATCACGACGTGCGCCGCGCCCGTGCTTGCGCTGATGATCGGCACGCTGCTGCGCTATTCGGAAAGCGGGAAATACGATTTCGCGTCGGCGTTTCACATTCCGACTTATCTATTTCTCGGTTTGCTGGTGGCGATGTTCCTCTCGCTGACCAATAGCGCCGACGACATCATTCGCGACCGGCCGGTGTTGCAGCGCGAGCGGAACCTGGATGTGCGGTTGCCCTATTACATCTTCGCCAAGATGTCGTCGCTGTCGGTATTCGCGCTCATCCAGTGCATTCTCTTCGTGTTCATCGGCAACTACATTCTCGAGATTCGCGGCATGTTTTGGTTGCACCTGGGACTGATGTTCATGACCTCGGTCGGCAGCGTTGCCCTTGGCTTGCTCGTATCGTCGATGGTATCCGACGCCAAGACCGCGGCCAACATCGTGCCGCTGGTGCTCATTCCACAGATCCTGATGAGCGGCGCTCTAATTAAATATGAGGACATGAACCGCAACCTCAGCCTGGTTTATTCACTGACTCGCTGGTTCCACGAACATCCGAGCAAAGACCGCGGCAAAAAGATGGACAGCAAATTGCAGGTGCCGTTCGTCTGCCAGTTCATTCCGATGCGCTGGTCCTACGAAGAAATGGTCGTAGCCCAGGCCAAACTCAATCCGCTCACTTCGCGACAGGATCGCGCTCAGAGCGAGATCGACGCGATCGTCGCGAAACATTCGTCGGATCCCGCCGACGGGAAACGACTCGACGAACTGAAGGAAATCCTCGCGGTTCTGTCGGGCCTCGAAGCGAAATCGGCCGACGAGCTGGATCGTTACCTGAAAAAGATCGATCAGGTCTTGAATCGGAAGAAAACGTTCGATTCAAAAGACTTTAAGGAAGCGAAGGGCCCGGTTACGGCCGAGCAGATTTACGTGAACCAAAAGGTCTCCGATTTGATTTCGAACGCGGAGATGGAACAAAGCGATTATCGCCGTGGAACGCGACCGAACGTTTTCTTCGGCGCGGAAAAGCGTTATCTCGGCGCAAAGGTCAGCGTTTTTATGTTTAACACTGTGGTGTTGATTGGATCAACGCTCGGTCTGCTCGGTTTGCTGTACTACATTTTGCGGCGGCAACTCGAAGTTCGACGAAGTTAGTCTCATTAACACCGCGCTTCAGCGCGGTGAAGATCACGCGCTTGGTGCCCGAACCGCTTTAGCGGTTTTATTGCGCCGAGAAACTACTGAAGCAGTTCCTGGTGGCCTGTGGGGCACGTTGACACCCAGCTGAAGCAGGGTGTTAATGAGATTCCACTTGGGAACGACTATGAAAGACCAGTCCAACGGCGAAACGAAACTTATTGTCGCGCCGAGCGACATCGATGCAGACATGCTTTACGCCACCAAGTTCTGGGCCGGCGATCCGTTCATTTTTCTCCAGCAAAACGGCAAACGCACGGTCGTCCTGACTGATCTTGAAATGGGCCGTGGAAAACGGACGGCCAGGGCCGACGAATTTGTTTCCTTCAATCAACTCGAGCGCGAAGTGCAGGGAAGTTCGAAGCAGGCGCCACCGTTTGAAAAAGTGATGGCGCATTTTTTGCGCAAACGCGGAATAAAAAACGCGACGGTTCCGGCGAATTTCGCGCTTGGCTACGCTCGCGAACTGGCGAAAGACAACGTCGAACTTTCTACAACGAACGGACTCTTTTGGCCGGAACGCGAAGCGAAAACCGATGAGGAGTTGCAATTGATCGGTCGCGTGCTGCGAATCACCGAAACCGGGCTCAAACGCGCGATGGAGGTTTTGAAGGCGACGAAGCCGAAAGGAAAGAAGTTGAGTTGGTCGGGCAAAACGCTGACTTCCGAGATTCTACGCGCGGAAATCGATACAGCGATGTTGCGCGCGGGCGGAACTCCGACCAACACGATCGTGGCCGGTGGAGATCAGGCGTGCGATCCGCACGAGCGCGGTTCCGGTCCGCTTTACGTGAACTCGCTCATCATCCTCGATATTTTTCCCCGTGATGCGCAGACCGGTTATTGGGGCGACATGACACGAACCGTGGTGCGGGGTCGGGCGAGCGAGGCGCAACGCAAACTTTGGCAAACAGTGAAAGACGGTCAGGAGCTCGCGCTGCGCGAAATCAAAGACGGCGTCGACGGAATGACAATTCACAAAGCGATCCAGGCGCTGTTCAAGAAGCGCGGTTATCCGACCGAAGTTCGGAACGGAGTAAACGTCGGATTTTTCCATGGCACTGGCCACGGTCTTGGGCTGGAGATCCACGAACATCCGCGGCTGCAAAAGGTTGTGTTGAAAGAGCGACAGGTTCTGACGGTTGAGCCGGGTCTTTACTATCCCGGCCTCGGCGGCGTTCGACACGAGGATGTGGTCGTCGTTACGAAGACGGGCTGCAAAATTTTGTCCCGATTCCCCAAGCCGTTGGAAATCTGAGGGATAGGTGGAAATCTGAACGCGCGCTGAACTTGAGCGTCTAACTTAGGCAACTAGATTACCACAGGTATGTTCTATCCATTCGGGTTCGGCAATCATTGGCTGCTCTACCTCGGCGTCCCGCTGATCCTCGGCATTTGGGCTCAGATTCGGGTGAGTGGCGCGTTCCGAAAGTGGGGTCAGGTTCGCGCTAGTTCCAACATCACTGGCGCAGAATGCGCGCGAGAGATTTTACAGGCCGCTCAAATTCACGATGTCGAGGTTGTGCAGGTCGATGGTTTTCTCGGCGATCACTACGATCCCGCCAACAAAAAGCTTTGTTTGTCGACCAACGTTTATAACACGCCGTCCGTGGCAGCGCTTGGAATCGCCGCGCACGAAACAGGGCACGCTATTCAGCACGCCAAAGCTTATGCGCCGTTAAAAGCCCGTGCAGCGATCGTGCCAGTCACGATGATCGCGTCGCAAATGCTTCCGTTCATTATCATCGGCGGTTTCTGGTTCCGGATCGCGGGCCTGATCACGCTCGGCATCTATTGCTATCTGATCCTCGCGATCTTCCAGTTGATCACCCTCCCGGTGGAATTCGACGCTTCCCGGCGCGCGAAGATTATTCTCCAACAAATGCACATTATTCAGCCCGGTGAAGAAACGGCCGGCGTGAACAAAGTGCTGAACGCGGCGGCGCTGACCTACGTGGCGGCCTTTATAGCCGCCCTTGGCAACTTGCTTTGGCTAATGTCCGTACGCGATCGGCGCTGATTAGGTTATATTGGGTTATTTGAAGAGGATGAATCCCGCGATCGCCTTACCGCCGGCTCGGCGCATTGCCGATTTGTTGTCGTCCCGCCCGGATGCTGATGCTAAGTCTAAAAAGAAGGCGATGGACGAGGCTCGCAAGGACGAAGACCAGCAACTAGTCGCGCGCACGCAACAAGGCGATGCCGGCGCGTTTGACGATTTGGTCGTGAAATACACGCCACGGCTTTACGGCCTGGTCTACAACATGACTTCAAACCACGAGGACACGAACGATCTGTTGCAGGATATTTTCGCCAAGGCTTACAAGGCGATCCGGGGTTTTCGGGGCAAATCGTCGTTCTACACCTGGGTCCACTCGATCGCGGTCAACATGACCCTGAACTTCCTGAAAAAGCGTAGCCGCCGTTATTCGCTGAGCCTGGACGATGTGGACGCCAGCATCCAGAACGACAAAGAATTCCTCGAGGCCACGGGCTCCAGCAGCCCGGTTAGGGAGGCCGACCTGTCGGAGCTCCAAAAAAGGTTGAACGAGGCGATGATGAAATTGTCTGATGAACACAGAGCTGTGGTCACCATGTTTCATATCCAGGGGATGCCCCACGCAGAGATCAGTAAAATCTTGAATGTTTCGGAAGGCACGGTACGATCCCGTCTCTTTTACGCCAACCGGCAACTGCAAAATTATCTGGACGAATTTCGAAAGAACCCGGTCACCTGATCAGCTCGCAAATGGACGAATTCAACGACAACGAAATCGCGAAATTGCTTCGACTGAAGCGATACGAACAACCGTCCCCCGGCTACTTCGACAACTTCCTCCACGAATTTCATCGTCGCCAACGCAACGAACTTTTGCGGCAGCCGTTGTGGCGCATCTGTATCGATCGGGCGCGCGATTTCGTTTTCCAGTTCAATCTTTCCACCCTCACTTCTTCCCCAGTGGCAGTCACAGCCGTGGTGGTTTGCGCGGCGATTCTTTCCCTGCGGATTTATCAAACACCTCAACCGGCGACGGTCGCTCTTAAGGACCGACCTGTTCTCGCCGTTCCCGCCAGCAATGAAGACGAATGGACGCTGGCATCGCCCGTGGCTACACGGGTTTTCAGCACGCGGTCGCTTCGCAACATGACGGAAAGCGCCCAAACTCACCGAACCGGTACGCCGCCGCGCTACGTGCTCGACAGCGTGCCAGTGAGTTATGAGACGACTTTCAAGTTTTAGACCAGCCTCGAGACTTTCCTCGCTGGTTGGACTCGCGTTTTTCTCGGCAACTGCATCACTTTTTGCCCAGCAGTCGCAGGAACCGACCACCATCAGTCGGGAGGTCAAAGACGTTTTTGACCGCTGCGCGAAAGCGGTCGTCAAAATCGAAGCAACCGATCAACACGGTCAGCTTTCTGGCACCGGTTTCTTTGTCGATCCCACCGGCACACTTTACACCGCTTATTCAGTCGGCGGCGAAGCCGAGAACATTAACGTCGAGTTCAAGGGCAAGAAATATCCGGCGCATCAGCTAATGGCCGATCTGCGCAGTGGGATCGCAATGTTGAAGGTCGACCTGGCCAGCCCAGCGCTGCCGATTGGAAATTCGGACCAACTCGAAATCGCCACTCCGGTTGTGACGATTGGTTATCCGCTCGACCTCGCCGAGACACCTAGCTTCGGCATGATCGCCGGGTTCGATCGCAAATGTTTCGGTGGCTATTTTCCAACCAAACATCTACGGGTGAATCTCCCGCCAGAGCGCGGAGAAGGCGGCGCGCCGCTTTTGAATTTGAAAGGCGAGGTTGTCGGCATTCTGCTTTACACCTTTGAAAACAATTCTTGTTACGCGTTGCCGATCGAGGCTGCAGAAAAACTTCGCAGCGATTACGTCCGTTTCGGTGAGCCTCGGTATGGCTGGATTGGCACTAACGTTCAAGAAGCCGCCGCGCCGGTCGAGGGCTCGCGAGCTGTGACGACTAAGGTGATGAAGGACACGCCCGCCGCCGAAGCTGGTCTCAAGCCCGGCGACGTGGTCCTTCAAATCGGTCGGACAAAGGTGCACGAACCTGAAGACATTCTCGAAGCTTCGTTCTTTTTGACGGCCGGCGATGCTGTGCCGATAACCGTCGCGCGTGGCGGTGAAAAGATCACGTTTCAGATTCAGGCGGATTCATATCCAGACGGGCGGCTGGCGGCGCCCCCATCGTTGAATCGCGCGATGCCGTTAAATCTGCAGTCTGTGCCGGACCGGACGCCGTAGTTACAACATTTTCTTAAACTCGGCTTCGTCGATGATCTTCACGCCGAGATCTTTTGCTTTGTCGAGCTTGCTGCCGGCTTCGCTTCCCGCGAAAACGTAATCGGTCTTTTTGCTGACGCTGCCGCTGACGTGGCCGCCGAGCGCTTCTATTTTCTCCGACGCTTCCTCGCGCGTCATGGACGCTAACGTGCCCGTCAGCACAAACGTTTTCCCGGCGAACGGCAGCCCGGCCATTTTTTTTGCCGTAACTTTTTCACTTTTGGGTTCGATCCCGAGTTGCTTGATTCGCTGCAGGGTTTTCTTCCCACTCGATGACGCGAAAAAATCGAGGACGCTTTGGGCCACGACCGGGCCGACCTGCGTCACGATCCTGCGTTGTTTGTCGGCTTTGCTTTTCGATGGCTCAGCGAAACCAGGTTTGATCAAACGCTCGGCGATTTCTTTCCGGATCTGCTTGTCTTTGCTTTGGTGATACGCAACGACATCGCGCAGTAGTTTCGAATCGACAAGGTCCTCGATCGTTTCGTGAAATCGCGCGAGATCGGTAGCGGTAGTCTTCCCAACATCAGGAATCGCCAGCGCGTAGAGCCACCGCGAAAGGGGAAACGTTCGCGCACGCTCGATCGCCTGATTGGCCTTGGTCGCATTTTTTTCGCCGAATACGCGCTGCGCGTCGTCAGTCCCAAGATTCAACTTCGCGAGTTGATCGACTTTGAGCCCAAATAAATCCAGTGGTTCGCGCACCAGACCGCGCTCGACCAGTTTGTCGGCCACAATTCCGCCAACGCTTTCAATGTCGAGCGCGCCCCGGGCCGCGAAAAATTCGACGCGCCGCGTTGTTTGTGCTGGACATCGAATGTTTTCGCAGCGCCAGGCCACAAATTCCGGATCGCGCCGTACTTCGCTTCCGCAAACCGGGCATTTACCGTGAATGTGTTTGAGAAAATCGAACGGCTTGGCATTGCGCGTCCGCTTGGATTTCACAACTTCGACGACGGCCGGAATCACCTCGCCCGCTTTCTCAATCACCACGGTGTCGCCGATGCGGATATCTTTGCGTTTGATCTCGTCCTCGTTATGCAGGGTCGCGCGCGAAACTGTGCTGCCGCTGATCGACGCTGGTTCGAGCACGGCGACCGGCGTGAGAATCCCGGTGCGGCCAACCTGGACTTTGATGTCGAGCAATTTTGTTTCGACCCGTTCCGCCGCATATTTATAGGCAATCGCCCAGCGCGGGGATTTTGCCGTGAATCCGAGTCGCTTGCGTTGATCGAGGGCGTTGACTTTGATGACCGCGCCGTCGGTTTCGTACGGAAAATCTCGCCGGATTTCGTCCAGGTCGCGAATCGCATTTAAAATTTTGTCGACTGAATCGGCCAGCCACCAATCTTGATGGGTCGGGAGACCAAGCTTCTTGAACAACGGAAAAATCTTCGAGTGAAGATCGACATCGGCGCCTTCGACGGCGCCGGTTCCATAGAAAATCATTCCGAGCGGGCGCTTGGCGGCGACGTTTGGATCCAGATGCTTCAACGATCCGGCCGCAGCGTTTCGCGGGTTGGCAAACAACGGCAAACCAGCGGCTTCGCGTTCCTGGTTCAATTTTTCAAAGCCGGCTTTGTCGAGATAGGCTTCGCCGCGCACCTCGAAAATCTTCGGTGCGGCGCCGTGCAATTGATGCGGCACCGATTTAATCGTCTTGATGTTTTGGGTGATATCGTCGCCAATCAGCCCGTCGCCGCGCGTGGCGGCATACTTCAGTTTGCCGTTCTCGTACATCACCGATACAGCGACGCCGTCCACCTTTGGCTCGATCACGACCGGAATTCTTTCGCCCGGCAGGAGCTTGGTGATTCGTTTGTAAAAATTCGCGACTTCATCTTCGGAATAAGTGTTGTCGAGGCTGAGCATTGGAACCCGGTGTTGAATTTGGGCGAAGGCCTGGAGCGGTTTTCCGCCGACCCGTTGGGTCGGCGAATCGGCGCTGACCAGTTCCGGAAACGTCGCCTCGAGCTCGACCAGCTCCTTGTATAGCCGGTCGTAATCGCGATCGCTGATCGTCGGAGCCGCTTCCTCATAATAACGGCGGTCGTGCTCTTTGATTTCGCGCCGGAGCTGCCCGATGCGACCTGCGGCTTGAGCCTCGTCTTTGGCCATGAAGCATGATACAAACAGCCGAAAGATCGACAATGAACGGCGGCGAAAAAATCCTCGGCGTCGAAGGAGGCGGGACCAAAACCTCCTGGGTTTTGGTCGAACGCACTGCATCGGACCTGCGCGTTTTGAATCAAGGCAAGCTGCCTCCGGCCAATTTTCGCCTGGCCACACCCGGCGAATTGCGCGTGATGTTTCGCGAGTTGCCAAAAGAAATCGTGCGGGCCGGAATTTTTCTTGCCGGCTGCGGCACGGAAGAAGATCGACATTCGCTCACGCGGTTATGCGCCGAGACCTGGCCGCAGGCGAAGATCGCCGTCGGGAGTGATCGCGATTCGGGTCTGGCTGCGGCCCTCGGAGCCGGCGATGGGATCGTTGTAAACGCGGGAAGCGGTTCGTCAGTGACGGGTCGGCGCGACAAACGAATCGAGAACGCCGGCGGCTGGGGACATATCCTCGGCGATGTCGGTGGAGGTTATTACCTTAGTCTCCAGGCGCTGCGATTGATTTTGCGCGAATACGATCTCCATCGCGGCGAAGTTCAATTCACCAGCAGAATTTTGCGCGCCTTGTCACTGAACAATCTCGACGAGCTGGTTCGCTGGGCCCAAACGGCAGACAAGATGGAGGTGGCAATGCTGGCGCCGGTGGTTTTTGAAGCGGCCGCCGGAGGGGACGCGCGGGTCATGGAAATCATCGAAGAAGGCGCGCGCGTTCTGTGCGAATACACCGAAGCGGTCGCGAACCGGCTGCACGTGCTCGCGCCGAAAGTCGTGTTGCTCGGCGGGCTGTTTCAGCGCGACTCCATTTACAATCATGCATTTCGGCGGCGTTTGAAAAAAGCCTTACCGGATGCGCGCGTCGCGAATTCGGAACGATCGCCGGAATTTGGCGCGGCATGGCTCGCAGCTGAAATGCAGAGCTGGCCGGAAATTCATCCCGAACCGGTGCCGGAAAAGGTCAACGACCTCGCCGCGGCGTTGACCGAGCAGCGGAATCCCCGGTCGGAAGATCTCGAAAAGATGAACGCGCAGGAATTAGTGAAGCTGTTTATCGAGGAGGAAAAGTTCGTCGACGACGCACTCCGCGCGGTGGCGGCGGATCTTGCGCGCGCAATCGACCTCGTTGCCGATTCGCTGCGCAAAGGCGGCCGAATGTTTTATGTCGGCGCGGGGACGAGCGGTCGACTGGGTATGCTGGATGCCAGCGAGATCCCGCCGACATTTGGCGCGCCGCCTGATTTGGTCCAAGGAATTATCGCCGGCGGCGCTACTGCTTTGCATCGGAGCGTCGAAGGTGCGGAAGACGAGGGGAGTAACGGCGCGTTGGCGATTGATCGTCGCGGCGTCAAAGATATTGATGTTGTAATCGGCATCACCGCGAGTGGGCGAACGCCTTTTGTGCTCGGCGCGGTGGCGCGAGCAAAGTCGCTAGGGGCGAAGACCGTGCTGCTGACTTGCAACCCTGCGCATGAATCCCGCGGCGGAGTCGATCTTGCGATTGATCTCGAAGTCGGTCCGGAAATTTTGACCGGCTCAACGCGGTTGAAAGCCGGAACCGCGACGAAGATCGCGCTCAACATAATCAGCACCGCCGCGATGGTTGCGCTCGGCAAAGTGCGCGGCAACCTGATGATCGATTTGAACACGACGAGCGCGAAATTACGCGATCGCGCCACGCGAATGGTGGCCGAGCTGACGGAGTCAGATTACAACTCCGCGCGCGCGCAGTTGGAGCAGAACGGTTGGGACTTACGCGCCGTTCTAAAAAAAGCGGGTAAATAAAACCCAGACTGTTACCGTCCAACTTTTGTCACGCGCAAGTGCGCATGGCCAAACGATCTAAGATCAACAACCTCAACCGAAAGGAATTTTATGCTTTGGACTATTTTTGTGATCCTGCTGATTCTCTGGCTGCTTGGTTTCGTCGGCTTCCACGTTTTGGGCGCTTACATTCACATTCTGCTCCTGATCGCGTTGGTGGTCCTCATTCTGCAATTGATTGGTGGCCGGCGCCCTTTGTAGCATCGGCATTGTGAAACCAGCTGGAATTATCGGCGTCATTCTTATCATCGTCGGCATCATTGGCTTTGCTTATGGTGGCATTCATTGGTCGACCGAAAAGAAAGACGCCCAGCTTGGTCCTTTGGAAATCAAACACTCCGAGAACCAGGGTATTAGCTTTCCGCCGATCGTGAGCGGCATCTGTCTGATCGGCGGAATTGCCCTGGTCGCCATCGGCGCACGCAAGTCGTAACCGTTGTTTACTTTAGGGAAGCGCTCTGGTTGAATCCGCGGCGTGCCCGGAACTATCAATCGGCGCGCGGTTCGCTGGCTTCGTGGCCAACTCCCGGAATTGGTTGCGGCCGGCGCTATTTCTTCCCAGGACGCAGCTGCGATCGAGCGCCATTACGGTTCGGTCGAATCGGACGAATTTTGGTTTTGTAATTCTGGCGACAGTCGGCGCGGCACTCGTCGGCGCCGGCATCATTCTGCTCATCGCCCATAATTGGGACGACTTGAGTCGCGCGGCCCGGACGGTGATTGTATTTATCCCGCTTCTTGTCGCGCTGGCGCTGATCGGTTTCGTTCTCATGCAGCGAAACGAATCGCGTCCCTGGCGCGAATCGGTTGCGGTCTTCGACATGGCCGCCGTGGCAACTGCGATTTCGCTGATCAGCCAAACGTTTCAAGTTCAGGGGACGTTCGACTCCTTCATGCGCGTCTGGTTGCTCCTGAGTATTCCAATCGTGTATCTGCTGCGAACGACGTTTGGCGCTGTTGTGTATGTCGTCGGTACAATGGTTTGGTTGTTTGACCACTGGGGTATCTTGGGTGGGCAGCAAAACCCGAATTTTGCCTGGCTGTTACTTCTGCTGGTCATTCCATATTTCCTGCTCCGTTATCGCCAGGATCGCGACAGGCGCGAGACCACTATCTTGGCGACCGTAATGCTGCTGGCATCGGTGATGGCGCTGGGACTGACTGCGGACTTCACGAAAGCCGATCTCGGTTGTATCGCGTTCGCCGGATTGCTTACTGGAATCTATCTCTGCGGAATAAAGTTCTTCCCGCGACAGGACGAACGCCTCCATACGGTCGCGCTTCTCGGCGGGATCGGAATCGGGATAACCGCAATCGTTCTCAGTTTTGAAGGGACCTGGCACGCATCGCACACACTTTCATGGGATAAACGCAGCGGTTCCCAAAATCTCGGCGTAATCATCGAGCTATTGTTTCCAGTGGCGGCAGTTTGCTTTGCTGGCTGGGATCTCATTCGCAAGCAATGGCGATTTAGTCTCTCTGCCGCAGCGTTCCCGATTGTCGCAGCGATTGCATGGTGGATCGCGAGGTCTTGCGATTCCTCGACGGACACACGCTGCACGTTTGCCTGGGCGGCAGTGATTAATGGATACACGCTGTTGCTGGGGATCGACATCCTGATGCGCGGCATTCGGACCCACAGCATCGCGCGCGCAAACTTCGGTCTGGTTCTCATTGCCGCGCTCGCGGTGGCTCGTTTCTTCGATAGCGATCTCAGTTTTGTCACGCGCGGACTCGGCTTCATCGTTGTCGGCGCAGGATTTCTTTTTGCGAACATCGTTTTGTTCAAGAAACGCGTCCCCGTATGAAAACTTTACGCGTTGGCATTTTTGTTCTTGTTGCTGTGGCGCAATTGGCCGTGCCGGCTTCCGTTGCCTGGAAGCGCGAGCAAACTTTTGCTCACGGGCGCATTTGGAAACTCAAGACCGCGCCGGTCGATCCGGTCGACGTGGTCCGGGGCCGCTACATCTGGTTGCGGTACGCGATTTCGGAATTCGCTCAGAGTGAACGGGCCGACTGGAAGTCGCCGATTTACGTGGTGCTGAAGGAAGATGCCGACGGCTTCGCCCAGGTCGATCACATCAGTCAGACGCCGGTGACTGGTGACAACGTGGTTCAAGCGGATGCCGGCGGCTGGTCCGATGGCACGCAGTCGATTTCGTTTCCGTTCCGGAATTATTGGGTCACGGAGAAAATCGCGCCACGGGCTGAGCAGGCTTACCGCGAAAACAGCCGGCATGGAAAAGAAAACGCGTATGTCACTCTGCGAGTCCGCAATGGCGACGCGGCGCTGGAGCAACTCTTCATCGATAATCAGCCGCTGGCGGATTACCTGCGCGCGCAGGATGCAAAAAAGTAGATGCCTGCCGCGCCGTAGCCTTGGACGTAGGCGGCCCGATCCTAGCGATCGGGCGGAGCGTCGCCGCCGTCAGCTTTCAGGACCGCGAACGTCTTGCTGCCTTTGCGGTCGAGATAAAGCAACACGCCTTTCTTCGGATCGGACTTGTTCAAAGCTTCCCGAAACGTTTTCACGTCGATCACCGGTTTGCCATCGACTTCGGTGATTACGTCTTCGCGCTCGATCCCTTGTTGGGCGGCGAGGCTGTTATCCGCCACGTCGGTGACGATCACACCTTTCTGGACGCCAAGCTTGAAACGCTGCGCCATTTCCTTGGTCAGTTCCTGAACTTGCAGCCCGAACTTGCCGATTTCCTGTTGCTTTTCCTGCGGCGGGCGAGCCGGCTCGTTGGAAGCGCGAGAAATCTCATTTGGCAATTCGCCGGTCGTGACCGGGACTTTCAAAGTTTGCCCTTTCCGCCAAATCGTCAGCTCGACTTTTTGGCCGATTTTCTTCTTCAAAATTTCGTGCTGCAGTTGCGAATCGGTGACCACTGGATTTGCATCGACCTGCGTGATGACGTCAAAGGGCCGCAAGTCGCTTTTGTAGGCCGGCGCGTCAGCTTCGATCGTCCGGACGACCACACCCCTTTCGATGCCTTTGAACAAATCGCGAATACCGGGATCATCCCCGAGCGTTTCGATTCGAATGCCAAGCCACGGGCGCACGATCTTGCGGCCGGCGATAAGCTCGTCGCCGATTTCCTTGGCCATGTTGCTCGGTATCGCGAAACCGAGACCGCGGTTGATACCGTTGATCAGCGTGTTCATGCCGATAACTTTGCCGTCGATATCGCAGAGCGGGCCGCCGCTGTTGCCGGGATTGATTGATGCGTCGGTCTGCAAGTAGTCGGCGATCGAATAACCGCTGGTCGCGAGCAATTTACTTCGGCCTTTGCCGCTGATCACACCGTAGGTGAACGTGTAATCGAGTTTGAACGGAGCGCCGATCGCGAACGCGAATTGACCGACGCGCACGGCATCGCTATCGCCCAGTTGGGCCGACGGCAGATCCTTAGCGTCGATCTTGATGACCGCCACGTCCGTTTTCTCATCGGTGCCGACCACTTTGGCTGGAAACTCGCGGCCGTCTTTGAGCTTCACGTCAATTTTGTCGGCCTCCTCGACGACGTGGAAGTTGGTAAAAATGTAGCCGTCGGGCCGAACGATGAAGCCCGAACCCTCGCTTTGGATCGGCTGCAGATTGCGCTGTGGCCGGCGGGGATTGTTTTCATCTGGAGGACCTTGAAAGAAAAGGTCCTCAAACGCCGAAGTCTCAGTATCAGCTTTTTTTGAAACCTCGATGATTACGACGCTCGGTGCGACGACCTCAAAAACCTTGGCGAAAGCATTGTTTAACTGGTGGACGACATCCTTGCCCTGCTCGGCGGCAGCGGCGGGAATCGTCGGCGTGGGTGGGAGTTCGGGAGTAGCTCCGAAAATCGAAATCGTGCCAAGGGAGCCAATTATGACTGGAATTAAGATGAAACGCATCGGTTCGAAGTTGGACAGCATTGAACATGCTACGTTCAACGGCGCAGTCCACTCGGTCCTCGGGCCCGAGAAGTGTCGGAATTGCAAGGCAAACGGCTTGACTGATGATATACTATCGGTCGGCTCTCTCCGGATATGCGTTCAGTAGGCTTAAACAAGGCACTGGTGGGCATCGTCGCAGGCCTTTTTGTGCTTGTCGCGGTACGGTTTGCGTTTCATCAGCACTCCGCCAAACCGATCACAGCTGAAGAGTTTGTTCGCGCACTGGATACGCATCAAACCTCGTTGATCGACCGTTATTTCGTCGAACATGACGATCCAAACGCCCGCGTCACAAGCGAGCGTTCGTTGCTTTTCACCGCTGTTTTGCGGGACGACCGCGCTCTTGTAGGAAGACTTCTTGATGCCGGTGCAAGTGGCGACCTCGCGGACGATGCGGGAGTCACACCGCTGATGGTGTCGGCAATGCACGGTGATTTGGAGACGGTCCGCACGTTGATTGGTCACGTCACAGACGTTGCAGCGAGGGACCGCGCCAGCCATTCCGCACTCTATTACGCGGTCAAGGCGCAGAAGATCGAGGTTGTCGATCTTCTTCTCAGTCTGACGCCAAATCTCGAATTGGCCTACGGCGACAGCGGCGAGTTGTTGACTCTTGCACTGGGAAGTCCGAACACAAAGGTTGCCCAGGATATTCTTTCGAAGTTGCCGCGGTTCGAACAATGGAGCGTTGCCGCGTTGCGGGCGCTGGATGGTGCTCTGCGGGCTGGTGATCGCGACTCCGTTCGGCTACTGCTCTCCAAACACATTCCCCAACCGACGCCGGAAGGAAAAAGGGTGCCGCTGTTGGCGTATGCCATCGCTATGGACAACGCGCCGTTGTTTACAACCTTGCTCGAATGCGGCGCTGATCCGAACACGACCCTTACCGGAAAGTACGACCAGGAATTCCTGGATACGCTCCCCTCGAAATCATTCCGCAATTACATCGAGGACGACAAGAACGTTACCTGTCTGATGCTGGCAGCCGGCCTCGGACGAACGGATTACGTGCGCGCTCTTTTGCAATCGGGCGCCGAGCGCAACCGCTCGACCGGGCGCTACAAGATGATTGCGCTTTATTTCGCGGCTGAACTGGGCAATTGGCAGTCGGCACAGCTTCTGTTGGGAAGCGGGCCGGCTCCCGAAAAGCTGCGCATCGAAATCTCGCTTTCGTCACAGAAGATGTCGCTAATCAAAGACGGCGTTCCGGTTTTGGATTCGGTTTGTTCGACTGGCCGCGAAGGCTACTCGACGAAACGCGGCAATTTCGTGATCACCGATAAGGAAAGAAATCATCGTTCGACGATTTACCACGTCGATATGCCGTATTTCATGCGATTGAGCTGTCTCGATTTCGGAATGCACGAAGGCGTTGTCCCAAATTATCCTGCTTCGCACGGCTGCATTCGTTTGCCGGGCGAAACCGCGCGAAAGCTGTTCGCCGAGATTCCGATCGGCACGCTGGTCACCGTCCAGTAGGGAAAAAGCCGGATAAGGTATCGGTGCGCGGCGCACTTTTCAGTGCGCGCGTTGACACAAAACCGGGCGGTCTTAGCGTTTTGATCCTTACTTAAATGCAAACTCTTGGAAGCGGAGATGGAAAAGAGTTCGTGTCGCATGCGCCCGGCTATTGGTCTGGCAATGGCGGCGTTGCGCCCGAGTCCTGGAGCGATTGGAAGTGGCAGCTGAAGAACCGTGTTACTTCGTTGCCGCAGCTGGAACAGTTTATCGATCTGAGCGACGAGGAGCGCAGTGGCGTTCTGCTTTCGGGCGACAAGCTCGCGCTCGCGGTCACCCCGCACTTTTTCAACCTGATCCCGCGCGACAATCCGAACGATCCGATCCGGCGGCAGGTCGTTCCGCGCGTCGAAGAAACCTGGGGTTCGCCCTACGATATGGCCGACCCTTGTGGCGAGGATTCGCACATGCCGGTGCCGGGCCTGGTGCATCGTTATCCGGACCGGGTTTTGTTTTTGGTGACCGATCGTTGTGCTGCGTATTGCCGGTACTGCACCCGCAGCCGGGTCGTCAGTGGCGTCGGAGAACAGGAACTGCACACCGATTTCGAGGAAGCGTTTCGTTATCTCGAACAACACACCGAAGTTCGCGACGTGCTCTTAAGCGGCGGTGACGCGCTGATTTTCAGCGACGACAAGCTCGACAAGTTGCTGACGAGGCTGCGCGCGATCAAACACATCGAGTTTCTACGGATCGGAACACGAGTTCCGATTTTCCTGCCGCAACGGATTACGCCCGATCTATGCGCGATTCTGGCGAAGCATCACCCGCTCTGGATGAGCGTGCACGTGAATCATCCACGTGAGCTTACGATCGAGGTGAAGGAAGCGCTCGAGCGTGTGGCGAACGCCGGCGTTCCGCTCGGCAACCAAAGTGTGCTGCTGGCCGGTGTGAACGACGATCTCGAGACGATGAAAACGCTCGTGCACAAACTGCTAATGTGCCGTGTCCGCCCGTATTACATTTACCAGTGCGATCTGATCAACGGCTCATCGCATCTGCGCACATCGGTCGCGAAGGGGATCGAGATCATCGAAGGCTTGCGCGGTCACACCACCGGCTACGCCGTGCCGCAATACGTGATCGACGCGCCCGGCGGCGGCGGCAAAGTGCCGATCAATCCCGGTTACGTTCTCTATCACGACAACGAAAAAATCGTGATCCGCAATTACGAAGGCAAAATCTTCGAGTATCCCGAATCCGGCGGCGACCAAACCGTCCAGTTCGCCCCTCAGCGGGAGTATCACGATGAATATTTGTATTCGTGATTTGAGCCACGGCTGATTAGGCTGAGGCGTGTTTATTCCGGTATACTTGATTCAGCTTCTCGTCTCCGCGTTTCTCGCGATTTTGTTCTTGCAGTCGGGGATCGACAAAATTGTGGACCGTCAGGGGAACTTGGAATTCCTGAAAGGTCATTTCGCCAAAAGTCCGCTCGCCGGTGCGGTCGCACTGTTGTTTACGATTCTCACGATCATAGAGGTTTCAGCCGGCGTGCTGAGCGGGATCGGATTCTTTGCCCTGCTGTTCGCGCATAATTCGGTCATCGCGTATTGCGGCGCGATGGTTTCTTCGATTGCAGTCCTTTGTCTGTTCTTGGGCCAACGGATGGCGAAGGAGTACGGCGGCGCGGCGATTCTGGTTTCGTATTTTCTGCTGACGATCGTCGCGACTTATTTCTTGGCACACTAAGACAACCACGGATTTCACGGATGACACGGATTGCGAAATCGGTTGTATTCCAAATTTATCCGTATTGATCTGTGTAATCCATGGTCAACCTTCTTCTGTTCAAGCTTAGTGTGCGTAAACAATTTCGCCGCCGATAATCGTCATCTCGTTTTGAGTTGTCAGAATTTCGGGCGGCGGGATTTTCATGATGTCGGCCGACAACACTGTGAAGTCAGCAAGTTTTCCGACTTCGATCGAGCCTTTGTCCTTTTCTTGAAACGACGCAAACGCCGGCCAGATCGTGAACATTTTCAGGGCCTGGTCACGCGAGACAGCTTGTTCGGGATGCCAGCCCGGTCCTGATTCGCCTTTGATGCTTTTACGCCAGACGGCCGCATAAAACTCAATCATCGGTTCGCCGCGCTCGACCGGCGCGTCGGATCCGCCGCAAATGATCACACCGGATTTTAGGAACGATTGCCACGCATAGGCGCCGGCGAGGCGGTCCATTCCCAATCGTTTCGGCGCGAAGAACAAGTCGCTGATCGCATGCGAAGGCTGCATCGACGGAATCACGCCGAGCGTTGCGAATCGCGGCAGATCCGCTGGATCGACAATTTGCGCGTGCTCGACGCGCCATCGCGGTTCTTTGATTGGTCGCTGATCGGGCGGGACCGCTTTAAATGCCGCTTCGTATAAATCGAGAATCGTGCGGTTCGCGCGATCGCCGATCGCGTGGGTCTCGACCTGAATGCCGCGACGCAATGCTTCTTCAAACATCGGCCGCAGCTCCTCTGGCTTTTCGGTGAGGTAGCCGGACGTGTCCGGCGCATCGCTGTAGGGTTTTAGCAAGGCCGCGCCGCGCGAGCCGAGCGCGCCGTCGAACACAACTTTGATCGTGCGCTGAGTGAAATGATGCTCGAAACCATCAATGATTGCGCCTTCGTTCAAGAATTTCTGCGCGTCTTCCCCCGGACCGTAAACGCAGTTGACGAAACGGATCCGCGCCTTGCCGTCGAAGTAAACTTTCTTGATTAGATCGATGTCCTCTTTGTGACTGCCTGCGTTCTGGATTTCGCACCAGCCCAGTTTTAGTTCGCGCTCAATCCCCGTGAGCAACGCTTGCTCGCGTTCATCCGGGGTTGGCTTTGGTATATTTTTTCGGACGAGGTCCTGGGCGTTGTCCGTTACCATTCCGGTTGGTTCGCAAGTCGCCTTGGCTTTCAGAATTTCGCCGCCGAACGGATTCGGCGTGTTCTTGTCAATGTTCGCAATTCTTAGCGCGGCGGAGTTGGCGACGGATGCGTGACCGTCAGCGCGGGTGAGTAAGACGGGATTTTCCGGAGCAACTTTGTCCAAATCCTGACGTGTCGGGAATTGTGCCGGCGTCCAAAAAGTTTCGATCCAGCCGCGTCCCGTGATCCATTTCCCGGGCTCGGTCTTCGTCGCGCGCTGCGAAATCTTTGCCAGGAACTCCTGGAGCGTGTTCGTGCCTTCGAGGTTCAAAGTCAGCTCGCGCTCTCCGATTCCAAAGATATGGCAATGCGAATCGGTCAGGCCGGGGACAACGGTGCGACCGTGGAGATCGATCTCGCGCGCGGCGTGAAATTTTCGCGCGTCATCATTTGAACCAACGAGGAGAACCCGTCCGCCTTTGACCACGATCGCTTCGGCCCGCGGCTGTTTTTCGTTAACGGTGTAAACGTTTCCGTTGAAAAGCAGAAGGTCGGCATCGTCAGTCGCGGCGTTGGCCGGGAAATTTAACGCGCAAAACAAAAATAGGGTCGCGAACGCTTTCACTTGACGGTTTGCCCAAGTTTTGACGTGATCAGCTTTGCGAATCCGTCACTTTTCTGTATCGGGAAAGCTGATCGTGACGCTATGAAAATGAATCGTGAATTTTCTTTTGCCGTCATTGTGACCACTTATACAATTTGGCTTCCCGGCAGGCGAGCAAACAACCTCAACTCAGCAGCGTTTGAACGAAGCACATCCTAATATCACTTCAGGTTCGTTTCTAAATTGTCGGCTGAATCTGGGCAGACAGGGCGTCCGCTGATTTATGGCAAATTTTTTTCCGCGTTGGACGAATTGGTTGCCGCTGCAGATGGCCGTGGCCAGCATTTTAATTGTTTGCGGTTTGACCGCCGCCACTTGGTATTATGTCACGCCCAAATACACCAAGGTCGGTTATCAGCCGATCCAGCCAGTGCCGTTTCCGCACGACATCCACGTGACGCAGCTCGGAATGGATTGTCGTTATTGCCACAGCTTCGTGGAAATGGCGGCGCATTCGAACGTGCCGAACACACAGCTTTGCATGAACTGTCACAGCCAGGTCCAGAAAGACAATCCGAAGCTCGAGCCGGTGCGCCAAAGTTGGAAAGACGGCCGCCCAATCGACTGGGTTTGGATCCATCGACTTCCCGATTACGTCTTTTACAATCACGCAGCGCACGTGAACCGGGGAATTTCCTGCGCGAGTTGTCACGGCCAGATCAATCACATGCCCGTGGTCTATGATGCGAAACCGATGAGCATGGCGTGGTGTCTGGAATGCCATCGCCATCCGGAGAATTTCCTGCGCCCGGAGGATCAGATCACCAACCTCGATTGGAAACCCGAGGACGTGAACCCGGCTGAATTTGTTGCGAAATACGGCCAGCCGCAGGGCGTGGCCGAAGATTGGTCGAAAAAGAAACACCTCACTCAAGCTGAGATTGGCCAGACGTTGAAGGAACGCTGGAATATCACAACGTCGGAAAATTGCCAAACCTGCCACCGATGAAACGCGTCTTTCAACATCCACCAGAGCCGCTGACCGGCAAGAAATACTGGCGCAGTCTCGGCGAATATAGCAACACACCGGAGTTTCGTGAGTGGCTTGAGCGCGAGTTTCCAGCGGGCGCTTCCGAGTTGGAGGAGAACGATTGGTCACGCCGCGATTTCATGAAGTTGATGGGCGCTTCGATGGCGCTCGCGGGCATCGGCCTAACGAGTTGCCGTCGGCCGGAGATGCACCTCGTTCCATTCACCAAAAGCGCGGAGTGGACGATTCCGGGAAAATTCCTCTACTACGCGACCGCGATGCCGCGGCGTACCGGCGCCATTCCGCTCATCGCGACGACGGTTGATGGCCGGCCGATCAAACTGGAAGGCAATCCGCATCACCCGGCGTCGTCGGGCGGGACGGACGTTTTTGCCCAGGCATCAATTCTCGATCTTTACGATCCGACACGGTCGCGCCGGTTTGTGAATCACGGGAAAGAATCCGCCCGCGCGGAGTTCGACGCTTACGTCGACAAATTGCGAGGGCAATTTGGTTCCGGCGACGGTTTGGCCTTCCTGGTGGAGGAAGTGCATTCGCCGACGCGCGAAAGATTGCGCACCGAACTCGAGAAAGCGTTCCCGAAAATGACGTGGTGCGTTTACGAACCGGCTATGAGCGACGCCCAAAACTACGCGACGCACGTCAGCTTCGGCGAAAACGTTCGACTGATTCCGCGGTTCGACCGGGCCGATGTGGTGCTCGCGCTCGACAGCGATTTTCTCGACTGCGGCGAAGGCGATCTCGCGGCCGCGCAAGGGTTTACTGCTCGGCGACGTGTGAAGTCGGCCAGCGATGCGATGAACCGGCTGTATGTGGTGGAGAACCGGTTCACAATCACCGGCGCGATGGCGGACCATCGGTTGCGTTTACCGGCGAGCCAGATCCCAATCTTCACTTACCTCCTTGCCGGAAAGATTGGCGCGCTGACAAAAGATTCCGGATTGGTCTCATTGCTTGGAACGCTCACCACTCCGTCCGCAACGTCGGAATTCAACGAACAGTGGCTCAGCGAATTGGCGAACGATTTGGTCGCAAAATCGGGTTCGAGCATCGTCCTGGCGGGCCAGCAACAGCCGGTCGTCGTCCAACTGCTGGCCTACGCGATTAATTCCACTCTTAAGAATATCGGCCGCACAATTGTAATCCGCGAATTTCCGCGAAATCGAAACAACAAGAGCATTTTGCAGTTAGCCGATCGGATGAGCGGCGGCGAAATCAAGCAGCTCTTTATTTTCGGCGGCGATCCGGTTTACAACGCTCCGCGCGCGGTCGCGCAGGATCCGGACAAGAAAGTTCCGGTCGATTGGACTGAGCTTCAAAAGAAAGTGCCGGATGTGGTGCGGCTCGGTTATCACGAGGATGAAACGTCGGCAATCAGCCAATGGCACGCGCCAATGGCGCATTATTTAGAGACGTGGGGCGATGCGCTTGCGGCAGACGGTTCCTATTTGTCGATCCAGCCGATGATTTTGCCGCTATTTGGCGGTCTGAGTGAGATTGAACTGCTGAACGCGTTGCTTGGCCGGCCGAAAGTTGAGGGACCGGAGTTCATCCAAGAAACTTTCCGAGCAACCAGGCCTCCAGGAGATTTTCAAACTGCGTGGTCGAAGTTTTTGCACGATGGCTTTGCTGGTCATGTTGCTTTGCACGATCGGCCAGCGGCGTTTAACGCCGCTGCTGCGGGCGGTCCCGCCAAACAACTTTGGTCGGCGACGTCTCTGCCGACGGCCGAATCACCCGAGATTGTTTTTGTCCGCAGTTACGCAATGGACGACGGCCGGTACAGCAACAACGGCTGGCTCCAGGAGATGCCGGACCCGATTACCAAGCTGACATGGGACAATGGCGCGATGATGAGTCCCAACTTTGCCGCCTCACTTGGCGTTGTGACTGGCGATCTCGTTCAGATCGCAATCGCGGAAGCAGCGCACGATGCGAATGATCAACCAATTCAGCGCGAACTTGTGCTCGCTGCCATTGTGTCGCCCGGACACGCGGAGAACTCCGTGACCATTTCGCTTGGATACGGTCGCCCGATCGCTGGTCGCGGCCCGTTGCCATATGCCGGTGACTCCGCGGCGGACAATCCGCCAACCGGCGATGTTCCAGGTTTCAACGCGTATTTCCTTAGGACTGCCGCCAATCCGCATTTCGTGGTCGCGGACGGGAAAACAATCGAGAGCATCAAGGTTTCGAAAGTTGGCAAAAAATATCCGCTCTCGATCACGCAAGATCACTGGAGCATCGAAGGCCGCGGACTCGTGCGCGAAGCGAAGCTCGACGAGTACCGCGAGGACAATAATTTCGTCGAGAAGTGCGCCGGCATCGATGAGCCACAAAAATATTTACCTTCGCTGTATGCTCATCCGCCGCTGACTGGCGAACAGCAGTGGGGAATGGTGGTAGACCTCAATGTTTGCACCGGTTGCAGCGCATGCGTGATCGCTTGCCAGGCCGAAAACAACGTACCAGTCGTCGGAAAATTACAGGTCTCGCACGGCCGCGCGATGCATTGGATCCGGATCGACCGTTATTTTGCCAGCGCGAAGAAATTCGATGAGGACAACGGTGAATTTCCGCAGGACCCCGAGGTCGTGCATCAACCGATGATGTGCCAGCACTGCGAGAACGCGCCGTGCGAAACGGTTTGTCCGGTCAACGCGACGATTCACAGTGAGGACGGTCTCAACGTGATGGCGTACAATCGCTGCGTCGGCACGCGTTACTGCGCGAACAATTGCCCGTTTAAGGTGCGCCGCTTTAATTTCTTCGACTACAACCAGCGCCCCGTCGGCAAGAAGAAGATCGCCGGGCAGTTCGGCATCTATCAGGAATACATCGCGCCGTTCACAGAAAAGGGCGCACCCGACGTCACAAAGTTGCAAAAGAATCCAAACGTCACCGTTCGGATGCGCGGTGTGATGGAGAAATGCACATTTTGCGTGCAACGAATTGAGGAGGCGAAAATCGCCACCCACGCGCGGGTTGGTGCGACCGGCGGCGATCTCCGGATTCCGCGCGATTCGTTCACCTCAGCCTGTGCGCAGGCCTGCCCGCACGAAGCAATCACGTTTGGCGACATCAAGGATCCTGAGAGCAAAGTTTCGAAGCTGAAAGCGGCCGATCGCAATTATCGGTTGCTCGATTATTTGAATATAAAGGCGCGTACGAGTTATCTGGCGCGACTTCGTAATCCCAATCCGAAGATGCCGGACGCCGCGAACATTGCGGTGGCCTGTCCGGAAGCGAAAGCGTGACATACTAAATGGACGACACTTCCACAGCGCCAGATTTGATCCGAGGCGAAGCGTCCTCGACGGTCGAGCGTCCGCTTGAACGCGTCCCATTGGTGCTGAATCGCCGCAACTTCACCTGGATCACCGAGCGTATTTCAGGCGTAGTCGAAGACCGCGCGCCGCGCTGGTGGTGGGTCTGTTTCACCATCACTGCCGCGATCGCGATGTTCGGTCTGTTTTGTATCGGCTATCAGATATCGACTGGCGTCGGCGTTTGGGGCAATAACATTCCGAACGGCTGGGCTTGGGACATCACGAACTTCGTGTTCTGGATCGGTATTGGACACGCCGGAACGTTGATTTCCGCGATCTTGTACTTGCTGCGCCAAAGATGGCGCACGTCGATCAATCGATCGGCCGAGGCAATGACGTTGTTCGCGGTCATGTGCGCCGCGATCTTCCCCGGTATTCACGTTGGTCGGGTTTGGATGGCCTGGTATCTCGCGCCGATTCCGAACAATTACGGCATCTGGCAAAACTTCCGCAGCCCGCTGATGTGGGACGTGTTCGCGGTCTCGACCTATTTCACGGTGTCGGTTTTGTTTTGGTACACCGGATTGATCCCCGACCTCGCGACGTTGCGCGATCGGGCGACAACGAAGATCAAAAAATTTTTGTTCGGCGTTTTCGCGTGTGGATGGCGCGGCTCGAACCGCAACTGGCGCCATTACGAGATGGCGTACCTACTCCTGGCGGGACTTTCCACGCCGCTGGTGCTTTCCGTCCATAGCGTCGTGTCATTCGACTTCGCGGCGTCGATCCTTCCGAGCTGGCACACGACGATTTTCCCGCCTTACTTCGTGGCAGGTGCGATTTTTGGCGGATTCGCGATGGTACTGACCCTGCTGATTCCGGCGCGCTCGATTTTTAAATTGCACGACATCATCACGCCGCAGCACATCGACAAAATGGCAAAGATCATTTTGCTGACGGGCTCGTTTGTCAGTTACGCCTACGCGATGGAATTTTTCGTGGCTTGGTACAGCGGCAACGCTTACGAGCGGTTCGCGTTTTGGAACCGCGTGCTCGGCCCGTATTGGTGGTATTGGTGGACGGGCATGTTGTTCTGCAACATGCTTTCACCGCAACTTTTCTGGTTCCGCTGGTGTCGGCGCAACATTCTGGTCGTCTACTTCGTTTGCATGTGCGTGAACGCCGGCATGTGGTTCGAACGTTTCATCATCATCGTGGGTGGGTTACATCGCGATTTCATTCCATCTTCCTGGGGCCTGTTTATTCCAACCTGGGTCGACATCTGGACGTTCATCGGCACACTTGGAATCTTCACGTCGTTGTTCCTCCTGTTCATTCGCTTCCTGCCAATGATCGCGATGTCGGAAGTGAAAATCGTTCTTCCTGACGCCGACCCGCATTACACCCCGCCGAACGGTCATTATCCAGTTCAAGCCGGGGGAATACAGCGCACATGAGAACGCCCTACGGTCACGAGGTTTACGGGATGGCTGCGGAATATCCGAGCACCCACGCGCTCTTTGAAGCGGCGAAAATGGTGCGCGACGCGGGTTTCAAACGCTGGGACGTGCATTCGCCGTTTCCGATTCACGGAATGGACGACGCGATGGGCCTCGGTAAGTCGTGGTTGAGTGCGGTTGTCTTGATTGGCGGGATCCTGGGTATCTCGACCGCGATGTTCATCGAATTTGGCGCTTCGTGGGGCCTTTACCCGTTGATCGTCCACGGCAAACCCTACGACTGGAGAGTCGTGCCTGCGTTTTTTCCGATCATGTTCGAGCTGACGGTGCTTTTCTCGGCCTTCGCCGCGTTCTTCGCGGTGTTGATCATGAATGGTCTGCCACGACCGCATCATCCGATTTTCAACTGGGACCGTTTTGCTCGCGCGACCAACGACGGATTTTTCCTCGTGATTGAGGCGCGGGATCCCCGTTTTACCGAAGTTGAGGCGCGCGAACTACTTGAACGCAGCGGCGGCCAACACATCACCATCGTGCACGAGGATTGATTATGTTGCGCGGCTTTCTCTTAATTTCTCTTTTGATCACGCTCGCCGGGGTGGCGGTGCTTGGATTTCGCGGAGAAAAAACCACCAACGAGCCGTGGGAGCTTTTTCCTGACATGGTGCGGCAAATGAAAGTGCGCGCACAGTCGCCGTTGAAATTTTTCGCCGACGGCCGCGGCCCGCGCATGCCAATTAACGGAACGGTGCCAATCGGTTACGAAATGCCGAAGCCGGAGACGGCTGCGCCCGCTGCCGAATCTCAAACCATGCCGCACGGATTCAGCGTCGGCACTGACTACATGGACACCGGGAAGATGGGCAACAATTGGGGAACCGGAATTCCAGTTCCGGTCACTCCGGACTTACTGGAGCGCGGCCGTCAGCGATTCAACATCACTTGCGCGATGTGCCACGGTGCGACTGCGACCGGTAACGGCATCACCAAACAGTACGGCCTGGCCACAGTTGTAACCTTGCAAGACGATCGCATCCGCAAGATGGCTGACGGCGAAATTTTCAACACGATCACAAACGGCAAGAACACCATGATGGCTTACGGTCCGACGATCATGGTCGCTGATCGCTGGGCGATTATTGCCTACCTGCGTGCGTTGCAGCGGAGCCAGGGCGCGGCGGTCGCGGACGTCCCGCCCGAACATCGTGCGGATCTGGACAAGCCCGTCGAAAGCAAACCGGCCGAGAACAACCGAGCTGCAGCCAAACCGGAGGCGCCAAAGAAATGAGCGAACGCGTGCATAATGCTCCAACGCCGGAAGGCGAATACTTCGAGAGCGGACGATTCGCCGGACTGTCAGTTTTGCTTGGAGTTATCGCTTTTGTCGCGCTTGCCCTTTGCGGCGCCGGCGCGGCGATTGATCCGCACCAGTTCAGTTACTCGTGGCTATTCGCGTTCGCGTTCTTTTTCACACTTTGCGCAGGCTGCTTTTTCTGGACGATTGTGCACTACGCGGTCGATGCGGAATGGACGGTGGTTGTTCGCCGGCAACTGGAAAACATCGCCGTCCTGTTTGGCATTCTCGCGCTTTTCTTCATCCCGATTTTTCTTTTGCGGCATCATCTCTACGACTGGATGAACATTGCGCCAGGAAAAGAAGAGAACCTCGATTCAAAGCGCGCTTACCTGAATTTGAACTTCTTCGTCATGCGCGCGGTGTTTTTCCTCGGGTTTTTCATCATTGCGTCCCAGCTTCTGAAAAAGTTTTCGGTTCGGCAGGACAAGAACGGCAATCCGCAGTTCACCATTTGGCTGCGCAGAGTTTCGTTCGTCAGTCTGCCGTTGTTCGCTCTTTGTCTCACTTTCGGCGCGTATGATTGGTTGCTCGGCCTGCAGTACCGCTGGTTCTCGACCATGTTCGGCGTCTACATTTTTGCCGGCGCTGCGGGAAGCTCGATGTCGTTGCTGGTGCTGGTGATCACCGCTCTGCGTAAAGCCGGATATCTGAAGAACGTCGTTACGCTCGAGCATTATCACATTATGGGGAAATGGATGTTCGCCTTCTGTGTTTTCTGGGCCTACATCGGTTTCGGCCAATACATGCTCATCTGGTATGCGAACATGCCGGAAGAGACGAAATACTTTCTGGTCCGTAACACCGAGTCCTGGTGGTACTTGAGCATGCTGCTGGTGTTCGGCCGCTTTTTTGGACCGTTTGTGATTTTGCTTTTGCGCTCGATCAAGAAACATCCAAACCAACTTTGTTATGTCGCGGGCTGGATCCTATTCATGCAGTTGCTGGACATGTACCTGGTTGTGCTGCCCGCGCTGCACGGGACCGGCGTTCACGTGAGCTTGTGGGACTTTGTGGCGCTCATCGCCATGGGCTCCACGCTCGCTTTCGCTTTTCTGCGCATTGTCGGAAAGACTTCGCTCTTTCCGGTGCGGGACCCGCGGCTCATCGAATCTTTGAAACTGGTGAACTGAAATGGCCGACACCGAACAAATCCGACAACAGGTGCAATCGCCCGCGCCGTTTTCGACGTGGCTCGGTGTCGTGCTATTGATGGTTTTGTTTGGCGCACTCGCCGTTGGGATAATCGGCCCCGCGCCGCGCGGCGATACTTACGAACAGCAACGCGCGCAAAACCGGGAAAAGAAGCTGAAGGATTTGCGCGACGAAGACGCCAAAGCCCTGACCGCTTACGCGTGGATCGACAAAAATAAAGGCAGCGTGCGAATACCGATTGAACGCTCGATGCAGTTGACCGTCGCGGAACTGGCAAATAAGAAACCGACGGTAGCTGGGCCGATCGCAACTCCGGCGCCGGAAGCATCATCAGCCGCGAGTGCTGCGCCGGCTGCGTCGCCGGCGCAATCCGCTTCGCCGCACGCGACTGGAACACCGAAACCGACTTCAGTCGCGGGCCCTGGTTCCGAAGCGCATGGTCAACCTGCGGCCGCCGTAAATCCGCCGCCGGTGCAACCCGGAACTCAACCCGGCGCCAATGCCTCGCCGGGAGCTGCGCCCAAGTCTCCTGCTGCCGCGCCCGCGGCGTCACCATGAATTTGCCTAACGAATGACTTCAGCCACTGACATACCATTGAAGCAACCAGCTATCTCGGCGACGGCGGGCGACGCTGAACAGCTCGAGCGCGCGATTATCGATGCTTCGACGCGTGTTCCGGTGCTGATGTTTTACGCGTCGGCGATGGTTTGGCTGCTGATTGGAACACTGCTGGCGGGTTTTGTTTCATTCGATCTGCATTCGCCTGACTGGTTTTCGAACGTCAGTTTCCTGACCTGGGGCCGTCTGCGCCCGGTCGAGATGAACGTGATGATTTACGGCTGGGCGTCGATGGTCGGGATGGGAACGGCGATCTGGCTGATGGCGCGATTGTGCCGGACAACTTTGCGGCATCCGCTCCTGCTCGTGACCGGGACCTGCTTCTGGAACATTGGCGTTCTGGTCGGCGTCATTGCAATTCTAATGGGCTACAGCACTGGTTATCAGTGGCTGGAATTTCCGCCTTACGCGGCGCTGATTCTTTTGGTGGCTTACGCCCTGATTATTTCGTGGGCGATCTTGATGTTTCGTTTCCGTCGGGGCGAGCAGATTTACATCACGCAATGGTACCTGCTCGGCGCGTTCCTCTGGTTTCCGTGGCTCTACGCTGCCACGCAGGTGATGCTGTTCGTCGCGCCTGTCCAAGGCGTGATGCAGGCCGTAGTTGGCTGGTGGTACGCGAACAATCTGCTGTTTCTCTGGTTGGGTGCCATCGGACTGGGCACTGCTTATTACATGATCCCGAAAGTGATTGGTCGTCCCGTCTACAGTTATCATCTGGCGACAATCGGCTTTTGGACCTACGCGCTGTTCTCGAGCTGGACCGGAATGCAACGCCTGGTCGACGGTCCGTTCCCGGCATGGATGATTACGGCAAGCATCTCGGCCACGATCCTGACGATTATTCCGGTGGCGACGGTTGGCCTGAATCATCATATGACGATGCAGGGTTATTTCCCGGTGATGCGATACAGTCCGACGCTTCGATTCACCGTCTTCGGAGCGATGTCGTACACGATCTTCAGCATTGTCGGTATCCTGATCTCGCTTCGTTCGACTGCGCGCTATCTCCATTTTACCGAAGCGAACGTGGCCTATTCGCAAATCGGTCTCTACGCGTTCTTCACGATGATTATGTTCGGCTCGATGTATTACATCGTGCCGAGACTAGTGGGCCGCGAATGGCGTTACGCCACGCTCATTAAACTTCATTTTTGGGCATCGGCGTATGGTATTGGGCTGCTGTCTTTGATGTTGCTAGTTGGCGGATTGGTTCAGGGATCGAGCCAGGATGACCCCACGCTTCCGTTCATCGAAAGTCTCCAAAGTGTGCTGCCATATCTCCGCGGCCTGTCGCTGGCGGCATTATTGTTAACCGCGTCGCATTTTATTTTTGCATTCCATTTTGGCCTAATGTTGTTCGGTCTCGGTCGCACCTCGACGGTTCCGACATTTCTCAATCCCGTCGAACCGGAAGGATCGGAGCCGCAGTTATGAACCGAGCGAGCTGGGACGAGCACGGTGCACGGCAAAGCCGCGAGGGTAGCCGGAGTTTTTCGGGAGAAAAATTATGAAAGGATTGATCCCGCTGTTCATCGGTTTGTTCGGGACCTTCGCGTTTTCGTGGGTCGGTTTAACCGTGATTCCGAATATTCAAATCGGCGCTCTCAATCCGCAAATTAGCCCGGACGATGAGAATGACATTTATCCGATGCCTCAATCGGGAATGGTTCAACTAGGCCGTCAAGTTTATGCCGCAAACGGCTGCATTTATTGCCACAGCCGGCAACTTCGTCCGGATTACGCTTCGGCGGACCTCGACCGCGTGCGCGACGCTGGTCCGTCGCCTCGCCCGAAATGGGGTGAGCGTCGGAGCGCTCCGCGCGATTACGTGTTCGACCAGCCGGTGCTACTTGGCGAAGAACGAATGGGTCCTGATCTGGCAGATTTGGGCAAGGCTGCTCCAAGCGCGGAGGAAAGCCCCGCGGCATCGCCTGCCGCCCCGGCGCAGTCGCCTTCGCCTGCGGCGAATACTGCTTCTCCCAAGCCGGGAGCGGGGGGAGCGCCGCCTTCGCCAGCCCCACCTGCCATGGCCACGAATCCTTCACCGACGCCCAATCCGAATGGGACCCCGCCGGCTTATTCTGAAGCGTGGCATCATAGACATCTCTATTCGCCGCGAAGCATGAGCGCGGACACGAGAGATTCAAACATGCCGGCGTATCGATTTCTTTACGAGAAACGCCGTATCACTGGCGAACGATCCGCCGACGCGTTGCAGTTGACTGGCGCCGACGCGCCGCCCGCCGGTTGGGAAGTTGTTCCGACGTACGAAGCAAAATGCCTCGTGGCATATTTGATGGCGCAGGACCAATCCCATCCATTGAAAGAAGTTAAGAGTGCGCCCGGCGCTGCGCCGGCTGCCGGCTCGCCGGCAGCACAACCAGGAGCTCCGGCAGCGTCGCCAGCAGGTTCGCAACCGGCAGCACCGAAGAAATGAACGGTAAACCTTCAAATCCTTCGTCGCTTACTCGCCAGGGAATGGATTACGGCGAGACCGCCGACGTCCAGGAAGTGCATGCTGCCATTCAACGCGAGAAACGTGAACCGCGGGTCGGACTTGAGCCGCTGTCGATCTGGCTAATCGCAGTTTATGGCCTGGCGATCTTTGCCGGCGGCGCGTATCTCGGCCGTTACTCGGGAAATTTTTCCGGCGACAGTCTGGACATTGCTTATATTCCGGTGAAGAAAACCGGCCCGGGTGGCGGCCCCGGCGGAGTTACTGAAGCTCCACTAACGCCGCATGATCGCGGCAAAAAGATTTTTGCGGCGAACTGTCAGACTTGCCATCAAGCGAACGGTGAAGGCGTGCCTGGTCAATATCCGCCGCTCGCCGGATCAGAATTTACGAATGGCGGATCTCGCCGCATGGCGATGATTGTGATGAAAGGATTGCAAGGGCCGGTCAAGGTGAAAGGTCAAATGTACGGAACTGCCGTCATGCAACCGTGGGACAAGACATTGGCCGATCAAAAAATCGCGGACGTCATTACTTACGAGCGGAGCGAATGGGGAAACAACGCGAGCCCGGTGACGGCTGAACAAATTGCCGCATTGCGCAAGGAGCTTGCAAGTCATCCGGAATCGTACTCCGAGCACGATATTCTGGCCGCGCCGGATCAAGATCTTCCCAGCGGTGGTGCGCCTGCCGGAAATGGACCACCAAAACCGGGCGAGGCGGCAAAGCCCGCGCCGCCTAAATAATTTACTCGATCGCGTCGGCTAGAAGTTCGGCCATGTGTTTCGGCCAGCGCTCGCTCAAATCGACAATCTGGTGTCGGCAACTCGTGCCCGACGCAATCACAACGTCCGGTTGTTGATTATCGATCTGGCGAAGCAGATCGGCCGCGACCTGTTTCGATAATTCGTATTTTTCCGCAAGCGCGCCGAACGCGCCAGCCATTCCGCAACAGCCGGTCTCAAGCAATGTTGCGCGGCGACCCGGCAATCGCTCGACTAAACGTGCCGTAAACGCCGAATTGGTCAGTGATTTGGCGTGGCAATGCGTGTGAATCACGACGTTAGCATTGCGCTCTTTGAACTGAAGCGCATCCGGTTCCTGCTCCAATAAATCATCGACAAATTTCTCAAAGAGAACACACCGCTCCGCGATTTTCTCAGCGTTCGCGATCTGCAACTCGCGATAATCGTCGACGAACATCGACCAGCAGGACGGCTCCAGGAACAGAATCGGAGGTTGAGAGTCGATGGTTGAGAGCTGAGAGACGTTGTGTTGAGCGACCTCGGCGGCAGCATCGAGGTTTCCCTGACTGAACGCAGGCCGGCCGCAGCATTTCCGGTTTTTCATGAGCTCAACCTCGAAACCGATGGCTTCGAGCACTTTTGTGGCCGCGATTCCAATGTTCGTTTCGTGATAGCGAACAAACGTGTCGTCCCAAAGGATCACTTTGCCGCGGGAACGATTCGTGCCGTTTCGTTTCGCACGTTTGGCAAACCAACGATCGAATCGTTCGCGCGCGTAATGCGGCAGCGAACGCTTGGCGGAAATGCCCACTGTCTTTTCCATGAACCGACGGACCGGCGCAAAATCGCCAATCGCGTTGAAAAGCCACGGTATGGTGCAGCCAATTCGGCCTAACAAATCGATATCGCTAAAAATTTTCTCCCGTAACGGCAAGCCGTCGCGTTTGTGGCGTGCGTAAAGCATTTCGGCCTTGAGTAATGCGAGGTTGACGTTGGAGGGACATTCGGGCGTACAACCTTTGCACGACAAACAATTGCTTAGCGCCGCGTCGAGTTCCGCGGATTTCAACGGATCGTGCCCGTTTGCCTTCAGCTCCAGCGAACGTCGAATGATGTTTGCGCGTCCGCGGGTTGACATCACCTCGTCGCCCGTCGCGATGAATGTGGGGCACATGATCGGCGCGTCTTTGCGGCATCCGCCACAGCCGTTGCATTGTTCGAGATTGCCGATGAACGATCGATCTTTGAACGCATAGGCCAATCGCGGTTCGAACGGCAGCTCAATCGGTCGGGTGAAATTGTTTCGCAGGTGATTGTCTATCCGGTAGGCAAACCCGAAGACTTTTCCGGGATTGAAGATATTCTTCGGGTCGAACGTATGCTTAATCTCGCGCATGACGTTTAGAAGCGCGTCGCCAAGTTGATCGCGCATGTATTCGGTGCGTGCGATGCCGACGCCATGCTCCGCTGACAACGACCCCTTGAATTGCCGGACCAGGGCCGACGTTTGATCGGCGACGAGTCGATATTTTCTCAAATCTTCGGCGGTGTGGAGATCGAGCACTGGTCGGACGTGGAGCAAACCGCTCGCCGCGTGACCGTAATAACTCGCTTCGAGCCCGAGCGATTTCATGATCGATTGCAAACCGCGAACGTAATCGGGCAATTGCACCGGCCGCACTGCGGCGTCTTCGATGAATGCGACCGGCTTTTTCGGGCCGACGCAGCCGGTCAGCAGCGAGAGCCCGGCCTTGCGGACCGACCAGACCAAATTCATTTCGTTCCCATCACGGCAAATCTTGAGGCGCGAACCGAGCTCTCGCGATTCCAGGATCGACAATCGATCTTCAACGTCGTCATAAAATTCGACCAGCAACAGCGCTTCACAAGGTTTTGCATCGAGCTCCATCAAATCGCGCGCGGCTTGGAAATGCAGTTGGCCTTTGGTTTGATCGAGCAGGGGACGGTCGATGTGTTCGATTGCGGCCGGTTTGAGATCGAGCAATTCCACGGTCGCTTGCATCGCGTCCGTCACCGAGTCGAAAAAGATCAGGCCGAGTCCTTTTTCGCGCGGCAGTGGCGAAATTTTCAACTCGGCGGAAAAGATTGCGGCCAGTGTTCCTTCACTGCCGGCCAGAATCTCGTTCAAGTTTTTCGGCGCGCGCAAGAACCGCTCGATGCCGTAACCCGGCCAGCGTTTGAGGATTCCCGGCGGCCAGCGGTCAGCCATTTCGGCCACGTTCGCGCGCACCAGGCCCTCAATCGCCTTCTGTTCGGCCCGCAACGATTCGTGGGCCGGCCCGATCGTTATGATTCGGCCATCGGCCAGAACGATCTCGGTGGAAAGAACATGATCGGCGGTCGTTCCGTAAATGGGAACGCGTGCGCCGGACGAATTGTTGGCGATCATGCCGCCGATTGTGGCGCGAGAACTGGTGGCGACGTCGGGCCCAAAACAAAACCCGTGCGGCTTCAAAAAAGCATTCACCTGATCGAGCACCACGCCCGCCCCGACGAAGATTGAGCGTTTGTCGATATTGAGATTGTCGATTTTGCGGTTGTGGCGGGAGAAATCGACGATCAATCCTTCGCCAATCGCGTTGCCTACCAAACTTGTGCCGGCGCCGCGTGGCGTGACCGAAATGTTTTCGTCCGCTGCAGCGTTGATCACCGCGCTTGCTTCTTTCGGACTGGTAGGGAAAGCGACGCCGAGCGGTTCAATTTGATAGATGGAAGCGTCGGTGGCGTAGAGCTGGCGCGTCAGGTTGTCGAAATGTACGTCGCAGCCGGTCGCCCGGATTCGTTGTTCAGTACTTTTACTGATCACTTGGACGGCAATTTAACACAACAAAGGATGGGCGAGAGGCGGTGGCAGGTGAAATGCTATCAATCCGCCTCAGCAGTGAGCAGCACGCTGAAGAGCAAGATTCGATATAACGGCCATGAGTATTCCAGTCCGGCCGAATTGCCGCCTGACATTCGCATGGCTTACGAAAAGGCGCTGCATGAAGGCGACGTGAAAAAGCGGTTCGTCGTGAACGGCCAATCGTTTAACAGCGAAGACGCAATGCCGGCTGATCTCCGCAAACTTTGCGATGATGTGATGAGCGTGATCGAGAACAATGGCGAAGTGACGATTCCAAACGGCCAAAAGTCCGGGAAGCTTCTGACCAAACGCGAAGTTGGTATCGCAATAGCGGTCGGTGCCGGGATTGCCGCACTTGTCCTCGCGCGAATCTTCCACGGCTAGCGACTCAGCCCGAAAAAAGCGGCATCTGTAATTCCGCATGATCGCTGTCGGCAAAGCGCACGCCGATTCCAATAAGCCGGACTTTCATTCCGGTGCGCGCGAAAGCTTCCGTTAACAATGCCCGAAACCCGGTGAGCGTCGGTTCCAAACCGGCCCGCTCGGCCGTTGTGCGGGTGAAATCGGCGAACTTCAATTTCACGAAGATTTTAGTAACGCGCCTCGCGGTTTCTTTTTGAGCAAGATCGGCCATTAGCTCCTCGAACAATTCTCCGAGACGCTCTTCGCATTGCTCGAGTGTCTCCAAATCGTTCACAAAGGTTTCTTCGGTGCTGAGCGATTTCCTCGGCCGGTCCGGCTGGACCGGGCGATCGTCGACTCCCCGGCAAAGATCGAACAGCTCGCTGCCGAATTTGCCAAAAAAATCGACCAGCTCGGGCCGCGAGAAGCGCTGGAGCGCTCCGCAGGTGCGAACGCCGAGTTCTTGCAACCGCTTCTCGGTCTTTTCGCCGATGCCCCAGATTTCACGGACCGGAAGATCCTTCATGAACTGTGCAACTTCGGCCGACGCGACTTCGAGCTGGCCGTTGGGCTTCCGCATCGTGCTGGCGATTTTGGCGATCAGCTTGTTCGGACCGATGCCGGCGGACGCGGTCAACTTTGTTTTTTGGAAAATGAGATCGCGAATCGCCTGGGCGAGGGGTCCGGGCTCGCCCGGATGCGCACTCACATCGAGATAAGCCTCATCAAGTGAAAGCGGTTCAACAAGCGGCGTGAAGCGATACAAGATTTCCCGGACCGCCGCGGCTTCCCGCCGGTAAACATCGAATCGCGTTGGCAAAACGATGAGCTGCGGACAACGTTGCAGTGCCATGAAAGTCGGCATGGCCGAACGCACGCCAAATGCTCGGGCTTCGTAATTGCACGTCGTCAGAACACCGCGCCGGTCCCGCGCGCCGCCGACCCCAACGGGTTTTCCGCGCAAAGCAGGCTGCTCGCGCACTTCGATGGCCGCGTAAAAGCAATCCATGTCGAGGTGAATGATCGCGCGCCAGGCCGGACTATTTTCCACATCGGAAATCTAGCGTCGAAACAAGCAATCTCATCTTTGGGTAGATGTTTAGGTTGACTCGTAAAAAGGGAATAGTTAAAGATTGTCTCCCACGCTGAGGCCGCCCATGTCTCTTATCCCGAGCGAATCGTATAGTTTCCCGGATCATTTCACGAGCACGGTCACGCCGTCGCGCCGGCCAAAGGAGAAGCCTGAGCCGGAAAAAGCGCCCACGAAACCGAAGATTGTTGCATTGCCCGATCCGAAACCGGAGCCAGAACCCGAGCCGTTCGTCGCGGTTGAGCCTGACCCCGAGCCAGAGGTCGTTCCGGAAATGTGGGAACCGGAAGTTCCGCAGGTCAAAGCTCCTCCTCCGGCACCTAATCCCGCGTTACGCCGTGCCCACGCGCCGCCGCCCCGAATTCCTGAAGCGCCAGTCCGAAAAATCGCACTGCCGCCGACATTGAAACCAAAAGTGCGCTGGAACAATCGCTCTGCGCCAATCGATCCGGCGACGAATCGTAACAACGGCAATGGCAATGGCGCCACCGAGGCCCCGCCCGCGCCGCTTCCTCCAGCACAGAACGTCATTCCCATGAGGGCGGCCAGGCCCGCCCCGCGGCCACCACAGCCGCCTCTTGCACGACCGACAGTGCCGCAAGCTCCGGTTCGGCCGCCTCAGCCGCGAAAGCCGGCACCAGCTCCTGTCGCAGCACAGGTGCGTCGGGTTCAACCGCGACCGGCGCCTTCGCCACCAAGACCCGCGCCACCAGTTGCCTGGAGCCCGCAAGCCGACTTTTTCGAAATGTTCGCAGAGAGCGGTCAGCAGGTTGCAATGAAACGTCGGCAAATGAAATTCCGTCGCTTTGTTGCCTGTGAGGCAGCCGCGTTTCTGGTCCTGTTGCCGCTCGTTATTCTTGGACTCACGCTCAATATCAATGCGCCGGCGCTTCGTTGGATCATGAATATTTTGACGATCGCTGCGGCGGTTGCGGCCGCCATAATTCCGATTGTCTTTTACGCGTTCACGCCAACGCTGCCCGAGCTCGAACGCTAGACTTCGAGTTTCGCTCCCACAAACTGAACATTGCGGGCGAGAATTGCCTTTTCGCCTAAGTTACGCGATGGACGAGCAACAATTATGAAGCCGTCGGTGACCCGGGTCTTCATGGTGCGGCACGGTGCAACTGTCTTGAGCACGGAGGACCGTTTCGCCGGGGCGACAGATATTGAGCTTTCCGACGAAGGCCGCCAACAAACGCAGCGGCTAGCCGAGCGGTTAAGCCACGAAAAGGTTGTGGCTATCTATGCGTCGCCGCTGGGGCGAACGGTCGAAACCGCGCAAATTCTGGCCGCTCCTCACAAGCTCGAGGTTCAACTCCGCGATGGTCTTCGCGAAATAAATCACGGTCGTTGGGAGCAAATGACCCGGCGCGAAGTGGAGCAGAAATTTCCCGAGGAAGCCGCCGAATGGGAAAAAGACCCATATACATTTGCGCCACTCGGTGGCGAAAGTGGACTGGCCGTGACCGCGCGTGCGTTGCCGGTGCTAATCGACCTGGTGCGACAACATTCCGGCGAAGAATTTCTCGTCGTTTCTCACAAGGCGACGATCCGGCTCTTATTGAGCTCGCTTCTCGGTTTCGATCCGCGGCGATATCGGGATAATCTCGATCAAAAACCGGCAGCGCTGAACATTGTCGATTTTCGGGACGCCACCCGCTCGCGGTTGACCTTGTTCAACGACACGTCTCACTACGACAAAGGTGGCACGGCCATTCCCGAAATTTCCGAGTCGCGCTTGTCGAAATGGTGGAACATGCGGGCCGGAGCTTGATCAGGGAAGTGCAAAGCGAGGGCGAGAAGAAGAAACTTGGGTGCGCCAGAGGTTGTGGGATCGCGACGCTTGCGACGATTGGCACTCTTCTGATTGTCTGTGCGGGCGGTTCACTTCTTTATTTGTATGTCGTCCATCGGGCCGGTTCTCCGGAACCGGTTTATCTAGAAATTGCAACTCCGACCGTTGGTGAGGTCCGCATCGCTCAACTGCAATGGTTGCGACTGAAAGACGCGCTTGCGCAAAACCGAGAGGAAAGGATCGAATTCACCGCGAGCGACCTTAATGCATTGGTCGCACAACAAATTGAGTTTGCTGCAGCGCGGGGGCGTGTGCGCTTTACCATCGCTGATTCGGCAATGACCTTGGAGCTAAGCGGTCCGATGCATTTGCTGTCGCTCCCAGGACCCAAACAACGGTGGTATGATTGCGCGCTGCGATTCACGCTGGATTATGAGTATGAGCAATTCAGCTTGGGTATACTGGAGGTCCGAACGAGTGGCTGGAAAGCGCCGGACTGGCTGCTGACTCCTGCATTCGACACCTGGTTCAACAGCATGTTTACGAGACGTTTTCAGGAGGCAACTCGAAACAAGCCCGCGAACGTAAGAGTCTGGAAGCATATTAAGCAAATATCCGTGGATCAGGATAAATTAGTCGTGACCACGCAGCGCCTTTGATTCGACGATCATTAGTTTCGGGTGTTTTACGATAGGTGCCACAATTGACCAACACACCACTCCGACCTACTGCTTCCGGACCGCTTGTAATTGGTGCGACCGGCGGTTCAGGAACGCGCGTTGCAGCGCGGCTTGCCCGTCATGCCGGTTACGATCTTGGACGCAACCTGAATTCGGCGGAGGACGCTTTGGAATTCTATTCGTTCCACGAGAAATGGATTAATCCGTTCGTTTCAGCCGAACGTCACGATAGAACGCTCGCGAAATCGGAGGCCGACCGGATGGAGGCGGAATTCCAAACCGCGCTTGCGCGGCATTACCCCGCGAATTTGCGAACGGACCGGCGATGGGGTTGGAAAGCTCCGCGCAGCATTTATTTGCTGCCGTTTCTGCATCGTCAGTTTCCGGGCCTTAAATTCATCCAGGTCTTGCGCGATGGCCGGGACATGGTGCTTTCACCGAACCAGAACCAGCTTCGCAAACACGCGGCGGCCGTTTTGACCTGGCGAGAGCGTTTGTTTCGTTCGGCACCCGAGCGGGCATTGCTCTTGTGGGAGCGGGTAAATCTACAGGCCGCTGAATTTGGCGAGTCGAATATGGGCGAAAACTATCTGCGTGTTCGGTTCGAGGATCTTTGCGCTAAACCCGTCGAGACGACTGTCCACATCATGAATTTCCTAAGCGCGCGGGTGGATCCGGAGCCGGTTGCGCGCGCCGAAATTTCGCCGCCCTCTACTTTGCAGCGTTGGCGGAACTATCCGCCGGCCCTCGTTGCCAGGCTGGAAAAACTTGGCGGAAATTCATTGCGGAAATTCGGGTATTTGGCGTAAAAAATTGCGAGACTACGGCCAAGGAAAAGCCGGAAATCGATCAATTTCTGGCTTTGCAATGAGGCTTTCTCTTTCGATATTGAACGGCTAACTTTCTCCGAAATGGACGCTTCCACTTCTCAGGCAACCCACGGCGAACAGCATCACGACGCAGGGCACGATCACGGCCATCACGAATTGGGTTTTTGGCGGAAATACATATTTTCTACCGATCACAAAGTCATCGGGATCCAGTACGGCATCTGCGGTCTGATTTTTCTCTTCTTCGGCTTTTCGCTGATGATGATGATGCGCTGGCAGTTGGCGTATCCAGGCCAGGCGATGCCGATCATTGGTAAATGGCTGCCCTACATCTTCGGTGCCAACACCATGCCCGACGGCAAAATGACGCCGGAGTTCTACAACTCACTCGGCGCGATGCACGGCACCATCATGATCTTCCTCGGCGTCGTGCCGGTGGCCTTCGCCGCCTTCGGCAATTTTGTTGTGCCGCTCCAAATCGGCGCGCCCGACATGACCTTTCCAAAAGTAAACGCCGCCAGTTTCTGGGCGTTCGGCGTGGGCGGCGTGATCATGTTGACTAGCTTTTTTGTTCCCGGCGGCGCGGCGAAAGGTGGCTGGACATCCTATACCCCTTTGTCCGATATCTCTGACAAGGGCCCGGGGTTCCATCCGTTTCTCAACGGCCAAACACTGTGGCTCCTCGGATTCATTTTCCTGATCACGTCTTCATTGCTCGGCGCGATCAATTTCATCACCACAATTATTCAACTGCGGGCCAAGGGCCTGACCTGGATGCGCCTTCCATTTTTTGTCTGGGCGCAATTCGTGACTGCGTTTCTGTTACTGCTCGCGTTTCCTCCTCTGGAGGCTGCGATCATCATGCAATTGATGGATCGCACGGCTGCGACCAGTTTCTTCCTTCCCGCCGGAATGATCGTCAACGGTGCCCCGTTGCACATCAGCGGTGGCGGCAGCCCGCTTTTGTGGCAGCACTTGTTCTGGTTTCTCGGCCACCCGGAAGTTTACGTGTTGATTCTGCCGGCGTTCGGAATTGTCGCCGAAATTTTGGCCAACAATTCCCGCAAACCGCTTTGGGGTTACAAATCGCTCGTCTTCTCCGTGCTCGTGATCGGCTTTTTGTCCTTCGTCGTCTGGGCGCATCACATGTGGCTCACCGGAATGGGCTCGACTGTGAGCGCATTCTTCCAAACGACGACGCTGCTAATCTCGATTCCGTCCGTCATCATTCTCAGCGCATTTTTCATTTCGCTTTGGGGCGGATCGATTCGATTTACCGTGCCGATGCTGTGGGCGACTGCGTTTCTGCCAATGTTCGGCATTGGCGGACTGACAGGCATACCACTGGCGTTTAATTCAGCCGATCTCTACTTGCACGATACCTATTACATCATTGCGCATTTTCATTACATCGTCGCGCCCGGTACGATCTTCGGACTCTTCGCCGGCGTTTATTATTGGTTCCCGAAAGCAACCGGCCGCACCATGAACGAGTTCTGGGGCAAGGTGCATTTTTGGCCGTCACTGATTTGCATGAATGTCATTTTTCTGCCGATGTTTTTGCAGGGAATGCTTGGTATGCATCGACGCTGGTACGATGGCGGCCAGGGCTGGACGTTGTCCGGCGAACACATTTGGGGCCTGACCGGTTTTCAATGGAACACGCCGATTTCGTGGGCGGCGTGGATCATGGGTCTCGCCCAGATTCCATTCATCATCAATTTCTTCTGGAGCATCAAGCACGGCAAAAAAGTGAACGACAATCCGTGGGAGGCGACCACCTTGGAATGGACCGCGCCATCGCCGCCGCCGCACGGAAACTTTGTGACGACTCCCGTCGCGTATCGCGGACCGTACGAATATAGCCTGCCCGGGCGCGAAAAAGATTTCACGATGCAGAACGAACCGGTCGAACCGTCTGAACGATCAAAGAGAATGGCCGAACCGGCGCTGACGCATTAACGAATGGAAATCCCGTACACAATATCCACTCGGCCGGACACCGGTCTGTGGAACGCGAAGGTCGGCATTTGGCTGTTTCTAGCCTCTGAAGTCATGCTCTTCGGCGGACTTTTTTCCGCCTACGTTTTCTTGCGGCTCGACGCCCAACCGGGCGAATGGCCCCATGGTCTGCTCAACGTTCCCATCGGCACGATGAACACTGCGGTTCTAATCTTGTCGTCGGTTACGGTTGTGTTGGCGTGGGCCGCGCTCAAGATGCGGCGCTATAACGCTTATTGGTGGTACATGCTTGCGACCATTTTGTGCGGAGTCACCTTCCTCTTCGTCAAACTCTACTTCGAGTGGCCGCAGAAGTTTTCGCACTACGGCGTTTACCTGAAACCCGAAGCCCGTGAAAAGTACGAGCAATATCTCGGAAACCATCGTCGGGAAGAGAAGGGGTTGGAACCGCGCATTGAGATCACCGGACATCTTGAAAATCACGAAGCACTCACGGATTCGAACGTTAAAGAATACGAAATCGCGATGGATCCAGTGAACGCTGATCCAGATAATCCGGCAATGGACCGCCCGCACTTCATTCCACTGCCGGCTACCGACAAAGTTGCGAAAATCGAAAAGGAAGACGTGGAACGAATCAGTTCGTTCGGTCCGTGGCACAGTGCCTATTTCGCCAGCTATTTTACGATCACTGGACTTCACGGAGCGCACGTGCTCGGCGGTGTTCTGGTTTTCCTCTACATGTGGCTCCCGGTGAGTAAAAAGGTCTATCAGCGAAATCCTGAGCACCTGGCCAACCGCGTCGAAGTTTCCGGACTTTTCTGGCACTTCGTCGATCTGATTTGGATTTTCGTCTTCCCGCTTTTCTATTTGCTGTAACCCATGAACAACCCGCCCGATATCGCACAGGACCCAGCCGAACACGAGGAATACGCGCATGGCGTGCAACAACACGTTTCGCGGTACCTGATGGTCGGTGGGCTGCTGCTTTTTTTCACGCTTTTGACCGTCGCGTTGTCATATGTTGATTTCGGCGGCTTCTTCTCTTGGCTGTTTCACATTCATATTTCGCCGCAAGGGGGGCGGAAGTTGAACATCGCGGTCGCGATCGCGGTCGCAGCTTTCAAGGCAAGTTTGGTTGCGTTGATTTTTATGCACCTCGCCGCGGAGAAACGTCTGATTTACCGAGTTTTGATTTTCACAGGCTTTTTTGTTCTCGGACTTTTCTGGCTCACTTATCTGGCTTGGTACGACCCTATCACTCGCTAAATGTCACTCAAAGCGTTCCATATCGTCTTCGTGATTTTCTCAACGCTGCTTGCGCTGGGAGTTGGCGCCTGGTGCGTTTGGGTCAATCTCGTGGAGGGCGCGCCGGTCTATCTTGCGGGCGCGATCGCCTCATTTGCTTGTGCGGTTGCTCTTGTCATCTACGGCGTCTGGTTCTATCGAAAAATGAAACGGCTCCACATCATCACATGAAAAAGCTTTTGTCGCTCTCACTGCTGATGATCGTCCTGGCTGCGCATCAGGCGAGTGCGTGTCCATTTTGTTACGGCGCGAAGGACGGGAAATCGACCGAACACATGGCGGTTGCGATCTGGTTCTTGTTTGGGGCGGTGATGTCGGTCCTTGGCGGAATCGGTGCATTCAGTTTCAAGATCTGGCGACACGGCCGGATGCCGACCCCGCCGCACGAGCAATTGATCGAGGATTTGGACGACGATGAATAGCCTGGCGCTTATCAACGAGTTTCTCGGCCTGCCGCCAAACGCTTCCGAGCATGGTTTCCAGATCGATCACATTATCGAGTTCGCGCACTGGTTCATGGGCGCGCTCTTCGTCGGTTGGTCGCTGTTCTTTATCTTTGTCCTGATTCGTTTTCACAAGAGCAGGCATCCGAAAGCCGATCATGCCGGCGTTAAGAGCGCGATCTCTACTCACTTGGAATTTTCCTGTGTTCTGATCGAGGCGGTCCTGCTCATCGGCTTTGCCATTCCGCTTTGGGCAAAACGCGTTAACGAATTTCCGACCGGTCAGGACGCGATCCTCGTCCATGTGGTTGGTCAGCAGTTCAACTGGACGTTTCACATGCCGGGTCCGGACGGTCAGTTCGGCAAGCGTAATATTGACCTTGTCACAAACTCGAACCCGCTCGGCATCGATCCAAACGATCCGGCGGGCAAAGACGATCTTGTGGTTTTGGGCGAGTTGCACGTCCCGGTCAATAAGCCTGTGATCATTGAATTGTCGTCTAAGGACGTGATCCACAATTTCGACATTCCCCACATGCGGATCGCAGCAGACGCAATTCCGGGTTCGCTTATTCCGATGTGGTTCAAACCGATTAAGGCTGGCACTTACGAAGTCGTGTGCGGTCAGCTTTGCGGTCTTGGACATTATGGAATGAAGGGTACGCTTGTTGTCGATACGCCGGCAGATTATCAAGCTTGGTTGAAGGAACGTGCTGAATTGGCTGGGACGCAAAGCGCGCCGCCTGCGCCACAACCAGCGCCGGGCGCACCCTCGAACGAAAATCCTTCAGCGAAACCAGAACAAAAACCGGGCCAACCCGCACCAAGTCCCGGCGGCGAATAGTCGAAGCGGGGAAGTGGCGCAAACATCGATATCGCCGGCGCGCTGGCTTAATCGCTTTGCCTGGTTCACTGCGTTCGCGACACTGCTGCTGATTTGCAGCGGCGGAATGGTCACCAGCAAAGGGGTCGGGTTAGCCGTGCCCGATTGGCCGACCACCTTCGGCTACAACATGTTTCTGTTCCCCGTTTCGAAATGGATCGGTGGGGTATTATTCGAACACACACATCGTCTTATTGCGTCGACGGTCGGGTTTCTCACGATCATTCTCGCGATTTGGCTCTGGCGCGTCGAAGATCGGCAAACCGTTAGAACGCTTGGGCTGCTTGCGGTCGCCGCTGTTATTCTACAGGGAATTCTCGGCGGCCTGCGCGTCACAATGTTGAAAGATCAGATCGGGATCTTTCACGCCTGTCTCGCACAGGGGTTTTTTGCCCTGATTGTCCTCATCGCGATCGTGACGACAAACTTTTGGCGCTCTTTAAACTTGAATGCTTTAAGCATTCAAGTTTGTGAGAAGTTTTCGGTGCTAAAAAGAATCGCCATCGCAACCACGATAGTGATCTACGTTCAGCTCGCGCTCGGCGCAACCATGCGGCATCAACACAAGGATCTCGCCATTCTCGATTTTCCAATGGCAAACGACGCGTGGATTCCGGACACTAGCGTGGAGGCGCTGGCGAAAATCAACGCCTGGCGCGATGCGCGCGCTCTGTCGGATGTCGACGCGTTTCAAATCTGGCTGCAAATGGTGCACCGGTTCGTCGCGGTCCTGATTGGTGTTGGCGTGATTTTTTTCTGTGTGCGTGGGATGCGGGACGCCCGAGCGGTTGGCGCGTTGCGTCAATTGTCGATCTTTTGGGTGATTTTATTTCTCACCCAATTCACGCTCGGCGCCTGGACGATCTGGAGTAATAAAGCGGCCGATATCGCGACAACGCATGTCGCAGTCGGTGCGATCATGTTATCGTTTGGGGTGAGCGCATGGGCCATTTGCTCGCGTGTTTTGCAAAACAGGAATTCATGAAAGCGACGGCGATTGACTCGAATTCGGACGAGGTCGAAAAATCACGTCCCGGATTCGTTCGCGATTTAATTGAGTTGGTCAAAGCGCGTTTGACGTTGCTCGTCCTGCTTACGGCCGCGGTCGGTTTTTATCTTGGCGCCGAAGGTCCGATCAACTGGACGGCTCTTGTCCAAGCGGTCTTAGGAACAGCTGCTGCCGCTGCCGGTGCCGCCGCGCTTAATCAGTGGTGGGAACATCGCCTGGATGCGCTGATGCAACGAACCCAATCCCGGCCAGTGCCGGCGGGCCGAATGCGGCCGGTGGAAGCGCTCGCAATTGGAAGCGCTTTGTCAATCTTTGGCGTGACGTATCTAGCGGTTGTTTGTAACGCGTTGAGCGCAGCCCTCGCGGCTATCACGATCATTATTTATATCTTCGCCTACACCCCGCTGAAGCTCGTCAGCACATTCAACACGGCCCTTGGCGCGATCCCCGGCGCCCTGCCGCCCATGATAGGCTGGGCTGCGGCGCGCGGAACGTTGAACGCGGGCGCGTGGATGTTGTTTACGATCCTGTTTCTTTGGCAACTCCCGCACTTTTTCGCAATCGCCTGGATGTATCGCGATGATTACGCGCGGGCCGGCTTTCAAATGATCTCCAGCGACGACCGGACTGGTGAACGCAGCGCCAGCCAAAGTGTCTTCTTTTGCATGTTGCTTTTGATCGTAGCCGGATTGCCGGCTTACCTGGGGATCGCCACTGTTTTTTATCTTGTGGCCGAACTGATTTTGGGCGGCATCTTTGTTGCCGTGGCGATGCGGTTTTTAAAGACGCGTGCGAGATCGGACGCCCGGCGGTTGTTTCTTGCATCGATAATCTATCTTCCGCTGTTACTCGGCGCGCTGGTACTAAGCAAAGCATGAACGGGACAGCCGCGACGTTAGATCGACAATCGTCGAGAGCGACCACGCTTTGGAAAGCGACTCTGATCGCAATTCCAATCGTGACGCTTGGGCTCTTGCTTTGGTTGCGGCAACTCGAGGTAACCGCGCTGCGCCAGCGAACGGTTTCGACCTACGGATCAGTTCCGGAATTTCAATTGATCAATCAGGATGGAAAGAATTTCGGCTCAGCCGATTTGCGCGGCAAGATTTGGATCGCCGATTTCATTTATACAACTTGTCCGGGTCCGTGTCCCATGATCAGTAGTCGAATGAGCGAATTGCAGAAGCCGCTCGAGAAAACCGATGTCCACCTGGTTTCGTTTTCAGTCGATCCGGCAAAAGACACTCCAGAGGTTTTGCGCACTTATGCGGAACGGTTGCGGGCTGAGCGGGGACGCTGGGATTTTCTGACTGGTGCGCGATCAACTATCTACAATTTATCACGGAATGGACTCAAACTGGCGGTTTCGGACGGCAGTGATGCCCAGGGAATCCCTGTGCACAGCACGCGAATGATCCTGGTGGATCGGCACGGTGAGATCCGCGGCTATTACGACGCCTCTGAGGCTGACGCGGTGACCAAGCTGGTCGCGGACACGACGCATTTGTTGCGTGAGCAACCGAAGTAAATCAACCGACCGGCTCAGGCCCGGTTGTTGATTCTTCTTGGCAAACCATTAGCAGATAATCGCGGTATTCGCCGTTCGGTAGTTTGTCGATGGTCTTTTCGAGTTGCGACTGCGTGATAAATTTCATCCGGAGGGCGATTTCTTCGAGGCATGCGACCTTCAATCCCTGGCGATGCTCGATTGTTGCGATGTAATTGCCGGCCTCGAGTAAACTGGTTTGCGTTCCGGTGTCGAGCCAGGCCATGCCGCGGCTAAGCAACTTCACGTGGAGCTCGTTCTTTTTGAGGTAGAGCAAATTCAAATCCGTGATCTCAAGCTCGCCACGGCCCGAAGGTTTGAGCTTCTTGCAAAGATCGACAACCTGCTTGTCGTAAACATACAGGCCGGGCACGGCGAAATGGGTCTTTGGCCGCCTGGGTTTTTCTTCGAGGCTGATCGCGCGCCCGTCGGCGCCGAATTCAATCACTCCATAGCGCTCGGGATCGCGCACCTGATACGCGAAAATGCACGCGCCGCTTTTGAGCCTGAGGGCCTCGCGAAAGAAATCGAGTTTTCCGTAGAAGATGTTGTCGCCCAAAATCAGGGATGCCCCGGAATCGCCGATAAATTTCTCGCCAATCAGGAACGCCTCGGCGATCCCGTTCGGTTTTGATTGTTCGGCGTAATCGATTCGAATCCCAATCTGCGATCCGTCCCCCAGATAATCGCGTAGCATCGGACAGTCTTTCGGCGTGGAGATGATCAGCACATCCCGGAGGCCGCCAAGCATGAGCGTGGCAAGCGGATAACAGATCATCGGCTTGTCGTAAACCGGCAGCAGCTGTTTGCAGACGATCTTGGTCAGTGGAAAAAGCCGGCTGCCGGCGCCGCCCGCGAGAATGATGGCCTTCTTGGTCATGCAATCTCTAAGGAAAGCAGGAACGCAGGAATTTCGAAGAATTTATTTTCTTTTCCTGCTTTCTTGCGTTCCTGAGAGATTCAGGTCAGGAAAACCGGACGTCTTTCCCGGGATCCATTTCGAAATCCAGACTAAGGGAGTCAGCCGTGTTCGGCTTGATGATTTCTTCCATGAATTTTACGAAAATGGGGTCCTCCCGGAAAATGGCGAACTTGTCCATGGATTCGAAATCAATCGCGATGAAAAAGGGCCAGGGGAGCTCGGGATCAACCCGCTTTCCGCATTTGATGTTCAGGACCTCCGGAATTTTCAGCAATTGCATGCGCGTGTTCATCATCATCTCCTCGACGCGAGCGGGAGTGACCTCAGGCTTCAACTTGTAAAGGACGATGTGGTGAATCATGGAAGGTTAAAGGTATTAGGCGCACTCGGCAGGGCGCGCAAGTCGGAAACGGTACTATAAAATTCAGGTTTTTCGCATCGGTTTTGCCCGGCAAATTGACCTGCCTGTCCGTAAAACGTGGCCTTTATTTCTGCCGGTAGAGAAGATAAATGCCACTCCGTTTGATCATTTCGCACTGTTCGCAATTCTGCTCCGAACTGAGGACGATCGCGCCCGCCGGGGCCTTGGTTCCGTCCTCAAGATGGACGAATTCCGAGCGCGGTCGCTTTTCAATCGCGACGTACCAAAGGCCATCGATATAGGACGGTCCGTAGAAGCCGTCCCTGAGATAAATTGGCCGTTGCGGCTGCGCCACTGCGGCATCAAACGCTTCCTTATATGGGGCATCGAAGAAAGCGCCGCGCCCCGGTCCGTGAAGCCGATAGATGCGCTGGAAACGCACAGCCTCGAAGATTGTCACCGCCAAAACCAAGACGAGCACAGCGAATCGAACCGACCACGGAACAAAGGACAAGGCTGCAACATTCTGAATCGAATCCCGCGGCCATTCGCCGCTGAGAAGCCATTCCAGCGCCGGAACGATAAGAAGTAACAGGAAAACGGGTAACGCAAGCAGGCGCAAGGCGTGAAAAGGCTCGTAGGTAATCGCTCCGGGAACAATCGACACCGCGAGGCCGTAAAGTGTGAAACGCCACCACGGTTCTCGACGGTGGCGGATAACGACAATCAATAAGCCCAGCATGGCGAGGAAAAATGTCGCAAAGAAAAATACGCCCCCGGCCTCTACGACGTGGTGGCGTGGCAACGGGTGACCGGTTTGAAGCAATCCGAGCACGCTTTGGTCCTCCAGATAGCGTCGGATGAATTCCGCAAACGCGTCCCGCCACGGAACGCCCGGTTTAATGTAAGTGGCCAGCTCGAACCGGTTCGCGACTGCCCCGGGATGGCGCCAGCCAAAAATCAAAGTTGGGACCAATGTTAATCCATAAACGCCCCAGACTTTGATGATCCCAATTAAGCGACTGCGGGTTGTGGCAAAGAAAAGTAAGCCGAGCGCAAAGAGCGGAGCGAGGACGCGCCCGGCAAAATACCCGTAAGTCAGCAAAGCAAGACTCCCGGCGAGGAACAGAATCTCTGGCCAGCTCCATTTTTCTTTTGTCTGCGCGCGATACGCCGCCAAAAGAAAAAGCATCACCGCCATCGGAACAAAATGGGCGTCCCAAACCAGACGGCTTTCTTCGAACAGCCATGGAGTCAGCAGCGCTGTCCCAGCGACGATGATGCCGATAGAAGGCCGGCCGGAAATTCGTTTCGCCAGGACACCAAGCAGCAGACAAGCGCTAAACATCCAAAATGCGGCGAACATTCGCGCGGCTGCAATGCTCGGCGGCACGAAACGAAAGAAGAGCGCCATTAAATACATCGTGACCGGATTCACGTAAGATACGGAGGGTCCTGAGTACCATTGAATGAGCAGTGGGAAGCGCGGACCAAATTCACCGTGCCCGGTACGAGAAATCAGATACGCATTGTAAGCCGTTGCCGATTCATCCATGTAAAACCCCGGAGGATTCCGGGTAATGCCGGCGGTGTAGACCGCGAAAAGCGCAAGAAACGCAGCCACGAGCAACGGGCGTCTCAGATTATTTTTGTTAACCAGCGTCCGGATTTCCATTGCGGGAGCGATGTCCTCAGTATACCGCGAAGTCTAGTTCCGCTTCTATTTTAACGTGTCGTCAAACCTCGATTATCCCGCGTGCCCGCTATGTCGCAGCGATAAGCGCGACATTGCGTTTCGTTTACAAGACCCGTACACGGTTGTGCGCTGTGCCGAGTGCGGGTTGCATTATCTCTCTCCGCGGCTGGAGGCCAACGCGATGCAACGAGTTTACCGTGAGCCTTCGTATTATGAAGGCGGCTCATCCGGTTACAGTGACGGGAGTTACTCGTTTCAGGAGCCGGCCCTCAGAGCAACGTTCCGCCGATTTCTTTTCAATCTGAACAAGCGCCGACTCACCGGCGGCAGGCTTCTGGAAATCGGTTGCGGGCCCGGCTACCTCTTAGACGAAGCCAAGCCATTCTTTGAGCGGCGGCTCGGGACAGAATTCTCACCCGAGATCGCAGCGATCGCGCGCCGCACCGGAGCCAAAGTTTTTGTCGGCGGGATTGAGCAGGTGCCTGCCGATCTCAAGTTTGATTGCATCGTCGCGACTCAGGTGATCGAGCATGTTTACGACCCGCTATCTTTTGTCCAACAGCTCGTCGATCATGCTTTGCCGGGCGGTCATATTGTTCTCGCTACGCCCGACATCGGCGGTGTATTGAGAAAAATCATGGGTCGGCGCTGGCCGTCTTTTAAAACTCCCGAACACGTCGTTTACTTTGATTTCGGAACGTTGAGTTCGGCCATGCGACGAGCTGGACTGGACCCAGTTCGCCGATTGCCTTACCCGCACGCCTTTCCGATGGGATTGCTCGCGGCCAAGTTTGGGATAACTCTGCCGCGTTGGCTTGCTCGATTTCAAATGTGGGTGCCGGCCACTACTGTCGCTGCTTATGGAACCGTCCGAAACGCATAGAGACCCGCTGATCTCGGTGGTTATTCCGGTTTTCCGCGAAGCCGCTCAACTGCGTGGTTTTCTCACGGCGGTTCGCGATAATTTGAAACAATCCGGTGCGCGTTACGAACTCGTTTTGGTTGATGACGGTTCTCCGGACGACAGCTGGTCCGCGATAACGGCGGAAGCGAAAGCCGACACCAACATTCGCGCACTGCGTTTGAGCCGAAACTTCGGCAAAGAATCCGCGTTATCCGCGGGATTGGAACATGCCCGCGGGGATGCCGTAATTGGGATGGACGCAGACGGACAACATCCGCCCAGCCTTATCCCGGAAATGTTGAATCGGTGGAAGTCGAGCGGCGCCGACATTGTAGAAGCCGTCAAAATACGCCGAGGACGCGAATCGGTGGCGAGCAAGCTTGGCGCTCTCCTTTTTTATCAAGTGTTGAACAAACTGTCCGGATTTCATTTCAAGGGCGCATCGGACTTTAAGCTCATGAATCGCAAAGCAGTCGACGCCTGGCTGCAAATGCCCGAGCGCAATCTGTTCTTTCGAGGCATGACGGTCTGGATGGGTTTTAAAACCGTCCAGGTGCCTTTTGAAGTGGTCGCGCGTTCTGCGGGTCAGTCGGCCTGGTCTGCTTTCAAACGTTTGAAACTGGCCCTCGTCGGAATCACTGCCTTCTCGTCCTTTCCATTACATTTCGTGACTCTTGCCGGCGGCATCTTCCTGATCGTATCGGTAGTGTTGGGTGTGCAGACCGTGTATCTGAAGCTCGCGGGACGCGCCGTCAGCGGGTTCGCCACCGTGATTTTGCTCGAGTTAGTCATCGGCAGTTTGTTGATGATCAGCCTCGGCGTAATTGGCGAATATCTCGCTCGGATTTACGAGGAGGTTAAACGACGCCCGCGCTATGTGGTGATGGAATCGATCAATACCGACGCGCAAAACTAATGCGCGAGATTATTTGAGATCAATCGCGACCACGCGGTTTCCGGCGGCGCACAACACGTAAAGCTTCTTGTCGATCAGGAGCAGGCCAGCGGCGGCTTCCAATTTGTCCGACGATATCGGTTTCAACGTTCCAACTCGCCCGCCGTTTAAATCAAAGACCAGGACTGTGTCCATGTTCGCGCTCGACGCGTATAACCGGCCGCTCTTTGAATCGACCGCGAGATCTTCGAAGCCGTAGGGCAGGCGCCAGTCCGGCACAGCCCATTTCGTCAGGAACTTTCCGTTCAAATCAAAGACTTGAATCCGTTGGTTTCGAGGATCTGCCACATACACTTTGTTCGTGACGGGATCGACCGCGACCGAAGTTGGGTCGTCAAACTGACCGTCGCCGTTTCCTTTTGTGCCCCACGTCGTCAGCGGTTTAAAATTTTGATCGAATTTCACGATCCGCGTGCGGCCCTGATCGACGACGTAGATAGATTGGTCCGGACCAATGGCAATCTTGCGCGGTCCATAAAATCCGGGATCGGGTCCCTTCCATTCGGCAATGAAACTGCCGTCCGGCGTCAGTTTTTGAATTCGGTGATTGGAGGCTTCCGCGACGTAAATGTCGCCGGTGCGGTCGACAGCAATTCCATTGGGGTCGCCCAGCTGACCGTAGCCAGCTCCCTTTATTCCAAAGGTCGCGACGAAAGCGCCCGTCGGCAAAAATTTCTCGATCCGTCCGTTGTTTGTATCGGAAATGAAAATGTTTCCTGTGCTGTCAGCGGCGATTCCATGCGGGGAATCGAATTGTCCGTTACCGGATCCCTGACCGCCGTCAAACATGGTGGCGGCGACGGGCGGCAGGGATTTAATCTGGGCCGGGACCTTGTCAGGCACCTTGTAAATCGTCAGCGAATTGTATTGGTTCTCCTTGTCGTCAAACACCTTTGGAAAGTAACGAACGTAAATCTGTTCGTTCGGGTGCTTGATGAAATCGCCGTGACGAACAGCATTATCGTAGGCGACGTACGCGATATCGTTGTTCTTTAGCAGCTGAAAGACCTTTGCCGGGTCCTTATTCTCGAAGAGCTCACGATAAACTTTGTCGCGTTCACTCGAATCGTAACCGGCTGACCAGCCGTAGTAGGGCCAACCGTAGAAGACGCGTCGCCCCGCCATCAATATCGGATGGGTGACGAACCGGTCCGTGAGAAAAATGTCTCGCGGCTTCGTTTCCTTCCGTAGCCAATCGATCAGCGGATCGTTCCGAAATGGGAGCGTGTTCCAATAGCCGTTGTGAATCGGAAACAAGTCGATGATTCCGCCGGGAACGATCAGGACAAACAAGATTGCGGCGGCGAATTTTCCCGGCAGGACGTTTCCGGCGATCGGGAGGCGCCACAACCGCCAGAGACCATAGGCGACGAACAAATTGGCCATGATGGCCCACATGTGGAGAAACTTCTGGTTGGCCAGGACCTCCACCGTTAGCTGACAAAGGAAGGCGACAGCGACGAGAGCGGAAATCGCCACAAAAAAGCGTCCTTGCAAAGAGGTGGCGAAAATCAAAGCCACGACGAGCAAAACCCATTTAAAGCCGAAACTGAACCCGAGATAGGCGATCACGTTCCAGGCAGTCGGATTTTCAACCGTGTAACCCCAATGGAACAGACTTGGCATCTGGTGCCGGCCGGCTCCAGTGCTTAAGTATAGAATCTGCGGCAGCGCCACGACTCCAGCACTAATTGCCAGCGCCAGCATTTGGGGCCGGAACGGACAAAGAATTAACAGCAATGCCAGGACCGCTGCCGCTGAAATGAAGACAGCGCTGTTCCACATCGGCAGGAGTCCGAGAAGGACCCCGGAAAAAATAAAGCCGGCCCAGACGTGAACGGGAACTCCAAGCGGGCCGTTTGACGAAGGAGGCGAAATATTTGTTGAGGGACCAACCGCGCCGGGCTCCGGGACAAGGCCGCGATAGCGCACAATAAGGAAGATCAGAACGAGGAAGAACACCGCGATCGCGCTCGCGAAATGCCTTTGGTTTGCATATGTCACCTGCGACCAAACGCCCCAGAGCTCGCCCCGATAGGGAAACATCGAAGGAAGAAACTCTCTGCGGGTCGCGATATTGTGGATGGCGGCGCGCCAGGAACCTTGTCCGGAAAGAAACGGAACGTACGAGAGCGATCCAAAGAAAAAGAAGAGGATCGCGCCGACCCGGCCAACCGTTCGGGAATGGAACAGGACCTCGCCAAGCGCCATTACCAGGACCAACATGGCGACAAGCGACAAAATGCTTAACAGATTCAGCCCCCAGGCCGGATCGAACCCCAGGAATTCCAGATTTCCGGCGAGAAAGTAGAAAAGAAAATGGTAACGGATCCGTTCGCCGGAAAAATGCGGATATTCGGTGGGGAAATTATGCCCGACCCCGAAACTTTGGACGATCGCCGTGTTCGGACCGAAATCGCTGTACTCGTTGTTGGCGATTTCCAGCCTGCCGCCGCTCGAGTTCAGGGTGGCGAACATCATCCAGGACACCACCGCGAAGAAGACCGCAATCAGCAGCCAGTCGATCCCGTTTGAACCGGGCGCGCGAGAAATGGGTGGTGAGACCTCCGTTTCACGCGGCGGTGATTTGACGATCTTATGTCTCCATCGCGGCCAGGTGAATACGGCTATCGCGATGATGAAGAAGCAAAGATTGCCCCAGAACAATGGAAGCGCTGCCCGGGCAAAAACGAGCGCAGTGAGGTAAGTAAGCCACGCCGCAACCAACAACCCGACAATGAGAGCCGCGGCCCAACGATGAGGCGTCGATACGAACGAATAAAACCGCCGGCAGACGCGGTCGCCGAAACAAACTGCTACTGCGAGGTAGACCAGAGCTAACATACGGCAATCCTCGGGAGTTTAGTGATTCGACCGTCCTCTGCCAAAGCGCCTGAGCGAAGCCGCCTTACTTCTTGAAATCGAGCGCGCCCTTCTTGAGCGCGTAAACGTAACCAACCATCAGGATCATGATGAAGCTCAGCATGCTCCAGAAAATGACGCTGCTATGCGCGATCGCTTCCTTGTAGACGACGGCCCACGGATACATGAACACGATCTCCAGGTCGAACAGGATGAACAGCATCGCCACCAGGTAAAATTTTACGCTGAAGCGCGGCTGGCCTTCCCCCTGCGGAATCATTCCGCACTCGTAGGCAGTGTCTTTAGTCGGCGTGCGATGCCCGGTTTTACCGAGCAACATACTCATGAGCAACGCCGACACGGCGAAACCGATGGCCACGATGATCTGCAGGAGCACCGGCAGATATTCGCGAATCATTAGCGGCCTCGAATAGTTAGGGCCGAACGACCCGGTTATTTTACCGCGGCCAGTCGATTGCTCGGAATGTGTCCGTTCTGCGGAGCAATTGCTTTGGCCAACGATGAGGGAAGTCCCTTGTATTTCTTGCCATTCTTCTTCACCGCACCGCGTGCGACCAAGTTCTGCAGTTTTTCGTAAGCACGCAGACGGAGCATTTCCTCGCCTCCGCTAGCGGCGTTTCGCGCGCGGAGATTCTCGTGCACAATATCAAAGAGTTCCTTAAACTCGTAGGAGGCACGACGAGATAGCACCGCCACGAGTTCTTCGGTAACCAGATCGGGAACTCGACGAGAAAATGCGTTTTTCTTGAGAATAGCCATAGGGCCGGAACGGTAGCACAATTTGCTCAAACTAACAGCACAATCGTAACATAGCCAGACACCATCGGGCTATGCTGGGTAAATAGTGCCGAAATGTCGCACTTGGGCGACAATTTACCAGCCCGTTTCGGGGTTTAATGCTGCCGGGTCTCGCCCCAAAGAATTGCCGGTAATCCGATGCCGACGGCGGCCTCACTCAATGTCACTGGCCCCACCGATTCGGTGACGTAACCGTCACCCTCATATCGCTGCGAGGACACGATCGGGCTCAGGTGTTTGGCGACGATTTCCGAGGGCGGCAGCTTTCCTACATCGACATAATCGGAGATCGCCGGCATGAACGCCACGCTCATCAGCAGCATCGGTCGCAACGCGGCATCCATCCGCGAGTAAAGCATTGCAGCGTCGACGTAAACAAACGCTCCCGTTGGCGCCGGCACAGCGCGGGAGGCTGTTTTGTACGTTGGCGAACTCGCAAGACCGGATGACGATGAAGTTTGGGCGCTGCGATTTATCGCCGATTCAATCGAAACCGAATCGAGTCCGATAATCAGCGTTTGCTTTGACAGAGCCAGGGTCGGCGTGATCGCCAGCAACGCTGCCCGGGTTTGCATGTAAAAATAAACAACGCCGTTCTTCTCGGTTTTGGTCCAGACCGCATCCTCGTCGATCCCGTGAGTAAGCGCGTCCACGAGCTTGCTCGCGCGTGCAAAATCTTTGACCCGCAAAGTCGCAATGATGGACGGCCAGCGAGAACTTTGGGGCCAGTCGGCCAGCGATCCCAATTCCAGATCGAACGCCGCCTTCCAGTCGTGCACAGTCACGCCGGCGCGCGCAGTCGCGTCAAAAACCTTCTGCAACCACGTTCCAGCAGGTAATGCGGCGTGGTTGATTCCGCCGAGCCTGTCGGGATTAATCAGTGTCGCGATATACAAAAAAGTCTCGGCTGTTCCGAGATCGAGCGAAGCACGCGTTAACTGTCGGTCCGAGTGGGTCTGCGCCATGCCGACGAACAATAGGTCGCGCATTTTGCCGCTATCGAAACGCGTCGCGCCACAGACGCTGCGGATTTGGTCGACAACCGTGGTTTGATTCCCGGCCGCGCCGATTGCGTTGCGGAGTGACGTGAGCCTTTCGGAAATGCCTTTGGGCTGAACGTAGAATAGAAACGCATAGCTTGCGGGCATGTGCGCCAAAGCGGCGCGGAATGTTTCGTCGCTTGCGAGAGTAGTCTGAGGATTCTTTTCCCGCCCGTCCGCGCGATCCAGCACCGTCTTCAATTCAGCGAGATCGTTGGAAGCGAAAAACCATTGCCCATCGTAAACCGTTGCGATCTGGTTCGGTGCCGCGCCGTGTATGTAGATATGGTACTGGTGGTACTGATTGAGTTCGACATCGGTGCCAACGGGGATGAAATGCGACAGCCACTTGTGGACGATTACTTCGACGTCAGATTCTTCTCCTCGAAATCGAAAACCGCCGATAAAATGCGGATTATTGTTCTCGATCGAAGTGACCGCCAGGAAGGTGTCTTTTGGTGAGAGTTTTTCGAGGTCGGACACCGTTTGCGATGTGGTGTCGCGCTGAGGCACTTTCGAGAGCGGCCGGTTGAGGAACTCACGGACTGCCGGTTCTTCGTAAAGCTTATAAATGTCGGTTTGATGCCAGTCGTCCCGGCTGCGATTAAAATCAGGTAGATGAACAAGCGCGACCGTGCTCCGCGGAAGAAGAGCCGTGACCGCCGCGTTCGACGTGCCCTGGACATGGCGGACGGTGTATACAACTCCACCCGCCGCGATTGCGGCAAGGGCGATTAATAAACCAAGACGTTTCATGTTGAGGGATGCTCGATACTCGATGCTTGATGCTAGATCAAACGGTCCCTCCAGAGTCCAGTATTGATCGGCTTACGCCCTGGGGTGAAATTGACGATGCACCGATTTGAGCCGCTGTTGATCGACGTGGGTGTAAACCTGCGTCGTCGAAATGTCGGCGTGACCAAGCATTTCCTGAATGATTCGAAGATCGGCACCGTTGCTGAGCAGATGCGTCGCGAAGCTGTGCCGTAGCAGGTGTGGATAAATGTTTTTATCCAATCCGGCGTGGCGCGCTTTTTCCTTCACGATCTGCCAGATCCGGGTGGTGGTTAATTTCGTTCCGCGTTCGGACAGGAAAATCTCGTTTCCCGTACGGCGCTTCACCAGTTTCGGCCGTTCCGTCGACAAATAAACCGCCAGTGCTTCGCATGCTTTTCGGCCCACCGGCACCATTCGTGTTTTGTTGCCTTTGCCGATTACGCGGATCACGCCGTCTTCGGGATGAAAATTTTCCAGACGCGCGTTGGCCAGTTCGGAAATGCGCAATCCGCTCGCGTAGAGCAGCTCGATCATTGCCCGGTCGCGCAAGCCATGCTGAGCTTTCATGTCGATGCCGTTTAGCAACTGCTCGACCTCAAGCTCGTTCAACGTTTCCGGTAAATATCGCTCGATTCGCGGCAGACTCAGAGCCTCGGTCGGATCGCGCTCGATTGCGCCCTTTCCGGCGAGGAATCGAAAAAAAATCTTCAGCGCCACGACGATGAGTTTGATCGACGCGGCGGAAAGCCCGGCGCATTTCTTATCGGCCAAATACTCGCTGATGATCGCGAGATTGACCGCTTTGAAACTTTCGACTTTGCGCGTGCCGGCGCACCATCTCGCGAAATCGATCAACGATCGCTGGGTGGAAAGCTGGTAATTATCGGAAAGTCCGCGCTCAACCGCCAGATAGCGGATGAACGACTCGATGGATTCCTCCACCGGGGGAAGATGTATTAAAAATTGCGAATTAAAAACTAGAAATTCACTGCCCCAGCGCGTGCTCTTCGCTCCGCGCCCCTTACGGGGCTTCGCCTCGGTGCGCGTCACGATTGACAATCGAAGACCAAATGTCCGATCATCTTTTAAGGATGAGCCTTGACCTGAACACGATTCTCAAAGATTGGCCGCACGAAAACCGCGCCATTAAAGTGCGCAAAATCCTTGGGCTCGATGGCCGGCACAAGTTGCAGCTACGGATCGACCTTGGCGTTTTGCAGATGGAGTTGAGCGGCCGGCCTGACGGAATGCGTCCACACGGTTGCGAATCGCTGCTGACCTATCATCAATTGCGGGCCACGCGGGCTGAAGCCCGCAGCGAAAGTTACCAGCTCACGCCGGAACAATGCGCCGAGCTCCAGCAGGAAGGCATTCAATATTACCACCGCTACCTGAGCTTGTTTCAGATCAACGATTTCCACGGCGTCGTGCGTGACACGCAACGGAATCTCGATCTTTTCGATTTTGTCGATGCCCACACTGAGCGCGACGAGCTTTCCTGGACGCTCCAGCAGTTTCGTCCCTACGTGCTGATGATGAACACTCGCGCCAAGGCGTCCATTTTCCTCGGCCAGGGAAAATTCCAGGATGCGATCGGCGAGATCAAACGCGGGCGGGAGATGATCGCGGAATTCTTCCAGCGCTCAAACTTTCCGGAGTTGGCCGCGAAAAGTTCCGAGATCCATTTCCTGGACGACTGGCTGAAAGAAGTCGCGGCCAAACGTCCGCGCACCAAACTCGAAATCATGGAGTGCGAAATGGAAGCTGCGGTGGCGAAAGAACTTTACGAGCGCGCCGCGGAGTTGCGCGACGCAATTGCGAAGTTAAGAGCTGCTGAAACAGCGCCCGCCGGGCACAATGTCTGATCGGTTATCGCGGATTACGCGGATGACAGCGTCCGGGTTGATCTCGCAGCGAGATGTTGCTGGTAAGGCTCAGTCCGACTTTCGACTTGTTGATTCAAGTAGGGCTGGTTCAAAATCGGCGGCATGAAATTTCTCCCGGCCATCGCCGCGCTGTTTGCAGTTGCGTTGTTGTTCCCGTCGAAGTCATTCGGGGGAAAGAAGAAGAACTCACCGACTCCTGTCCCTGACACGAGCGATCACATCACAGCGGTGCATTTGACTTCTATCGCGATCAGCCTTTACGCGACGCACTCAGCGAAAGAATACAAAGTTACGCCCGCGACGAAGATCACCGTCAACGGGCAATCGTCCCGATTAGACGGGCTCGCGACGGGAATGTCAGTCGTCGTCACCTCTGCGCCTGACGGCGTCACCGCCGCCGCCATCGACGCCAGGACTCGAAGATAAAATTTCTCTATTCGAAAACTTCTTCGAGCTGTTGATCAATTACTTCGCCGGTAAATCGATCAATTGCGACGTGTAGCCAATAACGCTTCTCACCTTCAACGACGAAATCCGCAAGCGTGCCCGCCGTTGGCGGATACCTCCCGGATTGCGCGATCACATCGATCATCAGTCCCCAGGTTCGCGTTTGTGTAACTTCCCCAAGCGCGCGAGCGATGGTTTCCTTCTGTTCCTCGCTAGCGCTACTGATGAAGTTTCCAGCCGCAGCAACCAGGCGGGGGATATCTTGCCGGCCCAGCGCGGGCTTGGTGAGCGTACCTTCAGAGCCGCCACTCGTATTTGCGATTATTCCAATGTTGGCATTCGGAGTTGGACTGGCAGCGGCGTTGTTCGACGCGGCCAAGCCCATCGGCGAAGCGGAAGGTTCTGCCGTGATAGTGCTCTTAAGAAGCGCCGCAATGACGGCTGGATTCTGTGTGTTTAGGTTCACGGGTCCTGCGCGAACCGGCGCGGTGTTGTATGTAAAAAGATCGAGTAGAGGAGCGTCTGGACTGCCTGCAGTAGAGAAATCGATAGTTTTCGGATTAGGCGAGGGCGTTGGTGTGGCCGCCGCCGAAGCGCGAAATGCATAACCCAATTCTCCGACGTTTCGGAACGGTCGATTGAGCATCACGTAGGTCGGAATCGCGGGCGGCGGAGCTGGTAACATTCCCGCCGGTGGAGGAAACGGAGATGGAACGGGCGAAGGCGACGGGCTTGGCCTCGCTGGGTCATTATTTTCCCGTCCGAGGGCCCAGCCTCCACTGTATTCTATCATTGTTGTCGTCGTTCCGGTTGTCGGATCCGCAGCGGCATCGTCGTCATATTGATCGATGATCGCGGCTCCGATTGATAGGGACGTGTAAATATGGGTCGAGTCGTCGGAGTTAGTGCGATTGATCGCGTAATTTAGAAGCTGAAAGAATTCCGCGTTGTTTGTGAACGAGGGAATGCGGTCTATCGGCGTGGATACCGAGGAGCCAACATATTGCCAATGTCCTGGAACGGCGGGCGTTGGCGGAGTTCCGGCGCTACCCGGAGTTCCAGTTTTCCATTTTAGCCCAAAATATTTTTGGATATCAGACACTGAAACCGCAGCGGGATTGGGTTTCACCAGCGCTAAATTTCCGAGCGCAAATCTTTGGGTGAGAGAAGCTGTCCCCGCGGTCCAAGTCGGTGCATTAATCTCACGCGAAAACGTTCCCAAGAATTGCAGCATATTGACGCTGCCTGAAATGCTGCTGCGGAAAAGCTCAATGAGTTCTTTGCGATTAGCGAAGCTCTGGTCGGTTCGGCCGTTGTAAACCGTATTCGCCAACGGACCTAAAGTCGCGAGCCGTATCCAAAAAATAGTTTAGGAAGTTCGAGCCGTTGGGCGTTAGTGATAAGGTCGGAAACGTACCGGAACTTTGAAGCGTCGCGTAGTTACGCCAGGCCACGATTCTGCTAACTGTTGTGGGATTGGGCGTAGAGCCACCGGATGTAGTCTTCATTCCAGTGAGATCTGCGAGTGCCACGCTACCTTTTCGACCGAGCTCGGTTACGGACGGTGCCGGAGAAGGCAGCCCCACCAAATTCGCGTCGCATAAGCCGCCTTCATCGTAGACTGCATAGGCGTACCGCCCGATGGCAAAGCTCGTATTTGAGATGCTCGCATCTGACAAACTCGAGTTCCAATTGTTGAAACTAGTCGGACCATTTCGAGTTACCATTACCCAATCAGGAGCCCAGTAGTTTGGCCCAGAAAAGCCAGACGTGATGGGACTGGATGTAGTGTCGCCCGTGTTTGATTTTGGAATCAAGTAATGACTGTTCCATCGGCTCAACGACACGGTTCGACCGTTTAGCGACGGATCTGCTGTCGAGTTTACCGCTGACGCACGACTCGGAATTCCAGGCGCTAAAATACTATCAGACCGTACGCTGCGGCGAATCAAGTTGGGAATAATCGGCGTCGAGCCTGAGGCCGGCTTCGGACTGCGTTGCGGACCAATGTTCGCGTTAACGGGAGGCATTCCGGCGGTCGCCATCTCCTGTTTGAAGTCGGCGACGACGATGTCGAGTGCGCTTCGAGCTAGCTGATCCGATTTTGCGTCGTTGAAACTTGTATGCGCAACCTGACGATCGGTTCCGGTACGAGAAAGGTAGGCGACCGTAATTCCGGCAAGCAATAGGAGAAATGCGAGAACGATCAGAAGCGCGACTGCATTTTCCCGGGTTCGAGTAGACGGTCGCAAAAGTCGGTAGATCATTTGGGCACCAGATAGAAATAGCGTTCGTAGACGCGAACGGCGGCAACTGCTGGTCGGGGCATGTCCGTCGTTCCATCAAGCGCGGTGTGCCATAGGCTCAGCAAACCGCCAGGTGCCATCGATGGTGAGAAATCCGGTAGGCGGCCAATCAGAATAGTTAATTGCGAATCGGAAATTAATACTCGGCTTTTCGGATCCATTGTGGCGACGCAGGCAGAAATCGCTGCGACGTCTTGCAATCCGCTTACGCTCGTATGTCCGGCTGACGAGTCCCAGGGCGTATCCGAAAGATTGCCGTTCTTGAGCAGATAATAATATTTAAAACGAAACACGTACGGAGCGATCAACTCGTAATCAGGATCTGAATTTCCGTTCGTTGCTGCTGGCCACGTTGCGCTGATTGTAAGCGGCAAAAAAACGATCGGAGTGTCACCTGAGGAAACACCGTTCCACACCAGTCCCTTCGACATGCGTTCGAATTTGTTGAAGCTGGTCGATCCGGAACTTGAGTTGATTCGATAGCCCACAACTGAAATCGGGCTTTGTGAGCCGCTTGACGGATAGTATCCCGCGACCGTGCTGTAAAATGCCACCTGATCGTTGCCGGTTTGCGTAATCGCGGGCGATTTCAGGTAATAATCGACGTCTGACCTCTTGAGCATCTGTGAAAAGTCAACGGCCAATCGTTCAAACAAGGGTCTGAGTTGAGCCTCTGCATCCATTCGTTTGTTGCCGGACGTCGTAACTGCGGAGGCGCTGCTAAACATTCGGCCAATCAGTAATACCAGAATCACAAGTACGACGGCGGATACGACCAACTCAACGATTGTGAAAGCATCGCCAGACCTACGCATAGGTTAGTTGCGGTTGAACGCTGCGAACATTTCTGCGGATCCCTGTGCTCTCGTAATCGCGGCACCCGCGGGCCAAGTGATTTGCAAATCAGCGAAGATTGCGGTTTTTGGACCGCCGCCGCTCGACACGAATGTTATTGTCGCTCGGTATCGCGAATCCGATTGCTGAGAACTCGCGAATTGCCCTGCGCCATTGAAAAATAGAGTTGTTGTGCCTGTGCTGCCTGCGGCTGGAATGCTGATTCCAAACTGAGTCGAAGTCGCGGGGTTTCCGCGCGGAGTTGTCGCTGGAGTTGCCCGCAAGTCTGCCGCGACAGCGGAGAGAATGTCGACTGAAGCCGTTTGTTCGATCGACCGCTGATTTGTTTGAAGCCCAATCGGGAGCAGACTAAAAATCACGAGCATAGAGACCGCTGCGACGCCCAGCGCCAGGGTCAGTTCAACAAGCGAAAACGCCGCTCGTGGCTTTTGCGTTTTCACCGACGATAAATCTTGAAGTTTCCTCCAACCCCGCCGAATTGGATTGCTACGAGATTGCGGCTGTTGTTGTCGACTGCGGTTCCGTGAGTCGGTTTAAGACCGAGTTCTGCTGCGTTCTTAAGGGTGTAAGTGCTGTTGATGTTCGCTTCGCCCAACGAATTGAACCGTACGGTTTTTGAAAACGTGTAGTTTTGGACGGTAAAGGCGAAGCGTGTTGTATCTGCGCTGTCGCTGCTAATTCGATTAAAATGGTCAGCGCCGATCCCAGCAGCGTACGTGTAAGGCCAATCTGGCCGACCATCGACACTATCGGACGATGCGCCTGCAGGCCGGGGCGACGGGGGTGTCCCAATATCCGTAATGTGAATCCCCTCGAATTTCAGAAGCCCGCCTAGTTGCTTGATTCGCGTCGGCGGAAGTGGAGCAATGGGATCGGAATCTTCGTAGATCTTGGTTCCATCGGTCGAAAAAACTGTCGCGATCAACACGCGCCCTTTGCCGGAATATGGCGGCGTTGCAGTCGTTGGCATCAGGGCGGTCGTGTCTTCTTCGTAGAAGCCGACCCACACATACGTGTTGTTTCCCATGGCGTAGTTACGGCCTTGCTCGAGCGCGCCCGCAATCGTGTACGCTGCGGTTGTGATGTCGTTACCGAGTTTGATCCCCGTAAAGGCAGGCACAACCAACACCATCACCAGGGCCATGATGCCCATGACGACGAGCAGCTCGAGCAGTGTGAACCCGTCGCGTTTACGCAGCGAAACACTGAAACGCGGAAACACTGAAGCGCTGAAAAAAGAGCGATGGGCGGGCTGAAACGTGAAAGCCCAGTGGCGGACGACTTGTGACGAGCGACCAGAACGCGTGCAGGGGGGAAGCACGGAGAAGTTCTACGAAAAAGATCTCAAGATGTGGAAGCCGAAAGTGGGGTCGCGCCTAATTTTCTTACCGCGGAGGGATGCATAGAGCTCTAGGAAAGTAAGAACGTAGGAGGATGAAGATCGATTGTTGCTAGAAGATCGGAGCCGGAAGCCGGGGATCCGAGACCCTAAACCATCAAGACTCAGCGGTTTATCAGAGTTGAGAATTTCGCAATTTTAAGAGGGAAAATGCCGATCCGCGCAGGGTAGGGGCATGCTTCTAGCTTTTAGAGTCTGGCGTGCTGGAACACGCCCTTTCTGTCGAGGAGCATGACCAAATCCTCCAAACGATTGAGATGTTTGAGGCAATCACTCAAACACAGCCGGAGGATTATCAATCGCTCGAGATCCTCAAGGAAGCATACACCAAAATTGGCCGTCACGACGACGCGCTCAAGGCCTCGCGCAAGTTGGCCGAAGCTTATTTCAACGCCGGATCGTACACGCCTGCACTCCACGAATGTGAAGTGATCCTGACTCGCCAACCTAATTCACCGGAAATCCTCGCGATGCTGGGGGAAATCGAACAACGTCTACAGGCCTCCGGCCAGGCGATTGTCGAGAAATCAAAGACCACGGGCAATCTGGTGAACGGTCCCTTCACCAAAGCAGACGGTTCGTTGGTTTCGCCGAATGTTGAAGGCTCGTTGATCGATGTCGACCCTGGGCGCGGAAAGAATTTGGGGCGTATCGCGAATCTGCAGGAACGCGGGGACGATCATCTTGCGAAATTTTTGATCGTGCAACAGCTGTTCAGCGAAGAACAGGTGAACAGCGCGCTCGAAACGACGAAGGAAGCAAATAAGGACCTGCACGGGCAGGCGATGGCAGCGTCGATGTTGGAAGAGTTAACCCGGGATAAACCGCAGCAGCTGGAAGCGGTCCTTTCGGCGTTGATCGACCGCACCAAGTTCGCGTTCGTTCCGCTGGAATATTACGACACCGACCGGCAAATCGCGCCGATGTTGCCGGAATATCTCACGCTCGGGCGTTTGTTCGTTCCGTTCGATCTCGTCAGCCGCACCATAATGGTAGCGTGCTGCAACCCGTTTGATTCTGCCGGACGCGACGCGGTGCAGCAATCTGTCGATTACACCGTGTCGTGGTATCTGGCCCGACCATCGTCGATCGCGCAGACGTTGCGCTCGATCTACCGGCTCAATTCCTAGCGATCCATGAGAAGTAAATCTTTTGGCGAACGGATCGCAGACGTGTTGATCGAGGAGGGCTTGCTCCTTCCGAACCAGCTCGAGGAAGCGATCGGCATTCAAAAGTCCGAGGGCGGACGATTGCTGAAAATTTTAACTGACCGCCAGTTCGTGACCGAGCAGGATATGGTGTTCAGCATCGGACGTTGTCTGAACACGCCGCCGGTGAACCTCGCGCGGTTGCGCGTGCCGGAAGAGGTAATGTCGATCGTGCCGCGGGAAATGGCCAAGGCCAACAAGCTGGTGCCGATCGCGCGCCTGGACGGAAAACTTTTCGTGGCAATGGCCGACCCGACTAACGTGCTAGCGGTCGATGACCTGAAGCGGCGTGTCCAGCTCGAGATCGTGCCGATGATCGCGACCGAGCGCTCGGTGCTCGACACGCTGGCCGGGGTGCATGGCGCGGGCAACATGAGCCAGGTGCTGCGCCAGGTTTCGGAAGAAGCCGCCCAAAGCGCCGATTCGGTCGAAGTCCAGAGTGCGAAACGCGAAGAGATCGATCTCGACCGGTTGGCGCACGACAGCGAAGACGCGCCGGTCATCAAGATCGTCAATCTGATTCTCGCGCAGGCGGTCAAGGAAAAGGCGTCGGACATTCACATCGAGCCGTTTCAAAACACGCTGAAGCTCCGTTATCGAATTGACGGCGAATTGATTCCGGCGGAATCCCCGCCGAAAGCGTTGCAGCTCGCAATCACGTCGCGCATCAAGATTTTGGCCGGCCTCAACATTGCGGAGCGGCGCATTCCCCAGGACGGCCGGTTCCGGATTCGCGTGCTTGGCAAAGAGATCGACCTGCGTATTTCGATTTTGCCGACAGCGCATGGCGAAAAAATCGTCATTCGTATTCTCGATAAAGCGTCGCTCAGCGGCAGCATCGACCAAATGGGGATGGACGCAGACACGCTGTCGAAATTCAAGAAAGCGATCGACGCGCCGCACGGAATGATTTTGGTCACAGGCCCTACCGGTTCCGGTAAAACCACCACTCTGTACTCGGTGCTGCACGAGTTGAACAGCCCCCAATACAACATCGTCACGGTCGAAGACCCGATCGAGTACGAGCTGTCCGGAATCAACCAAGTCGCGGTGCGGGCGGATATCGGTCTCGATTTCGCATCCGCCCTGCGCTCAATCCTACGCCAGGACCCGGACATCGTGATGGTCGGGGAGATTCGCGATAACGAAACCGCCGACATCGCCGTGAAAGCAGCGTTGACCGGGCACCAGGTGCTAAGCACGCTGCACACGAACGACGCCGCGGGCGCGATCACACGTCTGGACGACATGGGAATCGAGCCATTTTTGATTTCGAGCTCGATCCTGATGACCTGCGCGCAACGACTCGTGCGCCGGATCTGCTCGAACTGCAAAGAGCAATTCGTCCCCGAGCCGGAGATTGTCGAAAAACTCGGGCTCGCTGAAAACAAGGAAGCGGTTTTTTATCACGGAACCGGCTGCGATCGCTGCAAAGGCCGTGGCTATGCCGGACGCGCAGCGGTAATCGAAGCGCTTCCGATAAGCGAAGCGGTTCGGCGTCTCATCATCAAGCGCGCGTCAGCTGCGGTGATCAAGAATCAGGCGGTCACCGAAGGAATGAAGACTTTGCGCCTGGTTGGAATCGAAAAGGCGCTCGAGGGCTTAACCACGCTCGAAGAAGTGTGGGCAGTAACGGCGGAGGACTGAAGCGATGACAATTCCGTTTCTCGATCTTTTCAAGAAGTTGACCGGACGGTTCGGAAGCAACAGCACCACGGTGGCCGAAGGTCCAACTCGACCGGCTCCTCGCGTTATTCGTCCAAAAAAACCGGAGGCCGAGCGCTTAAGCAAAACCGTGATGCCGAATGCGACGCGCTCTTTCTCAGCGCCGGATCCATTTCTGTCCGCCGCAGCAACGGTCACTACTCCGCGCAGCAGCATGCCACTCGAACTCGGCACGCGCAAAATAACCACTTCGTCGGCGACAAAACCGCGTCCTTCGCAACTACCGCCCGCATTAGCGCGCGCATTGGAGCCGAAGGTGGAGCGCACGATCTCGTTGCGCGTTGCGGACTTGATCGATGTCGTGCCGGCCGGATTCATCAAGCCGGTCGAAATCCTCGACACGAACGTCGTCGTTTTGCTGAAGGCATCCGAACTCGAAAAAGGAATGCCGGACAAACATCCGACAATTTCACTTCCGAGTCTCTATCAGCAGGTGCCTGAGATTTTTCTGCGCAGCGTGCGGCCGGACGACGACACGCGGGTCGAGCTGCCTTACCAGAAAGTGCTCGAACAATTTCAAAACGTGCATGTTCGCGCGGACCAGGTGCGCGATCCGGCGGTCCCTCACGTTGATACGCCGATCCTAACGGCGACGATCGAAGATTCCGAGCGCTTCGGGACCAAGATCCATCCAATTGAGACCTCAACGGCGCCGGGCGTCCCGGTGAAACATGCGAGCGCGAAATCGATTGCCGATGCCGAGCCGGACGCTACGCCGGCGTCGCCAACAATTCCCACAAAATCTACGCCGTCCGGCCCGCGAGTGATTTCGCTGCATTCGCCGGAGCTTAAGCCAAAGAGCGAAACTCCGGAGCCCAGTGCAAGCGAGACAGAAATTCCTTTTGAACTTTCGCCGAATGGAACGGGTGCGTCCGCATCCGAGAGAGTTCCAGCCTCTAGCGGGCCGCCCGTTCCAACTCCCTTACCGTTCACTCCCGAGCTCGCAAAAATTGCGTTTGAGCTGCCGCGGGAAAAACCGGTGACAAAAGAACCGGAAGAAAAACCAGCCATGCCGGCGCCATCCGCAAAGTCGCCAGCAAACGAGCCGGCCAAGCCGCCAGCAACAACAAAAGGGCCGGCCGAAGAACCTTTCATGCTGCGATTGCAAACGACAGCTGAGAAACCCGTCGCAGCAACGCTGACAGCAGGAACCAAGGTCGAAAAGCCCGTGGTCCCTGTCGCTCCATTAAAAGCTCCGGCCGAACAGGCGGTCATCCCGGCGCCAAAAGCATCAGTCGAAAAAAGTGTAACACCGCCGGCAAAAACGATTCCAGCGCCAGCGATATCGAAATTCGATGTCGTCTCCGAGCCGGCTCCAGACGCGCCAACAATTTCGTTTTCGTTGAAAGCCGTGCTCCAGAATTTGCCGGCCTTCCAACTGACAGGAGACGTCGCGACAATTCCAGATGACGCGCGTGTCACATTGCGGTTGGCGGTGGTTGAGCCGCAACTGGCGAGCGGGCGCGTTTCAATCGCTCCGGATATTTTCCAAGCCGCGTTGCCGGAGGCGCATCGCGGTCTGTTTCATATCGACGTAGCCAGGACACCGGTGGGGCTGCCGCTCGAAGAAGTGCTGAAGAACCTGCCGGCAACGGTGCTGAAACTTCGCGACGACCAGGTAGCCCTCGCCCTCGACAAGGACTTCGAAACGCCATTCTTCCTTAAGGCACAGGAAGACGCGCGCCGCTTTGCGCCAAAAACCGAAGCGGATGAGAAAGTTTTCAGGAAGCCGGCGAAGCAACCAATCACCCCGGCGGCTTCGGCTGAGCCGGTCGTGATCAAGCCGGCGCCGGAAAAGATCGATCCAAAAGAGATCGTTGCTCAAGCGAACGCTTTGGCGGGAGTGAAAGCATGCGCGGTCACCTTTTCGGATGGGCTAAGTCTGGCCGGAGAGCTGCCCGAGCAAGTCGAGGCCGACGGCTTGGCCGCGATGGCGCCTTCGATACTGGAGCGAATTACTCAACACGTAGGCGAAACGAAGCTCGGTCAACTGGTGGCGATGACGTTGTATGCGAAGAATTCCGCCGTCAGCTTTTTCGCGCGCGGCAATGTCTGTCTGACCGCGCTCCATGATAGCCCGCTCGCGCCCGAAATTCGCACTCGCCTGGCCGAGCTCGTTGAAAAACTTTCACGGACTTACTCACAACCGGAGACGCCGAATGTCGATCATTAATTACGCCAGCCGCGAGATTCAGTTCAAAATCGTTTATTACGGTCCGGCTTTGTGCGGGAAAACAACGAATCTCAATTACATTCATCAGCGGATTAACCCGCTGAACCGTGGCGATCTCGTCTCCCTTGCGACTGCGACCGAACGCACGCTGTTCTTCGATTTCCTGCCGCTCAACGCCGTGGTGATTAAAGGTTTCGTAACGAAGTTTCAGCTCTACACTGTTCCCGGTCAGGTTATTTACAACGCAACCCGTCAGCTGGTGTTGCGAAGCGCGGACGGGATCGTGTTCGTGGCCGATTCGCAATGGGAAAAAATGGAGGAGAACGTCGAGAGTTGGAAAAACCTCTGCGACAATCTGGTGCTCCAGAACATGAACATTGAAGACACGCCCTGCGTACTCGAGTACAACAAACGGGATCTTCCGAACATCGCTCCGGTCAATTACATGGAATACGTGTTGAACAACCGGAAGAGGCGGCTGCAAAGCTTTGAGGTCATTTCCAGCACCGGCCAGAACGTTTTCGCGACGCTCAACGCCGTCTCGCAGATTTTGCTCCACAAGTTTAGCAAGCAAAGCGAAGCGCCACAAGGCGCGCCGCTGCCGGTCGCCATTCCCCTGGAGCCGCCCCAATCAACGCAAAAACTTCCCGCGTGAACGCGATTCCCGTTTTAACGATCGAAGATGTAGCGACTCTGGACGGTGTCCTTGGCGATTTTCTGAAAAAGACCGAGGCCGAGCTGACGGTCGTGATCGATCGCGGCGGCAATGTAATTTCGCAATGCGGCGACATGGATATGGTGGATGTAACCGTGATCGCCGCATTGGCCGCCGGTTCGTTCGCGGCGACCCGCGAGCTGGCCCGGCGCATCGGTGAGATTGAGTTCAACGCTCTATATCACCAGGGCAATGGCAATCACATGTTCATGAATTCGGTCGACGATGAAACGATCATGATCACCGTATTCGGCACGCGGACGACGGTCGGCTTGGTGCGGTTCTATTCCGCCGCCACTGCCCAAAATGTGGCCACCGTCTTAAAGTCGCTCCGCAGCAACACTCATGGCTTTTCGTTCGACGCGAAAGACATTTCGACTGCGCCGGTCTTTGTCGATCATCCGTAAGCCGGCGGCTGCGCGTGCCGATTTATCTCCCTCTTAGTTAGATATGGAAGCGGCCGTGGCCGCCGCAAAACCAGGAATTCGCAGCCGGCACGGCTGTCTTTACATCAATTAGGATTAAGAGGGGAGGAAGAGGAAAATCACGTTTTAAAGGAGAAAGGGGCAGGCCTTTCGACCTACCCCCTCCCTGCCTACGAGCTTCTCCTAGCTCTTGTCTTGGGAAATCAATGTGCAGATGAGTTTTGTGAAACCACTTCGTTGAGTTTGAAGATCGGCAGGAACATCGCGATTACGATGCCGCCGACGATCACACCCAGGAAAACGATCAGCATCGGCTCGATTAACGAGGTCAGGGCGTCGAGCATCGCTTCGATCTCTTCGTCCCAGAAGTCGGCCATTTTCTCAAGCATGTTGTCGATCTTACCGGTGGCCTCACCCGCGGCGACCATGCGCAGAAGCATTGGCGGGAAAATGGATTTCTTGGACATTGCGACCGAGAGGTTGTCTCCTTTTTCCACGTCGTCGCCTACGGACTTGATGCCTGTCTCGATGACGTAATTGCCAGCGGAGCCGCCGACGATGTCGATGACCTCCAAAATTGGCACGCCGCTGCGAATCAGCTGAGCGAAAGTGCGAGCGAACCGCGACATCGCAATCTTATGGATGAGCGGACCGAAGACTGGCAGCTTCAATTTCCACTTGTCCCAGAGCTGCTTGCCACGCGTGGACCTGACAAACGTACGAACGCCAAAGATGATCGAGGCGATCCCGACGAGCAGGAAATACCATTCACCGCGAACAAAATCGCTGACGTCGATTAGAAACTGGGTGGGTGCCGGGAGTTTCGCGCCAAAGTCCTTGAAGATTTCCCCGAAAATCGGGACGACGCGGACAATCAAAAAGGTAGTGATGGCAAAGGCGATGCAAACGACGATGACCGGATAGGTCATGGCCGATTTCACCTTCTTGCGTAAACGGGCGCTCGCTTCGAGAAATCCGGCGAGACGATCCAAGATCTCGGCAAGGAGACCGCCGGCTTCGCCCGCTTTAACCATGCTGACGTAAAGACGATTGAAGACGCGCGGATGCTTGGCGATCGCTTCATTAAATGTCTCACCACCCTGCACGCGAGTAGTTACGTCGCTCACAACGTAACGCAGGTTCTTCTGCCGCTTGGGATCGCACTGATCGTAGAGGGCGGTCAGACCCTGGACCAGCGAAATGCCGGCCTCGATCATGGTCGCGAGCTGACGGGTAAAGAGAACAAGATCGGTCTCTTTGACAGTCCAGACCTTCTTTTTGGTCTTGCTGGCGACGGCTTTTTCTGTGAGCGACAATACCATCAGGCCGCGACTCATCAGACTGGTGACGGCGTTGTCTTCGTTAAGGGCGTCTTGAATACCGGAGACGATCCGGCCGGAGCAGTCTCTGGCTTGGTAGGCGAAGGTGATCATGCGTTATAGATACTATAATCAGTAGAGCAGCTAGGATGCCACCGCTTGCTCAACCCGCGTCCACCAGCCACTTTACCTCCGCCGTGCCTTCAATTCCCACTGCTGAACTTGCCCAACTCCGCCCAGGTCTTTGGGTCTGGCACGCCTACGATCCGTCGGTTAAGACCGAGTTGTTTTCCTCGGCAGTCGCCACGGCCGGCGGCCTTTGCGTTGTCGATCCGATTCCGCTAGCCGAAGCGGACCTTGCCGGGGTCACTCAGACTGGCCAACTCGCTGCTGTTATTGTGACCAACACTAATCACCAGCGTGCGGCGTTCGATTATTCCGACCGTTTCTCGTTCTGGCTCATCGCGAGACTTTGGCGGCGATCAAGCCGGCGCGGTTCGATGACCTTTTTGCAATCGCATCGAAGGGTGGGTTGGATGTCATCGAGATTGAGGGTGCCGTCGCCGGCGAGATTGCGCTCTACGATCCGTTGAATAAGGGGACGCTGATTGTGGGCGATGCCTTGATTAATCTCGAACCCTACGGTTTTACTTTTCTGCCTAAGTAATATTGCTTGGACCAGAAAAAGATGCGTCGTTCGCTGCATAAGCTTCTTTCTTTGTCAGTGGAGAGAATTCTTTTCGCTCATGGCATTCCAATTATTTCGGGCGCGAGCACTCGGTTGCGCCAGCTTTTTGACGTCGATCCTTCGTAATCACGATGACTTCGCAGGACCGGCCGCTTCAAATTGAACCACAATCGACTAGCGCGGTTGAGCGCTTTCTGCGGCTGATTCGCTTTTCGCACACAATTTTCGCCCTGCCCTTCGCCTTAGGCGCGCTCGTTGTTGCCGCGAACGGAATGCCGTCGCTGCGGGTCCTGGTTTTGGTGCTTGTCTGTATGGTCTGCGCCCGGACCGCCGCCATGCTTTTCAATCGTTGGGTGGATTGGTCTCTGGATCAGCGCAACCCGCGCACGGCTTCGCGGCATCTGCTTTTGCCGAAGCCAGCTGTGTTTCTGTTGCTGGCGGTCAGCTCGATCGCGTTCCTGGTCGCGGCCGCAGCGATCAACCGCCTCACATTTGCGCTTTCACCCGTCGCGCTTGGGATAATTTTTCTCTATTCGCTGACCAAGCGGTTTACATCCGCGACCCATTTCTTTCTCGGTGCCGCGCTTGCCATTTCGCCGATCGGCGCGTGGATTGCGCAGACCGGAAATATCGATCTTGCTCCGTTTGTTTTGGCTGCGGGAATCGTCTGCTGGGTCGCCGGATTTGATTTGATCTACGCCACGCAGGATTTCGATTTCGATAAACGCGAAGGACTTCACTCGCTGGTGGACCGACTTGGCATTGAGCGCTCACTTCGGCTGGCGCAACTGCTACACCTGTTACTGTTGGTCGCGCTGCTTGCTTTCGGTTTAATCGCGCGACTCGGAGCGATCTACTTTTGCGCGATGACGCTGGTCGTCGCGGCGCTTTTCTTCGAACACCGCAGTGCACGATCGCTCGACGTCGCCGGCATCAATCGCGCGTTTTTCCAGAGCAACGCTTTTGTCAGTGCGGTTTTCCTGGTGAGCGTCTGTCTGGACCGGTTCGTTTAAAAACGCCTGCCCGGCTAGGACTTACATCGCGTTCAATTGCTCGACGCGTCTCTCGTGGCGTCCACCTTCGAACGGTGTTTCCAGCCAAATCCGCACGATTTTCATCGCCATCTCTTCTGGAATCACTCGCTCTCCGAGCGAAAGGACGTTCGCGTCGTTGTGCTGACGCGATAAGCGTGCCACCTCTTCGTTCCAGCAAAGCGCGCAACGCACGCCGTGAACTTTGTTCGCCACCATCGCTTCGCCGTTTCCCGACCCACCGAAAACGAAACCGCGATCGCACTCGCCGCGCGCTACCGCCTCGGCTGCGGGACGAATGAAAAGGGGATAATCTACCGGGTCCTCGCTAAACGTGCCGAAATCCTTGACCTCGTGACCAAGGGAAGTCAGGAGCTGTTTCACTTTTTCTTTGTAACGGAAACCGGCGTGATCCGTGCCGAGCGCAATTTTCATAGCTGTTTCGTAGACTGCGAGACGCCGTTTTGTCGAGATAACATGTCGATCTTAACCGCCATGCAATTTCGCAAGTTGGTTCCAGATCTCCCGCTCGCGCTCCGAAAGCTTTTTCGGAACTTGCATTTGGACGACCACATAAAGATCGCCGCGTTGTCCGGACGCGCTGGGAAGACCGCGTTCGCGCAAACGAAATCGCTGACCGCCTTGTGTGCCCGAAGGAACTTTCAGGCGGACCGTTCCTTCCAAAGTTGGAACTTTTAATTCAGTTCCGAGGACCGCCTGCCATGGCGCGATCTTCACTTCATGCACGAGATCGCTGCCCTCTACGGTAAAATCCGGATGCTTTGCCAAACGGACGCGCAGGAAAAGGTCACCACTTTTGCCGCCGCGCCCCCCGGCTTCACCCTGGCCTGCCAGACGAATGCGCTGACCTTCGTGAACGCCGCGAGGAATTTTTACCTGGTAGGTTTCAACTTTGTTCGAGCCGGGTCGTCGCAACGAAACGGTCCGCGTCGATCCATGTAATGCCTCCTCGAGTGTAACCAGAATGTCGGCCTCGACATCCGCTCCGCGTTCCACTGTCGCTTCGCGTCCGCCAAATCCGCCGAAAGCCGAACGTCCGCGTCCACCGCCAAAGAACGCTTCGAAGAAATCGCTAAACCCTGTGCCGCCAAACTCGAATTGAACGCCTCCGCCATCGCCACCCCATTGATGATATCCGCCGGCGGGCTGGGCACCCCATTCTGGTGGCGGTTGAAATCCGCCCGGCTGGTTCCAGTTCGCGCCGAGCTGATCGTACTTCTTCCGCTTCTCCGGGTCGCTCAGGACCTCGTAGGCTTCGTTGATTTGCTTAAACTTTTCTTCAGCTGCCTTTTTGTCCTTAGCGACGTCGGGGTGATATTTCCGCGCAAGTTTCCGGAACGCGCTCTTGATTTCGTCCTCAGTCGCGGTTTTGGAAACGCCGAGCGTTTCATAATAATCCCTGAATTGTACTGCCATCGAATCTCAACCTTGTGCCTGCTGATGGTTCACGCAACCTTCTGAAGTCATGCACGACATCGGAAAATTCCTGATGATCATCGGCGCGGTTGTGCTCGTGCTCGGCTTTATTTTGTGGAGCGGCTTCGCTCCCAAGTGGCTCGGGCGCTTGCCGGGCGACATTCGAATCGAGCGCGAACACAGCGCATTTTATTTCCCGATCGTCACCTGCATCATCATCAGCATCGTGCTCAGTTTGCTGATGTGGATCTTCCGGCGCTGATGCCAGCATCTCCCGATGGTTTCATTGACCTTAATCGACCGCTCGCCTTAGTAGAACTTCACCATGGAAGTTCCGACGCGCGCCGAGATTCCCGATTCTGACAAATGGGATCTAAGCTATCTGTTCGCCGATGTCGGCAAGTGGCGGGAGGACTTCGTCTGGGTCCAGCGCACTTATCCGCGGATCAAGGAATGGAAAGGCAAACTTGGCCAATCGGCGAAAAATTTGGCGGAGTGTTTGGAATTCGAAAAGACACTCGATCTTAAAATCGAACGTCTTTATCACTTCGCCTCGCTCCAATTGGCCGAGGACGGCGCGAACACCGAATATCTCGCGCGGGTCGGCCAGATCCAGAATTTACTGACCCAGATCGGCGAAGCGTTCGCATTTGTTGTTCCGGAAATCCAGGCGATCGACGATCAGACGTTTGCCAAATTCATTGTCGATCCGGCCTTGGCGGATTGGCGAATCAGACTGCACAAAGTTCGCCGGCTGAAGCCGCATGTGCTCTCCGAGCCTGAGGAACGCATCCTTGCGCTCGGTGCCGCCGCTTTGAATGGATACGACGACACGTTTTCCCAGCTCACCGACGTGGACATGAGGTTTGGAGTGCTGGTGGACGAAGCCGGTGGCGAGAAGCCGCTCACTCAAAGCTCATTCGGTTCGTTTTTGGTCAGACTTGACGCCGATCTTCGCAAGCGGGCGTTTCAGCAATTTTACGCCGAATTCCAGGATCACCAGTACACCCTTGCCAGTTCGCTTGCTTATTCGGTCAAAGCCGACGTGTTTCGCGCGCGCGCGCGGAATTATCGGTCCACCCTCGAGGCAGCCCTTTTTCCTGACGACGTGCCAGTTTCGGTTTACGACGGATTGGTCAAAGCCGTGCGCGGGAATTTGGCTCCGCTGTTTCGATATTTTGAACTGCGCCGCCGGGCGCTCGGTTTGAAGGAACTTCATCATTACGACACCTATGTGCCGCTTGTCGCGGAGATTGAATCGCACATTTCGTTCGATGAAGCCGTGGAGAAGGTCGTGTCGGCATTGCAACCGCTGGGCAAAGAGTACGTCGATGTGTTGCGAGAGGGAATGCGCAATCGCTGGTGCGATCGTTACGAAACCAAAGGGAAACGGAGCGGCGCATTCTCTTCCGGAAGTTACGGCGCGCCTCCTTACATTCTGATGAATTACAAGGAGGACGTTTTTGCGGATCTTTACACGCTCGCTCACGAAGCGGGTCACTCGATGCACACCTGGTTCGCGCAAAAATCGCAGACGTTCCAGGACTACGATTACCCGATCTTCCTCGCTGAAGTCGCGTCGACATTTAACGAAGAGCTTTTAACTCATTACCTGCTCGAGCAGACGCGCGACCCGAAAATGCGCGCTTACATTATTAACCGTCAGATCGACGACATTCGCGGCACGCTGTTTCGACAGACCATGTTCGCCGAGTTTGAGAAAATCATCCATCAGATTGAGGAGAGCGACGCGCTCACGCTGGACGTTTTCAAAACCGAATATCACAAACTGCTGGCCGCGTATTTCGCGGAAAACTTCGTCCTCGATCCGCAGCTTGATTTGGAATGTCTGCGGATTCCGCATTTTTACAGCGCATTCTACGTTTATAAATACGCGACTGGAATTTCGGCGGCCGTGGCGCTGTCACAGAGGGTTGTGGGGAATGAACCCGGCGCTGTCGAAGCTTATCTCGGTTTTTTGAAATCCGGCGGCTCGAATTTTCCTTTGGCAACATTGAAAGACGCCGGGGTGGACATGACTACGCCGGCGCCTATCGAGAGCACTTTGCGCCTGTTCGAGCGCCGCCTGGGCGAGCTGGAAGGCTTGTTGCTGTAGCCACGGGCGCCATTCGCCTCGGACCACCGAAACAGCGGTAGGTAAGCGCCTTGGCAAGGTCCCTGCTTAAAGCCTTGCGTGGAATACGAATGGCGATTGCGGGCCGCGGCCGGATATGCCGAACTCGGCATGAACCGTGAGTCCATTGCGGAATTGAACGCCATCGAAGAACCCGACACAGAGCGCCCGGAGGTGTTACAATTGCGCCTTCACCATTTAATGCGGGAGAAGAAATGGGCCGGCGCTTTGAGGATTAGTCGCAAACTTTGCCGCGTCGCGCCGCACTGCACCGCTGGATATCTTCATGCTGGCTTTTGCTTGCACGAGCTCGGCAAAACCCTTCAGGCCAAAAAGCTTCTGCTCAAGGGTCCGGTCGCGCTCCTGCGCGAACCGATTTATTACTACAATATGGGCTGTTACGACGCCCTGCTCGGCAATCCTAAATCGGCCCAGGTCCATTTGCTGACCAGTTTCAAACTGGATCCGTCGTTCCGCGACATCGCAAAAAAGGATCCGGATCTGCAGTCTGTCCAGGAATTGATCTGAATTCTGCTTGCGGCCGACACGGCCGCCTTTACAGCATCTTTGGATGCAACTGGACGCGGACAAACTCCGGGCCCGACTCGAGCCGCTCTTTCAGGAGAACTTCGACAAATTTGGAGAGCTCGGCGCTGCGGTTTCAGTCTGGCAAAACGGCGAACGGATTGTTGATCTTCATGGCGGCTTTCGCGATGCGCGCCGGGAACAACCTTGGACCAACGACACCATTGTCCTGATTTGGTCGGCCACTAAAGGACTCGGCTCCGCCTGTCTGCTGCATGCGTTGCAGGAACACAGGATTGACATCGAACGTCGCGTCACGGAGTTCTGGCCGGAGTTCGCGCGAGCTGGGAAAGAAAATATCACGCTGGCGCAGTTGTTGTCACATCAGGCAGGCCTCGCCGCGTTGGACCGGCGGGTTGATATCCTTGATTACACGGCGGTGATCGACGCGCTGGAGAAACAGGAGCCGAACTGGCCGCCCGGAACTGCGTACGGTTACCACGCGCGCACATTCGGGTTTCTGGTCGACGAACTGGTGAGGCGGATCGCTGGTGCGAGCGTTTCGGAGTATTGGCGGAAAACTTTTGCCGGACCGCTGGCTCTCGACATTTGGATTGGTTTGCCGGAGTCGGAAAATTATCGGGTGGCCACGATGTATGCCGCAAAAATCGGCAAGGTGCCTGAGCCGCAAAACCGCCAGTCCGGCTCGGACTTCTATCGCGAACTAGCCATGCCGGGCACACTCGCCTGGAAAGCTTTCAGTTCGCCCCACGGACTCAGCGCGATTAGCGACATGAACAAACCGGAGAACCGCGCGCGATCGATCGTTTCGTTTGGCGGGATCGGGAATGCCCGCTCGTTAGGCAAGTTTTACTCACTTCTTGCCAGGGGTGGCGCCCCATTTTTCGCCGAGCGAACGATGCGCTGGATGACGACCACTTTGACCGACGGAATCGATCGTATCTTCCAAATACCGACGGCGTTCTCTGCCGGTTTCATGAAAGAGGCGAGGGAATCATCGAAGAAGATTTTCGCGGGATCGACGGTTACATTTGGGCATCCTGGCGCGGGTGGAAGTCATGCCTTCGCCGATCCGGAAAACAAAATCAGTTTCGCCTACGTAATGAATCAGATGGAGCAATCGGTTCTGCCTAACGAGAAATCGTTACGGCTCATCGCGACGATTTATCGAGAATGAAGGATTATCGGAGCGTTTTTGACTGCTATTCCCCGATAATAGTGAGTTGAATTCTCCGGCGGTGCGGATCCCGCCGGTGTTCGAACAGAAAAATTCCCTGCCAGGTGCCAAGCTGCATTTTGCCGCCCGCGATCGGAATCGTTTCGCTGGTCCGCGTTAGCACCATCCGAATGTGTGAAGGCATGTCGTCCGGGCCTTCGTCATCGTGTTCGTAATCAGCACCTTCCGGGACAAGCTTTTCGAAAAATCTTTCGACATCGCGTCTCGCTGCGGGCGCGGCGTTTTCCATTGTGGTTAGACTGCAGCTGGTGTGCTGGACGAAGACGGTCACCGTTCCATTCCGAACACCTGACTTGTCGATCTTCTCCTGAATCGCATCCGTGATTTCGTAGGTGCCTTTGCCGTTAGTACGCACCTCCAATTGGTGATGATGCACTTGCATCGTCAGAAATTAGCATTGCGTCAGCGCCCAGTCGCGCGTTGATCTTTTCACGTCGAGATGGCCTAATATTCTTCGGTGCAGGGCGATCTTGAGCGCATTTTGTTTGATGAGCCGACGATTCTGCGACGGCTGGATGAAATCGCGGCGCAAATCTCAAAAGATTATTCGCGTAAGGAATTGACCGTGATCGCGGTCTTGAACGGCAGCCTGATGTTCATGGCCGACTTGCTTCGCCGGATTCCGCTCCCGCTGAAGCTCGATTGCCTGAGCGTCGCAAGTTATCACGGAAAAGCGCAGACCAGCGGTGAAGTGATCTTTAAGCAAGTCGCACTGCCAGACGTGCGGGATCGGCATATCCTGATTCTGGATGACATTCTCGACAGCGGAAACACCCTGGCCGCGATCCGTGACAGACTAGAGACCGCACGACCGCACTCGATCAAGGTCTGCGTTCTCTTAAGCAAAAAGAAGGAGCGCGCGCGCAAAGTCGACGCCGACTATCTCGGCTTTGAAATAGAGGACGAATTCGTAGTCGGTTACGGACTCGATTACGATGAGCGGTATCGCAACCTTCCCTGCATCGGAGTTTTGCGCAGGGCACTGATCGAATCAAACCGCGGATGACGCAAATAACGTGGATGATTATCCGCCCTGCACAGGCGGCATAATCGCGATCTCTTCGCTTTCGCTGAGGACGCGATCTCGCTGAACGAAATCAACGCCCGCACCAATGAGAATGCTCTGGTCATGCGCACGCAATGCTGGCTTGAGCTCGTATACTTTCTTAATCAAGTCCGCAACCGTCGCACCTTGGCCCAGATCGAGATTCAGTTTTGAAACGCCGACAAGATCCCGCAATTGGGCGTAAAATTGGACGTAGATCTTCATCTCTTAATCCGCATGATCCCCGTCATCCGCGGTTAATCTCTAAAATTTTTGAAATTCGTGGCGACGCCGAAATCACGGCCGCGCACGAATTGAATGACCGTCTGGAGCTCGTCTTTCTTTTTCCCCGTCACCCGGATCTGTTGGTCCTGCAGTTGGCTTTGAACTTTGAAATTCTGCGACTTGATAGCGTGGATGATCTCCTTTGCCTTTTCCCCCTCTAGGCCTTGCTGAATTTTGAGTTCCTGGCGCGCGTGACCCACTGAAGAAAGAGCAGGCTCCTCCTGCTTCACATTTCGAAGATCGACCCCGCGCTTCGAAAGCTTTCCGATGACGATCTCTCGCAACCCGCGCAGATGGTTCGCATCATCGGCGCTGAGCACGATCGTATCCTTCTCGTGAACGATCTCGGTCTTGGCGTCTCTGAGATCGAAGCGGGTCGCGAGTTCTTTGCGGGCCTGATTGAGCGCGTTGTCGATTTCCTGTTTATCGACTTCAGAAACAATATCGAACGAAGGCATGACCGATAACTAGCTTACGGATTGTGCTCGGCAATTCTAATGTTGCCGTCCCGGGTTTCGATTTGAATTTTCGGTTTGTCCGCGCCGCCAACCAGAAGGTCGACGTGATCGGTCCATTTCGCGCGGCGTTCCTCCTTCTCCTCGAAATCGTTGGCGATTCTGCCGGTGGCGCTATTTGCGATGAGATGAAACGCGGCTTCCGCGGGAAGGTTGGCGGAGGCATTGCCGTCCTCGACCGTGGCGCGAATTGCGAAATCGCCCTGTTCCCACCACTCGTAAATCAGCCCAACATTTCCGGTTTTAACCCGAATGTCGAGACTTCCGAAACAATTGTGAACGAATAGCCGGCCGGTTCCGAGTTGGGCATGCGCTTCCGAACTTCGTATTTCTTCAATCAGCACTTCGCCGTTGGCCAGGTCCAGCTTCGCGATCCTGGCCTTCTGCGGAACAACGATCACAAGATCGACAGTGCCGGAGCGGTCTGAAAATGCCACGCCCGAGTCCGGCGGATAAATCGTTTCTATCGAGATCGAGTCATGTTGTGCGGTTACGCGCGTGGAAATCGCTTTCAGACGTTCGGGCGTGTATGCTTTTTTCAACGTCTCGACTCGCACTTCGCGGACGTCACCACCGGCGCCGTAAATAGAGATCGAGCCGTCGCGATTGGTCACACTGATTGTTGGGGTGGTCGAATCCACCGGATATCGCCGGTCCGACACTTCCTCCAACGTTGAATCGTCCGATGGTTGGCAACCGTTGAAGCAAAGAAGGACCGCCAGCGCTGCGAAAACGAAAAGAGCTGTGACAGGCCGCATGTTTTCCGCCGGAGCCTAGCTCAAGCAGGCGGAAGATGCAGGAAGTGAATGATCGCGCGAGCGCCTTCGATGAAGGCGCCGGCCAAAATTGCGCCGATGATGAGAAAGAACGCGACTTCGGCCAGGAAATTGCGGCGCGCTTCGCGCTGAAAATAATCGCGACTAATATTCAGAAACGAACCTGGCGAACTTCCGGTAGAACCGCCGGAAAAACGATTCAGCGAGAACGTTTGATAGTTGCACTCAACCAGCGGGAAGCGGCGTTGCTGCCGAACCGACGAGAAGTCTTTGTCGCTTCCGGAATCCGTTGTCTGAGCGATCGGTTTCATTCTGCCTTCTTCTATTAGACGCCGCCAACGTCGCCCCTGGATTCAATTTCCCACAAAATCTGCTCAAATCCACAAGGTGCGATCGAAAGTGCGATACTGGATCGCTTCGCTGACGTGTTCGGGCAGGATGGCCGGTTGATTATCCAGGTCGGCGATCGTTCGGGAAACTTTGAGGATCCGATCGTAAGCGCGCGCGCTCAGATTGAGCTCCGTCATCGCGACCCGAATCAGTTCCTGGGAATCCGGACTCAGTTTGCAATGCGTTTTCAAGTGGCGCGTCGTCGTGCGCGCGTTGCAATTCGTCTTTGCGTCGCGGGCAAACCGATCGTGTTGCTTTTGGCGGGCGAACGCAATCCGTTCTCGAATGGCTCCCGAATACTCTTCCGCGCGGTCGCTTGAAACGTCGCGATATTCCACGGCGGGCACTTCTATGTGGAGATCGATCCGATCGAGCAGGGGACCGGAAATTCGTTGACGATAACGCTGCACTTGCACTGGACTGCAGCGGCATTCGCGTTTCAGATCGCCGAAAAATCCACAAGGGCAGGGGTTCATCGCCGCGACCAGCATGAATTCGCTTGGGAAAGTCAAACTGCCGGCCGCCCGCGAGATTGTTACTTTTCCGTCTTCGAGCGGTTGGCGCATTACTTCGAGCGCGGACCGTTTGAACTCCGGAAGCTCGTCCAAGAACAACACACCGTTGTGGGCGAGGCTAACTTCGCCCGGAGTTGGAAACGCACCTCCGCCGAGCAGTCCAATGTCGCTGATGGTGTGATGCGGCGAACGAAACGGTCGCGTCGCTACGAACGATTTTTCGCCGTCAAGGAATCCGGCGATGCTGTGGATCTTGGTGGTCTCGATCGCTTCATCCAGCGACATTGGAGGAATGATGGTGGGTATTCGCTTGGACAACATTGATTTGCCCGAACCAGGTGGTCCGATCATGAGAATGTTGTGACCACCGGCGACGGCGACCTCGATCGCTCGTTTGACGTGTCGTTGTCCTTTCACATCGGAAAAATCGACATCGTAAGTTTGGTGGTCGGCGAAGAACCCGGTGAGATCGCTGCGCGTCGGTAGCAACGGAATTTCGCCGCGCAGAAATTGAAATGTTTCCCGCAAATTCTGAACGCCGTAGATATCGATCTTGTTGACCATCGCTGCTTCAAGCGCGTTTGCCGCCGGCACGAATAAAGCCCGCTTTCCGCGACGGCGCGCTTCCAACGCTACCGGCAAAACACCTTTGGTCGGGCGTACGCTTCCATCCAAGGCCAGCTCGCCCACGAAACTGAATTTCTCCCACGGCCTGGTATTGAGTTCTTCTCCGACTGCGATCATTCCGAGTGCAATTGGAAGATCGAAGCTCGGTCCCTCTTTCTTAATATCCGCCGGGGCGAGGTTTATCGTCGTGCGTTTGCGAGACGCTCGGTAACCACTGTTCGCAATGGCGGTCCAGACCCGGTCCCTGCTCTCTTTTACGGCGAGATCCGGCAAGCCGACGATGACCATCACAGGCTTGCCCGCGCCCGCGTTGACCTCGATTTCGACCTCGTAAGCGTCGACGCCGTAGACTGCCGCAGAATAAATCTTGGCCAGCATGGGGGGAATCGCTCTCTAATTAAGAGTGGCAAAAATTACGGCGGCCGAAAAGGGCCAAAAATCGGCCTGTTTTGGGCCATCACCAGGGCTGAAATTCCTGGCGTCGAATATTTTGAGAAAGTTTGAACATGGTCTGGCGTATAGCTGTCAGAATTCCGAATATTTAACCTTGTTAAGTAGTTTCCCCGATGTTAAGAAAACCGATTAAGGAGCCAGCCACGAACACAAAGGCCGGCAAATGGTCGGTTCAGCCCCCAGTTTCCCATGAAGAGAGGTTATATGGCCGCCGAAGATAGCGATACCGGAATAAAGATTTATTTGCGCGAGATTGGGCAAATCCCGCTCTTGACCCCGCAACAGGAGATCGAGCTCGCCGCCAAGATCAAAAAAGGCGATCGGGAGGCGCGCGCGCTCATGATTCGCTCCAACTTGCGACTCGTGGTCAAGATTGCGCACGATTATGCCAATCTCGGATTGCCCCTGTTGGACCTGATTTCCGAAGGCAACATCGGTCTGATGAAGGCCGTCGAACGTTTCGACCCCGCCAAAGGCGGAAAACTCAGCACTTACGCGGCTTGGTGGATCAAACAATCGATCAAGCGCGCTCTGGCCAACCAGTCGAAGACGATCCGGTTGCCGGTCCATTTGGTCGACAAGATTTCCAAGATGCGCCGGGTCTCGCTCCAAATGAGCGAGGAACTCGGCCGCGAACCGACAGACGACGAGCTCGGTGAGGAAATCGGAATTGCTTCGGGCAAAGTCTCGCAGCTCAAGACGGTCTCGATTCGCCCGGCTTCGCTCGACGCGCCAATCAGTGACGACGATTCAACCGAGTTCGGCGAGATCGTCGGCGACGAGGAAGCGCAAACACCGTTCGAGTTGTTGCGGGACAAGAATCTGCGCAACGAAGTCGGCGGTTTGCTCGACGTTCTCGATGATCGCGAGAAGAAAATTATCTTCCAGCGCTTTGGGCTCGACGGCGGGAAGCCGAAGACGCTCGAGGAAGTCGGCAAGAAGTTCGGCGTGACGCGCGAACGAATTCGTCAGCTCCAAAACATTGCATTATCGAAGTTGCGCCGGGCCCTGAGCAAGAAGGAAAAGCCGATCGACGTCGAATTGCCGGTCGAAGCCTGAGTTGTAGCTGCGGCCCTGCTGCAACTTCACCAAACAGCAAACGGCCACAGGCCGGTGGCTACATTTATTTCACCGTGCGTAACTGGACGCAATCGATGCGCTCGCCGCGCACTCGCACGTCGCTGGTGATGATCAGATTGTCGCCAGGGCTGGTTAGTCGCTGATCGCGCAATAATTTTTCGGCAGTTTCGATGTTCGTGTTCGGGTCATCACCGAATTCGATCCGTTGGGGACAGACGCCCCAGGACATCGACAATTGCCGGCGGACTTCTTCGTTCGGGGTAAAGGCAAAAATCGTGGAGTGTTCCGGTCGAAGATTGGAAAAGTAGCGAGCCATTCTTCCGTGCCGCGTAAAGGCGATAATCTTCGACCGAGGCATTGAATTGGCCAAAACCACGGCGGAAGCAGCCGTCTTCTTGCGCGCATCCTCTAGCGGCGCCCCTTCGGCATAACCAGCGCCTCCACTTCGTTCGGTCCGCAGGGCCACCCGATCCAAAACATCGACGCATTCTACCGGATAACGACCAACGGTCGTCTCGCCGCTCAACATGATTGCGTCCGCCTGTTCGAAGACAGCGTTGGCCACATCGGTGATCTCCGCCCGAGTCGGTATGCGGTTCGTGATCATCGATTCGAGCAGATGGGTCGCGACGATGACCGGTTTTTCGAGATGAATGCAACTTTTCACAATTCGGCGTTGAATGATCGGCAACTCTTCCATCGGCACTTCGATGCCGAGATCACCGCGCGCGATCATCACGATATCGGCAGCTCTAATAATGTCGTTGATGGACCCGACTGCCGCCTGGTCCTCAATTTTGGCGAGCACGCAGGCTTTGCTTTTGTTGCGAATCAGCAAGTCGCGAAGTTCGTCGAGGTCGCTCGGTTTGCGAACAAAGCTGAGCGCGACGAAATCGACGCCGAGTTTCGCGCCTAGTCGGACATCGGCGATGTCTTTCCTAGTCAACGCGGGCAGACTGATATGCACGCCGGGAAGGTTGATATGCCGATGGGAGCCTAACGTGGCCGGAGTCAAAACCCTGCTGATCACGCGGTCCCTTTTCTTTTCGATGATCTTTAATTTGATCAGGCCATTGTCGACCAGGATCGAGTCGCCCACGTTTACGTCTCGGACAAACTTGTCATAGTTGACTGAAACTGACTTTTCCTTGGTCGGTTTGGCGCCGCGAACTGTGAATTCCAGGGTGTCGCCCTTGTTTAATTTCAGAGGTGTTTTGACCGGTCCGGTCCGAATTGCCGGCCCTTGCGTATCCAGCAGGACGCCGACTGGCCGCCGAAGATCGTCAGCGAGTTTGCGAATCCGCGGAACAATTGTCCGGACCCAATCCGGCGTCGCATGACTCATATTTATCCGAAAAACGTCCGCGCCGTGCTCGATCAGTTGCCTGATCGTGTCGGCTTTTTCCGTCGCCGGGCCGAGCGTGCAAATGATCTTGGTCTTGCGCATGCGACAACCGTGACTTTAGCGAAAAAGAAGCGGCGCGCCTTTATCGGACGCGCCGCCGTAGAAGAATTGTCGGAGATTTATTTTACTTTGGCCTGCGTCTCCTCAGCCAGTTTGAGGTGAGTACTGACCATCTTGGCGCCTTTGGCGGCGAACGCCTTTACGTCGGGGTCAGTTCCGCTCTGCGCTTCCTTTTGGAACTCGGCCAGGTCCGCCTGATGATCTTTTACCATGTCATCCATGTAAGCCTTGTCCGATTTCCATTTGCCGGGTGATTTCGCGCCCGGGAGCGCAACGCCTTCTTCCTTGGCCAGCGCCATCAATTCGCTGTTCGCCTTCGAATGGTCGGTCACCATTCGATTACCGAATTTCTTCACGTCGGCGTTCTGAGCGTTCTGAGCCGCCATTTTACCCATTTCGACTTCCATCATGCCGCCCTTGGCCGCGTTCATCATGAACGTTTTATCGGCGGCGCTTAACTTACTGCCGGCCTTTGGCGCGTTTGCAGCAGGTTTTGCGGTGGGCGCGGGCCCGTTCGCGCCGGTTCTCAACGGCGGAAATTGATTCAATGCGCTGCTGGTCGTGGCCAGGCAAAGCGCTCCGACCGCCAGTGTGGCAATCGCGATTCGTGTCGTTATCAGATTTATTTTCATAAGTTTGTGCAGGTTAAAAGGATGCCGCTTCGGGCATTAGAAGTTCGTATAATGCCATGACTTTGGACGTAACTGCAAGCCGGCGATTTAGGCCACGCAATATCGACGATTTCTGCCCAGGACCCCGCTGGCTAGCCCTGCTGATCGGAGCTTTCGCCCTTTTTGATCAAGTCGCGGTAACTTTTAGCCCGGGTCCAACCGCCCGCGCTCATCGACGCTCGTGCCGATGCGTCCTTTCCCAATCTCAGCGCGGCCGCATCCAGCGGGTCGATTTCGGCGATTCGATCATAAACTTCGACTTCCTGTTCGCTTTCCCCCATCTGACGATGAAGCTGACCGAGCTCGTGCAGCAATTTTACGTCGCGCGGATTTTCTTCGAGCAACGTTCGCAGTGCGAACACGCCGATCTCCGGCCAGCCAGAAGCAACGGCCGCTTCCTTCAAAACGAGATTGGCTCGGCGATGGTAAGGTTCGTCTTCCAAAACTTTTTCGATCATCTCCACCGCGCGCTGCGGCGCTTTCTTCATTTCGCGTTGGGCTTTCATCACCGCGATCGTTGACGTCGAGATATTGAAGAAGCTTTTTTTTCCGGCCTTTTCTTTGGTCACCTCGGTGCGTCGCAAGAGCTGCCGGCCGGTTAGAAATTCTGGTTCCTGTTTCAGGATTCCCTGCAACAGCGAAATCGCGTAGCCAAAATTCTGCAGCTCCATCGCCGCCAGCGCTTTCAACCACAGCGCGCGTTGCGCTTCGTTCAGCTCTTTCTCCGTTTTAACGGCCATCTAGGGGGATTCAGCAGAGTATAGGTTGTTCTGCCTGCGGGCGTCAGTGAAAAATGTAGGGGCGAGTGCCCTCCGCGCTGCCACTGAGCTGTAAACTAAAGGCGGGCACATAATCAGCGCGCTAGCAGGGCGCGTAATCGCCCGGTTCGACTCTACAACAAATCCAGCTGCGGCTTTTCTGATTGCGGCATGCCTTTCGCTGATCTTTTCCGTTTCGGCTTTTCCTGCGCCACTGCTCCATTCGGATTTTCAAGGTGCGACAGAATCTCTTTCGCGCGATCGAGAATTTCCTTCGGCAATCCGGCCAATCGCGCGACTTGGATCCCATAACTCTTGTCCGCGCCGCCCGGAACGATTTTGCGAAGAAAGATAATCTGTTCGTTCCACTCCCGAACCGCGACGTTGAGGTTGCACACGCCTTTACGTTCAGACGCGAGTTTGGTCAGCTCATGATAATGCGTCGCAAAAAGCGTCCGGGATTTGATCTTGTCGTGTAAAAACTCCGCCACGCTCCAGGCAATGGATAATCCGTCGAACGTGGATGTTCCGCGTCCGATTTCGTCCAGAATGACCAGGCTCCGCTCGGTTGCGTTGTTCACGATGTTCGAGGTCTCGTTCATCTCGACCATGAACGTCGACTGGCCGCGCGCGAGATCGTCATTCGCGCCCACTCGCGTGAAAATCCGGTCGACCAATCCGACTTCCGCGCTCGCGGCCGGGACGAAGCTTCCTGTTTGTGCCATCAACGCAATCAATGCGACCTGGCGAATGTAAGTGGATTTGCCGGCCATGTTCGGGCCGGTCACGATCGCCAGTCGAACGGTCTCACCATCGAGCGCGGTATCGTTCGGCACGAACTTCTCTTCCACTAGATTTTGATCCAGCACCGGATGACGGCCGTCCTTGATCACGAGTCGAAGCGAATTATTTAGCGCCGGACGGCAGTAATTGAACAGGCGCGCGGTTTCCGCCAGTGAGCAAATTACATCCAGAAAGGCGATCGCTTCAGCAGTTCGTTGAATTGGGCCGAGCTCGCGGAGCGTTTCGTCGCGTAGTTTTTGGAAAAGCTCGTACTCCAGATTCCGCGCTCGCTCATCCGCGCCGAGGATCTTGCCTTCCATTTCCTTGAGTTCCGGCGTGATGAAGCGTTCCCCGCCGACGGTCGTTTGCTTTCGCGTGTAATGCTGCGGCACGCTTGCGAGGTTCGACTTGGTTACCTCGATGAAATAGCCGAATACCGAATTGTAGCGAACCTTGAGCGATTTGATCCCCGTCGTTGCGATTTCGCGTTCCTGGAGCTGACTGATCCAGTTTTTTCCATCACGCGACGCGTTTCGCAGGTCGTCAAGATCGACATCGTAACCGTCGCGGAAGATTCCGCCTTCTTTCAAGGCCAGCGGCGGATCGTCGACCAGTGCCTTGCTCAACTTTTCCGCGAGCGCCGGCATTTCGTGGATCTCGTTCTGTAGCTGTAAGGGCAGGCGTGTCGCCTGCTCGGCCGGATAGTTTGCAGCCGGCACGGCTGCCTCTACAGGGGCTGTACCGAAGGAGAGCCGGTCGAGCAGTTTTTGTAGTTCCGATTTCAATTTTGGGATTTGCTCGAGGGACGCCTTCAAAGAAACCAGGTCGCGCGCATTGCCGGATGCCTGACTCAATCGTCCGACCGCGCGCTCGACATCTCGAATCGACCCCAACTCGGACCGAATCGACGAGAGCAGATCGGGTTCTTGCAGCAAATCGGCGATCATTTGCTGGCGGCACCCCAGTTCGGTCAGAGAACGCAACGGCTGCAAAATCCAGGTGCGCAGTTTGCGCGCGCCCATCGGCGTAACCGTGCGATCGAGCGCTGCAAGCAAACTTGTGTCCCGGGCGCGGCGCGATTCCACCAACTCGAGATTGATCTGGGTTGCGGCATCCAGCAGGACGAAATCGCTCGGCGCGTCGCACTTCAGTGATCGGAGATGATCGATCTTTCGCCGGAGCTGGTGCTTCAAATAATGAACGATCGCGCCTGCGGCTGCGATTGCCTGCGGCATGTGGATGCAGCCGAATCCGTCGAGTGATTTAACTTGGAAATGCTCGCACAAAGTGAAGCTGGCGTGCTCGGGCAGGAACGCGTAGCTGTCGTAATCGAGCGCGTGATCGATTTGGCCCAACGAGTCCCGTTGTTCGGAGCTAACCAGTAATTCGGACGGCGAAACCCGCGCCAGTTGGTCCAGGAGTGATTGCCGGTCTTGAAGTTCAGTCAGTCGAAATTCGCCGGTTGTGAGATCGGCGTAGGCGAAACCGAAGGCGTCGTTGCCGGCGAAAACCGCGCCAAGGTAATTCGCACGTTTCACCTCTAAAAGATTCAGTTCGCTCACCGTTCCCGCGCTGATGATTTGGGTAATATCGCGTGAAACGATCTTTCCTGGTTGCGGTTCGCTGGTTTGGTCGCAGATCGCGACGCGCCGGCCGGCCTTGATCAATTTCGCGATGTAAGTCTGGGCGGCATGATACGGCACGCCACACATAGGGACCTGGTTGCGTTTGGTCAGGGCGACGTTGAGCAGAACGGACGCTTCCTTCGCGTCTTCGAAAAACAGTTCGTAAAAGTCGCCCAGCCGAAAGAGCAATAGCGTGTCGGCGGGAATACTTTTTCGCAGCCGCTGATATTGCTGCATCATGGGGGTGAGCGCGTCCTGCATCGGGAATATCTTAATCAGGAACCCAGGAAACCAAGAACTCAAATCCTGGATTTAGTAAACAGATCGAGGACCAATTTCTCTGAGTTCGGCATGGGCGTTAAGCGCCTTGCGCGCCGACTCGTCTCGCCGTAGCCTCGCGCGAAGGCGGAAGCCTTGCGAAGGCGGATTGGGCGTTCGACGTTAATCGCCGTGTCTGACGGATTTCAAATACGCTTCGCAACTTCGGACGATCTCGAAGTCATCAGTTGGCATCGCGTCCGAATGTTCAAGGACATGAAGGAGCTTCCGGAGGAATTGTTCGATTCATTCCGTGTCCAGTCCCTCGCGACGCTGCAACGGTCGTTTGCCGAGAGAAAGTACGTGGGGTGGCTCGCCAGCCCGAACAATGAGCCTGAAAAAATCGTAGCCGGCGCTGGAGCAGCTTTGCGTGAAGTTGCGCCCCATCCCGAACCGGATGCCGACGGCAAGTTCGACATTGTTTCCGGACGACAGGCGATCATTCAGAATGTTTTCACCGAACCCGACTGGCGACGCCGTGGTTTGGCGGCCCTCTTAATAAAGACGATCATCGACTGGACCCGCGAACAGCAGATTGAGTCAGTTGTGCTGCATGCTTCCGACGAAGGCCGCGCGGTGTATGAACGTCTTGGATTCGTCGCGACTACGGAGATGCGCCTTAATCGTTAGGATCGTACTGCGGATTAAACGGTTGCGACGGCGGAACATAATCGTCGCCTGGACGATCGGTATAAATTCGCCGGCGCGGACGCGATGGATAGATGCCGGTGTCATCGTAATGTCGTTGAAGAATGACGACCCGGCCGGATGTTAATTTCACAATGGGTCTCCCATCCGGCGTTCGGCCGATGATGCGGGCATGACCTCGGCCTTGGTAACTTGGGCCGCGATCGTAACTCTCATCGTTCGGATACGAACGAGCCGTACGCGAACTTTCTGATGTCGATCTTGTGCTCGGTGCGACCGATTTCTTTTTCGTAGTCACGGCCGACTCGGTCGATTCGGTTGACGATGATTGTTCCGCATTTTCCGTCGCCGATTGTTGATCGTCGGGGCCTGTTCCCGGCGAAGCTGGTTCAGATGGTTTGGTTGCCGATGCAGTTTGACTGCTCGCCACAGACGCAGGTGGCGGTGTCTCGGCCGCGTTCGTCGCCTGGGTTTGCTCGTCGCTTGGTTTTTGATTCGCATCCGCGATCGCCGGCGGCGGCGAACTTTCGATCGGTTGATTTGCCGTTACCGGAGCGGCAGCCGATGGGAAGGCGAATTTCCCCGCGTCGGGAACTCCAATTGGAACGCCGATTTTCTCGGTGCCCCGCAGATATGGAATCTTGTCGTGGAAGAAGTATTCAGCGGCTGCCGCCCCGGCAATGAGAAGAACCGCGACGGCGGCAAATCCACGCAAGACCTGCGCGAGCAGCGAAACTGGTTCCTTCGATTTTGGTTTTCTCGCGACCACGGAGGCCAGTGGAAGCCCCAGCTTGCGGCCGATCGCCTGGCGTCGTTCGATTTTCGTCAGGCAATCGCACATTTCCTTTTCCAGCGCGACCGGATCGTGCGGACGGTTTTGCGGATTCTCGCGCAACAACGAAACCAGCAGGTTGTGCAGCGGCTTTGGCGCGCGCCGGAGCTCCGGCAACCGTCGGATCCGCAAACGCGCTTTCATCCCGGTGACTGCCAACGGCGCGGCGCCAGTAAGTAGAAAACAAATCGTCGCGCCGAGCGAATACATTTCCGATTCGAAATTGATTTCACCGCCCGCACGTTGTTTGGGGCTGGCGAACTGTGCCAAGATCGAAGGCGCGATCTCCGGGGCTTCGTTGCTGTCGGAATGTAATTCGAGCCCGGCGAGGCCGAAATTCAGAAGTTTGACGAATGGCCAGCCGCCGCTCGGCGATTCTCCCGGCACAATCATCAGGTTCGACGGTTGAACGGCGCGGTGCGTTAGATTGAAATACCCTGCTGCGCCCAGCGCTCGCACCACTTGCAGTCCAACGCGCAACGCCGCGTCGGCCGGCATTGGCCCGTTCTCGACGATCCATGCATCCGCGGTTTCGCCCTCGAAATATTCCGAGACTAGCGCGAAGTAATCGTTCTCGATGCCGACGGCCAGTGTCTTCGCGATGTTGACGTGGTCCAGTTTTTCCGCGGTCTCGGCGCGTTCTTTGAGTTGGGCGAGCTTTTCCGGTTCCACCGTTGCTTTCGGAATCAGTTGTAAACGAACCGGCTCATGCGAGCGGGAGTCGATCGCCTTGTAATTGATGGCCGCGCCGGTCCGGCTGACTTCCCGGCCTGCTTCGCCCGTGCAGATGCGGTAATGCTCGAAAAAAGTCGTGGGTTCCATGGCAGCAATGACCCAACTGGCAGGGTATTAACAATCGTAGCGCCAGCCGAGTTGCGCGAGACTTTTCTCGGGGTCGTATCTAGACATTCAACATTTCAACCGGAGGCCGCAACGCAGACTCGCTGAAATACTCAGCGTGCGGTCTGGGAACTCGGTGCGCGGGGCTCAACTACTCAACGTCCAAACCCCTCAACTCCTCAACCTCTTCTCAGCCCCGTGCCATGCGCATACCCAGCCTGACGATCGCCTGGATCAACTGCGGATACCTCAGCCATGCTTTCAACGCCGACTGGGCGAAATCTTCGTCGGCCGCCAGATGCGGATTCGGATTAGCCTCGATGAAATACGGTTTGTTGTCGGCGGTAAGCCGCAGATCGATGCGCGCATAACCGTCGATTGTGAGCAACCGATAAATGTCTTTGCAAATTTTCTCGATCTCTTTCACCAGGGCCGCGTCGAGATTTTCTGCGAACTGTCCCTCGAGTCCCCACCGTTTTCGATATTTCTCGTCCCATTTCGCTTTGTAGGTGGCGATCCGCGGCTCGTTAGGCGGCACTTCGCGGAACATCAATTCGCGCATCGGGAATACGGTCAGCCGGGTGTTGCCCATGATGCTCACATAAAGTTCGCGGCCCTCGATGTACTCCTCGGCGATCGCGTCGCTGCTGTATTTCTCGTGAACGAAACCGACCCGCTCGCGGAAACTCTCGTCAGTTTCGACAAAGGACGCCCGTGAAATTCCGTAGGACGCTTCCTCTTTTACCGGCTTTACCAAGATCGGAAACTTCAGCTTCCTCGGCCCACCGATTCGTTGGCCGCGCGGGATGACCACGAAATTGGGCGTTAGGATTCCGTGATGGCCGAGAATCTTCTTTGAGATGCCTTTATGTTTGCAAAGGGTCATTCCGGTCGAACCGCAACCGGTGAACGGCACGCCTTGCATCTCGAGAAGTGAGACGATGTTCTGGTCGAACCCGGGGTTGTTTTTGAATTGCTCGACCAGGTTGAACAGCACGTCCGGCTGAAAGCTTTCCATCTTTTGCCGGACAAGATCGACGTCATCGAAGATGGCGAGATGCTCGGGGATGTGACCGAGCTCTTTGAGCGCGGACATCACGTTCGCCTCGGTTTGCCAGTCCTCGGTCTTCATTTCCTCGCTCAAATCGGCGTCGATCGGCGTTGGCTGCACGCCGTCGAACAGGACCAGGACTTTGAGTTTCTTTTTCACGCTCGCTATTTGGTGCGTTTGAATTTGCCGGTGAACAAATAATTCATCACCAGGGTTGTCAGGTAGGAAGCCACGCGAAAATCCTGCTGCGGATCGTCGTTCTGCACCCGCAAGCCGAGCTCGTCGCTCCGATCGATCAAGCGGGCGAGCAGTTTGTTCACTCGGAACTTTTTCTCGTTCGTAAATTGCGCAACCGAGTTCATCAATCGTCGCCGCCTCTGCCGGAGATAACTGCTCGCTTTGATCCCGGTTGGCGCCGAAAACAACTGTCGAAGATCGACATCGTAGAAGCCGGGATACTGTTCTTCGTAAAGTTTCCGTTTCCGCGCGTAATAAGTCTTCAGCTTTACGTTGAGAAAATTGTAATCGGCCACGCGATACTTCAGCATGAGCGTCGGCGGTTTGCCGGCGAGCGATTTCATCAGCTCGTCGACGTACTCGAGCTTTTGCAGCGCTTTCCAGCCGGCGTAACGTTTTCGCCAGTCGAAATCCGGCGTCAGCCAGATCGCGAACGTCTCGGCGAAATCTTCGTCCGGATGCGCCTGCGCGTACCAATCGTCCAGATGCATTACGTAGCTGCGGCTGAACGGGCGTGGCCGATAAAAACTTGGCGTTTCCTCGTTCGACGTTTGCCCGAAAAGTTGTTGCCATCGTTTTTTTCGGGTAAGCCGGTAGGCGTACATGTAGGCGTGACCGGCCTCGTGCCGCATCAGTTTCATGAACCACTCCGGCGTTTCGCCTTCCACTTCGAGCATCATCGATCGCTCCAGCGCGCGGAGCCGATCGTGCACCAGGAAAAACGGAACGAAGATCGCCGGGATCCCGATCGGTACAAACCATTCATCGCCGATGTGGGTTGGGGGATGAAACGCGAGCCCCTTCGCCGACAGCTCATTATATAGTTGCTGGATCAGTGGCTGGAGTGGCGTGTCCTCAAGCCGCAATTCGAGTTTCGAAATGCGGCGCTCGAGAAGTTCTTCGTCGCTCAGAGACGCCCAGTCCGCGGTTTCCATTCGGGAATAGTCTTAGGCTTTTTGCCTGAACCTCTCAATGTCTCTTCTTTCTTCGGCTACTCGGTCAGGGTTTCTACTGCTGGGCGTCGTGTTCGAGCGCATTGCCGACGATCAGCCCGTCGCCGACGCGATGATGTGATCGTTTGACAAATCGCCGAACTCGTCGATAGAGAGGGCCCGTTCGCCGCGGCGAATGGTCGTCAGAAGTCCGCGCGCTCCCCGAAGACTGGCGCGCCGGGGCTGTTCCGAACCGAAATAAAAGCCGCATTCCTGCGGCTTTCGGCACGAAAACAGCGTACTCCACCCGAAGACTCGACAACATCGGAGTAACGCTTGGGACACCATGAAACTATCTTACACGATCTTATTTTTGTTATTGCTAGCGACGACCGTTTTCGCGCGCGAGGAGTCGGTCCTTGCCCGCGTGACCAGTTATTGGGCAGGTGAGGGGTCTAAATTTGCCAGCACCGGCCGACGACTGCGCCCCGGGCATTGCGCTGTCGATCCGAAACGAATTCCGTACGGGAGCAAAGTCGTTTTTCCTGATGCAGTCTGCACCGCGGTTGATACAGGAACGGCGGTTGTCAGTCGCAAAGCCGCGCGTTTATGCGGACGGACTGCAAGCCAACTCAAGGCCATCGTGGTCGACCGATTTTTTGATACGAAACAAGAAGCGAAGGAGTGGTCGAACGCGCATTCCGAATTCATGGTGCTGCGAGTTGTTCCAGCCGGTTCGGCTCAGAACTGAGAGCGCCGTAGCCGATTACAAGACTTTTCCAGCGGTGATGACGTAGTCGTCAAAATATTCATAATCGCTTCTCTCACTACCAGAGCGACTTACGACTGAAGGCGCACCGACTTATTAGACAGGCACGCAAACGGCTGCTAAATAGATAGAGATGAATTTGATCGACGCGCCGATTCGCGCTGCCCGTTTGGTCGGGCAGGTCGCATAAAGGCCCGGTCGATCTCGCCAAGTTGGAGCCCGCACTTTCGCGGCACCCCAGTGGTCGAATCTCAAACCACGCGCGGGTTTTTGCGCCGGTATCCCGAACCGCATTCGGGAATAACCCTTAACAATTTTAGAAATTTATGAAACCAACAACTCAAATCAGTCACAACGGGAACTCAAGGTTTCCGTTAACCGATTACGATTATCAGCCGACCGCGGATGGACAGAACGTCCCCGGTCGATCAATCGCGAAGCGGACCGGTTTTCACAAACTAAGCAGCGACTTCATCGGCACAGAAATGGTCCGCGATTTTGCCGTGGAATTTTCAGCGTTCACGGTGATCGCGGCCTTGTCGGCCTGGCCAATCGTTTTGAGCATCGTGGCCGTGGCCCGACTGCTTTGGGGTTAAGCGGGAACGTTGTGCGGCCGACACGGCCGCCACTACAACTCAGTGAGCAGGACCAAAATTAAGCGTTTTCGTGTCGGATTCGGCAGGGAACTAGCTGCTTTAGAGCCGATGAAATCAGCATCTGGATCCCACAAACACCTCAGTTTTCACCGGTTGAGCGGTGCATTTTTCGGCGGCGAAGCGGTTCGCCATGAGGTCACCGATTTCTTGCTCTTCACGCTGATCGCGGGACTCTGCGCCTGGCCCATTGTGTCGATGGCAATGGCGATTGCTCACGTGATCGGCTAAGTCGACACGCGCTTCGCGTTCGCCATTTGATTATCTGCTTCATCCCTCATCGCTTATTGTTCATCCTTTAAGCGATGAGGGCGAAGCTACTTTTCGTGATCGAGGTGCTCGTCATCGCGACGATCTTTCATCTCGATTACCTCGGTCTCCTTCCGGTCAGCAAAACGCCGTATCTTTTTCTTCTCGGCTGGATCTCGATCCGATTGCGCGGACTTCGTTGGAAAGACGTTGGTCTCAAACGCCAGCCATTTTTAAAACTTCTCGCGTTGGGCATCGTTGTTGGCGTCGCGATGGAAGCGCTCGAACTCTTCGCAACCCAACCGTTCCTGACGCGGATTCTCGGTCAAGCGCCCGATCTGCACGAATACCGGCTGCTCGTCGGAAACTGGAAAATATTGATTCTCGGGATCGCGTTGGCTTGGTTGCTCGCTGCATTCGGTGAGGAATGTGTCTATCGCGGATATCTTACAAACCGCGTCGCAGAAATTTTCGGCGCGTCGAAGAACGCCTGGATGATCGCGGCGATCCTGGTCACCCTGCTCTTCGGGCTCGCTCATTTCCCGCAAGGTCCCACTGGAATTATCGAAAACATTATCGACGGCGCGATTCTGGCCGCGATGTATTTCGCCACTGGCCGAAACCTCTGGGCGCCGATCGTCGCTCACGGCATTCAAGACACCATCGACGTGCTTCTTATTTATCTTGGTTGGTATCCGGGCTTTCAGCAGTCAGTCGGATTACCGGCCTGACATTTCACGGCGGTTATCGCCTTAGTCGCCAGCTTTTGTTCCGAAAACGAACAGAAAAATCCCATTTGCGGGACGATCAGAGAATTGCAACGAAAAGCCGGTGTGATGTAAACGGTTAGTAGGCTGTCCTTTGTGTCTAAGAATTCTCTTTGGCATATGGTTTGCATGCTGATTTGACGCGGGCACTCCTCTGCCCGTTCGTCTTCAACCTACAAAATGCTAAAACGTACTGCAGTCACGCTCCTAGCGGCTGCGCTTCTCGCGCCGGCCGTATTCACTCAGGAAATGCCAGCGACCGTTCCAACATTGGACGAATTGGTCGCGAAAAATATCGAAGCGAAAGGTGGCGCGCAGCCCGTGCACGCGCTGCAATCGCTTCGGCGCACCGGCGCCATGCTGGTGAACGAAGGCAAGATTCGACTCGCCTATACTCAAATCAAAAAGCGCCCGCTCGAAGTACGGACGCAAGCGACCTTGCAGGGAATGACAGCAGTGCAGGCGTTCGACGGCAAGGAAGGCTGGCAGATTTCCCCGTTCCAAGGCCGCAAAGATCCTGAGCGAATGTCGGGGGATGACGTGAAGGCTTTGATGGAAGATGCCGAGATGGATGGGCCATTGGTCGATTGGAAAGAAAAAGGAAGCACGATCGAATATCTCGGCACCGAAGATGTCGATGGAACACAGGCCTACAAAATCAAGGTCACGCGCAAAAACGGGGACGTGAATTTTGTTTATCTCGATCCGGATCATTTTCTCGAGATCCGGATTTTGACGCAACGCATTCAGCAAGGCGCGCTGGTCGAAACGGAAACCGATCTGGGCGACTACGAAAAGATTAACGGCGTGTTCGTCCCATTTTCAATCGAGGCTGGGAGCAAAGGCGACTCGGACAAACAAAAGATCGTAATCGACAAGGCGGAAGGAAATACGCCGGTCGACGATGCAATTTTCCATTTTCCAACAACTCCGGCGAAATAATTCACTCTCATGCGTTCCTTAAAATTTCTTGTAACGATTGTATGTTGCGGTTCGGCGTTCGCGCAGCAACAGGCTTCGGCCCCGTTTAATTCAGCAACCATTTCCGGTCTCGGCGCCCGCAACATCGGTTCGGCGGCGATGAGCGGCCGCATCTCTGCCATCGCCGGCGCGCGCGAACCGTCGGGAAAAATCACTCTCTTTGTCGGCGCGGCCAGCGGCGGCATTTGGAAGTCGGACGACCAGGGAACGCGTTATCGTCCGGTGTTTGATGAGCAAGCGGTGCAATCGATCGGTGCGATTGCGCTCGATCCAAAAAATTCGAAGAACGTCTGGGTTGGCACGGGGGAGTCGTGGACACGCAACAGCGTCTCGATCGGCGACGGCATTTACAAATCGACCGATGGTGGCGAAACCTGGACCCATGCCGGGTTGAACAAATCGGAGCGCATCTCGAAGATTCGGGTTAGCTCGAACAACAGCGACACGGTTTACGCCTGCGTGCCGGGCGCTTTGTGGAGCGATTCGCCGGACCGAGGTTTGTACAAAACGACCGACGGCGGCAAGACCTGGACCCTGGTTCTGAAGGGCGCGAACCTTTCCACCGGCTGCACCGATCTCGCGATCGACCCGGCGAATCCGGAGACAATGTTCGCGTGCATGTGGGATTTTCGCCGGAAAGGATGGGAATATCGTTCCGGCGGCGACGGCCCGGACAAGCCATCTGCGAGCGGATTGTTCCGATCGAGCGACGGCGGCAGTACCTGGACAGAGGTTACGCCGGACAAGAACAAAGGGTTCCCAAAAAAGCCGTACGGCCGCCTTGCCGTGGCGATTGCGCCTTCGAATGCGGAACGGATCTATTGTTTTGTCGAGTCGCCGAACAGCGCGCTGTTTGTTTCTGATGACGGTGGCGCAACCTGGCAGGAGCGCGACAAAAGCCAGTGGATGGTTTGGCGTCCGTTCTACTTCGCGAACCTGATTGTCGATCCAAAAAATCCGGACCGCGTATTCAAGACTGACGGCGCACTGATTCTTAGCGAGGACGGCGGGAAAAGTTTCTCGGTGGTCGGTGGTTTTAACGGCGCGCACGGCGACGTGCACGATGTTTGGATCGATTCGACCAATCCGGAAACGGTGTTCAGCGGAGACGACGGCGGAATGTGGTATTCCTACAACGGCGGAAGCAAATGGTGGAAAGCCGACAATTTGCCGGTGTCGCAGTTCTATCACGTCAGCCTTGACGATAACGACCCGTACCAGGTCTACGGCGGACTACAGGACAACGCCTCGTGGGTCGGACAATCCCAATATCCCGGGGGCATCACGAATCATCAGTGGGAAAACATGTACAATGGCGACGGTTTCTGGATGTTTCCCGATCCGTCAGATCCCGATTATCTCTACGCCGAGTATCAGGGCGGTAACATTGGCCGGGTGAATCGGCACACCCATGAAGCGCGCAACATTCAGCCGACCGCGAATTACAAAGAGAAGTTGCGTTGGAATTGGAACACACCGATTGCGCTCTCGCCTAACGACAAAGGAACTATCTACATCGGCGCGCAATTCTTGTTCCGGTCGCGGGATCACGGCCAGAGTTGGGAACGGATTTCGCCCGATCTGACCACGAACGATCCGCTAAAACAAAAACAGGAACAATCCGGCGGTGTGACGATCGACAATTCGTCGGCTGAAATGCACACCACGATTTATTCGATCAGCGAATCGCCCAAGGACAAGAATTTGATCTGGGTCGGCACCGACGACGGAAATGTTCAGCTTACGCGCGACAACGGAAAAACCTGGACCAACATGGTTGGCAATGTTCCCGGTTTGCCGAAGAATTCGTGGGTGAGTTGGGTCCAGGCGAGCAACTTCGACGCCGGGAGTGCTTACGCGACGTTCGATCGGCATACGTTCGGTGACATGGCGCCGTACGTGTTCAAAACAACCGATTATGGCAAGTCCTGGACGCCGCTAGTTACGCCTAACGACTCAAAAACTGTTCGTGGTTACGCCCACGTGGTCAAAGAAGATCTCGTCAAACCCGATTTGCTGTTTGTCGGCACTGAGTTTGGACTTTGGGTGTCGATCGACGGCGGAAAAAACTGGGCCCAATTCAAAGGTAACCATTTCCCAGCGGTCGCAGTGCGTGATCTCGCGGTTCAACCGCGCGATAACGACCTCGTGCTGGCGACGCACGGTCGCGGCATCTGGATCATCGATGACATCACGCCCTGGCGCGCATTGACTCCGGAAATCCTGTCGCAGGAAGTGGCGTTTGTTTCGGCGCGCCCGGTGCAGGAGCGGATTGAAGGGAACGGCGGTTGGGCGAATGGCGCTGCTATGTTCGTCGGCGACAATCCGCCCGACGCCGCAGTGATCAACTATTACCAGCGCGAACGCCATCTTTACGGGAAACTGAAAATCGAAGTGCTCGATTCCACCGGCCGGGTGCTGGATGAAGTTCCGGCAAGCAAGCGGCCGGGATTGAACCGCGTGATGTGGACCATGCGCGAGAAACCGCCGCGGGTTCCGCCGGCGGCGCAGATCGCTTTTGCCGGTGTGCAAGGAGTCCGGTTTGGGCCGGGCGAGTACACAGTTCGGTTGACCAAGAACGGAAAGGCTTACGAGACCAAGTTCACTGTTGGTCTCGATCCACGCGCGAAATTCAGTGAAGCGGACAAGAAAGCGCAATTCGACGCGGCAATGAAAGTCCGCGCGTTGTTCGACGACGAGAGCGCGTTAATGGACCGCATTCTGTTCTTGCGGCGCGAAGTCGGAAAAATGACTACGGCACTGCCGCAGAACGATCCGCTGCACAAGAATGTGAAGGATTTCGACGGCAAGATTGAGGCGGTGCGAAAGAAAATCGTGGCCACGACTGAAGGCGGCGCGATCACCGGCGAAGAACGGATTCGCGAACACACCGACCAACTTTATGGCGCGTTGCTGAGTTACGAAGGCAAACCTGGCGATTATCACCTCGCTTACATCGACACGCTCAGGCGCGAGCTCGATGATGTGAACAAAGATTTCGACCAACTGTTGGCCAAAGATTTGCCGGCGTTGAACCAAACGCTCAAGGGCAAAGGCAAACAGCAGATCGCACCGCCGCCCGCGAAGGTTGGGGTGAATGAAGAATCGCCTGTTTCCGGTGGAAGCTTCCCGGGATCAAACGATCCGGATGAAGTCGGCGTGCCCGCACTGTTACCGGCGAATTTCCGCATCCTCCATTGATCTTCCAAGATAAGCAAAATCCGTCCAACATTGACATAGCGATAGATTCGCGGTTCAGAGTTAGCTCGTGAGCCGGGTCCTGATTGCCGATGACCAGCGCGACGTGCTGGAAGCGCTGAGGATTTTGCTCAAGGGCGAGGGGCACCAGACCGAGTCGGTCACGTCGATCAGCGGAATTTTCAAAGCGCTTCAGCAACGCGACTACGCGTTGTTGATGATGGATCTGAATTACACGCGCGACACGACGTCCGGCCAGGAAGGCCTCGAAGTGATTCCGAAAATCCAGGCCCTGGACAATACCTTGCCGATTGTGGTGATGACGGCGTGGGCGACGATCGATCTCGCGGTTGAAGCGATGAAACGGGGTGCCCGCGATTTTGTGCCCAAACCGTGGGACAACGAGCGGTTGCTCACAATTGTGCGGACGCAGATCGAGCTCGGCAGCGCGTTGCGCAAAGGCCGGAAACTGGAAGCCGCGAACAAACTTCTGGGCGGTAATGTTCCGAACCTGATTGCGGACGCGCCGTCGATGCGGCCGGTGATAGAAATGATCCAACGGGTGGCGCCGTCGGACGCCAACGTGCTGATCACCGGCGAGAACGGCACCGGAAAAAGTCTGATCGCGCAAGCGTTGCATGCGCTTTCGCCTCGCGCTTCGCACAGCATGATCACCGTGAACATGGGAGGCCTGTCGGAAACGCTGTTCGAGAGCGAGCTGTTCGGTCACGTCAAAGGCGCGTTCACCGATGCCAAGACCGATCGCGCCGGTCGGTTCGAGTTGGCGGACGAAAGCTCGCTCTTCATGGACGAGATCGCGAACATTCCGCTCAACCAACAGGCGAAACTGTTGCGCGTCATTGAGGGCGGCGAATTCGAGCGGGTCGGTTCGTCGAAAACGTTGCACGCGAACGTGCGAATCATCTCCGCGACAAACGCGAACCTGGCGGACGAAGTCGCTGCCGGAAGATTCCGACAGGATCTGCTATTTCGACTGAACACGATTGAGATTGGCCTTCCGCCGTTGCGCGACCGGCGCGAAGACATCATTCCTTTGGCCAACAATTTTCTGCGAATGCATGCGCAGCGGTATCGGAAGGACCTCGGCGGTTTCGACGAAACCGCACGCGATCGATTGATGCAACACTCGTATCCCGGAAACGTGCGTGAGCTCGACCACGTGATTGAGCGCGCGGTGTTGATGGCGCGTGGCTCGCAGATCAAAGCAGCCGACCTTGGCCTAACGACTGCTGGCGGTGAATCAAAGAGTCTGGAAGACATGAGCCTTGAAGAAGTCGAAGCGTTTTTGATCAAGAAAGCGCTCGCTCGAAACAACGGGAACGCGCGCAAAGCGGCGGAATCGCTGGGACTAAGCCGGAGCGCGTTTTACCGGCGTCTACAGCAATACGGTCTCTGATGCCGCGTAAACCGAAAGATCGGTATCGGTTTTCGCACCAGGGCAAGTTGACGTGGCTGATCCTTGGCGCGGTCGGACCTGCGATCGTTGTAGCGATGTCGATCCTGTGGTTCGGGAATTACACTGGCAAAGTCCAGTGGACGCTCACGCTCGTTATTTTTGTTTTCGTGATCACGTTCATTTCGGCTGCGCGCGATCACGTGATTCATCCGCTGCAAACGATGAGCAATTTGCTGGCGGCGTTGCGGGAGGGCGACTACTCGATCCGGGCCCGGGGCGCGCGAGCGGACGACGCCCTTGGCGAAGTGTTGCTTGAGGTGAACACGCTCGGCGAGACGTTGCGCGTACAACGTCTTGGCGCGTTCGAAGCCACAGCATTGTTGCGCACGATCATGGCCGAAATCGAAGTTTCGGTCTTCACGTTCGATCCCGACCGGCGATTGCGCCTGGTGAATCGCGCAGGCGAAGATTTGCTCGGTCAGCCAATCGACAAACTTCTAGGCCGAACGGCGAAGGATCTCGATCTCGAAGAAGTGTACGACGTCGATCAAGACGAGCCGCTGACAATGTCGTTTCCCGGTGGCTCGGGGCGATGGCGGGTAGGGCGCAGCACTTTTCGAGAACGCGGTCTGCCGCATGATCTTATTGTCCTCACGGATTTGAGCCGCACCCTCCGCGAAGAAGAACGGCGTGCCTGGCAACGACTCGTTCGCGTGCTCGGCCACGAAATGAACAACTCGCTCGCGCCGATCAAGTCATTGGCCGGCAGCCTGGAAAACCTGTTGCGGCGCGAACCCATGCCGAAGGATTGGAAAGACGATGCCGAAAGCGGGTTGAAATCGATTGCCTCGCGGGCCGATTCGCTGAGCCGGTTCATGCAAGCATACACGCGCCTGGCGAAACTTCCGCCTCCGCAAATGGAGGAGGTCGATCTTGGGGAACTGGTCCAACGAGTTGTGAATTTGGAGCCGCGACTAAAAGTCCAAATCGTGTTCGGACCGAAGCTGCAGATTCGCGCGGACGCGGCGCAAATCGAGCAAGTGCTCATCAATCTCGTGCACAACGCGGTCGATGCGTCGCTGGAAACAAACGGCTCGGTGACGATTCGCTGGCGGGAATCGGGCGATTATGTGGAGGTGCTTATTACGGATGAAGGTCCGGGAATCATGAACCCGACCAACCTTTTCGTTCCGTTTTTCACCACGAAACCCGAGGGATCCGGAATCGGACTCACCTTGAGCCGGCAAATCGCGGAAGCGCACGATGGAACAGTGAGCCTGGCGAATCGTAACGAGCGCACCGGGGCGGAAGCGGTGCTGCGTTTGCCGCGATAGAAGGTAGCGGCGATTGACCTCAATCGCCATGGCGCTTCGGTGAAGAGCCGCTACCAATATTCTGTCCCAGATTCGGGACGGTTTTGTCCCACGAGCGAAGCACTTCGCGGTTATTCAAAAAATCGCTAATAAGTTTTAACTGCTGATTATCAATGACTTACGACTTTGTTTCGAGCCGTGGCATGGGCATTGCAATAGGGAGTTGGTGAAATGAAAAAACTTTTGAATCCAGCGAGCGGCCGAAACGCTTCTCATTAGAGACGAAAGGGAGAAAGGAATTATGAAACCAACCATCCACACCAACACGAACGCGCGGAAATTCCCGTTCGTTGATTATCAATATCAAGCATCGAGTCTGGAAAATTTGACGGGCCGCTGCGCAAAGTTGTCGAATTCTTTTCGCGACATCAGCCGCGATTACTTCGAAACTGAAGAGAACCAGGATTTTCTGAGCAACGCTGCGATTTTCGTCGCGTTGATCGGATCTGCCCTGATTCCGATTGCCGCGAGTGCATCGGCGATGATCCAGCTTGTCCGCACGTTGCCGTTGTTCTAATCACGCCGTGACAACCCCACAGGCACAACCAGACGAAGATCATACGATCGTGCGGCCGAGCGGATTTACGTCGAGCCTTTCTTCGATGGACGTTCCGCGAAAAGGCATAGCGGCGAAGAAGCGCAAGCGCCGCATCATGATCATTGCGGCGAGCGCAATTGGTTTGATTTTGGCAACGTTCGCCTTGTCGCGATTGAAACCGGCCGCCCCGAGTGTGGACCGTTCCAGCGTGTGGATCGACACGGTGAAGCGCGGACCAATGGTCCGTCAGGTTCGCGGACTGGGCACATTGGTTCCGGAAGAATTTCGCTGGCTTCCCGCGACGACGGAAGCAAGCGTCGAGAAAATTTTGATCTGGCCGGGAACAAAAGTCGAATCCGGTGACGTTATACTGGAGTTGACCAGTCCGGAATTAGAACAAAGCGCGCACGAAGCGGAGTCGAAAGCGAAGGGTGCGGAGGCCGAGCTTGCGACGGAGAAAGCGACTTTGCAGCGCGAGTTACTCGATCAGGAATCGAAAACTGCCGTGGCGCATTCGGCTTACGAGCAGGCGAAAATGGAACGTCAAACCAACGATCAACTGGCGAAGAACGGCCTGGTTGCGGACCTCGTTTACAAAACTTCGAGGATCAAGGAAGAGGAATGTAAGAAGAGCGATGAGATTGAGGAGAAACGATTGGCGTTCTCGCGCGATTCGATTGAGCCACAACTCGCCTCCAAGCAGGCGGCAGTCGATCAAGCCAACCAATTGGCGAAGCTTAAGCTCGATCAAGTTGAAGGACTTCATGTGAAAGCCGGAATGTCCGGCGTGTTGCAAGCGTTGCCCGTGCAGGTCGGTCAACGGCTGAAGCCAGGGGACAATCTAGCGCGCGTGGCCGACCCGTCGAAGCTCAAGGCGCAGATTAAGATCGCGGAGACCCAGGCAAAAGATATTCAACCGGGCCAGCAGGCGATCATCGATACGCGCAACGGCGTTGTGAAAGGTCACGTGAAACGGGTGGACCCGGCGGTCGAGCAGGGAACAGTGACCGTGGACGTCGCGTTCGATGAAGAATTGCCGAAAGGCGCGCGGCCGGATTTGAGCGTTGATGGGACGATCGAGCTCGAGCGGCTGGACAACGTTGTTTTCGTCGGCCGGCCGGCGTTCGGTCAGGAAAACAACACCGTCGGCATGTTCAAACTCGTGCCGGGCAGCAGTGACGCGGTGCGCACGCCGGTGAAACTCGGCAAGAGCTCGGTGAACACCATTGAAATTCTCAGCGGCCTGAATCCCGGCGATCAGGTCATTCTCTCCGATACGAGCGCGTGGGATTCGCACGAGCGAATTCGCCTTAACTAGTTTTCAGCAATCCGAAATCAGAAACCCAACCATGACATCAACCCAAGTTAATCCACACAAATCAACTTCCGGTGGAAACGGCACGACCCCGTTGATCCGGCTCAACTCGGTCACCAAAGTGTTTCTCACCGATGAAGTGGAGACGCACGCGTTGTCCGGCATTCATCTCGATATTCGCGATGGCGAATACATTTCGATCGCGGGGCCCTCGGGCTGCGGCAAATCGACGTTATTGTCCATCCTCGGCTTGCTGGACACTCCGTCGGACGGGAGTTACGCGCTCAAAGGGCACGAGGTTGCGAATCTTTCGTTCGCGGACCGCGCTCGAATTCGCAATCGCGAGATTGGTTTCATTTTCCAAAGCTTCAATCTGATCGGCGACCTCACGGTTTTCGAAAACGTCGAATTGCCGTTGACCTATCGCGGAATGAGCTCGGGCGACAGAAAAACTCTGGTTACCCAGGCACTCGATCGCGTTGGGATGGCGCATCGGGCGAAACATTTGCCGAGTCAGCTATCGGGTGGTCAACAGCAGCGCGTGGCGGTTGCGCGCGCGCTTGCCGGCAAACCGGCAATCCTGCTCGCGGACGAGCCGACTGGAAACCTCGACTCTCGCAACGGTGAAGCGGTCATGAACCTGTTGAAAGAACTGCACGCCGGCGGCGCGACCATCTGCATGGTCACGCACGACGAGCGATTCGCACAGCATGCCGATCGCACTGTGCATTTGTTCGACGGTCGAGTGGTGGAGGACAGCCGCGTCGCGGCCTAGCGAATGTAGAACCGACAACAACCAGCGAATATGCTGAGCGAAATCAAAGTGGCGCTGCGGGGCCTGGCAAAAAGCCCCGGCTTCACTGCAATCGCGATAGCAACGCTGGCGTTGGCGATTGGCGCGAACAGCGCCGTCTTTAGCCTGATCAACGCATTGCTGGTCCGGCCGCTGCCGTATCAGGAACCTTCCCGAATCGCCTTAATCTGGGAACAATTCGCAACCCAGGGACTCGATCGCATCCCGTGTGCGCCGCCAGAGTTTCTCGATTTGGAAAAAGAATTCCAAAGCGGCACCGGGCTTGCGGCGTTTAACTACCAGACATTCAATCTCGGCGGCGGCGATGTTCCGGAACGCATTTCCGGCGCGGTAGTATCGCCGTCATTGTTTCCGTTGCTCGGAGTTGAGCCGATCAAAGGACGAACGTTCGCGCGAGAAGAACAAGGCGAGGGTCATGACGATGTCATCGTGATCAGCGAACGGCTCTGGCAGCGCCGTTTCAATTCCGATCCGATGCTCGTTGGAAGAACGCTTCTCTTAAACGGTCGCAGTTACACGGTGATCGGGATCATGCCGACGAAATTTGAATTTCCGATTCCGATTTTTGGTCTTCAGGGCAATCAATTCGCCGAGCGCGTCGATATTTGGAAACCTATCGCGTTTACGCCGCTTGAATTAAAGGAGCGCGGCTCGCGCAGTTACGGTTTGATCACCCGTTTGCGACCAGGCGTGTCGTTCGCCAAGGCGCAAGCGGAGCTCGACACAATCATTTCACACTGGATCCAAACCTATCGCGACAATTACAACGGCGGCGGTTTTGGCGCCAAAATCTATGGGTTGCATGATCAGGTCGTTGGCGGAATGCGGACTGGTCTCGCGATCTTATTCGGAGCAGTTGTTTTTGTCTTACTGATCGCCTGCGCAAATCTCGCGACGATGCTGTTGGCGCGGGCGAGCGCGCGCGAGCGAGAAATGGCGATCCGAGTCGCGCTCGGGGCGGGGCGCTGGCAGTTGCTCCGACAACTCCTGACTGAAAGTGTGTTGCTAGCTCTGGCCGGCGCGTTTGCCGGATCTTTGCTTTCGATTTGGGGGCTTGAATTGTTAAAGGGAATCGGCGCCCGCACGATTCCGCGGCTGGCGGAGGTAAATGTCGATCTTACCGTGTTGGGTGTGACAGCTATCGTCGCCGTTGGCACCGGAATTTTGTTCGGCTTGATTCCGGGGTTGGCAAGCGCCAAGCCTGAATTAACTGAAGCGTTGAAGGAAGGCGGACGCTCTTCAACTACGGGCACCCGGACCAATCAGGTCCGCAATTCACTCGTTGTTGCCGAGATCGCGCTGGCGCTGGTGTTGCTCGTCGGCGCCGGGCTTTTGCTAAAGAGCTACGCGCGAGTCCAAAACATCGATCCTGGTTTCGATCGCAAAAACATTCTCACGGCAGAGATCGATCTTTCGGAAACGAAATATCCGCAGCGGGGCCGCGCCGATTACAACAAGGGTGCTGCGATGGTGAATTTCTGGAATGAAGTATTGCGGCGCGTCCAACAGTTGCCAGGAGTTGAAACGGCTGGTTTGACGATCGTTTTGCCATTGAGCGGCTCGAACACTGATTCTTCGTTTGCAATCGAAGGCCGGGTGAGGCGTCCAAACGAGCCGGGTCCCGACGAAGAGCTGCGCATTATTACGTCGGATTATTTCCGAGTCCTCAAAACGTCGCTGCTGCGCGGGCGATTTTTTGCCGAATCGGACAACGCCGACGCGCCGGGCGTGGTCATCATTAATGACGCGCTTGCCAAGAAATATTGGCCGAATGAGGACGCAGTTGGAAAGCGAATTACGTTTAGCGACACGCGGAAACCGGATCCGAAGTGGCTGACAAGTGTCGGAGTCGTTCGAAGCATTCGCCATCGCGGTTTGGATGTCGAGCCTGCGCCGGAATATTATTTGCCGCTGGCCCAGAGCGCGCAGAGCGACATGATCCTGACAGCGCGGAGCACGCAGGACCCGCGCGGCCTCGCTTCCGCGATTCGTCGCGAAATTCAATCGATCGATCCCGATCAACCGATAGCGAATGTACGCACGCTGGAAAATGTCACCGCCGATTCGGTTGCACCGCGAAGGATGTCGATGGTGCTGCTTGGGGCGTTTGCCGGGATCGCCTTGTTGCTGGCGACGGTCGGAATTTACGGGGTGATTTCATACCTGGTCGTTCAACGCACGCACGAGATCGGCGTGCGGATGGCGCTTGGTGCGCAACGCAGCGACGTCCTGCGTTTGGTAGTCGGTCATGCGGCCAAGCTGGTTGGTATCGGCACCTTGATCGGATTGGTCCTCGCTTTCTTTTCAACGCGGACGCTGTCGGCGTTTCTCTACACCGTTGGCGCATTTGATGCCGTCACTTTTGTTGTCGTGACGGTCGCGCTTACGGTCGTGGCCCTGGTCGCCAGCTACGTTCCCGCGCTTCGCGCAACCCGGGCCGATCCGATGATCGCCCTCAGCCATAACGCCTGACCATGATTAATGACTTCAAATTTGCGTTGCGTCAGCTGTTCAAGGCGCCTGCGTTTACGATTGCGGCGGCGATCGTGCTCGCGCTCGGTATCGGCGTGAACACAGCTGTGTTCAGTTTGGTCAACACGCTTTTCTTTGCCCCGCCTGCTTACGCCAAACCGCATGAAATGGTGCAGCTCTTTTCTCAGGACAAGAAGGATCCGAAGAAATTTCGCGGTTTTTCTTATCCCACTTATCTCGACATTCGCGAGCAGAACACTGTCTTCAGCGACGTAATGGGTTTCAACCTTGCGTTCATTGGCCTCGGCCAGAAAGGCGATACGCGGCGCGCGTTCAGTGCCGTCGTTACCTCGAATTATTTCTCCGTGCTCGGCGTTCCGTTGGCGCGAGGCCGTGCCTTTCTGCCGGAAGAGGAAACGCCCGGCCACAACGCGCCGGTCGCGATTGTTAGTTACCGCTACTGGCAGAAGCACGATCTCGATCCAAGCGTGCTCGGCTCGCAATTACTGATCAACGGGCGCTCGTTCACGATCGTCGGAATCGCGCCAAAGGGTTTCGTCGGCACGATGCAAATTCTTTCGCCGGAAGTTTGGTTGCCGATGAGTGTTTACGATCAGGTCGCGAATGATTTTCAATCGGACAACAAAACCACGATTAGCGATCGAAAGGGAACAGACGTGCGCATCATGGGCCGGCTTAAACCCGGGATGACGGCGGCCGCGGCCAAGCCTGCGCTCGAAGGACTTGCGGCCAATTTGGAAAACGCTTACCCAGCCGAGCAAAAGGATCAGACATTTATGCCGGCGCCGGTGTCGCGAAACTCGGTAAGTAACAACCCGACGGCCGAGAGCGGAATCAAAGTCATCGCGCCATTGCTGCTCGGGATGGCAATCGTAGTGCTGTTGGTCGCGTGTCTTAACCTAGCCAACATGCTGCTTGCGCGCAGCACGGCGCGCCGCAAAGAAATTGCGATCCGCCTCGCGCTTGGTGGCAGCCGTTGGCGCATTGTGCGCCAGCTTCTCACCGAAGGGTTCGCTCTGGCGGTGCTTGGGGGAGTCGGTGGGCTGGTTCTTGGACTGTGGTCGTCAGATCTGCTCGTTGGTTCAATGCGCAAGCTGATGCCACTCGACGTTGTGTGGTTGAGCGGACCGAGCCCCGCAATTTTGGCGGCGACGTTTGGATTTTGCCTCCTCGGCACCCTGATGTTCGCGCTCGGGCCGGCTTTGAAAATTTCTCGCAGGGCGGTAGTGACCGACCTGAAAGAGCACGCCGGAGAGGATGTGGTGCGCCGACGCTGGAAATTTTTGCCGCGCAACCCGCTCGTGGTCGCGCAAATCGCTTTCTCGCTGGCGCTGATTACCGCTGCTGCTTTGTTCATTCGCGGCGCAGGCAAGGCCGCGTCCGTTGATACCGGGTTAAAACCAGGTGCAAGCTACGTTCTCGAGGTCGATGCGAGCCTCGCCGGTTACGAACCGAAACGCGCGCAGGAAGTTTATCGCAATTTGAACGAGAGATTGGCGACGCTGCCCGGTGTAGAGCATGTCAGCATCTCTTCAATTGTTCCGTTCGGAATGTTTGAGTTAAGCAGAAAAGTCCAACGCGCTGGTCTCCGTCTCGCTCCCGATGCCAAGCCGGCGACCGCGGCGGAAGGTCTTGCCTTCGACGTGCCATGGAACAGCGTCGGCGCGGATTATTTCTTAACCGTTGGGTTGCCGGTGATCCGGGGTCGCGCGTTCACCGAAGCGGACGCAACCCAGCCCGGTCCGAAGGTTGCGATCATTGACGAGGTTCTGGCAAAGAAGCTTTGGCCGGATGGCGATGCGCTTGGACAGCGCATTCAATATGCGGGCGCAAATGCGCCGTCGGCCGAGGGTGGCGGCGCTGCTCACGCCGGAAGAAGTGCCGATTTAAATGAAAAGGAGAAGCCGGACGAGACGATAGAAATAGTCGGAATCGTGCCTGCAACGCGCCACGCGCTCTTTGAAAAGGAGGCGTCCGGCGGAATTTACTTACCGTTCGCGCGTGGATTTCAAAGCGACACTTCATTTTTTGTTCGGTTCCGTTCGATTTCTCCGGGAAATGAAGCCAACACTGCCGATTTGCTCCGTCGGGCGGTCCGCGAGGTCGATCCTTCAATCCCGATCCTTTCGTTGCGAACGTTTGCGCAACATCTCGATTCGAATCTCGACCTCTGGCTGGTGCGCGCGGGCGCGGCGTTGTTCTCGATTTTTGGCGGACTGGCGCTTGGTCTCGCTGTCGTTGGTCTCTACGGAGTTAAGGCTTATTCGGTCGCGCGACGTACCCGTGAGATCGGAATTCGGATGGCGCTCGGCGCACAGGCGGGAGCGGTGTTGCGCATGATCATGCGGGAAGGCTCGATCATGCTGGTGAGCGGAATCGCACTCGGTCTTTTGCTCGCGATGGCGACGGCAAAAGTTCTGAGCGGAATTCTCTACGAAGTTGGCGCGCTTGATCCAATCGCGTTCACCGTGGCCCCATTGGTATTAACTGCCGCAGCTCTTATTGCCACCTGGTTGCCCGCGCGACGCGCTACCAAGGTAAATCCAATGCAAGCATTACACGCTGAGTAAAACTTATGATTCGACTGCACAACCTCGAGCGCTCCTATCCGTTGGCGAAGGGAAGATTTTTCTACGTCTTGCGCGACATCGACATCGAAGTCGCTGAAGGCGAGTTCGTTTCGGTTATGGGGCCGTCCGGCGCCGGAAAGTCGACGCTGCTCCACATTCTCGGAATGCACGATCACGGTTGGAGCGGCGAATATTTTTTCAACGACACCGCCGTCCATCATTTGAAAGCCAAGGAGCGTGCGACGCTCCGCAACGAAAATATCGGTTTCGTCTTCCAACAGTATCATTTGCTCGACGACCTGACGGTTTACGAGAACCTCGAGATCCCGCTCTCCTACCGAAAGGTCGGCAAGCCCGAACGCTCCGCGATCGTCGCCGACGCGCTGGACCGGTTCCAGATCGTCGCCAAGAAAGATTTGTTTCCGCGCCAGCTATCGGGCGGCCAACAGCAACTGGTCGGTGTCGCGCGCGCGATCATTGCCAATCCGAAACTGATTCTGGCAGACGAGCCGACTGGAAATCTTCACTCCAGCCAAGGCGAAGAGATTATGCAGTTATTTCAAAAACTTAACGCCGGGGGCACGACTATCATTCAGGTCACGCACTCGGAGAAAAATGCAGGATACGGGAACCGAGTCATTCAACTGCGAGACGGTTGGGTGGTCGAGGGCAACAAGAAGTAGGTCACTATGATTCTAGATTCATTTCGTCAGGATGTGCGCGTCGGGCTGCGCGTGTTGTTCAAGGAGAAGTCATTTTGTTTTCTGGCTACGCTCGTGCTTTGTCTCGGAATCGGCGGCGCCACCACCCAATTCACGGTGGTCAATGCGATCGTGTTGCGCGGCTTTTCATTTCCGCATCCCGAACAGCTGGCGAGCGTCGGTTTAATCGATCCGAAGGCGACGGCGCAAAACAATAACTTTGGAAATGGCCAGATCCCGGCCGCTCAGGACTACGAAGATCTCAAGGCGGCGCAAAAATCGTTCTCGATGATGGCCGGTTACCTCGCCGGATCGACAATCAATGTCACCTACAAGAACAACCCGCAGCGTTACACCGGTAGTTACATCACGGAAGATTTTTTCAAGATTGTCGGCATCTCGCCGGCGATGGGTCGCGATTTCACTGCTGAAGACAACAAACCGGGCGCGGAAAAGGTCACTATCCTGAGCGACGAAATCTGGAGGCGCGATTTTGGCGCGGACCCGAACATTGTTGGACAAAGCCTTCGGATAAACGGAAAGGCTGCAACCGTCATCGGTGTCATGCCGGCAGGCTTCAAATTCCCGTTCTCGGAGGAACTGTGGACACCCTTATATAACGAGTTTCCGCCGACGCCGCGCGGCGACTTGCGGCTTGGAGCGAATAATAACGCACCTGCAGTTATAGGTCGGCTTAAACCGGGCGTCACCCTGGACCAAGTCAACGCGGAGTTTGTCGCCCTTGCTCGCCATTTGGCGGAGGACAATCCGAAGACAAACCAAAATTTCACATCAGCCAGTGTGCAACCGCTGTTGAATGCGTTCACGGGAGTGCAGTTGAGGCAAACGGTTTGGGCGATGCTCGCCGCGGTCATTCTTGTGTTGCTGATCGCGTGCGTGAACGTAATGAATATGCAGTTCGGCCGGGCGGCTCTGCGCGCCAAGGAACTTGCGATTCGCGGAGCGCTGGGGGCGACCCGTTGGCGCCTTGTCAGGCAAATGCTGACCGAAAGTTTGGTGGTCGCCACGTTCGGCGCCGTGGCCGGGGTGGTTCTAGCCTATTGGTCAGTTGATATGTTGGCTCGAGCGGTCAGCGCCGCGCCGTTTCCGCCACCGTATTGGTGGCAATTCACGATCGATGCGCGCGTCCTGGCATTCACTGTGATCATCACGCTAATCGCGACGATCGCCTCCGGTCTGGTGCCGGCCTTTCTTAGCGCCAGAGCCAACGCGGCTGAAGTCATGAAAGAAGGCGGTCGTGGAAACAGCAATCGGCTTGTGAATGCCATCACTCGCGTGCTCGTGGTCGGACAAATCGCGCTGACCGCCGCGCTGCTGATCGCGGCGACGTTGCAAATCAAATCGATCCGGAATCAAACCAAGCTCAACTACGGCTATGACGAGAATGCGGTTTATGCCGCGCGCATGGCTTTGATGGAAGGCGCTTATCCGACCGAGAATGCGCGGCGGGAATTTTTCCAGCGTGCAGTGCGTTCTCTGCGCGCGAATCCGCAGTTCGAGTCCGCCGCGATGAGTGATCGCTTCCGGATGACGTTTGCCCCGCAAGGCCAGTACGAAGTGGACGGTCAAAATTATCTGACGGATCGGGATCGTCCTCGCGGTAACTTCGAGTCGGTCTCCGACAATTATTTTTCGGCTCTCGGGTTGAAAGTTTTGGAAGGCCGCGACTTCACAGTCGATGACATGGATTCGAAGCAACCGGTCGCGATCGTCAACGCGAGTTTCGCGCGGAAATATTGGGGAAACCAAAGCGCGCTCGGTCACCAGGTGCGAATCTTCAATCCCGGCCAGCCGCAGCCGTGGCGAACGATAGTCGGAGTGGCGCCCGACATGTTGATGCAGGGCCCTTTCGATCAACAAACTGAGACCGCCGGATTTTACATGCCGTTACTCGGCGCGTCTCCTGCCACGCAGTTTTGTACGATCCTTGTTCGTCCGCACGCCGGTCAGCGAGCTGACAATATCGGTCCGGCGTTGAGCCGAGCGGTGGCCGATCTTGATTCAAATCTTCCGACGTATTTCGCCGGAACGCCCGCGCGATTCCACCACGAAATCCTCTCTGGTAACCGGCTCATCGCCACGTTGTTCACGATCTTTGGAATCGTTGCGTTCGTTCTCTCCGCTGTCGGGCTCTACGGCGTGATGAGCTTCTCTGTGAATCAACGAACGCAGGAGTTCGGCATTCGGATGGCGCTTGGGGCTGATGCAGCTCGGATATTCAGAATGGTCATGACGCAAGGCGCGTGGCAGCTGGCGATTGGTCTTGTCCTCGGCGCCGGCGGTATCGCGTTGTTGCTGGGAGTCGTCGCGGCGGCTGCGCTGAAAAATATTCTGTTCAAGGTCAACGCGCTCGATCCGACGATCTATTTTGCGGTCGCCGGCATGCTGACCCTGGTCGCGGCGATTTCGTGTTTTGTTCCCGCTCGGCGGGCCACGCGGGTCGATCCAATGGTCGCGCTCCGTTATGAGTGAGAATTTAGCCTGAGGAGGTACGATAATGTTCACCGACATTCGATTCGCGCTGCGACAGCTTCGAAAGTCTCCTGCGTTTACGTTGGTCTCGGTCCTCACGCTCACCCTGGGCATCGGCGCGAACACCGCGATCTTTAGCCTGATCCACGATCTGTTTCTGCGCGGCCTTCCATTCCACGAACCGTCGCGCATCGTGCGTATTTACGGTGAGGCGAAGGAGCGCGATCTAAGACAACTTCCGTTCTCCGTGCCGAAGTTTTGGCATTACCGCGATGGACAAACCATTTTTTCCAGCTTCGCCGCGGATTGGGGCAACGGTTACATCCTGACCGGGCTAGGTGAACCGGTCCAGATCCTCGGCGAAAATGTCACTGCTAACTATTTCGACTTGTTAGGCGTCCATCCGATTCGCGGCCGCAATTTTCTTCAGCAGGAGGAAATGAAGGACAACGTTGCCTTGGTAACGGAAAATTTCTGGCGCAAACGTCTCAGCGCAGATCCTGGTGTGCTCGGGCGGAGCATCGCGCTCAATGGCGTCGCCACCACGATCGTCGGCGTTTTGCCAAATCTCCCAATCTCGTGGTTCGGCCGTGACGCCGAGGTTTTTATCGCCACGCCGTTTGATAAGCCGGACGTAACCAAAGATAGATTGATGCGCGGTGTCAGTTTCATGCGCTGCATCGGACGATTGAAACCTGGGGTGACGATTCAGCAGGCGCAGGCTGCTATGCCTGCTCTTGAGCAAAGTTACCGCGCGCAACATCCGGAAACAGCGGACTGCACCTGGACGTCGACCGTGATCAGCGCAAACGAGGATGTAACGGGCGATCTGCGACCTGCTTTCGTTACGTTGCTCATCGCGGTCGGCGCGGTGTTGCTGATTGCCTGCAGCAATGTAGCAAATCTTTTACTCGTTCGTTTCAGCGGACGTCGGCGTGAAATCGCGTTGCGAATGGCTTTGGGAGCTGCGCGACGCAACGTCGTTCGACTGTTCGTGCTCGAAAGTACAACCATCAGCGTGATTGCCGGCGGGATTGGTCTGACCCTCGCTCTTTGGATCGTGGCGGTCGTTCCGAAAGTCGCCGGCGACAATGTTCCGCTCGAGAGCGCGGTCACGCTTCACTGGCCGGTCCTTCTTTTCACGCTTGCCCTTTCATTGCTGACCGGCCTCGCGATGGGAGTTTATCCGGCTTGGCAAAGTTCCCGCGCCGATCTGGTTGATGGATTGAAAGAAAGCGGCCGCAGCGTTAGCGGCGGTCGCGGACAACATCGACTCCGTCGCGGACTCGTCTCGGCGCAGGTTGCTCTCTCAATGGTCTTGCTCGCCGCCGCGGCGATGCTCATCTCCAGTTTCGTCAGACTCAGCAATCAGGAGACCGGCTTTCGGTCAGACCACGTTTGGGCTGGTGGTATCGGTTTACCAGCAGCGCGATACCCGGATGCTGCATCGCGCGGTCATTTCGTCCAACGTTTGGTTGACGAGCTGCAAGTAGCGCCCGGGGTTGAAGCAACGGCGACTGCCGATGCGGTCCCGTTGAGCGGCAATTATTCGGGAGCTCCGTACGCGCGCACGGATGGCAATCCGTTGCCCTTAAATCAGCGCCCGCTCGGTTTAACACGCAGCATTTCGCCGGGATATTTCCGCACTTTACGCGTCCCACTTCTCGCTGGTCGCGAATTTAACGAACGTGACGCCGCCGACCAGCCACTCGTCGTTATCTTAAGCAGTTCGACCGCGAAGAAATTGTTTCCGAACGAGAACCCGCTTGGCCGGCAAATCCTCTTTGGAGCCGATAACGGCAATGGGCTTCCCGCCGAAGTTGTCGGCATCGTTGGTGATGTGCGTTCGCGAGAGCTGGCCAAGCCTAACGATATCGAATTCTACCGTCCGTGGCCGCAGAGAAGTTTTTCGTTTTTCAACGTGATGGTGCGCACCTCGATGAGGCCGGAAGCAGCACAGACTATTGTTCGCGCCGCGCTCAATAAGATCGACAAGGAGATGCCGATTCTTCAACCGAACACGCTCGATGCCATCGTGACCCAATCGCTGGGACAACAACGCCTGACCATGGGATTGCTCGGCGCATTTGCCGGGATCGCGCTGTTGCTCGCAATCGTCGGCATTTACGGCGCCGTCGCTTACACAGTGGAACAGCGCACCGCCGAGATCGGCGTGCGCACGGCGCTTGGCGCGCAGGTCAAAGACGTTTTGCAGCTGGTCGTGAAACAGGGAATGAATCCGGTCTTGATCGGATTGGCGTTCGGTCTCGTCGCGATCTTCGCGACCGGCCGATTTCTCGCTGCGCAACTCTACCAGATCTCCCCGCATAATCCGTTTTTGCTTGCGCTCACCGCCACTGGTTTGGCCATCGCCGCGCTGCTTGCTTGTTTGATCCCGGCGCGTCGTGCGACGCGGGTCGACCCAATCGTCGCGCTACGCACCGAATAGAAAACAATGAACCATCTTCGCTTTGCATTTCGGCAATTGATCAAGAATCCGGCGTTCTCTGGCGTGGCAATCCTTACGCTTGCGCTCGGAATCGGCGCGAACACCGCCATCTTCAGCATCGTCAACGCGGTGTTGCTGCGGCCGCTGCCTTATCCCGACGCGGACCGCATCATGGTGCTGAACGAATCTTCGGGACCGGGACAAGACTATTCCGTTGCGTTTCCTGACTATCTCGACTGGCAGAAAGATAACACCGTTTTCGAACACCTTGCTGCCACTCACAAGGAATCGCGAAATCTGAGCGGCATTCCCGGCCGGGATCCGGAACGCATCTCCGGCGCGGCAGTCACACGAAATTTCTTCAGCGTGATCGGCCTGGGACCGGAGATTGGCCGAACGTTTACTGAAGATGAGGACAAAGCTGGCGCGACGCCGGTTGTCGTAATCAGCGATCGTTTGTGGAGACGCGCGTTTAACGCCGATCCGGCAGTGCTCGGCCGCTCGATCACTTTGCACGATCAGAACTACACGGTCATCGGGGTGATGCTGCCTCAAGTGACCTCGCCGCAGGATAGCGATTTCTGGATGTCGATGATGCGGCGAAGCAACAACGGCGTGTGGATGCAGCGGTTTATCCACCCGATGATTTACGTCTGGGGCAAGCTCAAACCCGGAGTCACGGTCGAACAAGCGCGCACAGAAATGAAAGGAATCGCAGCGCGTTTGGAGAAAGCGTACCCGGACACGAACGGTCAGGAAACGGCGCTCGTTACTCCGCTGTTGGACAATCTTGTTGGCAAGTACCGAGCGAATCTCGGCCTGCTGCTCGGCGCGGTCGGGCTCGTTTTGTTGATTGCCTGCGCGAACCTGGCCAATCTGTTTGCCGCGCGAGGCGCGGCGCGATCGCGAGAATTCGCCATTCACGCCGCCGTCGGCGCAACTCGTGGGCAAATCATCAAGAAACTTTTGATCGAGAGCTTTGTGATCGCGATCCTCGGCGGAGCCCTGGGTTTTCTCCTCGCGGTCTGGGTCCGTAACGGGTTGATCGCTTTAATCCCGGGAGACGTTTCCCGCTTCCACCAGGTATCGTTCGATCTTCCCGTTCTCGGTTTCACGTTTTTGGTCGCATCGCTAACGACCGTGCTTTTCGGATTGTGGCCGGCCTGGCAGGCGTCGCATGCTGATGTTCAGCTCGCATTGAAAACGGGCTCCGCCGGCAGCGGCGATCCGCCTTCGGCCAGGCGCGCCCGAGACTGGCTCGTGATCAGCGAGATCGCGCTCACTCTCACTTTGTTGGTGGCAGCCGGTCTGGTCTTGAAAAGTTTTTCGAGGATGCAGGCGCTCCAGCTCGGTTACGAAGCAAGAAATCTTTTCAGCGCTCGTCTTGAGTTGCCGTGGAAAACTTATTCCGATCGCGAGAAGATTGGCGTCTATACAAAGGTGCTGCTCGACAAGGTTACCGCGGTTCCGGGGATTCAAAGCGCGGGAATCGGTTCGAACTCGCCGCTGATGGGCGGGTGGCAAACCGGTTTCTGGCGCGAAGAGAAGGGGCGACCGCAGCCTTCTGATATGTTGAACGCCGACCTCGAAGTCGTGACGGGCGACTATTTTCAAACGTTCAAGGTGCCGCTTCTTCGCGGCCGGCTCTTGAACGAGCGCGATACAAAGGATTCACCGCGCGTCATCGTCATCGATCAGGCGATGGCCGAACAATATTTTCCGGGCGAAGACCCGATCGGCAAACGCCTTGGCGTTGATGTGGGCAACGACGACGAAGGCTGGGTGATGAGCGAGATCGTCGGGGTCGTGGCCAAGATGCGGTTTCATGCGGTCGATGAAATGGCGCCGCTGCCGGTGATCTACTGTTCCATGGCACAGGCGCAACGAACCAGCCTGGGTCTTTTCGTGCGTTCGAGCATGAGTTCGGCGGTGCTGAGTAAATCAATTCACGCCGCCGCAGTCTCGATCGATCCGAACCAACCGGTCTACGACGCCAAGCCGATGTTGGATCGGGTCCAGGAAACCTGGGGAACACATCGCTTGTTAAGTTTTCTATTTTCCATCTTCGCCGGGCTCGCGCTGGTGCTGGCGACTATCGGTCTTTACGGATTGCTCGCCTATACCACGCTCAAACGCGTCCGTGAAATCGGTATTCGTCTCGCACTTGGCGCGCGCCCGGCACAAATTCGCACCCTCATTCTTTCGCATGGACTGCAATTACTGCTGATTGGGTCGCTGATCGGTCTGGTCGCGGCCTTCGCGTTGTCGTGGGCATTGCAAAGCGTGCTTTTCGAAGTGAAAGGGGTTGATCCGCGAATTTATCTCGGGGTCGGCGCGCTCCTTTGCGCTGCAACTTTCCTGGCTTCATGGATCCCGGCTCGTCGGGCATCGCGGGTTGATCCCATCGTCGCGCTTCGCGCCGAATAGCTATGCAAAATTTTCGCTACGCTGTTCGCGCTCTTGCCAAGCAGCCTCTTTTCACAGCTGTCATTGTCCTGACGTTCGCTCTCGGCATCGGCGCCAACACCGCCGTGTTCAGCGTCCTCAATGCTGTGCTCTTGCGGCCGCTCCCTTTCCACCAGCCGCAAAACCTCGTCGCGCTCGGTGAATACGATATCCACGAGAAAGCCGATCCCGGCACAGACATTAATTCCATCTCCTACCTCGATTACGTCGATTGGCGTAATCAAAACGGGGTCTTCGAGCGCATTGCTGTTTATACGAATCAGAGTGTTAGCACGCTGACTGACGGAAACGAGGCAACACACATTCAGGGCGAAGCCGTCTCAACCGATCTCTTTCCCCTGCTCGGGATTCAGCCGGTCCTCGGCCGCACGTTTTTGCCTAAGGAAGATGAGCCAGGGAATCGCGTTGTCATTTTAAGTAACGAATTGTGGCAGCGACGATTCGGAGGTGATCGCGACATCATCGGCAAGTCGGTCGCACTTGACGGTCAGCAATTTCAGGTGATCGGCGTGATGCCGTCACGATTTACTTTCCCGATTGGGGCAAATCCACCGGAGCTTTGGACATCGCTATCGCTGTTGCGCGAATCGAAGGACGGCGGAACACCGATGACGGAACAGCGAGACACCGATTTCTTTCAATGCATCGCACGGCTGAAGCCGAACGTCTCGATCGATCAAGCGCAGGCGAATATTGCTGCGATTACGGCAGCGTGGCGTCAGCAATATCCGGATCTCAAGTTGCACGCCGGGGCCAAAGTGGTGCCGGAAATCAACGCCCTGATTGGCAGCGCGCATTCTGCGTTGCTGATGTTGTGCGCAATGGCGGGATGCGTTTTGTTCGTCGCCTGTGTCAACGTAGCGAATTTGTTACTGGCACGGTCGCTATCCCGCAATCGTGAGATCAGCATTCGGGCAGCGCTGGGCGCGGGACGGTGGCACATCATCCGGCAACTACTTATCGAGAGTACCCTACTCGGTGCTACCGGCGGTCTTGGAGGAATATTGCTTGCGGTCTGGGGAGTCGATTCGCTTAAAGCATTTCTGCCGCGAATTCCGCGGATCGAAGAGATCTCACCCGATCTTCGCGTTCTCGCTTTCACCGCCTTGATTAGCATCGCAGTCGGAATTTTTTCCGGCCTGCTTCCAGCGTGGCGAGCATCGCACGCGAACATCGCCGGATCGCTGAACGAAGCGTCACGTGGCTCAAGCCCGGGTGTGGCGGGGCATCGCACCAGGGCGGCGCTTGTCGTCGTCGAAATCGTACTCGCTTTGGTTTTACTGGCGAGTGCCGGCTTGCTTGTCGAAACGCTTCTCCGTCTTCAGCGGGTGCCTGCCGGATTTGATCCAACCAATGTCGTGACTGCGCGCGTCGCTCTGCCCGAAAGCCGATACGCCAAACCGCAACAAGTAGCGGATTTCTATGACAAGCTCGTCACACGGCTCAGTTCGGTTCCGGGAGTCAGTTCGGCGGCTGCAGCCTGGTGGGTTCCGCTCAGTGGCAGCGAAATCGCATTTACTTTTGACGTTCAGGAGCATCCCGCTCCGCCCGGAAATCAACCAATCGCGCAGGTCAACACTATAACGCCGGACTATTTCAAGGCGCTCAGTACTCCGGTGCAGCGCGGCCGACCTTTCACCGAACGCGATGATCGGAACTCGTCTGCTATTGCGATCGTGTCTGAGACTTTCGCCAAGCAATTCTTCCCGGGCGAAGATCCAATTGGCAAACGAATCATTGTCAATGGAGTAGACGAGCCGGGGAAACCGCCGGTGCGCGAGATCGTTGGAATGGTAGGTGATTTGCACTTGATTAGTTTACGTCAGACACCGAAACCGCAGATTTATCTGCCGCACAAACAATTCGCCATAGAGACGATGTCGATTTTTGTGCGGACGAAAATCGATCCGCAATCACTGACGAATAGCTTGCGACAGACGGTTGTGGAGATCGACAAGGACGTGCCGGTTTATCGCACTCGAACGTTGGCCGATTACATGTCCGGATCGATCGCCCAGCCTCGTCTGAACGCAATGCTAGTTACCTTGTTCGCCATCATTGCGCTATTGCTTGCCGCCGCTGGAATTTTCGGGGTGATGAGTTACTCGGTCACGCAACGCACGCAGGAAATTGGAATTCGTCTCGCCCTCGGCGCGCAACGCGGCCACGTGCTGCGACTGATCGTCGGTCAGGGAATGCGGCTCGTCGCGCTCGGCGTCGCGTTTGGATTCATTGGAGTGTTCGCGTCGAGTCGATTGCTCCAAAGTTTTCTCTTCGGCATCGGTGCCACCGATCTGCAGACGATGCTCGGCGTGACTTTGATTCTGGCCGCCGTCGCCTTTCTCGCCTGCATTGTGCCCGCGCGGCGAGCAACGCTGGTCGATCCCATCCGGGCATTGCGCGCCGAATGAATTTTCAACCCGCAACTATCAACCCAATCCTCACATGAACGATATTCGTTTTGCTCTTCGCAAACTTCGGCAATCGCCGGCGTTCACCTCCATCGCCGTTATTACGCTTGCGCTCGGGATCGGCCTGAACACGACAATCTTCAGTCTGGTCAACGATTTGTTCCTGAAAGGTCTGCCGTTTGAGGAGCCGTCCCGCATTGTGCGTTTGTCTGGCGGCGACAAGTCACGCGATCTCGTGGATATCGGTATCTCGGCGCCGCGCTATCAGCATTTTCGTGATGGCCAAACCGTGTTCGAAAGCCTGGCCGGGGAGAATTTTTTTGCCTTCACGCTGACCGGACTCGGCGACGCGGTCCAGGTTTTTGGCGGACGATTAACACCCAATTATTTTGACGTTCTCGGTGTGCGTCCGATTCTGGGCCGAAATTTTTTACCGGAAGAGGAAGAACGGGCTGATGTCGCCGTAATCACAAAGAATTTCTGGCAGAAACGGCTCGGCGGCGATCCGAATGTCCTCGGTCGCAGCATTACGCTTGATGGCGTTGCTCACACGATTGTCGGCGTTCTTCCAAACATGCCGGCGAACTGGTTTGGCGCGAACCCCGTCGCTGAAGTTTGGACGACGAAACCGATTCAGCTTCCGGGGTTCAGTTATGAACGACTGATGCGCGGAACCAGCTTTCTTCGCGTCATCGGACGCATCAAACCTGGGCTGACATTAGCGCAGGTGCAGGCCGCATTGCCGTCGCTCGATCAAGGTTACGTCACGCAATATCCGAACAAGATCGATAGTTCCCTGACAACGTCGATCCGAACTTTGCCGGAGGATGTGACACAAAACATCCGGGCCGGCTTCATCACCCTATTTGCGGCAGTCAGCTTTGTCCTCCTCATTGCGTGCAGCAACGTCGCGAATTTGTTGCTGGTCCGTTTTAGCGGGCGCCGCCGCGAGGTCGCTCTCCGAGTCGCAATCGGCGCTTCGCGAGCAAGCATTGTGCGGCTGTTTGTTTTCGAAAGCTTGCTGGTGAGCGTAATTGCCGGTGCTGCCGGCGCGTTTGTGGCCTGGCGTCTTGTCCCGCTGGTTCCGCAAATGGCCGCGAACTTTCTTCCGCTGGAGGCAAACACCGCGACCAGCGTCTCCATTCCGGTTCTGTTGTTTACCATCGCACTATCGATTCTTACCGGCGTTTTAATGGGAATTTATCCCGCGCTTCAGGGATCAAGTACTGATTTGGTCGACGGTTTGAAAGAAGGCGGCCGCGGAACGAGCGGAAGCGTGCGTCAACAACGTTTTCGGAAGATTCTCGTCGGTGCGCAGGTCGCATTGTCGGTCACGCTCTTGGCCGGGGCTGCGTTATTGGTCACCAGCTTTGTCCGGCTAACACAACAGAACATCGGCTTCCGTTCCCAAAGTCTTTGGACAGGCGCGATCACCTTGCCGGTTCCACAATATCCCGATGCGGCGTCGCGCCAAGTTTTCGTCGATCAACTACTCGACGCGTTGCGCGATGTTCCCGGCCTGCAAAGTGCGACCGTTAGCGGTGATATTCCTTTGGCCGGAGGCAACCGCACTCTCTACGCCCGTGGTGATCGCGACGTTCCACCGATCGAGAAACGGGCGAACGGCCCAAGCCACGACATTGCGCCGGCCTACTTGAAGACTTGGGGAATTCCGCTTCTTGCCGGGCGCGAGTTTAACGAGCACGACGTCGCCAGTGGCCAGATGGTTTGTCTGATCAGCCAGGCCGGCGCCAAGAAAGTTTATCCCAACGAAGATCCAATCGGCAAAACGCTGCTGGTCACAAGTCTGGGAGTGCCATGCGAGATTATCGGCATCGTTGGCGATGTCCGCTCGATCCGAGTGGCGGACGCACCAGGCATGGAATTTTATCGGCCGTGGGCGCAGGAAAACTTTCCGTTTCTTAACGTTTCCGTGCGCAGCAATTTGAGAGTGGATGCTGTAACAAAGCTCGTCCAATCGGCCCTGACGAAAGTCAATCCAGGTCTGGCGATCGCCGTCCCGCAAAGCATGGACGCGGTGGTCGCCCAGGCTCTGGGACAGGCGCGCCTGATGACGTGGTTGCTGGGAATTTTTGCCGGAGTTGCGTTGCTTCTCGCCAGTCTCGGAATCTACGGCGCAGTCGCCTATACCGTCGAACAACGCACGGGCGAAATCGGGGTTCGCATGGCGCTCGGCGCTCAAACTCGCGACGTCCTGCGCCTGATTATTAATCAGGGAATGAAACCGGTTATCGTTGGATTGGCCATCGGCATCGCTTCCGCATTTGGGCTGGGTCGGCTGATTGCGTCGCAACTTTTCGAAGTATCAGCGCGCAATCCTGCTCTGCTCGGCGGCGCGACGATTCTTTTGGCGGCGACTGCGTTGTTTGCCTGTCTCCTGCCTGCGCGCCGGGCGGCCAGGGTCGATCCGGTTCAAGCTTTGCGCACCGAATAGCACGTCTGATCGCAAACCGGATTAATCAGGAAGGCAGCAAATCAAAATCTGCCGCCAATTTATTTAGGAACAGCTTCATCCCTCGCAACGGAATGGGCTTTAATGGCAAATGTTGAGTCTTTTTTTGCATCCCCACACTCAGGGCATTCGCGCAAGATTTTTTCCTCGGCCGTCCAAGTCGTGTAAGCAAGAATCGAGAAAGCTCAACAAGTCTATGACAACAGGTCAAAAACTGCGGAAATTGATCAATCTTGAACGGCAAGCGCAGAAACTTCGCGACGATCTAAAGATATCGCAAGCAAATGAGGTTTTGTTTCGCGCTCCTGAAGGTACATGGTCCGACAACTACATACTTGTACAAGCGGGCGGCCTGGGCGACGCGACTTTGCTGATCGTGGAAGGCAATTACCCGATTGACTATTAATCACAACGGCATTTTGCCTCAGAAGACGAAGCATGCGAGGTGGCTTGGGCCATGATCGCGTGACTATTTGATCGCGCTTGAATAATCGCGTCGAAACTCCTCGTAAATTACGCGAAGCACCTTTTGTCGATCTTCCGATTCGCGGAAGTCTTGCGCGATCCCCCGTGCCGACTATTGCAACTAGAAGCTGGCTGCCAGAGATGAAAAGCCGCTCGACTCAATCGACGATCTGAACGCCTTCGCGTGCAGTACGTTGCGCGTAAAGTTCGCTCAGGCGTTTGGTCACCGGGCCTATCTTGCCGTCGCCAATCGTGCGATTGTCGATCTTAATCACGCCGGCGAGCTCACCCATTGTGCCAGTACAAAACATTTCGTCGGCGCCGTAAACGTCGACCGGGGAAAGATCGGCTTCGACGCAGCGAATTTTTTCCGCTGCGCAAATCTCGATCACCGTTGCGCGCGTGATTCCTTCCGGACAAGCGACCGTTTTGCCCGTGGCCAGGTCTCCTTTGCGTACGATAAAGACGTTTGTGGCGTTGGTCTCGGCAACGAAGCCGTTGGTGTCGAGCATGAGAGCGTCATCTGCTCCCGCATTGTTCGCTTCGATCTTGGCCAGGATCGAATTCAGCAAGTTCGCGTGATGAATCTTCGCGTCGAGAACTTCGGGTGGGGGGCGTCTCGTCTTGCTGGTGATCAACGCGAGTCCTGTTGTTGAATAAACGGGCGCCTTGTGTTCGGCTAAAACAATTAATGTCGGTCCGTTTTGATTCAGACGCGGGTCCATGCCCGAAGTAATTTTGACCCCACGACTGAGAGTAAGGCGAATATGAACACCGTCGTGCATTTCATTTGCCGTCAGCGTGTGTTTGATTTCTTCGATGATTTTTTCCCGGGCCGGGATTTCCGCGAACGAAAGAGCGCGTGCCGACTTTTCCAACCGATCGAGATGCTCGTGCAATCTGAAGATTCGGCCGTTGTAGAGTCGCAGTCCTTCCCAAACGGCGTCGCCGCCTTGCACTGCCGAATCGAATGGGCTGACACCGGCCTTATCACGATGCAACAGCTTACCGTTGACGTTGACGATCAGGTCTTTGTTCTTTGGATTAAATTTCTGGAGCATTTTCGACCACGGATTACACGGATTTCACGGATTTCACTGATCCGGACAAAAAATAATCCATCCGTAATATTCGTGCGATCCGTGGTTTAACGAAGTCTGTGTTTGTAAAGGTCTTCGTAACATACACGGCAGTACTCGTAAATATCGCGCAGCGAATCGGGAACTTTTCCGTGGCGTGGTTTGTACGGTTCAAACGATGTCGAACTTGCCACCGCGTCGTACCAATGTTTCGCCCAAACACCGTCAGTTTCGCGCAGGCCCGGTGGCCACGATAACATCTTCTTGTCGAACGAGACGCCAATCGCGTCGCACAGAAGTCGCAAGGTGTGTTCGGGGTTCTGCAGGACGTCGCGCGCATCGACCACAGGCGGCGTTGTGTGAGTTCGCTCGCGGACGAAATTGAAGATCTCCCGTTGCTGAACGAACCCGAGATCTTCCAGCGCCGGGCCGGGATTTTTTTTGATGTAGGAGAGGATCACCTCTCGTGGGTCGCGGATGAGAAACCAATTCGTAAGATCGACCAGCCATTTGCGGTCGATCTCCGGAAGGAGGTGATGTGTCATTTGTTTCTGGAAAAGGATGCATTTTCCGCCGGGAATCGGCTCTTTGGTCAAATCCCTGATGATATTGGGCCAGTCCGTCTCGCCGGCGGCGATGACTTCTGCCGCCCCGGGGTGGTCCTTGCCGGTCCTCTCTAAATAGTACGCATAAAATGGTTCGTCGATTACTGCGGTGTCGGGGCGGTTGTCCCAGGCGCGCATCATCGCGGTCGAAATATTCCGCGGGCCGGACCACATCGCGATGCGGATCGGACCTTTGCTCATTGCTCGCTCCGAAGACGACTACGAGCTGGAGTGAGCGGCAAACCGGTAGCCGATTCCCGATTCGGTTGAGATTAAAATTGGTTTGGCAGGATCAGGCTCGATCTTCTGGCGCAGGTGCGTGACGTAAACGCGAAGATACTGTCGATGTTCTTCCGATTTAGGTCCCCAAATTTCGCGGAGGATATGGCGATGAGTCAGGACGCGGCCGGGATGTTTCACGAACAGGCGAAGAAGCGCGTACTCGGTTGCCGTTAGCTTTACCTCCTTGTTAGCACGAGTCACAACGTGCGCGGTAAGATCGATAATCAGGTCGTCGTGCTTGAAAACGGAAATCTCTTCGGCCGGCCTCGTCTTACGTTGCACGGCGCGCAAACGCGCCAGCAATTCCAGAGAACTGAATGGTTTTGTGACGTAATCATCTGCTCCGGCGTCCAGCGCTGCCACTTTGCCCTGTTCGTCGTCGCGGACGGAAAGAATGAGGACAGGTGCCTCGCTCCATTCGCGCAATCTTTTCAGAACTTCCAGCCCATCCATGTCGGGCAGGCCAAGATCGAGAAGAATAACCGCAGGCTTGGAGTTGGCGATCTCAACCAAACCCTCTTGTCCCGTCTTGGCTTCGCAGACCTGATAATTTTCATTTTCGAGCGCGACTTTGAGCAGCCGCCGAATCTGGACTTCATCGTCGATGATCAACGCGAGCGGTTTCATGCAGTCGCTTCGGCCGGCAATCGCATGGCCTCACCGATGGGGAGCCGAATGGAGAAACGTGCGCCGCCTCCTTCGCGATTCTGCGCCGTGATTTGGCCACCGTGCGCTTCGACTAATTGGCGCGCAATCCAGAGTCCAAGACCGAGGCCGCCCGGCGCGGTCCCGGGGCGGCGGTAAAATTTCTCAAAAACTTTGTTTTCCTCGCCGGCGACCAGCCCTGGACCGTGGTCGGCAACAGAAAAAACAATCATCGAGTTGTCTCGGGCAACGCCGATTTCGATCGGTTCCTTGCTGGCTCCGTGCTGAGCGGCGTTTGCCATCACAGAAATTAGCGCTTGCGCAATCAGACGCGCGTCGACCGAAATGGGCGGCAAGTCCGGGGCAACGTTTACTTTTACCGCCTTCTCCTTCAGTCGTGCTTGTGTGATTGCCTCGCGCAATAGTTCTCCCGGATCGCACCATTCGCGGGCCGGCTGCAACAATCCGGACTCCAAACGAGTAGCATCGAGGAGATGATCGACCGTGTGGGTGAGGCGGCTAACGGCTTGTTTAAGTTCGGCGCGGTCCGGTTGTGATTGTTGAAGGGCGGCGGAAATCGCCGCCAGCGGAGTTTTCAATTCGTGGGAAACGGAATCAAACAGAGCGTGTTGCAATTTTTCGGATTGCCTCGCGACTTGGGCGGCGCGGCTTTCTTCCAGTGCGCTCTCCTTGTTTACGAAAAGCGCGAGTTGAGCGGCAAAGGCGTCAAGCAATTCGCGTTGTTCCAAGGTCAAAGGATTCGCGAGGCGAATGCTGAGCACCCCCTCGGCGCTATCTCCAGTCACCAGCGGAACGTGAAGCGATTCGGCATCGGGAAGCGTGTCGGTCGATCTTCCAGCCGCCTGTTTTTTTTGAAAAGCCCAGACCGCGACACTTTCATCTTTGCTGGACGGAACAAAAGTGCTGGCGGGATGCCGGGATAAACCATTTTCGTCACAAAGCCAGACCGCCACATCCGCCTGAAAAGTGTCCTTGATCAGCGTCAAAACTTTCGGCAACGCTTCATCCAGATCGCGGCTGGCGGCTAGCACACGAGTAAATCGATACAGCGCGATTGCGCGTTCCTCGCGACGGCGTTCGGCATCTTCCCGCTGCCTTAATTGCGTGGCCAAGTGCGCAACCACCAGCGCGATCACGAAATACGCTCCGAACATCAACAGGTCGTGCAGCTCGCGGATATAGAAGGTGAAACGCGGCGGAACGAAAAGAAAATCCCACAACAAGGCGCTTAGCGCGGCGAGAAGAAGCGTAGGCCATCTTCGCAGCCGCATTCCGGCCAAAACGACTGCAAATAAATAAAACAACGACACCGCGGAGTAACCGGTGAACTCGAAGACCATCAACGAAAATCCGGTCACCACCGCAGCGATCGCCAGCGCGATGCCGAAATCGCGCCACGGAGCGCGCGCTAAACGTTCTTCGATCGATTCGCTTCGTGGTTGAATCACTTCCTCCGCGGGAATCATGTGGATGTCGATATTGCCGCTGTTTCGCATGAGCCAGCGGAGCGGGTCCCGTTTCCAGAAACTGAACCAGCTCGAGCCGAGCGGCTTGCCCATCACAATTTGAGTGACGTTATGCTGTCGCGCGATTCGCAGAAGCGCTTCGGCGACGTCCGCACCCGGCGTTGAAATGACTTCGGCGCCAAGCTGGCGAGCCAGTGCAAGATAGCGCGTTAGCCGCGATTGCTCTTTCTCTGATAGCACGCGGGGCTGTTCGATATTGGCGACAATCCATGAAGCCTCCATCGAAGAGGCAAGCCTGCGCGTGTAACGGATCAGTCTCTCCGAATACGGGCTGGCGCTGACCGCAACAAGGAGTCGATCGCCGCTTTTCCACGGGCCGGCGATTTTTTCCTCCGACATGATCTCGCGCAGATCGCGGTCGACATGTTCGGCGACGACACGCAGCGCCATTTCCCGCAGCGCGGTGAGATTGCTCTCGCGGAAGAAATTTCGCGCCGCCCATTCCGCACGCTCGCCGAGATAAACTTTTCCCTCTGCCAGCCGGGTGCGCAGTTGCTCCGGCGTTAGATCGACAAGAACAATATCGTCCGCGAGATCTATCACCGAATCCGGGACGGTTTCGCTGATGGTGATTCCACTAATTTGACGAACGGTATCACTGCGGCTGGCCACGTGCTGAACATTGAGCGTCGTGTAAACGTCGATACCGGCATCCAGCAGTTCGAGCACATCCTGGTAGCGTTTCGGATGCCGCGATCCAGGCGCGTTGGTGTGCGCGAGTTCATCGACTACGGCCAAACCGGGATGCCACGTAAGGATGGCATCGAGATCCATCTCATTGAGCTTAGTTCCGCGGTACTCGATTTGTGCGCGCGGCATGATCGGCATTCCTTCGAGCAACGCTTCAGTTTCTTTACGGCCATGGGTTTCAACAATACCGGCGACGACCTCGCAGCTTTCCGCCTGCTTTTCGCGTGCCGCCAGAAGCATGGCGTAGGTCTTTCCCACACCCGGTGACATGCCGAAAAAAATCTTCAGCTTGCCCCGGGTGGACTCCTCTTCTTCGCGCTTCAATTGTGCGAGAAGTGCATCCGGATCAGGCCGTTCCGTCTCGCTCATGCGACAATTCTACGCTGTTGCGGTGCTGGCTGCATCTCGGAAGCGGCAAGCAAAACCGGCGATATCAATGATGCATCGAAAAATGTTCGACGATTGGGCCCATCGCGAGAGCAGGGAAAAAATTAAGTGCGCCGACGAGCAGCGCGGTGCCGGTAAGCAAGACGCCAAAGGTCATTCCGTCAGAAGGCATCGCGCCGCGACTGGGCGGTCGTCGGGATGCTGCGGCGAAGCGGCCTGCCAAAGCCAGCGCCAGCACGGCCAGGACATATCGGCCCATCAACATGGCGGCTGTAGTGGTCGTGTTGTAAAAAATATTGTTGGCGCTGAGGCCAGCCATGCTCTGCCCGTTGTTGGCAAAGGCGCTGGCATAGGCAAACAGAATTTCGGTGAAGCCATGCGTGCCGGTATTTGTCGTTAAGCCGGAAAGCCCCGCATTCGTAACGACGGCGAGCGCTGTCAACATTAACACCGTGACCGGGCCCACCAGCGTATAAATCGCGATGATTTTCATTTCGGGCGGGCCGATTTGTTTTCCGAGATGTGCGGGCGTACGTCCGACCATCAGTCCGCCGAGGAAAAGCGCCAACAACGCAACGAAGATCATGCTGTAAAGTCCAGTGCCGAGACCGCCGTAGACGATTTCGCCGAGGAGCATGTTGACTAGCGGCACTGAAACACCGAGCGGCTGAAAACTATCGTGCATTGAGTTGTAGGAGCCAGTGGCGCCATTGGAAGTCACGACCGCCGCCAGGGCCGAACCGCCTACGCCGAAGCGCACTTCTTTGCCTTCCATATTGCCCGGGGTAGTTGCGTTTGCGAATGCAGCATGGGAGTTCGATTCCGCCCAGGTACACACGAGCAATCCGGCGACAAATAGCACGGTCATCGTCCAGAAAATTATCCAACCATCACGCGGCCGGCCCACCATTCGTCCGAAAGTGTGAGTGAACGCCGCTGGAATCACGGCGATCGCGAGGAGCTCAATGAAATTTGTTAATGGCGTCGGATTCTCGAACGGATGCGCAGCGTTGACGTTGAAGAAACCGCCGCCGTTGGTTCCCAGGTTTTTGATGAACTCGAGCGCTGCCACCGGTCCCTGAGCAATCGTTTGCGTCGCGCCTTCAACCGTGTGCGCGATCGGGTAAGGCATAAAATTCATCGGAACGCCTTGCGCAATCAAGAACACACTGCCCAGAATCGACATCGGCAATAGCACCCACAAAACCGCGCGAACGAGATCGCTCCAGAAGTTGCCAAGCCCCCGGTTTTTTTCCCGCGCGTAACCGCGAATGAAAGCGATCCCGACGGCGAGGCCGGCTGCGCCCGCAAGAAAATTTTGTCCCGCGAGCAATAGTTGGCTGAAATAGCTCATCGTTGTTTCGCCGGCGTAGGCTTGCCACGTGGTCGTGGTTGCAAAGCTCACTGCCGTATTGGCGGCAAGATCCGCCGTCATTGGCGTGGTCATCACTTTCGGAAAGAACCATGGAAGCCACTGTTGCGAGCGCAGCGCGAAGAAGACGATCCCGACGTTGGCTATCCCAAATGCGCCGAACGCTAACGCGTAACGCTTCCAATCCATTTCGGATTTGGGATCGATCCGAATGAACCGGTAGATCAGTCTCTCGATCGGCTGAAGGAGCGGATCAAAAAACGTGCGTCGCCGTTCGAACACGCGTTCCAGATACGCGCCGACCGGCTTCACTAGAACAGCGACGATCAAAACGAAGGCGACAGCCTGAAGAGCATCGGCCGCGTTCATGTTGTCCCAGCGTTATGAAGGCCGCACTGCCACAGTGCGCTGGCGCAACCGTTCGGTTAGAAGTGGTAAATCACGTCGGTGACGAAAGCGAGCTGGTTCTTACGCGTTCCATTATTATATGCGGGCACATCGTAAGAATGATCGAATCGTAGCTCGGGACGTATGGTGATGAGCTTGTCCGGCCAATAGGTGATGCCGATTGAATGCTCCGTGTACTGGGTCTGAAAGCCCGTCCGTTCGCCAACCTTGTCATTAAAGTATTCGTTGCGCACGGTGAAGAACGCGTCGCGAGAGATTCGAAACATTGTATAGTTCACGACCGCCCACTCCGGCGCATAACCGTTGTGAACCGGAAACGAGCCACTCTGGAATGGCACCTCCTTTGTCGGATGATCTATGGCGTTGTACTCGAACATGTACCACGCTTCGGTGGCGCTGTAGATTTTATCGTTCCATTTATGCGTCCATGTTGCAATGGGCTGCTGCATGTTGTTATAGCCCCACTCGCCGTTGTTAATCACGTTATCGCCGGCATAGATCGAGTCCATTTGGTTCGGTGAAATCCATTGCACCATCACCGTGCCGGTCGGTTGACGGCCGGGATCTTTCTGCCAGATCGCTACGTCGGTGCCGTCGGAGATTCCTAGCTGAATTGTCCACTGATTGTCGATCTTCGTGGTCGTGAAGATTCCTTCCTGACAATAAGGATCGAATCCGTAGAGGATCGAGTGGCTCGCCATTAGATTGTTCGGCGCCAACTGCGCTTCGATGTCCGGCTCGGAAATGATCCGACCAATGCGAATATTCATACCTTGGAAAACGTACGGTATGTAGAGATCGAAATAGACCATAGGCGTATCGATGCCGTAGTAGCTGTTGTGCTTTAGGAGTTGGTCGCTGAACCATCCGCGTGAAAAGGTAAAGCGATAGTCGAGGCCGTAGAGAGCCGAAAAGCGAAACCCCCAGCCGATGTGATCGGTTTGGTTCTCGTCCGGCACGCGCTCGATGTAGAGGACGATCTGGTTCAGCTCCATACGGTTAGGGCGAATGTCGTAAACCAACGGGAAGTTGCCGTTCTCGCTTGTTTTGGACGGGTGCGACGTGCTGATATTTCCGGAAAAATTTACCCAGCCGTAAATCTGAATTTTGCTGTCTTTCCAAGCCTGCCCGCCCGGTCCTTCGTAAATTGCCTGCATCAAAGGGTAAGGGGCTAACTCACCGGGGTCTCCGATGATCGTACTACCGCCAATTTGCCAATCGCTGGCTGGAAATGGCGGCGAATCAAATGGCGCCGGCGGAATTCGTCGCGGAGTCGGCGTCGCGCCCGGTTCGGGCGGCGTGTAAGCGGGCGTCCCTAACTGTTCGAGCATCGCTTCATCGAAGCGCTTCCAGAACGGCTCTTTTAACTTACGCGCGGCCACTTCGGCTTTTGCTTGTTCCTCCTTCGCCTTGGCTTGGGCTTCGGTCTTGGTCTTTTTTTCCTTTGGCGCCTTCGCTTTGGCTGGAAGCGTCGGGTTGGTCGCTTCCTGTGCCCGCATGGCGGTAACGCCAAATGTTAGCGACGCTAATAGCGCCACGACGATCCACAGACATTTATTGTTATTCATTCTTCTCCTTTACTGATTTGAAATCGCTGCGCTTACCGAAGTCGACCGAGAGCGAGATTTAACTGGAGAACGTTTACACCAGGTTCGCCCAGAAAACCGAGATTTCGGCCATCTGTGTTTTGCGAAATCAATTCACGCACTTTGTCTTCGCCTAACCCGCGCGCTTTAGCGACACGCGCAGTTTGAAGTTCGGCGTTGCGCGCGCTGATATGCGGATCGAGTCCGCTGCCTGATGCAGTTACTGCATCGGCGGGCACGGAATCGTTTTCACCCAAACCGTTCTCCTTGCGGTAGGCGTCAACGCGGTCTTTGATCGCGTCCTTAAGCTTTTGCGAAGTCGGCCCAAGATTGCTTCCGCTCGAGTTAGCCGCGTCGTAACCATTGCCCGCGGACGAAGGGCGCGGATGAAAATACTTCGGATCAGTGAATCCCTGGGCGAGAAGCTTCGAACCACGTACCGTTCCGTCCGACGCCGTGATCAGGCTGCCATTCGCTTTGTCGTGAAACGCCAGTTGCCCAACGCCGAACACGATTAGCGGATAAACACCGCTGCAAACGACAGCGAGAACCAACGTGGACATCACTGCACCGCGAATCTCGGAAAAGAATGCTTTCATAAACTAAATGATGTGAAGCCCGCTGATGATCAGATCGATCAACTTGATCCCGATAAACGGCACGATGATGCCGCCAAAGCCATAGATGACAAGATTGCGCTGCAAGATCGCCAGCGCGCCCATCGGTTTGTAAGCGACTCCGCGCAACGCGAGTGGAATCAGCGCGATGATAATCAGCGCATTGAAAATAACCGCGCTCAGGATCGCGCTTGTCGAGCTTTGGAGATGCATGATGTTCAGCGGCGCGATTGCCGGAAAGGTGCCCATCAACATTGCGGGAATGATTGCGAAATATTTCGCGACATCGTTGGCGATGCTAAACGTGGTGAGCGACCCGCGCGTGATCAGCATTTGTTTCCCGATCTCGACGATATCGAGCAGCTTGGTCGGGTTCGAATCGAGATCGACCATGTTACCGGCTTCGCGCGCCGCTTGTGTTCCAGTATTCATGGCAACGCCAACGTCGGCTTGCGCGAGCGCGGGGGCGTCGTTAGTCCCGTCGCCCGTCATCGCGACCAAATGACCGTCCGATTGTTCCTGGCGAATGCGTTTCAATTTTTGTTCAGGCGTCGCTTGCGCCATGAAGTCGTCCACGCCGGCTTCGGCGGCGATGGCCGCGGCGGTGAGAGGATTGTCGCCGGTGATCATCACGGTCTTGATTCCCATTTTGCGAAGCTGAGCAAAGCGATCCTTGATCCCGCCTTTGACTACGTCCTTGAGCTCGATGGTGCCCAGCGTCACCATTTCGGACGCAACGACGAGGGGTGTGCCGCCGCGATGCGAAATCTCGTCGACGGTTTTTGCGACTGGCTGTGGAAAAATTCCGCCGGCCGATTCGACAAATCCGCGGACCGCCTCGGCTGCGCCTTTGCGCACCCGCATGGTTGGTTGCGTGCCATTCGCGTGAAGATCGACGCCGCTCATCCGTGTCTGCGCGGTAAACGGCACGAACGTTGCCTCGAGCTCGTGCATCTCGCGCGCGCGCAGCCCAAATTTTTCTTTTGCGAGCACAACGATGCTGCGACCTTCCGGTGTTTCGTCGGCTAGCGAGCTTAGTTGCGCCGATGCTGCGAGATCGTTAGGCTCAACGGCCGGCGCGGGATGAAACGCCACCGCCATGCGGTTTCCGAGCGTGATCGTCCCAGTCTTATCGAGCAACAAAACATCGACATCTCCGGCCGCTTCGACCGCACGTCCGCTCAACGCAAGAACGTTTCGCTGCAAAACGCGGTCCATTCCCGCAATGCCAATGGCGCTGAGCAAGCCACCGATCGTTGTCGGAATTAGACAAACCAGTAACGCGACCAAGACTGGGATGGAGAAGGTTGTGCCCGAGTAAATGCCGAATGGTTTCAACGTGACGCAGACGAGAAGAAAAATGAACGTGAGAGCTGCCAGCAGAATGGTCAGCGCGATTTCGTTAGGCGTTTTTTGACGGCGCGCGCCTTCGACCAGGGCAATCATTCGATCGAGGAAGCCTTCGCCTTTCTCCATCGTCACGCGAATAACGATGCGATCGCTCAATACGCGTGTGCCTCCCGTGACAGCGCTGCGATCGCCGCCGCTCTCGCGAATGACCGGCGCCGATTCGCCAGTAATCGCCGCTTCATCGACACTCGCGATTCCTTCAATTACATCGCCGTCGGCAGGAATGATGTCGCCCGATTCGCACACGACGACGTCGCCCTTCTGCAACATTGGCGCGGGAACTTGTTGCTCGCGGTCGTTCTTGATCAAACGCGCCATGGTTTCCTTGCGCGCGCGGCGCAAACTGGCCGCCTGCGCCTTGCCGCGACCTTCGGCCATCGCTTCGGCAAAATTGGCGAACAACACCGTGAACCAGAGCCAGATCGCCAGCTGTGCGACAAATCCGCGCAAATCGGGCGGCGCTGTGAAAATGCCGACGGTCGTTAGGGCGGCGCCGATCATGGTGACGAACATAACCGGGTTTTTGACCATGAGACGCGGGTTCAATTTCTTGAACGCGTCGCCGGTCGCCGGGCGGACGATATTCCAATCAAAAAGTGAACGAGATTGTGCTTTCATCGATTGTCGATCTTAGAAAAGTTTGCCGCCTTGCATAAGGAAGTGCTCGACGATTGGACCGAGCGCCAGCGCCGGAACGAAATTCAATGCGCCGATCAACAGCACGGTGCCGCTGAGCAGAATGAAAAATGTCCCGCCGTGAACCGGAAACGTTCCCGCGCTTGCCGGCGTCACCTTTTTTTGAACTAACGAGCCGGCCAGCGCCAGGATCGGCACGATCATGAGAAATCGGCCGATCAACATGGCGAAACCGATGGTGGTGTTAAGCCATGGCGTCTTCGCGCTGATGCCGGCGAAAGCGCTGCCGTTGTTGCCGGTGCCGGATGTAAACGCATAAAGAATTTCGCTCAAGCCGTGCGGACCGCTGTTGTTCATCGCGACCAAGCCCCATTTGCTCACGATCGCCCAGGCCGAAAACGCGAGAATGTCGATGGCCAGAATGAGAAGCGCTAACATCGACATTTTCACCTCGTAGGATTCGATCTTCTTCCCGAGATATTCCGGGGTGCGACCGACCATGAGTCCGGCAATGAAAACAGCGAGGACAACAAAAACAAGCATGCCATAAAGTCCGGCGCCGACACCGCCGAAGATGACTTCGCCTAACTGAATGTTGAACAACGGAACGAATCCACCGAGCGGCGTGAACGAATCGTGCATTGAATTAACCGCGCCGCACGATGCGTCGGTTGTGACGGTGGCGAAGAGCGAGGAATTGAAAATGCCGAAGCGAACTTCCTTGCCCTCCATGTTTCCATCGGCCGCCGTGACGCCGAGATTTTGATGAATCGGATTGCCGGCCGCTTCCGAATGCCACGCCAGCAAAACGCCAGCGATGAACATCGCGAACATCACCGCCCAAACCGTCCAGCCGTGCTTTTGGTTCTTCACCATTCGGCCGAGGTAATAGGTGAGCCCGGCGCCGATCGAGAAAATCGACAACATCTGGAAGAAATTTGAAAGCGGCGTCGGATTTTCGAATGGATGGGCCGCATTGGCGTTCGTGTAACCGCCGCCATTCGTCCCAAGCATCTTGATCGCGACCTGCGACGCCATCGGTCCCTGTACGATGTTTTGTTCAGTCACGGTTTGTTCTTCCATGACCGCTTTGCCGTCGGCGTATTTGATCGTCTCGCCTTTGTCGTTCTTCTTTTCGACCGAGATTTTCATCGGCTCAACCAAGGTCGCTTTCGTGTAGGGCTTGAAATTTTGGATCATGCCCTGCGACACGAGGAAGAGCGCGAACACGACGCAGATCGGGATGAGCAGGTAATAAGTGACGCGGATGAGGTCGACCCAGAAATTGCCGATGGTGGTGGCCGTATGGCGCGCGATTCCCCTAACGAGCGCCGCGGCAATCGCAATACCCGTCGCGGCGCTGACGAAATTGTGAAACGCGAGCCCAACCATCTGCGAGAAGTACGACATGGTGGTTTCTCCGACGTAGCTCTGCCAATTGGTGTTGGTCGTGAAACTGACCGCGGTATTAAACGCGAGGTGCTCGCTTAACGCAGTAAGCCTTTCCGGATTGAGCGGCAGGAAATATTGGAGGCGCAAAATTCCGTAAGTGAATAGACAACCGACCAGGCTGAAGAGGAGCATGGCGAACGCGTAATTTTTCCAATCATGTTCCTTTTTCGGATCGATACCCATGACCCGATAAGTTCCACGCTCGAGCGGGTGTAGAATCGGATCGAGCCAGGTTTTACCATTGGCATCGAGGACCCTGAGCAAATAAAGCCCCATCGGCTTCGTGACTAACACGAGCGCGACAATAAAAATGGTAAACTGGAGCCAGCCTGAAGGATGCATGTCGATCTTAGAATTTTTCGGGCCAGATCATCGCCACGAATAGATAGGCGAAGAGAAACAAGGCGACGACGCTAACGATGATTGTTTCCATTTGCTCTAAAGCTTGTCGCAGAAACGCACGTAAAGAGCGCTCACGATGAAAAAGAGAACGACGAGTGCGATGAATGTCAGATCGCTCATCGATGATGCCGTCGTGTTTCGCAGAAGCACGAGTAAAGGCCGTTCACTCCCAGGATGACGATGATTCCTGCCACAATGAATTCACTCATAAGATCGACCCCAACGATGAGCGAGCTTTGGTCGGCAGCGTTAGTTAAACCACCACCAAAAAGCATTAAAAAAACATTAATACCGGCGTTACCGGAAGAATACGATCGAAATCAATGCCAATGCGGGAAGCAGGACTGGAAGCGCGAATTTCCACATGTATCCGATAAACGTGGGCGTCGGGACGCGCGCATGCTCCGCGATTGTTTTAACGACCATGTTCGGAGCGTTGCCGATGTAAGTTAGCGCACCAAAGAACGTCGCGCCCACCGAAATTGCGATTAGCTCCTGGCCATTCGTGGAAACGAAGGCTCTGATCTGCGTCAGATCGTTGATGTTCGATCCATGAAGGCCGAAAGCAGCGGCAAAAAAAGCCAGATAGGCCGGAGCGTTATCAAGTAGCGCGGACAACAAACCAGTACCCCAGTAGAATTCTTGTATCGAATTCAAACCAAAGGTGTGAGCCGATTCTTCCATGAATTGTAGTACCGGGATCATGGTTCCGAAGATGCCAAGGAAGAGCCAGGCGACCTCTTGAAGCGGGGCAAAAGTAAAGTCGTTTGCCTCGCGAATTCGTTTTGACGTGGCCAGGTACGATCCCAGAGCGGTCGAAACCATGAGCGGCTCGCGCCAGGCCGTCGGAGCGGCAATAAGCGCGCCTAAAAGCACAAACAAGAAAATGAAATTGTGAACGCCATCACAAGTCCAGGTAGCCAGTTCGCTTTCGTGGCCGCGTTTTTTGTGCCAGCGAAAATTAATCAGATCGAGAACGAAGAAGACGACCAAAACCAAGCCAACCATCAGGGACCATTGCTGCCAACAATGTTTCAGCGTCCAGTCGAAGGGCACGCCTTTCAAAAACCCGAGGAACAATGGAGGACCGGTCGGCAACAGCGCGCCGCCGATGTTGCTGACTAAGAAAATGAAGAACGCGATGTGCATCGGTGCGGTGCGGCCTTTGTTCATTCCGATCCAGGGCCGAATGAGAAGGAGCGATGCGCCGATGGTTCCGATCAGGTTCGCCAGAAGCGCGCCGAGAAACAAGAACAGGGTGTTCCTTGCCGGACTGCTGGGCGATTTCACCCGCAAATGAATTCCGCCGGCGACCACAAAAAAGCAGCCTACGACGATGATGAACCTGGCATAATCGATCGCCGCTTGAAGGACGCGCGAGGTCTCAGGAACGACAAAAAGATGATACGCGCAAACCACGCCAGCCAGTACGACACACAGCTGATGATAGTGACGTTCCCAATGATAGCGCGCAATCAGTGGACCAAGCGCGATGGCCAGCAACAAAATTCCGAACGGCAACATGATGGCCGGGTTCGCTTTCGTCACCGCGATGAGCAAGTTTATCGACATTCTTGATTCTCATTGGAGTGATCGAGCCGTGTTTGGTCAACCAAACTCGGGGTCTCGCCCGCATCGTTGGCGGTGTAGTCGAGAAAGAACTTGCCAGAAAACGCGTGCACATTGGAGAGTTGTTCGAGGTAATGGCTGCCTGGAGCATGATTAACGGCCGCGCAGCGGTTTGGAGCCTGGGGATGCGGCCGCAACGATGATACCAACGACGATCAAACGTCCGCGCAACGTGGATTGGCCGCGAGCCGCGGCGATTCTCTATGGCGACTGGGGGACCAGCAAAGCCTACGTGATTGGTCTCGCATTCGCCGTCGCTGGCTACGCCTCTTTTTGGCTGATCGCGGCCATGTGTGTGCTGACCGCGCTCGTGGGGGTAAATTACATGGTCATCTGTCGCCTCTATCCGGATGGCGGCGGTGTCTATGCGAGCGTGCGACATCGTAGCGAAGTCATTGCGATTGTCGGTGCGTTTCTGCTCATTGCTGATTATTTGGTGACGGCCGCGATCAGCGCGCTTTCTGCGTTTGCCTATCTGGGTGTGCCACATCCGGAGAAGTTCGCGGCGGCTGCAATTCTTTTTATCGGTTTGCTCAATCTGTTAGGGCCGAAAAACACCGGCGGCCTCGCGTTCCTTGTTTCGCTACCGACAGCGCTCGTCGTGATTGCCCTGGGTTTGTTCAGTTTGCCGCACATGCACGAAGCAGCAGCGCATTTGCACCCGCTCCACGGCAATTTCTGGCAGAACTGGGCCGGCTTTGTCGGAATCGTGCTGGCGCTTTCAGGTGTCGAAGCGATCGCCAATGCCACCGGCGTGATGAAACTCGATCCCGGAAGTACCGACGACCACCCCTCCGTCGTCAAGACATCCACTCCGGCAATTTTAGTCGTCATGATTGAGGTTTGCGTTTTTACCGCGCTACTCGGCTTTGCCATGCACGCGCTCAGCGGTCTGCAGATCGTGGACGGCGATGTTAACGCGCCCGGCGCCCAGGGCGTGCGCGATTACATGCTGCGTTATATGGGCCAGGTTTTTGTTGGCAGCGCGCTTGGGCCGGCCTTGGGTCAGATCTTCGGGTTCGTCGTTAGCATTGTGTTCGCAATGCTTCTCCTCTCGGCTGTGAACACTGCGATCGTCGATCTAATCATGATCCAGTTCCTGATGTCGCGTGACCGCGAGCTGCCGTCAGTTTTCCATCGTCTCAACAAATGGGGCGTTCCCAGCTTGGGCGCGTTGGTCGCGACCGTTGTTCCGATGGGATTGGTTGTTTTCGTGAAAGATATGGCCGGACTGGCCGAGCTTTACGCCGTCGGCGTGGTCGGCGCGATCGCTACCAATCTTGGCGCTACGTCAACGGATCGAAAACTTTCAATCAAGTCCTGGGAGCGCACGCTCATGTTTGCCACGTTCATTGTCATGGCCGCGATTGAGATTTCGCTGCTGATCGACAAACCGAACGCGCGCTATTTTGCGTTCACGATTCTTCTGCTCGGTTTGTTGCTACGGGCGCTGGTGCTTGAGCGGCGCATGAAACGAGAACCGACGCCTGTCGAGGCGCGGACCTTGCCTGTGGCCGTGAACGAAACGTCCGCGGCACAGACTGAGGCTGAAGCATTTAGTGGAGAGTCGATTCTCTGCGCAATCCGCGGCACTGGTCGTACACTGGATTTCGCCTTGCGGGAAGCGCACGAGACCGGTCGTTGTTTGTATCTGCTTTTCGTGCGCGAGCAGGCATTCGTCACTGATCAGGACAGAAAACGGAAATGGCAGGAAGACCCGGAAGCAAGCGCGGTTTTTGCGGAAGCTAAACAAAAGGCCGCCGGTGCGGTGCCACTCTTTGCCTACGCCGTCAGTCCGTCCGCGGCGGAAACGATTGTCGATGTTGCCGCCACCCTTGGCGCTTCACGTCTTATTCTCGGCGCACCCAAACGCAATGCGCTGATTAACCTTCTTCGCGGCAATGTCATTCGAGAAGTTTCCAATTTGCTCCCGGAAGAGATCGATCTGCTGGTTTACGCCTAATTTAACTGTCTCTCTCCTCGTCCGCGTCTTCCACCGACAGGACGCCAAGCCCATAGCTGTAGCGACGACCCCAGGCATGCATCGCGTCCTTGGTCGGTTTGAAAAATTTCTGGGCAATTAGTGTCGGCACGAACGCGCTCAAAATCACCACGGTCACCAAAATCGTGTATTGCCGTTGATCGATGATGTGGTTCTGAAATCCGAACAGCGCGGAAATCGTTCCGAAGGTCAGGCCCGTCGCCATCAGCAATGTCGTGTAGGAAGCTTCCCGTCGGTTCATGAAGTGAGTCCGCGCGAGTGGCCACACGCCGACAGTTTTCGTTAGCATTTTTAATAGAAGCAAACCGATGATGACCGCAAAGGCCGGCCATAGTGCCGGCAGAGACACGTATAGGCCCGCTTTGATGAAATAGAATGGCGTGAACACGGCAAAGGCAATGCTCCGCATCCGATGGACCAGAGTCTTGTCACGAACAAAAACGCCCGCGACGACAAGACCAACGAGATAAGCTGGCAAGACCGCTTCGCTTTTTGCGGTTGTGGCGAGACCACCGAGAAAGAACAAAATGAAGAGAATGAATTTTACTTCCGGCTCGCTGACGCGAGTGGCTCCGAACTTGTTGATGATCGCGCTGGTCCAGCGCGGCATGAACCAGAGTGTGATAAGCATCGCGATCACGAATACCAGGAGCCAGAGATTGTAATTGGCAAAGAGCCCGCCCAGGGCGAGGACGGTTCCGAAGTCGGTGATAAAACACGCGGCCAAAATCATTTTGCCCATCGCGGTGTCACTGAAACCGCCTTCGATCATTACCGCGTAAACGACGGCAACCGATGTGGTGGAAAGCGCGATGCCGGCGATTTGCGCCTGATGCAGTGGCCAGCCGAGAACGAATTGGGCAAACAACCAAATAACACCGAAGGGGACGGCGAAAGACAGTACGCCGATAAGAAGACTTGCGCGCAGATTTGCCTTCAACGAACGCGGGTCAATCTCTGCTCCAGCGAGGAACGTCAGGACGCCGCTTCCAAGTAAGGCGAGGAAATTGATCCACTCGTTGCTCGCGGTGAGATGAAGAAAATTGCCGGCAATTACGCCAATGAAGATTTCGATCAGCGCGACGGAAATTCCGGTGCGGATCGACACCAAACTCGCGACCAGCGCGAGTGCCATCCAAATTGCAGCGACGAACCAAACGTTTTGGAAAATGACATTCGTGGCGCTGAAACTGAGCCAAATGTAATTAAGCATAATAAAACTCCTGTCTGCGCATTTCTGCGCACGCAGGAGTCATTAGCTCTGAAAACCGTCAGCGCAGTTCTCCCGAAATTGGGAAGGCAAACTCCATTGCCGGCGAGACCTTAATCGCGCGGACTCTTTCCGCAAGCAGCACCGGTGATTCTCAGGAGCCGAATTTTCCGTAGACCGCGATCAACGGATAGGAGCAGTGATATTTGCTGTGATAATCGCTGACGAATCCGTCTTCGGTGCGGATCTCGACGTGGCCGTGAGTCCGATTTCCGTAGACGAGAACAGCGCCAACCGGCGCCTGGTAGGGATCGCGAATCGGTAATCGTTTAAATCCGTAACTGCGCATCAATTCGTCGCCCGCATCGGCCGCGTAGGCAGTCTTTGGGTAGGTACTGATAATGCCGGCCGAGAACAAGGCGTGTTTAACGTAGTGCCAGCACTCTCCTTGGGAATGAGCATTTGCTCGTTCTTGCGCGAGCGTCGCCGCGCGCGCGAGTTTTGGATCAAGACGCGAATCGATCTTCGCGAAAGGATGAACGATCGGCTTGGTCCAATAATGCCGGATAATCTTGACCGAAGTGACCTGGCCGGACGCGTCGCGATAAACAAACTTCTTTGTCGATTGTTCGAGGCCCTCCGCGTCAATAAGTGGGACGCCAAGGGTGAGTCCACCTCCAATGAGAATGGCCAAGGCGAAGGAGCGTCGCACGGCCACGTTTAATCGCAGGGAATATGCCATTTCGCAAGGGCGAAATTCAGTTTTTCCCGATGAGATCGTAATAATTAAAAAAATTTGCGCCGGAAAGGAAACCACTTTAATAGTCACTCCCGATTCTTAGTTAAAAAAACCCGCTCATTCCGTGGGTTTCTGTCGAATGCTCGTTGGGGCGAATTCGTCGAAATATGGGTATCAAGTTTTCAACAACAACGTTTGCCTTTCTTTTTTTGAGCGCGTCTTCGCTTTTTGCGCGTGAGGAGTCGATTCTCGCGCGCATCACCGTGTACTGGCCGGGCGAACGTCAAATCCGGGCCTGTTCCAATGGCGCGCGACTGCGGGCCGGCCATGTCGCCGTCGATCCGAAACGCATCCCCTATGGTAGCCACGTCATTTTTTCCGATGCCGAATGTGTGGCAGTGGATAGTGGCCCCGGCGTAGTGAGTCGCACCGCCGCGCGGGCGTGTGGAAGAACCGCGGCGCAGCGGAATGCCATTGTGATTGATCGTTTCTTTGAATCGAAACAAGCAGCGCTAGCCTGGTCCAACGCTCATCCGCAATTCATGACTGTGCGGGTGCAATCGCCGGAATCTGCGCGGCGGCAGGCCGAGACCATTACTGCCGACGGAACGGCGAACGCGCGGCCAAATGAAAAAATCTCTGCGACTGCCGCCGCGAAGCCGGGAGCGAAACAACACGCTGGCGAAGCAGCGTTGCCGGAATTCAATTCTGAGAAGGTAGAGCTTCATCTGCCGCTCGATTCGTTTCTGTGATCGGTCCGCCGAACTGACATGAAACGATCGACGCTGATTTTCTTGCTCGGAGTGACTGCATTGCCTAACGGTTTTGCGCGCGATGTTTCGCAGCCCAACTCGCTGCTCGCACGGGTGACAGTCTACTGGGCCGGCGGTGGGCGTGGATCGGACCCGTTCACGCGACAGCACAAATCTGCAACCGGATTGCGCTTGCAGCAGGGACATTGCGCGGTGGATCCGCGAAAGATTCCATATGGCAGCAAGGTCGTTCTTCCCGACGGAACGGCGCTCAGTGCGGTTGATACTGGAACGGCCGTTCAAAATCGCAGGGCTGCTCGAAAGTTAGGCCGTACGCTCAACGAGCGTAACGCAGTCGTCGTCGACAAATTCTTTGAGACCAAACGCCAGGCGCTGATGTGGGCGAACTCGAACCCGCCGTTCGTGAACGTAAAAGTGGTTCCGCCAAACGCTCCGCCAGTCGCGAAACCGAACATTACCAACGCGCAGCCGATCGCCTTGGGTGCGGCTCCAACACCGAACCGGGTTTTCTCAAATCCGCCAGTGCCTCAAAATAGGATCGCTTCGAATACTTCGAGTGGAACGGCGATCAGGAATCCGCTCGGCCGGCTCGGCCGGTAATTGTAGCCGCATCGGTGCGACGCGTAAGTGCGACCCGCAGGGCCGCCGCTACAAGTTTACATCTTCGAGTAAACGCCGATCAGCGGACGAGGAGAAGGAATCTTTGAGCGGAAATCACTCGCAAAACCGTTCCGCGTTCTGATCTCGACGTGACCAGCGCCGTTCTTGTTGGTATAAACGAGCACGGATCCGACCGGAGCTTTGTAGGGGTCGCGCACCGGCAACTTCTTGAAACCGTAATTACTCACCAACTCTTTGGCCGCGTCCTTTGCGTTGACCGTTTTCGGATAGGAACTGACTGCGCCGGAAGCCACCAAAGCTTCCTTCACGTAGTGCCAGCACTGTTCGCGCGAATGCGCATTGGCCCGTTCCTCCGCAATCGTCGCCGCCCGGCGCAATTTAGGATCAATCGAGGCGTCCAATTTCGCGAACGGACGAACAATTTTATTCGGGACGTATTTGGTGACGATGTCGGCCGAGTCAGTCTTGCCGTCGGCATCTCTAAAAACGAATTTCTGTTTGGCGGAGGCGACCATTTGCCCGTGAGCTACGCTCGCGGCGAGCAAAATCGATCCGACCATCAGGGTGAGATGAGGGGAACCCGGGATAGTTTTCGGCATAAGAAGTGCCCCATATCGAGCAGGATCGCTGCCTGCGCAACCGGTTTTTTGGAAAAAAACGGGGCGATTTTTAGTGGCCACTTTTGATCGTGTTATGATCTATGGTAATTATAAACGAGCTACGGCGTCAACCATTCGCTTACGAGCCTTCACCTCCGGCAACCGCCCGAGTCCGCCTTGGAGATTGTCCTCCAGATGCTTCGGATTATTCGTCGCCGGAATCGCGCAGGTCACCGCCGGGTGCGCTACGATCCACTTCAAGAAAAATTGCGCCCAGGTCTTGCAATCGAACTCCGCCACCCAATCCGGCAGCGGCTTTGAACGTACCCGACTGAACAGATCGCCGCCTCCAAACGGCCGATTGATGATCACGGCAACTTCACGATCTTGCGCCAGCGGCAGAATGCGGCCTTCCGCCTCGCGTTCCATGATCGAGTAATTGATTTGTAGGAAATCGAGCTTTTCAGCGCGCAGGACCTTTTCCACTTCACCAAAGGCGCTCGCGTTGTAATGCGTGATACCGATGTAGCGAAAGCGACCTTGCTCTTTCCAGTCGCGCATCGTCGCAAGCTGCGTTTCGACATCGACGAGATTATGCACCTGCATCAAATCGATCCGTTTGGTTTGTAATCGTGACATCGAGCGTTCCATCGATTCGATGCCAGCCTGCTTGCCGCGCGTCCAGACTTTGGTGGCGAGAAAGAGTTTATCGCGCAGCCCAAGCTTGCTTGTCAGTGCCCCGACAACTTCTTCGGCCCGTCCATACATCGGCGATGAATCAATGACCCCGCCTCCAAGTTTGACGAAAAGTGATAACACATCACTGAGCTGCTTTTCGTTGGCCGGCGTCAGATCGACGTCGAACACGTTCCAGGTTCCCAGCCCGATCACGGGCAGCTTTTCACCGGAAGATGGAATCGCGTGCGTCAGCATCGCTGATGATTCTGCGTGGCTGCGTCCGGCTGGCAAAAGAAAACCGGCGGAAGCGCCCCCAATCAATTTGGTCGCGTGGCGTCGCGTCATGTTGTTCATTGATTGGAAGCATAAACCTGCGTTCGTAATCGCCAACCATGAAGACAACGACACGCCGCAACTTCATCAAAACCTCAGCCGCGACTGGGCTTGCGCTCGCTACGCAATCGGCATCGCTGTTTGCGGAGAAATCCGCAAAGCCGTTGCGAATCCTCATTCTCGGCGGGACCGGTTTTACCGGTCCGTATCAGGTTCGTTATGCGCTGAGCCGCGGTCACAAAGTCACAACCTTCAATCGCGGCAAAACGCATCCGGGTGAACTGCCGGCAGAAGTGGAGCAACTGGTTGGCGATCGGAACGGCAAACTCGACGCGCTGAAGAATCGGCAATGGGACGTGGTGATCGATAACCCGACGACGCTGCCGGCGTGGGTGCGCGACGCGGCACAGGTGTTGAAAGGCAATGTCGATCGTTACGTGTTCATCTCGACGATTTCGGTTTACCCAGATCCGCTGCCGGCCGCCGGCGTCGATGAAAATTCGCCGCTGCAAAAATACGAAGGACCCGATCCGTACAAAGAGACGATCGAAGCGGTGAGAGCATCTGGTTACAAAACCTATGGACCGCTCAAGGCACTCTCCGAACAGGAAGCCGAAAAATCGTTTCCCGGGAAAACATTAATCATTCGTCCGGGATTGATTGTCGGTCCGCGGGATGAGACTGACCGTTTCACTTATTGGCCGGTGCGAATCGATCGCGGCGGCGAAGTGCTCGCGCCGGGAACCAAAGAGGATCCCGTTCAATTCATCGACGGTCGCGATTTGGGCGAATGGACAATTCGAATGGTGGAAAATCGTGAGACTGGAATTTACAACGCGACCGGTCCGGCAAAACCGATTGGCGTCGGGGGTATGCTTGATGGAATCAAGAGTGCCGAGAAATCAAATGCGACATTCACGTTCGTTCCCTACGATTTCCTCAAACAACAGAAAGTTGAAGCCTGGTCGGACATGCCGGTCTGGGCCGGCGACGAACTCGGTCTCTCTCGGACAAAAATTGATCGCGCGCTCAGCAAAGGCTTAACTTTCCGGCCGCTTGGCGATACCGCGCGCGACACACTGGCCTGGTTCAAATCATTGCCGCAAGAACGACAATCGAAAATGCGCGCCGGTTTAACATCTGAACGCGAATCAGAAGCGCTCGCCGCATGGAAGAAAAAGGTGTAGCCACGGCCCTGTGGGCCGTTGGCCACGAGGCTCCATAGGAGCGTGGCTGCAATGAAAAAGTTCTTCGCCAAAATTGTCGACGTAAAGCCTAACGAATTTCGCGCGCTTTGGCTCGGGTTCGCTTTTTTCTTTGTTGTTCTTGCAGGCTACTACGTGATCCGACCGGTGCGCGATAACATCGGAGCCAACTACTCCGAAAACCTGTGGTGGATGTTCACCGTCGTGCTTGTGACGATGATTGTCGCAAACGCGCTCTTCTCCGCCATCGTCTCGCGCATGTCCCGTCGAAGATTCATTCCGATCGCTTACCGGTTTTTCATCGTTAACCTCGTAATTTTCTTTTTCCTGATGCGAATAGCGCCTCCGGGAAAACAACCGTGGGTCGATATTTCGTTCTTTGTTTGGGTGAGCGTCTTCAACCTATTCGCCACCGCAGTGTTCTGGGGGTTCATGACGGACCTGTTCACGAATGAGCAGGGGAAGCGCCTCTTCGGATTTATCGCGGTTGGTGGTTCGCTTGGGGGAATCCTCGGTCCGATTATCACCGCCTCCCTGGTTCACTATGTCAGTACCGGCGTTTTGTTATTGATCTGCGCAGGCATGCTTGAAATAGCTGCTCAAACCATTCGATTTTTTCCCGCTGAATTCCGCGGGGACCATTCAAAATCGTCAGGTGACGCTGCCGAGAAACCAATCGGCGGCAAATTTTGGGATGGGGTGACGAACATTTGCAAATCGCCTTACCTATTCGGGCTTTTTCTGTTCATTCTCCTCTACACGTTCACTTCGACGTGGACCTATTTTCAACAGTCAGAGCTAGCGAAGGCGGGATTCGTTGATAAGGCCGCGCGCACCACATTCTTCGCGAAGCTCGATCTCTCGGTAAACACGCTAACACTGATGCTGCAAATCTTCGTTACGGGTCGGTTGATGAAATTTCTCGGCGTGACCGTAACGCTCTTGTTTATGCCGGTGCTCAGTCTTTTTGGTTTTGCGGCGATGGGTCTCGCGCCGGTTCTTCCCGTGCTCGCAGCATTCCAGATCGCACGGCGCGCGAGCGCGTTCGCGTTCATGCGGCCCGCGCGCGAAGTGCTGTTCACAGTTTTGCGTCGCGAGGACAAATACAAAGCCAAGAGTTTCATCGACACATTTGGTTATCGCTGCGGCGACCAATTTGGCGCCTGGTCTTATGGGGGCATGCAGGCTCTCGGGCTTGGCTTGAGCACAATCAGTTACATCGCAATCCCGGTCGTCGCAGGCTGGTGCGCGCTCGGTGTTTGGCTCGGGCGCAAGCAGCGCGCCTTAGCAGACGCGCAAGCAAAGCGGGATCAGGCCCAGCCGTCGGGTGATATTCCTGAACCCGAGCCGGCCTGAGTTGCACGCACGCGCGTCCGGCGCTAAACGAACGAATCAAACTTAGAGGATAAAAACTATGGCAACACGAACTGGATCGGCAACGTGGGAAGGAACATTAAAACAGGGGAAAGGGACAATGAAACTCGGGAGTGGCGCATTTGAAGGACCGTACTCATTCTCATCCCGCTTCGAAGAAGGAAAAGGAACCAACCCGGAGGAGTTAATCGGCGCGGCCGAGGCCGGCTGTTATTCAATGGCGCTGTCGTCGAATCTTGAAAAAGCCGGACATCCCGCAAAACGAATCAGCACGACTGCGTCTGTGAAACTGGAGATGGTCGGCGGCGGACCAAAGATCACGACGATTGATGTGAAGACGGAAGCCGACGTGCCGGGAATCGACGAGGCGAAGTTTCACGAGCTGGCAGAGCAGACAAAGAAAACTTGCCCGGTCTCGGTTGTGCTCGCCGGCGCCCAAATCAATCTCGACGCGAAATTGGCTCGCTAAGCGAATTTATTTCGCGAGCTCGTAGAGATATTCGACAAACGACATCACCGCGCCGTCGAAGCTCTGGACTTTCGGGTTCGACGACTCGATCACGTAGTACTCATCCGGCGCATGCGCGCCGCTGCCGTGTCCGAGGCCAAAATGTCCGGCTGCGAGTTTCAACGGTTCACCGGTGAAAACGTAACCGGGATAAGAGCCTGCGTTGCGGGGCCAGAGCATGGGATCGATTCCGAATTGTTTGTAAGTCGCGATTTGCGCTTTGATCAGCGCGGAATCTTTCGACGTGCTAGTTGGATCGTAGCCGCCGGTCATGTTTACTTCGATGTCGCCGAATCCGTGCTTCGCCAGGTGTACTTTCAACGCAGCGAGCGCATCGGCTGCTTTCATGTCCGGAACGAGTCGCATGTCGATCTTCGCCACCGCGCGATGCGGCAGAATTGTTTTGCCACCCGGGCCGGTGTAACCGCCGACCAATCCCTCAATGTTTACTGTAGGCTGCGATTCGAGCCGTTCGTTCGCCCGCTGCCACGGCAAATCGTCGATCCAATGCTGTGTACTGTATTGCTTTTTCGCGCTCGCTTCGCTCCGCACCTTCGAAACGCTCGCGATCATTTCCTTTTCCTCGGGGCTCAACAGACGCGGCTTGGGATAATTATCGATCGTGATGGTATTTCCATCCGCCGACACCAGCGTGTTCAGTGCATGGATCAAACGCCAGGCCGGACTGTCGATCATCGCCTTGAGGGATGAATGAACGTCTTTGGCCGGTCCGCGGCCCCACTTTGCGCCGTCCGAAACCAATTCGAGCTCAATCACGCCCTTCGATCCGAGGTTCACAGTTACGACGCCGTCGAGATCCTGGGTGGCCGACGGCATGAACACACCGACGCACTTTTTTAGCGCATCGAGGACTTCTGGGCGCCGCACCAGTTGCGGAATGTGCGGCGAAGCGATTTCCTCTTCGCCTTCCGCGACCAACACAAGATTCACCGGCATCTTCTTATTTGCGCCGCGGATTGCCTGCAGTGCGGCCAAGAACGCAGCTTCAGGTCCCTTTTGATTCACGGCCCCGCGACCAATGATCACTTTTCCGAGCGGTGGTTTGTCCACGAGCCGTGCTTCCGTCGGCGGCGATGTCCATTCGACGGGGTCGAATTGTTTCACGTCGTACATGAAATAGAGCCCAACCGTTTTCGGCGCGCCGGCGTTAAGCGTGGCGAAAACGCCGGGCTTTCCGTCAGTAGCAATCACGTCGACTGTTTGAAATCCGGCGTCGCGTGCAAGGTTCGCCATGTACTCAGCGCCTTCGGGATAACCGCGGTTCTCCGCGGCGATTGATACCTGTGCGATCCAGTCCTGTAAGCGCTTTACAGCTTCATCGTGGCGTTTGGTTATTTCAGCTTTGATGTCGGCGTGATCGTCCGTTGCCGCATAGACGCGTGACGCGGTAATTGCGAGTGCTGTGGCGAGAACTAAGAGTGTTGTTTTCATTAATCGAGAGCGAGGCTTGCTTGTTTTGGAGCTGAGGCTGTTGCGGTGATGCTGCTGAATTTTTTAACAAGGTCGTCAAGCTTGGCGACGTAATAATCGACATTTTCGTCCCGGTTCTCAGGGTCGAAGTCGCTGGCCAGCCTGGCGGCTTCATAGGCCGGCATCTTCTTTGCCGTACTCTTAATATAATAGGAGATCTGGTCGCCCGCTTTGTAGAGGCGTCCGCTGGCCAGGGCCAGCTCGTAGGCGGCTGCCCGGTTCCGGGCCGAGCCGGCGATCTTGGCCCGGTACTTCTCCAGCGAATCCTGCAGGGTGTCTGTCTTCATCAGCATGTCGATATGCCATTCGCGGTTGCGGATCTTTTTCTCGAAGTCACTTCGAAGATCGACGATCGCGTCCGATTTGCCCTGCATGATCAGCTTAATCATCTCCTCCAGAAACACGCGTTGGAATTTTTCCAATCCACGGGATTTTAGCGCCCCGCCTTTGATGATGACGTCGCCATCTTTAGTTAGGAGGGCGTAGTTCTTCGCCTTGTAGCTGAACATCGCCTCGAATTGCTCGTCGAACTCGACGTCGATTCCTTTCGGTAGAATCTTCGTCAGCCCAGCGCGGAGTTGCTCGATCTCTTCTATGGTGGCAGCCGTCCCGGCTGCTTTCGTCTGTTGTTTTGCAGGCGAGACGCCTGCCTCCACGGCGGAAGGCGGGATGAAATAAATTCCGTCGGTATCGACCTCGATGACCTTGGCGCCGTGGTTGTTCAGCCAATCGATCATCTTTTTCAACAAATCACGCCCGATTTGCGTGACGCGCGCGGCGGCGTCGAAATCGGCGAAGTGGCCCTGGGCGAAGCCGAGATAGCCGTAAAAGCTATTGATCAGGATCTTGAATGTGTTTTGAAAGGCTTCGAGATGCCGCTGTTCCGTCGGAGCCTTGGCCGCGCGCATCTTCGCCTTTGCCTCGAGCCGGAATCTCCGGAGATCGGTCAGTAAGTGCCGAAAGATCTGGAGCTGGTCCGACGCTGGAAAACAATCGAACTGGAGCATGATCGACGGATAAAGCGATGCGACGTCGCAATGCCAGACGTTGCGCGCGACACCGGTGAAGAAGATATCCGTGTAGCCGCCCTCGAATGCCTGCGGCAAGGGCAACTCGGGGATGCTGTGCTTTTGTCGAAAGTATTCGCGGAGAAACAACGCGTTGATGCGGGTCGCATTGCCGCGAACGATCACGTCCTGGTAGTTGTAGGGAAAAATCTGCGCCTGAATGAAGTAGCTCGGGCTTAACAAGTCCGACATTGCCCTGATCTCTCGCACTCCGCAGAGGGCGCGTTTTTTGAATTGGCGGTCGTTCTTGAGATAGGCCCGTTCCAATTCCTTACCGGTGAGGCCGGAGATATCCTCGCCGTCACACAATCCAAAGTGGCGCGCGACGTCTGCTCGATCGAAGCCGGTCAATGTTCGCAGCCCGACGTCATAAAATTGCGCGAACAGAAACGTGTCAACGAAATGGCGGCCATCAATTGCGAACTTCGGGTAATCGATTGTCTTCTCCGCAATTTGAAGTCGCGACGGCCGTGACCGCAAAAATCCGCCGCTGCGCCCCCAGTCCAGTTTGGTTTTTAGCTTCTTAGCGCGGGCGACAAGGTACGGCAGATGGACGCGGAACAGGTCATGTCCCTCGATCACATCCGGATCGCGTTCCTTGATAAGGCTGGTCAGGCGCTTGACGACTGCGTGTTCCGATTCCGGTAGTTTCTTCGGATCGACAACGATCACTTCTTCCCAACCGGTGTTGTCGGAAACCGCGACGCTCATTATGTGATCGGCTTCGCCTTCGGAGAATGCGAGGACCTCCAGTTGCATCCGTTTCAGCTCTTCGAACGGCAAATCTTTGAACAGCGTGCGTCCAGTCGCAGTGAGATAATGCTGAACCGGATCGGTGAATGCGAAAAAATCACGCCCGGCGTTCTTCAAACCACTTCGCAGCGCGATGAGTTCGTTCCAACTGTCGACCGCGATCGCCCAGCTGAACTTCAGATCGCCCCTTAGTTTTTCCGCTTCGATTCCAAGATCGACAATATCGCTGTCGGCCCAGACAAACGGATGAAACGGCTCCACATCGGTGGTCGTCGATCCGTCCTTTCCGCGCCGATGCACCTTGACCGTACCGGTCTCCCCGAGCTCAATCGCGACAATCCGCGGGGTCGGGTCAGCGCCGAAAAGGATTTCGTTTTTCTCAAATTCCACATTGAGAGATTCCGCGATTCACGCGGAATGACAAATTGTAGACAGGCGCGTCGCCTGCCTTTTTAACAGGCGGCAACCGCAGCGGTTGCCCTTCAACGCTGTGGGCTGTAATAAATCCGCCATGAAGATTCGTTCGTTGTCGATCTTGTTCGCGTTGACTCTCTTAGTGCGTTTCGCTTTCGGCGAGGAGATGCCGGTGGGAAAAGCGGCAGAGAGCGAGCTGCCGTCATTGCTCGCGATTTACAAAGACATCCACAGCCATCCCGAATTGTCGGGACATGAGCAGCGCACCGCGGCTCTGGTAGCCAAGGAACTGCGCGCGGCCGGCTGCGAAGTGACGGAGAATTTTGGCAAATACGATGACCCAAAATGGAAATGCTACGGCGTTGTCGGCGTGATGAAGAATGGCGGCGGCCCGACCGTGCTCGTTCGCACAGACATGGATGCACTGCCTGTTCACGAGGAAACCGGATTGCCTTACGCCAGCACCGTTACGACCAAGAACGACGAAGGTCGCGACGTTTCGGTCATGCACGCATGTGGGCACGATGCTCACATGGCGGCGTTTATTGGCACCGCGCGAGTGTTGCAGCGCCTCAAGCAGGAATGGAACGGCACGATTATTTTTATCGGGCAACCGGCTGAAGAAGCAGTCGGCGGTGCTCGTGCGATGTTGAAGGCTGGTCTTTACAATCGTTTTGGAAAACCGGATTTCGCGCTTGGGTTTCATGACAAAGCCGACCTGCAAACGGGACATATCGGAGTTACGCCGGGATACACTTACGCCAACGTCGACTCAGTTGATGTGACCGTTCGCGGAATCGGCGGTCACGGGGCCTACCCCCACAAGACCAAGGACCCGGTCGTGCTGGCGGCGGAAATGATCAACGCCTGGCAGACGATCGTGAGCCGCGAGAACAATCCGCTCGATCCGATCGTCGTCACTGTCGGCTCAATTCACGGCGGCACAAAGCACAATATCATTCCCGACGACGTGAAGATGCAGTTGACTGTGCGCACCTATAAATCCGAAGTGCGCGACCGCGTCCTCAAAGCCATCGACGAGATCGCGAAAGGAATTGCCAGCGCGGGCGGCGTTCCCGCCGATCGGTCGCCGATCGTATCTGTGTCCAAGGATCAATTCACTCCTGCGACTTACAACAATCCGGATCTCACGAAACGACTGGTCGTGGTTTGGAAGAAGGTTTTAGGCGATAACAATGTTGACATTGTGGATCCAACGATGGGTGGGGAAGACTTTTCAGAATATAGTTTGCCTGATCACTCGATTCCGGCGGTTGATTTTCATATCGGTGCCGTTGATCCGGAAAAGATCGAGCAGTTCAACAGTGAAGGGAAAGAACTGCCGACTCTGCACTCGAGCAAGTTCGCGCCCGTGCCCGAGCCAACGATTCGGGTGGGTATCGTGGGCATGACCAGCGCGGTACTCGAGCTGATGAAGGGTAAGTGATTTGTCGAACCTCAAGCGGATTGGCGAGCTATTCGATAATCGAGGTGTAGCGGTCCGCAGCCGTGTTTTGAAATCCACCCGTATTCAAGTTGCCGTCGTCGATCGTGGAATCGATTTCAGTCATGCGACTTGGGTCAGCGCCCGAACCGATAACTGAGACGCCCGCGGTGAATCCGAACTGGTTGTAGTCCCAGTCCCAATTTCCTCCGATCGGCGTTGTTTTCGTAAAATCGAAGGTTGGGCCAAAATAAAGGTCCATACCTTGTGGCACGCCGCCGCGATTGACGTCCGGTGGATAAGAACCGTGTTCTGTCGCATACATCTGAAATGCGTCCGTGGCGATGCGCAGGCCATTAATCAACTTGGCGTTTTGTGCTCTTGCCCAGCCCGTTGGAACGAAGGAACCGCTATAACGGTCAGTAGCGAAATGATCGAGAACACGATAAATCCTGCGAGGCGCCGAATAGATTCCGCCAAGAAAGGACCAAGAATTGTGCCAGACGGGCTACGCTGAGCTGCAGGGTGTCGCCTTATTTCACGCGGATATTCTTGCGCAAAAAGGTAGGCACGTCCAAGTCCTGGCCTTCCACGATGGTCGGCTCGCTTTTTTCAAACCGGCCGCGGGTGACCGGCTCGAACTGCATCACTTCTTGTTTCGCGTAAATGGATTTTTCTTGCGGCGGCTTTGTCTCTTTTTCGATGAGCGCTTTTTTCTTCGGTGGAATCAACCGCGGCGTTGGCTTCTTGATTGCAGGAGCCGGTGCAGGGGGATGAATTCGAGCGGGCGGCGGCGCTTCAGCGGCGATCGGTTGCGGTTGTTCGAATGGAACCAAGTCATCCGAAGGGGATGTAGTGGCGGCTGTGTCGGCCGCAGGTTTCTTCATCGCGCCCGATACGGGCGCCTCTACACCTGCCTGAATCTCGATTTTTGGCGCCGGCCTCGCGGGTTCGTCGACTTGTTCCAGAGCCGCGGGCGGTGGCGCAAGGAATGGTTCCGGAAGGGGTGGGGGCTGAGTCGCAGTCAATTCCTCGTCCGCGACCAGTGAACTAATGATCGTTACGCTCAATCGATTTCCCATTTTTCCGTCAACTGCGGTGCCGAACACGATTTGAGTGTGATCGCGCACGTGCCGGCCGAGATCGCGCATCAGGATTTCCACTTCGGACAAAGTCATGCCCGGCCCGCCGGCGACCTGGACCAGAACATGCGAGGCTTCCGAAAGCATTCGCCCTTTGTCCATCAGCGGATTCTTCAGCGCCTGAGTGAGCGCGTCGTGAGCACGATTGTCCGAATCCGACTCGCCGAAACCGAAAAGGCAACGTCCGTTTTGACTGCGCAACGCGGCGAACAAGTCGTCGAACCCAATACGAATAAGTCCCGGCCGCTGAATTAAATTCACGATTGAGCGAACGCTCTGGCTGATTGTCATGTCAGCGACACCGAACGCCTGATGAATTCCCGCCTTGGGCGCAACCATGTCGCCCATGCGATCGTTTTCGAAGCAAATCACCGCATTCGCGACTTCGTTCAATCTCGCAAGGCCGTCCTGTGCTTGCGCGGCGCGGCGTTTTCCCTCGAACGAAAACGGGAGCGTGGCGAAGGCGATGACAAGCGAACCGGCCTCGCGGGCCAACTGGGCGACTATTGGCGCCGCTCCCGAGCCGGTCCCTCCGCCGAGTCCGGCACAAACGAAGATCATGCGCGCGCCGGCGATCGCCTGCCGAATTTCGTCGGCCGATTCAATCGCGGCCTGATAACCAAGCTCCGGGTCTCCACCCGTGCCGAGACCGCGAGTGCTGGTGCGGCCGAGTTGCACTTTGCGCGCGGCAACAGAACTCGCGAGCGCCTGGACATCGGTGTTGATCGCGATCAGGTCGTTCTTGTCCATGCCGTCGAGCAGCACGCGATCGAGCGCGTTCGATCCGGCGCTGCCGACGCCGACAACTTTGATGGGAATCGTTTCCTCCTGCCGTGCCGGCAAGCTGTAGTTTTTGCTGAGTTGGATCATGTCGATCTTTCTGTTGTCACCGTATTCGATTGAAAAGCCTCCCAAAAATTCTGGTGATGCCACCGCGTGGCCTGTCGATTTGGACTGCTTGCGCGTACTTGAGCAAACCGATAGCGGTCGCGAATTGGGGATTTTCGGCGGCCGAGGTCAGCCCTGACGTTGTTTGCGCATGCGTGACGTGCGCCGGCATTTCAAAAATTTCTCCCGCGAGATGATCGATCCCGCTAAGCAGGCTGCATCCGCCGGTGATGAAAACTCCGGCACCGACATAATTGATGAACGGCTCCTCTTCGACCGTGCGTTTGAGCAACTCGAACGTTTCGCGCAGGCGAAGATGAATGATCGTGTTGAGCGTTTCGCGCTCGATTTCCTTGCCGGCAAAACCAGAGTCGTCTTTCAGCACAATTGTTTCGCCGGGCAGACAATTGCCGAGAACGCAGCCGCCTTCCTCGATCTTTAACTTTTCCGCGCGGGCCATCGGGATGCGCAATCCCATCGAGATGTCGTTGGTGATGTGATCGCCGCCGACCCCGAGCACGCCGCTTTGTTTAATCGCACCGTCAACGTAGAGAATATAATCGGTAGTGCCGCCGCCGATATCGACCACGAGAGCGCCAAGATTTTTCTGATGTTGGGTCAGCACCACTTGGGCGGACGCCAGAGCGCTAAAGACGACATCTTCCACTTCGAGGGGCAATTCTTTGACGCAGCGGATCGTATTTTGGATCCGCGTTCGGACGCCATGGATGATATGAAAATCCGCCTCCAGCTTCTGGCCAAGCATGCCGACCGGATTCAGGACGCCGTCCTGTCCATCCACGTGATAATGCTGAATGATCGAATGCAGAAAAGCGTTCGGCGCGGGAATGCTCACTTCGCGCGCGTTGACTTTGACGTCTTCAACATCCTGGTCGTCGATCTCGTCTCGGTCTTCCGGCAACGTTACGCAACCGCGATTGTTGAACCCTTGAATGTGCCCGCCGGCGACTGCGACGTAGACGCTGCGAATCATCACGTCGCTTTTTTGTTCGGCGTCGACAACCGCCTCGTGGACGCATTTCATCGCCGTTTCAAAATCGACAATCTCGCCTTTGCGCACGCCACGAGACGGCGCCTGGCCGACTCCCAGAATTTTCACCGTTCCATCGGGACGGGTCTCCCCGACCACGACGCAAATCTTGGACGTTCCGATTTCCAGCCCTACGATCAAATCACCACTTGCCATGTTGTTTAGTTCTTCTTCAAAGGTTGAAATGGAAAACCCCGCTTCGTCGGAGTTGTGGTCGACGGGGGAGTTGCAGATGATTTCGGAGCAGCAGGCGTCGCAGCCTTCAACGTTTTCGGATGCGACTTCGTCGTGGTCGATGCTGCCGTGCCTTTTGGCGCCGCATTGAGCGGAATCGCTTTCATTATGCGCGGTGACTCTTCGGGATTGATCGTCTCGTTAATCACTTCCACCGCCGGCTTGGTAAACGTGACGGGAATATTGCGCTGCACCAGCAGATTAACCGTTGCGATCTCGCGGTGCGCGTCGTCGGAGTAAATCAGGAATTGCTCAAGGCGCTGTAACTGGGTGTCGAGGTTGTCGAAACCGAACGTGACCTTGCTGTGATTCTTGTCCGTCACCAACAGGCAATAGCCTTTTGAAACGTCGATCTCGCGAATCTGGAAACGGGTTTGCATGAAACTTCTCGAGCTCAGCCGCAATAGCTCGAGCGCAGCCTTGGTTTCCGGCGATTCGACAGTTTTGCCAGCCTCAAGCGATTCGCTGCCGGCTCCGAGAATCACCGGCAATCCCAGGTATTCAGGCAAAAGTTTTTTCTCTTTCATCAAAACGCCGCGCGCGTCGATCAGAAAGGCGGCGTCAGAGGCGAATGGATCCGCGATTTGCCTTTCGCTTGTGATCCAGGCGATCGGTTTGCGTTCGACGATCCGGATGTCGATCTCACCTGGAAGTTTACGGACTACTTCGAGCTCATCGACCTGTGGCAGGTCCTGCAAGCGATCGTGCACCCGGGCCAGGTTCACCCGGAAAATGTTTTCGCCTTCGTGCAAATCGGCCACGCTCAGAATCTGCTCGCGCTGCAATGTGCCGTCGGTCTGAACCTCGATTTCGCTCAATTTGTAATCGGGATTGTCGAGGAAGAAGCGCTTGGCAGCGTAGCGCCCACCGACGTAGATGCCGCTGATCAACGCGACGAGAAGTGCGAGTTTGGAGAAAACAACCAGCACGCGCCTGTTCCGATGGGCGACGGCTTTGCGTGAGCGCACTTTCACATCCAGGAGATGCTGCTGCCGCCGTTGGCGGAAGCTGGAAAGGCGCTTGTTGCGCGCGCGGGGACGTTGTTGTCGCCTCATCGTCCAGCGCGCTCCTCTCTCGCTCGCGACAGCTCGATGATGCGCAGGCAAAGATCAGGATAACTGATTCCCGCCGCGGCGGCTGCTTCCGGAAGCAGGCTCGCTTCCGTCATTCCTGGGATCGTGTTCACTTCGAGCACGAACGGCTCACCTTTGTCGGAGAAAATCACGTCGACCCGGCCGTAAACGACGAGGCCAAGGGCGCGAAATGCCGCAAGTGCCAGCTCCTGAATTTTCTTGGTTAGTCCGGGGTCGATTTTTGCCGGACAAAGATGTTCGGCGCTCGCGCCAGCCTGCGGATTCAGGAACGGGTACTTGGTATTAAAATCGTAAAAACCGCCCTTCGGAATTATTTCAAGAATCGGCAGGGCTTGATCACCGAGGATACCTATCGTCAATTCGCGTCCGGACACAAATTTTTCTATCAACAATTTGCGATCGTAATTCGCCGCCTCCTTTAACGCCCCATCCAGCGCGTTTTGGTTTTTGACGATCACGATTCCAACCGTTGAGCCTTGCCGCGCCGGTTTCACGACCAGGGGCACCGACATTTTCGGACGCTGACCGGCGCCAATCACTTCCGATTCAGGCGTGACGACGCCGCGCTCGAGAAATTTTTCCTTCGATAAAATCTTATCAAACGCGATTCGGCTCTCTTCGACACCATCGCCGGTATAACTCATGCCGCGCTCTTCCAGAATTTTTTGAAGCTGGCCGTCCTCGCCGAAAGTTCCGTGAATGCAGTTGAATGCAATATCGACATCTCTCGGCAACGGAAAATTCTCATCACGCACATCGACCTCGACGACTTCCATGCCGAGCGAGCGCAGCGCTTTCGAAACTCCACGACCGGTCGCCAGGGAAACATTGCGCTCCGATCCGGGCCCTCCCATCAAAACCGCGACCTTCTTTGGTAGATCTTTCTTCATACAGCTTTCGGATCGGCCTCTCCCACTATTTGAACTTCCGTTTCCAGCTCGATGCCGCGTTTTGTTTTGGCTTCCGTCTTGATCCGATCGATCAGCTCGAGCATGTCCGAGGCAGTCGCACCGCCGTCGTTGACGATAAAATTTCCGTGCACTTCCGAAACGCGCGCCTTTCCAACGTTTGAATTCTTCAGGCCGAGCTCGTCGACGAGCTTTCCGGCCGGGTACTTTTCCGGATTTTTGAAGATACAACCGGCGCTCTTGGCAATCGGCTGTGTCGTGCGCCGTTTTTCCTGAGATTCCTGCAGCTTCGATTCGATCTGCTCGCGAGCTGATGGGCTTGCTCGGAAAGTCGCCGACACGGCGAAATTTGATTCCAGCAGAGGAAAATGGCGATAATGGACCTCAAGTGCGGCGCGTTTCTTATCGTGCGCGTTTCCGTCCGGGTCGAGATAGCGAATGCCGACCACGTGTTCGAAAGTCTGTGCGCCCATCGCCCCTGCGTTCATTCGCAACGCGCCACCGACCGCGCCGGGAATTCCCTCCATCCACTCCAGTCCGCCCAGATCGGCGCCGCGCGCCGCATAAGCGATTTCCTTCAATTTTGCGCCCACGCCCGCCGTGATTTCGTTGCCCTGTATGTCGATCTTGTCGAAATCGCCACCAGACGGATGAGCGACGACGCCGCGGAGGCCGCCGTCGCGCACGAGGAGATTCGATCCCCGACCGATAACGAAGAGCGGCAGATTTTCGCTGCGGCAAAACCGGATCAGCTCGGCGAATGCTTTGTCGTTGCGCGGCTCGACCCAAAATTGCGCCGGGCCGCCGACGCGCAGGGTCGTGTGCTTCGAAAGCGGCTCGTAAAGTCGAACATCGCCATCTTCGCCAACGATCTCTTTGATTTTCTCGGCGATCACCAGATCGGCGGCGAGGATTGATAGCTGTTCGTGAATGTTCCCGGCGCCGAGGCTCAGAACGAGGTCGCCTGAGTCCAGCATATTGCCGACATCGCGATGCACCCATTCCAATCGTGGTTGGTAAGAAACACCGCGATGACCGTGGGCAGCAATCTCGTCCGCAATCATTTGACCGGTAACGCCTGGAATTGGGGACTCGTTCGATCCGTAAACGTCCGTGATTACAACGCGGTCGGCATCGTCGAACGCGCGCCCGAATTCTTTTCGAAGGAGTTTTGTGCGCGAGTAGCGATGCGGTTGAAACATCGTAAGGACCCGATTACGTCCGGCCGATCGCGCCGTTTTCAGCGTTGCTTTGATTTCAGTCGGGTGATGGCCGTAGTCGTCGACCAGCAAAAACCGCGGACTGTCGTATTTGATTTCGAAGCGCCGCCGCGCGTGCTGAAACTTGGTCAGCGCCTTTGCGATTTTGTCGAACGGAACGCCGAGCTCGGTTGCCAGCGCAATCACGCCGAGTGCGTTGCGAACGTTGTGCTCGCCTGGGACGTTGAGGACCGCATCACCCAGTTTTTCTTTGCCACGATAAACGCAAAACGTTGAAGTAAAATTTCGAAGATCGACGTCGGTCGCTCGATAGTCGCCGTTCTCGGACAAGCCATAGCAGATTACGCGATCGGAAGAGCCGCAGATTCGGGACGCGTTTGGTTCATCGGCGCAATAAAAGACCTTGCCGCTCGTTTGGCTGAGGAGTTGGCGGAAGACCTTCTCGATCGCGGCGAGGTCGGCATAAAAGTCGAGATGTTCCTCTTCTATATTTAGTACAAGGGCGTGCTCGGGGTGAAACAGGGCGATAGTTCCGTCGCTTTCGTCGCCCTCGGCCACGAAAAATTCGCCTCGTGCATCCCAGTGCGCGTTCGTCCCGAGGATGGGGATCTCGGCCCCGACGTAATGCGACGGATGCAGCCCGCCTTCACGCAAAACGTGCGCGGTCATCGCAGACGTGGTCGTTTTTCCATGCATCCCCACGATCAGGATGCCGCGCTTGGCCGACATGATTGCAGCGAGCGCCTCGGCGCGGCGAACAGTTCGCTTTGCGTTCTCTCGAGCATCTTTCAAAATCGGATTTTCCGGTTTGATCGCCGAAGAGAAGATGACGAGTTCAGCGTCCCGGGCGTCCTCGGCACGATGTTGGCGGTGAAATTTGAGGCCGAGGCGTTGAAGGCGTTCCGTTTCCTGAGAATCCAGTTTGTCCGAACCGCTGACGTCATGTCCGAGTTGAAGCAGAAGTCCCGCGATTCCGCTCATTCCGCTCCCAGCCACGCCGATGAGATGAACACGGTGGCGCCCGGTTGTCAGAAATTTCCCAAGATCGGCATCCTTCGTCATGACTGCGTAAATTTTTCCATCGTCATCGCGACGCGATTCGCGGCATCGCTCGGCGCCAGCTGCAAACACTTCTCCGAGATGTCACGGAGCTGTTGAGGATGGTCGATCATCTCGCGGATCTTCTGTGTTAGTAATTCGGGCGTCAGGTCCGATTCTTTCAAGACCAAGGCGGCGCCGGCACGCGCGAAAATTTCGGCGTTGCGGGTTTGGTGATCGTCAGCGGCGTAGGGAAATGGAATGAGGATGCTCGGCAAACCAAAGAACGCGAGCTCGGCCAGGCTGGCGGCGCCCGACCGCGCCACGGCGAAATCAGCGGCGCTGTAGACGTCTTCCATGTGATGATGAAACGCCGCGACGTATGCGGGAATTTGTTCGCGATGGTAATAGTCAGCGACCAGGCGTTCGTCTCGCGTGCCGGAAAGATGAATTGCCTGGAGCGCTGAGCCGCGAACCAATGGCAGCGTTTTAATCATCGCCTGGTTGATTCCGCTCGCACCCTGACTCCCGCCCATCACCAGCATGGTCGTTAAGCCGGTTTCCAATCCGAGTTTTTGTCGCGCCGATTGCTTATCCACGCGCTTGAGCTCGTTTCGAATCGGCGTCCCCGTGATTTCGGTCTGCACTCTCGGAAAAAATTGCGCGGCTTCTTTGAATCCGAGCAGAACCGCGCGCACCATTTTCGCCGCCAGCCGGTTCGCTTTTCCAGGAATTGCGTTCGATTCGTGGACGAGGGTGGAAATTCCGCGCAGGCGGCCGGCGAGAATCGGCGCGGTCGATGTGAATCCGCCCATGCCGAGCACGACCTGCGGTTTGAATTTTTGATAGATCGATCGGCAAAGCGAAAGGCTTTCGGTAAAGCGTCTGATAAATCCGAAGATCCGCGGCGAATAAAGTGATGGGAAACCTACCGTTGGCAGTTTCTCGAACCGAAACTGAGATCGAGTGGAAAGCGCGAGGCTGTCGATCTCTTTTTCCGAAACGAACAAAAGCACCTCGTGCCCGCGCTGGCGCAAGACTTCGGCAACGGCAATTCCCGGAAAGAGATGACCGCCAGTGCCGCCGCATGCGATGATTGCGTTCATTCAGTTTGTGCCGCTAGATCCGCGGAGTGATCCGGACCTGTAGGGCGCTGCGTTTCTTGTTGGACGGTTCCAAAACTGCCTGCCGATAAATGTTGAGAAGCAGCCCGACTCCAAACAGGCAGGCGGCCAGATTCGAACCTCCGTAACTAATGAATGGCAGCGGCAGACCCTTATTCGGCAGCAGCGAAGTGGTGACGCCGATGTTCACCGCTGCCTGGAGCGCGAGTAACGAAACGACGCCGGTCGCGGTCAGTAATCCGAAGCGATCTTTGGCGTGCAACGCGATGACGATTCCGCAAACAATCACGACAACGAAAAGAAAAACCACCAGTAAACTGATTCGCAGTCCGAGCTCTTCGCCGATCATTGGGAAAATGAAATCGGTGTGAGCGTAGGGGAGGTAGAGCATTTTCTGGCGGCCGTTTCCGAGGCCGAGCCCGTCCATTCCGCCGCTGCCCCATGCGATCAAGGCCTGCATCTGCTGCAGCCCAGCGTCTTCCTTGTAGCGCTCCAGGTTTGTGAACGCGACCAGTCGATCCATACGCGCGTGCGTGGCGCCCACAAAGATCACACTGCCGCCGATGACCGCGAGCAAACTGAGAAGGATCGGATTCGTTCCGGCAACAAACATGATCACGAACGACGTCATGCCGATCAGCGCTGTTGTCCCCAGATCGACTTCAAATAAAATCAACGCGAGCAAAGCGGTCACGACCGCCAAAGGTATTGCGAATCCGAAGAGAGGATGACCCGATACCTTTTCGTAACGCGCGAACCACCAGGCCAGAAAAAACACGGACGCCAGCTTGGCGATTTCCGACGATTGAAAACTGACCGGGCCGATCCCGACCCAACGCCGCGAGCCGTTGATTCGCATTCCAATGTGCGGGACGTAACAGAAGGCGAGGGTGATTGCGGCGATTCCGATCCAGATCCACCAGGTCCTCTGCCAAAAATGGTAATCAACCAGCGCGGCGACGATGCAAGCCGCCAATCCAACCCCGAGCCAGGCCGCCTGGCGCTTTAAGAAGAACAACGCGTCGCCGTGGCTGTCTCGCGCAAAAGCGCTCGTGCTGAAAAGCATCACGATCCCGATGACCAGGAGCCCGAGCACCGCCAGAAACAGGAGATAAGCGCTTTTGCGACGCATTTGGATCGACAACTACTCGTTCTTCTTCGCTGGTTTGGTTGGGATCAACAGCTTTTGGCCGATTTTTAATTTTCGCGGATCATCGATGTGGTTCAGCGTGACCAAGTCGTCGTAAGACACCTTGAATTTCTTCGCGATCGTCACCGGGTTATCGCCTTTTGCAACGAGGTAAGTCTTTCCGGAATCGGAAACTTTGGTTTGCACCTTAGTGCCAGGCTTTGCCGGTGCGGTGGAACTCGTGGACGCCGTTTGCGGTTTTGTGTCCGCAGACGCGACTCCCACCGTAGTCGGAGGGGGCGATGACGGAAGAGCCGATTGCCGGGTCTTGATTGCGTTGAACGCAATGATCCCGGCGACTGCAACAACGTGCAGCAGAAGCACGATCAAAAGCGCGCGCGAGAGTTTCATACTCGGCTCTGCCAGATCGTCGTAATCGGCGGTGGCCGCGCCGATGCGAAGCGGCCGGCGCACCGCGGTGGCGCGAAGTTTTTTTCGTCTGAACTTGAGCAGGTTTGGCATTTTGAACTTCCTTTTCATTGAGGGAGGGCTTGGACCAGGGCGCGAAATTGGTCGCCGCGGTCCGCGTAACTCTTGAACATGTCGAAAGAGGATGTGCCGGGGGAAAAGAGAACGACCTCGCCCGACCGGGCGGTGGCGTGCGCGCGTTCGACTGCGTCTGCAAGTGACGTCGCCGGCTCGGTTTTAACCGCGCCGTCCCAATCGCGCGCGATTTGTTTTGCCATTTCACCAATCAGAATCGTGGTCCGAACTTTTTCTTTCACTAAATCGCGCAACGGTTCGTAGTTGAACCCCTTGTCTTTTCCGCCAGCAATGAGAACGACCGGCTTGCTTTGCGCCTGAAGCGCTTTCTCGATTGCGTCCAGGTTCGTCGCCTTGGAATCGTTGATGTAATCGACGCCGCCGATCTGCCGAACGAACTCGCAACGGTGCGGTTGCGGCTCGTACGCGAACAGCGACGGCACCATCTGCTCAAACGACAACCCGCGCGTGTGACCCGCGGCGAGCGTCGCCATCAGGTTCTCGATATTGTGCGAGCCGCGCAGCTTTGTCTGGCTCATTCGCAGCACCGGCTGGTTTTGGAACAGGATCGAGCCTTCGGACAGCCGAAAGTCAGCCCGGTTCGTATAAGCGCTGAAAGTAACCTTGCGTCCGCGAAGTTCGGGCAAATTCTCGCTCGCGTTCACGATTGCCACATCGCCACCGGTCTGGTTCTCAAACACCCGCAACTTCGCCGCGCGATATTCGGCAACGGAGCGATAGCGATCGAGATGATCGGGCGCGAAATTCAACCAGAGCGCGATTGACGGATGAAACGTCCGAATCGTTTCCAATTGAAATGAGCTGACTTCGACGGTGAGGACGTCGTATTTAATTTTCTCGCGCGCGACTTCGGAAAGGGGTTTGCCGATGTTGCCGCAGGCAATCGTCTTTTGCCCGCACTGGTTCAGCATTTGCGCGAGCATTTCAGTGGTAGTCGTTTTGCCGTTCGTGCCGGTAATCGCGATGATCGGTGTTTCACACGAACGCCAGCCGAGCTCTAGCTCGCCAATAATCTCGATCTTGCGCGACCAAAAATTGCGACCGAGCGCCGAAGCGGGATCGATTCCCGGGCTCGCGACAGCGAAGTCGAATTTCTCCGAATTGCGATCGGCCTCCGGTCCGCAAACCACGCGCACACCTTGTGCGCGAAGATTGTCGATGGTCGATCGGAGTAGCTTCTTCTCGTCGGCGCTGTCGAGCACGGTGACATTCGCGCCTTCGGACCGCAGCAGAAGCGCGGCGGCCGCGCCACTCAAACCGGCTCCGAGAACTGCCACGTTTCGATTCGAATAACGCAAGTCTCTACCTTAACTTCAACGTTGCCAGCCCGAGCAGTGCGAAGATTCCGGACAAAATCCAGAAGCGCACGATCACGGTGTTTTCTTTCCAACCGGCGAGCTCGAAATGGTGATGGATTGGTGACATGGCGAAGATGCGCTTCCCGGTGAGCTTGAAGCTCAACACCTGGAGAATGACCGAGACCGCTTCGATTACGAACACGCCGCCAACGACAACGAGCAGCAGCTCCTGCTTGCAACAGATTGCCACTACGCCAAGCATGCCACCGATGGCGAGCGAGCCAGTGTCGCCCATAAACATTTTGGCCGGATGACAATTAAACCAAAGGAAACCGAGGCCGGCACCAACGAGAGCGGCGCAGACGACCGTGAGCTCGGCCGTGAACGGATAAAACGGCACCTGCAGGTACTCGGCGAGTCGAAAATTTCCGGCAACGTAGGAGAGCAACGCGTAGTCAAATGCGACCGTGACCGTGCAACCGATGGCGAGGCCGTCCAGGCCGTCAGTCAAATTAACGGCGTTGGAACAGCCAACGATCACGAGCCCGAAAAAGAAAAACGTGAACCAACTCATATTTGCGACCACCGGAGCTTTGACGAACGGGACGAACAGTTCGCGGGCCTGCACTTCGAGCAGTGGACTGGTCAGAAAAACCGCCGTGATGATTCCAGCCAGAGCAAATTGGAAAAGAAGCTTGATCCGGCCATGGACTCCGGAGGTATTTTTCTTTGTGACCTTGAGATAATCGTCGGCGAAACCGAGCGCGCCGAGATAAAGCATGGCGAACAGTGCGAGCCAGACGAATCGATTGTCGGGGCGCGCCCAAAGAGCGCTCGAAATAAACACGGTCCCAATAATCAAAACGCCGCCCATGGTCGGCGTGCCCGCTTTGACACCGTGCAATTCGGCGAGCCGATGGACTTCGGACGCCTGGCGGATTGGCTGGCCCAGCTTGAGCGCGGTCAAAACGCGAATCACCCAATTTCCGAACAGTAGCGACAACACAAAAGCAGTAATCGCGGCTGCCACGGCGCGAAATGTGACGTAAAAGAAAACGTTGAAGCCGCCGACATGCTCGCTCAGCCGATGGAGGAAGTACATCATAAGCGCGCGCCCTCCCGCAGATATTGCGCTGCAAATTTTTCGATGACCTCTTCTGTCCGCGCAAGGCGGCTGCCTTTGATCAAAATGAGATCGCCTGGTTCCGCGATCTCGATCAACAACTCGGCAGCGTCCGATGTCGATCCAACTGCGCTGCTTTTTTCCAATCCCGCTTGTTCCGCCGCCTTCGCAATCACTTCCCCCATCTCACCGACGCCGATTACTTGATCGACCTTGAGTGCAGCGGCTTCCTGGCCCACTTCTTCGTGTCCGCGCTGCGATTCCGTGCCCAATTCGCGCATTTCCCCGAGGACTGCGATTCGTTTTCCATCCGCGGCCAGCTCGATCAATGTTCGCAAAGCGGCCTTCATTGAATCTGGATTCGCGTTGTAACTGTCATCCAGAAATTGCACGCCATTGACTTCCTTGATTTGCAAACGGGCCTTGGTCAAAGGCGCTGTCGCCAAACCGATCGCACATTCTTCCAATGTAACGCCAAACGCGCGGCCGGCGGCGACTGCGAGCAAAGCGTTCTGGACCATGTGCAATCCGGGCACGGACAGCTGAGCACGACAACGGTGCGCGCCTTCCAGGATTGTGAACTCAGAGCCGTCAGAGTTTTGTTCGACGTCCGTCGCGCGAAGAACACCGTTATTGATGCCGGCAAGAACAACGCGGGCACGGGTTCGCTTCGCGATTCCTTCGCTGAACGGATCGTCGGCATTGAGAATCACAGTTCCTTCGACTCCGACCGCTTCGGCGAGCGCGCCTTTTTCCTGCGCGATCGCATCGCGCGTGCCCATGAACTCAATGTGCGCAACGCCAACGTTGGTGACGATCGCCGCGTCGGGCGCGGCGATTCTCGCGAGGGGCGCGACTTCGCCGGGATGATTCATCCCGATTTCCCAAACTGCAACGTCATCTTGTGACGTCGCTTCCAGAATCGTGCGGGGCAGGCCAACATGATTGTTGAAGTTGCCCTGGGTTTTAGTGACCCGAAATTTTCGGCCCAGCACTGAAGCGGCAAAATCCTTTGTGCTCGTTTTGCCGTTGCTGCCGGTGATCGCAAGAACTTTGATCGAAAGCGATTTCCGGTAGTTCGCGGCCAGCGTTTGATAGGCAACCAGCGTGTCTTTCGCGCGAACGATTGCGAACTTCTGCGCTGGGTTTCCTTTCCAATTCGGATCGACAATTGCGCCGGCCGCGCCCTTTTTGGCGACGTCTTCAATAAACGTGTGACCGTCGAAATTTTCACCGCGAAAAGCTACGAACAACTCGCCTTTCTTGATGGTTCGGGAATCGGTGCTGATTCTTTCGACGGAAACGCTTTTGTCACCGCTCTCCAGCTTCGCCTCAGCGAGCTTCGCAATTTGCAAGATCGGCAACCGATTCATTTGAATTCTACCGGATGGCTTTCAATCGCGCGTCGCGCGACTTGAATGTCTTCGAATGGCACAGTGTGATCTGCAAACTCCTGGTAATTCTCGTGGCCTTTGCCTGCGATCAATACGATGTCACGCGGTTGGGCGAGCTCGACCGCGCGTGAAATCGCCGCTGCCCGATCGGCGAGTTTTTCAAAATGGCTGCCGCGAAATCCCTTTTCAACATCAGCAATGATTTTGTCGGGATCTTCTTTGCGCGGATTGTCTGAAGTGATGATGGCGTAATCGGCATTTTGGTCGACGACCTGGCCCATCAAAGGCCGTTTCTCGCGGTCGCGATTGCCGCCGCAACCGAAGACGACGATAAGCCGTCGCGGCTCCAACGCGCGCAGTGTTTTGATTACATTCAGTAGCGCGTCAGGTGTGTGTGCGTAATCGACAAAAGTCTGGAACTGCCGTTTTGCCGGGACCATTTCCAGCCGGCCCGGGACCTGCGGCGATTTGGCGAGACTGAGAACAGCTTCTCGCAAACCGACGCCGAGCGCGTTAGCGGCCGCGAGGGCCGCGACCGAGTTCGCGACATTGAACCTTCCGATCAGTGGAACGCGCACCAGGTAACTTTTGCCGCGCGCATCGAGTTGATACGCGGTTCCGCCAAACTCCATTCGGTAATTGGAAGCGCGAAAATCGGCTTTCAGTCCGGTCCCGAAAGTCACGACTGAGACTTTGTTGCCGATCTTCGCGACGAGCTTTTGGCCGTAGCGATCGTCGATGTTGATAATCGCGACAGGTTTTTTCTTTCGCTGCTGCTGGGCGAGCCGTTCGAACAATTTTGCTTTCGCTGAAAAATAATTCTCCATCGTACCGTGATAATCGAGATGGTCCTGGGTTAGGTTGGTAAATACAGCGGCGTCCCATTCGATGTCTCGGGTGCGCTCCTGGGCCAGGGCGTGCGATGAAACTTCCATTGCGGCGGCGCGACAACCTGCATCTCTCATTTGCGCCAGTAATTCCTGAAGATCGAGCGACTCCGGAGTCGTGCGCGCGGCTGGCAAAACGCGCTCGCCGATTTCGTAACGGACAGTTCCGAGCAAACCACAACGAGTGCCTGCTTTTTCACAAATGTGTTTGATCAGAAACGTCGTCGTCGTTTTGCCGTTGGTGCCCGTGACGCCGGCAAGCTTCAACTTCCGCGCAGGATAATTGAAAAACCGTGCGGAGAGATCGGCCATCGCCGTCCGCGTGTTTTCAACAAGGACGCAGGTGGCCCGCGAATTCTTGTCTGCGCGCTCGGCGACGATCACCGTGGCGCCTTTTTCAATGGCCTGCCCGGTGAAGTTGTGACCATCGCTTTTTTCGCCGTGCAATGCCACGAATAGCCCATCCCTTTGCACACGGCGCGAGTCATACGCGATGCTTTCCACCGCGCGATCAACTGGGCCGATGATTTCGCGAACCGGAATCGAGACGAGAAGAGTTTTGAGCTGCATGAGGGTCCGCCATCTTTGGGCCAAGGAGTCAATGGCGCGAAGAACTGGTTAAGGCAACTCGCTCCACAGGGATGGCTTTGCGGATCTCCTCATGCGGCTCAAGATCGAGATAACGCGCCGCCTTTTCGGCGACGTGTGAAAAAATAGGACCGGCGACTGCGCCGCCGTAATTCTGTTCCGGCTTCGTTTGCGCATCGTCCAGCACCACGAGACCGACGAATTGCGGATTTTCGGCGGGCAAGTAACCGCAGAACGAGACAACTTCTTTGCCTTTTTCGTAACCGCCGTGCGGTCCCACTTTTTGGGCGGTGCCTGTTTTTCCGGCAATGACGAAGCCCGGCACAGCCGCGGCCGCAGCGGTGCCGCGGTCGCTTACGACGCCGCGCAAGGCCATTCCAATTTGGTTCGCGGTCTGCGGCGAAATGACCTGTCGCAGAGCGATTGGCTTCAATGTGCTGATGGTTTTGCCGTCGCTCGTTGTGATCGATTTCACGATGCGAGGCGTCATTAATTTTCCGCCGTTGGCGATCGCGCACATCGCGGTCGCCATTTGCAATGGCGTCACCCCGATTTCATGGCCCATGGGAATGTGGGTGATTGAAATCTTGCTCCAAGATTGGGGCGATCGAATCAAACCGGGAATTTCGCCGGGAAGTTCGACGCCGGTGCGGTCGCCGAAGCCGAAACGACGAATGTATTCGTAGAATTTCTGATCACCGAGCGTAACGGCCAGTTTCGCAGCACCGATGTTGCTTGATTTCACGAGAATGTCTTTGACGCTCAGATCGCCGAACGCCGCGTGATCATGGAGCGGCGTGCCGCCGTAATTCCACATGCCGTTTTCGCAAAAGATATAGGAATCGAGGCTGAACTTGTGCTCGTTGAGCGCGGCCGCGGCGGTGACGATCTTGAAGGTCGAGCCGGGTTCCATCATGTCGCAAATGGCGCGGTTCTTCATCTGTTCAGGTTTCGCGTTGGAACGTCTGTTCAGATCGAATGCGGGCCGGTTCGCCATCGCCAGGATTTCGCCGGTTTGCGGTCGCATCAGAATGATAGTGGCTTTTTTCGGCGAATACTCGCGCATCGCGGCGTCGATCTCGTTTTCGACGATGTTCTGCAAGTTCAGATCGACCGTCAGATGGACCTGGTAACCGTTGCGGGGTGCGCGTTCCTGCCCGCGATACTGCACAATTTCCTGGCCGACACGATTGTGCTCGATGTAACGGTAACCGTCCTGCCCTCGAAGATATTCATCGAGCGAACCTTCCACGCCCTGGATTCCTTTGTGTTCGAAATCGGTGAAACCGATTACGTGACAAAGCATGATCCCGTTCGGATAAATCCGAGTCGCGTCCTGCTCGAAATAGACGCCGCGCAGATTTTTGGCACGTAGTTTTTGTCGCAGCGAGTCGGCATTCGCTTTTGCGACTTCCCGCTTCAAAACGATGTAACGCCGATCGCTACGCAGTTTTTCTGAAACTTCGCCGCGCGGGAGCTGTAATTCGTTGCTGACAAGATCGATCGTCGCGTCGAGCTCGGTAAGGCGAGACGCGTCAGCGACGACCGTTTCGACCGGAACATTGTGCGCGAGGACCTCGTTGTTGGCGTCAAGGATCGCCCCGCGCTCGGCGAAGATCGGCTGTTTAATGACGTGTTTCTCAGCCGCGAGTCCCGCGTACTCGTCGTGCTTGATCATTTGCAGGTAGATCAAGCGAAACGAAAACAGGCTGAAAAGGAGAATGAAGCCGAGGCAGACGATTGCGCATCTTGTTCGGCTGTTCCATTTCATCTAGCACTCCGCGGATTTGAGACAGGCTGAATGGCGTCGTCCGGATTTCGATTCGGAATGGTCAACCGAACGATGTTGTGCTCGGCGATCGGAATCATTTTGAGATAACCTTCCTTCAACCGCCGCTGGAGAGCGGCCCGCGAGGTGAGGGCGGCGATTTGTGCGCTCGCCACCTCGTTCTGCATTCTCAAATTCGTGACCTCGGTCTCGAGCGCTTTTTTGCGGTCGCCCAGATGATCGAGCTGAAGCGTGAGATAGACGTAGCACAGCCCGGTCAGGGCAAGAAATCCGGTGAGAACGATCCAGCGCGCCAGCGACGCTGCGTTGACTTCATTCCAGTTTCGTCGCGACCTGTTCATCCGATTTTCTCCGCCACTCGCAACTTCGCGCTTCGCGAACGCGGATTCATGCGACGCTCATCTTCACCGGGCTCGACCGGCTTGTCGGTGATTGGGCGCAAATCGTAATCCGGATTGCGCCGCGGTTCCGGCCATTCCGGGCGATCGAGCCACTCCCGGCTGTGATCCCGAAAGAAGTTCTTCACGATTCGATCTTCCAGGGAATGGAATGTGATTACGGCAATGCGCGCGCCGGGCTCGAGCCGCGAGGTTAAAACGCGCAGCCCCTGATCGAGCGCGCCAAGCTCGTCGTTCACTTCCATGCGCAACGCTTGAAACGCCTGGGTGGCTGGATGCCTGCGTCCGTGACGGCCCACCACCTTCTCGATCGCACGCGCGAGCTGAAGCGTTTCGGTAAACGGCGTGTCTTTGCGCATCTTCACAATCAAGCTGGCGAGCCGTCGAGCGGCCGGCTCTTCGCCGAGATCGCGAAAGATGCGAGTCAGTTCTTCTTCGCTGTAGGTGTTTACGATCTGCGCCGCGGTGATCATCGATCCGGGGTCCATTCGCATGTCGAGCGGGCCGTTGCGCATCATGCTGAAGCCGCGGCCGGCGTTCTCCAGCTGGCGCGATGAAACTCCAAGATCGAGCAGGGCGCCGCCGACTTTTTGAATTCCGAGTTCCTCGAGAACTTTATCGGCGTCCCGAAAATTGGCCTGCCGCAGCGTGACGCGACCGCCGTAAGTTGCAAGTTGCTGTTGCGCTTCCGCGATTGCGTCGGGGTCCTGATCGAGTGCAAGAATGTCGGCGCCAGTTTTAAGGATCGCTTCCGTATGTCCGCCGCCGCCGGCTGTTCCATCGACAACCAGCGAGCCGGGGTGGGGTGCAAGCAACTCCGCCGCTTCCGCGGCCAGGACCGGACGATGGTAAGTAAAATCTTCCATTTGCTGCGGCTCCTCTTCCAGAACGAGCGGACCGGTGGCAAACCAAACCGGCCGCTCAAATAATAATGCGTTCATGTGCGGGTTAATCACAGACCAATGACGTTGGCGACGTGCTGGTAGGTTGGCTTCTCTTCCTCTTGCGCCTTCTTGCGTTTCTGCAGGTTCCAAATTTCGAAGCGACCGCGGCCGCCAACGAGCACGACTTCGTTCTTCAATCCAAGCTTCTGGCAAAGATCTTCCGGCAGGACGAGGCGGCCTTGTTTGTCGGCGGTGGCGTGCTGGGCGCGAGCGTGGAGTTGTCGAAAGAAAACACGACGGTCTCGCGCCGAAACGGTCGAGTCGGCTTCGGCGGCCGCGCTCATACGAGAAAATTCTTCAGGCGACATGACCAGTAGAAATTGGTGAGTCGCTTCCGGAAGAATGATGAACTCTTCGGCAGAACCGCGGCGCCAGCGTGCGGGAATGGTGATTCGATTTTTTTCGTCGATGAAGTGACGAAATTCGCCGGCGTAGAAGCGTTGGTCAGGCTGTTGCATTTGCGGGTGGAGAAACGTTCCATTCTAACCCACTTTTCCCCACTTTTAACCACCTCCCGGGCCAAGCGTCAACAAAAATTAATCGCTTTCTTTGCCTATGCCGCAACCCACCCTCGATCGCCCGATTCCCGACGTCGCGGCTTGCCCGATCCCCAAAATAGGACTAAAAAGGTAACCCCGATGATTGATTACATCCAAAAAGGCGGTCTGCTCATGTGGCCGATCTTGGCCTGCAGCATCGTCGCGATCGCTGTCTTCCTGGAGCGATGGTTTTATTTGCACCGCGCCAGCATTCACGTCGGCGAATTTTTGAAGGGGCTGTCCAACTTGATCCAACGCCGGAATTTCGCGGAAGCGCTCCACGAATCAGCCGGGACACCGGGTCCGGTCGCCCGCGTGATCCATGCCGCAATCCTTCGTCACGACATGCCGCGTTCGGAACTGCGCGAGATAGTGCAGGAAGCCGGGCAGCTCGAAGTTCCGAAGCTGGAGAGATTTCTCGGTGTGCTGGCGACGCTTGCATTTCTCGCGCCGTTGCTCGGTCTGCTTGGAACCGTTTCGGGAATGATCGACGCCTTCGGAACGATCGCTTCGCACGGCGGTTACGCGACGGTCACCGAACTTTCTGGCGGCATCTATAAGAGCTTGCTTACGACTGCGGCTGGACTCGTCGTCGCGGCCCCCACCTTCGTCGCTTACAGCTATCTTTCGTCGCGGGTGAACACCATGCTCCATGAGATGGAGCGCGCCGGTATTGAGATCGTGCACATGTTGAAAGACAGCGAAGCGCTCACCGGCATAATCAGTTTTCAGCAAACTGCAGAAACGTCGCCGGGTTCTCGCGAAGCGCGCCGTGATCGTTAGGTCGATTCGACTTTCGCGAAGCTACGGCTGCCGGGTCATTCCCAGGATCGACAACAAAGGATGAAACTCAGTCGCACAAAGGAATATAACTTTGGCTGGCTGGTCTTATTTCCGCTCATCGACGTCGTCTTCCTGCTCATTTTCTTCACGTTTCTGAGCTCGAACTTTATTCTCCAACCCGGCGTTGCGGTGTCGGCGCCGCTAACTCCTTTTCTGCTCGGTGCTCAGAAAAACCCCCAAATCATCAGCATCACCAGCGGTGCGATTCCGGCCATTTATTTTCGAGACCAGAAGACGTCAATCGAAGGCCTTGGTTCATTGCTCGACGATGCGAAACGGGAAAACCGCTCGATCATAATTAAAGCCGACCGACAGACGCCTTATGAACTGGTCGTGGCGGTGACCAATGCCGCGCTTGAGCATGGGATTACCTCGGTTTCGCTGGCGGGCGCTCTGCCGAAATGAACGCGACCGCTTCCGCGCAATTGATTTTCAACTGGGACCAATCGCGCCGACGTAATCTTGCTCTCGCTGGGTTTATCGCAACGTCGTTTGTGATTCACGTTGCGGCCTTCTACCTGTTTCAAGTCGTGTATCCGCAAACCGTTTCTCTTCTCCCGGCGCCACGGCGAGTGAATTTGATGAGCGCGAATTCCGAGCAAACAGCGACGCTCCTGCGCTGGATCGATGCCGAGGATCCTGCGCTGGCATCGACCACGCGAAGACCGGCTCACATGCAGCGTCACGAGATGGGAAGAGTTGAGCACATCCCTTCTTATTTTGCGCGCGAGGCTGCTTTAAAAGAGCCGCCGCCGCTGACTGTCGATCTTCACATTCCGACCGCGCAACCCCCGGGTCCGGTGCCGTTTGCGCGTTCGGCTGTTCCAGCGCCAACTGGAATTCAGTCCACCCAGGTCACGTTTTCGAGTGAGCTGCAACAGCTTGGCGGCGCGAAATTTGTTCCCGCAAATTTCAAGGCGTCTGCTGGCGAAACGCCCCAGAACGCGCAGTTTCGGATCGCCGTCGATGCAAAAGGCGCCGTCGTCTATTGTTTCACCTTAGCATCGTCCGGTGACGCCGGTTTGGATGAGCAGGCTCGCGAGCATCTCGCGCTTTGCCGTTTTCCGCCTGCATCGAATAGCGACTCGCTCGTTTGGGGGATCGCGACGATCGAGTGGGGCAACGATGTAACCACGGCGAGCGCAAAACCGACACCTACTGAGCCGTGATTCGAGTGAGTCTGGCTGCGCTGGCCACAATTTATCTGTTCCTTTCTCTTGCCACGATTTTCCTTCTCTGGATAGTAGGTGAGTGGAACCGGCGCCGGCGTGAGCGGCGCGCATTGCGCTACCGGTTACGTTGCGTGATTTGCGCGTTCGAGTTTGAGGATCGAACGGCGGCACTTCTTCCACGCTGCCCGCGTTGCGGCAGTTTGAACGAAAGATTTAGATTGGAGCAGATTTAATTATGGGAATGTGGATTGGCCGAAATCGAAAAGCGCGCGTCACCTATGGGTTCGACGAGATCGCGCTCGTCCCTGGTCGCGTCACGATTAATCCGAACGAAGTTGACATCACGTTTCGTCTCCCCCGCAAGAATGCTGAGCCGCTACAATTGAAAATCCCGATCCTTGCCAGCGCCATGGACGGCGTGGTCGATGTGAAGTTCGCGGTCGCGATGAGCAAGCTGGGCGGTCTCGCCGTTTTGAATCTCGAAGGTGTGCAAACCCGCTACAAGAATCCGCACGAAGTTCTGCAAAAAGTTGTCGACACCGATAAATCCGAAGTTACTGCGCTTCTCCAACGCATTTATCAGGAGCCGGTCCATCCCGATCTGATTGCGGCCCGGGTGAAGCAGATCAAAGACGAAGGCGGAATCGCCGCAGTAAGTTCCATCCCTCAGCGCGCCGCGGAGTTCGGCCCGATCGCCCAGGAAGCTGGCGCTGATGTTTACGTCATCCAAAGCACTGTTTCGACCGCGCGTCACATTTCGAGCGAATACAAATCGCTCGATCTCGCGAAATTCTGCAACGATATGGGCATCCCGGTGATTGTCGGCAATACTGTCGGCTACGAGGTTACACTTGAAATCATGGAGTGCGGTCCAGCGGGCGTGTTAATTGGCGTTGGTCCGGGCGCAGCGTGCACTTCACGAGGCGTGCTGGGTCTCGGCGTGCCGCAAGTTACGGCGACGGTCGATTGCGCAGCTGCGCGCGATGCTCATTTCAAAAAAACTTCCCGCTACGTTCCGATCATTACCGACGGCGGCATGAGCAAAGGCGGCGATGTTTGCAAAGCGCTTGCTTGCGGCGCGGACGCCGTCATGGTCGGCAGTGCGTTTGCTCGCGCACAGGAAGCGCCCGGCTCAGGTTATCATTGGGGAATGGCCACGCCGCATGTCAATCTGCCGCGCGGCACGCGAATCAAAGTCGGAACAACCGGTCCGCTGAAACAAATTCTGTTCGGGCCTGCGGAAGTCGATGACGGCAGCCAGAATCTCGTCGGTGCCATTACCACTTGCATGGGCAACGTCGGCGCGCGCAACATTGCCGAGTTTCAACAGACCGAAATCATCATCGCGCCGTCGATCAAGACCGAAGGCAAACTTTTCCAGACGGTACAAAGCGTCGGCATGGGAACACGCTGACGACAACATTCGTCACCATGAACAACGATCGTCGCGTCGTAATAACAGGTCTCGGTGTCGTCACGCCGGTCGGCAACGATCTCGAGACGTTTTGGAAGAATCTTGTCGAAGGCAAAAGCGGCATCCGCCGGATCCAGGCCTTCGACACCGCGAACTACGATTGCAAGATCGGCGGCGAAGTGCGGGATTTTGAGCCAAAAAACTTTTTCAAAAACGCCAAAGATGTCCGCCGGACGGACCGTTTCGCTCAACTGGCAATGGCCGCGGCCAAGATGTCGATCCAGGACAGCGGCCTCGATTTGGAAAAAGTAAATCGCGACCGCTTTGGTACAATTATCAGCAGCGGGATCGGCGGACTGAAAACGCTCGAGGAGCAGTTCAGCGTTTTGATGAACAAAGGACCGCAGCGCGTCTCCGCCTTTACCATCCCGATGCTGATCAGTAACATGGCCAGCGGCGTCATCTCGATGGAGTTCGGTTTGCGCGGCCCCAATATGTGCATCGTCACCGCCTGCGCGACTTCCAATAACTCGATCGGTGAATCGTGGCGAATGATTAAATTTGGCGACGCCGATATTTTTCTCGCCGGCGGCTCCGAGGCGGCGATCGTCGAACTGGGTCTCGCCGGATTTTCGGCAATGAGAGCGCTCAGCCGGCGCAACGACGACCCGGAGCGAGCGTCGCGCCCGTTTGATCGTGACCGCGACGGATTTGTCATAAGCGAAGGCGCTGGCATTGCCATTGTGGAAGAGCTCGAACATGCGAAGAAGCGCGGCGCGAAAATTTATTGCGAGCTTACCGGCTACGGGCTTTCGGCGGACGCCTGCCACATGACCGCACCGCCCGAAGATGGCGAAGGCGCCGCCCGCGCAATGAAGGTTGCGCTCGAGCACGCCAAGATTTCTCCGAACGAAGTCGATTACATTAACGCCCACGCTACTTCCACTGGTCTCGGCGATATCAGTGAGACAAAAGCAATTAAGCGGGTTTTTGGCGAGCAAACCAAAGTTTCGATCAGTGCGACTAAATCGATGACCGGCCATTTGTTAGGCGGGGCCGGCGCAATGGAGATGGCGGCGTGCGCCTTGGCGATCCGCGACGGGGTCATTCCGCCGACAATCAATTTGGAAAACCCTGATCCGCAGTGCGACCTCGATTACACCGCCAATAAAGCGAAAGAAAAGAAAGTCCGCGTCACCCTCAACAACTCATTCGGTTTCGGCGGCCACAACGCCACGTTGGTGGCGACTGCGTTCGAAGATTAGATGATCGGACCAATCATCGTCGTAAGCGGGTTTATCATTATCGGCATTGTTGCGTTGTTCTTTCCCCGGGAAATACAGCGGTATCTGATTCGTTCATGCGAAAAATGGCCGCCTTTGTTTCAAAGGTATCCGCCTCAAAAGTACATCAGGACCGAGCGCTACATTTGGGAACTACGCCTCATCGGCGTTGTCGCGCTCGCGGTTGGGCTGTATAGCCTCCGTAAGTTCTTCTAGCTCAACGTTCCGGATTAACCGGGAGTGTTTGTTCTTGAGATGCTCGGGAACGCCTCGGGTGTTGCGTCTTGTCATTTCGAGCCAAGCGAGAAATCCCACAGTCGAAGCGCGCGTCACGCTAATTAGCTTGGGTGATCCATCACCTTGTGGGAGGTCCCTCGCATTCGCTCGGGATGACCGGCGGTCATAGCCCGCCGCTACAATCGTAGGGCAGGCGCTCCGCCTGCCGGTTTGTTAATTGGCAAGCGATGCGCTTGCCCTACAACAGATATCCGGCTTCTCCTACTTCTCCGGATTAACCGGGAAGTGTTTGTTTTTGCGGGGTTCTGGGACGTGTTTGGTGTGTTCGGCTTCGATTTGTTTCTTCGCTGCGACTAGCGAATCGAGCGCTTCGCGGCTTTTCTTGGCGCGACACATGTAAGCAGTCGCGTGCGCGAGCGGGATTTGCGCTTCGGGCATTCCGACAAATTCAACCGCTTGCTGCGTCGCAATCGCGAGCGGCAACGCCTCGGGATCCGCCAGGCCGACGTCTTCGCTCGCAAAAATTACGATCCGTCGCGCGATGAAGCGAAAATCTTCGCCGGCGTGCAGCATCTTCGCGAGCCAGTACATCGCGCCTTTCTCGTCGGACGCGCGCATGCTCTTAATAAACGCGCTGATCGTGTCGTAATGCGCATCGCCCGAACGATCGTAAACGACTGCTTTTTGCTGAATGCTTTCCTCGGCGACCGCGAGTGTGAAATGAATCACCGGCTGCTGTAGCGGCGCTGTGTCAGCGCCGATCTTCTGTCTTCGGCGGTCAGATCCGCCAGTCCGGCTCGGACCCGTCGCTACAGTTTCCGGTGGCGTGGTCAGAACGCCGATCTCTAGGGCGTTTAAGCATTTCCGCGCATCCCCGTCGCTCAACTTCGCCAGGTGCGTCTTCGCATCGCTATCGATCTTTACATTGTAATTGCCCAGTCCGCGCTCTTTGTCCGCCAGCGCGCGATCGGTCAGCGTTTCCAATTCGTCGACGCTCAGCGGTTGGAGCTGAAAAACCTGAGACCGCGAGACCAACGGACTGTTGACGTAGAAAAATGGATTGTAAGTCGTCGCGCCGATCAGGCGCAGGTTTCCGCTTTCAACATCCGGCAACAAGATATCCTGCTGGGCTTTGTTGAAATGGTGGATCTCGTCGATGAACAAAATCGTCTTCTGACCAGAAGTTCGAATTCGATTTGTGGCCGCGGCGAGCGCCCGGCGCATCTCGGCCACATTGCTCTCGACGCCACTCAATCGCACGAACTTTGCGTGAGTCATGTCGGCGATGATGTGTGCAAGCGTTGTTTTTCCAGTGCCCGGTGGTCCCGACAGAATCAGCGACGGCAACCGATCGGCCTCGATCGCGCGCCTTAGCAATTTTCCAGGCGCGAGGATGTGTTCCTGGCCGACAAACTCGTCGAGCGAGCGCGGCCGCATCCGCGTGGCGAGCGGCGCAGCGTTATTGGTCGCGTCGACGTCTTCGTCTTCGAAAAGGTCCTGCACGAATGGAAATTACCCTGAGCTCGCAAATTATGCACGCGGTGTAGCCACGGCCCTGCGGGCCGTCCGCATCACGCCCTACGTGACAGCAAATCTTGCGGATCAGACGTCGTATTTACTAGTCTGAGGCGTTCCCTCCCATGAACATTCCGCGGCAACCGTTTGTCGGTCTCGCGTTGATGTCGGCATTCGGCATCTTCATGGCCGATTTTGCTCCGGTCCCCAAGGTCGACTGGCTGTTTTGCGCGATCGGATTGGCTTTGCTTGGACTGGTTCCGTTTTGGAAGCCGAATGCGCTTCTGACCTACGCTTTTGTGGGATGCGGATTTTTCCTGCTTCACAATTTTCGGACAGGCGACACACCGGGTTTGAAATTTGCCGGGGAATTGGGTGACCGCGCGCGAACAGTGCACGTCACCGGAGTCGCTTCGACCGAACCACGAATCGCATCGAACGGAATCGCGACATTCCTTTTTAAACTCGATTCGGTCGAGCTTGAAGGAAGATCCGAACAGGCTGAGGCAACGGTTCTTGTTCGTTGGCGGGGGAATCCGGAGTTCGGCGATGAGTTGAAACTTTTTGGAATAGCGGAACCGATCGCGCCGCCCCGCAATCCGGGCGAGTTCGACATGCGCTCTTATCTGGCGCGTCAGGATGTGCGGCGCGGTTTGTTTGTCCGTTATCCGGAAGATTGCGTGTTGATTCGGAAAAGCGCTGGAAGTCCGATTTTGCGCGCGGCGCAAAAGTCGCGCGACTGGCTGCAGAGGGTGATCTGCCATGGGCTTGATGATTCTCTCGAAGTGCAAAATTTTCTCGGTGGCATAGCGCTGGGCTTGCGTCATCAGACGCCCGAAGACATCGAAGAACCGTTTCAACAAACCGGTACTCTTCATCTTTTTGCTGTCGCCGGATTGCACGTTGGAATTGTCGCCCGGCTCTTGTGGATCCTGGTGATGATGGCTCGATTATCGCGCAAGTGGGCGACGGCGCTCATTATCCCGTGTTTGCTTTTTTACGCGGCAGTGACCGGGCTCCACGTGTCCAGCGTCCGGGCCGCTGTGATGTGCTCGATTTTCCTGGCCGGCTTTTTCGCTGAGCGAAAAGTTTTCGCGTTAAATAGTCTGGCTGCTGCGGCGTTTTGTCTGCTGTGTTGGAACACAAACGAGTTTTTCTCGATCGGCTTCCAATTGTCGTTCGCCGTCGTTGGTGGGATTATTTTGCTGGCTGATCCGCTCTCACGATGGCTCCAAGGTTTCGGCGCGACTGATCCATTCCTGCCACGCAACCTGGTGAGCCGCCCCCGACGGAGGGTCGGGTCGGGTTACAAATGGATTTGCCGTGGCGGCTCAGTCTCGCTGGCGGCGTGGCTAGGTTCGCTTCCTCTGATCTTCTGGTATTTTCATTTGGTCACACCTAGCTCGGTGTTCGCGAACCTGCTCGTGGTGCCGATCGCTTTCTTTATTTTGGCAATCGCCCTACTCTCGATTGTGACAGCGCCGATCGCATCGACGATTTCGGTTATTTTCAACAACGCGAACTGGTCGCTGGCCCGAAGCGTGATCGCGTTCGTGCAATGGTGCGCCCAACTGGAGGGAAGTCATTACTATTGTGCTGCGCCAGATTGGTCGAACAAATCGTTCGCGAAAATCTGCGTGCTCGATGTCGGAGCGGGCGCGGCCGTCCATGTTTGTAGCGGCGGTGAGGACTGGCTCCTGGATTGCGGCAGCCCACGGGATTACGAGCGCGTGCTGCGCTCGTATCTTCACGCGTCTGGAGTCAATCGCGTGGATGGGCTTCTGCTCAGTCACGGCGATTCGCTTCACATCGGAGCAGCAGAGATGCTTTTGTCCGATTTTGTTCCCGCTGTTTTGGTCGACAGTTCAGCGCCCGATCGCTCGGCCGTTCATCGTCGAGTGCGAGAAGTCCTTTCCTCGCAGCCGATGAAGGTGTTGAAGCTGAGCGCAGGCGAGAAGTTCCAAATCGCCCCGGAAGTGACGGGCAGCGTGTTATTCCCACCGCGGGGATTCACGGCGATCACAGCGGACGATCAGGCTCTTGTGGTGCAGCTGACGCTGAAAACGGTGAAAGTCTTATTTGTGTCTGACAGCGGTTACGCGACGGAGAAGGCTTTACTTGGATCAAGCGCGGATCTTCATAGCGACATTCTCGTCAAAGGTCAGCACCACTCCGGCAGTTCCGCTCTTGATGCGTTTCTGAGTGCCGTGCAGCCGCGATTGATCATAGCAACATCGCGAGATTTTCCGCCGGCGGAACGGATTCCGGATAAATGGGCGGAGCAGGTGCGCGCCAAGGGGATCAAACTTTTTCGTCAGGACGAAACGGGAGCCGTGCAATTGGATTTTGGACCGGATCAGTGGCAGGCGCGGACCTATGTTACTGGCGAAACCTTTCGCAATGCCAATCGGTAAATCGGCGCGCCCGCTGCAACGAAGCCACGTTCGAATTTTGTCGTTGGAAGGGCGGCATCTTCGGAATCGAGAATCACGAACCGAGAATCATTTCGACCAACCCTGGCGATCTGTTCGAAGTAATCGCGTTGATCCGTGGCGATTCGCAGAGTGCCTCCGGATTCCAATGCGCGATGAATGGAATCGAGAAAGTCGTTTGTAACGATACGGCGACGGTGATGACGGCGTTTGGGCCAGGGATCGGGAAACAATAAATAAAACGTTTCAACCGACGCTTCCGGCAGCAAATAACGAACGGCGTACGTGCTTTCCACGTTCAGGACCCGCACATTTTCGAGAAACGCAGACTTGCGGCAGGCCTTTGCGACACGGCCCGCCAATTTTTCGATACCCAGAAAATTGCGGCGCGGATTTTGGGACGCGAGTTCGCATAAGAACGAGCCGTCGCCGCATCCCAGATCAACCCGCAACGGCGCCTCGCGACCAAAAGTGGCGAGAAGATCAAGCGGAGCGACGTACGTCTCCGGAACGAGCTCGATCCCCGGCCTAACGAATTTCGAATTGACAGCAGGGACTTGGTCCATGTCGACAAGACTCTTTTACCCGAGCACCGATCGCTTCTTCGAGCAACGATTCGGCAATGAGGCAGGCTTCGGGATTCTCCGCTGTCACTGCTGCCAATGGACATCCGTTGGCGCGGATTACGACTTTGCCGTTGTTCTGACATATTTCGGCTGTGCCTCCCATTTTCTTGAGCAGGGTGAGCACTCGATTGATTCGTTCGGACCGGGTCCGCCCTTTTGCTTTCGGCAAAAAATCGCGGGCAAGGCTGCGTCCGAGTTCGCGCAGGCTGGTGCGAAGCGCCCGCGAGCCGAGACGTTTGCGTGCGATGCTAAGAAAATTCGCAAGCAAACGACCGTAGGGCCGGGGAAAGACGTGTTCTGCGCCCTGGGCCAGGCCATAGTTTACGTGCGGGCGGCGTATGCCGGGTCTTGTTCCCGCCCGCCGAACCAGGCCGTCTCGTTCAAGATTAACCAAATGGGCGCGAACGGCGTTGTCGGTAATGCGAAGTTCGTGCGCCAGTTGATTGACTGTTCGGTGCCCGGCCAGGAGCAGGGTGAGAAGCCGGCCGCGCGTGCTTTCGAGAAGGCGCTCACGCCATCGGGAATTTTCCACGATTTAGTGTATTTCACCTCAAGAAATAAGTCCAAACAATCATTGACTATTTATGTTTCGGCAAATGGATTTTTTGCTGGTTTTTCTGAGGCCGAACAACCTAACGAAATAAATTATGGAAAACTCAACCGATAGCTCAAGCCAGTCCGCTGAAATTCGAGGCTCGCGCGGAATAAGGATAGTCTTAGCCGCCCAGCTAATGAGCGGGCGTGGTGTACCGCTGTCTAATGCAGCGATATGAATAAACTTTTCTGTTCCATTTCGAGTATTGGTCTCGCGCTTTGCTGCTCTTTGCTGGCACAAACTTCGCCCGCACCGACAAAAACCGCCGTTTTCGCGGGTGGCTGTTTTTGGTGCATCCAGCCCGCGTTCGATAAAGCTCCGGGTGTGATCAAGACAACCGTCGGTTATTCCGGCGGCACCGAACCGAATCCGACTTACGAACTCGTGGGTTCCGAGAAAACCAACTATCGGGAGTCGATCGAGATCGTTTACGATCCGGCAAAGATTTCTTACGACCAGTTGCTCGACATTTACTGGAAGCAGATCGATCCGACCCAGACCGACGGCCAGTTTACCGATATTGGGCCAAGCTATCGGGCGGCGATTTTCTATGCGACCGACGAGGAGAAAAAAATGGCCGAGGCCTCAAAATCCAAGCTCGCAAGCTCCGGAAAATTCAAGAAACCCATCGTGACTGAAATTCTGCCGGCGATGAAATTTTGGCCGGCGGAGGATTACCATCAAAAGTATTACCGGCAGAACCCGGAGCACTTCGAAGCGTTCGAACATGGCTCAGGGCGCGCGTCGTTTCAGAAGAAGAACTGGGGCGAAAAGCCGTAGAGCCCTATTTTAGCGGTGGTGGTCCTCGCTAAAATCGCGCCAACTGCGCCTGCTGTGATTCCACGAACTCGGCTCGATCGACCGAGAGATTTTCGTTAAGCACTTTCCCAAGTTCCTGCGCGAGCACGATGGCGATGGCGCGCGCGTCGCGGGTGTAAACCGGAATTTGGAACGAGCCGGCGTTACGATCGTAGCCGTAAATAGTTCCGTCGGTCTCCCAAACGCAGTAAGCGTGTCCGGCAGGATGATTGTTGTAGCGGACGAGGAGGATTCTCGCCCAAAAGTTTGTGTCCAGGGCGTGCTGAGTTTTGACTGCGGCGAGGTAATTGCAGGCTGAAATAACGCAGCCGTTCAAGACCACGAGCTCGTCATCTCCTGGAGAAACCAGGACGGTCTGCTGGGGGCGGCAACTGAGGGTGACGCAGGCGGACAGGATTGCGCAGTGATAAGTGATTTTGGCGAACGACGGAAGATTCATGAAATCAGGGCGAGCTAGCAGTTATTGTTGTTATAGTTTTTATAGAACACAGCCGCTTTATTGTGAAGCTTTATTTTCCATCGCTGCAAGAAAATTACACGCTCACCGCTAAAGACGTGCAATGGCAGGGCGTCGTTCAAAAACAACGACGGCTTGGATCATCTAATCAACCCTATCTTGGCAGATTTGGCCGGGCAGCCTCAGTTGCCGCGGCCGGACGCGTTGTCACCACTGATCACAGGTGCTTTTTGACGAATGCGCCCGGAATGCGATTTGAAATATTTCTTCAGCTTGGAGGCTGCCTGAAACGATCCGGCTTTACCGTGCGCCAGGCCGCGACAGTCTTGTCTCGCTACGTAGTCCCGAGCGAAGATTGGAGGCGAGGGGATTCGAACCCCTGTCCTCGTCGCTATCCGCGCAGACATCTACATGTTTATCCGGCGTTAAAGTCTGAGAAGCTGACGTCGCACCGGCGCGCTGCCAGCTTCCGAGCGTCCGCGAGTTCGATCTTGCGAATCAGGCGCGGTCGCTCCGCCGATTCGCTCAGCCTGCTGTCCCCGTTTCCGCCGCTAGCAGGCGTCGCTGCGAAAACGTCACGGTCAATTAAGCCGCGAGAGCGAGATCTTCGTGATCTGCGTTTATTTGTTTTGGTTCGGTTTTTAACGAGGCCAACGGACCATCCTCGACATGCCGCCTGCGCTTCCAACGATGAGTCGAAACCAGTGCGCCCCCGTCCATGGAAGATACTGTCCGGTCGTATCCTGTGCAAATTGTGGGTGAAAATCGAGCGTTGGGCCTTTAGTGTGTCTAATCCGCTACGGCTTCCAAATGTGAGGTAGATGCAAGCTTACGTTGATAATCTGCCGGCGACCCGTGCCCCCAGACTTCTGGGCAAACCACGCGCCGGCCTGTTGCCATTTGGGCGCGGCACGATGATTACCATTTCTTTGGTTCTAGTCTGCATCATCGGCTACATCGATTACAGAACCGGATACGAACGCTCGCTCTCACTGTTTTACCTCGTGCCAATTTCACTTGGTACCTGGTTTGTTGGATTACTCTTTGGACTAATGATCGCCACCTTGAGCGTGGTGGTTTGGGTCATGTCGGACTTGGCGGCCGGTATTCCAGCCGTGAGAATTTGGAACGCGGCAATGGCTCTCACCTCCTACTTCGCCTTCACCGTCGTTCTGTACAAATTGTGCACACTCCTTCGGGAACTGGATCAGCGGGTGCGCGATCGCACGATTGCATTGCAACGTGAAATGACCGAGCGCGAGCGGCTCGACCAGGAAATCGCCGAGATCGCGGACCGCGAGCGACGCCGCCTCGGGCAAAGCTTGCATGACAGCGTTGGCCAGCATTTGACCGGCACCGCGCTGGCCGCGCAGGTGTTGCGCGAAAAGTTGGCGAACCGTTCCGCAAATGAAGTGCCCGATGCCGACAAAGTGGTTCGTTACCTGGAGGAGGGGATCGATCTGACGAGAAACCTGGCCCGGGGTTTCTTTGCGCCCGAATTGGAGGCAGACGGTTTGACTGTCGCCTTGCAGGGGCTGGCGGCAAATGTGAGCGAGCGATTCGGAGTTGCCTGCACTTTTAGAGGAAATGACGGCGTGCGGGTCCGCGATTCGACAACTGCGACCAAGCTGTATCACATAGCCCTGGAAGCGACGACGAATGCGGCGAAGCACGCGCATCCCAGCAAGATCGACATCGAGCTCGCCAGAAAAGGACAACGGCTCACCCTGGCGGTATCGGATGACGGCAAAGGGTTCCCGGAAAGACTGCCTGAGCCGCCGGGCCTGGGTTTGCGTCTCATGGCCCATGGGGCGGCCTTAATTGGCGGAAAATTTTCTGTTCAGCGTAACCGCAACGGCGGAACAGTAGTCACATGTAGATTAAATGCGGATTAGACCTCTTAAAATGAAACCAAAAACTAACAATGGAGTCTCCCGAAATCACCGGGTCTTTATTGTGGACGATCATCCACTGGTTCGCGAGGGACTCGCCAACCTCATTAATCAACAGTCAGATGTCACCGTTTGCGGAGAGGCGGAGGATTCCGCCAGCGCGATGTCCGGCATTCAGGCACTCCAGCCTGATGTCATTCTGGTCGATATATCCCTGAAAAACGAGTCGGGGCTGGAACTTGTGAAAACCTTAAAGAACCAGTATCCCGATCTCGCCGTCATCGTGATATCGATGCACGACGAGGCGCTTTACGCCGAGCGAGCATTGCACGCGGGTGCGCGCGGCTATGTGATGAAGCGTGAAACCACCAAAAACGTTCTGACGGCGATTCGGCGAGTGCTTGAAGGTGACGTTTACGTCAGTGATCGCGTGGTCAATTCCATGGCCAAGCGAATGAGCTCGCGCAAGACAGCGGCCGCCGAACCGGTCGAGCGCCTGAGCGACCGCGAATTGGAAATCTTCCGACTGCTCGGTCAGGGCCGAACACCGTCCCAGATTGCAGAGGATCTGCGCCTGAGTCTGAAGACAGTTCAGGCTTACTGCGCGAGGGCGAAGGAAAAATTCGGCGTCACATCGCTTACCGAACTATTGCGCGCTGCGATCCGCTGGGAAGATGCAATGCACGTAAAGTAAAGTCGCTAGGCCACTTAAGGTGACGCGGATCTAAGGCGGGCCGGCCGAATGCTTGCCGCAGCCGCAGCAAGATTCCCAGTCGTTACTGGCAGCTGACAGAAATCTGCCAGTTGCTCGAGCACGGCCGGCGGATTGGCCTGGAGTTCTTCAAATTGAAGCCGGCGGTAGTTCGATGAATTGGTGAGTTGTTGGCCGGCGCGCAGATAAAATTCGACAAGTTCCCGGCAATAGTTGAGATCGGCCAGGTTTGGCGTGGGCGGATCTCCGACCGCCTGGAATTTCAATTCCCGTTCCCGGATGCTTTCGGCGGCAGCCAGGGCGTCCCGGACCACATGCAGGATTCGCGCATTCGGAAAAATCTCCAGCCAGGCCGGTGCGAACAATGTGGTGCGCGGCTCTTTCCAGCCCCAGGGCGCTCCGAATTTCAGGCGCGAACGAAGCCACCATCCTTTCGGATTGTTTCGATATCCGAAAATTCCTGCGAAATGTGCATTAAGATTCGATCGCAGATACTCGGTGCAATCGCGCCGGCCTTCGGTTGTTTGCATTTCTTCCAAGAACGGTTTCGGGTCTGACCAGGACGCGCCAACTCGTTGAAGATATTTTTCGTGCAGCCGCTGCAACGCTTTTGACTCGCGGTGGCTGTCGAGCCGTTGACCGATTTGTAATCCCACAAGCTCGAGCGCGCGGGCAGTCGCACTGGTACCTGAGCGATGTGCGCCGATTATAAGAACAGGGGGCTTCATTCGAACGATCAGACGGTGTAGCCGAAACGCGCGTCCAAATGTTTGAGCGCGTCCGCGGCGAACGCCTGGTCTTCCGGTGAAAGATAATCGCGATACCCGCCGACTTTTCCGCGCCGGACTTTGAATGACTCCGGATTTCGCACGTCGGCTGATCGCAGGATTTTTGAATCGAACACCCCGGCCGTTTCAAGCCGTTGCATGTTCCCGAAATCGGAGAATTCGAGAGCATGTTTGAACGCTCCGGGATCAGGCGACGTTTCTCCGAGCGTGGCCAGCAAAGCGCGAAAGTTTTGCTCCGGCGCGCCGCGCAACGATTCGTAATGAAGCAACGTGAAATTCTTGTGGCGTCCGAACTCGGCGAACCAGTCGTTCATTGTCTTGATGATCGACATGATGCCGTAACGGCGATCACGCATCAGATCGCCGACTTTTTTCTCTTTGACCTGTTGTGGCGTCTCACGCGTGCGATGAACCAGTTGCATGTAGAGGGAGACGAACGCGTCGCGCGGGTCGCGCACCAGCAGAATAACCCGGGCTCGGGCCAACTCTCGTGCGGGCACGAGATATTTTCCACGGATCCGGTCCCAAACTCTTCCTTTCATTCGTTGCTCGGCGAAATCGTGAGAAAAGATGAGCCGGGGAATAGTCGGATCGTGATAGTGGTCGGGCCTGAGGGTGAATGGCCGGCCGGCGCGTTTGCAAAAATAAGCGCAAAGAAAGGTGCGGACCCAGGTCCGTCCGCTTTTTGGCACTGAAATCACGATTGCGTCGCCGCCGGAAAGCTCGCGTGCGCGACTGCTGAAATTCCATCGATGAAACGCGCTGCGCGTGATTGTAGATGGTGAATCGCCCGGGAGCTGGGCAACTTCGCGCAGAACTTTTACGTAACCTTTGGCAAACGTTTCCAGCGAATAACGCTGCTCAATCAATTCGCGCCCGCGAGTTCCGAATAGTTTTCGTTGTTCCGCGTTCGCGATCAAACTCGCGAGCGTCTCAATCCAATCCTCGATATTCCTCGCCAGAAACCCGTTTTCGCCATGCGTAATGATCTGGCTGTTCACTCCAACGTCGGAAGCGACCACGGCGGTGCCGACACCCATGTACTGCAGGATTTTGTAACCGCATTTACCGCGCGTCCAAACCGAATCCCAGAGCGGCATAATGCCAATGTCGAAACTGGCGAGGTTCGCCTGCTCGGTTTCCAATCGCCACGGCTCGTTTTGAACCATGACGCCATCGAGCTGGAGCGGCTTGTCGCTGATCACTTTCAATTTCAGACCTGGGAAACGCGTGCTCAGCTGCTGCAATGCGGGATGAATATGGCGCAGGTAGGGCAGTCCATCACTCAGACCAAGCCAGCCGATGGTCAGGCCGAGGCCATCGTTGGGCTGCTTCAATTTATACTTGGTCAGATCGATCGACGTCGGAAGAATCACCGCGCGCCGCCCGCAAGCCTCCGCGAACGAGGCCAGAAAATCGTTTCCCGCGACGACTGCTTCGCAATGGCGCACCGTTCGCAGAAACTTCTTGAACGTTTTTGCCCGCAGGGGCCGCCGATGTTTTTGCGCTCGAAACATCACCGCGTCGTCAAAGTCGAAAACGATCCGGCGATTGGCTCGTTGCAAAAGACTGAGTTCGAATTCGTTGAATCCGATCGTCTTAAACAGCACAACCACGTCATGCCTGGCCGCTTCCTTAAGAACACGTAGCCGCTCAGCCAAACTGGATCGCCGCGCCGGAAGTACGGTCGCGTCTACCCCGAGCCTCTGGTAGTGCTCGAGACAATCGCGCAAACGCAACCGCGTGCTTGGCGCGTTACCGTGTTCGACGACGCACAGGACTTTCATCTCAATCGCACGAGTCATTTTCCCACTTAGTTGACGCCAATTCCAGCGGCGAAGCTCCTTGATTCACTTCCGGCTGGTTCAGAAAATCGACATCTGGTCCCTAGGCCCGGCCGGTGCCCCAGCGCCGATGAAGAAAACGTTCCCACGGCGAAAACAGGATTTTGTCGGCGAGCAGCCCAATCAGCACAATTACCAGCATGATTCCGATCACCTGGTCCATTGCATTCAGTTCCCGGCCATAATGAAGCAGATGACCTAGTCCGAATCCGGTGAGGATCGTGACGTAAATCTCGGCGGCCATCAGTGATCGCCAGGCAAACGCCCAGCCTTGTTTCATTCCGCTGATCAAGTACGGAAGCGACGCCGGCACGATGACGTAGATCCATCTATGAAATGGGCCCGAACCCATCGTTCGCGCCGCGCGCGCGTAGATCGGCGGCAATGTGCGGACTCCGGTGTCCGTCGCAATCACGACTGACCAGACTGTTCCCATGATTACGACGAACAACATGGCGCCTTCGGTTTGGCCGAACCAAAGCAGGGCCAGCGGCACCCAGCAGACGCTCGGCAAGGTTTGAAGTCCAGCGCGAGAACACCGATTGTGTCTTCGACGAACTTCGAGGACGCCGTCAGCAGCCCTAACGGAAGACCAATCGCTAATCCGATTACGTATCCGAGTAAGAGCCGTCGCAAAGTGACGAGTGTCGCGCTGATTAAAGTGCCGTCGCGCGCTGCGCCAACGAGATAATCTAGGACCGCGCGGGGAGAGGGCAGCAATACGGGCGACCAGATTTGCGCCCGAACCAGCGCGGCCCAGATAGCGACCAGCGTCACGAAAAACAGAATTGCCAGCAATGCGCGCTTCATACCGAGGCCATCGCCGTTTCTTTGTATCCCTTCAACACCGCCGTCAGTTTGGCCGCGTGTTGCGCGATTTCGATGCTGTTGAAATCACGGGGGCGCGGGAGCTTCACTTCGAAAATATCACGCAGACAGCCGGGCGCCGGCGACATCACCATCACCCGGTCGGCCAGACAGGCGGCTTCGCGCACGTTATGGGTGACGAAAATGATTGTCTTGCGCCGTTTCTCCCAGATTCGTTGGATGTCCCCATAAAGGTTCTCACGCGTCATTGCGTCGAGCGCGGCAAATGGTTCGTCCATCAGGAGCACGCGTGGGTTCGGCGCGAGGGCGCGCGCCAGCGCTACTCGTTGCTTCATTCCTCCGGACAGTTCGTGCACGTTTGCTTCCATGAATTTTTCAAGGCCGACCAGATGAAGAAAGAATTTTGCAACCTCGCGTCGCTCCGAGTTGCGCAGGCCGGGCTTCAGTTTCAGACCGAACATCACGTTGCCGAAAACATTCAGCCACGGAAACAACGCCGACTCCTGAAACATTACCAGCCGGTGTCGTCCCGGGTCGAATGCGGGTTGATTATCTGCCAGCACCTGGCCTTTGTCGGGATGCTCGAGCCCCGCGATGATGTCGAGCAACGTCGATTTTCCACAGCCGCTTGGACCAACGATGACGATGAACTCCCCTTCGGCCACTTCAAATGAGATATCGTCGAGGGCATGAACGGTCTGTCGCTTCTGTTGAAACCATTTCGACACATGATCGACAATCAGTTTCGCAGGCGGTGGGCCTTTGAGCTCTTCCTGCAGGGACATTCAAGGATTCTCAAACAACTTGGACAAGTCCGGCGCAGTCTTGATGAATCCGGCGCGCACTGAGTTCTGCACAAATTTTTCGACAGATGCGCGCGGGGTTTCCGATGTGAAATTGATGCGCTTCCACGCCGCCGAGATTAATTCGGCGCTCATGTCGCTCTTGGTCTCTGCCAGCAGTTCGGCTTTGATCAGTTTTTGCGCTTCATCGGGATTCCTCGCGATCCAATCGGTCAATTCCACGTGTGCTTGCGTAATTTTCTTTGCCAGCTCGCGCTGTTGGGTCATGAACTTCGCGCTCGAAACCAGGACGGTTGTGGCAACTTCTTTTTCTTCGACAATCACTTTGCCGGAGGCTTCCTGTTCGAGACGAGTGAGCCACGGTTCGACGGTCCAGACCGCTTCGATTTTTTTGCTTTTGAACAGGGCAAGTTGATCCGGATTCGCAGTCGGAATGACTGAAGCGTCGCCACCGAGCTGAGTGATATTCAGGCCACCCTCCGTTAACCACGCTCGGCACGAGATGTCCTGGGTGTTTCCCAACTGCGGCGTCGCGATCTTTTTTCCCCGAAAATCGGCGGGCGCTTTCAAGTTCTGGTCCGGCTGCACGATCAATCCGGCTCCGCCGTTGGCCGCGCCGGCGATCAACCGAATCTCTGCGCCATTCGACTTTGTGTAAGCGTTGAGCGCTGGTCCGGGGCCAACGTAAGTCAAATCGATCGAATTCGCGAAAATCGCTTCCATCGCGCTCGGTCCGGCGTTGTAAACAAACCATTCAATCTTTGTGTCAGGGCCGAGCCGTTGCTCAAACCAGCCTTTGCCCTGGCGCGATAACGCGTGGGCGATGACGCCCTGCGCGTGGGTGATGTTTGGGAAATGCCCGATGCGAACCTCTGTTTCGCCGGAAGCGGAACTCCCGATTACCGCGGCTATCAGGATCGCTAAGATCGACATCTTCATTCTAAGTAAGGGGTAGTGTCCTAATTTGGAAGGCACCTGCCAATTAAGATGCCAAGCAAGATTACGATCAGCAGGAAAAAGTAGGCGGAGGACGCTGGATAGTTTTGCTTCACGCTTTTTTTGCTTCGGCGCGATCTTGCCAGAGAGTCGAAGCGACAACAACCGCCGATCTTGGGATGCTGATTACTTCAACGGTCGCGCGACCATGATTCCGCTGTCGCTTCGATAGGTGTGCAGATAGGCAGACAAACGTGAATCAACCAAGACTCGTCCGTAATTGTGCGGAGCTGACGCGTGCATGAAGTGCAAGACTCCATCGCTGGTGCGCAGTGCCAGGCCGACATGCGATGTCGAGTAAAGTCGCCCGTCGTGCGAAACGATTCCGATGATGTCGCCGCTTTGCAGTTTTCCTTCGATTTTCGCCACGCGGTTATTTGGAATCTGGTAAAGCGGCCGGCGCGAAACATCCGCTTCCATCCGGGCGAGGGGGCCGAGCAACGACTTGTTCGCGGCGAGATAACGATAATGTCGCCAGCCGGAGGTCATTTCGTGCGCCGCATGCGGCACGCTCACGCCGCCAAGCTTGGTCGTGAGATCTTCCACCAGTCCGCGCCGGTTATTGTCGTAAAGCCAGTCCTCCAAATAATGAAGGCGCGAAAGGTACTCCCCGGTGCAGACGCCCCCGCGGTAACGGTCGATTTCGATGTAATGCAGAAAATTTTCGGGTGTCCAGTTCTCCTCCGGCTCGTTCAGCATTCGCGAGAACGCCAGAGCTGTTTCGAAAAATGTCCAGCAATCGAGTCCATTGAAGTTGACGGATGGCGACTCGACCCGGTTGTCGATTTCCAGGGTGTAGGATTTGTAACGCGTGCCGGTCAACGCTTGGCCAACCGCCGCCGTTCGTTCACCGATTGGCAGGGATTTCCAATCGTTTGCCTTCGCCAGCGACACCAACCGGTGAAATTGCGGTTCGCCTTTAAAAATCGTCTTAAACGGCAGCTGTGACTCAAAAGCCATCGCTGTCGCACAAATCAGAAATATCGGAACAATAATTCTCCAAGTCCTCATAGCGCTGAAAAACTGAAATCGAAATTGCCGCGCGATCAAGTCTTAGTCACTCGATCTCGCAAAGAATATACACGCGACTTTAGAAATTCTTTCGGTCTTTCGCCCCGGATCGGTTTCATGAAATAGCGCAGTGAGCGCCGGGTGAGTCGCGGCTCGTAGCCGAACTCCGGCATTAAATCGCGACAATGCCATTCTACCCAACCGACCTCGTCTTCGTGCAACTCGTTTTGCCAGCGCGTCACTGGCCCGGTACTGATCTCAGCGAATCGTGTCCCGGCGGCAGAGTTACCCCCCCAGGAGCGGCCGACTTTCGTCGGTTTGAGGACGATCTCTGGATCGAAACTGATCTCAAGATAATCGCACACCTTTTGCATCGACGTCTTTGGGTCGAGCGCGAGGTCTTCATAGCCGACGACCAGGCCGGGAAATTCTCCGCTGCGGATTCTCTTCGCCAGTCTCGCGGCCGCGCGCCAGTGCGCCACTACGTAGTAAACCGAGAATCGCCGCGTCTTGCGGGTGTGCTCGAGCGCGATCTGCGCCGCCAGCAGTGCGCGAGGGTCGCGCATCGTTAAAAGCAGTTTCGCTTGCGGGAATCGATCGAAAATTTCCGGAACGTAATTTCGATTCGCCGGAGTTTTTTCCACCCAGCGTTTCACTCGATCGAGCGGGACCCCGACGACCTCGGCGTAGGCTTCCAGCATCAACACGAGCAAATCTCTTTTCTCGTTCGCCGGATCGAACGCGACTCGCTCGAATGTTTCCAGGAACATCTGTTTGGGAAATCCCGCGTAATCTTGCCGGCCGCGCATCGCTTGAAATCCGAACAGCACGTTCGTCCACGATTCCTTCGTTAAGTAATCGAACTGCGCGCGACGTCCGCAGTCACAATACTTCGTGAGGACGGTCGGGAAATAAGCGGTGTCCTGCGGTATGACCAGTAGCTGCGGATGGCTGTCGAGCAACGACACCAGCAGAGTCGTCCCCGATTTCGCCGCACCGGCGATGAAGCAGGCGCGCTCGTCGAACCGCAAACTTTCCATTGGCGCCAACTTAAATCTCGTGACGTGCCCACACAAACTGATGATGCTGGATCCTTGTTGCTACGCAGCAACAGCCTCTTTTTGTTAAAGGAAATAGCCCAGCGCTTTAGCGCTGGGATTAGAGATTCGTTTCGGCGGAGTGCCGTCCGGCACGAAAGAATTATTCTATCGTCCCTGCCGGGACTGGTTCTCGTTTTCGTTGATTGACCCAGCGTTAAAACGCTGGGCTATTGTCTTTCCGCGATTACGACACTCAATATGACAGACGAATTGACGCTGCTCCGCAAATCAGTAGTCGCCGAACGCGCCGAGCGTTTACTGCCTGAATATCAGCAGATCATCGCGAACATTCCACCCGAGGCCGGATTTGGCGGAATTTGGGAGAGCGAAATGTTCTTGTTTTATGCAGCGGTGAAATCATTTGCGCCCAAACAAATTCTTGAGTCGGGACGCGCACGCGGCAAGAGCACGCTGATCCTGGCGCGCTCTTTTCCAGACGCGCGAATCGTCAGCGTGGAGTACGAGCGCGAATCAGAAAACGCGCCGGCCGCCGAAACGAAATTGAAGAATGAAGCGAATATCGAACTTCTTTACGGCGATTCGCGGGAAATCCTGCCACAACAATTGCAATCCGGGGATGCGGTGTTGATCGACGGTCCGAAAGATTTCCGTGCGCTCAAACTGGCCATCGATCTACTGCGAACCGGAAAACCATGCGCGGTGTTCGTTCACGATTTTCCACCGAACTCGCCGCAGCGAAAATTTGTCGAGCGTAATTTCCCTGACGCATTTTTTGGCGACGATCTGCTTTTCCGACGCTTTCAAAGCTTGGATGTCGAGCGCGACCCGCGCGCACGCGGTCTAGAGGCGGCCGTGTCGGCCGCAAGTCCCCGACGTTACGGAGTTTTCGTTTGCCTGTCGCCGCCATTGCCAACCCTCGGTCTGCCATCGCGTCTTCGGTTGTTCTTCTCATCGTAGCGACGCCGTTTCATTTCCTCAGGAGAGGCGCACGTCAATGCGGACAACGAAAAGTTGAATGTTTAGATACGACCCCAGCGAGCCGGTTGATTCGGGCCGTCACGACTTATATGGTTCGGTTCTGTGCCGAATCCTTTTTCGAGAAAGCGGAAGATCGTTCGTCACGCGCAGGAGACCGGCGCGACAAAATCGAAGCGAGTGAAGCTTCGTCCAGGCAGCGATTGGACCAAGCGCAATTTCATCACCAGCGTCTGGATTCCGTCGATTTTCACCAAACGTTTAGGCGCACGAAACGCGCGTCCGTTGTTTCCAAACGTGCAACCCGGCCAGATTTCCATTACCTGGATCGGTCACGCTTCGTTCCTGATTCAAACGCACGAAGTCAATGTCTTGATCGATCCGATCTGGTCGATGTGGCTCAGCGTGATCAAACGCCTCAAGGAACCTGGCTTTAATATTCATCATCTGCCCTCGATCGATTTCGTTCTGGTCACCCACGCGCATTTCGATCATCTCGATCGGCGAACGTTGAGGGCGATTGCCGCCGATCAGCCCATCGTCGTTCCGGTCGGCGTCGGGCGCCTGGTCCATCGCTTGGGATTCAACATCGTGCACGAGCTCGATGAATGGCAGACGATCGAGCTCGGTCCGCTTCGAGTTTCGCTCACACCGGCGCATCATTGGGGAGCGCGTTTTCTGGCTGACACGCATCGCGGCTTCGGCGGTTTCGTTCTTGGCGTGGATGGCCGGTCGGTTTTTCACTGTGGAGACACCGCCTATTTCGAGGGATTCAAAGAAATCGGCGAACGCCACAACATCGAGATCGCGCTCCTGCCAATCGGCGCGTACGATCCGCCACTTGCTCGCGAAGTACATATGAACCCGGAAGAAGCCGTGCAGGCGTTCAGGGAACTCAAGGCAAAAACTCTCGTGCCGATGCACTACGGCACTTTTCGCCTCGGTTACGAGCCGCTCGAAGAACCGCTCGAGCGTTTGCGCGAATCCGCGCGGGTTCACGGCATCGAAGACAAAGTGCTGATTATGACCGAAGGAAAACCGGTCGTGTTTTAAGAATTTTCTAGCCACAGATGAACACAGATGAAACACAGATTTGCGGATTCGTTCGTCTGCATCTGTGAAAGTCGGTGTCAATCTGTGGCGAAATTCTTTTGGCGCGGTCTGGGCCGGCCTAATCGTTGTTTTCTTTTGCCTGGTTCTTCTCTGGCACGACCCCCTTGTTTTCTGGAACGACGATTATGAATTGTCAATCCTGCCTGTGTTTGCGGACGTCGCGCGCAGTTGGAGCGAAGGTCATTTTCCGCTGCTAAGTCCCTACTCCTGGGTCTGCAGCAATCTCGCCGGCGAATTTCAATACGGAACATTCTCAATTTTTGTAAACGCAACCGTGGTCTTGATCTGGAAATTTCCACTGATGTTTTCGCAGCAGGCCGCTGCCCTTTCGATTGCGCATCTTTTTGTTCTGGCCATGGGTGCGTTTCTGCTCGCGCGCGATCGCAATCTCTCCGTCTCGTTGTCGATCTTCGTTGCGCTGATCGCCGCGTTGAACGGGTGGATCATTTGCTGGGGTGCGACGGATTGGTTCGGCGCGCTGGGCGCTTTCGCATGGTTGCCATGGGCCTGGTGGGGGCTCGAACGTTCACTGGATCGACAACGCACTCGTTGGCGATTTCTTTGGCCGGCGCCTTTTGTCTACCTTCTCGTCACCGGCGGATTTCCGTACACGGTTTTGATGCTGGTGCTTTTGATCGTGTGGCTCGCGATCAAGTCCCTCGTTGAAACGAAGAATTGGATTGCGGTTTTACCGATGCTCGGCGGCGCAGCGTTAGGTTTTGGAGTATCAGCCCCGGCCTGGCTGGCAATTTTCGATTATGTGCAGGGCTCCGGGCGCTCATTGCAGTCGGCCGGCGCGCATTGGCAATGGATCGTGCCGTGGCGCGCGTTACCGGCGTTCATTTTGCCGTGTTGGACGGTCAACTGGGCTAACTTTTCCACACGTTATGTCCCGCACGCGGGAACTGAGCTGGCCTGTGGCTTGGCCGCGCCAGCCGCGCTCATTGCCGGATTCCTTTGGCGACCGCGACTGCTGGTTCGGCGAATGAAATGGGAGCTGGTCCTTCTCGCGGTGCTGCTTGTTCTGTGCATGATCCCGATGGCGGGCGTTTTTCGTTGGAGCTTCCGCTGGTTGCCGTTTCTTCACCTCGTGCTCGCACTTTGCGCTGCCGAAGTGCTGCAACTGCGGCCTCGTTTAGCGACCGGGTCTGCTGCATTCCTGCTCTTGATTGTCGTCACTATTCCGATGTCGATTTTCAACACCGGCGGAGCGAACGGCGCGACGTTGACGTGGATTTACTTTCAGATCGCCGCGATATGGGCGTTGTTCGAATTATTTCTGCCAATCCCCAACTTGCGACAATGGGCGCCGCCGGTTGCGACGTTCGCGGTCTTGCTCGCAACCTACCTTTGCATTCCGCCGAACTGCGGCGTGCCGAAATACAATTTTTCGCAGGAATTAACGAAGTCGGAGCCGTTGGACCAGCAACGTCTGTATCTAGGAGTGTACTCTTCGGCTGAATTTGCTTATCGACGCGAATATCGGAACGGACCCGTCGGTCAGGTCGCGCGACCCGGGAGCACACCGATGTGGGCGCAACTGCATTTCATTAATGGATACAGTCCGATCCTCGCCGCCGGTGTTGCTCGCGAACTAAAATTTTTCATTCACGGCGAAATCGACGGCGAGCTTGGACGATATTTGGTTGAGAACCAATCGGGACCGGGCGGGCTACTCGAACAACTTGGCGTCGACGGAATTGTGATCGCTCCCGAAATCTCGGTCGAACCGCCGGCAGCGGACTGGAAGCTAAAATTTTCGAATAATGATGGGCGCCTTTACGAGCGAGTGGGCAAGCCATTTGCACGGGTGCGATCGGTTGCATGGATCGATTCAATGCCTGAGCGCGAGTTTGTGACCGCCGGGATTTCGGAAACCATCGATTCGCGAAATTATGCCGAAACAGAAATAGATGTTCCGTCGGGAGCAGAGTCCGCACTTCTGACTTTTTCGCGGCCGTACTTTCGTGGTTATCAGGCGCGTATCGGGAGTCGCGCGCTTCAGGTTGACTCATATCGTGGATTGTTTCCAATCGTCGAAGTTCCGGCCGGCACGCACGGCCGTGTAATATTGATTTATCGACCGTGGTGGCTGGTAACCGGTAGCGCATTATCGATCTTCTGCGCTGGAATCTGGCTTTTTGGAATTGTAAGGGCGGTGCGTGCACGCGCGGCATGAAACGCTTTCCGTCGTTGGGCCAATCGCTCGCGCGCTGTGAATTCGCAGCCGCGATTTTGCTGACGCTGGTCTTGATTGCGTTTCATTTTCTTTTCTTTTTTCATGCTGGCCCGCTTTGGCGTGACGAAATCAGCAGCTTGTCGTTGGCTGCCAAGCCGGCGTTCTCCGAATTCTGGGAATCTCTAAAGTTTGATCCGTTTCCCGCATCTTATTTTCTCGTACTGCGCTTGTGGCATGCGATCGGACTCGCTCAGAGTGATCTTGCGCTCCGCGGGCTCGGTCTGGTGATTGGCCTGGCATTGATTGGCTCGCTGTGGCTCGCGTCGTATCTGGCCGATAAATCTCCGCCGGTCTGGGCGCTTGCGGTGTTCGCGTTCAATCCACTGACGCTTGAAGTAGGGGACTCTCTTCGCCCATACGGGTTTAGTTTGATTTGGATCGTCCTCGCCTTTGGTTTGATCGCGCGAATCACTTTTGCCCGCGTAACGAAAATCACCGCGCTTTGCGCTTTGATCGCCGCCATTCTGAGCGTTCAATCCAATTTTACGAACGCACTTGTTCTGTTCTCGATCGCAGCCGGCGCGGTTGTTGTGCTGCTAACCAAAAGGGCGTGGTCGAAAGTATTCTTCGTTCTTGGGATCGGCGCGTCCGCCGCACTCTCGTTGCTGCCGTATCTACCGATCATGCGGGCGACGAGGGATTGGTCGAAGATTCTGGCTAACGAGAACGACATCGCGAGCGTGATTGGCGTCGCGCGTGACGCGATTGCAATTTCCGGCGTTTTTGCGCAATGGATCTGGCTCGCCCTGATCGTTGGGACACTCGTTGTCGCAGTTATCGTTACTTTTGTTCGACGTCGCTCAGGCGAAGCCGTCGATGTTGCGCGGGATCGAATAATCTTTGCTGCGACCGTTTTGGTTGTCGCCGCTGTCGTTACTATCGGATTCCTTTGCGCGGCGAAGTATCTTGTTTTTCCTCGCTATTTTCTGGCGGTCATCGCCATTGGAGCGCTCTGCGTTAATTCCTTTTGGAAAGCCATTCCAAATCAGACCGCGACCAGGACGCTCAGTTTTTGTCTGGCGTTGATTGTCGCGGCTACATCGCTCCAATCGTTGTCCGGGCGCGCCCACATGCGAATGACGAACTGTGACAAGATCGCTGCAACGCTCGAACAACGCAGCGTTATTGACGATCTCATTGTTGTCACATCGCCGTTGTACGGGATTAGCTTTGAAAGGTATTATCGTGGACCGGCAAATTGGGTGACGTTGCCGCAACTTGGCGATTTCACCGTGCATCGCTGGGATTTATTGAAGCAAGCGATGGCGGAGCCCGATTCTGTACCGGACCTGCTGTCGCGCGTGCAGAATGTCCTCCAAGCAGGTCACAAAGTTTTTCTCGTCGGTAGACTTGGACCCGCGCCTGCGACCCAGCCCGAGCCGTTGCCGCCGGCGCCGAATAGTCAATTCGGATGGCAAATGGAAGCTTACACCAATCAGTGGAAATCGGAGCTGATCTACTGGATCGAGCACCATGCGCTTCACGGAACAAACCTGCCCGTCGATCAAAAAGATCTGGTCAACCCGCTCGAACAGCTCGGACTGTTTGAGATTTCAGGCTTGCGCGGGCCCTAGATGGTATAAACCGCAACCGGTTCGTCGACACCCTTGACTGGTTGCGGCGGAAGTTCGCGAAGTTCCACCGCTTGTCGCAACGCAACCCGCGTTTCCTTGCTCACCAGGAGCGAGGTTCCGAGCGTCTTGTTCAACGCTTCGATTCGCGACGCCACGTTCACCGTGTTTCCGATCACGGTAAACTCCATCCGCTCCGGCGAACCGATGCTGCCGACAATCGCCGGACCTGTATTGATGCCGATCCCAATTTGGATCGCATCCTCTCCGCGGGAATTCCTCTCCGCGTTTAGCCGTTCCAAAGTTTTTTGAATCGATCGGCCTGCGGCCACGGCGTCGTCGGCGTGATTGAGACTGTTGTTGCCGATTCCGAAGAGTGCCATGAAGCCATCGCCGAGAAATTTATTGATCATCCCTTCATGTTCGCCCTCGACCGTCTCCACCATGACTCGGAGAAATTCATTCAAGAGACCGACGGCCTTGGTTGGAGACAAATGCGCGGACCGCGCGGTGAAGGAGCGAATATCGACAAACATGACGGTGATGATCTGCTCGGTTCCGCCCAGACCAGGATCGCGGGTCAGTATTTCCTCTGCGGCGCGGCGGCCTACATGCGCCCCAAAAGTTTGCCGCAACCTCTCCTTTTCGCGGAGCTCGGTCACCATGCGATTGAACTCGCCGATTAGCGCGCCGAATTCGTCCGCTCGACGCAGCGGAACTTGCACGTCTAGCTGACCGTGAGTGACTGCCTGCGCGGCCGCCCGCAATTCACCAACGGGCTGCGCAACCGAACGGCCGATCAGCACCGCGGAGAACAGGGCAAAGGCGACACCAATGACTGCGACGAAGACGCCAAACAATTGCGGATTTGTCCCGGGCGAGGGCGGGGCAAAAAGCAGCAGCAGCAGGGAACCGATCGGACAAATGCTGGCGGAGACCGCCCACATGAATCCGCGCATCCGCAAAGAGATCGGATGGATTCCTTGCAAGCGGTCAGGACGCGCGTTGCGGAAGAAAAGCGGAAACAATCCCCAATGGCTCGCCAGCTCGATCAGGAAGAAACTTTGTGTGATCGCAATGAAACCGGAGACACCGAACGAGATTGGCAAGTGCCAGAACAACTGCGCGCTCATCGGCCGCCCTGCGAGCGCAAGCGAAATCAAGAAAACAACTGCGCCGAGGAACCATGCGGCGCCGGAAATCGCTGCACCGTACCATGGCAAATGAACCAGCCGCCGCCGGATTGGATCAAGCTGCTCCGGGGCAATGTTTTCTCCGCGGGCAAGCCGTTGATAGGCCGGCCGAAGTGAAAGGATGAGCCAGAGCCAGATCACAACCGCGGTCGGATAAGCAACCGCATTCCAAATAATCACCGTCGAAATGAATCGTTGTTTCAAACCCGCTGCGACCAGCAGCGGATCGATGACGGTCATGTTGTACCAAATGTTGAACGCACTTCCGACCAAATGCGGAATGAGCGGCGCGAGTCCCGTGATCAGAAACGGGTGTCGCTTCAGGGCAGCGTCCATGGCTTAAAGTAATCGAGAAGAATCAGTCGCCCGGGCAAGTTTTCCTTTCTTGTTTCGCGAAGCAGCGCCGGAAAATTTGTCATTTTTCCGAAGACGAATCTGCGATTCATCGACGCAAACATGTCGTCCTGATGACTTGGCAGAATGTAGCGCGGCTTCAATTGTCGGACCGTTTCGGCAAAACGATCGCGACTGTCCGGTAAGGCAACTCCGAGGATGGCAAGATCGACATGTCGGGCACGCGCATCGGGCGGCTCGCCGGGAACTCCGCCAGAATCAATGTAAATCCGTTTGCCGGCAGCCTCGATCACAAACGCGAGCGGCTCGCCAACAACCCAGTCAGACGCTTTAATCGGCTTCGATGATGATGTCGATTTTCCTGGAAACGGAACTTTTCCGAACAGGCGATCGTGTTGTGCCGAAAGAACGCGGACAGTGAACGGTCCGATTTTCAGGACGTTTCCAGGCTTTACCACCTCGCATTCGTTCGGCGAAATTCCGACCGACTTGACCAGGCGAATCGCAGTCGGCCCTGCGAGCAACCGGCCTCGCCTACGCCGCATGATCTCCGGAACGTCGAGCAAGTGATCGAAATGCGAGTGGGTCACGAGAATTGCATCGATGCGCGGACGAACGTGGCGCAGACCTTCGCTTACGCGATTCAAATTTGAATCGATCCGCTCGTTCAGCGCACCCGCCCACAAACCAACGCGCGTGAAATACGGATCAACGAGCAGTGTGTGGCCATCGGTCTCGAATTGAAATCCGTTAACGCCGAGATAAGTGATGCGGATCGAATCTCTTTGCGCCGCCGAGGTCGGATCTTTGTCGGCAACGATGAGTTGCGGATATTTTTCGAGACCGGCATAGGCGAATTGAGCGAATAGAATCAGACCGCAAGACGCCACTTTCATTGCGGGCGAATTGTAGCGGCGGTCTATGACCGCCGAAATCTAAATAATTCGGCGCTTAGAAGAGCGCTGCTACAAAAGAATCAATACACGTCGCGTTTGTAACGTTTATCGGCTTTGAGTTTTTCGACGTAAGCGTTGGCCTCTTCAGGCGACTTGCCACCGTGCTCTTGCACAATTTTTCGCAGTGCGGCATCGACGTCTTTGGCCATGCGTTTAGCGTCTCCGCAGACAAAGAACTGCGCGCCCTCTCCGTCGATCCATTTCCAGATGTCGGCCGCGTGCTCGAGCATTTTGTTCTGCACGTAGATTTTGTGCGCTTGATCGCGCGACCAGGCGCAGTCCAGACGCGTGAGAAGACCGTCTTTGGTGAAACGCTCCCAGTCCTCTTTGTAGGCATAATCGCACCTCTCGCGCTGCGCCCCGAAGAAGAGCCAGTTCTTGCCTTTGGCGCCAAGCGCCTGGCGGTCCTGCAAGAACGCACGGAACGGCGCTATGCCAGTGCCCGGGCCGATCATAATCAACGGAACGGTGCCGTCTTCAGGCATGTGAAAATGTTTTGCCGAGCTGGGATAAACCGGCATTGGAACATTGTCCGCGCGCTCAGCCATAAAACTTGAGCAGACACCTTTGTGAACGCGGCCACGGCTCTCGTATTTCACGACGTCGACAATGAAGTGCACACAATCGGGAAAGACGCGCAGACTCGACGCGACCGAATACAGACGCGGCTGCAATTTGGTGAGCAGAGCAACGAATTCTTCCGGTGTGAATTTCGCTGAAGGGTGATCGAGGAGAAAATCGATGACTCCCGCCCCCCACAGGTAATTTTCGAGATCATGTTTGCGATCTGGATGCAGCAATTCCTTCAGCATCGGAGCGGCGGACGCGCGTTCCGCGATCGCTTTCAAAAACTTCGGCGTCGGCTGGGTGATCGAATAATCTCGCAGCAACGCTTCGCGAAGCGGCTTTGTCGTTTTTGCCGCTGTCACCGACTCGTCGCCTTTCGCACCAAGCGCATGAATGATTTCGTCGACCAGGGGCGGATCGTTGGTTGGATAAACCGCTAGCGAGTCTCCCGGCTCAAAGCTCAACCCCCAGTTCGTGAGATTGACTTCGAAATGGCGTGTGTCTTTTTCCGAATCCGCGGTGCTCAGTGGCTTATTAACAACCAGCTTTCCGGGGAACGGATTTTGCCGCGTCCATTGCGATGCGGACGCGGGTTTCGGTGGTGCTGCTGTTTCCATGAAGTATTGGAGTAGAGGAGTAATGGAGTGGTGCGAGCCGAAATCAAGTCGGCATTACTTCAACCCTCCAGCGCTTTATTAGTAAACGTCGCGCTTGTAACGTTTGTCTGCTTTTAATTTTTCGACGTATTCGTTCGTTTGCTCTTCCGATTTGCCGCCATTTTCCTGGGCAATTTTGCGCAGCGCGGCATCGACATCTTTGGCCATTCGCCGTGCGTCACCGCAAACAAAAAGGTGCGCGCTTTCGGCATCCATCCATTTCCAGATCTCGTCCGCACAATTCAACATTCTGTGCTGCACGTACGATTTCTCGGACGAGTCACGCGACCACGCGCAATCGAGTTTGGTCAAAAACCCATCGCTGTTCATCTTCTCGAGCTCGTCTTTGTAAAAATAATTACAGTGTTGGTGTTGCGATCCGAAAAAGAGCCAGTTTTTCCCTGTTGCACCGGTCGCTCTGCGTTCCTGCAGAAATGCGCGAAAGGGCGCGATCCCGGTGCCCGGCCCAACCATGATGATTGGCGTTTTACCATCCTTCGGCAGACGAAACTTCGATGTGTTTGGAAAAACCGGGACCGCTCCGTCTTTCGCGCGCTCGGCCAGAAACGTCGAGCACACACCTTTGCGCATTCGCCCGCGGCTCTCGTAATGGACGACGTCGATTGTGAAATGCACCTGGTCGGGATGCGCTTTGAGGCTCGAGGAGATTGAATACATCCGTGGAAGAAGTTTGGCGACCGTGTCGACGAACTCCTGCGGCGTCCATTTGATCGAAGGATGCTCGATTAAAAAATCGATTACTTCCATTCCCCACAAGTACGTGTCGAGATCTTGCTTGCGTTCCGGTTTCAGAAGCTCGGTCAACAACGGCGCGCCGTTGACTGCCTTTGCCACGATCGCCTGCAAAAATTTCGGAGCGGTCTGGGTGATACGGCAATCGCGAAAGAGAACTTCGCGCAACGTTTTCTCTCCAGCGGGTCCTTTGACAGGTTCGTCGCCCTTGGCACCAACCTTCGCGATAATTTCCTCGACCAGTGCCGGGTCGTTCGTCGGCCAGACCGTCATCGAGTCGCCGACTTCATAGTTCAACCCCCAGCCTTTGAGGTCGAGCTCAAAATGTCGCGTGTCTTTTTCGGAATCTTCACCGCACAGACTGCGGTTCACCGCGATTTTCGCCGGAAACGGATTTGCGCGGGTGTAGGGTCCGGGCATGTGTTGTAGCGGCGCTCTACGAGCGCCGAAGATCTTTGCAGTTCATCGTTTCTTGGCGATCACAGACCGCCGCTACAGAAGAAATCTTAACCGTCGTTGCCGATTGCGAGTGTCGGACAAACTTCCATGGCGCGCTGGGCGGCTGCGGTTTCGGTATCGCCTTCAGCTTGTTTTGTGAAATAAACGGCCGTCTCGTCGTCGTTGGTCTTCAAAAGCGCCGGCGCTTCCTCAAGACACGTGCGGCACATGGTGCAGGTAGTATCGACATACCAGGCTCCCGGAACATTCAAAGGCTGCTTGCTATTTTTGTCCGCCATGGCGTGCGTTGTACTAAATAAAGACGCCGTGCGCAATCCATTTACCAGAAAACCTCGAGTGCGTAGTAGCTTCAGCGCGGTGTCGGAAGCACACTCGGTTCGACTTCCGGCTCGGCCGGTGAAAGCATTTGCTGCGGCGAGGGCGTCGGCGTGCGAAGCGGCGTGAGAAGTTCACCGCTTTTAGTGGTCAGGACGCCGCCTGACATCGTGACGTCTTCCACGAAATACAGTTCGCCTTTGCGCCGTTCGAAATCTTTTCCTTCTGCGGTTGTCGATTTTCGATAAAAACGTTCCATCTCATCCAAATGAAATGGCCGCGCCCCGCGCCGGCCAAACACCACAGTCTGCCCGCCGGTTTCGTCCACCACGCGGTCGCGCTCGAGTCCCCGCGAAACACAAATCGTTTCGCCTTTCGTTGGATAGGTGGCGATCAATTTTGGATTTGGCCGCGGGCTGAATCCCTGCGCGCCGGGAACCGTGTCCGGGGAAATCAGTTGCACCACGCGCAATCCATTTCGTCCATCGGCTACGAGCACGAATTCCGATGCGCTTACGCTGCCGATCTGGACCGCGCGGGTGTCGTTCAATGCGCCGCCGCCATTAAACATTTGGTCGAGTCGTGGACGCTCCGGATTTTCAATATCGACAATTGCGAGTCCCTCCGGCCCGTTCGCAACGTAAGCGTAGGTGCGCGCGACGTACAAACGCCCGGCGTGCGAGAGTCTTAGCGTTGACCGCGGAAGCGGAATCGGGCGGGTCGGCTCGGTAAGATCGATTATCTTCAGCCCGTCATCGTCGGTGATGAATCCGTAGCGGAACTGAATTGCAATGCAGCGCGGATTCCGCAGAAAGCCGTTAGTGAGTTCGCCAACGATTCGCGGATGAGTCGGATCGCAGACGTCGATCACGAACAAGCCGCGTGGCGTTGTCATGTAAAGCCGATGGCCGGTCGCGGCGACAAATGTGGCACCGGTCAGCGCGCCGTTCGGATTGAATCGAACGGTCTCGCTTTCCTTCAGGAAATTGTCATCCGGGTTTCCGTTAACCAAGGTTGCAACATTGCTGACGACGAGGCCTTCTTCGCGATCGGAGATGAAAACATAGGCGTAAAACATGTCGATCGGTTGCTCTTCGTTCTCGGGCAGATGCTGGCGCGCGGGATCGAGCGCGAGCGTGCTTGGCAGCGCGATGCTGGTCGCGTATTTCGTGTGAATACGTGTGCGTTGACCAAGTGGAGAGACCGGCGCGCTGACAATGCGCTCCGAAAATCCTTTTTGATCGATGTTGGCGACATCGAAAACTTCGAAGCCGCCGGGACCGTTCGCGGTGTAGAGATATTCGCCGCGCAAGCAGACGTCTTGTATGTCGTGACCGCTGTGTTCGTAGGCCTCGGTCAGAATCGAACCGCCATCGATGTGTTTCTGGTAATCGGCGGGATAGGCGATCGATTGGAGATGACTTCCGATTACCGCCTGCGGCTCATCCGGTTCGGTCCAAACGACCGCGTGCAATCCTTCTTTGCCTTCGCCGATGTAGGCATAACGGCCGAAGAAGTTCACTGTGCCAGTGCCGAAGCCTAGTAATTGCGTCATCCATGCGTTGTTATCGTTCTCTTTCGATAAGTGGCAGTCGGTGCAATTCTTGGTCGTGCCGACGCTGGAGGTGGTGTGAGGAAAATGCGGATTAAACGCCTGGCCGCTGTAACCTTCGGCCGAAAACGTCTGTTCCTGCGAATAAACCCACTCGCGGTTCGCGTTTTGTGAACTGACCACGACCGCGCTCGATGAACGAATCACCGCCATTCGGTTTTTCTTCACGGTGCCGTCGATCCCGAGCATGAAAACGTCGTCGCGCACTACCTGCGGGTTATAGGTCGTGTAATTTCGATCGGTGACGCCTTCGAACTTGTTTTGCGGCACTCGCTGGTTCGCTTTCATCGGCAAATGACAGCCGAAACAACTTGTGGCCCAGGACGTGTGACAGATCTGGCAATCCATCGCCGAATTGTCATGCGCCAGATGCATTCGCCGCTGCCAATCCTGAACAGGAGACGAGGTTGCATCCTGAGGAACGGGTTGGTCGGGATGATTGCTTAAAACGGCGGCACTATTCGGCGGTGCCGTGTGACCGGGGAGAATTCCACCCCAGGTGGTCCCGTCGCGACGCAGCGTTTTCGCGTAAGCCGATTTCGGATTGTAGTGTGGCGACAATGGATCAATCGTATCGACCGTTTGGGGAATTTCCCAACGCACGTCGGGCGACATGCTCGATTGCTGAAACAGTTGATTTCCTTCCCAGCTGAAACGCGGACCGAACGGCGTATTGCTGGTCTTAAGCAAATCGATCTGGCCGGCGTTGCCGCTTGTGATCAACGTCGGGCGTTGATCGATCGCGCCGTGGCAATCAACGCATGTGATCGTCGTTGCGTTGCGCGGCTCGCCGTAAAGCATTCCGTTGCCGTGAACATCGACGTCAAAGTGGCAATCGCCGCACTGCATTCCATGCGTGAGATGCACGTCCTTGAGGTGCACCGCTTTGGCGAACTTCCGCGGATCGTCGTTGTCGATCTTGTTGTCGTCGAGATCGAGCAGATTGCCTTTGCGGTCGTGTTTGAAAATCGCGCGAAACACCCAGCCGTGTCCGTGATAATCGGCGAACTGGGTGTGTTTCAGCTCCGGATTTAATTCGGCGACCTGATCGAGAAAAGTTTTTTGCCCCCAAAGACCGCGCGCAGCCGCGGCCTCGGGATTTTCCATTGTCGATTTTACGAGCTCGGAGTCGGTCGGATTGTGTTGCTCCTTCGGATACATGAACTCGCCGTCGGTTTCCTGGTCCCACCAGGTGTAACCCAGGTACGGATTCACAAAGAGGTTTCCCTGGTGCATATGGCAGTTCATGCATTGGCTCGATGGAATCGATCGCGTGAACTGATGCATGATCGGATGGCCACGCTCGGTTTTCGGAATCGATTCGTCTCCGGTGAAACTCAGGCCTTCGTGACCGAACTTGCTCCACCAACCGGAATTAGTCGGCGAACGATCATTTGCGTAAACGACGTGGCAGGCCGAGCAACCGCTGGATCGATAATCGCCGGGATGATCGTTCGATCCAAAAAATCCGAGAAGGGGGTCGTGCAATCGCGTTTTTTGTAGTCCGAGAAAGACGGGATCGGTCCGATTCAAAGTTCCGAGACCGCGTTCGGAGAGTCGGCGATCGGGGTGACCGTTTGGCTCTTCCGTTGTTGGCAGGCCTAACGAAAGGGGTTTGCGCCCGCCTTTTTCAAAAATGCGCAGGATGTTCCCGGGATTGCTGAGATTGAAACGCGGCAACGGCTCGATGAACGGCAGAATGCCATGGACTCGCGTATCCTCGGCCGTGACCGGCGTGTAATTGATCAACTTGAGTGGCGCCCCGTCAGTGGCATAGGCCTGGCCGAAACGGTAATTTTTCTCCGGATACGCACCATTATTATATAGAGCAGCCCCCCAGAGCATCGCGCCGTGGTTCATCATCGAATGGTCGACGTTGTGAATGATCTCGCCGTGGCAAAGTCCGCACGATTGCTCAGCGACGCGGAGATCGCCGGGATTGATGAAACGAATGAACTCGGGCGACTCATGATTGAGCCACGCGTTTGAGTTCGGCGGATTGGCCGACGAATTCCAGAACTCCTTGTTCTTCGGCAGGATGTGCGCCTGCTCCTTTTGCAGATGGCGCGCCGGATTTCCGCCGTGACAATCAGTGCAACCGAGCACGACGTTTTGTTCGGCCTTGTGCATCGGCTCAACACCTTGGTGACATTCCAAACAGCCGATGCTCTTCGCGTCCGCCTCAGCCTGGGTTTGATCGATCCAGTTTCGCGGCGGAATCGCGGCGGGGGGTGTTGTCGATCTTACAGGAACCGAAATCTCGGGACCGTAACCTTCGGAGGCTCCAAAACCCAAATCCCAAATCCCAAACAAACACCAAGCTCCAGCAACCAAACCCCAATGTGGAAATTTGAAAGGACGTTTTGGAATTTGGAGATTGGAATTTCCTTGGTGCCTGGGATTTGAAGTTTGGGATTTCACTTAATAAGTGAGCGTCAGTGTCACGATCGCGCTGTAGAGGAACGGATCGACGTGGCCGGGCGGGGGACTGGGATAACCGAAAACCGGGACAGTGTTTGTGCGATAAATGTCTTTGTAGCCCCAACGCGGAATTAGGAATCCGGCGCCGGCGGTGAGAATGACGTTGTCCGTGAGCAATGGTCGCCATTCAAAACCGGCGCTGCAATCAAGCGCGAAATCGTTGCTTGCGTGATTGGTGAACAACACGAGCTCGGTCGTTTCGGTCGTGACGGTGCGGATGTAGTTCACGTTGATGAAGGTCTTCAACTTCGGCAGAATGTCGGCGTCGAGCCCGTAACCAAAAATCAGCGCGCCGGGATTTACGAAATTCGCCTGGCCTTCAGACTTGCTGGTCCGGAAATCGATCACCAGACTGTCGCGTTGTTTAAAGTTCACCGCCGTGCCGGCAAGATTGAATCCCTGGTGCGAGAAGTAGCTGAACGGTCCGCCGATGAAAAACGGGCGATCGAACACCGTATCGAAACCGGTCGCGGTCGAGTCCGTGGGATTCGAATCGCCGCTCGCGTAGAAAATTGAGAGCTTGTGACGCATCCAATCTTTATCGACTGACAGCTCGAGCGCGGCCATTTGCGCGTTGATGTCGACACGCTGGCCGGCGATTCCATTCAGGCTGTCTTCGCCCAGAACTTGATAAAACGCGTGATCGATGTTGAGCCAGCCGATGTGGCCGTCGCCGGTCCATCCTAAGTAGTAAGCCTGCAGGTAATGGTCCGCGACGGTCCCGATGGGTGCGGGCCGGGTGAGGAATCCGTTCTTGTCGTAGTGGCGACTGTTGTTGTCGAAGTCACCGACGAAAGAGAGCTCACCGGTATAACCCTTCCAGATCAAATCCTGGCGGAAAATGTTTGCGACATAAACCTGCTGCGAGCGAGGCGCGAACTCATTCAGGTCCGAGTAGGTGTCCTTCTCGCGCATGTCGAACGCGGCGAGGTTGTATTGCCAGCGGTTGTTGTCGTAATTGCCGAAGAGCCGGACGCCGAGGTTCGTGTCGTTGAAGATAAAGCCCCGAAAATCGCTCACGAACGGCTGCATGCCGACGCGCAGCGAAATGAAATCGTAATTGTTCGAGAGATCGCGAAGATGAATTTCAGCGAAAGCTTCCTGGAGCGACCAGAATTCCTTTTCGCGCGTGGTCCCTTTTTGCGGATTCGGATTTACGACATTGTTCTCCTCAACGTCGATGTAGTTGTGATTGTAAACGCCGAGCAGTCGCAATGCCCAGTCGATCGGCTTGAACGCGGTTTCGCCTTGGAACAAATCGATGCCGATCGAGAAATCGTTGGACCAAAAATACTGGTCGCTCAGTCCGAAAAATTCTGAGCTGTTCGGACGCGCGGTGCTCACGCCGCTCGGCGTCGGCAACTTGCGGACTTCGGATTGGAAGAAATCTTCGGCGGTGATGTTCAGGAAAACATCCTGGCCGGCGATTGGCGCGTCGCCCTTCAGCTTGCTTTGCAGATACGGATGCCAGAGGTTCAATTCGGATTGATACGGAGTTTCCGTCGATGGGTCGGCGTAGCGTTTCCAACGGCCAAATCCGATGAACCAGCGGTTTGGCTCAGGCTGCGAGTCTGGAAGCAAACCTTCGCCTTGTTCGGACAGGGGATAAGTCCCGTAATTTAATTTTGTCCGTTGCGGGACCACCTCGCGCACGCCTTTGCGGGGGAGCTGAAGCGAACGCGGTAACGCTTCCTCGCCGTACGCCGGCGTTTGCGGCAAAATCGGCGGAAAGAGTTCGGGTGCCTCTGTTGCCTCTGGTTGTTCGCGCTGCATCGCGCCGGGATCAGGATTGAATTCCGATGGTGAGAGCGGATCATTCTGTGCGATCAACGTTGTGTTCGCGATGATTCTGTCGCCGTCCAAGGAAAGAATGTCTTTTGAATCGACAATGGTGATCGTTCCGAACTGCGCGTTGTCATCCGCGACGTGCTGGGTCTCTTCGTGAGCGATTTCAACCGTTTGTCCGTGTAAGTCTGCGACTGCGCAGAAAAGGCCTGTGACGCAACCCATTGCCGGCCCGCGCAAACTGGCGCCGGCAAACGACGGAATTGACCAGCGCATGGGAGCGCGAGGATGATCGAAGTTCCCTCATATTGGCAAGCCAACTGTGGCCATCTAGTCGGACACAGGATGACAACCGGGTCGACGAAAGGTGTTTTTGCTGGTGCCAGGCGCTTTCGTTTGTCATAAATGGCGAACTCGCCGATGACGCTTCGGGTTGCCCTTGCAGTTCTTGCTCTGAATCTCTTTTCGATTCGTCACTTACCGGCGCAAACGGCGCAGATGGTAAGCCCGTCGCCGGGGTCGACGTTTCCGTCGTCCAGCGTCACTTTCAACTGGAGTGCAGGAAGTGCGAGCGCCTATCTGCTGCTCGTGGGCACCTCGCTGAATAAGGGTGATATTTATACTTCAGGCCAGATCAGCGTTTTGTCGGCCACAGTCAGTCGCATTCCGACTGACGGACGCACGATCTACGTGACACTAGGTTCAAAAGTCAGCGGATCGTGGAGCGCGAACTACTACACTTATACGGCTGCAAACTCTACAGGTACGCCTACTCCAACGCCGATACCGACAGCAACGCCAACGCCGACGCCAACGGCAACGGCAACGGCAACGGCGACAGCAACGCCAACGCCGACTCCAACACCGATAGCGACGCCAACACCAACAGCGACCGCTACGCCTGTTCCTAGTCCAACTCCGCCTGGGCCGGATCCGCTTACCGCTGCGGATGTCCAGACAATCGTCCAGCATGCCGTTACGCGGGCTGTAAGCATTTCACCGAACAGTGTCATCGCAGTAGTCGATCGGGAAGGTTACGTGCTCGGTGTTTGGGTAGTGCGCGGAGGTTCGGCTACGCCAGGCGAGATCGCTACGGCGGTTAGTAAAGCGGGAACAGCAGCGTACTTGAGCAGCAATCAAAACGCATTCACGTCGCGAACTGCCGGTTTCATCATTCAACAACATTTTCCGCCAGGTGTTTTCAACACAGCGCCGGGCCCACTTGTCGGCGTTGGGCTGTCGAACCTGTTCATCTCCGACGTCAATCACTTCAAAAAAATCGACATGGTCTACTGCCCACCGCCGTATCCGCCGGCGATCGTACCGTCGCCCGGCACTTTCGGAACGCCGATCCTGGCGACATCGCTCGATGGCTCTCCGGGCGGCGCGCCACTTTACAAGGCGGGAGTCCTGCTCGGCGGAATTGGAGTGACCGGTGATGGCACGCCGAAGCCGCCTATTCCGATCATGCTCATGCCGCCGTTGTTTCCTTTGCCAGCTTGCATAGGAGTTGTTCCGGCAACAGGGAACGCGCGGGACGAAAACCCATTCGTGTTGGTTAATGGCTCAGATGTAGATGAAGACGTCGCGCTTGCCGGGCAGAAAGGGTACGCGCCCTCATCAAGCATCACCGCGGACAATGTTTTCATCGGTGGAATTCGGCTGCCGTACGTTTCGTCTTCTACATCGGTGTCGAGCACGATCACGCTGCAGGGCAATTATGATCCAATCTTTCCACCGCAATCTTCACCGGGACCGCCCCCCGGAATTGTGCCCGCTACCTTTGCTGGCGTTTCCGGCGAAATTCGGCAGCCGATCATCGACGATCCGGTTCCTGGAACTATCGACGGCCAGGCGCGACTGTCGATGGCGGACGTAAAAGACATTATCGCCTACGCTGCGCAGCGGGTGAAAATCACTCGTGCGGCGATTCGCTTGCCGATTGGCACCCAAATGCAGGCTTTCATCACGGTCGTAAACAATCCCAACTCGGACAATGCAACCCCTACGGTGCTAGGAGCGTTTCGCACTGGCGAGGCGACGATGTTCAGCTGGGACGTTGCCGTTCAGAAAGCGCGCACGGCTGTCTTTTATTCGCGACACGATTTTCTTGGGTTCGGTTTGAACATCGCCATGTCCACCCGCTGCGTTGGATTTTTGGCCCAAAGGAATTATCCGCCCGGCATTGATGGAAACTCTCCGGGTCCATTTTTCACGGAGCAGGACAAACTTTCCGGATTTGCCGGCACCGAGCCCAATCTGACATTCGCGGCGACAGCGGACACCAGCTCTCCGCCGCTGCGTACTGGGATCCGAACGGATTTGCCGAATGGAATCACAATCTTTCCTGGTGGAATTCCGCTGTATCGCAACGGCGTTCTCGTTGGCGCGATTGGCATCAGTGGAGACGGCGTCGATCAAGATGACATCGTGGCCGCGTCCGGAACGCACGATTTTCTGGCGCCCAATGCGATTCGCTCTGATCAATTCATGTTCCGTGGTACGCGTTTGCCCTATGTGAAGTTTCCGCGCGATCCCGGATTGTAATCTTCTGTGCGATCGGGCGGTTGCGGGTTGTCAGGGCGACTCTAAACTCCCGCGAGCGTGCTCGAGTGCGAATGGGCGCGCTTGGACATGCCTAACGAATACGAATCGCCAATTGGTGACCGCCCCGAGATTTGCGGCGCAGTCATGCCGCCGGCGCCGAGGCACGATCCCTATGCTGCATTTCGCTCCCGCGGTTTCCGATTTTTTACGACCGGCAATTTGTTGTCGATTATCGGTCGGCAAATGCTGGCCGTTGCGGTCGAATGGGAAATTTATCGGCGCACCCATTCCGCGACGGCGCTTGGGCTGGTCGGGCTCGTCTTCGCGATCGCGATTGTCGGTTTATCGTTACCGGCCGGCCATCTCGCCGACAAGATCAGCCGAAAGCAAATCATTCTTGTCGCGCAGATTTTTAGCGCGATTACATCGGCGCTTCTCGCGCTGGTCTCGTGGCAGCATTTGGCGATCCCGCAATTTCCGATCCTGCGCACGTGCAATCGTGGGTTGACCGCAATTGCCGCGGTTTTCGAAAGGCACGACCAAACCTTTCACTTCGACGACGCTTCGATTCCGATTATCTACCTTTTGCTATTTCTTGGCTCAATTGCTCGAACGTTTTCCTGGGCCGCCCGGAGTTCATTTTTCCCAACTCTGGTGCCGCGGGACGCGTTTTCGAATGCAGTGACATGGAACAGCAGTGTTTTTCAGATCGGTTCAGTGGTCGGCCCTGCGCTCAGTGGTTTTGTAGTGGCTCATCAGGGTTTTCCAATCGTCTACGCGATCGACGGAATCACGTCGACCTTGTTTTTCCTATTGACCTTGCCGATTCCACGCGCGCCACAAGCGCGGGACCGTAAAGAGCAAAGCACTTGGCGTAGTTTGGTCGCGGGAATGAGGTTCGTGTTCAGTAAAAAAGTAATCCTCGCCACGATTACGCTCGATTTGTTCGCGGTGTTGTTGGGCGGCTCGGTCGCGCTACTGCCGATCTTTGCCGATCAGATTCTGCATTGCGGGCCGGTTGGTCTCGGTTGGATGCGGGCTGCGCCCGCGATTGGCGCGTTCGCCATGGCGCTTTTGGTCGCATATTTGCCGCCGATGCGGCATGCCGGCAAAACGCTCCTTTGGTGCGTCGCCGGATTTGGCCTCGCCACCATTGTTTTCGGATTATCGAAAGCGTTCTGGCTTTCGCTGATCATGTTATTCGTCGCCGGCGCGGTCGACAGTGTAAGCGTGATCGTTCGCGGCTCAATCGTTCAACTGGTCACGCTTGACGAGATGCGCGGCCGGGTTTCTGCCGTGAACAACATTTTCATCGGTACGTCGAACGAGTTCGGCGCGCTCGAGTCGGGACTGACAGCGGCTTTGTTTGGCCCGGTGATTTCAGTCGTGGGCGGTGGAATCGGAACGATCCTCGTGGTTTTGGGCGCCACCTGGAAATGGCCGGCGATCCGCAAGATCGGCACGCTCGACCAAAATTTGCGATGAAATTCCGCGAAACTGTAGGCGAAGCAGTTTGCTTCCCATTTAGAAGACGGGACGCTAACAGCGCCCCCTACAAATTATGAAGATTGCCGCTGCTCAAATCGCGTGCGCGCTTGGAGATTTTGACGCGAACATCCGCAAGATTTGGGACTTTGCCACACGCGCGAAGAATTCAGGCGCTGAGTTGGTCGTATTTCCGGAAATGTCCGACACCGGTTATTCAATACCGGTGATCCAGAAGCACGCCAAACCGTGGAAGGTAGGTGCAGTTCGTGAACTTCAAAAAATCGCGAAAGAGAACTCCGTTGCCATCGTGGCTGGAATTTCGGATCGCGAAGGAGACTCCATTTTTAACGCTCAGGTCCTTGTCAGCGCGAATGGAGATGTGCTTGCCAAATATCGCAAAACGCATCTGGTCACCGCTGCGCCGCTCGATGAGCGCGTTTGTTTTTCGCCCGGAAACGAATTCGTGGCGTGCAGGATGGGCGATTTTGGAATTGGGCTGAGTATTTGCTACGATCTGCGATTTCCGGAGATGGCCCGCACCCTCGCTGTGAAGCAGGGTGCTAACGTAATCGTGAATTCATCCGCGTGGCCGGTTGTGCGCGCGGAACATTTACGAATCCTCGCCCTCGCGCGCGCGGTCGAAAATCAGAGTTACTTTATCGTTGCCAACCGCGTCGGGACCGACGAGGGCGTCACGCTGTGTGGCTCTTCGGTGATTGTCGATCCTGCGGGAAAAGTTCTTGCCGCGGCGTCACCAGATCGCGAAGAACTAATTCACGGAGAGATCTCTGGCCAGGTCATCGCTGATGTCCGCAATCGAGTGCCGGCGTTTGCCCATCGTCGTGGTGAGTTGTACAAGCTGAACTGAAGCGGCCAATTACGGACGCGCACTCGATTTAGTATTGGAATGAAAACGAATCGTATCTGTCTCGCTCTTATGGTCGCGCTCGCGTTTTCAGGCGGTGCTCAGGCCGAAGAGAATTCGACCCCGCAACAAGTATTCGACGGGATGCGGGAGAGTTTTCAGGCCGACAAAGCCAAGGGCGTGCATGCGAAATATCAGTGGAACCTAAGTGGACCAAATGGTGGCGACTGGTGGATCGATGTCGAAAACGGAAAGTTTACGATGGGCAAAGGTAAGATCGACAATCCCACCGTTACATTCGTCACCAGCGACAATGATTGGGTGGCGATGTGCAACGGTAAGCTCAAGGGCACGTGGGCCTTTATGACCGGCCGGTTGAAAGTCCACGGCCCACAGTCCGTGGCCCGCAAGCTTGACGAAATTTTCCCTTAAAACTTCGCTTCGACCGCCAACCTGACGTAGGGAGCAGGGTCGCTTTTCACCGACGCTTCGGCGCGGAAGAAATCAAAATCGCGTCTGACCGTACTGCCGACATCGAGCGTGATGTCGAGTGGTTTGAAATGAGAATAAGTTGCCTGCACTCCGGTTCGGATTTCGCTGTACTGCACAATCGGATCGTGAACCTGGAGTTTGGGCGCGGGCGTGATCACGTCGTCGGTGCGGAAACTTGCGTAGTAGAGATTCCCAGCGATACGAAATTCCCAGTCGTCGTTAGGATTATAAACCAGTGCCGGTTTCGGAAACACGCCTTCGAGACGCAGATGATCGGTGAAAAGCCAGATCACTCCGCCGCCCGGCGCGGCAATCGGATTTGAGTTGATGGAACCGCCAGCGCCGATGACTCCGAAAATTTTGTCCTTCTTCAACGGGAAGCTGACCCAAACTTTCCATGGAATATCGAACGCATCCCCGTTGGCGTGATTTTCAAAATAGAGGCCGGGTTCGAGATCAATTCCCGCGCCGGCATGGTCATGAACAGTGTACTCGTAGGCCAGCAGGGCATGAATGGTCTGCAAATGGTCGGGCAGGCCGTTATCGCTTCCGCCGAAATCGAATCGCTCGTATTCGGCGCCGAGCCTTAAGTACCAGTTTCCGGTAATCAAGAATCGGTGGGCGTAGCTGATGTCATTGTAGAGCGAATCCCCATCGCCGAACCTTCCATTGTAGTGCTGAAAATCGCTGCTTCCGGTATAGGTGGTCTCGTAATCGAAAATCTCGGTGGAGTTCTTATTTTCGTCCTGGGCTGGCGAAGGAGCCGGTTGCAATTCCATAACGGCCCCAGCGAACGCAGCAGAGGCGAAACTGAAGGAAACGGCAATCAAGGTTAGGATAAGGCGATTCATAGGTTCGAAGGCGGCGGCGGCTGTTGATCTCGTATTCGCATCTACAGGCCAAGCTCGGTGTATCTTACTTTAGGTTGAGGGGCAAGCACCGACCGGCCCCCACAGGACCTGGCATTCGACTCTCTTTAACCATTTGTTTGTTTCCGCTCGTCCTCTGCGTCGAATCGCACTGCCGCCGAGCGTCCTTTCGGACGCCGATGAAGAGTTGGTGCCGATTAGGCTTTCTCAGCCATCGGACAACGCGCTCAGCTGCGTTTCGTGTTAGCATTCAACGCCGCGTCGCCAAAGTGCGAAGCGTTTCGTCCGAAATGAGGGTTCCAAACAAGGTTCGTTTAACTCTGTACCTGCTCGGATTCGCCGGAGCGGCTCTCTTCACCGGTTTGTTGATTCGGGAAGGTGCCGCCCAAGTCGGTTCCGCGATCGCCACCGCCGGCTGGGCGCTGTTGGCAATCGTTGCCTACCACTTTTTGGTTCCGGCGTTCCTGGATTCGCTTGCCTGGTGGGTTTTGTTTCCGCGAGTCGAGCGTCCGCGGCTGCGAAGAATTTATTGGATGCGTTGGGTCGGCGAATCGGTCAGCACGCTCGTGCCCTCGGCTGCTGTCGGGGGTGACATTGTTCGGGCGCGCTTGGCGGCGATCAGCGGGACTCCAGTTGCGATCGCCGCGGCGACGGTGCTGGTCGATCTTACTCTCGGCGTGTTTATCCAGGCGGCGTTCACATTGCTTGGTATTGCGCTTCTCGTCGGCGCGACTGGCCAGGGAACTTTTGTCGGCCCGACCATCATTGGCACGATAGTCGGTATCGCGGCGGTGGGCGGTTTCTATTTTGTTCAACGGCGTGGGATGTTTGGCTTTCTTGCCCGAATGATTGCGAAACTGGCGAATTCGCCGGAATGGCATTCGCTGGTCCAAAGCGGAACGACGATCGATGAAACCGTGCGATCGGTTTACGCGCGTCGGCGGGCCGTGCTGGCATGTTGCGGATGGACGTTGCTTTCGCTGATTCTGAATTCCGGCGAAGTTTATATCGCTCTGCGGGCGCTCCATCTTCACGCGACCGTCGCAAATGCGATCATCCTGCAAAGTATGGCGCTGACGATTCGCTCAGTTGCGTTTCCGGTTCCGGGAGGAATCGGCGTACAGGAGAGCGGCTACGTTCTGGTCGGGAATCTTCTGGGAATTCCGGGTCAGACCGCGTTCGCTTTATCTCTAATTGCCCGCTTGCGCGAGCTCGGCTTTGGAATTCCCGGTCTCATTGCCTGGCAATTGATTGAAGGCCGTCACTTGCTCCGCGCGCGCGAGGTCGCTGTGCCGTCGTAAAGTTTCAAATTTGGTGATGGCGCGGCTCAAGTTGGCCAGCCGTCGTGTTACCTTTGCGGGATTGGTGAAATTGGTCCGCACACCCCACCAGATCCAAGCGAGTCCGCCGGGTAGATCTAGCTGGCTTCGAAGTTGAGCGATAACCTCCCGGTCGCCATAGGCTTCAAGAAATGTCACGGCAAACGGCAACCACTGGCTGGTAGGCACAGTTCCTACCAGGTCCAGAAGGAATACGAGCAGGTCGTCCGCCTGACGCGCCGCCGCCGTGAGCGAATTGTCATGATAAATTTCGAAATCGATAAATCGCGCGCGATTTGTTTTGGCGTCGTAAATAACGTTGGTGATGCTGGCATCGCCGTGCGACCAACCGCCGCGGAACTCGTCACTCCAGAATTGGTGAGCCCGGCGAAACTCGAGTGCGGCTGCGCGTAGCATCTCCCGCGTCAGCGTTCCTTTGTTCAGGTGCGCCCACAGATTTTCACCCGGAAGCTCGTCGACCACAACGCAACGCTGGCCAGAGGCATAAGCACGAAAGCAATCGCCATTTAACATCTCGAAACAATCGACTTCCCATTTCCGCCAATCGTCGAGTTTGCTCCAGAAGCGAATCGGAATATTGGCGACGCGAAAATAGAAATTAGTCAGATCGGCGAGTTGTTCGCTGTGAAGATTCCGGCGCTTTATCACCAAGGTGCGGCGGCGTTTTCTCTCCGAAACTGAATTGATCGCGATAGCCTCGACCAGTCGTGACGCAACGCCTGCCAGACTTTGCGGCACCAGATTGTTCAGCAGCGATGCGCCGTTCTCCAAAATCCCCATTTTCACGTTTGCTTTGCGCGATTAGAGTCGCACCCGCTTCAAACGCTTTCGATCTGTTTTTCGTTCAAATCGTAACCGTTTCTCCGACTTTCATCACGCGTAGTTCTGTTTTGACTCCAATTTTCTTCAACTCGTCGGCGAACGCTTCCGGCGTGCCGGTCAGAACCGGAAAAGTTCCGTAGTGATTGGGGATCGTCATTTTTGGTCCGATCAATTTCACTGCTTCGGCCGCGCGCGCCGGGCCCATTGTAAAATGATCGCCGATGCAAACCAGCATCACGTCGATCTGGTTGTGATCGGAAATGCGCGCCATGTCGGAAAAGAACCCCGTATCACCGGTATGATAGATCGTTGGTCCGTTGCGAATGGAAATGACGAGTCCGGTCGGCATGCCTGCGGCAACCGGCGGAGAATTTTCGTCTTTGCGCACGGTCGATCCATGCAATGCCGGCGTGAAACAGACTTTCAGTTCGCCGTCGAGCAACGTGAGCTGGCCGCCGATGTGTCCCGTCGTGTCGGCGCCGGCTTGACTGCTTGGAAAACCGAGAACACTTACGACCGCGGCAGACAGATCGGCGTTCGCTACCAGTTTCGCGCCAGTTTTTTTGGCGATCTGAACGGACTCGCCGACGTGATCGCCGTGTCCGTGTGTCAGCAGAATTAGATCGACGTGCTTCAGAGCGGCGAGTTCCTCCTTGCCTTTCGAGAAGAGAGGATTTTCCAGCCAGGGATCGATTAAGAGCGTTTTTCCGCCGGGCGTCGTGACTTTATAGCCCGATTGTCCGTACCAAGTCAGTTGCGTTACCATTATCTCACCAAAACGAAAACGCACGGTTGAGCAAAACATTTTCCTGAGCGAAATGAACCGCGCATGGCCTCACCCGAAGATCACCTGTCGGCAACGGACCCGAGGATGGCTGCTCTCATCGCGCGGTCGGTTCGTTACAATGTGAAACCTGGCGAGTCGCTGCGACCGTTTGACGCGCTTGCCGAGTCGATTGCCTATCAACAACTCAGCGGGAAAGCCGCGGCCACAATCTGGAAACGCGTCCGTGCGCTTTATCCCCGTCGAAAGTATCTCGACCCGCGTCTGGTTTTGAAAACGCCGGACCAAAAACTGCGCGCTGCGGGTCTGTCACGCAGCAAAGTGGCAGCGATTAAGGATCTCGCCGCGAAGACAATCGACGGGACCGTGCCCTCTGCGCGCGCGCTCGAGACGATGAGCGACGAAGAGATTATCGAGCGCCTCATCAACGTTCGCGGCATCGGGCGATGGACCGTTGAAATGCTGCTTTTGTTCGACCTTGCCCGGCCTGATGTGTGGCCAGTTCACGATTATGGCGTTCAAAAGGGGTTCGCAAAAACGTTCGGACGGCGAAAGCTTCCAAAACCAAAGCAGCTAATGAAGCTTGGCGAGAAGTTTCGACCGCATCGCTCGGTCGCGGCGTGGTATTTTTGGCGAGCCCTCGACGCTCCGGAAAAGACAAATCGTTTCGACGAATAACGCCAGTGACGTTGACTTTGCCGGCGGCGCTCATTAAAACGCCAGTGTTATGGCGACGATTCACGTAAATCGGGGCGCAACGACTCTGGGCGCATTTCCTGAGGAACAAGTTCACGAGAGTATCCGCGCCGGCCGCTTTCTGCCGAGCGATCTCGGTTGGAAAGAGGGAATGGCGAACTGGCAGCCGCTTTCGCAGTTTGCTGAATTCGCCGCCGACTTTGCCGCGACCGCTTCAGCCGCCGCGGCGCCGTCGCCACAAACTCCGGCCACGCCGGCTTCACCGGTTCCTGTTGCAGGATCGCCAACTCCAGGGCCGCGAGGCGGATTGCCATGGGAGCATCGCGATACTCTCGGATTCTTTAACGCTTTTGTGCAGACCGTCAGCATGGTTCTGACTCGTCCGACCGAGGCGTTTACGGTAATGCGTACGGAAGGTGGCATTGGTGATCCGCTGATTTTCGGAGTGATTGGCGGAAGCATAGGTGCCATTGTCTGGACTTTGGTTTCGGCCGCGATTCACTCTCTGGGCTGGGCGGCCGCGCTCTCTCAACAAAGCTCACTCGAGAGCATGATGGGCGCGAGTGTTGGTGGCGCGATGATCTTCTTTCGAATCATTGTTACGCCGATTTTTATAGCGATCGGCTTGTTCATTTGGGCCGGACTTGTGCATGTCTGCCTGATGATGCTCGGCGGCGGGAACAAGCCCTTCGAGACAAGTTTTCGGGCGCTGAGTTTTGCTTACGGCGCAACCGCACTGTTTTGCATCGTTCCATGTTGCGGCGCTGCGGTCGCATTGGTTTGGGGATTGATCGCCGATTGTATCGGGATCAGCCGCAGCCACGAGACGGACGTCGGCCGGGCAGTTGTCGCGGTGATCTTGCCGCTCGTTGTTTGTTGCGGCGGAATTTTCATTATTTGCCTGATGCTCGGTGTCGGCGTCGGAGCGCTGATGCAACAGAACGGGCATTGATTGCCTGATGCGAATCGTTAGCCGTCCACTCGCTCCGGGCGAGAACGATTACGAACTGATCTGGCTCTGCGTCACACTGGCTTCGCTGGGGCTGGCGGTGGCCTGGTTTGCCGTCGGCTTGCCCTGGCCGCACTGCGGCTTTCTTGCGTTGACGGGACATCCCTGCGTTACCTGTGGCGCGACGCGATGTGCGATCGCATTTTTCCACGCTAATTTCTTGGGAGCGTGGAAATGGAATCCACTCGTGTTTGTCACGCTTTGCGGGTTGTCGATCTTCGATGCCTACGCCTTCGCGGTGCTTTTAACTCGGAGCCCGCGGTTGCGGGTTACGTCTTTTACCGCGGGCGACAAAACTTTTTTGCGGGTTCTGGTGGTCTTCGCGCTCCTGGCAAACTGGATTTACCTGCTGTCGCGACCGCGCGGCTGGTTTTGAGTTTGCTTTAAGCTGCTCAGTTCGAATTTCGCCAGCAGCCGCCACTGTCCGCGTGGCAAATCGCCCAGGCGCAAATTTCCAATTCGAATCCGCACGAGCCGTTTCACCTCGTAACCAACGGCGTAAAACATTCGCCGGATCTGCTGGTTGAGCCCCTGGCGTAGCGTGACTTGCAGCCGAGTGGGACCTAGCGCATAAACACTCGAAATGCGCGCGCGTTTACCGTCCAGCACAATTCCCCGCAGGAGTTTTTGCGTGGGCGCGTTATCCCAGCGTCGATCCAAAGTGACCTCGTATTCCTTTTCGATCTTGTACCGCGGGTGGGTCAGGCGTTGGGTGAGATCGCCGTCGTTCGTCAGTAGCAGCAAGCCTTCGCTTTGTGCATCCAGCCGTCCGATGTTGAAGAGCCGCGGAAACTTCGGCGGGAACAAGTCGAAAATTGTGTCGCGAGCACGAGGATCGCTGCGAGTCGAGACGAAGCCAGCGGGTTTGTGCAGCGCAATGGTCAATGCGCGTTCAACATGCACAAGTTTGCCGTCGACTTTGACATGATCGCGCTCGCCCGGTTGAGCGCTGAAGTCGGTGCAGACCTGGCCATTGATGGTAACTCGCCCGTCGGTAATGAGTTCGTCACATTTACGGCGTGAAGCGACGCCAGCAGCAGCCAGAAATCGGTTTAGGCGCATGGAAGAAGTTGAGCCGTTTAGAAGTTGAGGCGATCACTCCACTACTCAACACCTCAACCGCTCAACGTTCTTTACGCGTCGGGCTTTGTCTTGGGCAGGCCAATGACCTTACGGCCTTCTTTCCATTGGCCGCGCTTTTTAAGCAGCTCGACGCGTTCGAAGCGTTTCAGGACATTACGCTTGGCGACGATGGTGCTGGTTCCTCTAAGACTGCGATGCTGCGACATAAATTGGAAATGAACGCCCAAGCTAGCGCGAAGCTGGCAATTTTCAAATGCCAGCTGCGTGAGGATTACAACTGGTTCGTCAACACGACATGCTGCCCGGAAGAGGTCACCTGGTGATAAATATGAAAGCGCGCGGTCAGGAGTTCCTGCCAATGCGGAACGCGATCCTGCTTGATGATAAGATAGATGCCCTGGGGATCTCCCCAATGTCGCAAGATTGCTTCCTCGCTGACGGCGATCTCTTTTCCGTCGGCGATATGCATCTCGTCATCCACCGGCTGATTCACAAGATAAAAATGCCGATGCAAATAAAACACCAGGCTGCTCGCATCATCGAGTTCGCCTTCGTAGACGACTGCATCCTTGGGGGTGAGCTTTCCGTCGATCGCGCGCGCGGCGTTGGCCAGTGAGAATTGCGGAGCCATTCGCGCGATTCCGTCCGCCAGGGAAAGCGCGATCGGGATCATTGCGACCGCCAAAATGCTTAAGCAAAGGCGCGGGCGGTTTTTTGCGGCGAGATAAAAAGCGATCAGCGACGCGACGATCAGCGACACCGCGATCACAGCAAGCATTGGTCGCAACACCGACCAGGCAGAAGCCGGTATCATTTCTAATGCGTCCCACGCCGTCCAACTGCCGTCGCCGTTTTGGTCATAACCTTCGCGTCCTTGCATGATATTCGGACGAATCAGAGCCATCAGGCCCGAGGCCGCTCCTAAAATTCCGACCATGCCGGCGCCGGCAATCTGCCAGTTCCGCGAAAGTCTTTCCCATGCCGTCGCCGCGAAAATGGCGAACGCGCTCCACATGCTCATCGAATAATAATCCTGTCGTTGGCCAATCAGGATGAGGGGCACAAACACGACCGCCATCCAGGTCAACGGCAACGCTTCGACAAACGAAAGTTCGCGCGGCCGGACCACTTTTCGCCACGCGACAATCGCTCCCGGAATAATTGCGACCGACCATGGAAACCACCAAACCAGATGCATCCAGATAAATCGAAATCTTGGAACGCCGTTGTCGCTGCCGGGAATGTTCGAGAACGAGCGGACGTGGCCGATCCATTCAACCTGAACGAGCTGGCGCAAGAAACCGGGGAAATGCAATTCGGTCGCGACGTACCAAGGGACGAACAGCAGAACAAACACCAGTAGGTAGGTCCAATGGAAGAGGCGAGCGAACCGCATTCGTGCTTCGCGATAAAATGCCGAGAGCAGAAGAAAAATCACCAGCGGATAGATTAGTCCAAGCAGACTCTTGGACAGACAGGCAAGCGCGCAGCAGATCCAGAATCCGAGAAACCAAAGACCGCGGCTTCGTCGCCGTTGATAAGCGCACACAGCGCAAAAAATCGCTCCGGTGACGAACGCGCCGAACAACGGTTCGGGCATGAGAATGCGTCCGAGCACAGACGTGCCGATGCTACAGAGATAAATTAATCCGGCAAAAAATCCGCGCCAGTAATCCGCCAGCTTTTCCGCGATCAAAAAAGTCAGAGCGACCGACGCGATCATGGCCAACGCGATCGGTAAACGTGCGGCCGCGGCGTTGACGCCGAAGATTTTGAATGAAGCAATGATCAGCCAGTAGAGCAGCGGCGGTTTTGGCAGTCGGGGTACACCGTCATTGGTCGGCCATAGCAATTGATGCGACTCAATCATTTCTCGGGCGGCGCCCGCGTACTGTCCTTCGGTATGGTTGTAGAGATCGCTCCAGCTGATCGTTGCCAGATGCGTCAGCGCAGCGAGTGCGATCAGGCACACAAAAAGGAAATGACGCAGCGGCGGCGGATTCAACGCGGGCGGTTCCAGCAGCGCATCTTCGATCGTTAAGGTGCGAGTGCCCGAGGTCATTTGGAATTCGTCAGGCCAAACTGGCGTTCGCGCGATATTTTTCCCACTCGCTCGGCAATGGCCGCAACTTTGCCGCTGGCATTTCGATCAACGCTATCATTTGCCGGCAGTTACCGATTACCATTTTGTCGGAAGGCCGCGTGATTTGAAACGCGCACCAGAATCGGGCGCGCTGCAATTGATCCAGCCAGCCATCAATCACCAAACGATCGCCCAGTTTCGCGGCCCGGCGATAATCGATTTCAGTGCGAACAACGACGGGATACCGCTGAGTCTTCGCCATCTCGGCCAGCGGAAGGCCGAGCTCTTCGGCGAGCAGTGTTCGCGCGATCTCGATAAAGCGGAGATAGGCAATGTTGGAGACCACGCCCCCGCAATCGGTGTCGAAGAACATCACCTGTACTTCAGTGCGAATGCGCGGCTGCTTTCGATTCATCGTAAGATCGACATCATCGCATTTGCGACTTCCTGCGTCGTCACTTCTTTCATGCACCGAAAGTCGATCGGACATTCGCGCAAAAAGCAGGGACTGCATTCAACATGATGTCGGACTACGACGTGACTGTCGCCCAGCGGTCCTGTTAAATGAGGCTCAGTCGAGCCAAAAATCGCGACGACCGGCACTCCCAGCAACGCCGCGAGATGCATTGTGCCGGTATCGTTGGTCAAGAGCGCGCGGCACTCGCGCAATTCCGATATCAACTCGTCCAATGTTGTTTGGCCGATTCGATTGACGCACTTGTCGCCAAGTTTGGCGGCGATAGTTTCGTCCACAGCCTTATCGCTTTTCGTTCCCAACAAAATCCATTTCGCGTTGGATCCGTTTGAAACCGATTCGGCAACCTCGGCGAAACGTTCCGGCAACCAGCGTTTAGCCGGTCCATACTCGGCGCCCGGACAAAGCCCGAGCGCGGTTCGACCTTTGACCTTCGAGGATGCGATGGCGTCGGTCAGTTGGATCGTGGCGTTAAGATCGACTTCCGCACCGCAGTCATCGGCAATGCGAAGGAAACGACGCGCGTGGTGCTCAGGCGGGCCGGGCCGGCGCAGTTCGCGCAAAATCTGATTGAGCAGCCAGGCCCGGGTGTGTCCGCGGTATCCAACTTTTCTGGGAACAAACAACATTTCCAGCGCTGAGCGGAGCGAATTTGGAAAGAGGATCGCTACATCGAAGCGCGGTTGTCGTCTCACCAAATCCATCGCGGTAAAAAGTGACTTGCCGGGCAGTGACAAAACCTCGTCAACTTCTGGAATCAGTTTCCACATCGACGCAATTTTTTCGGGCACGAGAACACTGACGTGCACGTCGGGACGGCCCTTCTTGATCGCACGAACAGCCGGGACACTCATGACTGCGTCGCCGAGCCAGTTACTGCTCCGGAGCAAAATCCGAAACGGTTTCAATTTCTCCGCGGGAACATTCTTCGGCAGGTAAACGCCGCGTTTGTAACGGCTGAGAAGAAAATTCGGGCGCGGCGTCTTCCATCGATTGTGCACCCAGAACCCGTCTTCGGGTGCGCGACGTATCTGTTGTTCGATAATTTCGTTTATTTTTGAAGTCAGAGCCTCAATCGAACCGCCGGCAATATCGAAGCGCTCGGTGAAAACCATCCGCCACTGCGCAGTTCCGGTTGTGTAAACCGCCGCGGCGATCAACGCCGCGCGGCTTCGTTTGGCAAGCAAGGCGGGCAGTGGGGACGTGGAAGCCAGTTTCCCAAAGAACGGAGTCCAGATCCCCTGATCCCCTGCGTGTTGATCGCTCAGAATTCCGACACCGCCGCCCGAACGCAGCAAGTCAATGACTGGCTGAAATCCTTCTCTCCGATCGAACAACTCCAGTCCGGTCCGGCTCCGGCTCGCCCGGACATGCTCGTCGATGAAGCGGTTGCCGAGTTTTTGATACACGCTCGCGTTACGCACGAAACCGACGAACTTCGGCATTAGAGGCGCGAACAATTCCCAAGTGGCCAGGTGACTCAACACCAGCACAACCGGCGTGCCCGCCCTGAACTCACGGGCCATTGCTTCGATGTTTTCCACTGTGACACTTTGCAGGATTTGATCGGGCGACAGTCGCATTAGCTTCACCGTGCAAAGAAGATTTGCGCCCAGTCGTTGAAAATGCCGGCGAACCAGACGGCGCATTTCGCGCGGAGACTTTTCGGTGCTAAACGCGATATCGATGTTGCGGAACGCCAGTCGCCGATACTTGCCAAGAACAAACCAGGCACAAAAGCCCAGCGCATTTCCAACCGCGAACGCTGCGCGCAACGACAGCAGGCCAATCAGGGCAATTCCTGTCCGATAAATAAGATAAACGAAATACTCGAGCATCAATCTCGGCCCACGCGCTCGCCGAACGCGAGACAGCGTAAATTTGCCTGCGCGGCGCTGCAATGAATATAATGTGGCCGTTGTTGCATTGCTTCGTTAGGCATGTAAGCGGCTGTATCGAATGAAAATGAAAAAGGACATCTGGCTCGGGCTGAATGAACGCGCGCGTAAGTCACTGGTCTCGCGCGATTACAAGACGGGCCCGCTTGCGCAGCGGATTTCCGATTCAGGCGTGGATGCGGGCGACCTCGTCGCGCCCCGTGGCAGAGCGGAATTGAAAAAGATTTGGATTCCCGGAGTGGAGATTTTTTCGAGGACCGTTTTCTCGCAGCGGCACCGAGGCAGTTTTGGCGAGTTGGTGCGCGAGTCGGAAGGAATTCTGGGCAAGATCGGCCTGCGTCCTAGACAATGGTCGGCCGCGCGCATGTTCGCGAATAGCGCCAAAGGTTTTCACATTCATCCGCCAAGTATTCCGGACGATACAACCGCAGAGAGATGGCTGCGGCGTTTGTTTGTCATGCAATCGCAGAAATATTCGCTGCGTCCCTATGACCGCGAGCAATGGGACGTCATGTTTTTCCTCCAGGGTCGGGCCGAGATTTTCTTGCGCGATGCGCGCGCTGGTCTTCCCGAGCGAACCATGCGCTTCTTCGTCGATGGAGATAACCATCGCAGCCGCAACAACGTTGGCATCGTTATTCCTCCGGGCGTCGCGCATGCGATTCGCGCGGAGGGGTCGGAGGACGTGATCACGGTCTACGGAACGAGCACCACATTTCAGCCCGAATTTGAAGGCCGGATAGCCAGCGAAATTGAAACTACCGAACTACCTGCATCGTGGCGAAAATTTCTAGGTAGCGGCGGTTCACCGAACCGCCGTGGCGATTGAGGTCAATCGCCGCTACCTGCATGAAGCGCCGCTTCGATCCCGGCACGCTCGAGTTGATGGACCGTCCACAACCGGTCTCGGTTGAACTGGAACGCGACCTCCACAATATCCGCCGATTGAATCGCTGGTTCGGCAGCTATTCGTTGATTTCATTCTTTCTCCGGCAGTGGATAAATTCCGGTGCGCGATTGCGCATTGTCGATCTTGCGACTGGCTCCGGAGACATTCCGCGATTGATCGCCGATTATGCACGCAAGGTCGGCGCGGAGGTCCATATAGACGCGCTCGATCAACAGTCTGCGACGCTCGAGATCGCCAAAAAGCTAAGTGCGGATTATCCGAACATTTCGTTCGTGAAGGGAAATATTCTCGAGTGGGATGCGGCCGAGCCTTATGACGGTGTGTTTTGCACCCTGGCGCTTCATCACTTTAGTGAAGAAGATGCGGTGCGTGTGCTGCGTCGCTGCCGCGATTTATCGCGCAAGTTCGTCCTCGTTTCGGATTTGCGCCGCAGTTGGATTGGGATCATCGGGGTCTATCTCCTGACGGCCACGGTCTTTCGCGAGCCAATGACCAAGTTTGATGCGCGGCTTTCCATGGCTCGCGCATTTTCGCTTTATGAACTGGGCGAGCTGGCGAAGCGGGCTGGCTGGAAAAATTTTGGGCTCCGATCCTTCAAGTTCGCGCGGCAGGCGATCTGGCGGACGTCGGTCTGACATCGGCCCGCATTTTAGTGAAAGAAATCGCGCGCTCACGCGTAGATGAACCTATGAACGAACAATCATCATCTTTCGCAGTTCGAGGTGTGGCAGTTGTCATCGCGTCACTGCTCCTGGCCGTTGGTATTTCAGTCGGTGGCTCTTTCGTCGGCGACGGGATTTCAAACTGGAACAGCGGCCGTCGTATCATCGCTGTGAAGGGACTTTCTGAACGCGAAGTGCCCGCCAGCGTTGCCACCTGGTCGATCGGTTATCGCGCAACCGGCAACGACTTGAACGCGATCAATAAGAAGTTGAGCGAGAGCACAAGAACAGTGCTCGCGTTTCTAAAGACTGCTGGTTTTGATGAAAAGGATGTCGCTGTGCAACCGCCCGCGTTACGCGATGCCAGCATGGAACCGCGTGAGAAAGATGTGCCGCCCCCGCCGGAACGCTATCGCGCGGAACAGTCCGTTTTGCTACGAACCTCGAAAGTGGATTTGATCAAACCTGCGCTCGCGTCTGCCTCAACGTTAATGGTTAACGGCGTTCTGCTGTCGGGCGGATGTCAGCCAAACTACGTTTACAATCAGCTAAACGAAGTGAAGCCGACAATGATCCAGGAGGCCACCAAGAATGCGCGCATTGCCGCCGAGCAGTTCGCCCGAGATTCGCAAACGAGTTTGGGGAAACTGCGGAGCGCATCGCAGGGCTGGTTCCAGGTGGAAGATCGCGATGCAGCGACGCCGGAACGCAAGTTGGTACGCGTGGTGGTCGACGTCGACTACGAGCTCCATTAACGCTCGTCGGGAGGGATTGCCCGGATTCTTTCTAATTCGCGCGGCGCTCGGGACTAGTTCATGGTTGCGAGGTGCAAATCGCCGCCGCAATTGCGAAGGTTCCACTCCATAACCGGGCCAGACGCCGTGTGCTCGTGCCGACAATGGGTGCGCTACACAAAGCGCATGGTGAATTGATTCGGGTCGCGCGCGAGAACGCGGGCAAAGAAGGGGAGGTAGCGGTCAGCATTTTTGTAAACCCCCTGCAATTCGAGCCCGGCAGCGACTTCGAACGCTATCCGCGTCCGGAAAAAGATGACGAAGAACTTTGTCTAAAAGCGGGCGTCGATCTCCTGTTTCGGCCGAGCGCGACGGAGATGTATGCGGACGATCGGTCGGTTTTTGTCGAAGAGAATTCACTCGCGAACTTAATGGAGGGAAAATCGCGACCCGGACATTTTCGGGGCGTTTGCACCATTGTCGCAAAACTGTTCAACATTCTGCAACCCGATGCCGCAGTGTTCGGCGAGAAGGATTTTCAACAACTGGCGGTCATTCGCCGAATGGTGCGCGATTTGAATTACAAGACTGACCTTGTGGAAGTTCCGACCGTGCGCGACGAGGACGGACTCGCATACAGCTCGCGCAATGCGTATCTGAACTCGGAAGAACGGAAGCAAGCGCCGGTCTTACGAAAAGCCCTGCTTGCCGCGAAAGAGTCAGGCAAGAAATCCGCGATGGAGATTCTTGGTCTCGTCCGTAAGACAGTCAGCGAAACGCCGCTGGCGCGACTTGATTATGTCAGTCTGGTTGATGCAGAAACGTTGCAGTCAATCGAAGCCGTGAAACCGGATTCACTGCTGGCGCTAGCGGTTTATTTTGGACGGACGCGCTTGATCGATAACATTCGACTGGGATGAAGGAGTACGATTTCGTCGTCATAGGAAGCGGGATCGCGGGATTAAGCTTCGCGCTCAAAGCGGCGAAACACGGATCGGTGGCGGTGATCACCAAACGGAAGGGCGCGGACAGCAACACTGCCTGGGCGCAGGGAGGCATCGCGTGTGTGACCAGCGACGAAGATTCCTTCGAACTGCACGTGCGCGATACGCTCGATGCCGGCGCTGGTTTGTGTGACGAACAGGTTGTCCGCACCATCGTGATGGAAGCTCCGGCGCGTATTCAGGATCTGGTCGAGCTCGGACTGCATTTCGACGAGCGAGAAGTTTCGGGCCATCGTGAATTCGATCTTGGTCGCGAAGGCGGACATTCAAAGCGTCGCGTTTTGCACGTTCGCGATGTGACCGGGAAGGAAATTGAAAACGTTTTGCTGCGCGAACTAGGCCGCCAATCCCATGTCGATCTCTTGGAGAATCACATGGCCGTTGATTTGATTACTGCGGCGAAGCTTGGACTTGCGGCGGAAGATCGTTGTCTCGGTGTTTACGTCCTCGACGAGCAGACAGGTGAAGTCGAAACGATTCGCTCCGATCGGATCATGCTGGCGACGGGCGGCTGCGGAAAAGTCTATCTTTATACAACCAATCCAGACATTGCCACCGGTGACGGGGTGGCCATGGCCTGGCGCGCCGGGGCGACCGTCGCCAACATGGAGTTCGTCCAATTTCATCCGACCTGCTTGTTTCATCCGAAAGCGAAATCGTTCCTGATTTCGGAAGCGGTGCGCGGCGAGGGGGGCATCCTGCGCAATAATCGCGGCGAAGATTTTATGAAGCGGTACGATTCGCGTGGGTCGCTTGCCCCGCGTGACATCGTTGCGCGCGCGATCGACGCGGAGATCAAGCGCTCCGGCGCCCATTGCGTTTTCCTGGATATCACCGACAAACCGGTGGAATTCCTGCGCGAGCGGTTTCCAAACATTTACGAGACCTGTTTGCGTTTCGGGATCGACATGACCAAGCAGCCGATTCCGGTCGTGCCGGCGGCACATTATCAATGCGGTGGAGTTAAAACGGACCTGAACGGGGCGACGAATTTGCCGGGTTTGTACGCGATTGGTGAAGTCGGTTGTACCGGACTCCATGGCGCCAATCGCCTGGCGAGCAATTCGTTGCTCGAAGGTCTGGTCGTGGCGCATCGGGCCGTCGCCTCTGCAATCACATGTCGAGCTTCGCCAAGTCAGCGGGCGATTGCATTGTCGGAATGGCAATCGGGCGACGTGCAAGATGTCGATGAACTGGTCGTGATTTACCATAATTGGGATGAAATCCGTCGGTTGATGTGGGATTACGTTGGGATTGTCCGCACTGACAAGCGGCTGCAGCGGGCGAGTGCCCGCTTGCGTAATCTTCAGCGCGAGATCCGCGAGTTTTATTGGAATTTCAAGGTGTCGGTGGATCTTTTGGAGCTGCGCAACCTGGCGACAGTAGCGGCATTGATCGTCGACTCGGCATTAAGCCGCAAAGAAAGCCGCGGATTACACTATACCCTGGATTACCCCACTAAGGACGACCTCCAATACGTCCGAAACACCTTGCTCAGCAGAATATAAGACTGGAACGAATAGTGCTTTATTAATTGTAACCGCCAGTGGCACTGGTTTTTCCATAACGAAAGGCCTTGCGCGAGGCGGAAAAATCGGATACAAACAGGCCACCCTTTTGCCGATGAGACGGATTCTCGCTCTTCTTGTCCTAGCCACCCCTGTGGGAATGCTGTGCGCGGAAGAGCAATCGAGCTCGCCCTACGCCACGGCGGCGGATTTTGCGAAATACGCCATGAAGCTGCGCGACCAGGCTTTGCTGAAGGTCGAGCCGATGGTTCAGATACCGACGAGTTCGCGGTCCGCAGTTCAACGTTATCCCTGGAAAGGCAACATCGTCACGACGGTCTTCTGGGTCGGCGAGCAGGCGGGCGGCAATAATCCGGTTCCAAATTTTCGCAGTTCCTGGGACCTGAATTGGCAGGCGAACTACGGGGGCTTTGATAATCCTGATCGCTCGGCGCGGCGCAGCTACATTCCGGTGGCATTCATTCCGCGTCAAAATCCATTCTATTGCGCGCTGCCATATAACGACGTGACGCACGGCCAGTTCAAACCGGAAGCACCGCTTGTGATTCCATGGTTCAAACGATACTACACCGGGCAGGGCCAATCCGTGTGCTGGCATCGCTGGGTGGCAATTCGGAAAGGTAATCGGACCTGCTACGCGCAGTGGGAGGACTGCGGCCCGTTTCGGACAGATCATTTTCAATACGTCTTTGGCAACGAACGACCGAAGCCGAACCTGAACCACGGCGCGGGATTGGACGTCTCCCCGTCGGTCCGCGACTATCTGGGATTACAACCAACAGACGTTACCGATTGGCAGTTTGTCGATCCGGAGAACGTTCCGGCAGGTCCATGGCGCAGTTATGGCGAGAACAACAATTTCGTTCTGGCGCGGCGCCAATCTGAGCAGCGCCTGGTTCAACAAGCCGGCGGCTCGACTAACACCAAGAAGTAAGCCGTTTCAGCCCAGGGGCGGTTTCAATTCGGAAAACTTCGTTTGTAGCTCGGCGATGGTCTGCGACCACGGCTCGTAGCGAGCACGTCGAGTGTTGCAAATATCAACCAGCTTCTGGAAACGTTTCGACAGTTCGGCGCAAAAGGAATCGATCGCTTTCCCGAATTGCGAGTCCAGCGCCTGTTTGAATTCGGGCCGCTTCGGATCCAGCTCGCGCTCGTAGTCGCGGAGAATCTTACGCCGATGATCGAACGCGATGAAAATCACAAGAAGCAACCCAATTACGGCGACTGCACTGGCACCAATCGCCATCGAAAAATTGTGAGTTCTCAGTAACGCCGCGGCGACTCCTGCAACGACCGTCACCGCGCTAGCTATTCGTATTGCAATCGAAGAGCGCGAGAAGGATCGCTCGACGCGATCCCGCAACGGTTTGCCGGCAAGAATATCCAGGAAAGCACGCTGTATCGTCTCGTGCAGCTCGCGACGCTGACCGGCGAAATCGGGAATGTTCGGCCGCGCTTCCTTGCGCAGGTCGGCTGACAATTGGTTTTCGAGCAAGTCCTGCATTTGTGGCCAGACGCTTCGCAAGTCTGTTTCAAGCGCGTTTACAACCTTGTCGATCCGTGGCTGCATAAGTGCGCGCAGCTTTGCTCCAACACGGGTGTGCAGGTCGCGTGCTTGAGCCTTTCCGCCAAAGATAAGTTCGAAACCGCGCCACCACGTTACGTTTTGCCGCAGGAGTTTGGTTCTTTCACTGGTCGTCCGATCGTAGCCGCTCTCGATCTCGCGAACCAGACTTCCGGTCTGGTGACGCAACTGATCGCGGCGATTCTGCAGCAACCCATCCAGTCGCGCCAACGCCGACTCATCCCCGGAGATTTTTCCGAGCAGGTCGCCGATTTCACGTGACCGCTCCTCCAGCACAACGCGCGCAGCCTGAAACGTGGAGCGCAGCTTCAGCATCCGTGTGCTCGATTCTGTGACGATGAAATTGATTTGTTCTTCGAGCGGGCCGAACGCGCTCTCTTCCCAGAGCTTTTCCCTGTCCAAACCGCTCGTTCGCGCGAGCAAAGCCTTGCGTGCAGAGATCGCGAAAATCGGTGGGACAAATCCGAGCTGGCGCATCGCCGTGTCCTGAAGGTGTCGATGGATAACCTCGATTTCGGTTGGTTCACGCAGATCGATCTGCTGGAGAATGAAGATCACATTCTTGAGCCACGTTTTTTGCAGGAAGTTCAGAAACTCCCAGTTCGATTGGGTCCACGGATTAGCCACCGAGAAAACAAACAGGACGATGTCCGCTCGAGGCATGAAATCCTCCGTCGTCATCTGGTGTTCTTTCACCATGGTGTTTGTTCCGGGCGTATCGACAACATTGAAATCGCGCAAAAACGGGATTGGCAGATAGCGCTCGGTTAGTTTCGGCGAAACCTCGGTCGTTTTTGCGTCTGTGCCGTAGCGGAAGATGTAAACCCGATCGGTCGCGGGCAGCACGTCGACCTTGGCGAATTCATTTCCAAACAACGCGTTGAGAAGTGACGATTTTCCGGATTTGACCTCGCCTACGACGACAAACAACAACGGCTCGACGATGTCACAGAAGAGCGCCTGCAGCGTGTCCAACTCTTCCGGCGGACGGTGCATTTCCGAACCGAGCTTGATCAATCCGGCGAGTCCGCCTTCGAGCTCGCCCTTGAGCTGCAAATATCGGTCGGCGATCATGCCGGCAACCTCAATCGTGCGGAGTTGGTGCGGTAGATGTCGATTTTGCCGGGGCCGCCTTCGGCGATGGTGATGTCTTCGGCGTGGGTGAAGGTTTGGGCGGGATCGGCGTCTGCATTGCAATCAATTCCGATACGGTCACAAACTTAAAACCCTTCGCTTCGAGTTCCTTCAACACACAGGGCATGGCCTCGATGGTTCCGGGATGAATATCGTGCGCGAGCACGATTGAGCCGGCGCGAGTGTTTTTCACAATGCGATTGCAAACGACGTTTGGTCCCGGGCGTCGCCAATCGAGCGGATCGACGTCCCACAGAACGATCTTGTAACCGAACTCCTGGTTAATCCACTTCTTCTGGCGCGCGGTGATCGAACCATAAGGTGGTCTCACTAGAGTTGGACTGTTACCGATGGCGCTTCGGATCGCGTCGTCTGTCTTGCGCAGCTGACTTCGAATCCCCTCGTCAGACATTTTGCCGAAGTTCGGGTGCGACCAGCTATGGTTCGCGACCTCGTGTCCTTCTTTCGCTTCACGTGCCACGATGTCCGGGTACTCGGCCGCGTTTTGACCGATGAGAAAAAACGTCGCCTTGATGTGATGCGCCGCGAGCAAATCGAGCAACTTGGGCGTGAGTTTCGCGTTCGGTCCGTCATCAAACGTCATTGCGATATAGGGGCCGTCGACGTGAACCCAATCAAACGTGATCCCGGTCTCGACCGTCGGCGTCGCTTTCGGTTTCGGGCCCGCTTGCGAAGAAACTGCGTCATTCGCGTAGACGGACAAACTTCCCGTCCAGCCAATCAGGCAGAAAAGAAAAAAACGAATCGGACCCATGAATTTTGCGGCTTACGGAAACTTCGCTGTATCTAGCATTGGGCGGAGGTAACGCAAGAATGCCGAGCTCGCTTCGCGTCGATCTGCACTCAGGCTAAGGGAAAATCTGATTCTCATCTTTGGTCGATAAGTCGTAGCGTCTGGCAACTATTCTGCTCCGTAGTTTTTATCGGCGTTTTGTCTCTCTCCCGACTGCGTCGAAGGGTTTTTGGGAATCAACTGCCAGGGCATGAAAATTCTGCTTGTTGAAGATCACACCGAAAGCCGGAGGTCTTTGCAAAAATTGATCGAACGACGGGGCCACGAGGTGGTTGCAGTCGGGAGTGCCGAGGAAGCTGAAGTCGAGCTGATCAACCAGCACTTTCCATTTTTGATCCTCGATTGGATGTTGCCCGGCAAGAGCGGAATCGAGCTGTGCCAGGAACTGCGGGGCCAGGCTCACGGTGACGAATTCTTCATTCTACTGGTCACGGCGCGCGACGATCTAGCTGATCTGGAGCTGGCGCTTGAAGCCGGGGCCAACGATTACCTGACCAAACCGCTTGATCCTGATCGGCTGAACGTGCGCCTCTCAGTGGCTGAGCGGCGAATTCGCGCATTGAGCGAGCGCGTCCAGGCCCGGGCAGAGTTACAGGAAACGGTCAGGAAAATGACTGACATTCTAGAGAAGACGAGCGACGGCTTTTTCGCGGTCGACCGCGATTGGAAGTTCACCTTCGTCAATCGGCAGGCGGAGAGATTGCTGGAGCGCCGGCGGGAGGATCTTATCGGCAAAGACGTTTGGATGGAGTTTCCGCAGTTCAAACGCGACGCGTTCGAAAGAAATTACCGCCGCGCGATGTCCGAACAGGTGGCCGTCGAGTTTGAAGCAAGCGACGCACAAGGCCAGGTCTGGTTCGAACTGCTTGCCTACCCGAGTGGTGGCGGCGTTTCCGTTTTTTTGCGAGACGTCACCGACCGGAAGCGGGTCGAAGAAGAGCGGGTAACAACAAGCAAATTGGAATCGCTCGGCACCCTGGCCGGAGGAATCGCCCACGATTTGAACAACATCCTGACGGTGATCTCAGGCAATATCGGCCTCGCCCAAATCGACGCGCCGCCGAACTCCACAAATTTGCTTTCCTCGCTGTCCAAGGCCGCCCGCGCGGCGCAACACGCCGCCCAACTTTCAAATCAACTGCTGACCTTCTCCAAAGGCGGCGCGCCGTTGAAGCGGGTTGTTTCGGTCCGCGATCTGGTTGAGCAAGCAGCTGAATTTTCTCTACACGGATCAAATCTCTGGGCTGACCTGGACCTTGGCCGTGATCTTTGGAAAGCCGCAGTCGATCCGACACAAATCGAGCAGGTCGTAAATGCGTTGATTATCAACGCGCGCGAAGCGATGCCAAATGGCGGAACGGTTCGTGTTTCGGCGCGCAACGACGACGTTGACGCAGATGCTGGTGTTGCATTGACGCCAGGCCGTTACATCAAAGTGCAGATAAGCGACGATGGCAGCGGCATCGACACGCGATCGATCGCGAGAATCTTCGATCCATATTTCACCACCAAGCCGGCCGCAAGCGGACTTGGATTATCAATCGGTTACTCCGTAATCAAGAAGCACGGAGGCATTCTCCTGTTGGAAAGTACGTCGGCGAATGGATCGACGTTTTCATTTTATCTGCCGGCGACCGATGCCGAGTTGTCGATCCCCGAACCGACGCTCGCCAACGAGATTTTCAAGTTCAACCACCAGCGAATCCTGGTAATGGATGATGAAGCAGCCATCCGGGACCTGACATCGGAGCTGCTCGCGACGCTCGGCTACGATGTGACGGCAGTGCCGGACGGGGCCGAAGCCTTACGAACCTATCAGCAGGCAATGCGACGGGGTGAAAGTTTCGATGCGGTCATTTTGGACGCGACCATTCGCGGTGGAATGGGTGGTGTGGCGACGATCGAGCGTCTTCGTGATCTTGATCCGAAGGTCACCGCTATTATTTGCAGCGGCTACTCCGATGAAGCCGCCCTGGCGGAATTCCTGGCCTACGGTTTTCAGGCCGCATTGCCAAAGCCATTCACGCGACACGACTTGGCGAATGTACTTCAGCGCGCGTTCGACACGAAGGAGGCGTAGATCGACGTTCCGCCGCGGGAACGCTTAACCTTTGCGGACTTTGTCCAGCTCTGCCAGGAAAGCTGCAATTCCGCCGGCGTACATACCATCGAAGCGCCAGACGGTTTTGCCTTCTCCGTTGAGGACCACCAGAGTGGGGAACCCTTCGATCTGATAGCGTTCTGCCAACTCCCGATTCTGTTTCCGCGTTTCAACGCTTTGCGGTTTGCCGCGCGGAAAATCGATTTCTACCAAGACGAGGTTCTTAGTGGCGTAATCTTTGAATTGCGGCTGGGAGAGGATCACGCGGTCTAGCTGGATACAATAACCACACCAGTCGGAGCCGGTGAAATCCAAAAGGACAAGTTTGTGCGACGCTTTTGCTTGTTCCTGCGCTTTCTTGTAGTCGGTACCCCACGCCGAATCGGCGCGAACCGAAACGGCGCAGAATAGTCCAAGCGTAACCAGAATCGTGGTGGCCAGATTTTTCACGTCGAAATCTCTGCCAGCCGGCGTCGCTGCGCAAGTAGGCGCGACGAACTGTCCACGTATCCCCGAATTGGGGTTCGCCCTTTCTGTTCCAGCGCCCACGCGCCAGCTAAACTGCAAATCGCGGCCTAACGAATGTGGCCCGAGACGAGCTTGGTCATCTCGAACATGCTGACCTGGCTCTTGCCATTGAAAACCGCTCGGAGCGTGTCGTCAGCGTTAATTTGCGTCCGTTTGGTTTTGTCCTGAAGGCCGTGCTTCTTGATGTAGTTCCAAAGCTTCTTAGTCAGTTCGGAACGGGGCAGCGGAGTCGAGCCGACGACAGCGGCGAGCTTGTCATCCGGCTGGACCGGTCTCATGAAGGCGGGATTGGGCTTGCGTTTTGAAGGTGTCTTGGTTTTCGGCATACAGGGTGATTAATGCTTCGCCTGCGACAGGGCAATAATTATTTTGGCGTAAGAAAAAGTTTTTTCCCCTTGCTAGTTTGATCGCCGCACCACCATTGCAGCGACATCGTCGGCCGGCGAATCGCCGGAATCGCGAGCATTAGTTTTCAACATTAACTCCAAGAGCGCGTCCGCGCTTGTAGCGAATGGATTTATCATTCCCGCCAGTTGAGTTGGCGTCGTACGTAGTCGACCGGTGATTGCCGTTCCAAATAATCCGTCAGTGTAGAGTGTAAATGCGTCACCGGGGTTCAGCTCGAGAGCGGCTGCTTCGAATCGCGATTGCTCCATCAAGCCAAGGGGCGGCGCCGAGGACGGGATTGCCTCGGTTCCGCGTCCGAACCGCGTCACCAGAAGTGGAGGGTGACCCGCTCCGACCACACTTGCTTGCCCGGTTTGCGGATCGAGTGCCACACACATCGCGCTCATGAACGAGCGCCCGCCGAATATTCCGCGCAGGTCATTATTGACTGCTTCCATGATTGCAGTGGGGTCCTCGTGCTGTTCGCGAGCGTGATAGAAGAGAAGTTTTGCCAGAGTGGTCAGTAATGCGGCCGAAGCGCCGTGGCCGGTTGCATCTGCAATCCAGAAGAGCCATCGATTATTGTTAATTGGTAGCCAGCCGTAGATGTCGCCGCCCACTTCGATCACCGGACGATAACAAGTAGCGATTTCCCATCCGGCGAGCTGCAGCGCTTTTGGCGGGATAAGTGATTGTTGAGTCGCTCGGGCGGCAGCCAGATCGCGCTCGTGATTTCGTCGCCACTCCTCCAAATCCTTGTTTTGTTGTTGTAATTGCAGGCGCAGCGAATGTACCCGCAGCTGCGCTTCGATTCGGGCGCGTAGTACCTCAACCTTGACGGGCTTAATCACAAAATCGTCGGCGCCGGCTTGCAGGCACTCGACCTCGCTTTCGCCGTGACCAGTCAACATGATTACTGGGAGTTGCGCTACCGTCGGATTTGGATCGAAGCGCAGTTGTTTGAGCGCATCAGTTCCATCCATTCCGGGCATTTTGAAATCGAGAAGCAAAACGTCCGGCTTCGCTTCGTGAATCAGCTTCAAGGCAGCGATAGCACTGTCCGTTTCGCGACAATTATAGCCCGCCGACGACAGCATTCGCATTAGCAATGCCCGGCTCGTGCCATCGTCATCGACGATCAAGATTTGCCGGGATGGCTCCATTGCTGAAACAGGATCGGAAGTCGCCTTACAATTGGCTTTTGCAAAATGAGTTGCGATTCCAGGCGCACTGGCATTGAAATAGAAGCAGTGTAGACTTCGTCCAACAAAATTATGAAATTGTGGCTTTCGTTTGCGCTGCTCATGGCGTTTTTCATTTCGGCTTGCACCGAGGACCAGCCACCCCCACGCGAACGCCGCCAGGCAGCCAAATATCCGGCGCCTGAAACTACAGCGGAGAACCTGCCGTCGCAGCAGCCATTTAATCCGAATGCACCGCCTCCGGAAAACGCCGAAGCCAACCCGTCAGCCCCCGCACCGACTCCGCCGACCGCGCCGACCAAGGCTGCCAAAGGGGATTATCCTTATGGCACTCCGGTCCCTGGCAAACCAGGCTTTGTGAAAAGTCCCTTCGCCCCTGATCAGGGCTTGGTCGACGTGCGAGGATTTCCACCCGGAACGGAAGTCAAAGACCCCTTCACCAATAAGATCTTCCTCGTTCCGTAACGCGACGAATTTGGGGTGCTATGGAGTTACGCGTAAAACGAGCGCCTCGAATTGAGACTGAGACCACCGTCCCGGGCGACAAAAGTATTTCGCATCGGGCCGCGATCATTGCCGCGCTTTCAAACGGTGTTTGCACTTTGCGGGGATTCCTTCCCAGCGATGATTGCATGCGCACGGTCAACGCGTTGCGCGCGCTCGGAATTCAAATCGATCAACCCGAGCCCGATGTGCTGGTCGTTCATGGAAAGAAGCGCGTTCTGACTCCGCCGGTGCAGGAAATCGATTGTGGGGGATCGGCCACGACGATGCGGCTCCTTGCCGGTTTGTTGTCGGGCCAAACTTTTGAAACTCGACTCGTCGGCAATGCCTCACTGGCTCAGCGACCGATGGATCGTGTGATCGAGCCTCTTCGCAAAATGGGCGCAGACATTGTCGCCGAAGGACCGGAGCAAACCCCGCCGCTTCGAATTCGAGGAGGGGCCTTGCGCGGAATTCATTATCGATCGCCCATCGCTAGCGCGCAGGTGAAGAGCGCGATCCTCCTCGCCGGACTTTTCGCCAAAGGCAAGACGACCGTCGACGAACCCTTCGCCAGCCGGAATCACACCGAGCTGATGTTTAACTATTTCCTGATTCGCACCGTCAAAGGCGAAGACGATACGGTCAGCGTTTTCGGTGATCAGGTGCCGGAGTCGCGTGATTTCATGATTCCGGGCGACATCTCGTCGGCGGCGTTCTGGCTGGTGGCGGCCGCCGCCCAACCGGGTGGGCATCTTCTCGTTCGCAACATTGGATTAAACGGTACGCGCACGGCGTTGTTGGGTGTCCTTGTTCGAATGGGCGCCCAAGTTCGAGAAGCGGTTGAAGATGTCGACCAGCTCGAACCGCGCGGCGTCGTTGAAGTGACCGGCGGTCCGCTAAAAGGGACAGTGATCCATGGCAAGGAGATTCCGCAGTTAATTGACGAGCTGCCGGTGCTTGCGGTTGCCGGTGCGCTGGCCAGCGGAACAACAATCATTCGTCACGCTCAGGAACTGCGGGTAAAAGAAACGGATCGTATCGCCGCCATCGCTCACAATTTGCGCGGCATGGGCGTCCAGGTCATCGAGCTCAATGACGGCCTCGAGATTCACGGACCCGCGCCGTTGCGCGGTGCCAAGCTCGCCTGTTTCGGGGACCATCGTATTGCAATGGCGTTTGCAGTCGCCGGACTTTTTGCCGACGGTGAAACAATCATTCAGGATTCCGAATGCGTCCGCGATTCGTATCCGGGATTCGAAAAGGATTTGGAAGAATTCATGAATCCGCGGCGAGTCCGTAGCAGCACGCCAGTCATCGGCACGCTCGTTCCGGCTGCGCCGGTCGAGGAGTAATCGCGCGCTTGCTTCCGCGCGGGCTCGGCTAAAAACTTCCGCTCGTCGCGTCGTAAATCACAGATGCAAGGACAACCTTCCTATCGCGTAATCGCAATCGACGGTCCCGCTGCGTCCGGGAAAAGTAGCGTGGCCCGCGAGCTGGCGCGTCGACTCAATTTCGTCTACGTGAATTCGGGTGCGATGTATCGCGCGGTCACCTGGACCGTGCTCGACCGGGGAATCGATCCGGCTGACAAGGGTGCGATTGCAAAATTCATCAGCGATCTGCGTGTGGCTGGAAGATTGATCGATGGAGAATTTCGTCTCCTGATCGACGATGTCGATTTAACGGCGCATCTCCACGATGACCGCGTAAACGCCCAGGTTTCGCGGATAAGCACCGTGCCGGAAGTTCGCAAACTCCTGTTGCAACGAATGCGCGACTATGTCACGAAGCACGACCTGGTCATCGAAGGACGGGACATTGGCACTGTGGTTTTTCCGGACACGCCCTACAAGTTTTATGTCGATGCGTCCCTGGAAGTTCGGGCCCAGCGTCGGGCGGCGCAGGGACTTCGGGATGAGATTGCTCAGCGCGATCGGGCCGATTCTTCGCGCGCCGCGTCACCGTTGATCGTAGCTAAGGACGCCGAAGTCATCGACACATCGCATTTAACTGTCAGCCAGGTCGTCGATGAAATTGTAAAGCGCCTTCGGGCAAAAAATTTAACGATTTAATTAATTAGCGATTTAGCGATTGGACAGAGAAAATCGTTAAATCATTAAATCACTAAATGAATTTTTATTACTGGCTTGGCTACCATCTTAGCCGTTGGCTGGCCCGATTATTCTTTGGTTTTCGAATCATCCATCGCGAGCGCGTGATCCAGACTGGCCCTGTCATTCTGGCCGTAAACCACCAAAGTTTTCTTGATCCGCCACTGGCCGGAAACGCTGCCGACCGGGCGATCTTTTTTCTCGCCAAGAAATCGCTGATGGATGTGCCGATCTTGGGCTGGCTCTTGCCGAAGCTCAACGTAATTCCCGTTACTCTGGAAGGCGGCGACCGCAGCGCGCTCAAAGCGTTGATTCGAGTCTTGGGCGCCGGGCAATGTGCGCTCGTTTTTCCAGAGGGCACGCGCACGCCTGATGGAAATCTGCAGCCAGCCGAGCCCGGCCTCGGTTTACTAATCGCAAAAACCCGTGCGCCGGTCGTTCCGATGCGGATGTTCGGCGCATTCGATGTCTGGCCGATTGGCGGAAGGCTTCGGTTGTTTCGCAAAATCACGGTTGTCGTCGGCGAGCCGATTTATTTTTCTGAAGCCGACCTTTCCGGAGGCGGCAGAGATCTCTACACGGGATTGAGTCAGCGGGTGATGGATGCGATCGCCTCCTTGCAATTGCCGTAATCGGAATTTGCACGCGGAGAATCGACATCGAATAGTTTAGAGTGAGCTCCGATCCAAAAATGTCGAAAAATCTCGGCCGCCTTATGGTTGGAATCGTCATCGGCTTCGCCCTCGTTGCGCTCTACGCCAACATCCAAAAGCTGCGACGCTCGGCGATTGAAACCGTCGTCTTCACCCCCGGCCTGCCTCACCCGCAGAAAACCAAGCCGTCGCCGACACCAACGGCGACGCCTTGAATAATCACTCGTGAAAGAGGTCTAACCACCGCCATGAAGAAGTTTTTCTTAGTCTCGGCCGTGATTGCACTTGCGTCGCTTTGTTCCTGCCAGAAACAGCAAAGCGATTCAGAAAAAGACGCCGAGGTCGAACGCCGGGTCCAGGAACGCCTGGCTGCAGAGCGACAGACGCAGCAACAGCAACAACTTGATCAGCGTCAGGTCGATCTTGACGCCCGCGAGAAGGCGCTGGCGGAAAAAGAAAGCGCGGCCCCGACCACTCCAGGTCAAACCGAACAAGCCGAGTCCGAACCGAACGAGCCTGAATCGCGTCCGCATGCTCCGCGCGAAAGCGCAATTACGACGGGGCACTCAACGTTTTACAACAAGCTCGAGCCCTACGGTGATTGGATCGAGACAAATGATTACGGTTATGTTTTTCATCCCCGCGAGGCAGCGAGTTCTGTCCGCTGGCGCCCTTACACTGACGGACGCTGGGTTTACACCGATGCCGGTTGGACTTGGATTTCCGAAGAACCATTTGGCTGGGCGACTTATCATTACGGACGCTGGACGCGTTTACGCGGAATCGGTTGGGTTTGGGTGCCTGGCAATCAATGGGCGCCAGCTTGGGTTTCATGGCGCAAGAGCAACGATTACGTTGGCTGGGCCCCGCTGCCTCCCGAAGCCAGTTTCGATCAACGCACCGGCATTCGCAATTGGTCGGACAGCTATTATGACGTCGGCCCCGACCAGTATTGTTTTGTAGCGAGTCGGGAGTTCGGCGCGCCGCGGGTTGAGCAAACGCTGCTTCCGCCGGAACGCAACGTGGCGATCATCAATCAGACCACCAACGTTACCAAAATCACGTACAACAACACGACAATCGTGAATGAAGGACCAAGCTATGATGAACTCCGGGCGACAAGCCGTGAGCCGATCCAACGATTTCGACTGGAGCGGAACGCGAATGTCGATGTTTCGACACCACCGCGTTCGCAGGTTCGCGGCGACGCCGTTGTGATCGCAGCGCCAGTGATTGTACCGCCGACCGCGAATGAACGCCCGCCAACTGTGAAACAGACAATCACCGTCGCAGCGGTCGATCTCGGCTGGGCTGCGATTGCCAATCAGGATGAGGCGAAGAGAACTCGTGAGAAAATGAAATCGGAAGCGACACCGCCACCTAACGCGCCGCCGAAAAAATTTGTGCGGGCCGCTGCGCCGGAAAATGCAACTCCGCCAGTTACTGGAGGGGGGACGACCTCGGCAGCTTCAACGCCGACCGCCCCACAAACAACAACGCCAGTTGCAACCTCCACTCCAAAGCCTGCAATGATTCCGCGAAGCGTGGTCACTTCGTCGCCCAGTCCTTCGGCACCGGCTTCACCAACTGCATCGCAACGTCGGGGCCGCCTGTTGGTTCCGCGGGGACCGCCAACGCCGAGCGTGAGTCCAGCCTCCACAATGACTCCAACGCCTTCGAAGCGGCCTACGGCAATCGAGGAGCCGACGTTGATCCCGGCTCCGTCAGCGCCACCCGGTAGCGGCCAATCGCAGCAGCCAATGGGACGCGGAAAATTTAAATCTCAGGCGCAGAAGTTTAATCCTCGCAAAGTTCAGCCGATGCCGTCGGCTTCAGCATCGGCGACTGCATCATCGGCACCTTCGCCGGCCACCACTTCGACGCCCTCTGGTTCGCCGTCCGGTAACCCGACGAAGCAGGAGAAGAAAGAGCAAAAGCGCGAGGAGCGGAAAGAATTAAAAGGTGAGCGTAAAGCAGAGAACGCTGTCCCGTCACCTTCAGTTTCGCCCTAACGATCTGATCTGTGGGGGAAGCAGTTTGGCTCTGTGGAACCAGACGCTAACAGCCTCTCCTACGGTTCAATTTGTTGCGCTGCGAGTTCACGGGCATAAGCGAGGGTGTCGATCGCATCGACGTTTTTGTCGCGGCGAATGGCCTTGATTCTGGGAAATCGTAGGGCCAGCCCGCTTGCATGTCGCGTGCTCGGTTGAATTGAGTTGAACGCGACTTCCAGCACGATGTCCGGTTTCACTTCACGATAGCGGCCATGATCGATAAGCGTGTTTTGTTTGAAATGCTCCGTCAGCTCCGCGATCTCAATGTCCGTCAATCCGCTGTAAGCCTTACCAATTGGTAATAATTCGCCGTTGGTTTCGTCACGGACGGCAAAGGTATAATCGCTTAGCACGTTATTCCGTTTGCCGTGTCCAAACTCGGCACCGACCACAACCACATCCAGAGTCGCGAGCTCCTTCTTCAACTTGAACCAGAACATTCCTCGCGCGCCCGGGGTATAGAAGCTCTTCGGGTCCTTGACCATGAGGCCTTCGTTCAAACGGCGGCGCGCTTCTTGAAAGCGTTGTTCGATTTCGTGAGCCGAATGCGCGGGGAAAACATCCGCGATCTGAAATTGCGGCGGTAATTTCAATTTGCGCAGCAACGCACGCCGTTCTTCAAGCGGGGTTCTCAACAACGAACGGCCGTTGAGCCAAAGAAGATCGAACCCAATGAATGCGACTGGAACATCCGCCGACGCGGCGGCGAACAAATCAGGCCCTTCGTCTTTCCGGCCGAGTCTCCTTTGCAAATCGAAAAACGTGAGCTTGCGCCCTTGCTCGAACGCCACGATCTCGCCATCAAGAATAAGATCGGCATCGAATTTACGTGCCCGATCGGCAAGTTCTGGAAATTGATCGGTCATGCGCCGCAAATCGCGGGAGTAGATCTCGGCGCGTTCGGAATTGCGGTGAAGCTGTGCGCGGATGCCATCGAATTTGTCTTCCACGATCACCACATCGGAATCTTGCCCGGAAAATCGTTCCCAGATTGCTTCTGCAGTTGGCTCGGGCGTGGCCAGCATGCATTTGATCGGTCGAAAAACCGACAACTCGGCCCGATCCAGTTCTTTTCGGAACGCGAGCAATGCAGTCTGGCCAATGTCGCCGAGCAACATGTTGGCTTGCTTCACTTGTTCGAGCGGAACTTCAAATGCGTTCGCGACCGCTTCTTCGACGAGACCTTCGCGCAAACCGATCCGGAGATCGCCGGTCAAGATCTTGACGGCGTATTCGCCCTCGCGCGCGGTGAGTCTCTCGAAGCGCTCTTGCAGCAGTTGTGTTTTCGCGATCGGCCCGCGAACACGATGCAGTTCGTCAAAAAGCTTTTTCGATTCCAAAATCGAAAACGGCGCGGGAGTAGTACGGCCATCGAGAACGTCGAATGCAGTCTTGCCGAGATCGCCGTGGCTCGCGGCGATGCGATGAAACTCGGCTTTGCTGATTTTCGCTGCGGCGAGGAGCGCCTGAACAATGACCGACCAGCCGACTTGCAGCGTGCGCAGGTCGCTTTGGGCGAACGCGCGACCGGTCAGATAAGTCGCGACGATGGAAAGCTCCTCATTGCTGAGGGTCCGAAGGTATTTCGCAAGAATTCGCACTTTCTCCAATTTCGCCGGCGTTGCTCCGATCGATTCGCCAACGTTGGCGAATTGGAGGAAGCGTGACCGCATATCATCGACTCGACGAGGCGCCGAGTCGTGCAGGCGAGAGCGCGTGCTTTCCCCAGACTGCAATTTGAATTCCATTTGGTTTTCTTCGCTCAAGGCCCAGGCTTCGATTCCCCGCTCGCGCAGATCGCGTGCGAACTCCGCGGCGAAGCCGTGCAACGTTAACACGCACTTCGGTTTCACGAGATCGACATACCGAATCAAGTCGTTGTAGTCGGCGTGGTCGGAAAGCGGGAAAGCGGCGTCGACTTGGTAGCGATAGATCGCGTTAGGTTCCACCGCCCATCCGCTGATCATAGCCACGCGCCGGCGCGGAATCTTTTCGACCATCGGGGAATGACTCGCGCTCGGCGGACAGATAAGAACCTTTCCGTCAACGTCGTTCTTGTTGTAGCGAACATATTTGCAAAACGATTGACCGAACTGCTCGTAGACCCGCGTCATCTGGAAAACGGAACCGTGCAGCATCGGCATGAGACCGGCGCCATCGAGCGAGCACAAAATCTCCTGGGCCTTGCCTAACGAATAGCCGAGAAGAACCGGCACGGCGTTGTCCGCGATTGCGTCCCGACAAAACGCGACGATCTGGTCGATCACTTTCTCGGCCGGCGGAAATTGATAACGGGGCAGACCGAAGGTTGTTTCCATGATCAGGGTGTCGGCCGGCCGCCATTCCGCCGGCTCGGCCGATTTGCCGCGGCGCAATTTGAAGTCGCCGGTGTAAAGCAGCGTTTGGGCTTTGTTCGAGAGAAACAATTGGGCCGAGCCGAAAATGTGACCGGCCGGCAACAGCGTTAGATCGACATCATGGACCCGGCGTTGTTCGCCAAACGGCAAAACGTGTTCCATGCGCGTGCCCGGCATACGCGCCTGCATCAATCGCGCAGTGCGTTCAGAGAGAACGATCTCCTGGTGTGGTGCGATGTGATCGCTATGCGCATGCGAAACGAACGCGAAACGTTTTGGTTCCCACGCATCGAGCCACAGATCGTGTGCGGGAAGATAAACGCCGCGCTCGTACCGCACTTCGATCATCCGAAAATTTACGCATTAAGCTGACAGGTTAAAGTTGGACCGCCTTGTCAGTTAATTGCCAGCCAGGCTTGGACTGCCAAGTGGACTGAATTGACAGATCATGCGGAGACCGGTTTCATTAACGGCCGTGAGATTGCGATTTGCCTTAATGCTTCTCGTTCCGGTCGCCATCACCTTCGGTCGCTCCCAGCAGCAACCGCACGTGGTCGATCGTGCTGTTTCCCTGCCAGTGGCCTTGAACGAAGATTTTCAATTTAGGAAAACGAAGCTTTATTTGCTGACCGAGTTGGCGCCCGGTCAGGATAAAACAAACCCCGACGAAACCATTCAAAACGCCGGCAAGGGCGGCAAACTTGGCAGCACTCAGCCCTCCAGCAAAACCACCACCGTCCAGGACGCGTCAATCCGGTTCGAGCGACAGTATCGACTCTTCGGCGCAGTGACCAAGCTCGATCAGCGCGAGCGGATGGGAAATTACTTCGACTTTTTTTGGCGGTCCCGCCGCGGCGCTGATTTAACCGTGCGACTGGAATACAAGCAGGAGAAACTGCACGCGCACGTCCAGGCTCAGGAACTTTTCTATCCGTCAGCTCGTGGCAATTACAAAACGGATTTCAAAGTCGTCGGCGACGATTACTTTGACGACGGGCGCGTAATCGCATGGCGTTGTTTGCTTATTGAAAATGGCCGGATCGTCGCCGAAACGCGTTCGTATTTGTGGGAATGATCCCGCGCACCGTCCTGCGGCAGGCCCGGGCGCGGTTTGACAGCGCCAATGTCGATCCTGTATTCTTTAGGTATTCAGCTGTGCAGTCATCGATTTTAGTGGGCGTAAACGGTCCCGCCGTTTGGGTTCGAGTGGAGGGGAAGGGCAACTTCCTCAACAGCGGGAGCCTCAAAGAATTCGCGCAAGAAATGGTCAACCGCGGTTACCGCGAGTTCATAGTCGACCTGGAGAATTGCGTGATGATGGATTCCACATTCATGGGGACGCTGGCGGCGGTCGCGCTGCGTTTGAAGGAAATCGGGCAGGGACATCTTCACGTCGTACATTGTGGCCAGCGCAGCCGCGACCTTCTTTCTGGACTCGGACTGGACCAAATTTTCGACATCCACTCCAATGGTGCCGTGGCCCCGGAATGCCAGGAAGTGAAAGAGAACGCAGTCGACGGTGCCGAGGCTCGAAAAAAGGAAACAAGTGAAACGATGCTCGAAGCGCATCAGGCCTTGTGCGACGCGGCGCCGGAAAATTTAGCCCGATTCAAAGACGTTCTCGAATACTTAAAGCAAGATCTCCATCAAACGACAGCGGGGAAGTAATTGGCCACGCTCTCGCCCACGATTCTTTTTTCGCTGCTGGTCGCCTGTCTTACGGCGTGGGTCTTCACTCTTCTGCGGCAAAGACGAAGCATTCGCCGGCTCGAGCGTTCGCAGGAGGAGATGCAAATCGAAGAAACGTTGGTCTTCGATTTCTTGCACGGGCTCGGCGAGGCTTTCAGCGAGACGATCCGGCCCGCGGATTTGCACCGGCTCATTGTCGAGGGAGCCACTCGAGTGCTTGATGCTCAAGGCGGCGCGCTCTATCTGACCGATCGCAGCGGTAATAAGCTTGCGCCGGTTTTTATTTCCAAAGGTTGTCCGCCGATGGTCGATGTTCCGCCGCACATTTTGCAACAAGCCGCGGCTTCCCCGGTGGCGCTGGAAAGTTTTTTGCGACTCCACACGATCGGGAACGGCGAGGGGTTGCTCGGGCGGGTCTGGCAAAGCGGCGGTGCGGCGTGTCTGAATGAATTCTCCGAAGCGCCGGAGCTGGTCAAGCTGCGGGACAGTTCGTTCGGGGCAAGCTCGGTGATGGTGGCGCCGCTTCTTTACGCCAAACAAAACATGGGGGTGCTCGCGTTGGCCAACAGTCGAATTGGCGCGCCGTTTTCACAAAACGATTTTGTTGTTTTCAAGTCGATCTCCGAGCAATCGGCTTTCGCCCTTTACAACGCGATCATTTATTCCGAAGCCAATGAGAAGAAACGGCTCGATCACGATTTGGAAATCGCCCGCGACATCCAGCGAATCCTTCTTCCCGCGGAATCGCCGAACGTCAGTGGATTTGAAATCAACGGAATGAACATTCCAGCGCGGCAGGTTAGCGGCGATTACTTCGATTACATCAAAGTGGATGAGGAACGCCTCGGCGTCGCGATCGCCGACGTGTCTGGCAAAGGCGTTCCCGCGTCGCTCATCATGGCAATCTGTCGCAGCGTTCTGCGAAGTCAGGCGATTGGTAATCCTTCGCCGACGGACGTTTTGCAAAAAGTGAACCGCCAGCTTTATCCCGACATCAAAGAGGACATGTTCATTAGCATGGCCTATCTCGTTCTCGATCATGCCCGCGGCGCGGTCACATTGGCTCGGGCGGGGCACGACGCACCGATGCTCTACACCCAGAAAACGCAAACCCTGACCCCTTTGAAAACGCCGGGAATGGTCGTCGGCATTGACAGTGGGGATGTGTTCGACAGGTTAACTAAAGACGTCGCCGTACCAATCGAGCCGGGGGATTGCATTCTCCTTTACACGGATGGAATCACCGAAGCGCTCGACAACGAAGGGAACGAGTTTGGGTTGGAGCGAATGATGGAGGCTTTTCGAACCAGCGCAAACAAGGGAGCGCAGGCGATTGTCTCGAGGTTGATCGACGATTTGCGAAATTTCGTCGGCTCGACCCCCCAAAATGACGACATCACTTTAATTGCAATTAGAAAAACATGAAAAAAGGTCCAGTAACGGAATCTGAAACTGTAGGGGACGCTGTTAGCGCCCCGGGAAAGCCAGAAGCCGATGGCGAAGATCCGGTGGCCAGTATGCAGGCCGATCTCGACCGGTTTCGCGATCTGGCGATGCGGAGTCAGGCTGATTTCGAAAATTACAAGAAACGCTGTGCCCGCGAAAAAGAAGAGGCGATCAAATATGCAAACAAGAGCCTGCTCGAAAAACTCGTTTCGATTGTCGATCATTTCGAGCTCGGATTGGAGGCTGCTCGCGGCCAAGGCGAGAAATCGCCAATTTATTCGGGAATGAGTCTGGTGCTAAAGCAGCTCCAGGATTTTCTCGCCGAAAACGGTTTGCAACCGATTGATGCGGTCGGCCAGAAATTCGATCCGAATTTTCATGAAGCAATCGCCCACGAACCGAGCGACGAAGTCCCGGAGGGAATTGTGATTCGCCAAACTCGACGGGGATACCGTTACAAAGACCGGCTGTTACGACCGTCCACGGTCGTCGTTTCGCGCGGACCGGCAAAGAAAGTGACGAGTGGCAAGTGATGAGTGACGAGTAGCCGGCAAGGGCAATGCTCTTGTCACTGGCCACAGATCACTTATCACTTTCTGAGAATGCCTGCAAAAAAGCGCGATTACTACGAGGTCCTCGAAGTGACCCGCTCGGCCTCTGGCGAGGAGATTAAGCGCGCTTATCGTAAGCTCGCCGTCAAGTTTCATCCGGACAAAAATCCGGACGACCCTCATGCGGAGGAAAAGTTCAAGGAGCTTGGCGAGGCCTACGACGTGTTGATGGACGGTGACAAACGCGCCGCTTATGACCGGTTTGGTCATGCAGCCTTTGAGCAGGGCGGAGGATTCCGCGGCGGGTTCCACGATCCGTTCGATATTTTCCGCGAGGTCTTTGGCGGCAGTGGCGGAATCGGTGCGAATATTTTCGAAACGTTTTTCGGCGGCATGGCCGGACACGGAGAGGATCGGCAGCGTGGCGCCGATTTGCGTTACGACATGCAAATCACGCTCGAGGAAGCGGCTTTCGGTGCGGAAAAGGAAATCGAGGTCCGGAAGTTGGATATTTGCGATAAATGCAAGGGCACCGGTGCCGAGACTGGTTCGCGCACAATTAATTGTCCTGTTTGCGGTGGCCGTGGCCAGGTGATTAGCTCGCGCGGATTCTTTCAGGTGTCGCAAACCTGTTCACGTTGTCGCGGTACCGGTCAGATTGTTGAGAAACCGTGCAGGCAATGCGAGGGCGAAGGTCGGCTTGAGGAAACGAGCCGGATCAAATTAAAAATTCCGGCCGGAATCACCGAAGGTTCGCGACTGCGCTCTTCCCGCAATGGCGAAGCCGGAATCCGGGGCGGACCGCAGGGCGATCTGTACGTCGTCGTTCATGTTCAGGAGCATCCGGTTTTTCATCGCGAGGAAGACAATCTGTTTTGTGAAGTGCCGATTCCGTTTTCAACTGCAACACTGGGCGGTGAAGTGCCGGTCCCGACGCTGGAAGGCAAAGCGAATCTGAAGGTGCCGGCCGGCACTCAGAGCGGTCAGATGTTCAAGCTGCGTAGCAAAGGTGTCGTTCACGTAAACGGACGCGAACGGGGCGATTTGCTCGTGCGGGTGATGGTTGAAGTGCCGACCAAACTGAACGCCGAGCAACGGGCAAAACTTCAGGAATTCGCCGAATTGTGCGGTGAAGAAAATTCGCCGCTACACAAGAGCTTCTTCGAACGCGCCAAAGAATTCTTCAAGTGAATTGCTGACACGGTTTTGCCACGCCGTAGCCTGCAATTCACGTTCGCACAGCGGCTTGCATTTACTTTCCGGTGCGCTAAAACGGCGCGATGGCTGACCAAGCACCTTCTCCGCTATCCGGCCAGGCCGCATCCGCACCGGCCACACCTCGGACTGCGCCAATGGCCATCGCTAGTCTGGTTTTGGCGGTTCTTTCGTTTGCCTGCATCCCGATTGTCGATTTTCAGCAGATCGTTGCCTGGACGACAAAGTCCCGTTGGCCGACGCGAAACCAGGAATTACGTGAAATGATCCGCAGTTTCCATAGCGAAAAATAATTTTTGCCGCGGGTTGAATGCATCGATTTTACATCGCGCCTGAGAATTGGAATTCAGCAGCGCTAACTCTACGCGGCACCGAAGCTCATCACGCTCGCGATGTCTTGCGAATGAAGCGGGGAGCGCGCATTGTTGTCTTTAACGGCCGCGGCCGCGAAGTTACCGCCGAAATTGCCGATTTTGCGAGGGACGAAGTTCATCTTCGCAAGTTGCAAGAAAACGAAACGCCGCCGCTGCGTTGCCGAATCACTCTTGGCCAGGCCATTCCAAAAGCAAAGAAGATGGATTTGATCGTGCAAAAAGCGGTCGAGATCGGGGCGGCCGAGATCGCGCCGCTGATTTCCGAACGGACAATTGTCGATCTTGATGCGAAAGAAGCGGAGCAAAAACGCTCGAAGTGGCAGCAGATCGCGATCGAAGCTGCAAAACAATGCGGTCAGAACTGGCTGCCCACCGTCGCAACCCCACGAAACCTCAAGGATTTCTTTGGTGCCGCTACGGGCCCGCGACCCGTTTCAACGTCGCACAGCGACGTGGCTACAACATTCGATCTTAGCCTGATCGGTTCCCTGCAACCGGACGCACTCCATTTGAAACACATTCTTGCCGAATACCGCGAGCGACACGGCGATCGGCCGCAGAAGGTCTTGATGATGGTCGGACCGGAAGGCGATTTTACCCCAGCGGAGCTGGCACTCGCGAAAACACAGGGCTGTCAACCGATCACGCTTGGCCCGATTATTCTGCGGGTGGAGACCGCCGCAATTTATTGCCTGAGCGTGCTGTCCTACGAGTTGATGTGAGTGGGGTCGTATCTAAACATTCAACATTTACGGTGAAGCGTCTCGGACTTCTCAATAAATATAGGGCTGGGACAATTCGAAGGCGTCTTGGATCAACTCGCATTTCACTTTTCCGTCAGCGGGCCACAAGACTTCCACCACGTCGAACCGGAACACGACGTCGGGATTGTCGAGTAACCGTAGCCAGGCCAGACCGCCTTCCGAAACACGCATCTGCTTCTCGCGGCCGATCGCTTCGATGGGCCGACCGAATTCAGCATCACGCCGCGTCTTAACTTCCACGAACACCAGTGTGTCGGCGTCGCGACAGACAATGTCGATCTCGCCGCCGCCCCGCGCTTTGAAGTTGCGATAAAGAATCTTGTAGCCGTGACTTCGCAGAAAACGACAGGCTTCTTTTTCTCCGCCTGCGCCACGGCGAAGATGTTCAGGCAATTCCTTCGAGCGCGAGAAGCGGTTGAGCCACCGGCTCGAAAGAGCGGCGATGTATCGGACAGGGTCCAAATTCATGGAGTCTGGAGAGATGCAGTTCGGTGCTGTAGCCCTTGTGCTGGCCGAAACAATATTCGGGAAATTGCGTGCAGAAGTCACGCATCATTCGGTCCCGGGTGACTTTGGCGATCACGCTCGCGGCCGCGATCGAAAAGCTGTAACAATCGCCCTCGATGATCGCCGTTTGCGGAAATGGAAATGGAAAAACCGGCAGCCCATCGATCAGAACGTGTTCTGGCGGAATGCTGAGCGTCCCGAGCGCTATTCGCATTGCTTCGTGCGATGCTCGCAAAATGTTGATTCGATCGATTTCCAGATGGTCGACGACGCCGACCCCCCACGCGACTTCCGAGCTGGACACGAGCTCGTCGTAGATCTTTTCACGAAGATCCGGATTTAGCTGCTTGGAATCGTTCAATTTGGGGTGGCGAAATTTTTCCGGCAACACGACTGCGGCCGCTACAACCGGTCCGGCCAGGGCGCCACGACCTGCTTCATCGACTCCAGCGATTCGAACGACTCCGGTGGCGTGCAGTTTTTTTTCGTGACGGAATCCGCAACGCCGGTAGGCCATCCGGCCGAAAATACTGAAAAGCGGAAATGCTGAAAGCTGAAATTATTTCAGTGTTTCAGTTTTCAGGATTTCAGCGTTTCGTTCGCGAGGCTACTCGCGAACAGTTGTCGCTTCTTTGCCTTTGCGACGGCGGAGATAATTCAACTTTGCACGACGCGCCTTGCCTTCCGTTTCGATCTCAATCTTGGCGATGCGGGTGGAGTGGAGCGGGAAAACGCGCTCGACACCTTCGCCGTAGGAAATGCGGCGAACGGTAAATGTTTCGTTCAAACCGCGACCCTTGCGACCAATCACGATCCCGGAAAAGATCTGAATTCGCTCCTTATCTCCCTCGACGACGCGAGTGTGCACTCGAATACTGTCGCCGACCTTGAAGGTCGTGACGTCGCCTTTCTGCTGCTCTTTTTCGATAATATCGAGAATGCGGTTCATAAGCGTCGTCCCGGGGAGGCAAGGGCGTTCACTTTGCAACGAATCCGGGAAATTGCAACCTTGCGGTTATTTACCGATTTAGCGAGTCAGAGATTTAGCGAATGGAATTCAGAAATCTCTAAATCGCTAAATCAATGAATTTGGATATCTTCCGGGCTCATTCGCGCCCGTAGCTCAACTGGATAGAGCGTTGGCCTCCGGAGCCAAAGGTTGTGGGTTCGACCCCCGCCGGGCGCAAGTGCGACCACCTACTTGTGTACATTCGCAGAATATTTAAGTCATTTCACAGATACCCGAAATTAGCCGAAAAAGTTTGAATCCAAGACGGTGAAAAACTGCATCACACAAAGGAATGCACCGTTTCTGGGCTCGTCCATTGTCTTTCCTGCTCGTCGTTTTCGCCTTGTCAACAGTTTGTATCGGTGCTGCGCTTTCCAGCGAAGGTACAGAGGCTGGTTGCCAAATCGGCGCCTATCGCTTTTCGGATGGCGAGATTGTCGACGTAGCCCAATCTGAGGGCGACACTCTCCGCTGGCGTAAATTCGATGGCACAACCGGTGCCCTACGTAAGAAGCAGGACGATTTGTGGACAAGCACTCTGGGATGGACGGATCGTCCAGACGGACACACGGTGTCTTTCACTCGTTGCGCGACAGGCGAAATCGAATTCGACGGTACGAAAGGTCACCGGATCCCATTCGATGTGACTGACACGGTGTTTGACGGTCGTGGCGGAATCAAGCTCGCTGGCAGATTAGTGCTGCCGCAGGGCAAAGATCCGGTTCCGATCGTGGTTCTCGTTCATGGTGCAGAAAGAGAATCTGCACGCGAGTCGTACGCGCTCCAACGATTGTTACCGGCTGAGAATGTTGGCGCCTTCGTTTATGACAAACGGGGAACCGGCGGCTCGGAAGGCAAATACACCCAAGATTTCGATACGCTCGCAGATGACGCGGTGGCTGCTATGCGGGAGGCGAAACGAATTGCTGGCGAGCGCTCTGCCAGGATCGGATATCAGGGCGGCAGTCAGGGAGGCTGGGTCGCGCCGCTCGCGGCAACACGCGCCCCTGTCGATTTCGTTATCGTCAGCTTCGGATTGGCCGTCTCCGTCATTGACGAAGACCAGGAGGAGGTTGCACTCGAGATGCGCCTCAAAGGTCATAGCCAGGAGGAGATTTCAAAGGCGCTGGAGGTTGCATCCGCGGCCGAGGCCGTGTTTGAGAGCGGTTTCACCAAAGGCTTCGACCGTTTCAATGCTGTGAGGGCCAAGTACTGCAACGAGCCTTGGTACAAAGATGTGCATGGCAACTATACGCATTTCATTTTGCCATACACGGCGGCCGAAGCGCGCGAGAAGTTTAAGGATTCCCTCCCCGGCACGCCATTTCGATACGATCCAATGCCTACGCTTCGCGCCGTGAAAACGCCACAGTTATGGATCCTCGGAGAAGACGACCTGGAAGCGCCGAGCGCTGAGACCGGTCGCCGTATCAAGACACTAATTCAGGAAGGGAAGCCAATTACCCTCGCGCTATTTCCTCACGCCGAGCATGGGATGACTGAGTACGAAGTCGCTCCAGATGGCGAGCGAGTCTCAACGCGATATGCGCTCGGCTACTTCACTATGATGCGCGACTTCGCGCGAAATGGCCAGCTATCGGGCTCCTACGGATCGAGCCGGGTCGTCAAACCGAAGATGGATCATGACAGTCGCGATATCTCTAATCGATTGTCCGTAAAACGTTACCGGTCGACGACGCGCCCATAGTTACCCTGCAACAGCTTGAAAATGCTGTTCGATTGCGATCGTTAAGATCACACTTCACGAGCTTGTGAAGGGTTCAGTGGAATCGGAGAGCGTTGACATTGACGTGAACCCAACCACTCGATGGTTGATTGTTTCGGCCATTGTAGTGTTTGTCTGCGGTGTTTTGGCGATTGTCTTGCCCCTCACATTTTCCGTAGGAATCGCCGCCCTGTTAGGCTGGCTTCTCATGTTCGCTGGTATTGCTCATCTCACCTACGGAATTCATTTTCAACGCGGTACCTTCGGCTGGCACGCCCTCGTAGCCGGGTTGTACGGTGTCGCTGCGATCAATCTCCTGCTAAATCCGCTGCTCGGGGTCGTTCTTCTTGCCCTCATAGTAGGCGTAGTTCTCGTTGGCGAAGGAATCGTTGAGATCGGCTTGTTTTTTGTGCTTCGCGAATCTCGCCATTCCATCTGGATCCTGATCGACGGAATAGTTACTGTGGGGCTCGGAATTGTCGTCTGTGGACATTGGCCACCGGCCGCACCGGAGTTTATTCAATACCTGGTTGGGATCGGTTTCATTTCGAGTGGCGTTTCTCGCCTGTTGTTGGCCTTTGCAATGCGCGTGGTTGAGCCAACAGAGGCGCCGTTACGCCGGAACGACTAAAGCGGCTTGCAACGGCTCTGCAAGGTCATTGCAAAGCCCGTTTTGGACATTGGACACGCCAAAACTACGCAAATATTAAGTGAATCTACAACTTGTCCCTTCACGGAATAATTGAGTCATTTTGCAAATAGCCGGAATTAGGCGGGAATAGCCTGATTTAATGCGATTTTCGACGACGAAAATCTTGGCCCGTTCACAGAATATTTGAGTATTTTTTCAGGATTTGAGCTTTTTGAATGTCCAAGGAACCTCACACCTACGAACCGCTTTTACGAGGGAAATGGTCGGTTTTGGACATCCTGCGACGAAAAACGACTCAAATATTCTGTGAATGAAGGGGGGTGTGAGGTGTGTGGCGCATTTTTGCCGCGGATACCGGTCCGTAAATTCACTCGCTAGGACTCGAACCTACCCCGAAAGCCCGCTTTTCCCTCGTATAATCGCGACTTGGAAGTGGTCGTACGCACAAATGCGCACACAAAAAATCCTATTTCAACGTTATTAACACCAATACATTTCACGCAAAATCCGATTCGGATATTACACATGTGAGTTAGGTGGCGGACTTCTGCGGACGCTGAGTCTTCTAGCCTGATTTGGGCGCCGGCGTACTTGACGCGGTGATGGCCGCACGAATCTTAGCGAATGGAGCATCGTCATTGAATTCGATTTTGCTGCCGATTCTTTCGACGCCAAGTTCTTTCCACAGACCTTTCAAATCAATCGGCGTTGGCGTTGCTTTCATCTTTTCGTAAAGTTCACGTAAAACTGGAACTCCTGTCGCGCGATCGCCAACTTCCAGCGCGCGAGAAAGTGGCCACTCTGATTCAATCGTTCCATCGGCTCTGAGAATTGCGCGCAGCGCGTTCTCGAGACCTTTTTGATTTCCTGTTCGCTTCCGAATTTCGATATCAGCAAGAAGACAAAATAGCGCACCACCCCAGTACGTCCGGCCCCATGTTGGCGTAAAATCCAAACCGCGATCGTTTGCCTTGGGCAAACCCTGTGGTAATCCGTCAATGAGGTCGCCCCAGACTTTTTCCGGCTTTAAATCGCCGTTTCGGCACCGCGCGATTGGCTCGACGTAGGTCGCCGAACCTTCTTCTATCCAATGGTGCTCCGCGGCAACAGATGGGAAGGCTAAGTGCACCATCTCGTGCGTCAGCATCCAGTCATCGGCAAAATCTGTGGCCGTGTTGGACCGACCAACTGATATCGTAATCACAGCGCCGTTCTCGCCAAACGTGTGACCTGAGCGCACGCCGCGTCCGTCATAAAACTGAACGCGAAGCTGCACATCCGTGACCGGGAACTTTTCGTAGTAAACAGTGACCGCACGCGCGGATGATGTTACCCAGTGCAGGACGAGCTTGCGGAGCGGCTCGAGCGGGGAGGCGCCGAAGACAACTTCGATCTTGCCGCCACCGATCTCCAGGTGCTCGTCACTTTGGGCGATGACGCGCGGCCCAAACGCTAGCCACATCATGACAAAGAAGCATGCAGCGAGACGCATCATTTTTTACTGGTCGAGAATGCGGCGATTTTCGCCGGATCGACGATTGGCGCCGAGCAACGCCGATCGGTACAGATGAACGCCGCCGCCGTTTCTGCCTGCGGATATTCCACATCGGAATTTGGTAGGCCGCCTTCCCGTTGATCCCACCATTCGACGCGTTTGTAGGTCGCGGGTTGGGCGATCGCGGCTAGGAACAGCTGCCGTGCCGTAGGATCATCCTTGCGGCCGACGACTGTGATGTGCAACGGCGGAGCATTCAGCTCGCGGTCGGCGAGGAGGATGCCGCCGACTTGAAAACCGCGGCGATTCGCTACCGCCGGCAAGGCCAGATAATTCATCGCGTGTTGGGCGCATTCGCGTTCGGTCGGGTTGCCGGTGTAATGATGCAAAAGGTTTGTTAGGCGAGCGAAAGCGGCGTTTTCGTCCGCTTGCGGTTTCGGCGAGAGTTTGGCACTCAGCGCTTGGGCGACGGCAACGTAACCAATTTTGCTCTTGAAATGCTCCTCCGCAAAATGTGTGGTCTCTTCCGCGCGCTGCAGCCAGCGGCGATCACCAGTTACCTGATAAAGCGCTAGAAACGAGCGCGCCATGTAAACGCTGTCTCCCAGATACGGTCCGTTGGCATCGGTCTCGTCGTGACGAAAGCCCCCTGCCGGAAGCGAGCGATGAGCAATAATCCAGTCGGCGGCACGGACCGCGTCGTTGAGATCCGCAATATCGCCGGTAACCGAATATAAAGTGGCCAGCGCATTGATCGCCCAGCCATTTTCACGCGCGTAGAGATGTTGATCGACACGCGGGATACCACGTTGTCGTCGTTCGTTGTCGTTCAGCGCAAAATATTCCGCGGAATGTTTGCCGGGCAGGAGATCAGCATCCTGACTCGTATAAAAAGCGCCCTCAGGACTGGTGAGAAAATTCCGAAGATAACTGCGAATCTGCCTAGCCGCGCGCAGATAGTTTGGATCTTTCCAGAGCGCATAAGCCTCCGCATAAACACGCAGGTTTTCCGCCTGCATCTGCATGATCTTTTCGAAGTGAGGATGATCCCAATCGCCGTCAGTCGAGTATTGATAAGCGCCACCCCAGACCGGATCGATAAGTTTGCGCTGCGCGTCGAGCGTTTCGCGCGCCATTCGTTCGAAGTCCTGATCGCCAACCAAGGTTTGGTCGATGCAGTAATCAATGATATCCCAATCAAGAAACTTCTGCACGGTACCCCACCCGCGATTCTTGTCGTCGTAGTCAGCGCGCAATTCCTGCTCCAATTTCTTTCGGGCCACGAGCGTCAGAGTCGCCCCGCTGTCCGTGTCAAGTGGCGGCTCCCTGGTGATTGATGGCCCGGGCGATGGATCGTCGATAATCGCCTGGAGCATCGAAGCCATCGGCCCTGGCGGAATGTAGCCTCGGCGTTTCACGATTTCGCTGCCGTCGGTGTTAAAGACTACCGTCGCGGGCCAGCCGTAATCTTCGTAGCGGTTCGAGATATCGGGCCGCGAATCCTGGTCCACTTTCACCGCGATGTAGCGTGATTTGACTAACCCGATCACCTTTGGATCGCCGTAGGTCTGCTCGTCCATAACATGGCACCAATGGCACCAGACTGCTTCGAGATCGAGCAGGACAAAGTGGTGCTCTTTCTTCGCCTGCGCAAAAATATCATCTGACCATTTCCGCCACTCGATTTCCCCGTGCGGCTTTTCATTAGCCGCCACTACTGTCGGCAGCAATGCTCCCAAACACAGCCTAACAATGATCCAGTGCCGCACGTGGCTCGGAATATCCATCACAAAGTTGTTTCAACTCAGCCTAGGAGAAGCGGCATTTGCCGCGTGCATTCTTTTTCAGGTCGGCTATGACAATCGAAACTTGCGCGCGATAAACCAGTCGACCGAGAATTTTCCGGGGCCGAAGACGAACACGATCACGACGGCGAAGAGAAAAAGAAACTCATCGGCCGAAACGAATTTATCTGGATCGCTGAAAATCATTTTTACCCTGTCCATATCGGCGGTGAGATATGCGACTGTGAGCAGGATCGCGAGCGGAATGGAGGTCAGTCGGGAGACCAAACCAACTAGGAGGAGGAGGCTGCCGGCGCATTCAATCGTGCCGCATAGGATGGCTTGCACATGAGGAAACGGAATTCCAAGACTTTGAAAAAACTCGGTGGACTTGTCGATGTTCATCAACTTTCCTTTGCCCGTCTGGAAGAATTGCCAGCCCCAATAGAGCCGTATGCCGAGCAGGACGAGCGATTGCGGTAGAGTCCGGACAGGTGCCAGCCAATTCGCAGTTTTTTCGTTGAGTATTTTCATATCATTTCCGCTGGCAGAACCAGCCGAGGGAAGACCAATCATTGAACCATTCTTTAATTTGTGCCGGCCATTCTGTCCGGGTCCGGCTCGACTTGGAAATCGCAGCCGAACACGCGTTCTCCACTGTTAAACCACGCTGCAATGCACGAAGAATAGCGAAGGCTTCGGGTTCGAGTCGCTTGTAGTAAAGCATGTTGTCGTAACGATGGACGGCGACGTGCAGGTCTTCCCGCTTAGGGAGACGCACCGTTTTTCCTTTTCGTGAACTGGATGGCATTGCCTCAAAAGTGTTGCTCGCCTCGTTGCGAAGGACATCGGCATCCCGCTTTTGCACCGCCAAAAAAAATTTATCGACGGCGTAGCTTAGCTCTAAAAGCGAAAGATACGGTTGCAAACCCAACCGCAGTTTCGCCGGCGGCGTTTCCAAAATATCGTCGGTCGTGATCACGGGTTCGGCCGCGTCGTCGAAGGCGACTACTTGGGCCCATTCGAATCGAGCCATATCGAGCGCGAGCTCATGATGCGGGGCGATCCAGTGCGGTTCTTCGCGCAGAAATCGTTCGAGACGTTGCCCAAGATTACGCAACGTGAAAGAAGCGGAAGGATACTTCGCCAGATAGGCGGTGGCGAGTTTCATGAACCGGCGCTCACCGACGATGGCCCGCAGACCCGGATAATCGTCGTATAGACAATCGAGTATGCGGAACCAGTAAACGCGATTATAAATTTCCAGGCGCTCGAAAGAACTGAGTCGGTCGTTAGGCCTAATGAATTGTGCCGCGACCGCGCGCATACTACGTCCATCGATCCAGCGCGGTTGCATCCGGTCGCGCGCGGTGAGTGGACGAAAGAGGGTCGAAGCCATTAAAGTCTGCAGCTTTTTTAATTGCGACCGCGAATTGACCCGCATCGTTTTACGCGACGGCTTTTTGGAATTGTTTTTCGACAAACTGATTAGCTTTGAGCGCTTCATTGTGAACTTCGTCGAATGTCGGGATGCGATCGTCCCACTCCAGTAGTGTGGCTGTCCGACCCACCAGTTTTACGGCGTGCGCATACATTTTCCAAACGGGGTCGAGCACGGGATGATCGTGTGTGTCGAGAATGTATTTTTCGAACTTCGAGTGTCCCGCGATGTGAATCTGGCCGACACGATCATGAGGCACGTTATTGAGATATTCGTAGGGATCGAAATTGTGATTCTTGGATGAGACGTAAATGTTGTTCACGTCGAGGAGGATCCCACAGTCCGCCAACTCGACGACTTCGCTCAAAAACTCCCACTCCGTCATTTCGGAGCCATGAAATTCCGCGTAACTGCTGACGTTCTCAACACAGATCGCCACTTCCAGGAAATCGCGGGCTCCGCGAATATTCTGCGCTGTCACGCGAGCTGAGGCGAAGGTGTAGGGCATGGGCAGCAAATCGTGCGTATAACGTCCATCCACGCTGCCCCAGCAAAGATGGTCGGAAAGCCAGGGTGTGTTCGTGCGCTTGACCAGCCGCTTCAATTTCTTCAAATGCTCCCGATTTAAGCGATCGGCCGAGCCGAAATACATCGCTACGCCATGTTGTACCACGCGGTATTGTTCGAGGATTTCGTCCAGCACCTCGAGCGGCCGGCCACCGTCGACCATGAAATTTTCCGAGATTATTTCGAACCAGTCGACCACCGGCTTTTTTGCGAGAATATGTCGGTAATGCGGGACGCGTAGACCGAGACCGATGCCGTAGTTGGTAAAGCCGTTAAAAGGGTTTGCAGGCACTTGTGAAAAAAGCCATGGTTTGGCCGGAAGTCCGGAGGATAGAACTCCGGCTTCCAGCGTCTACTGATCGCGCGAGACGCGCGTTATTACTAGCTGGGGCTCGGGGCCGGCTTGCTGCCGTCAGTGGCGCAGCCGCCTTTTCCTTTGCAGGAATTTTTCCCTTTGCAGCCATTATCGCTGGTTTTACAGCCGCCTTTGCCTTTACACGAGTTCATTCCTTTGCAGGCGTGCTTGTCCGCTTTGCTTCCCATCTGTTGAAGGGAGACGCCGGGTTTGCCGGATACATTGGCGGCATAAGCTTGCACTGCAAACGAACCGCTGATTAGTCCGGCGACCGCCGCGCCGGCAATTATTGTTTTTGATTTCATGTTTTTTCTTTCTTGTTGGTTGATTACCCGGCCCGTTGATCCGTCGAGCTTATCGATGGCGGTCCGGGTAAAGTGTTGTCGAAGTGCCGACTCGACGATGAGCCGGCAGCAAATTGAGAAAACAGAGACCGGTCTCGGGATCTTCCGGGGGACGCTCGACTCATGATTCCAGCGAAAGTCACATCGCGCATAGACAGAGATTCCGAGTTTCTGCAAAACTTAGGTGCAAAAGCGACATAATTCTTTGCTCTTCCCGAAGGTGTCCGCCGACGAATCCTTCTTGGATGCATCGATTTTTTGAAGAGCTGTCGAACATTTTCCTCCGGATGCTCACATCGCCGGCCCTCGTCGTCCATCAGGTCACGAATTGCGGAAAATCCTTAAGAGTCTTCGCGCGCGCCGAATCGCTCACTTTCCGACGGGCACGCGCATTTTATCGCTCGCAAACCCAACCGGTCCTACAAAGGATGCGCGAATCGATTTCCTCACCGCGTCCTTCTCCCCTTCAACATCGGGTGCAAGATGGCTCAACAATAGGCTCTTTACCCCACTTTCTCGCGCGGCTTCGCCAATTTTCTTCGGCGGCGTATGCAGATCGTACAGCTGCGATGGCGAACCTGGAGGGTCAAGCACAGCACAATTAAAAATCAGCAAATCGGCGTTCTTCGCTAACCGCACCAGATTCGGCAGCGCTGACGCATCCATGTCTCCAGAGAAAACCACCACCAAGTTCTTATAAGAAATCCGGTAAGCCACCGATGGACAGTCGCCATGATGTGTCGCAACTTCTTCCACCACTAAGCCATCCTCATCGATAATCTTAGTGCGCACCGAATCCAAGTTAGTAGCCAGATCGTGAACAACAAACGATTCGTTTACGCCAAACGTCTTTTGATAGGCAAACGCGCCGCTATCTCCCACCAGCAAATCCACAAATCGCGAAGTCTTGGGGAACAATCCCGCTCCGTCCGGGCCAAACACCCGGTACACGATCGGTCCGTCACTGGTTAGCGCTCGCGCATTAAGAAAAGCGGCCAAGTCCCCGCTGTGATCGATATGCAGATGCGTCAACAAAACCGTATCTACTTTCTCTAAATCCAAGTGCAATTCTCCAATCCGGAGGAACGCTCCTGGTCCGGCATCTACCAAGATCCGCGGTCGTCCCTCGACGACCACGATGTAACTTGACCCGGCTCTCCCGAACGCCCGTGGGCCTCCGGAACCAAGCACCACCACTTCCAATGCTGACTTTGCTCGAGCAGCCCGTAGGCAAGTGGGGAATAAAACTATGACAGCCATTGCCAAAGCCACGCAAAATCCCGGTTTCTTCAGGCGTGCCATAAACCTGTTTCGCAAGTTTTTCCAAAGCACCAACTAGGCTATGCGTGCAAAAATAGCGAGATTCCGCTCGGCAGCGAGAAACCAAATCTGGCGACTCTCAACAAATCGTTAGGCGGTCAAGATGCGAGATGGTGTGTTCCAGCCCCGAGCTAACTTCATCTTAAGCCGTCGGCACTGCACACGCCGCTGCAAGGGTTTTGCAAACCGGGTGCTATTGGACATTGGACATGCAAAAATGGCTCGAATATTTCGCAAACGTACAGAGGACACCACCTCGACATCTCCCCGTTCCGGTTACGCGCCATGCTAGTGCGTCGATAGTGTTGCCCGATTGTTGGATTTACCTTCGCCACGGCGAAGGATAGGGACTCGAGTCCTCTCGTGAGCAATTTTTAGCCGTTGCGCTGCAATCCTCCGCAACCGATAAACGGAAATGCGCCTGCGCCATTATCTGCATCTCGCTCTCTGGTGCGCGCTTTTCGCCGTCTTCATCTGGCTCAGCGGCCCAATCGTGGGCTCGGCGACCATGGAAAATCGCGTTGGGCCGGCCGAAACGAATCGCTCGATCGATACGTATCTCAATGCTCTGACCGGAATCGAACACGGCTCTGAAAAACTTCCCGATGTGTTGAGGCGTCTGGGCAAAAACGGATCGCTGGTCATTTTTGTGCGCAATGAAAATGCGGAGAGTGAATTCATCGGAATGATGGTCGGCTATGTGTCGTGGCCGCGCGAAGTTCAAGTAATCAAAGTCCCGGGCCCGACGGTTGAGAAGGAGCTCGCCGACATAAAACCTGGTTCGGTTGCCGGTGTGGTTTTCTGTTCAGTCAATCCGCCGACGTGGTTGCAGAACCGTGTTCGCCTGGGCTCGAGCATCATTCTCGTCCCGGTTACTCAAACTGCGCCATGATTGTCCTCGGGTTGTTCGCAGCTCTTTTCACGATCGTCATCGCAGGTTGCGGGGTGACGATTTCGATGTTGGCGCTCGCGGGTCGAATTAACCTTGTTGAATGCGCCTGCCTCAGCTGGCTATTGGGTTGCGGCGTCGTTTCCTTGCTGTTGTGGATCTGTGGCGCGTTTTGTTCGGGATTACTCTTGCAGGCAATCGTCGCATTGTTGTGTTTGGTTCTGGCGATTGCTGGCTGGCGCGCGAAACGATACGCCAACGCAAAATTTGATGTGCCGAGGCCGGCGACGACAACCGAATGGATCCTGGCCGGTATCGTTGCGATTGAGGTCGCCGTTCTGGTGTTCGTTTCATTCAAACACACCCTCGGATGGGACGGACTCCTGATCTGGGAGTTGAAAGCGCGTTATGCATTTCTGAACGGCGGAGCCATTCCGTCCTCATATTATTCGAGCTCCGGACGCGCGTTCAGTCATCCAGAGTATCCGTTAGCGATCCCGTTCACCGAGCTTTGGTTATATCTGTGGATGGGTGAACCCAATCAGTTTTGGGTAAAGATCATTTTTCCACTGTTTTATGCCGCCTGCGCGGGGCTTCTGGCACTCCTTGTCTCACGGTTGTCCGGTAAACGTTGGATCGGTTTGTTGATCGCGGTGCTGCTGCCGTTTGTTCCGTCGATCAGTGCCAGCCCCGGCGGAATCGTCGTCGGATATGTCGATGTTCCGCTAGCCATCTTTTATCTGGCGGCGTTGGGTTACCTGCTCTTGTGGTTTCAAACGAGCGATTCGCGTTTCATCATGGTGTTTGCCGCGTGCAGCGCCCTTCTTCCCTGGATCAAGTCCGAAGGCATCATCCTGTGGGTCGTTCTCGTTTTGCTCGGGTTCGTCTTGAGCTTTACCAAACGTCGCCTCACCCAGTTTTCGGTCTCACTCGTGCCGGGACTAATCGTGATTCTGGTTTGGCAATTTTATCTTCGCTTCGTCCATCTCTGGCCGCAATCGGACTTTGCTCCTCCGACTTGGAGCGCGCTGCGCAACAACATCGGAAGACTTCACGATATCTTCGGCATTCTGTTCGCCGAGTTAAGTGAAACGTCTCATTGGAGCGCCTTTTGGTTAATCACGGCGGTCGCCGTGATTTACCTGTTGGCGTCTCGCAAGCTCGAAAGAATTGCTCTCGCGAGCGCCGTCGTCGGCCCGGTACTTTTGTATTCGCTGATCTACGTCTTTAGCACGTGGTCGAGCTACAGTGCACACATGATGTCCTCGGTCCCGAGGTTGTTGTTGCATGTCATGCCGGCCGGATGGCTTGCGATTGGATTGGCGTTGAGTCAGTCGAAGCGCGAAATTCAAACACTCTGAATTTTTTCGAAATCAGTCCACAGGATCGAAGTCCAGAAGCGGTTCGCGCCATGTTCGGCAGCATCGCGCGCCGCTATGATCTCGCGAACCACGTCTTGAGTTGTGGCTGCGATTTTCTCTGGCGCAAACGCGCGGCCGCGATCGTGTCCAAGTGGAACCCGAAGAATGTTGTCGATCTTGCGGCTGGAACCGGAGACCTGACCCTTGCATTGGAAAAAGCCTTGCCGAATTCGGAAATCGTCGCCGCGGATTTCTCCGAAGAGATGTTGGCGATCGCGAAAATGAAAGGCGTGCATCGAGTTGTGACTGCGGATGCGCTGGCTCTTCCGTTTGATGATCGCTCATTCGATTGTCTCACGATCGCGTTCGGATTGCGCAACATTAAGGATTGGAGCGAGGCGCTGCGCCAGATGGCGCGGGTCTTGAACGAGAACGGCCATTTGCTGATCATGGAATTTTCGCTGCCGCAGCTTTCGATTTTGCGCCGGGCTTACCGGTTTTATCTGCACCGAGTGTTGCCGATCTTCGGATCTTTGCTCACCGGGAAAAAGTCGGCCTACGACTACCTGGGCGATTCGATCGAACAATTTCCGGGCGGAGAAGCGATGTTGCGACTGCTTGAGAAGAACGGATTTCGAAACGCCGCGGCCGAACCGCTCGCAAGCGGAATCGTCACGATTTACACCGCGACGAAAAGGTAAGGGCGGTTCACCGAACCGCCATGGCGATGAGGGGTTATCGCCGCTACTTTGCCGTTGGGCTCGGCGTCGCCCCCTGCGTTGGCGCCGATGTTTCCTGCTCGCTGAGCTGAAGTTTCAGCGTGCTCAAGTCCAGATTGTTGATCGCGAACGTGCCATCGTGTTCGTCAACCTTTGCAAACCAGTTTCCGTTTGGTGCGGCGCTGCCAACGGTCAGTTTGTGAGCCGTCTTGTCGTCTGGCGAAGTTGTGAACGTCACCACGAGTTGCGGCTTGTCGAGTCCATGACCCGGCAACGTCGCTCCGATCCATTTAACGGCGTGCAAGCCGGCAAGGTGATTCAAAAACGATTGCAGATTCACTTGGTTGATCGGGCCACTGCCTTTTGCCCAACTCCACTGGTTATTCGCTCCACGGACCACTTCGAACTCCTTGTCCGTCTTGATCGTCACCCGATGGATTTGGTCCGGCTTGAAGTTGAAGATCGCCACATCCTGCCATTGCAGCGGATCAGTTGGGATCTGATCGAGAAGTGTTCGACGCACGGTTACCACGAATGGTTCGTCTCCGACTCGTGCGTAAACATTGTCGCCTTCCACTTTTCCAAACGTCACGGACGCGAACGGTTGCTCGCCGGCTTTGGTTTCGGCGGTGTTCTCGGAAGCGAACGAGCTGAATGTCACTGTTAATTGCGGCTTATCGAGACCGTACTTCGCCAGATTGGAAGCAACATCCTCGACAAACTTCGTCACTTGCTCGTTTTGCATTGTCTCGACGAGGTGTCGCGCCTCGGTGGAATTCGCCGGCGCATTGTTGCGGCTGGCGATTGTCCAATTCTCCTCTTTTCGCGCCAGAACGGTCTTGCCTTTGCCGGGCGCATCGATCGTTACGCGATCGAGAAACTTGGTGTCGATACGAACCAGATGACGGTCCCGCAGATCATCCGGTTTGGTGTTGAGCATTTCCTCCAGCTTCTTCGGCAGGGTGTAAACGAAACCGCGCGGCGAGAAACGCACGTAAACCTGGTCCTTTTCCTTCTCTGGAACGCCTCCGATCTGAAGAGCCTGACCCGGAGCGCCCGGTTTATCGTCTTGGGTGAAAAGCGCGATTGATCCGCGCGGCTCGGCCAAACCGTACGGATGCAAGTCACCTTTGTCGTCGGCCACGAATTGTTGAATCCGCGCCGTCGTCACCTGCGCGATGAGATCGCCGACCTTCTGATCGTCGGCGCGCGTGCGTAGCGGCTTCACAATGTCCCAATGGTCGCCGTTTTTCTGAAGCTCCATCTCGCCGGCCGGCGTTTTCAACACTGCGCGCACGACTTGCGCCATGATCAGGTCCGTGAGTTTGCGGTCGCGGAAATCCTCCGGCTTTTTGTCGATTGCCTTCTTGATCGACTGACTAACGAGGAACGTTTCCTTGGAATTCGCAAACCGGACATACATTCTGCCTTCGAGCGCCGCTTCCTTGCCGAAGAGAATTTCCGGCGGCGCGTTCTCACCCGACAACTTCAAACGCATCTTCGGTTGAGTGAGTCCGTAGTCAGCAAGCTTGCTCTTGTCTGCTTCCATTTCTTTCGACGAGATGGTTGCGTCCTTCTGCCAGTTTTCCAGATCGAGGAGCAAATTGTTCACCGCCGAAGCGTCCGCCTGGTCTTTGATCGGTGTCTCCAACCGCCACTTATCGTCATGACGGCGGATATCGATCTTGTCGTCGCCGTTTTGGATGGTGATTTCGTTGACCTTTTCGCGACTGAAATTGACGACGTTCTGGGCCTCGCGTGCGGCATCCGCTGTGTTCGGCGCATTCCGCTCAACTAAAAACAGGTAGGCGAAAACGCCGCCGGTCACGATCAGCAGGACGAGGGTTGCTTTCCACTTCATAAAATTGTCGGGCGGCCGCACGGGCTGCCGTTGTGATGTGGCAAGCGGTGCGCTTGCCCTGCAAAATAAGGGGTCATGACGTCAGGCTCGGCGTTGCCACCACACGGCGGTCCCAATAACAACAAAAACGAGCGGAATCAAAACGAGCACGATCCAGCGCAAGTTTCGCAACGCGTCCTCGTTCAGATTGAACGTTAGCGTTTTCGGAACTTTCGGCGCGATGCCAATGAGTTGTTCGCGGCTGAGCAGCCAATTCGCGCTACCGGAAATGAAATCGAGCGACTGTTGGTCTTGCGTCAGCGCGTTGTCCTGCACAAACGTCGCATTGCTGACCACGACCATTCGAGACGAGTTCATTTGCACGCGTTCATCGGCGCTGCCTCCCTTTTCGATTGAAACTCCGATCGTGAATGGAGTGTCGCCGGCTTTCTTCGCGTCACTCTGAAGTTTGTTCTGATCGGTCGTGTTGTAATCTGTTTCAGCCCAATAACCCTTCTCGGCTTGAACCAGCGGTTGAAGCTGAATGTTGGCCGGGCGCACGCGGTCCGGCTCGATTGTAATCGAAGAAGTGCCGCCGAAAAACACTGCGCGGGCATCGGCGAGCCGTTTTGTGATCGGGCTATTGCCCAGAAAACGTGCATAGACGTCGCGAATCAACGCGAGCTCTTCAATTCCGGTCCGGACGAACGCCATCAAGCGATCGTCATTGACCTTGACGCCGACTTCATTCAAGAACGCGTCCAACTTCGGGGTCTTCGCTGAAGGATCGCGTAGAAGGAGAATCCGTCCCTGCTTATTCCAAAAATCGCGCAGCATTTTCATTTCGCGATCCGAGAAATCGTACTGCGGTCCGAGGATCATCACCGTTTTGACGTCGGCCGGAATCTGCGGCTCGTTAAAGAGATTCAATTCCTGGAACTTGATGTTTTCGTTCTCGATGAACGTTTTCAGGACCGAGATAGGACTCTGCTGTTGCTGTTGTTGTTGCATCAACGCCATCGGCGAAGGCTCCGCGATGGACGGTTCCTTGTGGCCGGTGATGTAACCGATGGTATTCTTTTTTCCCTCGACCAAGTCCATCATTGCGCTGGTGATCGCTTGTTCGCCCTTGAACGCGGCCACGCGCGGACCTTCCCCGAACGCCATTCCGCTGGAGTCAATCTCCGCCATTTCCGACGCCTTCACCGTTTTGTTGCGGCCCTCGTAATCGATCACGAGCAGGCTTTCGTCGCTGACGACTTTGTATTTGTCGAACATCTCTTTGGCGCGGGAGAGGTTCCGCTGCGGGTCGATGTTCTCGACGTCAATCTTGCCCTTGGCGGCGTATTGATATTCGGTCAGCAGATTTGCAACGTCGCCGCTGATCGGAGTGCTGGGCGAAAAGAACACCGTGATGCCCATTTTCCCTTTGATCGTGTTCAGAAACCGTTTCGTCTTGTCTGACAGCGCGTACTTCTGATCGCGCGACATGTCCCAGCGCTTGTAATGCCGGAAACCGATCCAGTTCACCGCGCTGACCAAGAAGAAAACCAGAATGAGCTGGATGAGAAGATTCACTCCGATCTGGAGTCGCTGAATCTTTTTTGGTTTTGCCACTGCTTCAGCCATTCGTCACAACCTCCATTTGCGTGATTGGAATGCCTGGTAAGTGAGCGTGAGCACGAACGCGGTCATGCTGAGATAAAAAACGATGGGCCGCGTGTCGATGATGCCGCGTGAATATGTCCCCATGTGTTCGATCGCAGAAAAATATCCGAGCGCGTCACGCATGCCGGAGCTCACGTCGAGAAGGATGAATTGAACCAGGCCAAGGAAAAACAAGAGCGTGATCGTGCCGAAAGAGATGATCGCGGCCACTATTTGGTTCTTCGTTAGAACCGACGCGAGGCAGCCAACCGCGAGATAAAACATCCCGAGGAGCAGCAGCATCAAATACGAACCCCAGTAGGCGCCAGTCGAGGCCGCGGCCGGTTGGTTCGTGATCTTTTGAAAAATTGCGAAATAAAGCAGCGTCGGGATCCAGAGCGCGACATAGAACACGAGCGCACCGAAAAATTTTGCCAGCACAACCTGCAGGTCGCGCACCGGCGCGGTCATCAATGGCTCGATCGTGCCGAGTTTAAACTCTTCGGAAAACAAGCGCATCGTGATGAGTGGAAAAATCAAAACGAACGCGAACCAGAAGAACACCGAGTTAAAAAATGCTTCCTGGACCGAGTAGCCGGCCGGCCGCTGGTTCATGAACGACACCTGGAAATAGAAGTCGACGCCGGTGACGAGAAGAAAGAAGACCAGAACGATATACGCGATCGGCGAATGAAAATATCCGCGAACTTCACGAACCAGGAGTGTCCAAAATTTACTCATTGTTAGATCGACATCTTCCCCTCCATTACTCCAATCCGATCTGGTCCGAGTGCGTGATTTCGACGAACACGTCTTCAAGCGTAGCGCGCCGTTGCGAGAGTTCGCGTAACGTCCACTGCCGCGCCGCCGCGAGTTTAAAAATTTCTTCGCGCACATCGAGGCCGGACTCGACCCGTAGCTGGAAAACTTCCCAATCGGTTTCCCGATTCGAGGTGACATCGCGGACGCCGGAAATCTTTTTCAATTCTTCGACGCCGTCATCCTTTCCGGTCTTTGCCTCAACAATTACGCCGCCGGCCTGGCGGATCTGGGCCAGAAGATTGTCCGGCGTATCGCACGCCTCGATCTTGCCTTTGTGAATAATGATTACGCGGCTGCAGGTCATTTCGACTTCGGGCAAAATGTGTGTCGAAAGCAGAATCGTGTGTTGTTTGCCGAGATTTTTGATCAACTCGCGCACCTGCCGGATTTGGTTTGGATCAAGTCCAATTGTCGGCTCGTCTAGAATCAGAAGGTCGGGCTCGTTCACAAGCGCATCGGCCAGGCCGACTCGCTGGCGATAACCTTTCGAAAGGGCGCCGATTAATTTTCGTTCAACGTCTCGGAGCCCGCACAATTCTTTCACATCGCCTACTCGTTCGGCTACCCTGCGATGCGGCACGCCTTTGAGCGCCGCGCGATAATCGAGGTACTCGGTCACGCGCATGTCATTGTAGAGCGGAACACTTTCCGGCATGTAGCCGAGGCGCGACCGGGCTTGGAGCGATTGCTCGAACACATCGAAACCGGCGATCGACGCCCGACCCGAAGTCGCCGGCATGAAACCGGCGAGAATCCGCATCGTAGTCGTCTTGCCCGCACCGTTCGGCCCAAGAAAGCCCATGATCTCGCCTTGACCGACTTCGAAGGTCAAATCGCGGATCGCCGTGTGACCGGCGTAGCGTTTGGTCAATTTTTCAACTTTGATCATTTCGAAAGTATCTCAGACAACCGAACCGGAATTGCGTTGCCAAAAATTTCCGGATTGTCAACGGGCGGCCAGGGCGACGGTCTCAACGCGCTGAGTTCCATTCGCTCGCACGACCCCGACGGCGAAATCGACGCTAGTTCCGCTGCTGGCGCGACTTAACAGGGTCTCAACCTCCTTCACCGAATTCACGTTACGTTGCCCAATCTCGTAGATGACGAGACCGCGCTCGATTCCAGCTTCATCGGCTGGACTGTCGGATTCCACAGCGCTAATCAGCACCCCGCGACCTGGTTGGTAGCCGAGGAGCTGGGTAAGATCCTCGCTTAAATCTTGCAATTGCATGCCGAAAAGCCGCTCGGCGTTGGCCGACGCCGATGTTTCCTCGGCGGCCGGCTGAACTTTTTGCCCGGAATGTTTTTCAGCGAACGCTTTGAACTTGGCCACGCTGTCGCGCACGACATCAGCCGGAATGGCGAATCCCAGTCCTTGGGTTGGAACGCCTTGAGGGGTGAACGCCATTTTCGCGGAGCTGATTCCGACCAGGCGTCCTGAAATGTCGATCACCGGCCCTCCGCTGTTGCCCGGATTGATTGCTGCATCGGTTTGCACCAGGTCCTTGTATTCAATGTTGTCGATCGAAATGTCGCGTTTGGTCGCACTCAACACACCGCGGCTGATCGAGCTTCCGTAGCCGACGGCGTTGCCCACCACAATGACCGTTTCGCCTAACAAGTTCGGCGAAATGTTTTCGAGACTGATGAATGGGAACGTTTCCTTCGAATCGATCTTGATGAAGGCGAGATCTTTCTTTTCGTCGCCGGTGATATAATGCGCGCTGTAAGTTTTGCCGTTGTTGGTTGTTACCTGAATTTTCAAATCGGCCGCTCGCTCGACTACGTGCTGGTTGGTGACGATGTAACCGGCGGGATCGACAATGAATCCGGAACCGAGACTTTGCAGCGTTTGCCGGATCTCCCGCGGCCGCCCGCGGTAGTAACCAAAAAACTGCGCGTAAAAATCTTCGATTGGGTCGCGCACGCTGCGCCGGATCACGCGTTCGGTATTGATGTTAACTACTGCTGGCAAAGCCTTTGCGACCGCCAAAACGGCGGGCTCGGCTGCCGGATCGGTTTGGGCGAGGCACGATGTCGATCTTGCGCACAGCAAGGCGACAAAAACGATTCCGGGGAGCGCACGCGCCCCCGCGTGCCGTTTTCGGCGCCATCGCCGAACACTCTCTTGAGAAAGATTCCCGATCGCGAGGGCGCAGTCGCCAGCACGCGAGGCGCGTGCGCTCCCCAGAGTTAGCATGACAGCGTTCATGGTTTGGTGCGGTGGAAGTAACGAAACTGCCTTAGTACTGTCAACTTGTCGTGAAAGATGTAGCCACGTCGCTATGCGACGTTCCTCAAACTGCCACAGGCACGTGGCTACAACACTTGCCGCTTTGCGCATTCGTCCGAGATTCAATCCGTAATGCGTACGACACTCGGGGCTCGGGCGAACCTGGAGCTCATTGACCAGAATTATCAGCGGTGGCAGCAGGACCCGGCGTCGGTAGATCCGAGCTGGGCAGCGTTTTTTGAGGGATTCGAGCTGGGAAATTTGCCGCAAAAAAACGGTGCGGCGGTCGCCGCGCCGCGCCCGGTTACGCGAGAGAGTCCGCTGCAAACGCGGATTGACGGTTTGGTTTACGCGTATCGCACGCTTGGACACACGATTGCGAGGGTAAATCCACTGGCGGACAAACGTCCTGAAAATCCGCTGTTATCACTGCGCGAACTGGGATTCAGCGAGAAAGATCTCGATCTCCGCCTCTCTTCAAAATTCTTTCTCGATAACCAGGAGATGACGCTGCGCGAAATGATCGCGCGGCTGACAAAAATTTACGCGGACACGATCGGGGCCGAGTTCATGCACATCCAGAACTCGCGCATTCGTAATTGGGTCCTGCATCGGCTGGAATCGCGGCCGAACAAACATGACACCGCGCGGCAGGTGAAAATCGCGTTGCTCCGCGCGTTGATGGAAGCGGAGTCGTTCGAAGGATTTCTGCAATCGCGTTACGTCGGACAAAAACGCTTTTCGCTCCAGGGGGCAGAGTCGTTGTTGGTGATTCTCGATACGATCCTTCACAAATGTCCGGGCGTCGGCGTGGAAGAGATTTGCATGGGGATGGCGCATCGAGGGCGGCTCAATATTCTCGCAAACTTTTTGAAGAAATCGCTCCGGGTGATTTTTACCGAATTCAGCGAGAATTATATTCCCGAATCAGTCGCCGGAGATGCCGACGTGAAATATCATCTCGGTTATCGCACCGTTCGAAAACTCGCGTCCGGCGCACAGGTTGAAATTCGGCTCTCCGCCAATCCGAGCCATCTCGAAGCGGTTGATCCCGTTGTCGAAGGAACCGCCCGCGCGCGGCAACGGCAGCGCAACGATACTGAGAATCGCCGAAAAGTTTTGCCCTTACTCATTCACGGAGACGCCGCTTTCGCGGGGCAGGGGATCGTTGCCGAAACGCTCAACATGTCGCAGCTGCACGGTTACGGAACGGGCGGGACGGTCCACGTCGTGGTGAACAATCAAATCGGCTTCACCACGCTTCCGGAAGACGCGCGCTCGTCGATGTACGCGACCGACGTCGCCAAGATGATCGAGGCGCCGATCTTTCATGTGAACGGCGACGATCCGCTTGCGTGCATGCAAGTGAGCCAAATGGCGCTCGATTTTCGCCAGGAATTTGGGCGCGACGTTGTGATCGACATGTATTGCTATCGTCGTTATGGCCACAACGAGGGTGACGAGCCGGCCTTCACCCAGCCCGACCTTTATGCGAAGATCGACAAACATCCGTCGGTTGCGCGGTCCTATAAAACAGAGTTGCTCGAATCGAAAACGCTGAGTGAAGACGACGCGGCCTCACTCGAAACGGAAATGAATCTGCGATTGGAGATGGCGCTCGATACCGTCAAAGCGCTCGAGAAAGAGAAGGCCGGCAAGCAGGCAAAGTTTAAGGAAGCGTCGGCGGTTTTTCAGCCGGAATACAAAAGTTCAGCGGTCGCGACAGCGATCGATCAGAAAACGTTGAAGACGATTGTCGATGCGCTGACGCGCGTGCCTGACGATTTTAATGTTCAGCCGAAAATTAAGCGCATCGTACTCGAGCATCGCCGGAAAGTTTTTGAGAACGGCGGACCGTACGAATGGCATTACGCGGAGCTGCTCGCGTTCGGTTCGCTCTTGTTGGAAGGAACGCCAGTCCGATTGTCGGGTCAGGACAGCGCACGCGGGACGTTCAGTACCCGGCATGCGATTCTTTACGACGCGAAAACGGGTGCACCGTACGTGCCGCTGATGCACCTGGGGCAAAAGCACGCCCGCATCTGCATTTACAACAGTTTGCTGTCCGAAGCGGCCGTGCTCGGATTCGATTACGGTTACTCCCTCGATTATCCGAACATGCTATGTCTGTGGGAGGCCCAATTCGGCGATTTTTCCAACGGCGCGCAAACGATCATCGACCAGTTTATCGCGTCTGCGGAATCGAAGTGGCAAAGGCCGAGCGGTATCGTGTTGTTGCTGCCGCACGGCTACGAAGGCCAGGGACCGGAACATTCCAGCGGCCGTCTCGAACGGTTTCTCCAACTTTGCGCCGAGGAAAACATGCAAGTCTGCAATCTGACGACGACGGCGCAATACTTCCACGTTTTGCGGCGTCAGATGAAACGCGACTTCATCAAGCCGCTCATTGTCATGACGCCGAAAAGTTTACTGCGAGCGGAATTCGCATCGTCGCGCGCGGAGGATTTCACCAAAGGGAGGTTCGAGGAGATTCTCGGATCGCCGGAGGTGGGACCGGCGAACAAGAAGAAGCGTGTCATCCTGTGTTCGGGAAAAATTTATTACGACTTACTGAATTATCGCACTGAGAAAAAGTCCGCCAGTCGGACGGACTCATCCCGTGGCGAGATCGACGATGCGGCGATTATTCGGGTCGAACAGATTTATCCGCTGGACGAAAAGAAGTTGAAATCGATGGTTGGCGCTTTTCCGAAGACTTCAACGATCGTCTGGTGCCAGGAAGAACCGGAAAATATGGGTGCATGGACTTTCATGGAGCCGCGCCTGCGAAAAATGTTCGAACGTGAAATCGCCTACGCCGGCCGCGACGCCAGTGCCAGTCCTGCTGTCGGCTCGCTTGCCCTCCACAAACGCGAGCAGGCCTGCGTGGTTCGCGACGCGTTCAACGTTTGATTCGACCGGGCGTTTTTTCTGGGCTTAGTTAGGCGCACATGGCTGTCGAAGTAAAAATTCCTGCAGTCGGCGAATCGATTTCAAGTGGCGTCGTTTCCGTCTGGCACAAGAAATCCGGCGAATTCGTGAACGCCGGTGATACGCTCTTCACTTTGGAGACGGACAAAGTTTCCACGGAAATCTCGGCTGAGACTTCCGGAGTCCTCGACGCGATGGTTCCGGAAGGCCAGGAAGTGAAAATCGGTGAAGTCGTCGCCACGATCGACGATTCAAAGAAAGTGCCGGCCGCTGCACCCTCGGAGAAGAAAAAAGAAACAGGGGAAGTACCCTCACCTCAATCCTCTCCCTCGGGGAGAGGCGGAGCAGAAATGCCGGCAAAACAAAAGGAAAAATCCACGGATGGCGAAACGCTGTCTCCTGCTGTGCGCCGGATTGTCGATGAAGAAAATCTCGATCCTGCGAAAATTTCCGGAACCGGTCCTGGCGGTCGAATTACGAAAGCGGACGCCCTTGCAGCCGCCAACAAGAAATCTGTAGGAGACGCTGGGAGCGTCTCGGAAGGGAAGCTAGCTTCCCCTGCAGCGGAAGATCGAGCCGCCTCCGTAGACCGCCAGTCCGGCTCGGACCTGCGACGGGCCGAGCAATCAGCTGACGGTCGCGTTGTCCGCAAGAAAATGTCGCCGTTGCGGCGCAAGATCGCCGCCCAACTGGTGATGGCGCAGCACACCGCCGCAATCCTGACCACGTTCAACGAATGCGACATGAGCGCGGTTCAAAAGCTGCGCGCAGATTCGCAGGATGCGTTCACGAAGAAGCACGGAGTAAAGCTCGGCTTCATGTCGTTCTTCATCAAAGCGTCGGTTGAGGCCCTTAAAGCGGTGCCGGTCGTTAACGGCCGAATCGAAGGCGACGATTTCATAGAGAACAATTTCTACGACATCGGCGTGGCGGTTGGGACGGAGCGCGGACTCGTTGTTCCGATCGTGCGTGACGCGGACAAGAAATCGTTCGCCGATCTCGAGCGTGAGATCGGTGACTTCGCCACTCGCTCGCGTGAAGGGAAATTGAAGTTCGAGGATTTGACCGGTGGCACGTTCACCGTTTCGAACGGCGGAGTTTATGGTTCGTTAGTGAGCACGCCGATCCTTAATTTTCCTCAAAGCGGGATCCTCGGGATGCACAAAATTATGCCGCGACCCGTGGCGATCGACGGCAAGCTGGAAATTCGTCCGATGATGTATTTGGCGCTGAGCTACGATCATCGTCTAATCGACGGTAAAGAGGCGGTCACGTTTCTAATCAAAGTTAAGGAGTGCATCGAGGATCCTAAAAAGATGCCACTGGATTTTTAAAAATGGAAAAATTTGACGTTGTTATCATCGGTTCCGGTCCCGGCGGATATGTCGCGGCCATTCGCGCGGGTCAACTCGGTTTAAAGACCGCGATCGTCGAGAAAGACAAGGACCTTGGCGGGACGTGTCTGAATATCGGCTGCATCCCGAGCAAAGCGCTGCTGACCTCAAGCGATCATTTCGTGTGGGCGAAAAAGGAAGCGACCAAACACGGCATCATCATCGAGAACCCGACAGTCGATCTCAACAAGATGCAGCAGCGCAAAGACAAGGTCGTCCGTACGATGAACACCGGCGTCCGCGCGCTGATGAAGACCAACAAGGTGACCACGTTCGAAGGACTCGGCACTATCACCGCGCCGGGGAAGGTTTCCGTCAAAGGATCGGATCCCGCCGCGGCGGGACAGGAGATCGAAACCAAGAATATTATTATCGCGACTGGGAGCGCGCCGATTGAGCTGCCGTTCGCGAAGTTTGACGGCAAAACGATCGTCAGCAGCACTGAAGCGCTCACTTTCACGGAATCGCCGAAAAAATTCCTCGTCGTCGGCGCCGGCGCGATTGGTCTCGAACTTGGCTCGGTTTGGAACCGCCTCGGCTCGGAAGTCACGATCTTGGAATTCTTACCGCGGATCGCGGTCGGATTTGATTTGGAATTGTCGAACCTGTTGCAGCGCGCGCTCACCGCCCAGGGCATCACGTTTCATCTCGAAGCGAAGGTAAGCGCCATCGAAGTGAGCAATGGTCGCGCAACCGCGACTGCGACGAAAGGTGGCGAAGAATTGAAATTCGATGCCGACAAAGTGCTCGTGTCGGTCGGGCGCAAACCGTTTACGGAAGGCTTGGGGGCCGAAAAACTCGGCGTGGAATTCGACGAAAGGAAACGGATCAAGGTCGATAAATATTTCAAGACCAACGTCGACGGCATTTACGCGATTGGTGACGTGATCGCTGGTCCGATGCTCGCGCACAAGGCTTCGGACGAAGGCATTGTGTGCGTGGAGCGGATCGCCGGCAAAGACGGCCATATTAATTACAACGCGATCGCGGGGATCATTTATACGAATCCCGAGTTGGCTGGTGTCGGTCTCACCGAGGAACAAGCGAAGGAACAGAACCTTGATTATCGAGTAGGAAGATTTCCGTTTCGCGCCACCGGACGGGCGGTGGCAAATGAAGATCTCGAAGGCGTTGCCAAATTTATCGCCGACACAAAAACGGATCGGATTCTGGGCTGTCACATCTTGCAGCACCTAGCTTCGGAATTAATCGCCGAAGCGGTTTCGGTGATCGAGTTTGGCGGAAGCTCGGAAGACCTCGGACGGACGGTTCACGCGCATCCAACCTTGAGCGAAGCGGTGAAGGAAGCCGCGCTCAACGTCGAGAAACGCGCTTTGCACATCATCAATCGCTAGTTCGCGCGAGCGCCGCTTCGCGCCGGCGAATCGCGAGCAGCGCAACAAAGCCGGAAATGGCGCAAATAATCGCGCCAATTGCGAGAGTGACAGGAGCTCCGAACCAGTTTGCAACTGCGCCCGCTTCAAGACTTCCGAGCGGAATCATCGCGCCGAAAATGAGCGACCACACGCCCATGACGCGGCCACGCATATCGTCCGGCACAATGGTTTGCAGGACGGTGTTAGTGGTTGAGAAAAACAGAAGCATTCCGAATCCGGCAATAAATAGAAATCCAAGGGCGACATAGAAATTTCGAGCGAACGAAAACGCGAGCAGACCGGCCGAGAAAAGCCAAACGCCGCCCAGTGCAAGTTTACGCGGCTTGATTCGATGACCGAACGTCGCCACCACGAGTGCGCCAACCAATGCGCCCATTCCGCTAGCCGACATCAAAATGCCGAATCCGTCCGCTCCGCGACCGAGGACATCGCGTGCGAACGCCGGCATCACCACCATGTAAGACCAGCCGAAAATTCCCACCGCCAGAAACAGCAGCAAGATTGTGCGCACCCGCGGATGCTGAAACGAATAAACTATGCCGTTCCAGGCGTGTTCAGCAGGCGACACGATGGCGATCTTTCGCTCGAATTGCGGAATCCGCATCATCAACAGACCGGCGATGACCGCGACAAAGCTCAGCGCGTTAAATAAAAAGCACATCGCAACGCCGACGGCTCCGATCATTAAACCGGCGAGCGACGGACCAATCACGCGAGCGCCGTTGACGATCGAGCTGTTAAGCGAAATTGCGTTGAGCAAATCTTCACGACTGGTCATTTCGACCGTGAATGCTTGTCGCGCCGGCATGTCGAATCCCATCGCGACGCCATTGAGCGCGGCAATGATCACGATGAAGGTCGCGTTCGCGAATCCGGCCCAAACTCCGATCGCGAGCAGAAAGGCGCAGACCATTTGCGCGGTTTGAGTCGCAACAAGGATGGAACGTTTTGGATAAAGATCAGCCAGCGATCCGCCCCAGATTGAGAACAACATCATCGGCGCCGACCCGATCGCTGCGACTGCGCCAAGCAGGAATTTTGAATTGGTAATTTCGTAAACGAACCAGCTCATGGCGGTTTGCTGCATCCAGGTGCCGATCAGCGAAACCAGCTGGCCCCAGAAAAAGAGTCGATAGTTCCGGTAGCGAAGGGCGCGAAACGTGTGCCGCCAGCTCACGCCACCGACCGGAAGACGACGCGGGCGGCCACTGATGTCCTCCGGGACGCGGGCGGTTTCGGTTGCCATCTTTCTACTCTAGCGAAGGATTCGCGGGCTGCCTGACCCGGATATTGTAGGCGAACCTTTTTTGCTTGGTCGCGCCCTACATTTCTGCAAGAATCCATGGGCCCAGGATGAAATCAATCAGCCGTAATCTGTCCATTGCCGCCGCCCTCTCGTGCGCAGCGGTTTTCCTCGCTCCTTTAACTGTTTCGAGTAACGAGCTGACCGATTTTTTCAATTCGGCCACTTTGTTGTGGGTGTTCAATCCGTTCCATTAAGAACGGATCGTCGGGGCGGATCGCTTGCCTGTCATAGCGCGCATCGCGTGCTAGATTTTCGCCGTGCAATCCACGGCGGCGATTCTTCTTCGCAAACGCAAATTCAGTGACACCAGCCTGATCGTTTCCTGGTGCACCGAATCGTTGGGCTGCATTCAAACAATGGCCAAAGGCGCGCGTCGTGCGAAAACACCGTTCGCCGGCAAGCTTGATCTTTTCTTCGAGACGGAGATCTCGGTTGTGCCGAGTCGAAAATCAACGTTGCACACTCTTGCTGAAGTCGTCGTCAGGAATCCGTTCGCGGGAATCCGCGAAAATTACCAGCGGACCCAGGCCGCCGCTTATTTTATCGAGCTGATCGAGATCTGCACCGAGCGCGATCATCACGAACCTCAATTGTACGCACTTCTGCAGCGGGCGTTTGGTTACCTCGACAAGAACAATCCGAATCTGCGCGCGATCTCATATTTCGAAGCCGAGCTGGCCCGGATCGCCGGCGTGCATCCCGCGCCTGCCGGACAAAAAAAGATCAGTATCGATCCGGCATTTGCGCTGGGCAATCTGTTCGGAAAGTTGCCGCTTTCGCGTACGCCGCTCTTGAAAGCGCTCGCCTCCGAGACGAAAAGCAAGGCCAGGGAGGTAGCATGAGATCGCAAATAATTGCGGCGGCGATTCTGACGACAGCTTTTCATTCTTTGGTCGCCGCGAACGAAACCTATACGTTCGACCAGGCGCTTTCCAAAATTGGCTTTTCCGTGAACCAATTTCTTGGAACAACCCACGGGAAGTTTAGGAAATTCGACGGCAGGATCGAAATCGATCGGGAACATCCGGAGAGCTCGTCGGTCACCGCAAGAATCGATGTCCGCAGTATCGATACCGGGATTGTGAAGCGAGATAATCATCTGCGGAGTCCGGAGTTTTTTAACGTCGAAAAATACCCCGAACTCACGTTCAAGAGCCGAAGCGTGGAGCAAACTGGCCCGCAAACCGGCGACATTGCGGGCGATCTGACCATGCACGGCGTGACGAAAACAATTACGCTGCACTTCAAACTGCTGACCGCGCCAGACGATCCAAAAAGAACACGCTGGTCGGTCACCACCGACCAGCTCCAACGGCGCGACTTTAATTTAATGTTCGCCCAGTCCGCGGAAACGATGTCCGGGATCAGCCAAAGCGTCGCCGTCAACATCGAGATCGAAGCAACACGATCGCAGTGACGAAAAGACACGGCGCTTGGCACAACCGGTCTGCCAACGCATCTTGTCGTGCATGGAGATCGTGCCTCTGGGCGATTCCGCCTTATTGATTCGTGTGGCGGACAATTTTGACAGCGCGCCCGAGAACGCGCTGCAGCAGGTGCTGGCCGTTCATGGCCGGCTCGTTTCGACCAAGATTCCGGGCGTGATCGAGCTTGCTCCAGCTTACACGACAGTCGCGCTCTTTTACGATCCGTTGGCCGCGGTCGCCGCCGGAGCGCCAGTTGAAAATATCTTTGAATGGCTCGAACAACGAATTCGCGACGCTATTTCGGAAACAGCCGATATCAGCGCAGGCCTAGTCAACGTTTCCGAGATCGAGATCCCGGTTTGCTACGACAGTGAGTTTGCGTTCGATCTCGACGAAGTCGCGCGCGTGGCCGGTCTCGATCGGAATGAAGTCGTTAATCTTCATTCCAGCGGCGACTACCGGGTTCATTGTGTCGGATTCATTGGCGGTTTTCCGTTTCTGGGCGGTTTGCCCGGGAAACTTGCGACGCCCCGGCGTGAAACTCCGCGGAAAGAAATTCCGGCTGGGTCGGTTGGAATTGGCGGAAAACAAACGGGGATTTATCCAATCAAATCGCCCGGCGGTTGGAACATTATCGGCCGCACGCCGTTGCAGTTATTCGATCCAAAAAAAAGCCGGCCGGGGTTATTGCGAGTGGGCGACCGGGTCCGTTTTCGACCAATCAGCCGGGAGGAATTCGAAAGATGGACCAAATGAAGGCGATCGCGAACCGCGCTGGATTTTTGACGAGCATCCAGGATTTGGGACGCACCGGTCTGCGCGTATTCGGTGTTTCGCTGGGCGGCGCGCTCGACCCGCACGCGGTCCGTGTGGCGAATCTCCTGGTCGGCAATGAGGAGCCCGCCGCCGGTTTGGAAATTACCTTTGGCGGATTGCGACTCCGATTTGCGGACGATCGGATCGTCGCATGGTGCGGTGGCAATTTTGATGTTCGAATCGGATCGACCGCGGTGCCTTCAGGTCATCCAGCTCTCGTGCGTAGCGGTGAAGATTTTTCAATTGAATCTCCTGCGATCGGTTGTCGCGCCTGGCTTGCAATCTCCGGTGGGATTGATGTTCCGATTGTTCTCGGCAGCCGCTCGACGGATCTGAAATCCGGATTTGGCGGTGTGAACGGCAGGGCGCTTCGCGATGGCGAAGACCTTCCGCTCGGAAAAAACTCCGAACGCTCAAGAACTTTGGCGGAAAAATTGACCAGACACAGAATTGCACATTGGAAACCAGCGCACGATTGGTCGAGCCCTGCGCAGCGCCAGCCGCTGCTGCGCTTCGTTCGTAGTTCCGATGCGGATCATTGTGGTCCCGGTGCACTGGAAATTTTTGGCGCCGGAAGTTTTTTTGTCTCACCCGATTCTGACCGGATGGGGGTCCGCCTGGACGGACAGCGGCTCGAGCATGGCAGCAAAGCCGATCTTCTTTCGGAAGCAGTCGCGCCCGGCACAGTCCAGGTCCCGCCAAGTGGAAAGCCGATTCTGCTGCTCAATGATTGCCAAACCATCGGCGGCTATCCAAAACTGGCCCACGTGATCAGCGTTGATCTGCCAATCGCAGCGCAAATGCGGCCGGGCGACACAGTGCGTTTTCGTGAGGTATCGCTTGCCGATGCACATCGCGCCCTGGCCGAGCGCGAACGCGACCTCGAACAATTTCGACTTGGAATTGAATCGCATTTCACGTGAAGCTTGCTGTCGATCTGAACGCCGATCTTGGCGAAGGTGCCGGGCATGATGATGAGCTACTGGCGCTGGTGACGTCCGCGAACATCGCCTGCGGATTTCATGCGGGCGACGCCGGCACAATACGAACCTCAATCGAAACCGCCCGCTCTCAGAACGTCGCGGTCGGTGCGCACCCGAGTCTTTTCGATCGAGAAAATTTTGGACGGAAAGAATTGCCAGTGAAACCGGAGGAGGTTTTTGACGCGGTCGTTTACCAGCTTGGGATTTTTCAAGCGATCGCAGAAGCGTGCGGGGCCCAGCCAAACCACGTCAAACCGCACGGCGCGCTCTACAACATGGCGACGCGGGATGAAGAACTGGCCGATGCGATTGCGCGCGCAGTTGCAAGCGTGGACGCGAAGCTGATTTTCTTTGCGCCCGTAAACAGTGCGCTTGCCAGTGCCGGTGAAGCGCAAGGCTTGCAAATCGCGCATGAAGTGTTTGCGGACCGGAATTACTGCACCGACGGCTCGTTAGTTCCCCGCTCGCGGCCCGACGCAATCTTGCACAATCCGGCGGAAGCCGCTCCGCGCGTCCTGCGGATGCTGCAGGAAGGCAAAGTTCGTTCGGTCGACGGCGACGACGTCGATGTTCGCGCCGAGACAATTTGCCTGCATGGCGACAACCCTGGGGCGGTTGAGTTCGCTCGTGCTTTGCGATTGCAGTTGGAAAAAGAAGGCGTGGCCCTTCGCGCGCCGGGATTTTCCAAGTGAGCGACGAGCAAACGCGATCGGGTCTCGTCCAGGCGCTCGGCCCCGTCGACGCCACCATGATCGTGATCGGCTCAATGATTGGTTCGGGAATTTTTATCACCTCGGCCGAGACGGCGCGCTTATCGGGCGCTCCGGGTTGGTTGCTGCTCGCCTGGACGATTGCCGGTTTGCTTACAATCACCGGCGCTTTGTGTTGCTCCGAGCTCGCGACGATGATGCCGCGAGCAGGCGGCGTTTACGTTTTTTTCCGCGAAGCCTATGGACCGGCGATGGGGTTTTTGTATGGCTGGACGTTGTTTGTGGTCGTTCAAACCGGAACAATCGCGGCGGTGGCGATCGCTTTCGCAAAATTTCTCGGCGTTTTCGTGCCGGCAATTTCATCCGACAATTATCTTTTCACCGGCAAACCGGTTCCGCTCGGCGGCGGCTACGCGATTAGTCTGTCGACGCAGCAATTGGTGGCGATCGGATTGGTTGTGTTGTTGACCTGGACAAACACGCGCGGGCTTAAACTCGGCACAATCGTGCAAAACACTTTTACCTTTGTGAAGACCGCGGCGCTTATCGGCGTCGTTCTCGTTGGACTCGTTCTCGGCTGGAGTGCCACCAGTGCGGCGCGGACGTCGGCGTGGTGGGATTCGTGGGCCAATGGATGGAGTCCGCAAAGCGCCCAGCCCGGCTTCGCTTTCGCCAGCGGTTTAGCGCTCGTTTTGCTTTTCGGGAAATCGATGGTTGGGCCGGTCTTCGCCCAGACCGCGTGGACGAACGTTACCTTTCTTGGAAGTGAAGTTCGCGATCCCGGGCGAAATCTTGTCCGCGCGCTGCTGATCGGATCGGGAGTTGTGGTAGTCCTCTATGTGATGGCCAATCTTTCTTACCTCGCGCTGCTACCGTTTTCCGAGATTCAACAGGCGCCGCAGGACCGTGTCGCAGTCGCAGCCATGAAAGCGGCGTTCGCAAACCCTGGCGCAATGTGCATGGCAGCAGCGATCATGATTTCGACCTTTGGTTGCAATAACGGGCTGATTCTGGCCGGCGCCCGCGTTTATTTTGCAATGGCACGCGATCGTTTGTTTTTCAAGAGAGTCGCGACCACAAATCGGTTTCACGTTCCAGCGGCGGCGCTTTTCGCCCAGGGGATCTGGACCGCGTTGCTCACTTTGCCGCGAACGGTCACGACCAATCCCGCGACACAAAAGGTTGCCTACGGAAATGTGTACACACAGTTGCTCGAATACATTGTGTCCGCGGATCTGATCTTTTACATCCTAATGGTCGCAGCGGTAATGGTTTTGCGCCGAAAAACTCCGGCGGCCGAACGGCCGTATCGCACTTCGGGATACCCGGCCGTTCCCATCGTCTCGATGATTTTGGCTGGGTTGCTAATTGTCGATCTTGCCTACCTTGCGCCGGAGACATCGGGAATCGGCATCTTTATCGTGCTCACCGGCGTGCCGGTCTATTTTTTGTGGCGCAAACGGACAGTGATTTGAAACGAATCCAATTCACGGCGCAGTCGCGAAACATTATTGATATTTGATTGATATTTGATATGCCTGCCAAATCGAAGAAACAACAAATGGCAGCCGGCGCGGCGCTCGCGGCCAAGCGCGGCGAGCGTTCGAAGTCTTCACTTCGCGGCGCTTCTCGGCAGATGTACAAGTCGATGAGCCGAAAAGAGCTCCGCCGTGTCGCCAAGACCAAGCTCAAAAAGTTGCCGACCGGAAAGCGCAAACGCAGATAAAACTGCGCTGCGGGAAACTATTGAATCGTCTGCCGGTGGAATAAATTGTATCGGCTGGAAAGAGCCGGCGCGTTGATCGACAGTTGCCAGCTCAGGGTGAGAAGCGCGATCGCGACCAGCAACGCCCATCGGACCCACGTCTGCTTCAGCCAATTCGCGATTTGATCGATCGCGTAGGCGAACAGCAAAAAGAATGGAACCGCCGCGGCGTTCAACAAGCGTCCTGACGTAAAATAGGGATGATCGCGCGAAGGATAGGGACATTCACCGAAATCGAACCGAATCGACAACAAAACGAGAAACCCGACCAGTGATGCGAAGCTGAAGACGGCGAACCACAAGACGATCCTGTTCGGTTCGGTTCGACGTCGAAGCACAAGAGTCACCAGTGCGACCGCGAGCGCGAGGGTGGACGCCCCCCAATAAAATGCATCGCTCGACCACGTCGCCATTCGCTGGCCATGCCAGATAAATTCACCGCGCCAGAAACTCGCCATCAGCTCCCCCCAGAAATCCAACGCGCCGGTCGGTGTAAAGATTGGATGAGACCACCAGTCAGTGAATGCCTTTGGCGTCCAGCCTAATAGTTCAATCTTTGATTTTGTCGCGGTCAGGTCTCCAAAGTGTTGCTCGTTCCACGCGAACCAGATTCCAATCGGCAGCGCGACGGAAATGACGAACGCTCCGAAGATCAACAATCCGCGGGACAATTCTCCACCACGCGCAAGCTGCACGACTCTGAAAATCACGGCGGCTGCAAGAACGAACAAGAGCGGAAGACTGGTCGTCTTAATTAGACACGTCGCGGTCGCGGCCAGACTCATCCAGATGCCGAGCAGAATGGTTGGGTGTTGCGACTCCAATAACTTGGCAAGCGCGATGAAGGCGAGTCCGAACGCCACCGCGGTCAAAGAATCTCCCTGGACGGAGTAAAACGAGGTTTGCGGCCAGATTGCCAGCAAAGTTGCAGTTGCAATCGCGGGAAATTGTCGATCCGCAAAGACGATTTGCGCTGATTTGTAGCCAATCCACGCCAGCGCCATAGCGAATGCGACGTTCAGCAACCTGATCCAATAAAGTGAGACCAAATCGGGAAGGCCGATGGCGCGTCCTAGATCGAACCACGTACCGGCGATTGCATAAAAGAGCGGCGGCTCACCCGACTCGTGATTGATGCGTGATTCCCAGGATGAAATCTCCTCATTCGAGAGTCGCTGCCGTTCCTCAGGCGGCAGCAGCCAGTTCGGCGGTGGATATTGTCCGCCGTACTGGTTCGGAGCGATAAAATATTCCGGTGTCCGGCAGAGCGCGAGGTAGGATGCTGTTTCGCTGGAAAAGTTCTCCATTCCGCGCGGCGGATTTCCTTGCGCGAATTTAATCACAAGATCGACGTGGGCCTGTTCGTCGACGTTATTGAAAAACGGAAACCCGGCTGCAAAGACAAATACTCGGATCGCTGCCAATCCAGAAAGAGCGACGATGATCCAACGCAATTGTCGTTTCGATAGACTGCTCACGGTCATTCGGACGCGAAACGTTGCTTGATCACAGTGAGGGTCCCGTAGTCACTGATTTGCGGCGCCGCGCCGCTTTTCTGGACAAGCGTGGCTTCGATCTCTGCGCGATACGGCGAATTCGTTTCCAAAACGAAAACGGCGCGCTCTTGTTCGCTCGGCTCCCATTTCGGAATCGAAGGCGGATACACCGGGCGATCGACGCCGAAGATGGATTCAGATGCGATCAATTTCTCGTTCGTCTCGAAAATAAGCGGATAAACGAAGGAGATTGTCGTCCAGACCGCATTGATTTGATTGCGCGCGAGATCGGCTTTGACCGCATCGATCTCTCGACCGGGAACGCGCATCATGCAGTGGTCCTTGTGATTCGGGCACAAGGTCAGCGTTTCTATCTGGTTATGGGTAATAGTGTCGATAATTGCATCGACGCCGCAGATAACTGTGCCCAATACCATTACTGCGCCCAGCGCGCGTGCTACAATGTGTCCCCGTGAAAGCCAACGCTCAATACAGCGCGCGATCAAAATAGACATGAAGAATGTTCCGCCGAGAAAATATCCTGGCACGCGCAGTGGCGCGATCATGTAGGGAACGAAACTTACGCCAATCAGGATCAACGTGAGCAGGTCCGCGTTCGTTTCGTTCACAGAAAACCCGGATGAGAATGCATCGCGAATCTTCCTCCAACGCAATGCGACCCAAATGGCGACCGCAATGGCGACCAGAGTAACGCCGTAGAGAATGTATCCGGACCAATGCGTCTCCGGGTAGTACCAAAGCACGGTGTCCGCGCTAAAAAACTTTGGCATCTCGTGAAAAATGATTTCGCGCCAGGCCGATAGCCCGAAACGCGCGGCGATTCCGGCCGCTTCCGGTTTTTCGAAAAACAAAAAATGCCAGTTTTGGAACGAATGCGTGAGGTTCCACCAGATCGCCGGAGCGTATCCGATCGCGAACCCACCAATCGCAGTGAGAAATCCTGCGGGCGAAAATTTGCGCCGCAACAGAAGTAGAACCCAAAGCGCCACGATTGGAATTAAGAGAAGCTCCATTCCCCAAAAACTGATGCCGCAGATGAGGCCGAAAAGAAAAACATGGCGCGATCGCGGGATCCGTTGTTTTTCGACCGCGAGAAACAGAATTACGAGCACCGGAATCAGCAAAAAGTAAAAGGCGTAGCCGCGCGGTTGAAAGTGCCACTTCAATAGCCCGGGCCACAGAGCGAAGACCAAACTGGCGAGTGTCGCGACGCGAACGGAGTAAAGACGCGTTGCCATTACGTAGAACAATGCCAGACAAACAAGGGACAGAATGACCGTTGGAATTTTCAGTGCGACGACGCCAACTCCAAAAAGCCAGAATGGAACGGCGGCGAGGTATGCCTCCCACGCGCAAGAGGCGTTGTAGGCAATTCCGTAAAAATAAAACGGATAATACCGGCCCTCCGAAATGTGCTTCGCCATCAGGCCGATGATTGCCTCATCGCTCGTCACGTGTGTTTGCGAAACGAAGAGGATCACGAACCGGACAATGGCCGTGGCGATGAGGATGAGGAAAAAAGGCCGATGCCTGCGCATGAACGCAACTCGTTAAAACGGATCACCGGCGAAGGTCAACGCCGATGTAAAGGTCTGCTCACTAGCGGGCCTGGACGAGGAGCGTGGGCCGTCCGGAGAGTGTTTCCAACCAGGCACGCGCTTTATGATCGCTTCGTTCCCATTCCATTTTGTCTGGGTTCTTTTCCCATCCCTGTCCATTGCTGTTTCCATCGAGAAGCGCCGAGATCTCGTTGTTCGAGAATTCCTGCTTATCGACCCGGGTATAGCTTTCGGCCAGACTTAAGTGCTTCAGGAACTGAACAAGAATGACATAGTTTCCCTTTTGATAAGTGTTCGTCGTGACGCCTCTCTTGTCAGGAAAACCTGGATCGACCGGTTTTCCAAAAAGATCGGCGACTTGATCCTCGGTATCACCGAGAGCAGCGAAAATGCGGCCACTCAGAGCGAGGCAAGACAGGGCGATAACCAGTAAAGTCCGTTTCATAATTATCCCTTGGTGTTAACTCGTTTCAGTTTATATCCATCCTTGGCCGCGCCATAGCCGCTATCGTTTTGGACAAGGCCAACTCCTTTCTTCCAAACAAGCTTTTTGAAGTGCCCGGATGGATGACTGGAATCGTACACGCAAAGATCGCCCTTCACATCGGTCTTTGTTTCCCAAAGTCCTTCCTGGTGCTTGAAGTGCCCGGTCGTGATTCCGCTAACGTTGTAATCGTCGAACGCCGGTGGCTTATCCATGGCCGCAATCTTCTTCGCGGCCTCTTCGTTGTTCTCTTCAAGCAATTGGACAATACGGTCGTTGGTAGCGACGAAATAATCCGGCCCGATTTCGCGTCGTTGCGGTGCGCGCGACTTTAAGTCGACAAACTCAATCTTGAAAATTGCGCCCCACGTCATCTGCGCAATCCGCGTCGTTACTACACTTGCAGTCAACGGAATTTCGCCATCAATATTCTCATCATTCCATTCCGTGTCCCGAAAATTTGCCGAAACGGGTTTGTCGTCTTTTGCGTCGAGAAACGGATTGGCGGCAAAAACCTGCGCGCTGAAGAAGACCGACACCGTGACGATAAGCGGAACGCGACGTGTCATGACGGCATCCTAGCAGGAGGGCGCTTGACACTGCACGTAAGAATTTCTCAATCTGCGGCTTATGCGGAAAGTTATCGGTGTCACAGCGTTACTTGGATTGTCTCTGGCGGTGCGGCTGGCCTTCTCGGAAAACACCGGAAATTGGGAAAAGATCACGGATCTTTCGCCCGACAAGAAATTCGGAGTTCGAATCGCGTGCGAGAGCGAACCGGAGGACCCGGCGAAGATTGATCCCGGCTCTATCGCCGCCGTCGATCTTGTCTTGCTCCCGTCGAAAAAACGCGTCATGGAGCTTTCTCGAAGCTACGATGGCGCTCCCGCCAGGATTTTTTGGGCACAGGATTCCAAATGGTTTGCCCTTTCGGTGTCCGAGGGCCCGCGTGTGACCGACACCGAAGTTTATCATCGCGGAGGCGGCGAATTTGAGAAGCTCGATACCGAAGGCATGACCGTCGATACCGGTGGGGATGTTCGCAATCAATGCATCGAACCAGTCCGATGGTTGAAGCCCGGCACACTCGTCCTTACGCAGTTGACTATTTTCCGCGGCGACAAAGGCGACTCGACGATTCAATTCACTGTTCGTTTCGAGCAAGACGGCAGATTCTTTGTGAGTAATAAGAAGAAGGTTCCGAACAAGAAGGACTAGCGGTTCGCGATCACGCGCCGCAGCCGACGGATAGCACATCCTCTACTTTCTTTGGATCGCAACGGTAAATCGTCGTCGCTTCGCCCTCGTAGTATCGCGAGCCGACGATAATTTCCATTTTGCCGTCGCCGTCCAGATCGAGTGTCGCGATGACTTTGCAGGCGTTCGGGAAGATCTGCTGAAAATCTTTATTTACACTGAGCCCAAGTCGGACTGGTAAAGGCGCTAACTCCGCTGGGTGCTGAGCGGCCCGGAATTGCGCGCGAGATAATCTCTAATTGCAGCCGTAAAAAGCTCCGCAAAATCGCGCAGCTTTTGCTCGCCTACGCCCGGGACTCGTCGAAACTCCGCGTGCGTTGTTGGATGAGCGCGCGCCATTTCGCGCAACGAGACATCTGAGAAGATCACGTAGGCGGGAACATCGCGTTCGTCGGCGATTTGGCGGCGCAACACGCGCAATTGTTCAAATAGCGCTTCGCCGCATTTAACTTCGCCGGCACGATGTTTTTTGGATCGCTTGGTTCTTTCAACGGCAAACGGCTTCGTCAGGGTGATTGATTTTCGTTCGCGCAAGACTGCTCGCCCCGCACCGGTTAGTTCCAGGGTCGCGAATTTTCCGGGTGCGGCGGCAATGAAGCCCAGGCGCAGAAGCTCGCGACCAATCCCGAGCCACTCGTTGCGTTTCACATCTCCACCGACTCCGTAAGTCGAGAGTTTATCGTGACCCCGTTGTTTGATCGCTTCTGTGTCGGCGCCCGCCAGAACATCGACAACGTGATTCAATCCGAAACCAAAACCATGCTTCTCGTGGATGCGATAGACGCACGATAGAAATTTCTGCACGTGCACCGTGCCGTCGAACGTTTCGCGCGGCTCCAGGCAATTATCGCAACCATTGCAGGGAGCGGGAAATTCTTCACCGAAGTATTTCAGGAGCGTTGCGCGCCGGCAGTCGCGCGTCTCGGCGTAATGTACCATCTGGCGGAGCTGCTCACGCGCGATGCCCTGTTCTTTCTCACTCTTCTCCTCGAAAAAACGCGTTTGCTTCACGACGTCACTTGCGCTGAAAAGCAGCAAGCATTCACTCGGTAATCCATCGCGCCCGGCCCGCCCCGTTTCTTGATAATAACTTTCGATGTTCTTCGGCAGATCGTGATGGACAACAAAACGCACGTTCGGTTTGTTGATTCCCATTCCGAACGCGATCGTCGCTGTGATCACACGCGCGTCGTCGCGCAGAAAGAACTCCTGATGTTTTGTCCGGTCCTTCGCTTCGAGACCGGCGTGATATGGCTTCGCTTTGACTCCATCGTCGTTCAACTTTTTCGCCAGCGAATCCGCCGTCCTTCTGCTCGCGCAATAAACAATGCCGCTCTCATTAGGCCGGCTGCGAATGAACGCGAGCACTTGTTCGTAAGGCGAAGATTTCGGAACCATCCGGTAGGTAAGGTTCGGACGATTAAAGCTCGCCACGTAGCATCGCGCCTTCGGCAGATGCAATTGATCGATAATGTCCTTGCGAACTCGCTCAGTCGCGGTCGCCGTGAGCGCCATGATCGGCACATCCGGCAAATGTCTTCGCAGTTTTTTCAACTCGCGATATTCCGGCCGGAAATCGTGGCCCCATTCACTAATACAATGCGCTTCGTCGATCGCGATCTGGGTGATGTCCCAGTTTAGCGCGCGTTCGAGAAACCCATCGAACATCAAGCGCTCCGGGGCTACGTAGAGAAGCCGGCATTCTCCGTGGTTCAACTTGCGAAATCGCTCAGTCGCTTCACGCCGATCTAACGAGGAATTCAGAAACGTTGCTGCGATTCCACTCGCTTGCAGCGCATCGACTTGGTCCTTCATTAGCGCGATGAGTGGCGACACCACGATCGTCAGCCCGTTGCGAAACAAGGCCGGCAATTGAAAACAAAGCGATTTTCCGCCGCCCGTCGGCATCAGCGCAAAGACATCGCGTCCCTCCAACGCGTCCCGAATAATTTCCTCTTGGAGCGGCCGAAATTGATCGTAGCCGAAATGCTTCTTCAGGGTCTGGGGGAGATCCATCTCAGCGTTTTACCCGGCCTTGGCCTCGTCACACAACTCAATTACGCGCGACGTTCTTTGATCGACACCAGAATCTCGGCGATGGCTTCGGCGTGTGGTTTTGCGCCGAGATTTCCCTTGCCGTGCACGCGGACGCTGACCGCGTTCGCTTGCATATCGCGTTTACCGATCACGAACATGGTGTGGACTTTCATTTGTTCAGCGCGCTGGATCTTTCCGTTGATTTGATCGCTGCTCTTGTCGATCTCGACGCGAACGTATTTCGAGCGCAGCTCGTTTAGAATCGACGTCGAATATTCAACGAGCTTCGCGTCGTCGCCGATCGTGAGAATGCGGACCTGCTCGGGTGAGAGCCACAACGGAAAATTGCCGGCGTAATGCTCGATCAGGAATCCGATGAAGCGTTCGTGCGTTCCCAGGGGCGCGCGATGAATGCAAATCGGCGTTTTCTCGGTGTTGTCCTTGTCTTTGTAACGAAGATTAAAGCTTCGCGGCTGCGCGAAATCGACCTGGTTGGTCGCGATCGAAAACTCGCGGCCGATCACGCTCCATACCTGCACGTCGATCTTCGGTCCGTAGAACGCAGCTTCGTTTGGCACTTCAACATAATTGATTCCGGAATTCTTGAGAACGTTGCGCGTCATGTCTTCGGTCTTTTTCCAAAGGTCCGGTTCATCGACAAATTTTTGTCCCAACTTGGCCGGATCGTGGGTCGAGAAACGCATCAGATATTTATCGAGACCGAAGAGCTTGAAATAATTGAGATACATTTCGTTCACCGCATTGAATTCGGACTCGAACTGCTCCGGAGTCATGTAGAGATGCGCGTCGTTCATCTGCATCGAGCGTACGCGCATGAGTCCGAACAATTCGCCGCTCTGCTCGTAACGATGACAGAATCCGTACTCCGCCAGCCGCAAAGGCAGATCACGATAACTTCGTGGCAGCGCCGCATACAACTTGTGGTGATGCGGACAGTTCATCGCTTTCAGGTAATACCGTTGGGTGACGGAATCTTCTTCGCCGTGCTCTCTCAGTTCCATCGGTGGAAACATCGATTCCGCGTAGTAAGGAATGTGACCGCTCTTTCGGTACAAGGTTTCGCGCGCAATGTTCACCGTGCGAACGCGCTGATAGCCGGCTGCGAACTCGGTTTCCTTTGCGAGTTTCTCGAGCTCTTCGATGATCGCGGCCCCACGCGGCAGCCAGAGTGGCAAACCCGGACCAACATCTTCGTCGATGATGTAAATTTCTAATTCCTTGCCGAGCTTGCGGTGGTCGCGCTTCTTCGCTTCCTCGAGCATCGCGAAATATTCGTCGAGCTCTTTTTTGGTTTTGAATGCGGTGCCGTACACACGCTGCAGCTGCGGATTCTTTTCGTCGCCCTTGTAGTACGCGCTGGCGACGCTGGTGAGCTTGAACGCGCCTACGTTTCCGGTGCGCATCACGTGCGGACCGGCACAGAGATCGATGAAATCGCCGTTACGATAGAGCGAAATTTTTTCGCCAGGTGGAATTCCTTCCAAGATATCGATCTTAAATTTGCTCGGTTCAGCCCGATCGCTCAGGGCGGCGAGCCGGCCCTTTTTCCCGAGCTCCAGCGCTTCATCGCGAGAAACCTCCATTTTTTCGAATGGATGGTTCGCTTTGATCTCCTTTTTCATCTCCGCCTCGATTTTTTCGAAATCCTCGGGCGAGATGCGGTGGGGGAGATCGACATCGTAATAGAAACCGTTCTCGACCGGCGGCCCGGCGCCGAACTGTGCCTCGGGCCAGATCTTGAGGATGGCGGTCGCGAGGATGTGCGATGCCGAATGGCGGAGCCGTTCGATGTCCGTCATCTGCGCGCGCTGTTCCAGAGTCTTGCGGTCTTCGTTCATGAAAAGCCGCTGAAATTAAGCATGAAGGACAGGAAGGGAAAGAATTTGTCGCCGCGAAAACCAGGCCCGATGCGTATATTTGTTAAGGATGAGACGGACTTGGGCGTGGCTGACAGTGGCGGTTTTGGCGGCAAGCGGTTGTCAAAAACAGAGTGAATCGGCTTCGAAGTTCGCGGCCGCGCGACAGAGGATGGTGGAGGAACAGCTTCGCCCGCGTGGGATCAAGGACCAGAAGGTGTTGATGGCGATGGCGCAGGTGCCGCGCGAGGAATTCGTGGCAACGAGTCTTCGCGGACAAGCCTACTCGGACCAGGCGCTGCCGATCGGTCACAACCAAACCATCTCACAACCCTTCATCGTCGCGTTCATGACCGAACAGCTCCATCTCCACCCGAGCGACCGCGTTTTAGAAGTTGGAACAGGTTCCGGTTATCAAACTGCCGTTCTGGCTGAACTGGTTAAAGATGTTTACTCAATCGAGATCATCGAGCCGCTTGCGAAAGAGGCGTCCGCCAGACTTGCGCGACTGCGTTACCGAAACGCACATGTAAAGGCAGGCGACGGTTATAAAGGCTGGCCTGATGTCGCGCCGTTCGACGCGATTATTGTCAGCTGCGCGCCGGACAAAGTTCCGCAACCGCTGACCCAACAACTCAAGGAGGAGGGACGGATGATCATTCCAGTCGGAAGCGGAATCGATCAGCAACTTTACCTGCTGGAAAAAAAGCATGGCGAGCTCGCGCAAACGGCGATCCTGCCGGTTCGCTTTGTTCCAATGATGGGCGAGGCGACAAATACGAATGGGCCTGGTGAGTCGCCCTCACCTCAGCCTTCTCCCTGATGCTACTTCTTAATCTCGGCTAATTTCTTCAGGTCGACGCGCTTGATCCATTCCTGAAGTTCTTTTGGATCCTGGTTCTGCAACTCGATCGTGACGAAGTAGCGCTTCGCCACCATGACCCATAGTGAGGCCTGCTTTCGTTCCTTGTCATAATCCTCGCGGCCGGAATTTCCATCAATCGTCACTGGTTTTCCGTAACCCTCGGGCGTCTCGCTGCTCTTGTTCCACTCCGCAGTCGTGGCTTCCACGTAATCGGGACTCGCGACGGCGTCGGTGATGCTGATGGAAGCTTTGGGCGCGTCGGCCGCGTCGCCCTTTTGGTAATCACGATGAACATTCGTGATTTTGAACCCGCCGACGTCATCGCTTGAGCCTTCGGCCTTCTCCGCCGTCCAGCCGGCGGGCGGCTCCGGCAAAATGGGGATCAATTTCGCCGGATCGGCAACGTCCGGAATGAGGTTTGGCTCATTTTGCGCGCGCACTCCGGCGGCAGCGAGGCCGAGTGCCAGCGTAAGAATACAGGCGGCCGTCTTCATCAAGGGTCAGCTACTCGATTGACTTTGCTACGATGCTTTGTCAAGAGGCGATCCATGAGACGAACGTCCCAACTCGCGATTATTATCTCGATCTTCGCGGTGGGCGTTCGCTTCATCGCGATCGATCAGCCGTTCGTCGACAACTGGAGCTGGCGGCAAAGCGATGTGGCGACGATCGCCCGGAATTATTTCCAGGGCGGTTTTCATTTTGCCCATCCGCAAATCGATTGGGCAGCGGACCAGCCCGGTTACGTCGGCACGGAGTTCCCGATTTTGCCGTTCGTCGCCGCGCTTTGTTACAAATTTCTTGGGATCCACGAGTGGGTCGGACGGATCCAGGCGGTCGTTTTCTTCGCGATCTCTCTGCCGTTCTTTTTCTTGCTGGCACGCGAAATTTTGAGAGAAACCGGCGCCGCCTGGGCGTTGCTGTTTTATTCCTTCGCGCCGCTCGGCGTCATGGCCAGCCGATGTTTCATGCCGGATACGCCGTCGCTCGTTCTCTCGATCATCGGTTTGTATTTCTTTGCGCGCTGGATGAACTCCGGCGACTGGCCATCATTTTTTTCGGCCTCGCTCACGATTTCGCTGTCGGTCTTGATCAAATCACCGAGTGCAATCATCGGAGCGCCGCTCGCCTGTCTGGCGTTTCAGCGGTTCGGCCTTGGCGCGCTACGCAATCTCAAACTTTGGTTTTTCGCCGTCATCGCCCTTTTGCCAGCGACGCTCTGGTATTGGTACGCCTACCAGATCTCGGTGGCATATTATCCACACCATTTTTTTGGCGCCGGCGGGGTGAAGACAATGCCGCTTGCGTGGTACTGGCAGATCGCAAAAGAAGTTCCGACTTTGGCGCTGACTCCTTTTGTTTTCATCCTCGGTGGCGTCGGCTTGTTCACGGCGCGATCAATTTCGCGCGCGCGGCCGTTTTACTGGTGGCTCGCCGCGATGGTTTTGTTCGTCGTCATAGTCGGTTACGGAAACCGACATCCCTGGTATCGCCTCCCGCTCGTTCCGATCACGGCCCTGTTCGCGGGCTCGGCTTGCGCATTTATCGGCGAGAAAATCCTTAACAGGGTGGGCAAAATTTCCGGGATAGCTTTATTGCTCGCGGCTGTGGCTGTGTCGGCCTTTGTCTCGGCGCGCATCTATTATCATCCCATCGACGCGCCGCTCCGAGACGCTGGTCTCGCATTAAAAGAGATCACGCCGGAGAGTTCTCTCATCGCCGCGGCGGACAACGGCGACCCGGCGGTTCTTTATTATGGAGAGCGCAAAGGGTGGCATTTTTTGGAGAAGGACGGCATCTATGATGGCGATCCGGATGGAAGCGCCCCGGCGATTGCCGACCTTCAGCAGTTACGAGAGAAAGGCGCGAACTACGTCGTCTTCACCTCGAACACAGCCTGGTGGCTGGATTTGTATCCGGAATTCAGGGAATATGTGCAGGCAAACTCGGCGCTAATCGCCGCGACTTCGGAATTTAGAATTTATCGCCTCGATCCAATATCGAAATGAACATCGAAAATTTCACGATTCGGCCGGCTAGTGCGGCCGATGTCCCGATCATTCTTGAATTGATCCGGGCTCTCGCGATCTACGAACGCGCGCCGGATGAAGTCACCGCGACCGAACAAGGACTTGCCGAGGTCTTATTTGGGAAAAAACCGGCGGCTGAAATCCTGCTCGCATTTGAAAAGGACAGAGCGGTCGGTTTTGCCGTTTTCTTTCACAACTTCTCGACCTGGCTGGGCCGGCCCGGACTTTATCTCGAAGATTTATTCGTCAGACCGGAAGTTCGGGGCAAGGGTTATGGACGCGCGTTGCTGGTTCATTTGGCAAGAATCGCGCGCGATCGCGGTTGCGGCCGAATGGAATGGGCAGTTCTCAATTGGAACGAGCCCGCGATCAATTTTTATCGAAAGCTTGGCGCAAAACCGATGCATGAGTGGACGGTTTTCCGTTTAACACCCAGCGACATCGCCACACTCTCCAACGCTGATTCGCCATCCTGAGCGCAAGCGAAGGATCTCTCAAGAGCTCGTTGATCACGCTAGCTAACTTGTTTGCTCCACGCTGCGACTGTGAGGTTCCTCACTTCGTTCGGAATGACAAATAACTCACGCCCGCACCAGTCGCGCGATAAGATCTTCGCTGGCAACGAATCCGGTCAAATTCCGTTTTTGATCGACGACTGCGGCCAAACCGAGGCGCGCCACGCGCAAACGTTGGACCGCCCTCGGAGCAGGCTCGTTTTCCTGCACCGTAACCATTCGCCGCACATAACGCGAAAGCGCTGACGGCTTCTCTTTATCAAGCAAAATGTCGAACACATTGACGAGGCCGATCGCCTCGCCCTTGGCGTCGATTACCGGTAGCCGGTCGAATCCCGTCGACCGACTCAGGTCGAGTGCATCATCGATTGTCGAGTCTGGCGTCAGGCTTTCGATTTTCGGCAGCGGCTTCATTACGTCTCGCGCGGTCACGTTTTGAAAGTCCACAACGTTGTGAATCATGGCTCGCTCCGTGGCGGTCAGTGATCCTTCGCGTTCGCTTTGGGATGTGATTTGTTTGAGTTCGTCACGCGCAGCAAACAGCCGCGCTCTCTTCTTTGCCCGTTTTGGAAGAAGCAATCTTCCGATCGTCGCGCCGAAGATAAGAACTGGCCAAAGTATTGCCAAACTCGCTTCAAGCAGTCGGGAAAGCGCCGCAAGCGCGCGGAATGGAAACCTGCGAAACAGCGATTTCGGCAGAACTCCGAGCACGAAAAGATAAATCGGGACCGCGACGATCACGGTAAGAATAAATCCCGCCGCTCCGAATCGTGAAACAAACTGTCGCGCCAGCAAAATCAGCGCGACGATATCCACGAAGTTGGTAATCAACAGCACGGTGACGAGCAGGCGCTCCGGCGATTTGAGTAAACGATCCAGGCGCACTGCCGCCAGCCGGTTCAACTTAACGTTGTGACGCAGTCGCACCGGATCGATCGAGATTAGTCCGGCTTCGATCCCGTTAAAAAGAAACGAAACCACCCAGCAAGCGGCAATAATCCAGAGATCTTTCATGCCGCGGCCGTGTCGGTTTCCTCTTCCGTACAGGTTGTCTTTTCGAGCACCAGCTCTTTAATGCGCTTTCGGCTGGTTCGCCGAATCGTCACGGTCAGCCGCGGCAGTTCGACTCGGGTTCCTTGCGGTGGCAATTGTCCGAGCTGATTGAAAATAAGACCGCCTATGGTGTCGATCCCGTCAGCTTCCAATTCGAAGCCAAGATATTCGCGTAAGTCGTCGAGGCGGGCCTGGCCGCTCACCAGAAGTTTTCCGTTCTCGAGCGGCTCAATATAGAGATCTACCTCTCCGCCGGGCGGTGCGGCTTCACTCAGAATCTCCTCTACGATGTCCGACATCGTGATAATGCCTTCGGTGCCTCCGAATTCGTCAACCACAACCGCTAATCCCTGCGGATGGGTCAGAAAAAGCTTCAATAAGTCGAGAGCGCGCATTGTTTCCGGGACGAACGACGGCGCCAGCAGCGTTTCGGTGTAATGATCAGGCGGATCGAGCAGGAATCGTTTGACGTCGACGATGCCCACGATGTTGTCCGGAGTGTCGGCGTAAACCGGAACGAGACGATATCGACGTTCCTTCAATTGCACGATCGCTTGTTCGTTGGTCAAGTCGTCAGACAGCGCGAAGCTGTCGACCCGGGGAGTCATGCAATCTTTCGCCGTCTTATCGCCCATCTTGATGATCTCCTGGATCATCTCACCTTCGGCTTCGTGCAACGTTCCTTCCTCTTCCCCAATTTCTACGAGCGCTCCGAGTTCCTCATCGCTCAATCGAGCGCGCGTACGCAAACGCGCCGGTGTTACAACGTCGACAATCGCCGCGCTGGCGTTTTCGAGCATGCTGCCGACGTGATCGAGGAATCGGACGGACGCTTGAAGTGTGAATGCGCCGATGGTTGAAAGCCGGTAGGGGGCGGAGAGCGCCAGCAGCTTCGGAATCAAGTCGCAGAGCAGCACAACGATCGCGAAAATCACAACCGCGGCCAGCCATTGCGGTATTCGTCCACCGAATGGACCGCGCCAAAGCAAGAACAGACAGAGCACGACCAATGGAACTTTGACCAGCACGTCTCCGAGCAACAATCCATTCAGAACGCGTCGCGGTTTGTCGCGAAAAAGATGAACAAATTTGGTGAGCGCGGGATGATTCGCTTCAAGCCGCCGAAGTTGATGGGGCCGAAGTGAAAACAAGGCGGTCTCCAGGCCTGAAAACAAGGCGGAGAGAAAAATCAGCCCCGCGATGGTGATCAGGGACGCCGCCAGCTCGAGCGGGGTCATTCCTGGCTGCGGCGCCGAATTTTGTCGGGGCCCTCCGGAAAAGTCGGTTTGCCCATCATCTGAGGCATGCTGAAATTAAGCCCTTCATGAGCAAAGGCGAAAGAATTTCGCAATTCGTTCGCGACCTGGAAGGCCACGACGCCGAATTTACCGGCGAAGTGGCAAAGCATCCGTTTTATCGCGCTTACTTTCGGTGCTGGAACGACCAGCGCTACTACGAAGCTCACGATGTGCTCGAGCACCTTTGGCTCAACAGCGACACCGACAACGACAATTTCTTCAAGGGGCTGATCCAGGCTGCGGGCGCGTTCGTGCATCTCCAAAAAAATTTCGAGCATCCGACGCACCCGAAGCACGCCCGGCGCTTGCGGCCGGCTGTGCGGCTGTTTGAGCTGGCGGAAAAGAATCTCGCGCCGTTCGGTCCGCGCCATCACGCGCTGGACATTGACGCGTTGCTCGACCTTCTTCGGGCCACACGCGAAAAAATTGTCGCGCAACATTTCAAGATTAACCCGTGGTCGCCAGCGAACGCGCCGAAAATCAAATTGGTGTAGCCACCGGCCTGTGGCCGGTCGGTCACGGCGCATAGCGCCGTGGCTACAACTCAGTGCGTAAAAATTAATTTTATCCCGGCGATCGTTAGTACAGTCGCCAGAAAGATCGCGATACCGCGCACCGGCAAGCGGCGGCTCCCGAGGTAAGAGCCAATTGTCCCGCCTGCGATCGCCGGAATCGCCAGATAGATTCCAAGTCCTGGAATCGAATGCTTCGCGGAAAAATATCCAATTAGTCCACCGATTGAGTTCACCAAAATAAAGAGAGCGGAAACCGCAGCTGCCCTCTTGATCGGCGCCCACCGGCAAAAGAGCAGCAACGGTGTAAGAAAAATTCCGCCACCGGTGCCTGTTAGGCCGGAAAGAAGACCCAAGCCCGCTCCAATGCCCACGGCGACTGGCTTGCCCGGAGGATTGGTTTCAGGTGGATCGCTTCGGCGAAAAATCAATCGGGCCGCTGAAAAGAGCAGCACGAGTCCGATCAGGATTCTGAGGACGCCGGCGGACGGCTGAAGATAACCGCCAACATAAGCCGCCGGAACCGAGAGCAGCGCGAACGGCCAAAACAATTTCCAGGAGAAATGTCCGGCCTTCCAAAACTGAAACGACCCGATGATCGCGACCAAAATGTTAAGAATTAGCGCAGTCGGTCGAATGATCGCCGGCGCGAGGCCGAACAACGTCATTGTCGCAATGTAACCGGAAGCGCCGGCATGCCCGACCGAGGAGTAAAGAAACGCGATCAGCGCGATGGCAAGGCAGAGAAGAAGTAGCTGAGCATTGTCCATTATCGAATATTAGCGAGAGGCGGTCGCCGCGGCGACTGCCCGTTTATTTGGTTTGGTGCTCGAGAACAATCATGCCGCTCTGCGGCAAACTACAAGCCGGGGTCATTATCGATGCACTAGCGGGAGCGTAAGCACCGCTACAAGTGCTTCCGGTTTCGCGTTCCCACGCTAAGTTGATCGGTGACACCAATTGTCACAGCTGCGGAAATTCAACCGGCAAAACCAATGCACACCAATCGGCTGGCGCACGAAAAGTCGCCGTATCTTCTTCAGCACGCGCATAATCCGGTCGATTGGTATCCGTGGGGCGAGGAAGCGTTTGAAAAGGCGCGCCGCGAAAATAAGCCGATTTTTCTCTCGATCGGTTATTCCACCTGTCACTGGTGCCACGTGATGGCGCACGAATCTTTCGAGAACGAAGAGATCGCCGCGATCATGAATCGCGATTTCGTGAACATTAAAGTCGATCGCGAGGAGCGGCCGGACGTCGATCGCGTCTACATGACGTTCGTGCAGGCGACGACTGGGGGTGGCGGCTGGCCAATGAGTGTCTGGCTGACGCCCGACCTGAAGCCGTTTGTTGGAGGAACCTATTTTCCGCCGGAGGATCGCTATGGTCAGCCGGCGTTCCGAAAAGTTCTGGAGCGGATTGCTGCCGCTTGGAAGCAGGACCATGAGAAAATAGCCGAGAGCGGATCCAAAATTGTCGAAGCGCTGCGCGAGTCGCAATCATCCGCAGCAGATGCCTCCACCAAGATGGACAGCGATGCGTTTGAAAATGCGTATCGGCAACTAGATCGCAGCTATGATCCGCGCGAGGGAGGATTCAGCATGACGCCGAAGTTTCCGCGTCCAGTTGCGTTGAATTTTCTGACCCGGTTTTATGCGCGCGATCCGAAGAGTGAGACCGGCAAGCACGCGCTGGACATGGATTTGTTTACGCTGCGTAAAATGGCGGCCGGCGGAATGCACGATCACATCGGCGGCGGATTCCACCGTTATTCGGTCGACCGTTACTGGCACGTGCCGCACTTCGAAAAGATGCTTTACGATCAGGCGCAGCTCGCAAACGCATATCTCGATGCATTTCAGATCACGTCCGCCAGTCGGACGGATTCATCCCGTGGCGAACAGCAGCGACAATATGCAGACGCAGTGAGCGACATTTTGGATTACGTCGCGCGTGATATGACGTCGAAAGACGGCGGCTTCTTTTCAGCGGAAGATGCTGACAGTCCAGATTCTGTAGCGGCGGTCTATGACCGCCGAAGTGAATCTTCGCAATCAGCGGAAGCCGGCGCTCACAGAGCGCCGCTACAGAAGAGCGAAGGAGCATTTTATGTTTGGACAGAAAAACAAGTCGACGTGGCGCTCGGCAGCGACTCCGATGTCTTCAAATACCATTTCGGCGTCCAACCGCATGGCAATGCCCCGGAAGGAAGCGATCCACAGGATGAATTCCGCGGGAAGAATATTCTGATTGAGCGGCACACGATTTCAGAGACGGCGCAGCATTTCAAAAAAAGCGACGACGAAGTTCGAAAGTCGCTCGCGCGCAGTCGCGGGAAGCTGCTCGAGGTCCGAAGCAAACGCCCCCGACCGCATCTCGATGATAAAATTATTGCGGCGTGGAACGGTTTGATGATTTCCGCTTACGCACGAGCAGCGCAAGTTTTGGACGATCCGCGTTACCTCGAAACTGCGAATCGGGCGGCAAAGTCTCTGCGCGCAAACCTATACGACGAGAAAAATAAGTTGCTGTTCCGTAGCTTTCGAGAAGGTCGGGGTAACGTTGAAGGCTTCGCTGACGATTACGCTTTTGTGATCCAAGGACTCCTCGATCTCTACGAGGCATCATTCGATGTCGAGTGGTTAAAGTTTGCGCTCGAACTGCAAGAAACCCAGGACCGATTATTTTTCGATGAAAAGGCTGGCGGCTATTTCAGCACAAGCGGCAAGGACAAGAGCGTGGTGCTGCGGATGAAGGATGACAACGATAGCGCCGAGCCGGCGGCAAGCTCGGTGGCAGCGCTAAATCTATTGCGACTGGCGCAACTTCGAAACGACAAGAAATTTGAAGACCGTGGGCGCAAGACGATCAACGCGTTCGCAGCGACGATTAATCATTTTGCCAGCGCCATGCCACAGTTGCTGGTTGCGCTCGATTTCAGTTTGAGTAAACCGCGCCAAATTGTCATCGCGGGCAAAGTCGATGACGAACAAACGAAAGCGCTGCTGAAAGAAGTGAATCGTCATTTCATCCCAAACAAGGTCCTGATTCTTGCCGACGGCGGCGACGGCCAAAAATTTCTTTCGGAACAGAACGAGGCAATCGGCGGGATGTCACCGGTCGACGAAAAATCGGCCGCGTACGTTTGTGAAAACTTCACCTGTAAAGCCCCGGTCACCGAGATCAGCGCTTTGAACGCGCTGCTGACGCATGAATAATAGCGCCTTGTGAATAGCAATCGCGCCATCGTCTTTTTTGCCTGGGGTGCGGACTGGATTCGGCGCGTGGCGGCGTGCATCTGCGAGAGCCGGCTTCCCGACTATCCGATTTTTGTCGTCACCGATACGGCGACGGCTGTGAGCGGTCTGCCGAGTCATGTTGAGGTCGTCCGGCTTGCTTTTCAGCTGTCAGGTAAGGCAAGAAAATCCGAGTTCTTTGTCCGGCTGCCGGAAAACATCGGCACGGCGCTGTTTATCGACGCCGACACGCGCGTGGTCGACGACATCTCATTGGGCTTTGAAAAGGCGGAAAAACATGGAATTGCCATCGCGCCCGCGCCCCATTACTCGCTTGCGGATTTTCGCGATTTTCGCCGGGTGATGACGGCCGAGGGTGTCACGCCGCTCGGCCAGCTGGTTTACAATACGGGCGTGATCTTCGCTACGCCGCATCGGCCGGATGTTCGCGCAGTATTCGATCTAACGTTGAACCTGGCGTGGAAATATCAGGATGAAGTTTGGAACGACCAGCCTTACCTGAGCCTGGCGATGGAGATATTGAATTTTAATCCCTACACGCTCTCACCCAGTTTTAATCACCGCGCCTTCGGGGAGTTGATCAGCGGACCGATTCGTATCTGGCATTCGTATGAACCGCTGCCACGCGATGCCGCCTCTCTCGAGAAGGGTTATCTTCACCGTTACGAAAAAGGAAAACTGGTGAGGGCAGTGAAAGTTCCGTTGTGATGGCGAGCCTTTCGCCACGAATTGTTCTCCATATCGGCGCGCCCAAGACGGCGTCGACTTACCTGCAACGGCGATTGCGCGCGAACGCAGACACATTGCGTAAACACGGTGTCTACATTCCGGTAATTCCCGCCGTGGCAGCGATGGCGGGCAACGCGAAGCTGCTGGCCACAACGCTGAGCCGGCGCCCCTCGCTGACATTTCAGCGCGGATTTCCGGAAATCGATGTGAGCAAACTCGATCCGCGGCAAATTGTCACCGAACTTCTGTCAGGTTGGCGAGCGAACTTTGAATCCATCGTTCTTTCGGCGGAGAATCTGCGACCGAACCATGCCCAGCGTTTGCGCGGACTGCTTCCCAATTCCGCGGCCTGTGTGGTTGTTCTGTTCGTTCGACGGCAGGATCGTTGGATCGATTCCTATTTCAATCAAATGGTGAAGACGAATGAAGTTGCCAACGAAATGAGCGCCTTTGTCGCGAAGCTTTGCGACACCCAAGGTGAGAGATTGTGCCGGCCGGATTGGTTCGTTCACTACGAGGCGTGGCGCAATGCATTCGGAAACTGTCGCATCGTTTTTTACGACGAAGTCGCCAACAATGTTTTCGGCGCTTTCCTTAAGACGGCCGATCTCCCGTGGGTTCCAGGTTTGATTGACGTCGATCGGGCTCAGGTGTCGTTGAATACTTTTGAGGTCGCTTATCTCCTTGAGCAGAAACAGCCGATGGAATTTTCGGATTTTCTTCAGCGCAAGAACGCCAGCGAGAAAGCATCGCGCCGCCTTGGCGTGAATAAGACTCAGAGCTTCCTGAGCGGCGCCGATCTTGCGCGGTTGCATCAGCGGTTTGATGAATCGAACCGACGGCTTGTCGCGGCATTGGGACACGAGAGCAATTCACCGCCGTTGCAAATCGACGTGAATAGCAATGCGGATTCGTATTGCGACCTGCGCCAGCTCTACTCGTCTAAATCATATGCTGGTTACCGTAAATTGGCCGATTCAATTCATTCGCGGCGGAAACGTCGGAGCTGGTTTTCCTTTGGCCGTTCCGTAGATCAAAAGAGACGATGAAACCCAATATTCTCCTGTTCATGTGCGATCAACTGCGCGCCGATGCGCTGGGTTGCATGGGAAATTGGGTGAAAACACCGAACATCGACCGGATCGCGCGCGAGGGAGTCCGCTTCACAAACTGCGTGACAAATTCGCCAGTTTGTTTGCCGGCGCGGATTTCGATGGCGACCGGTCGTTATCCGCACAACACCGGAGTGTGGGACAATTGTCCGTACGAATTACCCGAAGGCACGCCAACCTGGATGTCGGCGATCCGCGATGCGGGATACCGGACCAGCGTGTTCGGAAAAACAGCGCTGCATCGTGGCGGCCCTGATCTGCGCAAGTTCGAATACAAACTTCACTCCTACGGTTTGGACGATATCGATGAAATTCGTGGGCCGCACGCGACCGTCGATGTTACTTGTCATATGACCGAACGGTGGAAATCGCTCGGCTTGTTGGACGCGTTTCGTGAGGACATGAAGGAGCGCGGCGGGAAAAATCGGACGCTGGTCCGGCCCTCGGCGCTTCCATTGTCGGAATATTACGACGTCTATGTTGGCCAGCGGGCCAAAGATTATCTTCACAAATACGATCGCGCGCAGCCGTGGTTCTGCTGGGTCAGCTTTGCCGGACCGCACGAACCCTGGGACACGCCGGAGCCGTTCGCCAGCATGTATCGCCCGCAAGACATGCCGGAACCGTTCAAGCGCCCGCCGGAAAGACGCGCCGGACCGAAAGGGGAATTGGATCGCCGATTCGCCGAATCGCCGCGTGGCCGAATTGGCAACGCCAAAGAGCTCCGGGCGAGTTACGCGGGAAAAGTTTCGTTGATCGACGATCAGGTTGGACAAATCCTGAACGAAATTGAAACCCGCGGACAATCGGATCGCACGATCATCCTGTTCACTTCCGATCACGGCGAAATGAACGGCGATTACGATCTGATCTATAAGTCGAACTTCCTCAACCCGGCGGTCCGTGTTCCGTTCATTGTAAGGACACCGGAAATTAAGAATTCATCTCGAGCGGGTACTACGAACGACAGCCCGGTGGAATGGTTTGATGCCGGGCCTACAATTACTGAAGTTGCCGGCGCGAAACTGAATTACCCGCAATTCGCGCGCTCAGTGATTCCATCACTTCCGGATTCGCAGACCGAACATCGCAGCTTCGCAATTTCGGAGTTGTTGCAAGAAGTGATGTATCTCGATCGGGACTGGAAGCTGATGCTGAACCGTAAACGCGAGCCGTATCGATTGTTCGATGTGAAAAACGATCCGGAGGAAATGAACGACCTGATCGGACGCAGTGAGCATGATTCGTTGATCAAGGAACTGAAGAGCAGAGTCGCCGAGCGTCTAGCAGTAACCGCGAACGCCTGATAAAAATGTCCGCGAGTTTGAAGCGCAACGTTTTGATTACCGGCATACCGCGTTCAGGAACAACGCTAGTTTGTTCGTTGCTCAATAAATTGCCTGACATCGTCGCGTTGCATGAGCCGATGGACGTTTGGGACTTTTCCAAGTGTCGCGACGCTGCAGCGCTCGCGGATGCGATCGAAAATTTCTGCGCTGGGGCGCGTCGTTCGCTGCGTGAACAGGGCTTTGCCGTTTCGAAGCATGTAGGCGGTGAAGTCCGGGACAACGCAGCGGGCGATCAGGTTGATGGTACGGGAACGCGATCGCGGCGGACTGAGCATGGCAAGATCTTCATCGACAAACCGCTATCCGAAAATTTCACGCTTGCGATCAAACATCCGCTGGCATTTACGGCGTTGCTCGAACCTTTGTCGCAACATTTCGAATGTTTTTCCGTTATCCGGAACCCGCTGGCGACGCTTGCGTCCTGGAACAGTCTTGATTGGCTCAAAGTGAAAAAAGGACATGCGCCTGTCGCCGAAAAACTTGATGTCGATCTTGCCCGCAAACTCGCCGCCGAATCGGATGCGATCGAGCGGCAAATTCAAATTTTGGAATGGTCGTACGATCGCTTTCGTCGATTTTTGTCGGACCACAACGTGATCAAGTACGAGGAATTGATCGCAACCCGCGCTCGTGAGTTGGCAAAGTTTTTTCCGGCCGCAGCAGACTCGGATGAGAATCTAGTTTCAAAGAATCTAAACAAGTTTTACGACCGTGCCCTGATGACAGACCTCGGTCGGCGCTTGCTGCGCCGCGACGGATCTCTTTGGAATTTCTATTCCAAGGGAGACGTAGAAAAGCTTCTGAGCGAAATTACTTTCGGCGCTTCGCCGTAACGTTAGGCGCCGTCGCCTTCGACCACGAGCATGTTCGTCTTCGCCGTCTTATGGCGAAGCTTCCGCGGCTCGCGATATTCTTCGCAATTGAGCCACTCTTTCGCGCGTTCCATTGTCGGAAACTCAAGCACGACTATACGCTTCGGTATCCAATTGCCTTCGAGCACTTCCGTTTTCCCGCCGCGAACGATGTACTTGCCGCCGTATTTGTGAACAGTCGCGGCCGCTTGCTTCTTGTAGTCCTCGTAACCGACAGGGTCGGTGATTTCGATTTCGACAATAACGTAAGCAGCCATAGGTCAAAAGTCAGAAGTCATGAGCCATTGCCGCGACGATCTTTGGCCGCGAGTTCTGGAATTTTTCTTCGACGACGCAGACGCAGCCAATTGTTCCAAGTTTTACGGAGACTGTCGCGCGGCGTTAGATATCGCTGATTGAGCTCATTGCTCTTTAAAATCTGGGCAAGAATCCCTTTCACCGAAAAATCGTCCGTGTTCAAAATCGTGTAGGCCGTTCCGACAGCCGCCGCATGATGTGCGTCGCTCGCCGCGACCATCGGCAACCCGCGAACCTGGGCGTATTTAAAAGCGTATCGATTGTAGCGGCGCAGCGTAGTCGCAGCGTTGAAGACTTCGATGGCGTCAACCGGCAGTGTTTCCAGAACCGAAAAGCGAATTCCGGCTCGAAACAAATCATAGGGATGAGGCGGAATCGCGAGACCGCCGCGCTGATGAATGATGTCGCAGACTTCGCGGGCCGGTTTGCCCTTCAGATATGGCAATTCCGCGCCGATGCAAAGCAGGTGACCGTCGGCCGTTGTCACCTCGACACCGGGTAAGACGACAAAGCCGTCAACCGGTTGACCGTCGATGCGCATCAAACCTTTATCGAGCATGTAGGTAACAGCATCGCAGGTGTTGTGATCGGTCATGGCGATGCCGTGCAGACCTTTTGCTTTTGCGCCAGCGATCAAATCTTCCGGGCTTGAGACGCCGTCGCCCGAAAAAAACGAATGAGTGTGGAGATCGAAATTTAAAGGCATGCGATGTCGATGTTGCGAGCGCTACACCAGTTCTTCGGCCAGCACGTCTGGCTCGGATGCAGTTTCTGACTCTGCGGTTGGATGATTAAACTGCAAATCGTAGAGGCGTCGATAATAACCCGACTTCTCGAGCAACTCCGAATGCGAGCCAATTTCCTTTATCTGTCCTTGGTCCAGGACCACGATTTGGTCGGCGGACAAAATCGTCGATAGCCGATGAGCGATGGCAATGACAGTGCGGCCGGCGGCGAGTTGTTCGAGCGCCTTTTGAATTTGCTTTTCCGATTCGGTGTCGAGCGAAGAGGTCGCTTCGTCGAGCAGCAGGATCGGCGCGTTTTTTAGCAGCGCCCGGGCGATCGCCACTCGTTGTTGCTGACCACCGGAGAGCAGGCAACCCTTGTCGCCGATGATCGTGTCGTAGCCGTCGGGCTGGGCTACGATGAAATCGTGGGCGTAAGCAGTTCTTGCTGCGGCGTAGACTTCTTCCGGCGTCGCGCCGAGCCGGCCGAACTGAATATTTTTGAAAATCGTTTCGTTAAACAGAAAAGTTTCCTGAGTGACGAGTCCGATTTGGGCGCGCAACGATTTCTGCGTCAAGGTCCGCAAATCGCGGTTGTCGATCTTGATGCTGCCGGAGGTTGGATCGTAGAGCCGCAAAAGGAGCGAAAGAATTGTCGATTTGCCGGCGCCGCTGGCTCCGACCAGGGCATAGGTTTTCCCGGGTTCGATCCGCAGGTTGATGTTCCGGACGGCGTCGGTAATACCGGTCGAATAACGGAACGTCACGTTTTGGAAATCGATTTGACCTCGCGATGTCGCAAGGTCGATCGCATCCGCCGCGTCCTGGACCTCCGGCACAGAATCAAGAATCGCGAAGATCTGCGTGGTAGCTCCGAGCGAGCGTTGCATGACAATGTGCAGCTTGCTCAGGGTCTTGATCGGCTCGTAGATGATAAAAATTCCTGAGATCAGTCCAAAAAAACGTCCGGCGCTCAGACTCGCGATGTACACGTACCAAAGAGCGAGGCCCACCCCGATTGAGGCAATGATTTCCACTAGCGGACTCACTGCTTCCATGGCTTTCACCATACGCATCGTGTGAGCAAACGATTGCTGTGCGCCGCGGCGAAATGCCTTTTCCTGTTGATCTTCGCGCGCAAACGATTTGATCACGCGAATGCCAGTAAAACTTTCCTGCATGGTCACGCTCATTAGGACACCGCCCTTTTGCTCGCGCTGCACCGCCTGTCTCGCACGCTTGCCGAAGTAACGGATTGGCAGGATGCAGCTTGGAAAGAGAATCAGGCTAACAACTGTGAATTTCCAATCCATCACCATTAGCACGATGATGGCGCCAACAATCGTGATCGGCTGTTTGAAAACGTCGCTGCTCACGCTGGCCAAAGCCTGTTGCATGTTGCGCGCGTCATTTGTGATTCGCGACATTAAGTAGCCGGCCTGCATCCGGTTGAAGAAAGCCATTGAATGATGCATGACTTTGGCGAACAGCTGATTTCGAATGTCATTCACCACCCTGTTGCTGACCCAGGCCATGTAGTAGGCGCTGGCATACGAGCAGAGGCTGCGGATGGTCATTACCACCGGGATAGCCAGACAAATCCAGACGATCGAGTCGACTTTTGGGCCGATGTCGAACACTTCACGATGATGGAGAAGTGCTGTCCGCGGATTTGGCGCCGCACCATGAAATACAAAACTGGAAACGCGAAAGACAATTATCGGTAAAATCGAGGTAAGAACGCCGTAGGCAGCGCCGAATCCGATGCCGATCAGAAAACGCAATTTATACGGGCCCGCGTAGCTGTAGAGTCGCTGGTACGGACCCCATGCAGTCCGCATGGTTTCCCAGAACGAGAGCTTCACTTTGGCGCCTTCTGCCTTGCTCATAACGATGGCCTCGCTGCCTGACTCGACAGCAGCGTCTCCATAGCATCGATCACCGGTTCCGTCGAGATTTGGTTCATCGGGATGCGCGGCTGCTTCGGAACGAAATCGGTCATTGGCGACGCCAAATCACCCTGCAGGATCAACGCCGGACTCTCGCGCGGCCGCCAGTGAAACGGGTTCGTCGGCCCAAACAGGATGACCTGCGGCGTTCGCGTTCCGGCCCCCAAATGCATTGGCGCCGAATCGACAGTGATCAACAATCGCGCCCGGCCGATGAGCGCAGCGAGGGTAAGCAAATCGGTTTTGCCCGAGAGGTCGACAACCGGCCGGCGCACTTTCGATTTGATGTCGCTGATGTGCGTTTGTTCGAATACGGAAGATCCGCCGGTCAAAACAAGATCGACATCGTGATCCGCGGCGGCGTGGTTGATCACTTCCGACCAGCGTCGCGCGTCCCAAAATTTTTCCGCGCGGGCCGAGCCGGGATGAAAAATGATGAACGGCCGTCTCACGTTGTGTGCTTCGAGTAACTGTTCGGCAGACGCGATCGCGCTTTCAGGCAGCTCTAACTGGATCGCGCCTGGCGAATTCTCAATTCCCAACGGCGCGAGCAGAGCGAGATGATAATCGGCCGTGTGCATGTCGCGCATCCGATGCGGAACAAACTCGTTGTAAAATCGCGTCCGAAATTTGGATCGTACTTTGATCCGGAACGAAACGATCCGCTTCTTCGCGCGCGAGAGGAACACCAGCAACGCCGAGCGGTCGTTCCGCGTGAAGTCGACGCAGTAATCGAATCTGCCGCCTGCAACAGCTGCCAGCGTTCCAAGTCCGGCAAATCCCCGGCGCATGATCCAAAGTCGATTAACTCCACGAATCGCCGGAGCGAGTGCTTTGCATTCGTCGGAAATAATGAGTGTGATTCGGGCCTGCGGAAATTTCTCGCGCACGGCCGCGATCGCCGGTGTGGTGAGAATCAAATCTCCGATGCGCTTGAGTTGAATCAGGAGGATGTTCACGGGTTGTAGCGGCGTAAGATTAATCGTGCCGCGGTCGTAGATCGCCGCCACAAAGCTGGATGGCGCGTTCGTAAGCGCCTAACAAACGCGTCCGATAAAGGTCCCAGGTAAAATTTTCCACTACCCGGTGGCGCGCCGCCGCGCCCATGCTCGCAACAATCTCCGGATGGTTATACAAATGCTCGATCGCGGTCGCGATAGCATCGACGTCTCCCGGTTTGACAATGATTCCTTCCACTCCGTCGCGGACCACGTCACCGGCTTCGCGCGTTGTGATCATTGGCAATCCGCAAGCCGCCGCCTCGTAAATTGTTTTTGCGCTGCCTTCCAGTCGCGATGGAAAAACGTAGATCGACCCCTGGTTCAGATAATTCTCGAGATCGCGCTTGAAACCGAGAACGCGAATGTTGTCTCGCCAGAATTTCTTCAGGTGCGGCTTGGCTTCCTCGTGAACGCTGCCGAGTAACCACAGCTCCGCATCGCGCAGGTTCAATCGGTGCCACGCTTCCAGCAGATGCTGGATTCCTTTGCGTTCGATTAGCGCGCCGGAAAAGATCGCACGAAAAAGCGGCGGACGCTTCCGCGCGTCCGGCTCGGACCCCGGTTTAAAACGGTCGACATCCACGCCACGCGGCAGATAAAAAAGTTTCTCGTCTGGAAAATTCGCCGCGCGAAAAGACTCGGCGGCTTTTTCGGAAAGCACGACAACCAGCGTCGCCAGATCGTACTCTTCCAAGAACCTTTCGCGTTCCAACAACAGCCGTGTCTTCCAATTCCTTCTGACCTCTGACCTCTGACTTCTGTCTTCTGTCCGCTGGCTTCCACGATGCCAGGTCGGAATTTCGATCAACGATGGAATGCTTTTCCTTTTCGCCACTCGCAGCGTTTCAAGGCAATCACCCGACCAACTGTGCAAAAAGTCGTAGCGGCCGCTCTCAAGGTGCCGCGACGCAACCCGGTCGAGATATTTTTTCTTCGCTCCATAATAATACGGGCGGCCGACAAACGAGATCAGCCGGACCGGATGCCAGCGAAGCGATTGAATGAAACTCGCCGGAATTTCATCCTGGCGATTGTCGTAAGCCACGGCTTTGCCGAGAAATTTTCCGTGATAGGAGGCGCGTAGCGCTTCAAAAGAATCGGTGTCGAGCCCGTGTCCGCCAATTCTCGCGAAGATCGAGTAGAGCAGACTCCTGGGCACAACGCGCGGGATCCCCACGGAAGTTTCTAATGGCTGCATTTGTATCATTGCGAAGGTAGGGGCGATTGACCGTGCCACTCCGGCTCGGAGTCGCCCGGGCGGTTCGGTGAACCGCCCTTACCACAAAGCGGTGTGCCGACCCAAGTTTTGAGCTGTGCAGTCGCCTCTAACATTATGGGCAATTTAGGTCAGCGGGCGAAAATAGCCCAGCCTTTCAAAACAGAGTCCCGTCGGGACGAAAGAATTGGTTTCGTTCGGACGTCCCCCGGACTCGGACCTTGAGAGTTTGAATTGACCCAGCGCTGAAACGCTGGGCTATTGTCATTCAGCGTCCGTGATTGGGAATAGAAAACTAATGGTTGCCTTGGTACGCCGGGGATATTCACCTAGCGGCGGTGCGGAAGCCTATTTGAAAAGGCTTGGGCAAGGGGTTGCCGAGCGTGGCCATGAGGCGCAGCTGATTGCCACCAACGACTGGCCTGACAGCGAATGGCCGTTTGGTCCTATTACCCGCGTTCACACCGATTCGCCAATCTCGTTTGCCAACGAGCTCGAAAAAATGCGCCCACAGCTTCACTGCGACGTGCTGATGAGTCTGGAACGGGTTTGGCGCTGCGACGTTTATCGCGCCGGCGACGGTGTGCACCGGGCCTGGCTCAATCGGCGTCGAAAATTTGAAATGCCGCTTCAACGATTTGTTCGTGGCATCAATCGGAAACATCAGGACATCTTAAAACTCGAGGAATCGCTTCTTGGAAAAGCCGGCGCCGGTCGCGTTATCGCGAATTCGGAAATGGTGAAACGTGAGATCGTCGATCTTTATGCATATTCCGCCGGCAAGGTCGATGTCGTTCGAACCGGCGTGCCGCTGGAGCGATTTCGATTTGATGAAGCCTTGCGCGAGAAATCCCGCTCTGAGTTGAAATTGAAGCCGGCCGAAGTCGCTCTGCTTTTTGCCGGCTCGGGTTGGGAAAGAAAGGGATTGCGGTTCGCGATCGAAGCTTTCGAGCTCTCTCAGAATCGCAGGTTGCGTTTGTTCGTTGCCGGCCGCGGAGATCAGCACGGTTATCGACCGCAGCGATTTTTTACAGAAGAGCCGGTGCGATTTCTCGGAGAAATCACAGACGTTCGTCCGATGTACGCCGCCGCGGACATTTTCATTTTACCCAGCGTTTACGACCCTTTTTCGAACGCCTGTCTCGAGGCGCTCGCGTGTGGCCTGCCGGTCGTTACAACTCGCGACAACGGATTCAGCGAGATTATCCAGGACAACGTTCACGGCTCCGTCGTTGATCTTCCGAACAATGTCGTCGCGCTTCGCAATGCAATCCGGTTTTGGTCGGACGAATCGCGTCGTGCTGCGGCCAGAATGACCAATGCCGAACGCGCTTCGCAGTTCAGCATGGAGGCCAACGTGGACGCGACTTTGAAGATCCTGTTTCAGTCGCCAAGTGAGAGACTATCGCCAGGATCGATGACGAAAACCTGATCGAGCCGGGTGATTTCAAAGATTGGCCGCACCTTAGCGTTCATTCCGCTCAGAGTGAGCTTGCCGCCGTAGTTTTGGACGTTCTGAAGGGCGCGAATCAAGACTGCGATCCCGGAACTATCGATGAACGTCACTCCGGAAAGATCGACCACGAGGTGATTCGGCTTCCGTTTGATCATTGACGCGAGTGAGCGTTCGACTCGCGGAGACCTGTGCAAGTCGATTTCGCCCTCCAATGGAAGAAAATTGTCCCAGTCCAGCGACGCCATCCAGGCTGGAATTTGCAGCAGTTCTTATTCCGAAATCGCAGTCGTTTTGGTCGCGGCCAGGGCGGCGTCGACGTCGGGATAAATTTCGAAAACCTGATCGAGACGGGCGATGTCGAAAACGTGTTTGACGTCGTCCTGGACACCGGCCAGGCCGAACCTTCCGCCGTATTTCTGGACGTTCTGCATTCCCTCGATCAGCACAGCCAGGCCGGAACTGTCGAGATACGTGACCTTGGTAAGATCGACCACGATCTGATTCGGTTTCTTTTCTATCATCGTTCGCAACGAGTCTGCGACATCCGGTGAAACGTGGAGATCGATCTCACCGTTCAGCGGCAAAACGTTTGTTTGTTGTTTTCGTGACATAGATTCAGGAAGCGGAGTGACTCGCATGGTTCCATCAAACATCGCCGGTCGATCACCAATCGAGCGTATCAATTAGACGGTCAACGTCGGAAAAATCATCAATCAAAATGTCCGGAGCATGCTCGGCGAGCTTTTCGCGACTCCAGCTGCCGGTTGCAACGGCAATGGTGCGCGCGCCAAGCGCTTTCCCACAGGCGATATCGCGCGGCGTGTCGCCGATGACATCGATCTCCCCGGCTGAAAATTCGCGGCCATGCTTCTCCTTCGCCCGCGCGCGGGCAAACGACCCGAGTTGGTTACGGTCGTGATGATCGTCCGCGAAGGCGCCGAATTCGAAAAAGTGCCAGACACCGTAATGACCGAGTTTCAATTGCGCGCCGCGCGAGACATTTCCGGTCAGCAGCCCGAGCACGACATGCTTTCGTGTTTTTAGCTTCTTCAAGAGCTCAAGAACCCCGGGGAGCAGGTTTCCTTTGCGGCGGGGCAGCTCGTGCGAGAGAAAATGGACGTAGCTGTCGAGGAAGGCCGTGACGTTCCCGGCGTTGGCCGGAATGTTGTGTTTGTTGAGGATGCTCGTGACGATTCCGGAATCGGTCATACCGGCGATCTCGATGTCGCCAAGATCGTCCTCGATTTTGAAACGTTCCTTCAGGGCGCGCTTCAAAGCTTCCATCCCAGCGCCACCGGAATGGATAAGCGTTCCGTCGATATCGAATAGCAGGAGACGCTTGTGCATTTGGATTTTCGATCTGAAATCGAAGACGTGAGTTACGGCGCGTGCATGATGTCTACTTAAGTTGGGCAAGCGAAGATTGCCAGTCCGGCTCGGACCTTGCCAATTCGAAAGTTCGGCAGGCGCAGCGCCTGCCCTACAATTGACCCATGACTCGCGGCCCCGCATAGTGCGGCTTTCATGGCAATCGAACTGACGCGCAATTTCTGCATCATCGCACACATTGATCACGGCAAAACCACCTTGTCGGACCGATTGCTCGAGACGACAGGAACGATTCACGAGCGCGACAAGCAGGACCAGCTTCTCGATTCGATGGACCTGGAACGTGAGCGCGGCATCACGATCAAGGCGCACCCGGTGGCGATGAAGTATCGCGCGAAAGACGGGCAGACCTATCGATTGAATCTGCTCGATACGCCGGGTCACGTCGATTTTGCCTATGAAGTTTCGCGAAGTTTGGCTGCGTGCGAAGGCGCGCTGTTGATCGTGGATGCAGCGCAGGGCGTTGAAGCGCAAACCGTGGCGAACGTCCATCTCGCGCACAAACAGGGGCTCACCATTGTTCCGGTGATCAACAAGATCGACTTGCCGAATGCGGATGTCCCGTCGGTGCATCGACAGTTGGAAGAAATTCTCGCGATCCCGTCGGAAGAAGCGATTCACGCCAGCGCGAAAATGGGGACCGGCATCGACGAAATCCTGGAGGCAATCGTGCATCGGATTCCGTCACCGCAAAAACCGAAGGACCAAACGCTGCGTGCGCTGGTGTTCGATTCTGTGTTCGATGTGTACCGAGGCGTTGTTGGTTATGTGCGTGTCGTGTCGGGAACGATGGAAGTGAATCACGCGATCAAGATGATGAGCAACGACGCACGCTACGAGATCAAGGAGGTGGGCGTGTTTACACCGAAGATGTTTGTGCAGCCCGGACTTAGTGCGGGCGACGTCGGTTATTTCATCGCCAACATCAAAAGCACCGCGGATATGAAAATCGGCGACACGATCACCGATCAACGAAATCCCGCGACCGGGCCGCTGCCTGGCTTTCAGGAAATTCACCCGATGGTTTTTAGCGGGATTTATCCGATCAACACCGGCGATTTCGAACATTTGAAAACCGCGATTGGAAAACTGCGCTTGAACGACTCGGCTTTTATTTACACGCCGGAAAGCTCGGTCGCGCTCGGATTTGGATTCCGGTGTGGATTTCTCGGATTACTGCACATGGAAATCATTCAGGAGCGGTTGCGTCGCGAATACAACATGGACATCATCGCGACGAGCCCCAGCGTGGTTTACGAAGTCATCACCACGCGCGGCGAAACTCTTTTGATCGACAATCCCGCGCACTTGCCCGACCCGAGCCAGATCAAGGAAATCCGCGAGCCGATTGTTAAAGCCTACGTGCTTTGTCCAAACGAAAACATCGGCGACATCCTGCAATTGATCCTGGAAAAGCGCGGAACGATGGACCACACCGAGACGCTGGACTCACGCCGGGTGATGTTGCATTGCGAGCTGCCGCTGAACGAGATCCTCGTCGATTTTAACGACAGGATTAAGTCGATCACCCGCGGTTATGGCTCGATGGATTACGAACATGCGGGCTACCGTCCGGCGAAACTGGTGAAGCTGGACCTGCTGGTGAACGGTGAACCGGTCGATGCTTTTTCGATGATCGTGCACAAAGACCGGGCCGACGCGAGGGGACGTCAGCTGGCTGCGAAATTGAAAGAGGTGATCCCCCGGCAGCTTTACCAGGTGGCGATCCAGGCGGCGATTGGGGGAAAAGTTATTGCCCGGGAGAACGTTTCGGCCTTGCGAAAAAACGTTACCGCGAAATGCTACGGCGGCGACATCACCCGCAAACGAAAGCTGTTGGAGAAACAAAAAGAAGGAAAGAAGCGAATGAAGAGCATTGGCAAGATTAACATTCCGCAGGAAGCCTTCATTGAGGTGCTCAAAGCGCAGTAATCATCATGTTCACGTCGCGTTACGTTAAGCACAGCAAACTGTTGGTGCGTCATGCCCAGAAATATCTGCGTTACAAACGCGATGTGCTGGAGGCGACGACATACGACGAAGTCGGTGGCATGATCAGGCGGCTGCGTGCGGCGCTAAAGCAACGGGATCGAAAACAGATAGAAAGCCGCGCCGAAGAACTCGACGCCAAATTGCACGAGCTGACACCAGTCACGTGGGAATCGCACTGGCGCGAGAACGTCGAGGTAATCCTGGTCGCAATCGTCGTCGCGATCGGAATCCGTTCCTATTTCTTGCAGCCGTTCAAGATTCCAACCGGCTCGATGCAGCCGACGTTGAATGGGATTATCGGCCGCCCAATTGCGGCGCCGCCGCCGAATTTTGTGCGGCAGGTGGCGGAGTTCATTCTCCGCGGACGGAATTACATCAATGTGGTGTCGCAAGAGGACGATCAGGTCCTGCAAATCGAGCAGAAGAAGTTTTTCTTTTTCTTCACCTGGTCGCGAATCGTCTGTCAGCACCAGCATTTCATGGTTTATTGCCCGCCGGACCAATTGCGCGCCGACTTCAAGGTCTCGCCCGGCGTGCGATATCAGCGCAACGAAGTCATCGCCCGCGGCGCAGTCGACACCGGCGACCAGGTTTTCGTCGACAAATTCAGTTACAACTTCGTCAAGCCTCATCGCGGGGATGTTTTCGTATTTCGGACCAAACACATTCCGATGATTCCGGAGGACCCCGAGACCGGCGCGCCCTTCTATATTAAAAGACTGGCTGGTTTACCGAACGACACGCTACGGATCCAACCGCCGCTTCTTTATGTGAACGGTCAACCTGCGGAGGGATATGGTTTTCACAGGGTGATGGATGCCAAGGGCGGATACCGCGGCTACGGTCCAGGCCAACAATACCTCTCGGATCCGACGAAAACATTTCAGATTCCAGAGCACAGCTATTATGCGATGGGCGACAACAGCTACAACAGTTTCGACAGCCGCTACTGGGGTCCGGTGCCGGAGAAAAATCTCGTTGGTCGCGGATTGTTTGTTTACTGGCCGTTCATTCCGCACTGGGGACTCATTCGTTGAATGAGAAACGCCAAATCCCAAAGCCCAAACTCCAAACAACTTCCAAGCTGCAGCGTCAACGGTAAGGCGTTCGCTGTTTTGGACTTCGGATATTGGAGTTTCCCTGGTGCTTGGGTATTGGAATTTGGTGCTTTCAATCGCGCCGCCTGCGCTTGCTGAGTTTTGGCCGAACATGCAGCGGCTCTATCCCGTTATCGGATTTTTCGCCGGCTACATCATTTTGCTGCTGTTCAATCCGGTCCGACTGGCGTTACGGGACGGTTTCCGGTGTTTGCTTCGATACAAGCGGATCTGGCTGACGTTCGTCGCGCTCGGATTCGCCTACTTCGTTTTTCAATTCTCCACCTTCACGCCGATTCAAAGCACTTCAGACGTCGATCTCAGTCAATTGACCTCGATGGGGTCGTGGCATTGGCCCACGTTTCTTGAAATCTGGCAGGAAGCGCCGTTGCCGGCATTGGAGGGTGTGGCCGGAATCTTCGATTGCGCGACCACCACTTATCCGCTGTCGGCGATCGCTGCCGTAATGATGCTCATGAATTGGCGCGGTTTGCATAGCGCGCTGGTGCGCGCTCTGCACAAGAGATTTCGCGTCGGTGGTTACCTGGTCTATCTGATCGTGCTCTTCAGCGCAGTGTCAGCGCTCTTGAAACCGATCGTGTTTTGGGCCCTGCCGTTGTGGGGCGGCCTTCTTCCGGCAGCCGAACTTCTACAGGTTTCCGCGAGCATCGACGCGTTCGGGTTTATTTTCGAATATCTGCTCGGCGTTTACATCCAGATCTACGTCATTGCTGTTTGTTTCGCCTGGATCCGCGGATTGAGCTTTGAAGAGGGCGAACTTTTTCGCTTCGCCATGCGCCGGTTCAGTTACGTTTTGGAGTGGGCCGGGATCGTCGTGCTGATCAGCTTCCTGATCGTGCGGTTACCATTGTTACTCGCCTATTTCATGAACATCCCCGATGTGCTCGATTATCTGCCGATCGAACGAGTCGTAATGTGCGGCATCATCATTGCGTTCAGTTCCGTCCAGATTTCGCTCGCACTCCATAACGAGACGTTGCGCGAAGCCATCCGCGCTCATCGCGATTTTATCAGAAATAATCTCAGCCGTTTCGGCTGGTTTTTGCTGATTTGTGGCATCCATTTTTTCATTCTGACGACCGCGGACGCCATTATTCGCGGCGCAATCGCGGACCGCGAGCTTGCCATGATCGTTTGGAAATCGATTTTCGTTGTTGCCCGCGGTCTGGTGACGGGATGGTTGCTCGCTTCGTGGGTTTGCTTGTTTCGCCGCGGCGAGACCGGCGCCGTTTACCAACAGGCCTGGATCGAATATTAATCGACGACGCGAATTTCAGTTGTGAACGCGACCAAGATCACCCAGGCCAGCAAATCGAACTTGGCTCTGGCGTTTGTTTCGCTCGGACGTGAACGCCGGCGCGACATCACAAGCTTTTACGCTTTTTGCCGGGTAATCGACGATATTGCCGACGATGTCGATCTCGACGTCTCAGAGAAGCGTCGCCGGTTAATTGAATGGCGCGATTGGCTGCGCACGCCGCGGCCTAACGAGTCGGAGATTGCCGCTGAAGTGCGAGATTTGATGAACAAGTATTCGCTTGGGCCGGAAATGTTTGAGGAAATCATCGCCGGCGTGGAAATGGACCTGACCATCCAGCGTTACGCGACGTTCGAGGAGTTGCGGGTCTACTGTTATCGAGTGGCCAGTGCGGTCGGTCTGGTCAGCATCGAAATTTTTGGTTACCGGAACCAAGCCTGCAAGGACTACGCGATCCAGCTCGGGCTGGCGCTCCAAACAACCAACATCATCCGCGACGTGGGCAAAGATCTTCAGTCCGGGCGAATTTACCTGCCTCAGGAAGATTTGGCACGCTTCGATTATTCGGAAAAAGGGCTGCAAGCTCGCCGGTATGACGAGCGTTTCGTGCGGCTGATGCAGTTCGAAGCTGACCGCGCCCGGCAATTTTTCTCGCGAGCGGCGGACGTTTTGCCCAGAGAAGATCGCCGATCGATGGTGGCGGCGGAAATAATGGCGTCGATCTATCGCGGCCTTTTGCGGCGAATGGAGCTGGACAAATTCCGGGTATTCGAAAAAGAATACAGTCTGAACAAATTGGAAAAGACCGGAAGGATTGCCGCTCAACTGTTCAAGCTTGTTTGAATGAACAGAAAGTGCGATCCGTCTGATTCACCGAAATCGTAATCACACTACACTATGAAAAAATATCTAGGCTTAATCTCAGCGTTGGTTGTGGCCGCTTTTGTCTTCATACCGCTCGTGCAGGTTCGCGCCCAAGACACGCGCGACGCGAAAGATCCGAAGATTATTAGCAAGGAAGAGGCCACCAAAAAGTATCCGCCACCAAGCGGAAAAGACTACCCGATGGGAAGCGATTTGGCACTTATCAGCGGTGGTGCCGGCGGTGGAAGCACTTGGGGCTACATCAAAAGTCCATACTCGAGCAACGTTTACGACTGTCGCAAGGGAAAGGCCCATCCCGGAGACCTGATTTTGGACGAAAGTGTAAATAAGGTGTTCGTGCGTCCGCGCTGATCGCAACATCTATCGGATTGCATGGTTCAATGGGCTGATTAGGGAAACATTATGAACAAGAAGCTTTTCGCAACGGTGTGCGGCGTCGCTCTTGCCGCATTCGTTCTCGATTCGTGTGATACGCCAACTGGTCAGGGTGCCGCTGCCGGCGCCGGTGCGGGTGCGCTCATCGGTGGTTTGGCCGGGGGCGGGCCGCGAAGCGCGGTGATTGGAGCGGCAATTGGCGCTGCTAGTGGCGCTTTGATTGGTCATGCAATTCAGGAAGATCGCGCTCGCGAATACGGTCCGCCGCCTCCGGGAGGTTATCCATTTGGCCGGCGCACAGATCGCCCGGGAATCTTTCTCAGTCCGTACACTGGCCGCTCCTACGATTTGCGTGGTGTACCGCCGGGCGGACTCACCCGGGACGTTGATACGAATCAGCTGTTCCGCAGACCGTAATCCGAATCGTTTATTTGAAGCGCGTTGGTCCCGCGACCGCGGAATCAACGCGTTTTCTTTTGCCTTGCTAAAAGTCTTCTCGCTCTGAAATGATTGTGCTTTGTGACCCCCACGAACGCTGCTGTCGCTTCGTCGCCGAAATTACTCGATCGCGTCCGCTGGCTTCTGCGAGCCAAGCATTACTCCGTTCGCACCGAAGAAGCATATGTCGATTGGATTCGACGGTTTATCTTGTTTCACGGCAAACGCCATCCGGATGAGATGGGGGAGAAGGAGATTTCGGATTTTCTCAGTTACCTCGCGGTCGAGAAAAATGTTTCCGCTTCCACACAGAACCAGGCCTTCAGCGCGTTGCTTTTTCTTTATCAGCAGGTACTCGATCGGAAACTCGATTTCATCGACAATGTGCAACGTGTTACCCGTCCGGCTAAGCTTCCTGTCGTTTTCACTCCGGCAGAGGCGCTAGCCGTGATCGCGCACCTAAAAGGCGACTACCGTATCATGACCGAATTGCTCTACGGCAGCGGACTTCGATTAATGGAATGCCTGAGACTGCGGGTCAAAGATATCGATTTCGGCTACAACCGGATTACCGTGCGCGACGGAAAAGGCATGCGGGAACGCGTTGCGCTTCTGCCGCAACGAGTTCGTCGACCTCTCGGCGCGCACCTCGACCACGTCAAAGAGATACATCGCCAGGATCTCGCCCGCGGTGGCGGCAAAGTCTATCTGCCATTTGCTTTGAAACGAAAGTACCCAAACGCCCAACGCGCCTGGATTTGGCAATACGTGTTTCCTGCGGCCAAACCATCGCTCGATCCGCGCTCTGGCGACCAGCGTCGGCATCACGTTTTAGAGAAAAATTTGCAGAACGCCGTGAAGCTGGCCATCCGCGCGGCCGGTATCAAAAAAGCGGCGAGCTGCCATACCTTCAGGCATTCGTTCGCGACACACCTTCTTGAAAGCGGGTACGATATTCGTAGTGTGCAGGAGCTGCTAGGGCATAAAAACGTCGCGACTACTATGATCTACACACACGTGCTCAACCGGCCCGGACTCAACATCCGGAGCCCTCTCGACCGCCGTCCGTCGGCCGACGGGCCGGTTTTGGAATAATGTTAGGCGAAAAACTGTTCGCCTTATATTACGAACATTCGTCTAATTCTCGTTAGATGGTGAAGCGAGTCTTCAAAGAGCACCAATTCGCATTCAGTTTCATCGCTATCAACACGTTCATCGTCGTCGAGGAGTTCGCTCGTCTTTACCTCTCTCACCCAAAATTTACCGGACTCGGCTGGTACTGGACCGCTGCGCTCAGTTTTCCATGCTCACTCTTACTGTATGTTATCCACTGGCCATGGTCTGCTGACTTTCTCTCGATGGTCTTTTTGGTTCTCCTGGGAGCATTGCAGTGGGGCGTTGTCGGCGCAGCGCTTGATCACAGCTCGCGTACTCGCCATTCCTCCGCAAAAACGTGACAGCTGCTGCCACACCATCTAACCAATCGATGAAGCCAACGGCCCCTGATCGAGTGATCGCGAACGTGTTTGCCACGACACCCTGCCGTGGCTTATCTCTGTCTCGTTAGGTCCATGCGCCAGCTCGTTCCCCTGTTATTTATATTTGCGCTCGTCGGCTGCGCCGCACAGGTGATCGGGCCATATTCCGGTTCGTTGTCACCGCAGGACGTTCGCCAGATTCAAAGTCTCGTATCCGCTCGATCCGACATCCATTTCAAGACTGTAGTTTACGTTCACGCGATTCGTCCTGATCGCGTCTATGTCGAGGCAGCTGATTCGATGGTTGGCGCGCTCATCAGAAGCAGCTTCACTGCTCACAAGCGCGCTGGACAATGGACGATCGACGCCGGTTCCATTCAGAATTATGATGAAGTCTTAGTTACAGAATAACCCCAATGGACCTAACCAAACGCTGGAGCGAACCGCCACCCGGCGGGCGTTCACATTTCAAATGATTAAAACAGTTTCACTTCGAGCCACACTCGCTCTCGGTGGCGGTCGCTCAGCTTGTTCTCGTTAGACCGCAAGGTTTCTCGTGACTATTCGCGATTATCTCAATCAACACATTCGGCTGGCCACGATGTGCTCGTGGATCGCTGTACCAGTTGCCTTAGCGACCCTTCTTATATCTGCCCACGCGCACATCCGCGTTCTTGGGTTGCTCGCCCTCATCATTCTTTGCGCGATTTCATATTACATGATGTTCAGCGCTCGATGTCCGCGTTGTAAGACGCGCCTTTTGCTTGCGCTGGGCGGATTTGGCATCCGCCTCGCGATACCGTCTTGGTTTGGTTCGTGTCCATCCTGCGGTCTTTCGTTCGATTCCGTGCGCGATGAGTACGTGCGGTCTAACCAAACGATGAAGCGAACCGCTACCGATTAGAAATTCACTTTCCGTGACTAAACATGCACATTCCAGATCGGCCTCGCTCCCGGTAGCGATTCGCTTATCTTGTTCTCGTTAGGCCTTGAGATGATGAGTATGAGCGTTTTTTCGAGAATCGGTGACAGATGAACAAAATAAAATGAAACGGATACTGATTGGTTTAGCCCTGCTGGCCGGGAGCGGATTTGGGCAAGAGATGAAGATGGTAAAGGTAGAGGACTTGGTGTGGAAAGAGCATCCGGTCTTCAAGGGTGCCCACACGGTAATTTTAGTCGGTGACCCGATGAAGGCTGAGACGATAGTGCAGCGGACGAAGTTTCCGCCGCACTACAGGGTGCCTCCGCACACGCATCCGTATACGGAAGTGGTGACGGTGTTAAGCGGGAATTACTGGAATTCTTTTGGGCAGAGCTTTGATAAAAGTAAAGGGGTCGAGCTGCGTCCGGGGAGTGTGTTCGTGCTCCCGGCTGGGCACGCGCATTATACGTGGACGGAAGATACGGAGGTTATTGTCCAAGTGACTTTTACTGGCCCCGGGGGATTGACCTTCATGAATCCTGCTGACGATCCGCGAAAAAAGAACGTAAAACCTTAGCAGTGGCGCAGAGAACTTTTGGCCCGTGCGAGCTTGTTCAGTCTCCCTGCACCGGGTAAAATCTCGGTCGTGACCCCCAATTTCAACCGTATAAGAATCCAACTCAATCGGATTACACCCAAAAAATATCTAAAGGCGCAATTATTGGACGGAATACTCGTTAGGCATATGACCCCATGATAGAAGTCCATCCACCGCACGAGAACGTTCATACTTGGAGACAGTTTTTCATCCACATCGCGGCTATCACGATCGGACTGCTGATGGCGATCGGTCTCGAACAGACGGTCGTATATTTTCATCATCGTCACCAACTACAGGAAGCCCGGCGTGAATTAGCCGACGAGCTCGAAAGCAATCGTCGCGTCGTAGGCATAAATCTCGAAGCGACGCGAAAGGTCATGGCTGACCTGGACGCAGACATGGCGCTGCTGCGGGCCGCGCAAACATCGCCGGCGTCACAATCGCCCGCGCCAATCGGCTCGAAGTTGGTCTACGGACTAGGTAACTTTTACTGGCCGAAAGACGCGACATGGCAGGCCGTAAAGCAGAACGGGTCGCTCGGTCTTATGGCGCACGATGAATTGCATTACTACGTCTACATCTACGAGGACATTGCCATCATCATGGAACAATCGTCAGAAATGGGGGCCCGCATCGAAGTGGCCCGTGCCATTGCTCGGCGATCACCGGACGGAAATCTCACGCCACGGGACATCGAGGAGCTGATTACCGTTACCTCTGAGGTGCAGGCAAGAGTCGCCTATTTGACTTTGCTCCTTCGCCTCGAGGAGAACGCCCTACAGAAAAAGTACGAGGAGATTCCGAAGATCGAGCAAAAGCAAAATCAGCACTAGCGGCCTCGTACCACCCGACATAGGCCTAACCAATTGCGCATGCTGCCCTGATTCCTTGCCACGCTGCTGCCCGAGTAAATGGCTTTCGTGCGACCGGGCGGACTAACTCGTCGCTACCGGACAATTCGAGTTCCGGGCGACCGGGCCGACGAAGGCCGAGTGTAATTTTATTAAACAGTTGCGGCTTTTGTCGGCTAATACGCTGGATAACCGTCGAAGCCGTCGGCATAATCACATGTTAGATGTTACAGGACGTAATCGAGCGTTTCCGTTACCGGTTCGAGCTCTGGCGTCGAGATCGCCGGGAACATTCGATGTTCGGCGGCAAGTGGCCTGAGCTATCCCGCGAGCCGCGCGATCGTCAAGCGATAGAGGATTCGTGGAGAACGGTTGCTCCGAAACATCGCGTAATTCTAACGGATTCCACTCGGCGTTTCATCGTCCGAACCCTTGTGACATACCTCGCCATTTTATTGATAGTCGTCGCAATCTGCCTTCTTCTCGGCACCTTCGTTCCACCATTGCGTTATGTTTGTTTGATTGCGGCGATCGTACTCGGCATTCTTTGGACGCTGATCAACGTATTGGGGACCACGCAGGTTTGTAAGCAAAGAAAAGAATATAGATCATGGCGAGAACATCTAACCAGTCGATGAAGCCAACGGCCCCACTGCGATGTGTCCCCAGTGTCATTGCCACGACACCCTGCCGTGGCTTATCTTGTTCTCGTTAGGCGTTATCGCGTATGACCACTCGACGACTTCTTCTTTTCGTTTGGATACTGCTATTGCCGGTTATCTCAGTTCGAGCCACGGCGAACTACGAGTATGGGCCGGATGAGTACGTCACCGTCACAAAGGGCATATCACCCGATGGAAAGATTGCTATCACCGCCCACGGTAGCGGCGAGCTTGGCGATGAGAATTTCCATCTTTACCTGACCGACGCGAGCACGGGCAAAAAGATCGGACCGCTCGAAGAGATCAACGAGTTCCTCGACACCGCTGCGAATGCGTTTGCGGCGCAGTGGTCGAGCGATGGCCAGCAGGTGACAATCGTTTGGAGGGTCGATCGGCACGAGCCACTCAAGGCGATCTCGTATCGCATCACCGGCCGCCGAGCCCAGAAGATTAAAGGGCCGTTTAATGTGAAGGATGGCGACGCGCTCGAGAAGTTTTTCGTGAAAGAGTGCGTCCCCGACGGGAAACCGAGTCCGAAGATTTTCGGCACGCCGCTCAAGCATGATTAAAACGCCTAACTTGGATCTCGTTAGATGACTGCCCGGCGTCCCGGATTCGTTCGACCGGGCGTTCGGGATGCGGGATTCACTTGCTACCCTGCAAAATTGTTTCGAGGCGGTCGGCAACCTCGCAATCCGGATTCCGTGGGGTCGGGGCAAACGGGCGACGAGGCGCACTGAGCGGCGCGACTCAATATTATCCTACGTCAGCTTAGTACCGACGGCGGTAGTACTGACGACGGTGGCCGTAATAGACTCGATGCCCGCCGGACCAGTAGGATGAAGGCCCCCCATAGTAGCCGTTGCCGTAGTATGGATACGGTCGATAATGCCTATACGGATAATACCCATATCCATAACCCGGGTAGCCATAGCCGTACCCACCCGGGTATCCAAACCCAATTCCGACCGAAACCTGAGCATCAGAACGCTGCGCCGAAGCAAAAGCGAATCCCCCGGCCACCAATGCAATTAAGAGAAGTCTTTTCCAGTTCATTATTTTACCCCCATAGATTGGTGCAATTACGCCTCCCGTCCCTATCTAGCCAATACTTCGTAAGCAAGGCGTCATATCTCGTAGGTATGGGAGGCGGTCGCTAGCTTGTTCTCGTTAGGCCTCCGTCACACGTGAAGCCGAAATTCCATCATCACTCTTGCCCCGTTTGCGGGCATCGCGTGAGTTGGTGGCGTCTTTACGCCCGACCTTGGATTTGGGAACGCTGGCCGTGCCCATCATGTGGCACACCGCTACGCTTCGACATAAGCTTCCGTTGGTTCGTCGCCACTTTGTGCATAGCTTTTGTGTTCTACGCCATTCACCGACATTTCCATCCGCGCTGGTATGTGATTTTCTTTCTCGGTGCGGCCATCCTGTTACAGGTTAATCGCATTGCTGTTGCGAAGCCGTCGGACAAGAGCTAGCGGCAGCACAATGTGCCTGAGCCGCCTAAGGATGCCTAACCAAACGAAGAAGCCAGCGACCCCGGAACGAATGATCACGTGCGTGATTGCAATCGACCTCGCTCGTAGCTTATCTCTTTCTCGTTAGGCAAGGCGTCAGGGGCTGCAAGGTCACGATCGTCACGACCGCGCAAATTGCTCGTGCTCGGCACGTGTTTCATCGGCCTCTTCCTCAACGTGCACAAGATCAAGGTCGATTCTGACAATAAGCGGTGAGCGCGATCCACCGAGATGACTTTAACTAACTCCGGAAAGATCGGAGATGATTAATGAAACGGCTCATCATAACCATTGCACTTGCTCTACTGGTAGTGCCAGTCACCTTCGCGGGTGAGCAGCCATTGCTGGCGCGTGTTACGGTTTACTGGGCCCGCGGCGATTCCGGTTCCAACCATTGTCAATCGACCGGCCGGCGACTACAAACCGGAGATTGCTCGGTCGATACACGGCACATTCCTTATGGCAGCAGCGTGATTTTTCCCGATGGCACTAATTCGGCGGCAGTTGACAGCGGCCCCGCGGTGAGAAATCGCAAAGCGGCGCGAATTTCGGGCCGCACCGTTTACGAGCGAAACGCAATAGTGATTGATCGGTTTTTTGAAACGAAGCGAGAGGCACTCTCTTGGGCGAGGCGAAATCCGCTCTTCATGACCGTGCGGGTTGTCCCACCGAATTCACGCACACTGGCACAGTTACCAGAACAATGAAAAAGGACGACCTCATGATCACGAAAATTATTAGCCGCGCAGCATGTCTGGCGGAACAAACGTCCGATCCCAAATCCTTCTTCAACTGTCCAGACTTGCACGGTGGTGTTCCGGGCTTGCCCGGAGGTAGTCGCCCAAAAGGAACAGCTTACATTGTTCGGACACGCTCCGGTCGAATTCGTGCACGCCCACAACCCGATCCCAAAAGTTTCGCGGAACCGAATTTCGTGTTTTAGGGACGCATTCACCAGTCGCTCCGCGTGACGCCAACGATGGAAGCGGGAATCTCCGATCATGTTTGGGACTTGGAAGAAATTATCAATTTGCTATGAAGGCCTTTCTGCGAAGACGTGCGCCAGCAATATTGGGATTCATCTTTATAGCCACAGGGTTTGGCCTCTGGACGTCCGGCGTTTCTCCCAGATTAGGCAGCATCGTGTTTACCATTGGTTTCGTGGGGTTGGTAGTCGCGTGGGTTGCCCGCAAGATTTCAAACTGAGCCAGTGCCACGTGTTTCGACGCCCCCATGACCAAGCCACCGTTCAGACCTAACTTGTTCTCGTTAGGCCGGGCGTCAGTGCATTCACCGTTTCCCTGTTCCCCTGACCCCATGTACCCGGCTCTTATGGCTACTGGAAACCGAGGGAGCGTGCGGTTCTCTAGCAGACCTTCCGGCGAAAGAAAGCCAAGCCCGTGAGAGAGAGCCCCAAAAGGGAACCGGTTGTTCCCGTGTCGGGGACTCCCGCTGCGCTGTCCCCAAGGTCATTAAAGACGCCATACACTAAAACAGGTGCAGCGCCGGGAACGGCCGCGATTGCAAATGTCGATCTTGTGTTATTTGCAAACAAGCCGGGTCCTCCGGAAAGGTCACTGCTTACGGAAAAAAAGGGCATAAGAGCGAAACCGGTTATTACATTCAAGGAATTCGTCGAAGAAGGTTCAGACCAAGTTGCTTGATTCCCAGTGCTAACGAGATAGCTAGGGGTTGTCACACTCCACACATCCGTAGAGCTAGGGTCAGGAGTTACCGTGAGGTTCGTCGTGGCTCCGGAGCCATCGGTATAAACTGCGGTCAGGTCAGTGTTGGACTTTTCGGTGAACGTGATTACGGGGATGGAGGTGCCGAACACTGGCTGGGTGAGCAATGCGGCGGTGATCGCTACCATTAGCACCGGCAGTAGTTTCAGAGTGGAGTTGGACATAATGTCCTTTCTTATTAGGGACGCGTCGAAACCACCTGCCAGTCTGACGAGTTTTCGCTCTGAATGTCAATTCTAATAATTCCAGTTTTCTTGGAAGCTTAACGACCAAAGCGTCTTGGTGCATTCTGCACCTGACCCCTTGTGACCGTGCTCGTTTGGCTTTCTGAAAACCGGCAGCATGCGGCTCTTTAGCAGACGTTGCGGCGCAAGAAAGCCAAGCCCGCAAGAGAAAGCCCAAAAAGCGAACCGGTCGTTCCTGTGTCGGGGACTGCGGCGGTGTCCCCATTGTCATGAAAGGTCACATCAATGCCGACGGCATCGCTGAGATCTAGCTGCCGCTTCCTAGGCGACAATCTTGCGGCGCAGCAGGCCCACGCTGGCCAGCCCGAGGCCCATGAGAAGCATGGTGGAGCCGGAGTCGGGGACGGTGGGAACGGTAGTTCCGGCATAGAGGATGAAGCTGTCAGCGGTTGGCCCGCTGCCCCACTTCCAGGTATAGGTGCCCACAGTGATCCCGAGAGTGGCGAGTGTCGTAGAGGTATAAGAGCTGGAGTCGGACAGCGGAGACCCTGACACATAAGAGGTCGGAAGGGCTAGGAAATTGGAGGCCCCGTAAAGCCCAACGGCATCCCCCAGACCGTTGTTCGCTTTTGTGAGGGAACCTGTTCCGAAGGAGGGCGCACCTGTTATACCGTCATATTCGGATACGAATGTTAGGGATGTTGGTCCGTTAGCGAGGTCGGCATTTGTAGGGACCAATCCGGCGAACTGTATGGTCCCGGTTGAGGGTTGCAAGGTTAGCGACGCGGTGTTGATTGTGCCGCTGCCGATGACAACAACATTAGTCCCGCTCTGCTCGATCGACTCGATAAACGTAGCCTGTGCTGAGCTGGCGGCGACTATTAAGGCGAGGGTAAGGAGCAATCGCATTTTTCGCGTTAGTGAGCCGGTGCGCTGATCGAAGTCTTGCGGGTTTGTTCGCGTGTTCATTGGGTTTTGTGTTTTCATGGGATTGAGGATAGTTGCGGGTTGATGGGGCTTAGCCACCTAATTTGGTGAGCTTATCATAGACCAACTCTCATCTAAGTTGCTGCTTGGTTAATACAAACGACTTGTAATAAGCAACGTATGCTGACACGATTTTCGTAGCGACCAATTTTGCAGATGCCTGAAACGAGGTAAAAACTGTAAGTTATTCCGGCACCTTCGGGTTATTCCGACGCATCCGGGTGATGATCTCGTCCGGGACAATTTATCTGCTGAGGAACTTTGTGCCGCACGATTTCATGCGTCCCAAGTAATCGAGCACTCGTGATTCAGTGCCTTCGTGCAACGGGACGGCAATTATTACGCAACCCTTTCTGACCCGACTCGTTCGGCTCGTGCAAGCGCGTCCGCGCCTTCGGCTGATCCCCTGACACCCTGCTTGCCGTGGATCAGAATTCAAATGCTGCCCTGACTCATTGTGACCCGACTTGTTGGGTTCCTGGAAAAAGTGGGAAAGGGAAGCATGGAAGCAGTCGCTCCGGACTAATGGTCGAGCGCGTTTTTCTTTGCTGTCATTCGCGAATGGCGCTGCTTTCGGCTGTTTCCCTGATTCCTTGACACCCTGCTGCTGGGGATCAGGGAATCAATGTTTCCCTGTCACCCGGATCCCTGACTACGGGGCAATCGGGTTCAGGGCGACAGGGCTGTCGGGGCACGCCGAGGTGATTTTAATGAGCCATTTGGCTTGTTCGCTTGCCGCCTTTTTCGGTACCCTTCCCCTCGATGACCCCGGAAATATACGACAAGGTGACGATTCTCGTTAGATGCTCCTCACGAATCCTGATTTAATGCCTGGAACTGGGCTAACCAGATAAGTTGACCGGATGGATATGAGCCCGTTTGATTTTGTTTGTGCGTTTTATTCAGTCGTGCTCGGCGTCGCCGTGGCCCAACTCATGACCAGCGTGGGACGATTGCTCGAGGTGCGCGATCAAGTACGGACCTATTGGGTGCAGTCGCTCTGGGTCGTGATTGTCCTCCTGTACGACGTCAACAACTGGTTGGCAATGTGGGGTTATCGTAGCGCGAAAAGCTGGCGCGTCGTTTCGTTTCTTCTCCTGGTCGGTCTGGTCGCCTCAATCTATCTCGTAACCGTTCTGCTCTTTCCGCGCGTCCCGGAGTCACGAGGACAGATCGACTTGGACGCTCATTATTATAAAAATCGCCGCGTCTTTTTTCTGGCGAACGCAGCCGCATGGACCCTGGCCTTGCTCTGTAACTTGACCTTCCTACCGCTAACGAGCTGGTTAAGTCAGGCAGTCATCATCCCGGTGCTCGTTGTGTTCTTGTCGATCCTGGCTGCCATCACCGGGAATCGTCGTTATCACGCCGCCTTCGCTATCTTTGCTCTGGCCACCATGACGTTAGACTTGCTCGCCGATCCCGCGCTCATCCAATGACGGGAAAGGCGACCCTGGATTTCAGAAATCATACCCGGAGAAACTTCGCTAGATGAACCATCTAACTCCTATGTAGGATGTCAAGTGTGACGGGCGAGTGTGTAGGTGTTTTGTTAGGTCATAAAGTTGATTGATGGGGTTAGGGTTAATTGGGGACGCTTCCTCTTCCGTTTGCTCGTTAGTTTTTCCAACGG